>Ga0207885_100004_pt1 | contig 546692 bp, 524 predicted proteins | sample LinPmetageLP31_FD_184047 | JGI IMG/M metagenome (GOLD analysis project Ga0207885, IMG submission 184047) | Marine viral communities from the Pacific Ocean - LP-31 (SPAdes) | ecosystem: Environmental > Aquatic > Marine > Oceanic | place: Pacific Ocean | collected 2009-08-23 | reverse complement strand
CACCTGCTCAACCACTGCCAACTTAAAAGCCAGCGTGTAGTCCCTCTGCGTTCGCTTCTTCTGCCCTTCCATCTTGACCCTCACTCCCTGGCGGGGAAAAAGTGTCAACCTTATTCAGGACGGGTCACGCACAACAAAAAAGCCTCGCGGTTGCGAGGCTTTTTCTTGGGGGCTTCAGGGTCAGGCGACAGCCTTGATGCGAGGAGCATTCTCGTCATAGCGGCGGATGAAATCACGCAACTGCGGATATACCTGCTCGCGCCAGCGGCGACCCGAGAAGATGCCGTAGTGGCCGCACTTGGGCGCCGTCAGGTGCTGCTTGCGCGCGTTCGGGATGCCGGTGCACAGGCCATGCGCTGCTTCCGTCTGGCCGCTGCCGGAGATGTCGTCCAGTTCGCCTTCGATGGTGAAGAGCGCGGTGCTCTTGATGTCCTGCGGACGCACCGGCTTGCCTTCTACCACCCACGTGCCGTTGGCCAGGTGGAACTCCTGAAATACGTCGCGGATGGTCTCCAGGTAATACTCGGCGGCCATGTCCAGCACGGCGTTGTACTCGTCGTAGAAGCGCACGTGGGCCTCAGCGTCTTCCGTGTCACCCTCGATCAGGTTCAGGTAGTAATCGTAGTGCGATGACAGGTGGCGGTCCGGGTTCATGGCTACGAAGCCGGCGTGCTGCAGGAAGCCCGGATACACCTTGCGGCCATGACCCGGATAGTTGGCCGGCACCGTGTAGATCACGTTGTTCTCGAACCAGCTGTGCGCCTTGTTGGTCGCCAGCGAGTTGACGGCGGTCGGGCTCTTGCGGGCGTCGATCGGGCCGCCCATCATGGTCATCGTGCGCGGCGTCTTCTCGCCGTCCGAGGCCATCAACGAGATGGCGGCCAGCACGGGCACGGTCGGCTGGCACACCGAGATCACGTGCAGCTTGTCGGCGCCAATGTGGTTGATGAACTCGCGGATGTAGTTGATGTAGTCCGACAGGTGGAAGGCGCCTTCCTCGGTCGGCACCATGCGAGCGTCGATCCAGTCGGTCACGTACACCTTGTGATCCTGCAACAGCGTGCGCACGGTGTCGCGCAGCAGCGTGGAGTGGTGGCCCGAAAGCGGCGCACACACCAGCACGATCGGTTCATCCTTGAGCAGCTTGATGGTCTCGGCGTCGTCGGCGTAGCGCTTGAAGCGGATCAGGCGGCAGAACGGCTTTTCGACGATGGTCTGCTCGACGATGGGAATGTCCCGGCCGTTGGATTTGACGGAGCGGATGCCGAATTCTGGCTTCTCGTACTCCTTGCCCAGGCGGTACAGCAGCTCGTAGCCCGCAGCGTAGCGTTGCGCGCCGGGCATCAGAGACAGCGGACTCAGTGGGTTGGTGAAGGTCTTGGCAGTCGCTTGGGCCCAAGCTGTCATGGGGCTGAGCAGGGCGCGCTGGAATTCGTGAAGCTGGTAAAGCATGGCTGGACCGGTCTGTGGTGGCGAGGGCGACGCGAACGATTATGCACCTGAGTGCACGGTACTGCGATGCAGCATAAACCCTGATAACAGAGTGTTGCACCGCTTCTATGATGCGCCCGTGTCAGTCTATTCCGATGCAGCAAAAAAGCGGCCGAAGCCGCTTTTCTTTTTGCAATTGCACCTAAGGCGTGATGCCTACAGCACCTTTACAGAACATCAGCGATGGCATTCACCACGGCATCGATGTTGTGCGTGTTCAGCGCGGCCACGCAGATGCGGCCGGTCGACACGGCGTAGATGCCGTGCTCGGTGCGCAGGCGATCCACTTGCGCGGAGGTCAGGCCCGAGTACGAGAACATGCCGCGCTGGGCCTTCACGAACGAGAAATCGGTCTTCACGCCCTTGGCGGCCAGCTTGTCGACCAGTGCGTTGCGCATCGACTTGATGCGATCGCGCATTTCGCCCAGTTCCTGCTCCCACATCGCGCGCAGCTCCGGGCTCGTCAGCACGCTGGCGACGATCGTGCCGCCATGCGTCGGCGGGTTCGAGTAGTTCGTGCGGATCACGCGCTTGACTTGCGACAGCACGCGGGCGGATTCGTCCTTGCTGGTCGTCACGATCGACAGCGCGCCGACGCGCTCGCCGTAGAGCGAGAACGACTTCGAGAACGAGCTGGAGACGAAGAACGGCAGGCCCGATTCAGCAAACAGGCGCACAGCCAGGCCGTCTTGCTGGATGCCGTCGGCGAAGCCTTGGTAAGCCATGTCGAGGAACGGGATCAGGTTCTTGGCCTTGATGACTTCCACGACCTGCTTCCACTGCTCGGTGGTCATGTCCACGCCGGTCGGGTTGTGGCAGCAGGCGTGCAGCACGACGATCGTGTTCGGCGCGTAGCTGTTGAGCGAATCCAGCATGCCGGCGAAGTTCAGGCCGTGCGACGGGGCATCGTAGTACGCGTAGTTGACCACTTCGAAACCGGCGGATTCGAACAGCGCGCGGTGGTTTTCCCAGCTCGGGTCGGAAATCGCGACCTTGGCGTTCGGGTACAGGCGCTTGAGGAAGTCGGCGCCGATCTTCAGTGCGCCGGTGCCGCCCAGGGCTTGCGCGGTGACCACGCGGCCTTCGGTGATGAGCGGCGATTCAGCGCCGAACAGCAGCTTCTGCACGGCCTGGTCGTAGGCGGCAATGCCTTCGATCGGCAGGTAGCCACGCGGGGCAGCGGCGGCCAGGCGGGCCTTTTCGGCTTCCTGCACGGCGCGCAGCACCGGAATTTTCCCTTCGTCGGTGAAGTACACGCCCACGCCCAGATTCACTTTGGTGCTGCGGGTATCGGCGTTGAAAGCTTCATTCAGGCCCAGGATGGGGTCGCGCGGGGCCAGTTCGACGGCGGAGAAAAGCGACATGAGATGTCTCGATCGGTTGGTTCGGGATTCGGTGGGATCTTGCAGGCGGTGCGGCGCGGACTCCGGGGCGGCTCGCCCGGCGCCAGATGTACAACGAGGCGCGCACGAGGAGGGATTGTACCGAATACAGGCTCTAATCGCCCGAAAAATCCTTGCAGAACAGGCGCCTAAAGTGCTCTGGCGTCCGGTACAGATGTGCCGACGGGGATGTCCAAACGATTGCCGAGGGCGCGCGCTACACTACACGATTGGTTGCAATTGCCGCTGCCGCCCTCACTTGCTGAAGGCGTGCGAGTCACTTTGTCGACTTCCCGCGCTGCCATCCCACCCGCCGCCATGACCGATCTGAGCCAAGTCCCCAGCCCGCACGACGAGTCGAAGTTCGTGACTTTCGAGGGCTCGCCGTTCCAGTTGTACCAGCCGTATCCGCCGGCCGGCGACCAGCCGGAGGCGATCCGCCAGCTCGTCGAGAACATTGGCGACGGCCTGTCGTACCAGACACTGCTGGGTGTGACGGGCTCGGGTAAGACCTTCACCATGGCCAATGTGATCGCGCAGGTGGGTCGGCCGGCCATCGTCTTTGCGCCTAACAAGACGCTGGCGGCGCAGCTGTATTCCGAGTTCCGGGAGTTCTTCCCGCGCAATGCGGTCGAATACTTCGTCTCGTACTACGACTACTACCAGCCTGAGGCCTATGTGCCGCAGCGCGACCTGTTCATCGAGAAGGATTCGTCGATCAACGAGCACATCGAGCAGATGCGGCTCTCCGCGACGAAGAGCCTGCTGGAGCGCCGCGATGTTGTGATCGTGGCGACCGTCTCGGCCATCTACGGTATCGGCAATCCGAGCGAATACCACCAGATGATCTTGACGCTGCGCGCGGGGGACAAGGTCAGCCAGCGCGACGTGATCGCGCGCCTGATCGCCATGCAATACACACGCAACGAGACGGATTTCCAGCGCGGCACCTTCCGCGTGCGCGGCGACACGGTCGACATCTTCCCCGCCGAGCATGCGGAAATGGCGGTGCGCCTGGAGCTGTTCGACGACGAAGTCGAATCGCTGCAGCTGTTCGATCCGCTGACCGGCCGTGTGCGGCAGAAGATTCCGCGCTTTACGGTGTACCCGTCGAGCCACTACGTGACGCCGCGCGAGACCGTGCTGCGCGCCATCGAGACCATCAAGGCTGAACTGCGCGAGCGGCTCGATTTCTTCTACAAGGAAAACAAGCTGGTGGAAGCGCAGCGGTTGGAGCAGCGCACGCGCTTCGATCTGGAGATGCTGCAGGAGCTGGGCTTCTGCAAGGGCATCGAAAATTATTCGCGGCACCTTTCTGGCTCCGCGCCCGGCGAACCGCCGCCGACGCTGGTCGACTACCTGCCGCCCGATGCGCTGATGTTCCTTGATGAATCGCACGTGCTGATCGGCCAGCTCAACGGCATGTACAACGGTGACCGCGCGCGCAAGGAAACGCTGGCCGAATACGGCTTCCGGCTGCCTTCTGCGCTCGACAACCGGCCGCTGAAGTTCGCCGAATTCGAGACCAAGATGCGGCAGGTGACCTTCGTGTCTGCCACGCCGGGGGATTACGAAAAGAAGACCGCGGGCACGGAAGTCGTCGAGCAGGTCGTTCGCCCCACGGGCCTCGTCGACCCGATCATCGAGGTGCGCCCCGCCACGACGCAGGTCGACGATCTGCTGTCCGAGATCCATGTGCGTGTCGAGGCCGGCGAGCGCGTGCTGGTGACCACGCTCACCAAGCGCATGGCCGAGCAACTGACCGAGTTCCTGTCGGAGAACGGCGTCAAGGTCCGCTACCTGCATTCGGACATCGACACCGTCGAGCGCGTGGAGATCATCCGTGACCTGCGCCTGGGCACGTTCGACGTGCTGGTTGGCATCAACCTGTTGCGCGAGGGTCTGGATATTCCCGAAGTGTCGCTCGTGGCGATCCTGGATGCGGACAAGGAAGGTTTCCTCCGTGCCGAGCGCTCGCTCATCCAGACCATTGGCCGCGCGGCGAGGAACGTGAACGGCACCGCCATCCTGTATGCCGATCGCATGACCGATTCGATGAAGAAGGCGATTGGCGAGACCGAACGCCGCCGCGCCAAGCAGATCGCCCACAACGAGGCGCATGGCATCACGCCGCGCGGCGTTGTCAAACGCATCAAGGACATCATCGACGGCGTGTACAACGTCGACGATGCGCGCGCGGAACTGAAGGCCGCGCAAGAGGCCGCCAAGTACGAGGACATGAGCGAGAAGCAGGCGTCCAAGGAAATCAAACGCCTGGAAAAACAGATGCTCGACCACGCCAAGAACCTCGAATTCGAAAAGGCGGCGGCGGTGCGCGATCAGCTTGCCAAGCTCAAGTCGCAGCTCTTTGGAGCGAGCGGCGAAGATCACATCGTTCCGGCCGCCTGAACTGCGCGGCCATCTGCGTTGTCGGTGTCCCGCTGCCTTGCCCGAGGCGGGCGGCGGGTGAGTGTCGACACCATTTCAAATCAGGCTCAGGCTCAGGCGCTGCGTGTCGTTTGACTGGGGAACCGGCACGCGCTGCAGCGCTCGACTGCACGCGTTCGCCATCAAGGGAGTTCGATGTTCGATTCTTTGCTCAATCCGTGGCGCAAGTGGCGCGCTTCCCGGCACGCCAGCCATCAACTCGATGCCATCCTGGCGCAGTTCGAGCCCACGCGCAGTCTGGCCGAGCGCAATGAATGGCTGATCGAGCTGGCTTACTGGCTGCGTCGGGCGGACCGGCCAGCGGGGGCTGCGTCGGAGTCCTGGCGTTATGCCCGTCTGCGTTATCTGTTGCAGGTGCTGGAGAACAATCCGGCCCTGGCAGAACGCGTCGGACAGGCATTGCGCAGCATCGTGCAAGACAACGATCCGGTGTCGCTGTTATGCGATACGGGGTTGTCGTCACGCTCGGGTTTCTGGAGCGAGTTGGTCGACCGCTGGCAGGCGCGCTGGCTGCCGCCCGCACCCAATCAGGCGCAACTGGCAACGTTGTTTGCACTGCTGTTCGTGGGCCCGACCGATGCGCAGTGGGTGGGTGGCCTTGACGACGAACTGGTCACGCGCCTCCACGCGCTGTTCCGTGCGGGGATGACCGATGAGGAGCACGCAGCGGGCCAGACACGGTTGGAACGCAGCCTTGGCATCGGCATCCAGATCCTGATCAGCCAGGTGCGTGCGGCGGGTTTGTCGCGCGGTATCCGCAGCCGCATGGACCATGCGGAACTCACCGATTCTCCGTTCTATCTGCTCGCCGATGCGGCCAACGCGATCTTCCTGGAACGGCCCGACACGGCGCTTGCGAGCCCCGAGCGTTTTGTGCAGGAACTCAACTATTTCCGCGCCGTGCTGGATCGATGCCGCGCGGCTACGGCCAGCGTGTATCAGCATCTGGACGAGAACGGCGTCTCGGTGGAGGTCGTGTTTCAGGTCGAACGCATGAAGGCGTGGCTGGGCCGCATCGATCTGCTGCTCTCGGCGTGGGCGGACACGCAGGGCTCTCGCCGCTTCGTGCATATGACGGCCGAGCTGGTGTCGGCCAGCCAGCACCGCCGCAGCGTGGGGTATCTGATCCGCTCCACGTTTGCCGATCTGGCGCGCAAGGTGGTCGAGCGGTCTGCCGAGAGCGGGGAGCACTACATTACGCGCGACGGCAAGGAATACGGCGCGATGGTCAAGGCGGCAGCCGGCGGTGGCGTCATTACGGCGGCCACGGTGTACATCAAGTTCTTCATCACGGGGGCGCATCTGTCGCGTTTTACCGAAGGGCTGTTCGCGTCGATCAACTATGCGGTCAGCTTTCTCGGCATCCATTTCGCCCATTTCACGTTGGCCACCAAACAGCCCGCCATGACGGCGCCCGCGCTGGCGCACCGACTCGACCAGGTCGGGCGCCAGGAAGGGCTGGACCGCTTTGTCGACGACACCGTCGCCATGATCCGCTCCAACGCGGCGGCCATTGCAGGCAACCTTGTAGCAGTGGCGCCGGTGGCTTTTGTGGTGCAGTGGCTGGCCGGGCGGTTCTTCCATGCGGATTTGATTTCGGCGGCGAAGGCGATGGCGACCATCGATTCGTTTTCCATTCTTGGACCGACGCCGCTGTACGCCATCTTCACGGGCGTACTGCTGTGGGCATCAAGCCTGGCGGCAGGTTGGGCCGACAACTGGTTTGCGCTGCACCGTGTGCACGACGTGATTGCCTACCACCGGCGCCTGCGGTTCATGGTCGGCACGCAGGGTGCGCAGCGTATTGCGAGCTTCTGGAAGCGCAATCTTTCGGGCATCGTCGCCAATGTGTCGCTGGGCTTCATGCTGGGGCTGGGGCCCGAGATCCTGTCGTTCTTCGGCCCGCATATGGAAGTGCGTCATGTCACGCTGTCGACGGGTGCGGTGGCAACCGCCGTGGGCGTACTGGGGCCCAGCGTGATGCACACGGCGCCGTTCTGGCTGGCCGTGGCGGGCATTGCGCTGATGGGCGTGCTGAACGTCCTGGTGTCGTTTGCGCTGGCCTTCAACATGGCGATGCGCTCGCGCAACCTGCGCGGCGTCGATCGCAAGCGAGTGACGGGTGCCGTGTGGCGGCGCATCTTGCGGGATCCGCTTTGCCTGCTGGTACCGCGCGCCCCGACCGCGAGCACGCCGCCCGGCACCAGTACGCCGGTCTAGTGGGTGGCAGGCGCGGCAGGCGCACCCAGCTCGCTGCGGAACGGAATGGACGGCTGCGCGCCGAGCCGCGTGACTGACACGGCCGCCGCGGCTTGCCCAAACTCGATGGCTGCATCGGCTGCCGCGTCTTCCGCCAATGCCGCTGCCAGCGCACCCACGAACGTATCGCCAGCGGCAGTGGTATCGATGGCATGCGCGGTGGGCGCCGGCATCAGCAGGCGCGAGTGGGCATCCACGTAGGCAACGCCGTGCGCGCCCAGCGTGACAATTACGTGCCGCGCACCTTGTGCGTGGAGATCGGCAGCGGCATCCAGTGCGGCTTCGGGCGAATCGACGGGCCGGGCCGTCAGCAGCGCGGCTTCGGTTTCGTTCGGGATCAGGTAATCGCAGGCGGCGATCCACGGCGTAGGCAAGGGGCCGATGGCGGGTGCAGGGTTCAGGATGACCGTCTTGCCAAGCCGCTGGCCCAGCTTGAGGGCGCATTCCACCGCATCGGGCGGCGATTCCAACTGACAGACGATGACGCGCGCGCGTTCGAACGCAGCACGCTGGGCTTCGATCATCGTTGGCGTCAGCAACTCGTTGGCGCCGGCCACGATGACGATGGTGTTCTGGCCGCTGTTGGCCACGGTCACGCAGGCGATGCCGGTGGCCACCCCGGCGTGCTCCGACACCATCGATGTGTCCACGCCTTCGCGGCGCAGGCCGTCGCGCAGCGCGGTGCCGTACGCGTCATCACCCACGCAGCCGAGCATGGCGACACGGGCCCCCAGGCGTGCAGCGGCCACTGCCTGGTTGGCGCCCTTGCCGCCCGGGATGGTTTCCAGCGCAGGCGCTGCAACCGTTTGCCCGGGACGCGGCAAGCGGGGCGTGCGGATCACGAGATCCATATTCAGGCTGCCGACGATCAGCACGTCGGCAGCGGGGTGCGCGGAAGAGGCGGAAGGGCGCTTGGCCACCATGGCGGGACTACGTTGAAAGCGTGAAAGGGATGCGGGATCAGGCGGCGCGGGCGGGGCGCTCGGGCTCGGCGGTCGACTCGCGCAAAGACAGGCGCGGCGGCAGCACGATGCGGCGTGCACGCGGCTCTTCCACAGGATGGCGCAAGGCGTTGTCGCCGAGATGCTCGAGCAGCGTCTGCGCGGTGGTCTCGCCCAACTGGCGGATCGATTGGCCGACAGTGGACAGCGCCGGATAGACGTAGCGGCTCAGTTCGATGTCGTCAAAACCCATCACGGACAGCGCCTTCGGCACGGGAATGCCCAGTTCCGCCGCGGCGCGCAGCGCACCGATGCCCATCAGGTCATTGCCGGCAAAGATGGCCGTGGGCATCTCGCCTTCGGTCAGCAGCTGGCGCGCGGCGCGGTAGCCGCCGGGGCTGGTGAAATCGCCTTCGGCAATGCGGGCGGTGGCTTCGGGCACGCCCGCCTCGCGCAGCGCGCGGTGGAAACCGGCCAGGCGCTCCGCCGTCACGCTCAATGCCGAAGGCCCACTGATGCAGGCGATGCGGCGGTGGCCGAGGTCCAGCAGATGCTTGGTCGCCATGTACGCGCCTTCTTCGTGATCGACTTGGACCTGATCGGCCTGGATGCCTTCGGTCGGGCGGTCGACCATCACGATGGGCAGGGCGGATTCACCGAGCGCTTCGACCAACGCCGTGTCTGGCCCGGCGCTGCTGACGATGATGCCGTCAACGCGTTTTTCCATCAGCACGCGCAGGTAGTCGCGCTGCTTGCGGGGGTCGTCGTCGGAGTTGCAGAGGATGACGCTGTAGCCGGCGGCGGCACACACATCTTCAATGCCCCGCGCCAGCTCCGCAAAGTAGGGGTTGGTGGCGGTGGGCACGAGCACGCCGATGGTGCGCGTGGTGCGGTGTTTGAGCGAGCGCGCCACGGCGCTGGGCACATAGCGCGTGGCCCGGATGGCCTCTTCCACGCGCTTGCGCGTCTCGGCGTTGACCGGTCGTGTGTTGTTGATGACGTGCGAGACGGTGGTGAACGAAACTCCGGCCAGTGCGGCCACGTCTTTGATGGTTGCCATGACGATCTCCTCGGTCTCTTAATGGTGTTTGCTGCGGTTGCGCTTGCTGCGATAGGTATCCATGACCACGGCTGCGACGATGACCGCGCCCGTGATGATGCGTTTGGTGGGCTCGGAGGCGCCGATCTGCGCAAGGCCCGATTCGAGCACCGAGATGATGAGCACGCCGAACAGCGTGCGCACGACCGAGCCGCGCCCACCCATCAGGCTCGTGCCGCCGATCACCACGGCCGCGATCACCTGCAGCTCCATGCCCACGCCGGCGTTCGGATCGGCGGCTTCCAGGCGTGATACCTGGAACAGCGCAGCCAGGCCGGAGAGCAGCCCCATCAGCGCGAACACCGCAATCTTGTATGGGCGGGGGTTCACGCCCGCCAGCCGCACAGCTTCTTCGTTGGTGCCGATGGCCACCAGGTAGCGGCCGAACACCGTACGCACCAGTACGATCTGGCCAACCACCGTGATGGCAATCGCAATCAGGAACGACGGCGCGATGCCCAGCGCGATGGGGTTGGCTAGCCAGTCGACCGCGCTGCCGATGTACACCGTGCGCGAATCGGTGAGGCTGTAGGCGAGGCCGCGCGCCATTTCCAGCACGCCCAGCGAAACGATGAACGACGGAATGCCCCAGTGCACCGTGACTGCGCCGGTCAGCATGCCGGCCGTCGTGGCCAGCACCACGCCCGCCAGCGCAGCCGGCAACAAGCCCCAACCCAACTGGGTCATGGCCACCGACAGCACCGAAGCCGACAGCGCCAGCACCGAGCCCACCGACAGATCAATGCCGCCGATCATCAGGATGAATGTCATGCCCACCGCCATCACGAGCAGGTCGGGAATCTCGTTGGCGATGGTTGTGAACGTGGGCAGCGAGAAGAACGTTGGCGACAGCGTGCCGAACAGCACCAGCATGGCGACCAGCGCAGCGAGCAACCCGCCGATGGTGCCAAGCGACATGCCCAGCGCCGCGCGCGTGCCGGCTGTTGCAGCGGGCCGCGTCGGGGGCAGGGTGGAATCAGAGCGCATCTGCGGTCTCCGAGGGCGATTGAGGTGCATATGAATCGGATTCTTCCGATTCACCGAAGGCAGCGGCGAGCAAGGCGTCCTGGCTCCAGCCACCGCGTTGGAAGATGTGCGTAAGCCGCCCGGCGCGCATGACGCCAATGCGATCACACAACTGCATGAGTTCACGCAAATCGCTCGACACCACGACCAGCGCCTTGCCTCGCGCGGCCAGCGCGTCGAGCAGCGTATAGATGTCGAACTTGGCGCCGACGTCTACGCCGCGCGTGGGCTCATCGAGGAGCAGCACAGGCGTGTCGCGCTCCAGCCAGCGCGCAATCGCCACCTTCTGCTGATTGCCGCCCGAGAGTTCACCGACCGGTTGCTCGGGCCCAGCGCAACGGATGCGCAATGCGCCGATGTGCCGCTGCGCCAGCACCCGCTCGCGTGCCGGTTGCAGCCAGCCGCGCTTCGTTACGCCTGGCATGTTGCCCAGCGCGATGTTGGTCGCGATGGGCAGGCTCAGCAGCAGGCCTTCGTCCTTGCGGTCTTCGGTGAGCAGGCTGATGCCGTGGCGCACCGCGTCGCCCGGCGAACGGATGCGCACTGGCGCCAGCGGCGAGCCGACTTCGACGCTGCCCGCATCCGCGCGGTCCGCACCGAAGATCAGCCGCAGCAGTTCCGTGCGCCCCGCACCGACCAGGCCCGCGATGCCGAAGATTTCTCCCGGCGCCACGTCAAAGCTCACATCGCGCACAGCCGGGGCACGCGTCAGCCCGGTCACCCGCAGCGCCGGTGAGCCGTCACCGAGCCACGGTTCGCGCGCGGCCCGCAGCGTTTCGGACGAGGCGGCCACGTCGCGACCGACCATCGCCTGGATCAGCGCATCCTGCGTGACCGTCGCAGCCGGCGCATCGGTGACGAGCTTGCCGTCACGCAGCACGACGATGCGATCCGCAATGCGCGCCAGTTCGTCCAGGCGGTGAGAGATGTAGATGATCGCCACGCCTTCGCGGCGCAGCGCGTCGATGCGCTCGAACAGCGTGGCGCTTTCGTGCGCGCTCAGCATCGCCGTCGGCTCGTCGAGGATCAGCACACGGCATGCGCTTGCCAACGCGCGGGCAATCTCGATCATCTGCCGGTGGCCGATGCCGAGCGTGTGTACGGGCGTCCAGGGGTCGAGGTCCAGGCCCACGCGCGCAAGCGCCTGTTCGGCCCGAAAGCGCAGCGCAGAGCGATCCACGAAACCCAGCCGCCGGGGGAGTTCGCCGAGGAACAGGTTTTCGGCCACTGTCAGCGTCGGCACCATGCTCAGTTCCTGCAGCACCATGCGCACGCCCAGCGCCTCCGCTGAGCTGCGCGAATCAGGCGCGTAGAGCGTGCCGGCAAGCGTCATCGACCCGGAGGTTGCCGTCTCCAGCCCGCAGAGGATCTTGGAGAGCGTGCTCTTGCCGGCGCCGTTCTCCCCCGTGAGCGCGAGCACCTCGCCCGCGTGCACGTCGAGATCGATATCTCGCAGCACGGGGGCGGCGTAGTGCTTGCTGACGGCGGAAACACGCAGCAGCGGCGGGCGCGGTTCGTAAGCGGCAGACATGGCTGGCGGCGGCTTGCCGGTCTGTGGCGTTACGTGCGCGTGACGAGGTTGACCGGTGTCTCGACGACACCCGACAGCTTCGCTTGCGGCGTCTTGGCGGCTAACGCCTTCAGGGCGGTCTCGATGCCGTAGACGGCTTGCTGATCGGCGTGCTGATCGGCCGTCGCAACGACACGCCCGTCAGCCAGCATGGCCTTGATGGCGTCGATGTTGTCATAGCCGCCAATCAGCACCTTGCCCAGCTTGCCCGCCGCGCGCACAGCCGATACGGCGCCGATCGCCATGTTGTCGTTGCCGCACAGCAGGGCCTTCAGGTCGGGCTCGGAGCGCAGCATGGCGGCTGCCACCTTGTTTCCCTTGTCGATTTCCCATTCGCCCGATTGCACCCCCGCGATCTTCAGCTTGGCGGCTTCGGCGGCGTCCTTGAAGCCAGCGGTACGTTGCTGGGCGTTCGTGGTGGTCGGTATGCCTTCGATGATGCCCACGGCATCGCCCGGCTTGAGCGACTTGGCAACGAAGTCGCCCACCAGTCGTGCACCCTTGCGGTTGTCCGGCCCCACGAAGGGCACGTTCAGCCCTTTCTCTTTCAGTGCCGCGGGGTCCAGCCTGTTGTCGATGTTGATGACGAGAATGCCCGCGTCCACGGCCTTCTTGACGACCGGCACCAACGCCTTGGAATCGGCCGGGGCCAGCACCAGCGCATCCACGCGCGCGACGATCATCTGCTCGACCAGACGGATTTGGCCAGCGGTGTCGGTTTCGTCGCGAATGCCGTTGGTCAGCAGTGAATACTCCGACGCGTGATCCTTCTGATGCTTACGCGCGCCGTTCTCCATGGTCAGGAAGAACTCGTTGGCAAGCGACTTCATCACCAACGCCACCTTGGGCGGCTGGTTGGCGGCGTGCGCCAGCGAAAATGGGAACGGCAGAGCAGCAGCTACGACAGAGCCCGCGCCAAGTTGCAGGGCGCGGCGACGGCGGATATCCATGGTGTCTCCTCCAGGAAGAGGCCTATCTGGGGCGGGTGGGTGCGGGCGTCGTCGCTGCCTCATGCCGTCAGGCATCTCTAAGGGCAATCGCGCCTCGCTCTTCGCAAACGTTTGCGTACCTGACAGTCTCGGCTACCGCGTAACAGAAGTCAACGAAATTGCGCTTTCCACCGCATAAGTAAAAACCCGCAGTGACGGCGCCTTGACGACGGACTCGCAAGTTGCGCTGCCGGAGTGGCGTGATAGCCCTATCCAACGTGGTTGATTGTTTTAGTCCACAATACGGCCTGCCGCGTGGCCATCCCGTTTTTCGGGCTCTGCAAATCCCCTTGCTGCGACGCGGAATCCCCCGACACCTTAGTTGACCGATTTTGTCGGGTTCCTTTATACTTGAGCAAAACGATCAGGTATTTCCCCGACGCCATGAGATTGACCACCAAAGGCCGCTTCGCGGTCACCGCCATGATTGACTTGGCGCTGCGCCAAGAGCAGGGTCCGGTCACGCTGGCCGGCATCAGCCAGCGTCAGAAGATTTCGCTGTCGTATCTTGAGCAGCTGTTCGGCAAACTGCGCCGCCACGAAATCGTGGAAAGCGTGCGCGGTCCGGGCGGCGGCTACAGCCTCGCCCGCCGTGCCGACGACGTTACCGTTGCCGACATCATCATCGCCGTGGATGAGCCGCTGGACGCCACCCAATGCGGCGGCAAGGGCAACTGCGGCGGCGAAGAGCATGTCGGTGGCCATACGGGCCGCTGCATGACGCACGATTTGTGGGCCACGCTCAATCAGAAGATGGTCGAGTATCTCGATTCGGTGTCGCTGCAGAACCTGGTCGATCAGCAACGCGAGCGTCAGCCAGAAGTGATCCAGGACATGCGTGAAGCGCGTCCGGCTCGCCGCGAACGCACACCGACACGCGCCCGCGCCGTTGACACGCCGGCTACCGCGTCGGTGGCCGCCGAGCCCGTCAAGCGAGCACCGCTGGTCAACTCCGTTTTCAGTCTGGCGCAGTCGTGATTGCGCTAGCGTGAGACTGGCCGCGACGCCAGTCCACACAAGAACATCGCCCCCCACACAAGGCAGACAAGATATGAGCACCCCGCAACTTCCCATCTACATGGACTATTCCGCGACGACGCCGGTGGACCCGCGCGTGGTCGACAAGATGATTCCGTACCTGCGCGAGAGCTTCGGTAATCCGGCTTCGCGCAGCCACCCCTTTGGCTGGGAAGCCGAGAAGGCCGTCGAGACCGCACGCGAGCAGGTCGCCGCGCTGGTGAATGCCGACCCGCGCGAAATCGTCTGGACGTCGGGCGCGACCGAATCCGACAACCTGGCAATCAAGGGCGCTGCCAACTTCTACAGCAGCAAGGGCAAGCACATCATCACCGTGAAGACCGAGCACAAGGCTGTGCTGGACACGACGCGTGAGCTGGAGCGCCAGGGCTTCGAGGTGACCTACCTGGACGTGAAGGACAACGGCCTGATCGATATCGACGTCTTCAAGCAAGCCATCCGCCCTGACACCATTCTTGCGTCGGTGATGATGGTGAACAACGAAATCGGCGTCATTCAGGACATCGAGCAACTCGGCGAAATCTGCCGCGAAAAAGGCGTGATTTTTCACGTCGATGCCGCGCAGGCTACGGGCAAGGTGGAAATCGACCTGCAGAAGCTGAAGGTTGACCTGATGTCGTTCTCGGCGCACAAGACGTATGGGCCGAAGGGCATCGGCGCGCTGTACGTGCGCCGTAAGCCGCGTATCCGTATCGAAGCGCAGATGCACGGCGGTGGACATGAGCGCGGCATGCGCTCGGGTACGCTGGCCACGCACCAGATCGTCGGCATGGGTGAGGCCTTCCGCATCGCCAAGGAAGAAATGGCGACCGAGAACGAGCGCATCCGCATGCTGCGCGACCGCCTGTATCGCGGCCTGAACACGATGGAAGAGGTGTACGTGAACGGCGACATGGAAGCCCGTGTGCCGCACAACCTGAACATCAGCTTCAACTTTGTGGAAGGCGAGTCGCTGATCATGGCGATCAAGGACGTCGCCGTGTCGTCGGGGTCGGCCTGCACGTCGGCCTCGCTGGAGCCTTCGTACGTGCTGCGTGCGCTGGGCCGCAACGATGAACTCGCGCACAGCTCGATCCGCTTCACGGTGGGCCGCTTCACGACGGAAGAAGAAGTCGACTACGTGGTCGAGCTGCTCAAGAGCAAGATCGGCAAGCTGCGCGACCTGTCTCCGCTGTGGGAGATGTATAAGGACGGCGTGGATCTGAACAGCATTCAATGGGCGGCGCACTGAGCGCGGCGTTTGAGAACAACGGCGCCCCCGCGCCAGCCAACGATTGAAAGAGGTGTGAAATGTCTTACAGCAACCAAGTTCTGGACCATTACGAAAACCCGCGCAACGTCGGTTCGTTCGAGAAGGGCGACGACACGGTCGGCACCGGCATGGTCGGCGCGCCGGCTTGCGGCGACGTGATGAAGCTGCAGATCAAGGTCAACGAGCAGGGCGTGATCGAAGACGCCAAGTTCAAGACCTACGGCTGCGGTTCGGCCATCGCTTCGTCGTCGCTGGTGACGGAATGGGTGAAGGGCAAGACGCTGGATCAGGCGCTGGAAATCCGCAACACGGCCATCGCTGAAGAGCTGGCCCTGCCGCCGGTGAAGATCCACTGCTCGATCCTGGCCGAAGACGCCATCAAGGCGGCCGTGGCCGACTACAAGGAAAAGCACGGTTCGGCCGAGCAGAAGGCTGCTTGAGCCGGTTTGGATAGAAAGGACGCAGCATGATCACCCTGACCGACAAGGCCGCGCAGCACGTTTCCCGCTACCTGACCCGCCGTGGCAAGGGCGTGGGCCTGCGCGTGGGCGTGAAGACCACGGGCTGTTCGGGCCTGGCCTACAAGCTCGAATATGCAGATGAGATTGCCACCGAAGACCAGGTCTTCGAATCCAACGGCGTCAAGGTGATCGTCGATCCGAAGAGCCTGCCGTACATCGACGGCACTGAGTTGGACTACGCACGCGAGGGGCTGAACGAAGGGTTCCGCTTCAATAATCCAAACGTGAAGGACGAGTGCGGCTGCGGTGAATCGTTCCGCGTGTGAGCGGGGCACATTGAAGCAGCCGATTGTCGGTTTCGAGCGGGACGAGGAGGGCCATTGGGTCGCCCGTCTCGCTTGCGGACATGGGCAGCATATGCGCCACGATCCGCCTTGGCAGTTGCGCCCCAGGACTGAAACCGAAGCCGGGCGCGCCAGCAAGATGGGCGTGGCGGTCGAGTGCCTGAAGTGCGATCGGGGTGAGCCGGTCGAATAAGAAACACGAAGGAACACTAGGCGGCGCAGCCGCTTTTTTTATTCATGAATTCCGGCTTGTCAGCGAACACGACGCATTTTTCTCTCTTCGGTCTGCCCGAGCACTTCGAGGTCGACGACGACGCGCTGAACGCTGCGTATCGCACCGTGCAGTCGCAGGCGCATCCGGATCGTTATGCCCATGCGGGCGATGCCGAACGCCGCGTCGCCATGCAGTGGGCCACACGTGCGAACGAGGCGTATCAGACGCTGCGTGACCCGCTCAAACGGGCGACGTATCTGCTGCACCTGCGCGGTATCGACGTGCAGGCAGAGAACAACACGGCCATGCCGCCCGCGTTTCTGATGCAGCAAATGGAATGGCGCGAAGCCTTGGGCGACGCCAAGGCGGAGCGCAACGTCGATGCGCTGGATGATTTGCTTGGCATGCTGCGCAAGGAAAAACGCACGCGCTATCAGGCGCTGTCCGGTCTGCTCAATAGCGATGGCAACACCGCAGCAGCAGCCGATGCCGTGCGCCAATTGATGTTCATCGAAAAGATCGAACGCGACACCGCCGAGGCCATCGACCGGCTGGAAGACTAGAACCCAGAATTTGCGACAATGTTGGGTTGCCCCGGCAGGCAGCCCATCCGCGCAATCGAGACATCCCCATGGCTTTACTGCAGATTTCCGAACCTGGCGAATCACCCGCACCGCACCAGCGCCGTCTGGCGGTCGGCATCGACCTGGGCACGACCAACTCGCTGGTGGCCTCCGTGCGCAGCAGCGTGCCGGAAGTGCTGCCCGACGATCAGGGGCGCCCCCTGTTGCCCTCCGTGGTGCGCTACCTGCCCACAGGCGGTGCGCATATCGGCTACAAGGCCCAGGCCGAAGCCGTGCGCGACCCGAAGAACACCATCATCTCGGTCAAGCGTTTCATGGGGCGTGGCCTGAAGGATGTTGCCCACATCGAGAACACGCCGTACGACTTTGTCGACGCGCCCGGCATGGTGCAGTTGAAGACCGTGGCCGGCGTGAAGAGCCCGGTGGAAGTGTCGGCGGAGATCCTGGCCACGCTGCGCCAGCGCGCGGAAGATACGCTCGGCGATGAACTCGTCGGCGCCGTCATCACTGTCCCTGCGTACTTTGACGACGCACAGCGGCAAGCCACCAAGGACGCCGCCAAGCTGGCGGGCCTGAACGTGCTGCGCCTGCTGAACGAGCCGACCGCAGCTGCCATCGCCTATGGCCTGGACAACGGCTCCGAAGGCATCTACGCGGTCTACGACCTGGGTGGCGGTACGTTCGACATCTCTGTGCTCAAGCTCACCAAGGGCGTGTTCGAGGTGATGTCGACGGGCGGCGACTCCGCGCTCGGCGGTGACGATTTCGACCAGCGCGTTGTGTGCTGGATCGTCGAGCAAGCCGGCCTGCAACCGCTCTCGGCCGAAGACACGCGCCTGCTGCTGAACAAGGCGCGCGCCGCCAAGGAATGGCTCTCCACCGCTGACAGCACCGAGATTGACGCGATGCTCTCCACCGGCGAGACCGTGCACCTCGTGCTGACCGCTGAGACCTTTGCCGAACTGACCGCCACTCTCGTGCAGAAGACGCTGTCGCCCGTGCGCCGTGCGCTGCGCGATGCAGGCGTGACGGTGGAAGACGTAAAGGGCGTGGTGCTCGTAGGCGGCGCGACGCGCATGCCGATCATCCGCCGTGCCGTGGGTCAGCTGTTCGGTCAGACGCCGCTCACGAACCTCGATCCGGATCAGGTGGTCGCCATTGGCGCGGCCATGCAGGCCAACCTGTTGGCCGGTAACCGGGCACCGGGTGAAGACTGGCTGCTGCTCGACGTGATCCCGCTGTCGCTGGGCGTCGAGACGATGGGTGGCCTGGTCGAGAAGATCATCCCGCGCAACAGCACGATTCCCGTCGCACGCGCCCAGGAATTCACCACCTTCAAGGACGGCCAGACGGCGATGGCGATCCACGTCCTGCAAGGCGAGCGCGAACTGGCGAGCGATTGTCGATCCTTGGCGCGTTTCGAGTTGCGCGGCATCCCGCCGATGGTGGCTGGCGCCGCACGCATCCGCGTGACGTATCAGGTGGATGCCGATGGCTTGCTATCGGTGTCCGCACGCGAAACGGTGTCGGGCGTGGAAGCGTCGATTGCGGTGAAGCCGTCGTACGGTCTGGGCGATGACGATGTCGCCCGCATGTTGCAGGAAGGTTTCCAATCCGCCGAAGACGACATGCGCCGTCGAGCGCTGGCCGAAGAGCGCGTTGAAGGCGAACGCCTGCTTGAGGCGCTGTCACAGGCGCTGGCGGCCGATGGCGATCTGCTGTCGCCCGAGGAGCGTGCCGCCATCGACACCGAAATTGCCGCGCTGCGCACCACCATGCAGGGCGAAGACCATCGCGCCATCAAGAACGCCGTGGATGCCCTGTCGCATGGCACCGACGAATTCGCCGCGCGCCGCATGGACCGCGGCATTCGCAAGGCGCTCGCCGGCAAACGTATCGAGGAACTCGGCTGATCGCCGATCGGATCCCCCCAAAACACATTTATCGAACGAGTTTCTTCATGCCACACATCGTCGTCCTTCCTCACGTCGAATACTGCCCGGAAGGGGCCGTGATCGAAGCCAAGCCCGGCACGACCATCTGCGATGCACTGTTGGGCGCCGACATTGAGATCGAGCATGCATGCGAGAAGTCGTGTGCCTGCACGACCTGCCACGTGATCGTGCGCGAGGGCTTCAATTCGCTGGATGAGGCGACCGAGAAGGAAGAGGATCTGCTCGACAAGGCCTGGGGCCTGGAGCCGAACTCGCGCCTGTCGTGTCAGGCCAAGGTGGCGGAGTCGGACCTGACCGTCGAAATTCCGAAGTACACGATCAACCACGCCAAGGAAAACCACTGAGCCGAGTGGCCAGCGGTGGAGGGAGCCCATCATGAAATGGAACGACATCCAGCAGATCGCAGAAGCGCTGTATGACAAGTACCCCGACGTCGATCCGACGCGCCTGAACTTCGTCGACCTGCACAACAAGGTGGTCACGCTGGAAGGCTTTGACGACGACCACAAGCGTGGCGGCGAAAAATTTCTGGAAGCCATCCAGCAAGCCTGGATCGAAGAAGCGGAATAAGCGCGCAGCCTCAAACGCGTATGCATGAAAAAACCGGCCCGAAGGCCGGTTTTTCTTTTGGGGCGAAGGCGAAGCCGGATTACCCCGCCACCAGCGTACCGTTCTCGATATGCACGCGTTCGCCTGCCTGGAAGCCCGGTGCAGCCTTGTACGTGAAGCTGCGGTTGGTGCCGTTGTCCATGCGCACGTTCACACGGTATTGGGTGTCGCGGCTGTAGTAGTTCTCCGCCACGTGGCCGCCATAACCGCCTGCCACCGCGCCGCCGACCGTAGCCAGCGTACGGCCATTGCCGCGGCCAATCTGGTTACCCAGCAGCCCACCCACCACGGCGCCACCGATCATGCCGAGGCCGGTTTCCTTGCCTTGCGTGGTGATCGGCGTGACTGAAGTCACATGGCCGGCATAGGGGCTGGCCGACTGGCGCGGCTGGGTTTGCGCATAGCTCGGGCTGGTCGAGGGTGCGCGTTCAGCGTACGACGGCTCGCGGGCTCGCGTCAGAGCGGGCGCCACATTCTGGGCCGGATATGGAGCGGCCTGATTCGGTTGCGTGGTCTGGCCTGGCGCAGCCAGTGCCATCGGGGCTGAAGCGCCCGCCACGGCCGCTGCCGATTGCGCGGCAACGTTGGGGTCAGTGCTGCCCTGTGTAGCCTTCGAGGTCGGCAGCACACCGGTAATGGCGGCCACCGCCGTCAGGCTGGCGATGATAACGGCCACAGCGGCCGTCGTCATCAGCGGATGCATGCGGCGCGAAGACGGAGGCACTTGCCCCGGCGACGTGCCGCCGTATTGTTGACCTTGGTTCGATTGGACGTTGTTGTTCATCATCGCTCTCCTGCGCCGTGATCGGTTCGGCGTTTTGATGATCACAGTGTGGTCCATCGCCCAAACGGATGCCGTTTTAATTTGTAAGCATCTGTACTCCAATTTTTCGCTTAAAAATCAAGTGCTTGGCGAAGTTTGTCCCACTTTGTAAAAACCGGGCATTGTTACAAATAGCGGGGTGGGCGCGTGATTTGCGGCCACGCACGCAACAAAAAACGCCCCCGAAGGGGCGTTCTTTCCAAGGCGATCGATCGCGCCCGATCAGTCTTCGCGGCGCAGGTGCGGGAAGAGGATCACGTCGCGGATGTTCGGGCTGTCGGTGAGCAGCATCACCAGACGGTCGATGCCGATGCCGCAGCCGCCGGTCGGGGGCATGCCGTATTCCAACGCGCGGATATAGTCGGCGTCGTAGAACATGGCTTCTTCGTCGCCAGCGTCCTTTTGCTCGACCTGCTTGCGGAAGCGCTCGGCCTGGTCTTCAGGATCATTCAGCTCGGAGAAACCGTTGGCGATTTCGCGGCCGGTGATGAACAACTCGAAGCGCTCGGTGATGCCCGGCAGCGTGTCGGAGCCACGTGCCAGCGGCGACACTTCGACCGGGTAGTCGATGATGAAGGTCGGCTCCCACAGTTGCGACTCGGCCGTCTCTTCAAACAGCACGAGCTGCAGCGTACCCACGCCGGCGTTCAGGAATTGCGGCGCATTGGTGTCGATCTTGAACTTCTTCAGCTCGGCGCGCAGGAAGTCGACGTCAGCCAGTTGGGCGTCCGTGTATTGCGGCGCGTACTTCTGGATCGCTTGGCAGATGGTCAGGCGATGGAACGGCTTGGCAAGATCCAGCTCGCGGCCCTGGTAGGTCAGCGTGGCGGTGCCAGAAGCGTCAATGGCAGCCTGGCGGATCAACTGCTCGGTGAAGTCCATCAGCCAGCGGTAGTCCGTGTAGGCCGCGTAGAACTCCATCATCGTGAACTCGGGGTTGTGTCGCGGCGACACGCCCTCGTTACGGAAGTTGCGGTTGATCTCGTACACGCGCTCGAAGCCGCCGACGATCAGTCGCTTGAGATACAGCTCCGGCGCGATGCGCAGGAACATCTGCATGTCCAATGCGTTGTGATGCGTGATGAACGGCTTGGCCGCCGCGCCGCCCGGAATGGGGTGCAGCATCGGCGTTTCGACTTCCATGAAACCGTTGCCGGCCATGAAGTTGCGCAGCGAGGCCATGGCCTTGGTCCGGGCGCGGAATGTGTCGCGCGTTTCCTTCGAGACGATCAGATCGACGTAGCGCTGGCGGTACTTCTGCTCCTGGTCAGCCAGGCCGTAGTAGTCGCCCGGCAGCGGACGCAGGCTCTTCGAGAGCAGGCGCAGCTCCGTCACAGCCACCGACAGTTCGCCGGTCTTCGTCTTCATCAGCGTGCCGCGCGCCGCCACGATGTCGCCCAAGTCCCATTTCTTGAAGCTGGTGTAGACGTCTTCGCCCACGGCGTCGCGGCTGATGTAGAACTGGATGCGGTCGGTGGCGTCCTGCACGGTGGCAAAGCTGGCCTTGCCCATCACGCGCTTGAGCATCATGCGACCGGCAATGGCCACCTGCACCGTTTCGGCTTCCAGTGCGGCCTGCTCCAGCTCGCGGTACTTGGCTTGCAGATCACCGGCATGGTGCGTCGGGCGGAAATCGTTGGGAAACGCGACGCCTTGCTGGCGGATCTCTGCCAGCTTCTCGCGGCGCTCGGCGATGATCTTGTTGTCGTCCTGCGCCGGCACGGCGGCCGCGGTGTTCGATTCGGCCGGGTTGTTCTGTTCGGTCATGATGGTGATGAGAGGAATGTCGGTTCAGGCGATGTTGCGCAGGTCATCCAGCTCGGTCGCGCCAAAGTCGGGGCGGACGAGGTAGGCGGCGATGCGCGTGGCGGCGACTTGCGGCGAGACCAACTCGCCATGCGCGTGCAGATCGCGGAAGCGCTGCACGCCGGCAAAGTCGGCGCCACGGATGGTGCGTTGCATGTCGGTGTCGATCACGCCGGGGGCGAGTGCCACGGCGCGCACGCTCGCGTCGCCATCGGCATTGATGGCGCGCACGAACATGTCCAGCCCGGCCTTGCCGGTGCAATACGCCGCCCAGCCGGCGATCGGCCGGCGCGCAGCGCCCGACGAGATCGCCAGCACGCGGCGCTGCGCGTTCCACCCGGAGGTGCCGCGCAGCAGGGCAGCGGTCAGCGCCATCGGGCCGGCCAGGTTCAGTTGCAGGTGCGGCAGCAGCGTATCGGCGCGCAATGTGTCGATGGTGCCGATCGGCTCGACCGCGCCGGCGTTGAGCACCAGCGTCACGTTGGCAAAAGCGGGCAGGGCGGCAAGCGTCTTGGTCATCCAAGCCTCGGCGGCATGCGCGTCGGACAGGTCGACCTGGTGCCAGTCGAGCGTCACACCGGCGGCTGCCGCCTGCGCGCGCAATTCGGCGTTATCGCCGCGTGCGACGCAGATGAGGCGGCGACCGGGTTGCATCAGCGCCTGGGCCAGCGCGGCGCCCAGGCCGCGCGAGGCACCGGTCAGGATGAACAGGGACGTGTCAGACATGGCAGTCGCTCTGGTTTGGCTCGGATCAGACGCCCTGCTTCAGGCTCGCCTGAATAAACGGGTCCAGATCGCCGTCCAGCACCTTCTGCGTGTTGGAGATTTCCACGTTGGTGCGCAGATCCTTGATACGGCTCTGGTCCAGCACGTACGAGCGGATCTGATGGCCCCAGCCCACGTCGGTCTTGGCGGCTTCTTGTGCGTCTGCAGCGGCCTGACGCTTGCGCAGTTCGTGCTCATACAGGCGCGACTTCAGCATCGTCATCGCCTCGGCACGGTTGCGGTGCTGCGAGCGGTCGTTCTGGCACTGCACGACGATGCCGGTCGGGATGTGCGTAATCCGCACGGCCGAGTCGGTCTTGTTGATGTGCTGACCGCCCGCACCGGAAGCACGGTACGTATCAACGCGCAGATCCGCAGGGTTGACCTCGATCTCGATCGAATCATCGACTTCCGGATACACGAAGATCGACGAGAACGACGTGTGGCGGCCACCCGCCGAGTCGAACGGCGATTTGCGCACCAGACGGTGCACGCCGGTTTCGGTGCGCAGAAAGCCAAACGCGTATTCGCCCTCGACCTTGATCGACGCGCTCTTGATGCCGGCCACGTCGCCTTCGGATTCTTCCAGGACTTCGGTCTTGAAGCCCTTGCGCTCGCAGTACTTCAGGTACTGGCGCAGCAGCATCGATGCCCAGTCGCACGCCTCGGTGCCGCCGGCGCCGGCCTGGATGTCAATAAAGCAGTTGGCGGCGTCCATCGGGCCGGAGAACATGCGGCGGAATTCCATGTCTTCGACGATGGCGCGCATGCCTGCGGTGTCAGCCTCGATGGCTTCGATGGTCTCGTCGTCGCCCTCTTCGCGGGCGAGCTCGAACAGTTCGGCGGCGCCGGTGAGATCTTCGTCAAGTTTGGTCAGCGCCAGCACGACGGTTTCAAGCGACTTCTTCTCGCGGCCCAGCTCCTGGGCGCGTTTGGGATCGTTCCAGACCTCGGGGTTTTCGAGTTCCTTGTCGACTTCGACTAGACGTTCAGATTTGACGTCGTAGTCAAAGATACCTCCGAAGGTCGTCGGCGCGCGACTTCAGGTCGGCCAACGTGTTCTGGATGGCATTGAGGCGTTCTGCTTCCATGGTGCAAAAATCCGGTCGGAAACCCGAAATTATAGCGGAATCAAGGGGTTTTCCGTCCGCGTAGAAGCCCAAAACGACCATTTTCCGCGGTGCGCGGCGGGATTTATGTGACTGCCACAGGCGTCCCGCCTGGCTTCGGTTAGCATGGCGGCCAGACCATATGGCTTTTGGCGCTGTCCGATGATCATCCGCTCGCTGCTCGATACCGATCTGTACAAATTCACGATGATGCAGGTGGTGCTGCATCACTTTCCCGGTGCAAATGTCGAATACCGCTTCAAGTGCCGCAACGCGGGCGTCGATCTGGTGCCGTTCATCGAAGAGATTCGCGCCGAGATCCGCCACCTTTGCACCCTGCGCTTTACTGATCCGGAGCTTGATTACCTGCGCGGCATGCGCTTCATCAAGAGCGATTTCGTCGATTTTCTTGGCCTGTTCCATCTCAACGAGAAATACATCGAAGTGCGCCCGGCGCCGAGCAACGATGGGCAGATCGAGATCGTCATCGCGGGGCCTTGGCTGCACACGATCATGTTCGAGGTGCCCGTTCTGGCCATCGTCAACGAGGTGTTCTTCAGCCGCACGCAGACGCACCCGCAGTGGGAGGAGGGCAAACGCCGCCTGACCGACAAGCTGGCATCGCTGAAGCGCCCCGGCCTGGAAGACTGCCGCATTGCCGACTACGGCACCCGCCGCCGTTTTTCGCACACCTGGCATGAGCATGTGCTGCTGGAGACGCATGCGCAACTCGGCGCCCAGTACGCGGGCACGAGCAACGTCTACTTCGCCATGAAGCACGGCATGACGCCGCTGGGCACCATGGCGCATGAATACCTGCAGGCCTGCCAAGCGCTGGGTCCGCGCCTGCGCGATTCCCAGACCTTTGCGCTGGAAACCTGGGCCAAGGAATATCGCGGCGACCTCGGCATCGCGCTGTCGGATACCTACGGCTTTGACGCCTTCCTGCGCGATTTCGACATGTTCTTCTGCAAGCTCTTCGACGGCGTTCGCCATGATTCCGGCGACCCGTTCGAGTGGGGCGAGCGCATGCTCAAGCATTACGACGACATGCGCGCCGAGCCGAAGTCCAAGGCGCTGATCTTCTCCGACAGCCTCGACATGCCCAAGGTCATCGGCCTGTATGAGCGCTTTCATGGCCGCTGCAAGCTGGCGTTTGGCGTGGGGACCAATCTGACAAACGACCTGGGCTACACGCCGCTGCAGATCGTCATCAAGATGGTCCGCTGCAATGGCCAGCCGGTGGCCAAACTGTCGGACGCGCCGGAGAAGACGATGTGCGACGATCCAGCGTACCTCACGTACCTGAAGCAGGTATTTGGCGTGCAATAAGGCTCACGCCGACGCCGAATAAGTTTCAACGGCGGGGGCGGATCGTGCAGGAAGCGGCTCGTATAATCGATCGATCTTTCGGAGCCGCCATGGAATCACAACCGGACACCCCCGTCGACCCGCTCGACACCAGCCGCGCACGCGACGCCATCTTTGCGCGCATCCGCAATGCGCAGCATCGTCCCGCGCAACCGACGCAGGGTGAGCGCGATGCCGTGGCGGATTACCTCGCGCGCCACCCCGCCGGCCCGCGCCCGCCGGTGCAGGAAAACCTTGCCGCGCATTTTGCCGAGCAGGCGCTGAAGATGGCTTCCACGCTGGATACCGTGGAGGCGCTGTCCGACGTGCCGGGCGCGGTGGCCCGTTACTTGTCTGGGCTGAACCTCCGGCCGCAGGCCGTGGCCTGGACTACGTTGGAATCGCTGGACTGGGCCGCTGCCGGCATCGGCATCGAATTCCGTCCGCCGGTGCGCGAGGCGCAAGCCGATCAGGAGCACGGCGATCTCGTCGGCATTACGGGTTGCTTCTGCGCGATTGCTGAGACGGGCTCGCTGATGCTGCTGTCGGGGCCGGAGAACGTCGCTTCCACGGCGCTGCTGCCCGAGACGCATATCGCCGTGGTTCCGCAGTCGCGCATCGTCGCCAATCTGGAAGATGCCTATTCGCTGATGCGCGCGGAGCGAGGCGAGCTGCCACGCGCCACCAACGTCATCAGCGGGCCGTCGCGCACGGGGGATATCGAGCAGACCATCGTGCTCGGCGCACATGGCCCGTATCGGGTGCATGTGATCGTGGTGTCGACTGCCTGAGACGGCGTCCAGGGCTCATTCGCTCATCAAACATCGGGGGACGTTCAGGGCGACAGACCTCGGGCGTTTACACTGGCGTCTTTGTTCGTGTGGCGAGGCTGCGTTTGCCGTGTGCGCCCACGCTTAGGAGAACGCCTACGTGAAACGCCTTTGGCCCCTTGTCTTCCTGTTCGTCTGTGGCCTGGCGCGCGCTGCTGATGTGAGCGGCGCTGAGTTGCACTTGTTGTGGGGTGTGCCGTTTGCGGGCATCCTGCTCTCGATTGCCATTGCACCGCTCATGATGCCCAAGCTATGGCACGACCATTACGGCAAGATCGCAGCGTCTTGGGCATTGGTGCTTCTGGTGCCGTTCGGGATCGCGTTTGGCTCGCAGGCGGCCATCGCTTCCGTCAATCACGCAGCCCTTGCTGAATACATTCCCTTCATCGCGCTGATCGCCGCTTTGTACGTTGTTGCAGGCGGTATCTGCATTCGCGGCAATCTGCATGGAACGCCAAAGCTCAACACGGGCTTGATCGCGCTTGGTACGGCGCTGGCCAGCATCATGGGCACGACCGGCGCCGCGATGCTGCTGATCCGGCCTTTGCTGCGCGCCAACGAGGCACGCCGGCATCGGGCGCACGTTGTCGTGTTCTTCATCTTTCTGGTGGCCAATGCAGGCGGGGCGCTCACGCCGCTGGGCGATCCGCCGCTCTTCCTCGGCTTCTTGCAGGGCGTGGATTTCTTCTGGACCGCGCAATATCTGTGGCGCCAGACGTTGACGATGTGGGTGCTGCTGCTGGCGATCTTCTTCGTTATCGACAGCTATTTCTATCACACGGGCAAGGAAGAACTGCCCAACATCACCGACGCCTCGCCGGATGATGCGGGCCCGCTGCGCTTCGAGGGCAACGTCAACTTTGTGCTGCTGGCGGGCATTCTCGGCCTCGTGCTGATGAGCGGGCTGTGGAAGCCCGGCATCATCTTCCACGTGATGGGTACCGAGGTGATGCTGCAGAACGTGGTACGCGACGTCGGGCTGGTCGTCATCGCGCTGCTTTCGTTGTGGCTCACCCCGGCAAGCGCGCGCGCCGGCAACGAGTTCAACTGGGAGCCCATTCTGGAAGTCGCCAAGCTGTTTGCCGGCATCTTCATCACGATCGGGCCGGTGATTGCCATGCTCAAGGCCGGCGTGGATGGCCCGTTCGCGGGCATCGTCCATCTCGTCAACGACAGCGCGGGCCAGCCGAACAACGTGATGTACTTCTGGGCGACGGGGGTGCTGTCGTCGTTTCTCGACAATGCGCCGACATATCTGGTGTTCTTCAACACCGCCGGTGGCGACGCACGCATGCTGATGAGCGAGGGCGCCTCCACGCTGGGCGCGATTTCCGCCGCGGCCGTGTTCATGGGTGCCAACACTTATATCGGCAACGCGCCCAACCTGATGGTCAAGGCCATTGCCGAAAGCCGCGGCCTGCAGATGCCCAGCTTCTTTGGCTACATGCTGTGGTCCGTGTGCATTCTCTTGCCGATTTTCGTTCTGATGACCTTCGTCTTCTTCCGCTAACCGAACGTGTGCTGAACGTATGAAACCCGGAATCCTTGTCACCCGCGCGATGTTTCCTGAAGTGCTTGAGCGCTTGCGCGAGACCTTCGACGTGATCGACAACCAAGCGGACGTCGACTATCCGCCCGAAGCGCTGGCGGAGCGTCTGCAAGGTCGCGTGGGCCTGCTGTCGAACGCTGCCGACACCATCAACGCCGAGCTGATCAGCCGCGTGCCCACGCTGCGAGCGGTGTGCAACATGGCCGTCGGCTATAACAACTTTGATCTCGCGGCGATGACGCGTGCGGGCATCCTGGCCACTAACACGCCCGACATCCTGACCGAGACCACCGCCGATTTCGGCTGGGCCTTGCTGATGGCCGCTGCACGCCGCGTGTCCGAATCCGAACGCTGGCTGCGTTCCGGGCAATGGAAGCGCTGGACCTACGATACGTTCCTCGGCGCAGAGGTGTATGGCAGCACGCTGGGCGTTCTCGGCATGGGCCGCATCGGCCAGGCGCTGGCGCGGCGTGCGAGCGGTTTCTCCATGCGCGTGATCTATCACAACCGCAGCCGGCTTTCGCCCGAAGTCGAGCGCGACACGCGCGCCACTTACGTCAGCAAGGACGACTTGCTGAAGCAGGCTGATCACCTCGTGCTGGTGCTGCCGTATTCCAAGGAAAGCCACCACGCCATTGGTGCAGCTGAGCTGGCACAGATGAAGCCGACCGCCACGCTGGTCAACCTGGCGCGTGGCGGCATCGTGGATGATGCCGCGTTGGCGCAGGCGCTGGCGGACAAGCGCATCTTTGCGGCTGGCCTGGACGTGTATGAGGGCGAGCCGAAGGTGCATCCGGCGCTGCTGGAGGCCGAGCACGTTGCGCTCACTCCGCACATTGCCAGTGCCACTTTCGGCACGCGCCTGGGCATGGCCAACCTGGCAGCCGACAACCTGATCGCTGCGCTGGGCTTTGGCCCCCGCGCGGGGCAGCCGCCCAACTTGTTGAACCCGGATGCGCTGGCGCAGCGCGCGTCCTCCTGATCGAACGCAAATATGGACTGGTTGGCTTTATTGACGTTGCTGGGCGTGGCCGTGGTGGCCGTGCTGTGTGTGCTGATCTGGCTTGGTGTGTCTCGCCCGGCGCAGAGCGATGTGTCGCCGATGTTCTCGGCACTGCGCGATGAACTGACACGCGGCAACGAGCGCATCGAGCGCGAACTGCGCGGCGAAATCGCTGAGACGGCCCGCATCGGCCGCAGCGACGTCACGCAGCAACTGGGGCAATTCCAGCAGGTGCTGGCCACGCAGCTCACCAGCGTCGCCACGCTGCAGAACAACCAGATCGACACGTTTGCGCAGCAGCTCACCAAGCTGACTGAAACAAACACGCAGCAGTTGGAAGCGGTGCGTCAGAACTTGCAGCAGCAAGCCCAACAGGCACGTGAAGAGCAGGGCAATGCGCTGCGCCGCTTTGGCGAGACGATGCAGCAGCAGCTCGCCCAGTTGGGTGAGGGCAACGAACGTCGTCTGGCCGAGGTGCGTGCCACGCTGGAGCAGAAGCTCAAGGACATCGAGGCGAACAACGCGACCAAGCTCGATGAGATGCGCCGCACCGTCGACGAGAAGCTCCACGCCACACTGGAACAGCGCCTGGGCGAATCGTTCAAGCTGGTGTCTGATCGGCTTGAGCAGGTGCATCGCGGCCTGGGCGAAATGCAGGCGCTGGCCCAGGGCGTGGGGGACCTGAAGAAGGTGCTGACCAACGTGAAGACGCGCGGCACCTGGGGCGAAGTCCAACTGGAGATGCTGCTGGAGCAGATGCTCACGCCCGAGCAGTACGGCAAGAACGTCGAGACCGTGCACGGTACCGGTGCACGCGTGGAATTCGCCATTCGCCTGCCTGGCAAGACCGATGCCGATCACGATGCCACCGTCTGGCTGCCGATCGACGCCAAGTTCCCGAAAGAGCAGTACGAACGCCTGCTGGACGCACAGGAACGTGCCGATGCCGAAGCCGCTGCCAGCGCCAGCCGCGAGCTGGAAGTCGCGGTGCGCAAGGAGGCGCAGACCATCCACGAGAAGTACATCGCGCCGCCGGCCACGACCGACTTCGCCATCCTGTTCCTGCCGACGGAAGGTCTTTACGCTGAAGTGCTGCGCCGCCCGGGCCTGACTGACGAGCTGCAACGCAAGTTCCGCGTGACGGTGGCGGGCCCGACCACGCTCACCGCGATCCTCAACAGCCTGCAGATGGGCTTCCGAACGCTGGCGCTCGAAAAACGCTCCAGCGAAGTGTGGCAAGTGCTCGGCGCGGTGAAGAGCGAGTTCGGAAAGTTCGGCGACGTGCTGGCCGCGACAAAGAAAACGCTGGAGCGCGCCGTCAGCAACATCGAGCAGGCCGAGGTGCGTACGCGGCAGATGAATCGTAAGCTCAAGGCAGTGGAGGCGTTGCCGAGCGATTCTGCGCAGAGCGTGCTGGGGCTGGAGTCCGCCGTGCCGCCGGACGAGGAAATCGAGGTCGATTAAGGCTGGTCCGACTAGGCCGTCAGCAAAAGAAAAGGGGCGGATATTCCGCCCCTTCTTCGTGGACCTCGGAAGCGATCAGGCTTCTTCCGGCACGTCGCGCAGCAGGATCTCGATGCCGCCGAAGCGCTCGGCGACCCAGTTGTAGGCATGGCAAGCGAGCCACAGGGCACCAAAACCAACCAAAGCATTGAGGATCAGGCCGCTGAGCACAACAATCGTCGGCAGTTCACCGTAGCGGACGAAGCCGACGAAGAAGAACAGCCCTACGACCGGCAGCGAGAAACAGAGATACACCAGCACCAGCGCGCGTGCGGTGTGGGCCGGGTGAAGATACGCAATCTCCTTGGTCATCATGGCAGTGCTCAGGCTCAAATCCGAAACAATCAAACTGGCGCAGAGTGTAGCGAATCGACCGATGCGCCGATACCCGCAGCCCGGAGGTGACGCAAAAAACCGACAGCATGCGGTGTTGCAGCCAGCGCAAGAGCCGCTGCCGCCACGCCGCTCAGACGAGGCCGTCGAACAGCAGTACCTGCACGGCGTCGCCGGCGTTGACCTGGCCCTGTTCGTGGGCGAGCACGACGAAGCAATTTGCTTCGCTCATGGAACGCAGGACGCCCGATCCTTGCTGGCCGGTCAAGCGGACTTCGAGCTGGCCGCGATCATTCAGGGCAGCGATCGCGCGCTGATATTCCGTGCGCCCCGGGCGCTTGCGGATCTGGGCGGCGCTCACGGCCGGCACCAACGGTGCGCCGGCGTCGGTGGCGCCCATCATGCGCAGCAGCGCACCGCGCACGAAGTGATAGAACGTCACCATCACCGCCACCGGGTTGCCCGGCAAGCCAAAAAGGAAGGCGCTGCGGCCATTTGACGCGATGCGCCCGAGCGCCATCGGCCGGCCCGGGCGCATGGCGATCTTCCAGAACGTTACGTCGCCCAGCTTGGCCATCATCTGTTTGGTGAAGTCTGCTTCGCCGACGGAGACACCACCCGAAGTGATGATCGCATCGGCGTTTTCAGCGGCGGTGCGGAAGGCGGTTTCGAGCGCCGCCGGGTCGTCGCGCACGACGCCCATGTCGAGCAGTTCAACACCCAGGCGCGAAAGCATGCCGTGTAACGTGTAGCGGTTGGAGTCGTACACGCAGCCGGCGTCAAGCGGTTCGCCAATGGAGCGCAACTCGTCGCCGGTCGAGAAGAACGCCACGCGCAGCTTGCGGCGCACCGACACTTCGGCGATGCCGAGCGAGGCCAGCAAACCGATATCGGCAGGGCGCAGCGTTCGGCCTGCGGACAGCGCGGTGCTGCCTCGCGCGAGGTCTTCTCCACGCAGACGTCGGTTGTCGCCTGCGCGCACGGCGTCGCGGGCAAAGCGAACGGTGTCGGCTTCGCCTTGCGTGAATTCCTGTGGGATGACCGTATCGCAGCCGGCCGGCATGACGGCACCGGTCATCACGCGCACGGCTTCGCCTGCGCTGGGCACGCCGTCAAAGGCGATACCGGCATACGCCGTGCCGATCACGCGCAAGCAGATTTCGCCTGCATGGCCTGCAAGTTCTGCACTGGCAAAGGCAAAGCCGTCCATCGCCGAGTTGTCGTGCGAAGGCACGTCGATGGACGACAGCACGTCTTCGGCCAGCACGCGATCGAGCGCGCTGCGGATGGGCACGCGGGCAACGCCGCTTACGGGCTGCACGAAGTCGCGCATGATGGCTTGCGCTTGCGCGACGGGCAGGGCGTTCGGATCGTAATCGGACAGGCACGAAACGACGGAGGCAAGGGTGGTCATGACGTCGATGAGGGATCGGTGGCGTTGGCGCTCTAGCGGCGCTCGGCCAGCTGGTGCAGTTCTTCCAGCGTGTTGATGTTGGCGAAGGCGGTGCTGTCGTCAAACAACACGTCCACCGTCGCGTGGCGCGCCGTCCAGGTTTCGATCTTGCGGCCCCCGCCTTGCAGATAGACGATCAGGTCGTCGGCCAGCAGCGCATCGATCAAACAGAATACTGGCTGCACCTGCCGGCGCGGTTGACCTTGCGCATCCGGCTCCATCGTCACCGGCATGGCGATGCGCGCGTTGGCTTCTTCCATTGCCTGCGAGAGCTTGGCGGCCAGGTCGGTCGGCACGAAGGGCGAATCGCAAGGCGCAGTCAGCAGGTAGCGCGTCTGGCATTGCTCCAGCCCGGCCAGGATGCCAGCCAAGGGGCCGGCAAAATCCGGCACTGAATCCGCCACCACCGGCACGCCAAACGACTCGTACGCGGCCAAGTTGCGATTCGCGTTGATCAGCATGTGGCCCACCTGGGGTGACAGGCGCATCAGCGTGTGCATCGCCATCGGCGCGCCGCGAAACGTCTGCAGGCCTTTGTCAACGCCGCCCATGCGGCTGCCCCGGCCGCCGGCCAGGATCAGGCCGGTAATGTCGGATGTCGGAATCATGTGGTTGAACGCTGGCGGATTCAGCCGCCGATGTAGGACATTTCGATGCGCCGGCCGGCTGGCTGGGCCTTGCCGCTGGCACGCAATTCGGAGTAGCGATCGGCGCGGCCTTGCCAGACCGTGCGGATCGCGTTGGAGAGTTCCAGATCGGTCGCGCCGCCGCGCAATAACGCGCGCAGGTCGAAGCCTTCGGTGGCGAACAGGCAGAGATACAGCTTGCCTTCGGTCGACAACCGCGCGCGCGTGCAATCGTGGCAGAACGCCTGGGTCACGCTCGAGATCACGCCGACCTCGCCAGCGCCGTCGACGTAGCGCCAGCGCTCGGCCGTTTCGCCGCTGTAATTCGCCGACACCGGCTCGAGCGCAAACTCGGGCGAAAGGCGCTTGATCACCTCGGCCGACGGCACGACGGAGCGCATGTCCCAATGGTTGGTCGTGCCCACATCCATGTATTCGATAAAGCGCACGATGATGCCGCTGCCGCGGAAGTGGCGCGCCATCGGCACGATCTGGTCTTCGTTGTCGCCTTTCTTGACGACCATGTTGACCTTGATCGGCGCCAGTCCGGCGTTCTGCGCGACTTCAATGCCGTGCAGCACTTCGCCCACCGCAAAATCGACATCGTTCATGCGGCGGAAAGTCGCATCGTCGATGCCGTCGAGGCTGACGGTCACGCGAGTGAGGCCCGCATCTTTTAGCGATTGCGCCTTGCGAGCGAGCAGGGCGCCGTTGGTCGTGAGCGTGAGGTCTAGCGGCTTGCCTTCGGCGGTGGTGAGGCGCGCGAGCATTTCGACCAGACGTTCGATGTCTTTGCGCAGCAGCGGCTCGCCGCCGGTCAGGCGGATCTTTTCGACGCCGTGCTCGATAAACAGCCGCGCCATGCGCTCGATCTCTTCGAACGACAGCAGCTCGGAATGCCGCAGGAAGCGGTAATCCTTGTCGAACACGTCCTTCGGCATGCAGTAGACGCAGCGGAAGTTGCAGCGGTCTGTCACCGAGACGCGCAGATCGTGCAGCCGGCGGCCGCGCGTGTCCGTCAGCCTGCCCTCTGCCGGGACAAGCACATTGGGCACGGCGGGCACCGTGGCGCGATGGTGCTGGCCATCACGCAGATCGTAGAGGGGGATGACGGTTTCGGTCATGGTGTGGTGCGGTGCGTCAATCCACGAAGCGGGAGTGTTGCACTCGATACAGGTTCGAGTGTAGCGCAGCCCTTGTTCCGCGCGAGCGGTGGGGTTTCATACTCGATAGATCGCGCACAGGAAAAAGGGCGGCCGAAGCCGCCCCCAGGCACTTGCCCCGGCGGTTACCCGCCGGTGTGCTGCTTACTGCTGGTCTGCGCCACCCGCCGGACGGTGGGTCTCGACCAGAACCATCGGGCCGTGCTGGACCGGCGGCAGCGGTTTGCGCTCGCGCGGCACACGCGGTGCCGTAACGGTGCGTGCAGCCTCTTCCTGCGAGGCGCGCAGCTTCTGACTGTCAGTGTGGACCCACGTCATTCCGGCATTGTCCAGCACGCTCTGCAGCGTCTCGATCGGCAGCGGCGAAGCCTTGGCGATCGTGCTGACCGGAGCCGGCACTTCCGCAAATGCCGTAACGATGGCCTCTTGAGGCGCTTCCGCTTCGACTTCCGCTGCGGGCGCTGCGATAGCGGCTGCAAGGGCGGGCTCCGTCGGTTGCACTTGCGGCAGGGCCGACACAGGGGCCACGGCTTCCGCAGCATGCACCGGTTCCTGCACCACCGGAGCCGGGTTCTCAACCGGTGCAAACGACGTCGTCTGCACAGGTTCCGCCACGGTTGCGGGCAGCACCGGCTCGGCATGCATGTCGGCGACGGCTTCGTCTGCGCTTTCGGCGCCTTCGTTTTCGCCTTCACCTTCACCTTCCGCACGGACGCCTTCCGCGCCCTCGCGGTCACGGCGATAGCGGTTGCGGCCACGGCGCCCACGACGACGGCGCTCTTCGCCTTCACCGTTGACTTCCGCGCCCGGCGTCACGCCTTCGCCCTCGATGCCTTCTACCGGAGCAGCGGTGTCGAGCAGCGGTTGCGGCACTTGCGATGCGGCGGTCTGGTCGATCAGGCCTTCGGCAGCCAGGGAAGCGGCTTCCTTGGCTTGTGCGTCGCGCTCGCCACGGTTTTCGCGCGGCTCACGGTTTTCACGCGGCTCGCGCGGTTCACGACCTTCGCGGGCTTCTCGGCCTTCACGCGGTTGGCGCTCGCGACGTTCCTGGTTGCGCTCCCGGCGGCCTTGGCCCTGGTTCTGACCCTCGGTGCGAACCTCCTGACCTTGCTGCGGCTGGCGCGCTTCAGCCGTCTCGCGGACAGCGCCTTCGACCTGGGCCGGCTGGCGGTTGCGATCGCGGTTGCCGCGCTGACCGTCACGTTGACCGTCACGCTGGACTTGTTGCTGACCTTCGCGGGCTTCGTTGCGCTCACGGCCCTGGCGGCTGCCATCGCGGCCGTTCTGGCTTTGACCTTGGCGCTCGCCACGTTCGCCACGCTGGCCTCGGCCACCACGGTCCTGGCGATTGCCGCGGCCTTGGCGGTTGCCTTCTTCAGCACGTTGCTTCGGCGTTTCGACCGGCGCAGCCACCACCGGCTCGGCCGGTTTGGCGCCAAACAGCGATTTCAGCCACGAGACAAAACCACCTTGGGCAGGGACCGGAGCCGGGGCCGGCGCTTGCGGTGCCGGAGCGGCTTCAGTACGAACCGGACGCTCAGCGCGCGGCACCGACACGGGTGCCGGTTGGTCCGGCGTGATGCCCTTGACGGCAGCTTCCTGGCGCGGCTTGGCAGTTTCCTTGCGGGTGCTGTAAGCGGTGTCGGCTTCCAGCTCCTTGGCGGCCTCTTCGGCCATCTTGTAGCTGGCCTTGTCGTCGTCCAGGCGCGGATCGTCGTGGCGCAGGCGTTCCAGCTTGTAGTGCGGCGTCTCCAGATGCTTGTTCGGAATCAGCAGCACGTTGACCTTGAAGCGCGTCTCGATCAGGTTGATGTCCGGGCGCTTCTCGTTGAGAAGGAACGCAGCCACTTCCACTGGCACCTGGCAGTGGATCGCGGCGGTGTTTTCCTTCATCGCCTCTTCCTGGATGATGCGCAGCACCTGCAGGGCGGACGATTCGGTATCGCGGATATGCCCCGTGCCGTTACAGCGTGGGCAAGTGACGTGCGAGCCTTCCGACAGCGACGGACGCAGGCGCTGGCGCGACAGCTCCATCAGGCCGAAGCGGCTGATCTTGCCCATTTGCACCCGGGCGCGGTCGTGACGCAGCGCGTCTTTCAGGCGGGTTTCGACATCCTTCTGCGCCTTGCTCGACTCCATGTCGATGAAGTCGATCACGATCAGGCCGCCGAGGTCACGCAGGCGGAGCTGGCGAGCGATTTCGTCGGCAGCCTCAAGGTTGGTGCGCGCGGCGGTTTCTTCGATATCGGCGCCCTTGGTAGCGCGCGCCGAGTTCACGTCAATGGCGACGAGCGCCTCGGTGTGGTCAATCACAATGGCGCCGCCCGAGGGCAGCATGACCATGCGCGAGTACGCCGATTCAATCTGGTGTTCGATCTGGAAGCGCGAGAACAGGGGAACGTCGTCGCGGTACTTCTTCACCCGATTCATGTTGTCGGGCATCACCACGCTCATGAAGGCGCGGGCCTGATCGTAGATGTCGTCCGTATCGATCAGGATTTCGCCGATATCCGGCTGGAAGTAATCGCGGATGGCGCGGATCACCAGGCTGGATTCGAGATAGATCAGCAGCGGGGCCTTGTTGTCGACGGCGGCACCATCGACGGCTTTCCACAGCTGCATCAGGTAGTTCAAGTCCCACTGCAGCTCTTCGGCCGAGCGGCCAATGCCGGCGGTGCGGGCGATGATGCTCATGCCGTCCGGCACTTCCAGTTGCGCCATCGTCTCGCGCAGTTCCTGGCGGTCCTCGCCCTCGATGCGGCGCGACACGCCGCCGCCGCGCGGGTTGTTCGGCATCAGCACAAGGTAGCGGCCAGCCAGCGAGATAAACGTGGTCAGGGCTGCGCCCTTGTTGCCGCGTTCTTCCTTTTCAACCTGGACGATCAGCTCCTGGCCTTCAGACAGGGCATCCTGGATGCGCGCGCCGCGCACGTCCACACCGTCCTTGAAATAGGCGCGGGCGACTTCCTTGAAGGGGAGAAAACCGTGCCGCTCTTCGCCGTAGTTGACGAAGCACGCTTCCAGCGACGGTTCGATGCGGGTGATGACACCCTTGTAGATATTGCCTTTGCGCTGCTCGCGCCCGGCGGTTTCGATGTCGATGTCGATCAGTTTCTGACCATCGACAATGGCGACGCGCAATTCTTCTTGCTGCGTCGCATTGAACAACATGCGTTTCATTGCAACCTCACTCCAATGCCGTGCAAGCACGGCGCTTCATGGAGCACGCAAAGGCGGAGCGGGTGGTCAACGAATTGCCGAGGTGTCGGCCAACAAAACAAGGAAGGCGCGACGGGGCACGGGCGAAAGAAATGAGGGCATTCCACGCGTCATCATGGATGGCAGGGCGGAGTCCGCGGACGCCGTTGGCGTCCAGTTGCGCGTCCTGTCACTCGTGCCACGGGCCAGATGCATTTGCAGGTGGGCCGGCGGCGGCGAGTCGCGTGAAGCGACCACAAAGAGCGAATTGACGGACGGCCTTTCCGGACGAAACCCGCGGCGGGGCAAATCGGGCGGCGTGCTGCTTTTTAGAGTTTTGCCGCCGGACCGCCATGGCAACGCGGTAACCGGATGTTCAGCCGGCCGGCACCAGTCTGGTGCGGCAAGGGCTTCTTTCACCAAGCGGGCGCCGTATGGATGACCATGTGGCGCCCGCCTTTGAATTCTGTTCTACCAGCTGCTCGTTCTACGCTGGCCGATGTTGCCGACGTGATCTTTGGTTCACGTCTTGCGCGATGGGACAGCGGTGCGTGCTGCTTTCGTGCCGAAGAGTCGGCCACATGATTAGCTTTGTAACACAAGTGGGCGAGAGATCGGCACGTTCCGGACCGAAACGGTGGCTGTGTACAATACCTGTTGTTTCGTTCCGACCGGCTGTTGCTGGCGCCTAAACGACTGTCCAGCGAGAAAATTATATTGAAAATGAATGAGTTACGCCATCCATTTGATGGCCGCATTCAACAGGCCGGACGTGGCACACTCGGCGATGCGCTCGACGGCAAGTCAGTCGCCTATGTTGAAATCGGTGAAGACGCCGAAGGGCAGCGCATCGACAATTTCCTGATGCGCGTGGCCAAGGGCGTGCCCAAGAGCCATATCTACCGCATCCTGCGTTCCGGCGAGGTGCGAGTCAACAAAGGCCGCATCGACGCGGAATACCGTCTGAAACTCGGCGATCTGGTTCGTATTCCGCCGCTGCGGATTGCCCAGCAGGTGGAAGCGGCCCGCCCTGTGCCGGCGGCAGAATTCACGATCCTTCACGAAGATACGCATCTTTTGGTGATCGATAAGCCCGCCGGGGTGGCCGTGCACGGCGGCTCCGGGGTGGCCTTCGGGGTGATTGAACAATTGCGTCAGTCGCGCCCGGACGCCAAGTTCCTGGAACTGGTACACCGCCTCGACCGCGAAACGTCGGGCGTGCTGCTGCTTGCAAAAAAACGCTCTGCGCTGGTGGCGCTGCATGAGCAGATCCGCGAAGGCCAGTTGGACAAGCGGTACTTTGCGGCGGTGAAGGGCGTCTGGCCGCACAAGCGACAACACATCAAGTCGCCACTGCACAAATACACCACGCCGGAAGGCGAGCGCCGCGTGCGCGTGCAGGCCGATGGGCAGGCGTCGCACACGATCTTCAACAAGGTCGGCGTGTTTGGCCCATACACGTTGCTGGAGGCCGAACTGAAGACCGGGCGCACGCACCAGATCCGGGTGCATTTGGCCCACGCGGGTTTTCCAATCCTGGGCGACGACAAGTACGGCGACTTCGCCCTGAACAAGGCGCTATCCCGCGCGAATGCTTCGCCGCGACTGGCGCGGATGTTCTTGCATGCGCATCGCCTACAACTGACGCATCCGCATAGCGGTGAAGTCGTCACGTTCAATGCGCCGTTGCCCGCCGAGTGTACCGATTTCCTCAACGCTTTCCAGGGCCCCGATTCCGATGCCGCAGCAGCGCTTTGATTTGATCGTCTTCGATTGGGATGGCACGTTGATGGATTCGACGTCGGCCATCACCCGGTCGATCCAGCTCGCATGCCGGGATCTTGACCTGCCGGTGCCCGACGATGCACGGGCGAGCCACGTGATTGGCCTGGGCCTGCGGGATGCGCTCGAATATGCCGTCCCGACGCTTGATCCCGCCGACTACGGCAAGCTGGCGGACCGGTATCGTTTCCATTACCTCAGCCGTGATGCGCATCTCGTCCTGTTTCCGGGCGTGCGAGAAATGCTGGAAGCACTGCGCCGCCAGAACTATCTGCTGGCTGTGGCGACGGGCAAGTCCCGCGTGGGCCTGCAACGTGCGATGGAGGCGACAAATCTGACGGGCGTGTTCGACAACACGCGTTGCGCCGATGAGACGTTCTCTAAGCCGCACCCCGCCATGCTGCTCGAACTCACGCGCGATCTCGGCATGGAGGTCGAGCGCACCGTGATGATCGGCGACACGACGCACGATCTGCAAATGGCCGCCAATGCAGGCGCCGCCGGCGTGGCCGTCACATACGGGGCGCATCCTGCCGATGTGCTGGATTCGCTTACGCCGCTGTATAGCGCCAAGTCGGTTCCCGATCTGCACAATTGGCTGACGCAACATGCCTGACATGGCGGAGCCGGTTCGTGTATGCGAAAGCGCTGCGCTGGAAGACGGCGGTCTGGGTGTCCGGTTTCAGGTGGACGTGCGCGGTCGGCTCGTCAGCGCGTTTGTCGTCCGTTACGCTGGCGGGGTGCATGGCTATTTGAACCAGTGCGCGCACGTGCCGATGGAAATGGACTGGCAGGAAGGCCAGTTTTTCGAAAGCTCCGGTCTGTATCTGATGTGCGCGACGCATGGTGCCATTTACGAGCCGGATACTGGCCGGTGCGTCGGCGGGCCGTGCCGGGGTTCGCATTTGTCCAAGCTTGAGGTTGCCGAGCGCGACGGCGCAGTCTGGTGGCAGCCGGATACGCTATTCCGGGCGCCCGTGTCCGCGCCCGAACCGACACCTTCTGCCTAGTAGCGCAGTTTTTCTTCTCGATCGTTTTCTCCTTGTCTATGACTGACTCGATTCCGCCGAAAGGGCCCGACGACGCCCCCAACGAGGGTGCAGGCAAACCAGAAGCGCTGGAAGTCACACAGCATGCGGATCATCCGCTTGAAGCTGAATTGCGTAACCCGCCCGCATCGGCATCGGCAGCTTCTGCGCCGGCCGGCGGCTGGGAGCGTGAGGTACTCGAAAAAGTACTGATGGCAACGGTCCGTGAGCAGCGCGCCGCGCGCCGCTGGCGCATCTTTTTCCGCTTCGTGGCTCTGGGCCTGATCGGAGTGCTTATTTATGCGTTCGCCAGCTTGGAGGGCGAAACCGTCAGCACGGGCCGCCACACAGCGATTGTCACGCTCGAGGGCGAAATTGCGGCGAACACAAACGCCAGCGCCGAAAACATCAACGCATCCTTGCAGGCCGCGTTTGCAGATGACAACACCGTCGGTGTGATCCTGAAGATCAATTCGCCGGGCGGCTCGCCGGTGCAGGCGGGCATGATCAACGATGAAATCCGCCGTCTTCGCGCCAAATACAAGAAGATTCCGCTGTACGTCGTCGTGGAAGAAATGTGCGCGTCAGGCGGTTACTACGTGGCTGCCGCTGCTGACAGGATTTACGTCGACAAGGCCAGCATCGTCGGTTCCATCGGCGTGCTGATGGACGGCTTCGGCTTTACTGGTCTGATGGACAAAGTGGGCGTGGAGCGCCGCCTGCTCACCGCCGGTTCGAACAAGGGAATGCTCGATCCGTTCTCACCCGTGTCGCCCCAGCAGAAACAGTATGCGCAGGAGATGCTGGACCAGGTGCATCAGCAGTTCATCGACGTGGTCAAGCAGGGCCGCGGCAACCGTCTGAAGGACGATCCCACGCTGTTCACTGGTTTGTTCTGGACGGGCGCCAAGGCGGTGGATCTGGGCCTGGCCGACGCGATCGGCAGTTCGGACCTTGTCGCGCGCAGCGTCATCAAGGCGCCGGACGTGGTGGACTACACCGTCAAGGAAAACTTCGCCTCGCGCGTGGCACGCAAGCTCGGCACGGCGATGGGCGCGGGCGCAGTCAAGGCGCTGGCCACTACGGGCCAGCTCAAGCTGCTGATGAAGGAGTAGAAGGGGCGGAGGCGCGCTATCGCGCTAGCAGCGAGAAAATCGCCGGCCGCTTGTGCAGGTTCATGCGGTCGGCGCGCCAGTCGCTCACGGGCAACGTGACAACCTGCTCGCTGGGCAGTGTCAGGTCCACTGCAATCGACAGCAGCGTACTCGGCGCGCAGGCGGCCTGAATGGCTTCGAGCAACGCGCCATTGCGGTAGGGCGTTTCAATGAATACCTGCGTTTGGGCGACTGAGCGTGAAAGCTGTTCCAGTGTGCGCAGCTTTGTCTTGCGCTCGGCCGCATCGACCGGCAGATAGCCGTTGAATGCAAAGCTCTGGCCGTTCAAGCCGGATGCCATCACCGCCAGCAGAATCGAACTCGGTCCCACCAGCGGCTTTACGCGCACGCCACGTCGGTGCGCGAGACGCACGAGATTTGCGCCCGGATCGGCCACCGCCGGCACCCCGGCTTCCGACATCAGTCCCGCGTCCTGGCCGGCAAGCACTGGCGCCAGCAGCGCTTCCAGTTCCGATTCCGGCGTTTTGACGTTCAGCTCGCGGATGGCGATTTCCTGCAGTGGATGCGCCAGCGGCGTAGTCTCGGCCAGCTTTTTCAGCAACGCGCGTGCGGTCTTGGCGTGCTCGGCGACAAAGTAATCGAGTCGCGCAGTGATCTGCTGCACGCCGGCAGGAATTACGTCAGGCAGCGGGTCGGCCGCATCGCGCGAGCCCAGCGTATTCGGAATGAGATAAAGCGTACCGGCCATGGTTCAGGCGAAGAGGGGGTAGTGAACGTTGCGCAGCATGCTGGTCAGCGCGATCAGCGGCAGACCCACCAGCGCGGTCGGGTCCGACGACTCCACGCGTTCGAGCAGGGCGATGCCCAGGCCTTCCGATTTGGCGCTCCCGGCAACGTCGTACGGGTGTTCCAGATGCAGATAGGCGTCCAATTCCTCATCGGAAAGGTCGCGGAAGGTGGCCAGCGTGCGGATGTCCTCGCTCTGGTGTCGCCCTGTCCGGCCATCGTGCAGGCACAGCGCGGAGTGAAATGTGACGGTGCGTCCACGCATCCAGTGCAGTTGCGCCAGTGCGCGGGGGTGGTCGCCCGGTTTGCCGACCTGCTTGCCGTCCAGTGTGGCGACCTGATCGGAGCCGATTACCAGCGCGCCGGGATGGCCTGCTGCGACCTTCTCTGCCTTCTGCCGAGCCAGGCGCAGAGCGGTCTGGTCGGGCGACTCGTCCGGGGCGGGGGTCTCGTCAATGTCCGGTACCACGATCTCAAACGGCAGGCGCAGGCGTTCCAGCAATTCCCGCCGATATGGCGAGCTGGAGGCAAGAATCAGTGGCGGACGCGATGCAGAAGTCATAAGTGCTTGAAGATGCAGTGGATTTTGAGCAAAACCTTTTGACGCCACAGGTTTCTGCCCGCTATAATCCCGCGTTTCGCGGTTTGGCCGCGCAGTGTCGCAAACCGTGCGCCCAGGCGCAAGGTGTCAGGCGCTGCAAGGCGGGTCCATCCGGTTCGCGCATCAACAGCAACGCGTTTAGTGGGTTCGATTCGTGGATTTTCGTGCATTCGATCTTTTCGCGTTCATTCGCGCGGGTGAGCCGGCAAGCGGCACGGTCTATTTGACCGATATGCCTCGTCTGCTGTCCGAGCAAGCCGTCGACGCCCCGGCTGACGCCAACACGCAATTTCGTTGGCAGCTGCAGGGTGTGGCGCGCGAGGAGGCCACCGCCGGCCAGTTGCCGCGTCAGCGGCTCTTCGTGGATCTGGAAGTGGATGGCGCCATCTGGCTGCAATGTCAGCGGTGCCTCAAAGCTTACGAGCAGCCTCTGCCGGTGCGCGCGCGTCTGGAAGTCGTGCGCTCGGAAGCCGATGCCGATGCCGCCCCGCTGGATGACGATGAGGCTGATGTCATCGTTGGCTCGCGCAGCTTCGATCTGATCACGCAGATCGAAGATGAGCTGTTGCTGGCGTTGCCGGTGTCGCCGCGTCATGCAGTCTGCCCGGATGAGATGTTGCCGGAAGAGGCTGAAGCTGAAAAGAAGCCGTCGCCGTTCGCGGTGCTGGCCAACCTTAAGACCAAACATTAGGCGTGCGCGGATATTGCGCGCGCTGATGGCAGTACGTTTCACACGCCTACCGGAATGGCTACGCTCCGGCTCCGTGTGATGTGATAAAATCGATTAAATTGCTTAGGAGTCAGTCATGGCTGTTCAACAAAACAAGAAGTCGCCGTCCAAGCGCGGCATGCATCGTTCGCACGATTTCCTGACGACGGCCCCGATCGCTGTCGAGCCGACCACCGGCGAAGTGCACCTGCGTCACCACGTGAGCCCGAACGGCTACTATCGTGGCCGCAAGGTTGTGAAGACCAAGAACGACTGATGCGTTTTGCCAGTTTTCTGGCAAGCGTGTTGGGTTGGTCTGAACGCACAGGTTCATGATGCAAGCGAAAAAGCGGCAAGCCAATTTGCCGCTTTTTTGTTGAGTGAAATTCGGCTATGCGTGTACGGGTTTGTGTACCATACGCGCGCCAACGGCCGGAGCCGCACGTGAAACCGCAACTCAGACTCGCATGACCATCAAGCTTGCCATCGACTGCATGGGTGGCGATCACGGCGTTGGCGTGACAATCCCTGCAGCGATCCATTTTCTCGCCGTACACGAAGACGTCGAAATGCTGCTCGTCGGGCAGCCCGATGCCATCGCGGCGCAGCTCAAGCGACTTCACGCCACCGCGAACCCGCGCGTCCACGTCGTCCCCGCCTCCGAGGTGGTGTCGATGGACGATCCGGTCGAGGTCGCGCTGCGTAAGAAGAAAGATTCTTCAATGCGCGTGGCCATCAATCAACTCAAGGAAGGCGCCGCTCAGGCGTGCGTTTCCGCCGGCAACACCGGCGCGTTGATGGCCGTGTCGCGTTACGTTCTCAAGACGCTGGACGGCATTGACCGCCCGGCAATTGCCACCGCCATCCCGAACGAGAAAGGTGCCGGCACGACCGTGCTGGATCTTGGTGCCAACGCCGACTGCGAGCCCGAGCACCTGCTGCAGTTTGCGCAGATGGCCTCGGCGATGGTGTCGGTGGTCGAGCAGAAGCCGCGTCCAACGGTCGGTCTGCTCAACATTGGCGAAGAAGTCATCAAGGGCAACGAGGTCGTTAAGCAGGCAGGTGAGCTGCTGCGCGCCTCCGATCTCAACTTCTTCGGCAACGTTGAAGGCAACGACATCTTCAAGGGCACGACCGACATCGTTGTCTGCGACGGCTTTGTCGGCAACGTGGCGCTCAAGAGCACCGAAGGACTGGCCAAGATGATCGGTGAGATGCTGCGCCAGGAATTCAGCCGCTCGTGGTTCACCAAGTTGCTCGCTGTCGTGGCGCTGCCGGTGCTAACGCGTTTCAAACGGCGCGTTGATCATCGGCGCTACAATGGCGCCGCGCTGCTCGGTCTGCGTGGGCTGGTCATCAAAAGTCACGGCTCGGCCGACGCCTACGCGTTCGAATGGGCCATCAAGCGTGCCTACGACGCCGCGGCCAACGGCGTGATCGCCCGCATTGCGCAGGCGTTCGAATCGCACCATGACGCAGCGGGCGCTGCGCCGGTCTCCACTTCCGCTCCGGCCGCCGACGCTGCTTGAACGCGTCGCCTCCGAGTCAGATTTCACCCCACCGCACATGACACGTTTCGCAAGGATCATCGGTACGGGCAGCTACCTGCCGCCCAAGCGGGTCACCAATGACGAACTGGCGGCCCAGTTGGCCGAGAAGGGTATCGAGACGAGCGACGAATGGATCGTCTCGCGCAGCGGCATTCGGGCGCGTCATTTCGCCGAGCCGGATGTCACGTGCAGCGACCTCGCCGTGAGGGCGGCCGAGCGCGCGATCGAAGCCGCCGGCATCGATCGCTCCGAACTCGACCTGATCCTGGTGGCGACGTCCACGCCGGATTTCGTGTTCCCGAGCACGGCGTGCCTGGTGCAGCAAAAGCTCGGCATCACCAACGGGTGCGCCGCGTTCGACGTGCAGGCCGTGTGTTCCGGCTTCGTCTACGCGCTGGCAACCGCCGACAAATTTATCCGCTCGGGTGCCTATCGCAACGTGCTGGTGATTGGCTCCGAGGTCTTCTCGCGCATCATCGATTTCAGCGATCGCACCACTTGTGTGCTGTTTGGCGATGGCGCTGGCGCCGTGGTGCTGCAGGCTTCTGACGAGCCGGGCATCCTGTCGACTGCGCTCCATGCTGACGGCAGCCACGCCAACATCCTGTGCGTGCCGGGCAACGTGGCCGCGGGTGCAATCCAGGGCAGCGCCTTCCTGTACATGGATGGTCAGGCTGTCTTCAAGCTGGCCGTCACGGTGCTCGACAAGGTTGCCCGTGAAGCACTGGCAGCGGCGGAACTCGATGCCTCGCAAGTCGACTGGTTGATCCCCCACCAGGCGAACATCCGCATCATGCAGGGCACGACCAAGAAGTTGGGCCTCTCGAACGAGCGCCTGATCGTGACCGTCGATGAGCATGGCAACACGTCGGCTGCCTCGATTCCCCTGGCGCTCGATGTTGCTGTGCGCGACGGCCGCATCCAGCGCGGCCAGCATGTGATGCTCGAGGGCGTGGGCGGCGGCTTCACCTGGGGCGCCGCGCTGCTGCGCTTCTGATTGACGAATTTCCAGAACGAACAATACGAGCCATGACATTCGCTTTCGTCTTCCCCGGCCAGGGTTCGCAATCGGTCGGCATGCTCAATGCGTTTGCCGGTCATCCGGCCGTGGCCGCCACGCTGGCCGAGGCGTCCGACGCGCTGGGCCAGGACATCGGCAAGCTGATTGCCGAAGGCCCGGCTGAAGAGCTGAACCTGACGACCAATACGCAACCCGTCATGCTGACGGCGGCAGTTGCCGTCTATCGTGCATGGCAAGCTGCCGGCGGCCCGACGCCGACCGTCGTGGCTGGGCATAGCCTTGGCGAGTATTCGGCGCTTGTCGCCGCGGGCGCCATCGCGTTCCAAGACGCTGTACCGTTGGTGCGTTTCCGCGCCAAGGCGATGCAGGAAGCTGTGCCGGTGGGCGAGGGCGGTATGGCTGCGATCCTCGGCCTGTCGGACGATGACGTGCGCGCCGCATGCGCGGAAGCTTCGGTCGCAGGCGTCGTCGAAGCCGTGAACTTCAACGCGCCGGCCCAGGTGGTGATCGCCGGTGCCAAGGCGGCCGTCGAGAAGGCTTGCGAAATCGCCAAGGCCAAGGGTGCCAAGCGCGCGCTGCCGCTGCCGGTGTCGGCGCCGTTTCACTCGTCGCTGCTCAAGCCGGCGTCGGATCGTCTGCGGGAGTATCTCGCCAACGTGGCCGTCACCACCCCGGTGATCCCCGTCATCAATAACGTGGACGTTGCTGTCGTGAGCGACCCGGCGGCCATCAAGGATGCGCTGGTGCGCCAGGCAGCATCGCCGGTGCGCTGGGTTGAGACCATCCAGAAGATGAAGGGTGACGGCATTACCCGCGTGGTCGAATGCGGCCCGGGCAAGGTGCTGGCCGGTCTGGTCAAGCGTATCGATGGGGAGATCGTCGGTGACGCGATCTTCGATCCGGCGTCGCTGGAAGCCGTGCTGGGTCAACTCAAATAATCAACGGGATTCGTATGACCCAAGCATTGAATAATCAGGTTGCGCTCGTTACCGGTGCCTCGCGCGGCATCGGCCGTGCCATCGCGCTGGAACTGGCCCGCCAGGGTGCGACGGTGGTCGGTACGGCCACGTCGGAAGCCGGAGCGCAAGCCATCACGGCTTACTTTGCCGAAGCCGGCGTAAAGGGCGCAGGCGTGGTGCTCAACGTGAATGACGCCGCGCGCTGCGAGGCCGTCATCGACGAAACCATCAAGACGTACGGTGGCCTGAACATCCTCGTCAACAATGCCGGCATCACCCAGGACAACCTGGCGATGCGCATGAAGGACGACGAATGGGTGTCGGTCATCGATACGAACCTCTCTGCCGTGTTCCGCCTGTCGCGTGCCGTACTGCGCCCGATGATGAAGGTCCGCGGCGGTCGAATCATCAACATCACTTCGGTGGTGGGCTCCGCCGGCAACCCGGGTCAGGCGAACTACGCCGCGGCCAAGGCTGGTGTGGAAGGTATGGCCCGCGCGCTGGCACGAGAGATCGGTAGCCGTAACATCACGGTCAACTGCATCGCCCCGGGCTTTATCGATACCGACATGACCAAGGTCCTGTCGGAAGAGCAACATACTGCGCTGAAGGCGCAGATTCCGCTGGGCCGCCTGGGCGCGCCCGAGGATATCGCCAACGCAGTTGCCTTCCTGGCGTCACCGGCGGCGGGCTACATTACAGGCTCGACGCTGCACGTCAACGGCGGCATGTACATGGGATAAGGAAGCCGTCCCGGCGGCGGGTGTGCGGGGCTTTGCGCATGCGCAGAATCCTGTGCGATCGCTGATTTAAATGGCTTTTAGCATCATGTTGGGCGCATTTTTTGCATGGATTCCGGAGCGGTTTTTCACCGCGCAAACCTGCTAGAATGCGCGCACTTTTTGTCGAATACTTCCCTGGAGGGTTAAATGGACAACATCGACGCACGCGTTAAGAAGATCGTTGCTGAGCAACTCGGCGTAGCCGAAGCAGACATCAAGAACGAATCGTCGTTCGTGAACGATCTGGGCGCGGATTCGCTCGATACGGTTGAGCTGGTGATGGCTCTGGAAGACGAGTTCGGTATGGAAATCCCGGACGAAGAAGCCGAGAAGATCACCACGGTGCAGCAAGCCATCGATTACGCGACCGCCCACGTCAAGGCGTAAGCGTCAATCGATCTCTTGACATCGCGGGCCACAGAAGGGGCGGTTGTCCGGTTTGACCGGGTGGCGCGTTTTCTGTGGCCTTTGTCGCTGATACAGAGTTGCAGGAAAGCATAGTGAGCCGTCGTCGCGTAGTCGTAACCGGCCTGGGGCTGGTCTCTCCAGTAGGGAACTCGGTCGCCGAGGGGTGGGCCAATCTGGTCGCCGGCAAGTCGGGGATCGCTACCATCACCAAATTCGATCCGTCGAACCTGGCCGTGCATTTCGCGGGCGAGGTGAAGGGTTTCAACGCAGAGGATTACATCCCTGCGAAGGAAGCCCGCAACATGGATACCTTCATCCACTATGGCATCGCTGCCGGCGTGCAAGCGTTGAAGGACAGCGGGCTGGAAGTGACCGAAGCCAATGCCGAGCGCATCGGTGTGCTGGTCGGCTCCGGTATCGGCGGTCTGCCGATGATCGAAGATACGCACCAGACCTACGTCGATCGTGGCCCGCGCCGGATTTCGCCGTTCTTTGTGCCGGGTTCGATCATCAACATGATCTCCGGCCATCTGAGCATCATGTTCGGTTTGAAGGGGCCGAACCTGGCGGCCGTCACGGCTTGCACGACCGGTCTGCACAGCATTGGTCTGGCTGCGCGCCTGATCCAGGCCGGCGATGCTGACGCGATGGTTGCCGGCGGTGCCGAATCGACCGTGTCGCCGCTGGGCATCGGCGGCTTTGTCGCAGCCCGCGCGCTGTCTACGCGCAATGAGGATCCGGCCACTGCGTCGCGCCCCTGGGACAAAGACCGCGACGGTTTTGTGCTGGGCGAAGGTGCTGGCGTGATGGTGCTGGAAGAGTACGAGTCGGCCAAGGCGCGCGGTGCCACGATCTACGCGGAAATCGCTGGCTTCGGCATGAGCGGCGACGCCTTCCACATGACAGCGCCGAACATGGACGGCCCGCGTCGTTGCATGCTGAACGCACTGCGCGACGCAGGCATGAACGCGGATCAAGTCCATTATCTGAACGCGCACGGTACGTCTACGCCGCTGGGCGACAAGAACGAATCCGAAGCCATCAAGGCGGCTTTTGGCGATCATGCCAGCAAGGTTGTCGTGAATTCCACCAAGTCCATGACCGGACACTTGCTGGGCGGCGCGGGCGGGCTGGAATCGGTGTTCACGGTGCTGGCGCTGCACCATCAGGTATCGCCGCCGACCATCAACATCTTCAACCAGGATCCCGAGTGCGATCTCGATTACTGCGCCAACACCGCGCGTGACATGAAGATCGACGTGGCCGTGAAAAACAACTTCGGCTTCGGTGGGACGAACGGTACGCTGGTGTTCAAGCGCCCGTAAGGCGGAGCGGCTCGTAGCCTCACGGCGCGAGCGGCTTCGTTGTTGCCTTGGTCGTCCAGAATATTGTTTTCCCAGCGTCGTACCGGCGGTTGTGCGCGATCAGTCGATGCGGAATGGTGGCCCTTGTCTGCACAGTTGTGTTCTGGGCGATCAAAACGTGGGGCGCCGCGTTGCCGTTGGCTACCTGGGCGGTCATCAGCGGGCTGGCGATGGCTGCCAGCCTTCCTTTAATAGTGAATCGTTCGCCGCTCGCAATGGAACTGATGTGGCGCGCTCGTCTCAAAGAAGACGGAGAACCGGGCCAAGCCTCTTGGCAGGTTCGGTTGAAAGCGCCACAAGCTGTCCGAAATGCGCCTTTGCTATGGTCATGGCCGCTCGGCGAGCGTGTCTTGATCCTTGGGGTCGTGCGTCATGGATGGTGTCCGCAGATTTTTGTGCTGATGCCTCCGTGGTATTCGGCCGGGACGCTACGTCGTATGCGAAGTCTGTTACGCCTGGGGCCGCCGCGGGTGGTTTCCCAGGCGTCCGGTGTGTCGTAGGTAAAATACAACGTTTCCAAGTCACAAAAATTCAAGGCGATACACTGCAGGTGAAGAATCCGTGAGCGAACGCGAAGCCGACCAGATCCTCGTCGAGCGCGTCCAGCAAGGCGACAAGCGAGCGTTTGAACTGCTGGTGGTCAAGTACCATCGGAAGATCATTCGGCTCGTCTCGCGCCTGATCCGTGACCCGGCCGAAGTCGAGGATGTGGCACAGGATGCCTTTATCAAGGCCTACCGTGCGTTGCCCCAGTTCCGGGGGGAATCCGCGTTCTATACGTGGCTGTATCGCATCGCCGTCAACACGGCCAAGAATTACCTGGCGACTCAGGGCCGGCGCCCGGAATCGTCCAGCGACATCGATACCGAAGAGGCTGAAACTTTTGCCGACGGTGAGCTACTAAGGGATATCAATACGCCGGACTCCATGCTGCACACCAAGCAGGTGGCCGAAACGGTCAACCGCGCAATGGAAGCGCTGCCCGAAGAATTGCGTACCGCAATCACACTCCGGGAGATCGAGGGTCTGAGCTATGAGGAAATCGCCGAAGCGATGGAATGCCCGATCGGCACAGTCCGATCCCGCATTTTCCGGGCGCGGGAGGCGATTGCCGAGAAATTGCGCCCCCTGCTGGGAACAGTGGAGGGCAAACGGTGGTAGCCAGCCGATATGACAAGCCGGCGGCCGCATGCGGCTGCAAACGGTGAAACCTCGGGAAGTCTTCTCTCGGATCGTTGATTGGACGTTGGAGTTTTTGGGGTCGGGAAATGGGTCAGGCTCAATTGCAAACGGCAGAAGCGGAGTTCGCACAACGCATCTCTGCCTTGATGGACGGTGAGGTTGCGGCGCACGAAGTGCCGGCTGCCGTGGAACTCGCCAAGGAAGGCGAGGGTGTGGCGCATTGGCGAGAATATCAACTGATCGGCGACGTGCTCCGGTCAGAAGATCTGCTGAACACGCATTCCTCTGAAGATTTCCTCCGCCGGTTCTCGGCCAAGCTCGACGCCGAGCCTCATCTGCTGGTACCGGCTGTAGCGCAGCGTGCGAAAACCCAAGAGAGGCACCGTTTCCTGGTCAGCCCCGCTTGGGTCCGACGGATCATGCCTACAACCGCAGTGGCGGCGGCAGTGGCGGCCGTTAGCTGGGTCGTCGTTCCGCAACTGCGCGGTCCTGCGGATGGTGCGGAAGGCTCTCCCGCACTGGTCGCCAAGGCGACGCAAGGTGCCGGCGCGCAGGCGCTAACTGTGGCGGCAGCTGACAATACGCCGATGATCCGCGACGCCCGGCTGGACGAATACCTGAGCGCCCACAGGCAATCTGCGACCAACGGGATGGTAGTTCCGTATCTGCGCGCAGTGGCCAATGGGGTGGCGAACACCCAGGACTCCAATCAGGAATAATGCGGGCATCCATGTCGAAGGTGTGGCACCCCGTTGCCGGGGCAGGCGCCCGCAAGCTGCAGGCCGTTCGTCGGTCGGTTTTTCTTCTTCTGTGTGTTTCGGCGCTGGCGACAGCTGCTCAGCCACAGCCTGATCCCATGCCGCGCAAGGAGGCTGCCTCCTGGCTGGCGAAAATCCATCGCGCGGCGCTCAAGCAGAACTATGTCGGCACGCTCACGTATCAGCGTGGCACCGGCATGCACTCCACCCGCATTCAGCATTACGCTGATCTTTTCAATAACGAGTACGAGCGCGTCGAAGCGCTGGACGGCAAGCAGCGCGAAACGCTGCGCCAGAATGACGTCGTGCGGAACCTGATTTACGACGTCAAACTCGTGGTGACAGAGAAGCAGGAACACAAGGACAGCTTCCCCGCGCTGCTCGCCACCACCAATGGCGATGTGCTCGACCAGTACGACATGCGGCACCTGCCGACCGAGCGCGTCGCGGGCATGGATTGCGAAGTCTTCCAGCTTGATCCGAAGGACGGCTACCGCTACGCCTACCGCATCTGGGCGGAGCGCAACAGTGGTTTGCTGATGCGCGCCCAGACCATCGGTGAAGATGGCAAGGTGCTTGAACAGGTTGCCTTCTCGCAAGTCGAGTTGGGTGTGCCGTCGGAGAAACAGAGGATCGTCGCTGCGTTCAAGAACCTGAACGGGTGGAATCAATACGAGATCGTGACGCAGCCGACCAATCTGGCCGAGCAAGGCTGGACGATCGGCAACCCCGTCAAGGGCTTCCAGAAGATCCGCGAGGTGCGCCGTCCGCTGGGCGATATTGCGCCGGCCGGCAAGAGCAGTTCCGGCTTCGAGGTCCAGCAGGTCGTGTTTAGTGACGGGTTGGCAGGGCTGTCGCTCTTTATCGAGCCGGTATCGGAAAAGCGCACCCGCCGCGAAGGCTTCATCTCGCAAGGCGCTACACATGTGATGGTGCGACGTGTTGCCGATTTCTGGTTGACGATCGTAGGCGAAGTCCCGTTTGCAACCATCAAGCAGTTTGGCGCAGCGGTCGACTACAAGCCGGTGTCTGCCAACGCAACCAACAGGCCGGCCAGCGCGCCGCAGTAGCCGCAGAGCTGGCATCTGTCTTGGGTGCGCGGCGTTGCTGCGCAGTGCCATTTCTCTATCTGTCCTTGTTCCGGGGAGCTTTCATGTGTACCGCTCGATCCATTTACGCCTTGCGTCTGCTATGCGTTGCCGCTGCTGTGGCGGTTGGGAGCGCGCTGGTGCCGGCCCACGCGCAGAATGCCACGGGCAGCGTGGCCACGGCCACGTATGGCCTGCCCGATTTTGCCGATCTGGTCGAGAAGGTGAGCCCCGCCGTCGTCAACATCCGCACGACCGAAAAGGTCCGTATGCAGCAGGGTGGTCCGAATGATGACGACATGGCTGAATTTTTCCGCCGCTTCTTCGGTGTACCGATGCCGGGCATGCCCGGGCAGGGCCAGAAGCGCCGCAACGCGCCGCCGCAACAGGAAGAGGAACAGAGCCGCGGCGTTGGTTCCGGCTTCATCATCTCGGGCGACGGCTACATCCTGACCAACGCGCATGTGGTGGAAGGCGCGGAAACCATCTACGTCACGCTGATCGACAAACGCGAGTACAAAGCCAAGCTGATCGGCCTGGACAAACGCACCGATGTGGCCCTCGTCAAGGTCGAAGCGAGTGCTCTGCCGAGCCTGAAGCTGGGCGATTCCGACAAGGTGCGCGTGGGCGAGTGGGTGCTCGCGATCGGTTCTCCGTTTGGCCTGGACAATACGGTTACGGCGGGCATTGTGTCGGCCAAGGGGCGCGATACAGGCGACTATCTGCCGTTCATTCAATCCGACGTGGCCGTCAACCCAGGCAACTCGGGCGGCCCGCTGATCAACCTGCGCGGCGAGGTGATCGGCATCAACAACCAGATCTACAGCCAAAGCGGCGGCTACATGGGCATCTCGTTCTCGATCCCGATCGACGAGGCGATGCGAGTGGCTGAGCAGTTGAAGGCGACGGGACGCGTGACACGCGGCCGCATCGGTGTGGCAATCGACAACGTGCCGAAGGATGCAGCGGAGTCGCTGGGTCTGGGCCGTGCGCGTGGCGCCTATGTCGGCAATGTCGAATCGGGCGGTCCGGCGGACAAGGCAGGCATCGAGGCCGGTGACATCGTCTTGAAGTACAACGGCCGCGATGTCGAGAAGGCGGGTGACTTGCAGCGCCAGGTTGGCGAGACCAAGCCGGGAACGCGCGCCACCGTGCAGGTCTGGCGCAAGGGCGCAACGCGCGATCTGGCCGTGACGGTCGCCGAGTTGCAGGCCGACACGAAGGTGGCGCAGCGTACCAAGGGCGCGCAGCCCGATAACAGCCAGCAGGGCCCGGGCAAGCCGAACGCGCTGGGGCTCGTGGTGGCTGACTTGTCCGACGGCGCGCGTCGCGAGTTCAAGACCAAGAGTGGCGTTGAAGTGCAGGTCTCTGAAGGGCCGGCGGCGCGTGTCGGCATTCGACCGGGCGACCTGATCCTGCGTGTCGGTGATACCGATGTCACCAACGCAAAACAGTTCAACGAGGTGGTTGCCAAGCTTGATAAGAACCGCATGGTTGCGGTGTTCGTCCGCCGTGGCGATGCCACCCAGGTGGTGACGCTGCGCCCGAGCGCCGCCCGTTCGGGTGGTGGTCAGTGATCCAACTGACGCTCTACGGCCGCACGTACTGCCATTTGTGCGAGGACATGAAGAACGCGCTGGAGTTGCTCCGGCGCGGTTTTTCTTTTGTGCTGCACGAAGTGGACGTCGACAGCGATCCGGCGCTGGAAGCGCGGTTTGACGAGTTGGTGCCGGTGCTGATGACGGGCGCTCCGGAAACCTCACCGGAAGATGCGCGTGAGCTGTGCCACTACTTTCTCGATGTGCCGGCCGTGCAGGCGTGGCTCGCAGCGCAGACTGTGCACAACTGACGCGACGCCGCTGCCGCAAAAAGAGGCGCGGGGAGCCCTCTGAAATCCGGTAAAATCGCCTGTTAGCGCCGATTTTTGCACTGCACGATTGTTGTGCTGCAACTTCGGCTTTGAACCCAATACCTCCCGCCGACGCCGCCAACGCGCGCCGGCCATGCCGGACCCGCCTCGCGCGCCCGGCAGACGCGCCCGGGATGGGCGCTTTTCGACGCATTCGATGGACAATATCCGTAATTTCTCGATCATCGCCCACATCGACCACGGCAAATCGACGCTGGCCGATCGCATCATCCAGTTGTGTGGCGGGCTCTCCGACCGCGAGATGGAAGCCCAGGTGCTGGACTCGATGGACATCGAGAAGGAGCGCGGTATCACGATCAAGGCGCAGACCGCCGCGTTGTCCTACAAGGCGCGGGATGGCAAGGTCTATAACCTCAACCTGATCGACACCCCGGGGCACGTCGACTTCAGCTACGAAGTCAGCCGCTCGCTGTCCGCGTGCGAAGGCGCTCTGCTGGTGGTCGATGCTTCCCAGGGTGTGGAAGCGCAAACCGTCGCCAACTGTTACACCGCCATTGAGCTGGGCGTGGAAGTGGTGCCGGTGCTCAACAAGATTGACTTGCCTGCGGCCGATCCGGACAACGCGATTCAGGAAATCGAAGACGTCATCGGCATCGACGCTGCCGACGCGACGCGCTGCTCCGCCAAGACCGGCGAGGGCGTGGCCGACGTGCTGGAAGCGCTGATCGCCAAAGTACCGGCGCCGAAGGGCGACCCGGCGGCGCCGCTGCAAGCGCTGATCATCGACTCGTGGTTCGACAACTACGTCGGCGTGGTGATGCTGGTGCGCGTAGTGAACGGTACCCTGCGCGCCAAGGACAAAGTCCTGCTGATGGCGACCGGTGCGCAGCACTTGGTGGAACAGGTGGGCGTGTTCTCGCCGAAGTCGGTGCCGCGTGAGTCGTTGTCGGCAGGGCAGGTCGGCTTCGTCATCGCCGGCATCAAGGAGCTGAAGGCCGCCAAGGTGGGTGACACCATCACCCACGTCGCGCCCCGCAAGGCCGAAGCGCCGCTGCCGGGCTTCAAGGAGGTCAAGCCGCAGGTGTTTGCCGGTCTGTATCCGGTGGAAGCCAATCAGTACGAAGCGCTGCGTGAATCGCTCGAAAAGCTCAAGCTCAATGACGCGTCGCTGCAATACGAGCCGGAAGTGTCGCAGGCGCTGGGCTTCGGCTTCCGCTGCGGCTTCCTGGGTCTGCTGCACATGGAGATCGTGCAGGAGCGCCTGGAGCGCGAGTTCGACATGGACCTGATCACCACTGCGCCGACGGTGGTCTATCAGGTGCAACTGCGCGACGGCACGATGGTGCAGGTGGAGAACCCCGCCAAGATGCCGGCGGACCCGAGCAAGATCGAGGCGATTCTCGAGCCGATCGTCACGGTCAATCTATACATGCCGCAGGATTATGTGGGCGCCGTGATCACGCTGTGCGAGCAGAAGCGCGGCTCGCAGATCAACATGAGCTACCACGGCCGCCAAGTCCAGTTGACGTACGAAATCCCGATGGGCGAGATTGTGCTGGACTTCTTTGATCGGCTGAAATCCGTCTCGCGCGGTTATGCGTCGATGGACTACGAGTTCAAGGAATACCGCGTGTCGGACGTGGTCAAGGTCGACATCCTTATCAACGGCGACAAGGTCGATGCGCTGTCCATCATCGTCCACCGTTCGAACAGCACGTACCGTGGCCGTGAAGTGGCCGCCAAGATGCGAGAGATCATTCCGCGCCAGATGTACGACGTGGCGATCCAGGCTGCCATTGGCGCCAACGTGATTGCCCGCGAGAACGTCAAGGCGCTGCGCAAGAACGTGCTGGCCAAGTGCTACGGCGGTGATATCTCGCGCAAGAAGAAGCTCCTCGAAAAGCAGAAAGAGGGCAAGAAGCGCATGAAGCAGGTGGGTACCGTTGAAATTCCGCAAGAGGCCTTCCTGGCCATCCTGCGCGTCGAAGAAAAATAATCCAGACATCGCTCGGACGATCTCTCATCCATGAACTTCGCCCTGATTCTGTTTGTTCTCGTCGTCCTCACTGGTATCGCGTGGGTGGCTGACAAGCTCGTGTTCCAGCGCCAGCGTCAGGCGGCTGCGGCCACGGCGCTGGCTGAATTCGACGCTCGCGCGCAGGTGCAGGCGCAGTACGGCGGTGGCGGCGACATCGGTGCCGCGCGTTTGCAACTGGCTGAAGACAAGTTGCGCCAGCCGTGGTGGCTCGAGTACACCGCCAGCTTCTTCCCGGTGATCGCCGCGGTGTTCCTGCTGCGCTCGTTCGTGATCGAGCCGTTCAAGATTCCGTCGGGATCGATGATTCCGACGCTGCAGATCGGCGATTTCATCCTGGTCAACAAGTACACGTATGGCATTCGTTTGCCGATCGTGAACAAGAAGATCGTCGAACTCAATCAACCGCAACGTGGCGACGTGATGGTCTTTCGCTATCCGAAAGACGAGTCGATGGACTACATCAAGCGCGTGATCGGCGTGCCCGGCGACGTGGTGAAGTATGACAACAAGCGCCTGACCGTGAACGGCCAGCCGGCAACCTACGCGCCGCAGTCCGATTACCTTGATGGCGAGCGCCTGACGTACTCGAAGCAGTACCAGGAGACGCTGGGGAACGTGACGCACAACATCCTGAACGATGCCGACCGCCCGGCTTATGTCTCCGGTCCGGATGATTTTCCGTTCCGCGAAAACTGCACTTACAATCAGACCGGCTTCACCTGCAAGGTACCTGCAGGTCACTATTTTATGATGGGCGATAATCGTGACAACAGCGCGGACTCCCGCTATTGGGGCTTCGTGCCGGACAAGAACATCGTCGGGAAAGCGTTCTTCATCTGGATGAACCTGGGTGACCTGAAGCGGATCGGTGGTTTCCATTGATCCCGTAAGTGAAGCAAAAATCTCTTATTGAAACTCGGCAATTGCAAAACGGGGGAAATGCAATGCGGATTCGTCAGGCCGGTCTGAAACGCCCGTCGCGCGGGATTACGATGTTTGGCATGCTGATCGGCATCATCGTGCTGATTACGTTTGTGCTGCCGGCCATTCGGTCTGTGCCGAGCCTGATGGAATACCAGGCCATCACACGTGCCGTTAAGCAGGCGCGCGAGCGTGCGAGCACGCGCGAAGAGGTGGCCAGCGCCTTTGACAAGCAAGCCGCGATCGATGACATCACTTCGATCAAGGGTGAAGATCTGGAAGTGCTGGACGGCGGTGGCTCCATCCAGGCGGTGCGTTTCTCGTACAAGCGCGAGATCCCGTTGTATGGCCCCTTCGGTCTGGTGATCACCTATTCGGGGACCCAGCGTTGACATGAGTTTGGATGCGCTACAGCAACGTCTTGGCTACCGCTTCAGCAAACCGGAGTTGCTGCAGCAGGCGCTCACCCATCGCAGCCACAGCGCGATGCATAACGAGCGCCTGGAATTTCTTGGCGATTCGATCCTGAATTGCGCCGTCGCCGACATGCTCTACGGCATGTTCGGCAAGCTGGATGAGGGCGATCTGTCGCGCGTGCGGGCCAATCTGGTCAAGCAACAGGCGCTGTACGAGATCGCGCAGATGCTGCAGTTGCCCGATGCCCTGCGTTTGGGCGAAGGCGAGTTGAAAAGCGGCGGTTTCCGCCGCCCATCTATCCTGGCCGATGCGCTGGAAGCGATTTTCGGGGCGGTGTTTCTCGACGGTGGCTTCGATGCAGCCCGCACGCTGATTCGCAAGCTGTACATCCCCATCCTCGAGCAGGTGGACCCGCGCACGCTCGGCAAGGACGCCAAGACGCTGTTGCAGGAGTACCTCCAAGGTCACAAGATCGCGTTGCCGCTGTACACGGTGGTGGCCACCCACGGCGCGGCGCATAATCAGCAATTCGAGGTCGAGTGCTCGATTCCCAAGCTGGAGATTCGCGTCTCCGGCAGCGGGGCATCGCGGCGCGCGGCCGAACAATCGGCGGCCAAGCTGGCCCTGGATGAAGCGCATCGCCTGGTGCCGCAGCTCGTCAAGCGCAGCCGCGCCGAGCGCACCGGCAAGACGCGCAAGCAGGCCACGCCGCCCGATCCGCAGTTGTCTCTCAGGTTGAAGGAATAATCAGGTAAATGAGCGACACCCCATTGCAGCCTCCGCAGCCAGAATCTGGCGTGCCGGAGGGGTTCCGCTGCGGCATGGTCGCCATTGTTGGGCGGCCGAACGTCGGCAAATCCACGCTGATGAACGCCCTCGTGGGCCAGAAAGTCAGCATCACATCGCGCAAGGCGCAGACCACGCGCCACCGCATCACCGGCATTCAGACGACGGATGACGCGCAGTTCGTCTTCGTCGATACGCCGGGCTTCCAGACGCGTCACGCCACCGCGCTGAACCGGTCGCTGAACCGCGCGGTCACGTCCACGCTCACGTCGGTGGATGCCGTGTTGTTCGTGGTCGAAGCCGGCCGCTATGGCCCGGACGACGAGAAGGTGCTCTCGCTGCTGCCGCGCGAGACGCCCGTGATCCTGATCGTCAATAAGGTCGACCGGCTCGATGCGTACACGCGCGCCGAGATGGTCGCCGTGTTCCTGCAGGACATGGCACAGGTGTTTCCGTTTGCCGAAATCGTGCCGATGTCGGCCAAGAATCGCGACGACATCGACCGCTTGCTCGGCATCGTGCGCCCGTACCTGCCGGAAGGCGAACCGATGTACGACCCGGAAGCGCTGACCGATCGCAGCGAGCGCTTCCTGGCCGCCGAAATTGTTCGTGAGAAGGTCTTCCGCTGGACTGGCGACGAGTTACCGTATTCCAGCACCGTCATCGTCGACAAATTCGAAACCGAAGGTCGCCTGCGCCGCGTGTTCGTGACCATTCTGGTCGATCGCGATGCCCACAAGGCGATGATCATCGGTGCGAAGGGCGCCAAGCTCAAGCAGATCTCCACCGAAGCCCGCATGGACATGGAAAAGCTGTTCGACGGCAAGGTGTATCTGGAGGTTTGGATCAAGGTCAAGAGCGGTTGGGCCGACAACGAAGCCGGCCTGCGCGCCTACGGCTACGAATAACCACATAGCCGGGCCACTCTACACACGTTCGATGGCGGGACGATCCGATCCGATTCCGGACGAGGCCGCGGAATGGCTGGCCGAGGAGGGCGTTGCCGGCGCCGCGCCGCGCAGGAGCTTTCCTGCCGGGCGTTCCGAAACACGTGTTGCTGCGCAGCCGGCCTTCGTGCTGCACAGTTATCCGTATCGGGAAACCAGCCTCATCATCGACGTCTTCACGCCGGACTACGGGCGCATGGCGCTGGTCGCCAAGGGGGCCAAGCGCCCGCATTCGGCGTTGCGTGCGGTGTTGCAGACGTTCCAGCCGCTGTCGTTGTCCTGGAGCGGGCGCGGCGATGTGCGCACGCTGACCCGGGCTGAGTGGGTCGGCGGCATGCTGCCGCTGGGCGGGGACGGGCTGCTATCCGGTTTCTATCTGAACGAACTGCTCGTCAAGTTCGTCGCTCGCGAAGACGGCCACCCGGTACTGTTCGCGCACTACGTCGAAACACTCAATAAGCTTGCCCATGGCGAGCCGGCGGCCTTCACGCTGCGCGCGTTCGAACGCGTGCTGCTGCGTGAGACTGGCTTTGCCGCGCAGCTCGATCGCTGTATCGATGGGGAGCCCGTGCAGGCCGACGCAGAATACGTCTATCACCCTGAGCGCGGCATCCGACGGACGCTGCCCAGCGACCCATCGTCCTGGCCTGTGTTGCGCGGCCAGACGCTGATCGACATGGAACACGACGACTACGCCTCGCGCCCCACGACCGCGCAGCAAAGCCGCAGCCTGATGCGTTTCCTGCTGCATTATCATTTGCATGGCACGCCGCTTTCGACGCGCCAGATCCTGATCGACTTGCAGAAACTATGATCTTTCATGCCTCGCCGGGAATCATCGACCTGGGCATCAATATTGACCACGTCGCCACGCTGCGCAACGCGCGCGGCACCACCTACCCGGACCCGATCGCCGCGGCGCTGCTGGCTGAAGAGGCCGGCGCCGATCTCATCACCCTGCACCTGCGCGAAGATCGCCGCCACATCAAGGACGCCGATGTGCGCGCGCTGCGGCCGCAGCTGCGCACGCGCATGAACCTGGAGTGCGCCGTCACGCAGGAGATGCTCGACATCGCGTGCGATATCGGCCCGCAGGACGTCTGCCTCGTGCCCGAGCGCCGTCAGGAAGTGACCACCGAAGGCGGCCTGGACGTGGTGGGCGGTTTTGCCAAGGTGCAAGCCGCGTGCAAGCAACTGGCCGACGCGGGCATCCGCGTGTCGCTGTTCATCGATCCGGATGCGGCGCAGATCGAGGCGGCCGCCGCTGCCGGTGCGCCCGTCATCGAACTGCACACGGGCCGCTATGCCGAAGCGACCGACGATGCCGAGCTGCGGGCGGAACTCGTCCGCATCGAGACCGCGGTGGAAGAGGGCATCCGCTGGGGCGTGCGTGTGAATGCCGGTCACGGACTCCACTACACGAACGTGCAGCCGATTGCCGCCATCGCAGGCATTCACGAACTCAACATCGGCCACGCCGTCGTTGCGCATGCGGTGTTTGCCGGCTGGCAGAATGCGGTGCGCGAGATGAAGGCGATCATGGTTGCGTCGCGGCTGTCGTCCACGACCCCGGCGGCCGCACACCCGGGCGTGCCTGTATGAGCGGACGGGGCGCAGCCGCCTCGGTGTCCGGTGCGATTTACGGCATCGGCACCGACATCATCCAGATCGAGCGCGTCGAAGGCGTGATGCAGCGGACCAACGGCCGCTTCGCCGAAAAGGTGCTGGGCCCCGAAGAGCTGCGCGTCTACCATGCCCGCAAGGCGCGCTCTGAGCGGCGGGGCCTTGCGTTTCTTGCCACGCGCTTTGCCGCCAAGGAAGCCGTGTCCAAGGCCATCGGCCTGGGCATGCGCTGGCCGATGACGTGGCGTGCGGTACAGACGCTGAACTTGCCATCCGGCCAACCGGTGGTGCGCTACAGCGGTGAACTGGCCGACTGGATCGCGCAGCATGGCCTTCATATCCAGATCAGTGTGACGGACGAGCGCGACTACGCAGTCGCCTTCGCCGTTGCCGAGTTGCAAACCAAATCCTCCGCATGACTCAAACCAAGAAGCAGAAGCGTCCAGGCCCGATCGTTCTGGATGTTGCCGGCCTGGAACTCGGCCTCGACGATGTTCGACGCATTGCCCATCCATTGACGGGCGGCGTGATCCTGTTTGCCCGCAACTTTGAATCGCGCGCGCAGTTGACGGCGCTCACGCAAGCCATTCGCGCCATTCGTAATGACGTGCTGATTTGCATCGACCACGAAGGCGGTCGCGTGCAGCGCGCCAAGACCGACGGTTTCACGCACCTGCCCGCCATGGGCGCGCTGGGCAAGCTATGGGACGCCGATGTGCTGGCCGCCACGCGCGCTGCCACCGCCTGCGGCTACGTGCTGGCCGCTGAACTGAGGGCGTGCGATATCGACCTCAGCTTCACGCCCGTGCTCGATCTCGACTACGGCAGCAGCAGCGTGATCGGCGATCGCGCATTCCATCGCGACCCGCGCGTGGTCACGATGCTCGCCAACCATCTGACGCTGGGCCTGCGCCTGGCTGGCATGTCCAACTGCGGCAAGCATTTCCCCGGTCACGGCTACGTCCAAGCGGATTCGCACGTCGCCGTGCCGGTGGACGAGCGTCCGCTGGAGGCCATCCTCGCTGACGACGCGCAGCCTTACGGCTGGATGGGCATCGGCCTGCAATCCGTGATGCCGGCGCACGTGATTTATTCAGCGGTCGATCCGAACCCGGCAGGCTTCTCTCGCTTCTGGCTGCAGGACATGCTGCGCGCGCATTTCAACTTTGACGGCGTGATCTTCAGCGATGACCTGAGCATGGAAGGCGCGAGCGTTGCCGGCACGGTGGTCGACGGTGCGCGAGCAGCGCTCACGGCCGGCTGCGACATGGTGCTGATCTGTAATGCGCCGGACAAGGCCGATCAATTGCTCGGCGAGCTGGACGTGTCGATGGGCAAGGCATCGCAGCGGCGCGTGCGCCGGCTGTTTGGCGGCCGGGCCGAGAAGGACTGGGCCAAGTTGCAGCAGCAATCGGCCTACAAGCAGGCGCTGCGTACGTTGCGCGAGGCGAAACTCATCGCGTAGCGCCAAAACGCAAAAACGCGATCGCAAAAGAAAAGGCTCCCGAGGGAGCCTTTCTGCTTGCTGCGACGCCAGCTCTTACTTGGCGCGGCTGCGGTACTCGTCGGTACGCGTGTCGATTTCGATCTTCTCGCCGATGTTGCAGAACAGCGGGACCATGATCGTGAATTCTTCGTTGTCGTTGATGCGAGCCGCCTTCAGAACCTTACCCGACGACGTGTCGCCCTTGACAGCCGGTTCGGTGTAGACGATTTCGCGGACAACCGTGGTCGGCAGTTCCACCGAGATGGCGTTCTCGTTGTAGAACGTCACTTCGACCTTCATGCCGTCTTGCAGGTAGTTCAACGCGCTGCCCATGGCGGCGGGCTCAACGTTGTATTGTTCGTAGGTGACCGGATCCATGAACACGTACATCGTGCCGTCGAAGTAGGAGTACTCGGCTTCCTTCTTCTCCAGGATGACCTGGTCCATCTTGTCGTCGGCGTTGAACACCGACTCGCCGCCTGCGCCGGTCAGCAGGTTCTTGTACTTCATCTTGACGACGGCGCCTGAACGGCCCGAACGGCTGTACTCGGTCTTGAGCACGACCATTGCGTCGTTGCCGATCATGAACACGTTGCCAGCGCGAAGTTCTTGCGCGATTTTCAAAGCCATTTCACATTTCCTGAGAGTAAGAGGGTTCGATGCGCGCCAAGCAACGAAGCACCGCGCGATACCCTCCGGGCCGCGCGAACCAGGTCAGAGCCGGGGGTCGCATACAGATCAGCCCGCTATTTTACCTGTTTTTCGCAAAATGCCACCAGATTCGCGGCGAGATCGCCTAGTTGCATCAAGCTTTGCTCCCAAGTGACGGCCCGTGCGCGCAGGCGAGGCGCGGCGGCTGCAAAGTCCGTCCAGTTGAGTGGCGCTGGCGCACCATTCCAGGCGTGCCAGAAGGCGATAAGCGCCTTGGCGTCGGCCTCTGCCAGAGCGGGGGTATAGCGAGCCAGAAAGGCGTCCAGTTTCGCGAGGTGTACGTCGTCGCTTTGGGGGTAGATGTGCCAGACAAACGGTTTCAGCGCCCATTGGGCACGCACGAACGAGTCTTCACCGCGCACGAAATTGATGTCGCATGCCCAGAGCAGCGGGTCGTAGTGCTCTTGCGGCACGAAAGGCACGACCGCCACGCTCAGGTTGCCGCGCGCCCATCGCGCGCCGGTTCTGGCGGCGTCGGCGTCGCCGAATAGCTCGGCGATCTGTCTGGCGGCCAGGCCCTCCGGTACCAGGCAGATCACCGGTTGGGGTGAGACTTCCCATTGGGCGGCCAGCGTTGGCAGCGCCGGGTTGGCATAGGCGAACAGGCTGACGCGCAGGGCGTCAGGGTTGTCGCGCATCAGGTCGTCGACTCCGAGTCGGTGCCATAAGGCCTGGTGGGCGGCGGGGCTTACCTCGAACGTCTTGCGTTGCGCGCCAAGATGCGACTCCCTCAGTACGCCGCCGGTGTTGCGTGCAAAACCGGGGAAGAAGAAGTGCTTGACGAGCGGCAGTCGCAGATGTGGCGACTGCATCGCGTGATGTTCGGCAACCCAGTCCTCGGCGCTCAGGTATTCCAGGTTGATCCAAACCGGCGCCGGGCCTTGGGATGCCTGCTGGGCCATGAGCGTCTGTAGGGGCTCCGGGACAGCGCATGCGAAGGCGCCAATCACCACGTCATGCAGCGCGGGATGTGCGTCGGTGGCTAGGAGGCTGGCAGCCTGGGCGTCGTCAGCCCAGTGGCGAATATCCACGCCCGAGACGCGCTGCGCATCGGCCTCTGCGTCGACAGCGGGGCAGATCTTTTCGAACGAACGGAGATCGTCCACCCACAGACGGACGGTGTGGCCGTGCTCCTGTACAAGCTGTCGAGCCAAGCGCCAGCAGACGCCAATGTCGCCATAGTTGTCGACGACGCGGCAGAAAAGATCCCAGGATGTGATGGTGCGCATGCAGGAAGGCGAGTCGGGCAGCGAAGAAGGGCGGGCCGACATTGTAGTCGGCAGCTTGTTCTACACTGACGGCCTCTGATCCAGCGAACGCCATGTCGTCCGACCCCACGCAACCCCAGCCCCCCGAGACGCCCGAGAGCGTCAAGCCCAGCGCGCCAGCGGATGTGCCCGAGTTCGATGCGAAAGCACACATCGCGCGCCTGCCGAACCTGCCGGGCGTGTATCGCTACTTTGATGCGCAGGGCAACGTGCTCTATGTGGGCAAGGCGCGCGACCTCAAGAAGCGCGTGTCGAGCTACTTCAACAAGACGCTGCTTTCGCCGCGCATCGCAATGATGGTGGCGAAGATCGCGCGCATCGACACCACGGTCGTGCGCAGCGAGGCCGAAGCGCTGCTGCTTGAAAACAACCTGATCAAGGCGCTGGCGCCGCGCTACAACATCCTGTTTCGCGACGACAAGTCGTATCCATATCTGAAGCTCACGCAGCACGCGTATCCGCGCATGGCGTATTACCGCGGCGCGACCGATCGCAGGCATCAGTACTTCGGCCCATTCCCGAGCGCGCATGCTGTGCGAGAGAGCATGCAGATCCTGCAGAAGGTGTTCCAGCTTCGCACATGCGAAGACACCGTCTTCAACAACCGCACGCGGCCGTGCCTGCTGCATCAGATCCATCGTTGCAGTGGCCCGTGCGTGCAGGCGATCAGCGCAGAGGATTACGCGCGCGACGTCGCCAACGCGGCCGGTTTCCTGCAGGGCCGGCAGGACGAGGTCATGCAGACGCTGCAGGACAAGATGCAGCGCTACGCCGAGTCGCTGGAGTTCGAGCAGGCTGCCATCGTGCGCGACCAGATCGGTGCATTGTCGACGGTGCTCAAGCAGCAGTCGGTGGAAGAAGTCGGCCACGCCAGCGACATCGACATCCTGGCGGTTGCCATCAAGGGCGGCCACGCCTGCGTGAACCTCGCGATGGTGCGCGGCGGGCGCCATCTGGGCGACAAGGCTTACTTTCCCACGCACGTGGAAGAGGGCGCCGCCATCGTCGGCGTGGATGTGGAAGCCGACGGTGAGGCTGCGGCAGAAACATCACGCGATGCCGAACGCATGGCCAGCGACATCCTCGAAGCCTTCGTCGCGCAGCACTATCTCGATCAGTTTGTGCCGCCGGTGCTGGTGGTCAGCCATCAGATTCACGCAACCGAGTTGATCAACGCGCTGGCCGAGCAGGCCGGGCGCCGCGTTTCGGTTGTGCGCCAGCCGCAGGGCGGGCGCCGCGCGTGGCTGGAGATGGCGGAGAAGGGCGCCGAGCTGTCGCTGATGCGTCGCCTTTCCGAGCAAGGCAGCCAGCAGGCCCGCACACTTGCGCTGGCCGAGACCATCGGCATCGACCTGGAAGACCTTGCCGCGCTGCGCGTCGAGTGCTTCGACATCAGCCACACCGCCGGCGAGGCCACGCAAGCCTCGTGCGTGGTTTTTCACAGCCACGCCATGCAAAACAGCGAATACCGCCGCTACAACATCCAGGACATCACCCCCGGCGACGACTACGCGGCCATGCGGCAAGTCCTCACGCGCCGCTACCAGAAGATCGTCGAGCAGGCAGGCGAAGACGCGCCCAACATGCCGACCATCGTGCTGATCGACGGCGGCAAGGGGCAGGTGGAAGTCGCTCGCCAGGTTTTTGAGGAACTGGGGTTGGATATTGGATTGCTCGTCGGTGTGGCCAAGGGCGAGGGGCGCAAGGTGGGCCTCGAAACGCTGGTCTTCGCCGATGGCCGGCCGTCACTGGAGTTGGGCCAGGGCAGCGCCGCGCTGATGCTTGTCGCGCAGATTCGCGATGAAGCGCACCGCTTTGCTATCACCGGTATGCGTGCCAAGCGGGCCAAGGCGCGCAACACGTCGCGGCTGGAAGAGATCGAAGGCATCGGCGCCAAGCGCCGGCAGCGGTTGCTGGCGCGCTTTGGCGGCCTGCGCGGTGTGATGGCCGCGAGCGTCGCCGAACTCGCCACGGTGGAAGGCATCTCGCAGACCCTCGCCGAAGAAATCTACCGTCAGTTGCATTGATCGGCGACAATGCCTCATCTTGTCGCGTGGGGTCGAGCTTGCGCGGCGGTTGTCCTCTCGATTTGCCATGCCTTTCAACTTCCCGATCCTCCTGACCTGGTTGCGTGTGGCCATGATCCCGCTGGTGGTGGGCGTGTTCTACGTGCCGGACACCTGGATGGCACTGCCCGCCAAGAACCTGACGGCCGCGGTGTTCTTCATCGTAGCAAGCCTCACTGATTGGTTCGACGGCTTTCTTGCTCGCCGCTGGAATCAGACCTCTGCTTTCGGAGCCTTCCTCGATCCGGTGGCCGACAAGCTGATGGTGGCCGCCGCGCTGCTGGTGCTGCTGTCATTGGGCCGCGTGTCCGACGTCATCGCACTCGTCATCATTGGCCGCGAGATCACCATCTCCGCCCTGCGTGAGTGGATGGCGCAGATTGGCGCGTCGAAGAGCGTGGCCGTCAACTTTCTCGGCAAGCTGAAGACGACTTTCCAGATGATCGCGATTCCGCTGCTGCTGTTCGAGGGCCGCCTGTTCGGCATGATCGACGCGCAGGTGTGGGGCACGTGGCTGATTTACGTGGCGGCGGTGCTCACGCTGTGGTCGATGGCGTACTACATGAAGCTCGCCTGGCCGCAGATTCGCGAGCGCGCAAAATGAGCCTTTAAAAACTCTTGCGCAAAAGTGTTGACGAGGGCGATTCTTCTTTGCCATAATCTCGTTCTCGCGTTGCAGTGATGTGACGCAAACGGTCTGGCGGCACAAAAGTTGTACGGCAGTGCTGGTAGCCAAAATGCGGGAATAGCTCAGTTGGTAGAGCGCAACCTTGCCAAGGTTGAGGTCGCGAGTTCGAGCCTCGTTTCCCGCTCCAGTTTTGAAATATGTGGCCGTGTTGATGTGGAGGCATGGCGGCATAACCGGTTACGCGGGAATAGCTCAGTTGGTAGAGCGCAACCTTGCCAAGGTTGAGGTCGCGAGTTCGAGCCTCGTTTCCCGCTCCAGTTTTGAAATATGTGGCCGTGTTGATGTGGAGGCATGGCGGCATAACCGGTTACGCGGGAATAGCTCAGTTGGTAGAGCGCAACCTTGCCAAGGTTGAGGTCGCGAGTTCGAGCCTCGTTTCCCGCTCCAATCCCGAAGGGAAGCCTTGCTTCCCTTTTTCTTTATCGGCACGGCAAACACGCGGTTCTTCACGAATTGCTACAATGCGGTGCAAAACCCCTGGCGGGGTAGCAAAGTGGTTATGCAGCGGCCTGCAAAGCCGTGTACGCCGGTTCGATTCCGGCCTCCGCCTCCAGATTGCAAGAAGAAAGCCCCGACTGGTTCGGGGCTTTTTATTTGCATCGTCGCGATGAACTCGCTCCAAGCGCGGCCTGTTCCGCCTCGACTCTCCAGTTTGGTCAACGTACCAACGCCATGTTGACACGAAGCACTGACGGCATGGCCGACCCATCCCGCCTCCTTGCCGTGGTCACATGAGAAAACTGCGTTGACTAGGCTCATTTGGTTCTATTTTTGAAACCAAACGAGGCGGAGATATGCCTTGATTGCGCTGTGAACGGTTCGTCTACCGAGCGGGTCATTCCCATTTTCAGTGTTGCCGCATGCATGGGTTGGCATGCTGGCATTCTGCGCAGCGGCCAGCATATCCAAGGTCTATTTCGCCCAGCCGCTGCTCGGAGCACTGGCCCGCGACTTTGCGCTCAGCGACGCTTGGGTGGGCGGCATCATCGGTGCCACCCAAGTTGGTTGTGCGCTTGCTCTGGCGCTAGTCGTTCCGCTGGGCGACCGCTGGCCGTGCAAGCGAGTGCTGCTGGTGCGGTTCGTCCTGCTCACGCCGGCGCTGCTCGCGGTAGGTCTGGTGCAGGCGCACTGGTCGTTGCTGCTTGGCATGCTCTCTATCGGTTTGCTTGGCACCGCGATGACACAAGGACTGATCGCCTGCGCCGCCGTGTTGGCACCTTCGCCGGAGCGTGGTCGCGTGGTTGGCGCGGTACAGGGCGGGGTAGTTATCGGTCTTCTGTTGGCACATGCCCTGACGGGCTGGATCGCTGAAGTCGCCGGCTGGCGTGCTGTCTATGCGACGTCAGTAGGCTTCTCGGTGGCGATGCTGTGTATGCTCTGGCGCGCGTTGCCGACGCCGCCGACTGTACTTTCGCCCCCGAAATACATAGCGCTTCTGCGCTCGATGTGGCAACTCCTGATGGCCGAACCTGTTTTGCAGGGACGCGGTCTGATCGGTTTGCTGATGTTCGCGGCGTTCAATGTCTTCTGGGGCGCGATGGCGCTGGCCCTGAGTGCGCCGCCCTATGAGTTTTCGCCAGCAGGCATTGGCTCATTCGGTCTGGTTGGCGTGATTGGCGCGCTGGCGGCCGCGCGAGCGGGGCACCAGGCGGATCGCCGTTGGGCACAGGCGGCCACCGGCGTCGCGTTGGATTTGCTACTGGTAGCCTGGCTGCCGCTCGGTTTGGGGGCGCAGCATCTGGCAGGGCTGATCGTCGGTGTGGTTCTGTTGGACCTGGGTGGGCAGGCCGTGCACGTGCCTCAATCAGAGGCTGATTTCTCGCTTGCGGCCGGAGGCGCACAGCCGGCTGTTTGGCGCGTACATGCTGTTCTATGCGGCGGGCAGTGGATTGGGGGCGGTGCTTTCGACGCAGGTGTATGCGTCGGCAGGATGATCAAGGATATGTCTTCTGGGGAGCAGCCCTCAGCTTGGCGGTGCTGATGTTCTGGGCGGCGACTGCGGCTTGAACGCCCGAACAAGGGCGCTGGCGGAAGGCTCGGTAGCGAGGGTTCGGGGCAGCGTATACCCGGGCGCCCTACCCGCCCGTGGGCTGGCTCCTATACTTTCTGAGAGCTCGCACCTTGTAATGGCGTGATAAAAAATGATAGAACGCCACAAAACCGGGCTCTCCGATTAGCTTTTCACAATTGTTTGCAATATCGCAGGGGCGGCCTTTTAGGATGAGTTGGGCTTAAGCCGGCGTGCGACACCTGCCGGTAGGGCGTAGGTAAGGTCTTGCGCGGGAAGTGGGTGCCGCGCCGGTGGTGGCTGGCGGATTGAACTACGATGCGCCGGTCCGGGACCCCGATCACAACGACGCACGGAGTGAGCCGGCATTTCGCATAGCGGTGCCGGACCCGAAACGGGGAAAGGGCAATCCAGATGGCGATACGAATTGCCTCGGTGGAAGACAACCAGGCGCAATCGGATTTGATTCGCGAGATCCTGATTTCGTCTGGATACGAATGCGAGTGTTTCAGTAACGGGGATGCCTTCGTCAAGGCGCTGCGGGATCGCACGTTCGACCTGCTGCTGCTCGACTGGCAGTTGCCCGATATCAGCGGCATCCAGCTTGTGAGCTGGGTGCGGCAGACGGTCGGCCCGGCGCTGCCGGTGCTGTTTCTGACCAACCGTTCGCTCGAAGACGACGTGGTGCGCGGGCTGGCTGCCGGCGCCGACGATTACGTCGTCAAGCCGGTGCGCCGCGCCGAGCTGGTGGCACGCGTCGGTGCGCTGCTGCGTCGTGCCGCGCCGCGCACGAGCGAATCGCTCGAACGCATTCGCGTCGGCCCGTACGCAGTGGACCCCGTCGGGCGCGTGCTGACGTTGAATGGCTCGCAGGTTGAGCTTTCGCCGCGCGAGTTCGATCTTGGGCTGTACCTGTTCCGCAATGTCGGCAAGCTGGTGCCGCGTGAGCTGATCGAGCAGGCAGTGTGGGGGCGCAGCATCGGCCCGGATTCGCGCACGCTTGCCACCCATATCTCCAAGCTGCGGCTCAAACTCGATCTCAATCAGAAGAATGGCGTGCGGCTGGTCTCGGTGTACTCGCACGGCTATCGGCTCGAAACCACGCAGGAAGATGGTGAAGCAAGCTGACGCAATCTGGGGTGGTTTGATTGGGCGCGCCGCGTTTGTCGGCGCGTTCGTTCTTTTTGGCGGCGTGTGGCAGGCGGCGATGGCTCAGCCTTCCGGCGCTGACGGTGGCGATTTCATCTATCGCGTGCAGCAGGGCGACACGCTGATCAACCTCGCTGAACGTTACATGGACAGCGTCGAAGGCTGGCGCCTGCTGCAGCGGCGCAACCATGTGGCCGATCCGTATCGGTTGAAGCCCGGCTCGCTCCTCCGGATTTCGTTCGATCGCATTCCAGTGGTGCCCTCGACGGCGCAGGTGGTGTTTGCACGCGATGCAACCACCGGCGGCAAGCCGCTGCAAGCGGGCATGAAGCTCGCTGAAGAGTCGCAGATCGACACCGGCGACAAAGGTGGGGTCACGCTGGCTTTTGATGACGGCACACGCGTGACGGTGCCGCCGGGCAGCCACGTGGCGCTCTCGCGTGTGCGGGCGTTTGCGCGCGCCGGGCTGATCGATGTGCGCGTGCACGTGAAGCAAGGCGAAGCCGAATCCAACGTCTCACCCAGGAAGAGCGGCGTGGGCCGTTACGAGATTTCCACGCCTGCGCTGGTGACGGGCGTGCGCGGTACACGTTTCCGCGTGCAGGCCAGCGAAGCCGTATCGACGAGTTCCGTGCTCGAAGGCGAGGTGGCCACGAGTGCCGGCCGTCAGAAGCAGGCGGTCAAGGCCGGCTTTGGCGTGCAGGCATCGGCGGGGCACCTCAAGCGCGCGGCGCTGCCCGCAGCGCCCAGGCTGGATGCCATTCCCGAGCTTGTGCAGACGCCGTGCCTGCGCGCGACGTGGCAGCCCGTCAAGGGCGCGGTCGGCTATCGCGCTGCCGTGGCGCGGGATGCTGCACTGACCGAACTCAGCGCCTACCAATCGAGCAAGACGCCCGCGGTAACGCTCTGCGGCGATGAGGACGGCGACTACATGCTCGTCGTGCAAAGCATCGACGCACTCGGACTGACTAGCGAATCGGCCACGCGGCCGTTCACCGTGCGCCTGCACCCGGAAGCGCCTTATACGATCCAGCCCGCCAGCGGCCGGACCTACCGCAGCGGGGACGTGGCATTTGCATGGGCTGTCGTGTCCGATGCTGGTAGCTATGACCTGGAAGTGGCGGGCACCGAGAGCTTTGCCTCGCCGGCCGTTCAGCAGCATGGCGAGGACGTGCGTCTGACCAGGCCGTTGACGGCTGGCACATGGTGGTGGCGTGTGCGCTCGGTGGCAGCGGACGGCAAAACCGGCCCGTGGAGCGATGTGCTTCGTTTTCGCGTGCTCGACATTCCGCCGGACGCCGTACCGACAGCCGAAGTGGAAGCGAGCGATGACGGCAAGCTGCATGCCCACTGGTCGGCGTTGTCGCCCGAACTGGCGGCATCTGGCGCGCGCACGCGTGTGCAATTGGCGGGCGACACAAGCTTCGCCAAACCCATCGCCGACATCGTGAGCGAAGGCAACGAGGCCACCATTCCGAGGCCGCCGTCCGGCGTGTATTACATCCGCACCGGCGTCGACTTGGGCGATGCGGCATCGGTGGTCTACGCCAAGCCGCAGCGCATTGACGTCGGTGCCTTCGTCGGCGATTCCGCGCGCAGCCCGGTGCAGAGCGGCGGCGGCAATCTCCTCCTCAATGACTGAACCCGTACCCGCCCAATCGGCCGTGCGCAGCCTTGGGCGGCGCGCGCTGGTGGAGTGGGGGGTGCTGGTGGCGCTGGCAGCGCTGTTGACATTCGGCGCGGTGCGCTGGAGCGTGGTCGCGCGGCTGGATGCGGCGCTATACGACACGGTCGTCACGCTGCACGGGCATGCACCGCGCGACGACATCGTCGTCGTTGCCATTGATGACCAGAGTCTTGACGCAGTGGGACGCTGGCCCTGGCCCCGCAGCCGCCTGGCCGACCTGATTGCGCGGGTGGGACGGGCGCAGCCGCGCGCCATCGGCGTCGATATTCTGCTGATCGAACCCGATCTCGCGCAGCCCGAAGGCGATCGAGCATTGACTGCCGCCATCGAGCAGGCCGGACACGTCATCCTGCCGGCCTTGCCGGAGCGCACCGAGCAGGGGCGCGTGTATCACTATCCGTTCCTCGGTATCAACGCGGCGGTCGCGCATATCAATGCCGCCCCCGATGCGGATAGCGTGGTGCGCGGCATGTATCTGGCAGAGGGGCCGCGAGCGCATGTGCTGGACCATCTTGCCGTGCAACTTGCGCGGCAGGCGCTGCGCCCGCCGTCATCCGTACCGGCGCTGCCCGATGTGGAGACCGACGCTGGCGGTTGGATGCGGCAGGCGCATATCCGCCTGAATTTTGCGGGGCCGGCCGGTACATACCGGCATGTGCCGGCGCTGGATGTGCTCAACGGCCACGTGCCGCCCGAGGTGCTTGCCGGCAAGCTGGTGCTGATCGGGGCCACCGCATCGGGAGTGTCCGACATCTTTGCGACGCCGCCCTCGCGCACGATGAGCGGCGTCGAAGTGCTTGCCAATGCCACGCAGACGGTACTCGACGGCAGCGCCATCCTGCCGGCGCCACCGGGCGTGTTCTGGGCGATGACGCTGCTCCCCCTGCTGATGACCGCATTTGCCGTGCGCTGGCTCACGCCGCGCATGGCGCTTGCCGTGGCGGTAACGGGTGCCGCCGTGTTGTTGCTGAGCGCAATCGGCGCGCTGGTGGTCGGCAATCGCTGGCTGCCGCCGTTTGCGGCGCTGGTGGGCCCGCTGGTGTTGTATCCGCTGTGGAGCTGGCGCCAGCAGGAAGCCGCGTTGCGCTTTCTGCGCGACGAGCTGCAGCGTCTGGCGCGCGAGCCCGGCCTGTTGGGCGATACCGCGCCGCTGGCCCGCACCGGCCGCACGCTCGGCGCGCACATGGATGCCGTCGCCTCGCTGACGGACAAGCTGCGTGGGCTGCGCCGCTTCCTGGCCGATGCGCTGGAGAGCCTGCCCGATGCGACCGTCATCTGCACGCACGACGGCACGATCCGCCTGGCGAATGGCCGAAGCGCAGACCTGGCCGGCCAGATGCAGACGCCGGGCCAGATCCGCGCGGCCGCGCTGCGCGACCTGTCGACGCTGCTGGCGCGTGCGTTTCCCGACCCCACAGCGGGAGAGCACTACTGGGCACGCTGGCTCGCCGATCCCACCGGGCTCGAACCTGTCGAGCTACAGACGCACGACGGCCGCTCGATGTTGATGCATGCTGCCGCGTTGCGAGACGAAGCGGGCCGCCCCGTCGACATCATCGTCAGCTTTGCCGACATCACCCCGGTGCGGCAGGCGGAACGCCATCGCGAAGAAGCACTGCAGTTCATCTCGCACGATATGCGCTCGCCGCAGAGTGCCATCCTTGCCCTGATCGAACTGCAGCGCGATGCCTCGCGTGCGCTGGACCGCGAGGTGCTTCTGTCTCGCATCGAGCAGCTGTCGTCGCGAACACTGGAGCTGGCCGATGCCTTTATCGACCTGGCGCGCGCCGAATCGCAAACGCTCAAACTGGTGGATGTGGATCTGGTGGGCCTTGTGCTCGATGCCGCCGACGAGGTCTGGCCGCTCGCGAATCGCCACCAGGTGGAAGTGCGCGTGGTGGCTGACATCGAAGCAGCGGTGCGCGGCGAGCCGCGCTTGCTGGTGCGCGCGCTGGTGAATCTGCTCAACAACGCCATCAAGTTCAGCACGGCCGGTTCCGTAGTGACGGTGACGGTCGAGCAGGACGAAGGAATGTTCTCAGTGGCCGTGGCGGACCAGGGGGCCGGCATCGCCCTTGCCGATCAGCCGCGGCTGTTTCAACCGTTTCATCGCTTGCACGAAGGCGCGGCCAATGCGCCGGCCGGCAGCGGCTTGGGCCTCGTATTCGTGAAGACGGTGGTCGACCGGCATGGCGGCCGCATTGCCGTGCAGAGCGCACCCGGCCTGGGGTCGACCTTCACGCTGTGGCTGCCGCGCGTCGCGCATCGCCACGACGCCTGAGGCCACGACGGTCTCGTGTGGCCTTTGCCACATTTCCTTTTCAATCATTTGCATTTCGGCACTGCGGCGGCCCTACAGTTCAATGGCCGACCCGCACAGCATGCGCCGGTGACACACCGGCCGAGAGACGACGGCACCTTGGAAAACCGAGCACAGACACGCCCGAGGCGCCCCGCATGTTGAGCCAGACTGCAACCGATGTTTTGAGCGAATGCGACTACGAATGCGTTCGCGCGCAACTGCATCAAGCCCTGCGCGGCGACGGGAACCCGCCGCAGGTCGAATGTTTCTGGCTGGCTGGTCGGCACGTATCCATGTGGCGCGGCGGTGGTCGCGACGGCAGCAATGCACAACAACATCGTCGCACCACCGCCTGATTGCGCCGCACGCAGTCAACTACGAAACCGAGCCATGAAAATCGGTCTGATCGATACGCACCTCGCCCGCCAGCAGGCGATCCACTCCGCGTTGCAGCCCACGCGCTTTGAATGTGTGCCGCTGTTTCTCTCTCGCCAGGTCTTTGAAGCCATCGATCTGCACGGCATCAACCTGCTGATGGTCGGCGCGCATGCGCACGACATGCCAGGCCTGTCGCTGGTGCGCAGCGTGCGCGAGCGCGTGGGCCCCGGTATGGCGATCGTCTACCTCGCCGACGGCCAGGCCGATACCGAAACCGCAGAGGCGCTCAACCACGGTGCAGACCTGTGCTTCCAAGGTGATATCCGTGCGCCTGAGTTGCTGGCGCGGCTCGATGCGTTGATCCGCCGCTTTGCCGTGAGCCGCGCCGTGCGGGCGTCGGAGATTCGCCTGGGGCCGTATACGCTCGATCGGCAGAATCGTTCCATCCGCCTGCACGATGCGTCGGTGTCAGTGCATGCGCGTGAGTTTGAGTTGGCGCTGCTCTTGTTTGCGAATGCGGGGCGTGTACTCTCGCGCGCAGACATCGAGCTGGCGCTCTGGGGCCGCGAGCTGAGCCCGTATTCACGCACGCTCGATACGCATGTCTCGCGCCTGCGCAAGAAATTGCTGCTCAGCACGGAAAACGGTCTGCGGCTGCGCGCCATCTACGGGCAGGGTTTCTGCCTGGAGCGCGTGATCGACGCCGAAGCAACGCACTGACAGCCTTGACCCGCCGGAGCCGCTGCCATGCAATTGCTCTGTATCACCATCCTCATCGGCTTTCTGGCCGGGCTTGTGGCCCGATGGGTGACGCCGCGCTGCGGCGCAAGCGGCTTCGTCCTCACCATCATGGTCGGCATTGCCGGTGCGCTGGCCGCGGCCTTTCTCGGCCAGTTGCTGCATTGGTATGAGCCCGGCCAATTGGCGGGGTTTGCCGGCGCGGTCGTGGGCGCCGTCATCCTGCTGGCCGGCTATCACGTGCTGGCACGCGAACGCTGAGTCGGTCGCTTCAACGTAAAGCCCTGCAAGACGGGGTTTTTTTGTTGGTGAAGCAGGGGGGGATTCCAGCGCCCACCACCAAAAGAAACGCCCTGACACTCGGGACAGCAGCATCAGGGCCAAGAAGGCCGCGGCTCTCTCTTCCGCGACCGGAGCGCACCCACGAGGGGTCGGTGCAAGCTCAGGTTACGTGGCTGAGAGCGGGCGAATGCAAATCTTTATCAACAGCGCTGAGGTCGGCGAATGGGCGAGGCGCTGCGCAACTAGTCAGACGTCGTACAACATGGGGCCGTATTGGCCGGCTCAGCTACCTGTCGCGGCCGATTGAGTGCCAGCCGCTTCGTGCGCACGACGCAGGCGTTCCCGGCTGTTTGACAGATGCATGCGCATGGCAGCGCGGGCGGCTTCAGGGTCTTTGCGGGCGATGGCTTCAAAGACGCTGTGGTGCTCGCGGTTGACCGTGGCGCGCAGTTCCGGAGCGTTCAGGTATCCGACCTGTGCCAGCCCGATCCGCGTGCGAGGGATGAGCGTCTTGCCGAGTTGGGCGAGGGCGCCGACAAAATGTTCATTGCCGGTGGCGCGCGCGATGCTGAGGTGAAACTGCAGGTCGGAGGTGGCGCTGTCGTTGCCGTCCGCCTGGTCCTGCTCAATGGCTTCGAGTGCCAAACGCAGGGCATCGATCTCGGTGGGAGAAATGCGCTGTGCGGCCAGGCCAGCGCACTCCGTCTCAATGGCGACGCGCAATTCCAGCATGCTCAGAATGTCGTGCATCGTGGAGGCATCGCCCAGCGGGATGCTGTTGTCTGCGCGCGGCGGCAGGACAAAGCTGCCGATGCCGTGCCGCGTTTCGATCATCCCCTTGGCTTGCAGGCGCGAAATGGCTTCGCGTATCACCGTGCGGCTCACGCCCAGCGCTTCCATCAATGCGGATTCCGTCGGCAGCTTGTCGCCAATGCGCAGCGATTCGTTGGCGATGCGCCCTTTGATGTGGTCCACCACTACGTCCGCCAGGCTTTGGGTGCGGCGCACGTGCGTTGCGGGCGAGCTGACGGTGGGCATGCGGTCTCCGGGAGGGGCGGGTTTACCAGGGGTGGTTCGGTCGGAATGTGTCAATTATAGTCGCATCCGTGTTGTACGACGACTGATGACATACGTGATGATCATGGATCACAAAACCACCGACTCCCCACTTCGCACGCCGCGCGTTACCCGCCTTCAAGTCATTCCCGTGGCGGGCCGCGACAGTATGTTGCTGAATCTGAGCGGCGCGCACGGCCCGTTCTTCACCCGCAATATCGTCCTCCTGGAGGACTCCGAGGGTCATACCGGGGTGGGCGAGGTGCCGGGCGGCGAGTCCATCCGCAAGACCATCGAGGACGCGACGCCGCTGGTTGTCGGACAACCGATCGGCGCGTACAACAACGTACTGAACAGCGTACGTCGCCAATTTGCCGATCGCGACGTCGCCGGCCGGGGGTTGCAGACCTTCGACCTGCGCACCACCGTGCATGCGGTGACGGCGCTGGAAAGCGCGCTGCTCGACTTGCTCGGCCAGCATCTGGGCGTGCCTGTGGCGGCGCTGCTGGGGCAGGGGCAACAGCGCGACAAGGTGCCGGTGCTCGGCTACCTGTTCTTCGTGGGCGACCGCAAACGCACCGACCTGGACTACGCCGACGGCAGCGATGCCACGGACGACTGGACCCGCGTGCGCCACGAAGAAGCGCTTACGCCGGAGGCGGTCGTGCGCCTCGCAAAGGCCGCCCATGCGCGCTATGGCTTCAAGGATTTCAAGCTCAAGGGCGGTGTGCTGAGCGGCGATGACGAAATGGGCGTCACGACTGCATTGGCCGAGGCCTTTCCCGAGGCGCGCGTCACGCTGGACCCGAACGGCGCGTGGTCGCTGGCCGAGGCCATTCGCCTGTGCCGCGACAAGCACGACGTGCTGGCCTACGCCGAAGACCCGTGCGGCGCCGAGGGCGGTTACTCGGGCCGCGAAGTGATGGCGGAATTCCGCCGCGCCACGGGCCTGCCGACGGCCACCAACATGATCGCCACCGACTGGCGCCAGATGGGGCACGCCATTCAGTTGCACTCCGTCGACATTCCGCTGGCCGATCCGCATTTCTGGACGATGCAGGGCTCGGTGCGCGTGGCGCAGATGTGCGACGACTGGGGCCTGACCTGGGGTTCGCACTCCAACAATCACTTCGACATTTCATTGGCGATGTTCACGCACGTGGCCGCGGCTGCGCCGGGCAACATCACCGCCATCGACACGCACTGGATCTGGCAAGACGGACAGCGCCTGACGCGTGAACCGTTCCAGATCGTCGGCGGTGAGATTGCCGTTCCGACCGCCCCGGGCCTGGGCGTCACGGTCGACATGGAGCAACTGGAGAAGGCCCACGCCCTCTACAAGCAGCACGGCCTGGGCGCACGCGACGACGCAATCGCCATGCGCCAACTGATTCCCAACTGGCAGTTCGACAACAAGTGCCCCTGCATGGTGCGTTGACTGTTGACCGCTACGGCGGAACCCGAGGCGGCGCACGTCGTAGCACGCCGCCTCGTAGATCGGTAACCAATAAAAAAATATCGGAGACAACACCGTGAAGACCATCAAGGGCTTGCGCTGGTGGATCATCGTGCTGGTGTGCCTGGGCACGATCGTCAACTATCTGGCGCGTAACTCGTTGGGCGTGCTGGCGCCCACACTCAAGAACGAGCTGGGGATGAGCACCCAGCAGTATTCCTACGTGGTGGCGGCCTTCCAGGTCGGCTACACGATCATGCAGCCGGTCTGCGGCTTTATCGTTGACCTGGTCGGCTTGCGTATCGGCTTTGCGCTGTTTGGTGTGTTGTGGTCGTTTGCTGGCGTGCTGCACGCGGGCGCTACCGGCTGGCTGTCGCTGGCGGGCTTTCGCGCCCTGATGGGCCTGACCGAAGCCGCTGCCATTCCGTCCGGCATGAAGGCCGTGGCCGAATGGTTCCCGGACAAGGAAAAATCCGTCGCCGTCGGCTGGTTCAATTCGGGCACCTCGCTGGGTGCGATGTTGGCGCCGCCGCTGGTGGTCTTCCTGCATCTGCGTTACGGCTGGCAGTCGGCGTTTGTGGTGACCGGCGCCATCGGCTTCCTGTGGGCCGCGCTGTGGTTCGCGTTCTACCGTTCGCCGAAAGATCACGCCGCATTGTCTGACGCCGAGCGTGAAAAGATCATCGGCGGCCAGCTCCGCCCCGTGAGCGCCGAGCGCGGCAAGCGCCCGCTCAAGGACGTCGTGACGTCCCGCCGTTTCTGGGCGATTGCGCTGGCGCGCTTCTTTGCCGAGCCGGCCTGGCAGACGTTCAGCTTCTGGATTCCGCTTTACTTCGTGAACGAACGCCACCTCGATCTGAAAGCGATCGCCATGTTCGCGTGGCTGCCGTTCCTGGCGGCGGACCTGGGCGGCCTGGTGGGCGGTTACCTGTCGCCGTTCCTGATCAAGCGCTTCAGCATTCCGCTGGTGTGGTCGCGTGTGTGCGGCGTTGTGCTGGGTGCGTTCATGATGATCGGTCCGGCGTGCGTCGGGCTCGTGGCGTCTCCCTATACGGCGATTGCGTTGTTCTGCGTGGGCGGCTTTGCGCACCAGATGATCTCCGGCCTGGTCAACACGCTGTCTGCGGACGTGTTCGATCCGGAAGAGGTCGGCACCGCCAGCGGCTTTGCCGGCATGGCGGCGTGGATCGGCGGCCTGGGCTTCTCGCTGTTGGTGGGCGCGCTGGCTGACAAGGTCGGTTATGGTCCGCTGTTCGGCCTGCTCGGCGCGTTCGATCTGATTGGCGCGGTGTTGCTGATTGTGCTGATTCGCGGTCAGTCGCATGAAGAACGTGCCGCGCGTCAGATGCGTCTCTCTGCTTCAAACTGAGTTGAAACCGATGTCCATGTTGAATCCCCCCCGATTCGAAGTCCAGGCGCAGGAAGGCAACCGGCTGCGGCTGGCCAGCAGCGCCGGCGCTGCGATTGAACTCTTCGTGCTGGAAGAAGACGTCATCCGCGTGCTCGTGCTGCCGCAGGGCGACCTGCGCGGCCCGGCCACGTGGTCGATCGCCCCCGGCGGTGACGACACGCCGCTCGAAGGGCGTGACCGCCGCGACCTGAGCGGCTTCGCCCTGCCCGCATTTGCGTTGCACAGCGACGCCGACACGCTGCGCGTGGAAACCAGCAAGATCCGCTTGAGCGTCGCCCTGGCAGGCGGCTTCTGCACATGGCAGATCCGCGGTGCCAGCGGATGGCAGACCGTGCTGAACGATCGCCCCACGCAGGCCTACAACTTCGGCTATTGGGACGAGCAGGTCTACCACTACGTGCGCCGCGAACCCGGCGAAGTGTACTTCGGCCTGGGTGAGCGCGCCGGCGACATGAACCGTGCGCACCAGCGTTACGAGATGCGCAACATCGACGCGATGGGCTATAGCGCCCGCACGACCGATCCGCTGTACAAGCACATTCCGTTCTACGTGACGTGGCAACCGGAAAACCGCACCGGCTTCGGGCTGTTCTACGACACGCTGTCCGATTGCAGCTTCGACATGGGCCGCGAGCTGGACAACTACCACGGTCTCTATCGGTACTTTGTCGCGCCGCATGGTGATCTCGACTACTACTTCATTGCCTCGCCCGATACGCCGCTCGACGCCACGCGCCGCTTCACGTGGATGACCGGCCGCCCCGCGTGGATGCCGAAGTGGGGCCTCGGTTACTCCGGCTCGACCATGACGTACACCGACGCGCCCAACGCGCAGGAACAGATGGCCGAGTTCATCAAGGGATGCCGTGAGCACGACATCCTCTGCGACTCGTTCCATCTGTCGTCGGGCTATACGTCGATCGGCCCGAAGCGCTACGTCTTCAACTGGAACACCGACAAGTTCCCGGATGCGCGGGGCTTCGTCCAGAGCTATCTGGATGCGGGCATTCGCCTGTGCCCGAACATCAAGCCGTGCCTGCTGCGCGATCACCCGAAGTTTGAAGAAGCGAAGGAAGCCGGGCTGCTGATTTGCGATGCAGCCGGTGAGCCGGCCTGGGTGCAATTCTGGGATGAGGTGGGCGCGTATCTCGACTTCACCAATCCGAAAACGCTCGACTGGTGGAAGGCCAACGTCAAGAGCGCGCTGCTCGAATACGGCATGGCGTCGACCTGGAACGACAACAACGAATTCGAAGTCTGGACGCCCGACGCTTTCGCTCACGGCTTCGGCAAGAAGGCGCCCATCCGCGAAGCCAAGGTGCTGCACACCATGCTGATGATGCGCGCCTCGCGGGAAGCGCAACTCGAGTTTGCACCGCAGCGCCGGCCGTTCCTGGTGTCGCGCTCGGGCGGTGTCGGCATGCAGCGTTATGTGCAGACCTGGTCCGGCGACAACTACACCTCGTGGGAAACGCTGCGCTACAACCTGAAGATGGGCCTGGGCCTCGCGCTGTCCGGCGTCTCGAACATCGGCCACGATATCGGCGGGTTTGCGGGCCCGGCGCCTTCGCCGGAACTGCTGGTGCGCTGGGTGGCCTTTGGCGTCTTCCTGCCGCGCTTCTCCATCCACTCGTGGAACGATGACAAGACCGTCAACGAGCCGTGGATGTATCCGCAGATCACCTCGCAAATTGCCTCGCTGATCAAGCTGCGCTATCGGCTGATTCCGTATCTGTACGAACTGCTGTGGCAATCCACGCAGGCCTACGAGCCGGTACTGCGTCCGACGTTTGCCGAGTTCCCGAACGACCGCCGCTGCTACGCCGAGTGCGATGACATGATGATCGGCTCGTCGCTGCTGGTGGCGCCGGCGGTGGACGAAGGGCAGACCGAGCGCACCGTCTATCTGCCGGCCGGCGCGCGCTGGGTGTCGTACTGGAGCGGCGAGGTCTTCGACGGCGGACAGGCCATCACGCTGCCTTCGCCTTGGGATCAGCCGGTGATGCTGGTTCGAGAAGGCGGTGTGATCGCGCTGAACGTGGCGGAACAGCATTTCGACCAGCGCGCCGATCAACGCGGCTTCCTTGTCGTGCCCATGCAAGGCGTTGGCGAATCCGTTGGCGGCTGCATTGAAGACGACGGCGAAACCGAAGCGTGGCGCGACGGCGAGCAGGGCCGCTGGAGCGTGCGTGCGGTGTCGGATGCGCAGGCCATCACGCTGCACGTATCGTGCGAAGGCAAGATGCCGACGCTGGCTGACACCGTTGAGATTCACCTGCCCGCCGGTGATGTGCGGCAAGTGCAGACGCCGCATGCCCGCGTGCTGGAAACCGTTGTTGCGGGTGGCTGGCGCCGCCTGACGTTGCAGTTGCTGGCCTAGTGCCGCATTCTCGCTGCGCATCACGTGCGGGTCCGTAGAGGCCCCGTGATGCGCGGTGTTCCCTTGGTGCAGGAGATTTCCGAGCTAACAACGATGAAAACCACACGAGCCAAACGTTCTTTTTCGTTCCACCCGGTCTACGCATCAGCAGCGGTGCTGTGCGCCGGCGTGTCGATGCACGCATCGGCGCAAAGCTCCGTCACGCTGTACGGCGTCGTCGATAACGCCATTGCCTATTCGAGCAACCAGGGCGGGCATTCCAATACGTATATGAATTCCGGTGCCCTAGCCGCCAGCAAGTTCGGCCTGCTCGGCTCGGAAGACCTGGGAGGCGGCACTACAGCAGTGTTTCGTCTGGAGAACGGCTTCGCTGCCGACACGGGCGCGCAAAGCAAGGCGAACACCATCTTTAACCGACAGGCCTATGTCGGCCTGGCCAACAAGGACTACGGCCAGCTCACGATGGGCCGTCAGTACACACCGTACTTCCAGTACGTTGCCGCGCTGGGCCCGACCAATGTGCTGACGGGCGCGGTCGGTGCGCACCCGGGCGATATCGACGCGATGGACACCACGCTGCGTGTGCCGAATTCGGTCACCTATACGTCGCCCACGTTTGGCGGCCTCCAGGCGGGTCTGCAATATGGCATGGGCGAGCAGGCGGGCAGCATGTCCAACGGCAGCGCCTTTAGCGCAGCGATGCGTTATGACTACCAGGCGTTTGCCTGGTCGGCTGGCTACATTCGTTTGAAGAACGTCCCGACCTTCCAGAACAACACCGGCGACTTCGCCAACAACGCGCCCATCAACAAGGGCTACGCAACGGCCGATACCGCACAGATCATCGGCACTGCTGCGCGTTACACCGTGGGCAAGCTGATGATGGGCCTGAACTACTCCAACGTGCAGTACCGCCCGGGTGCCGGTTCGCCGGCGGGGTTTGCACAGACAGCGTCGTTCAACACGTTCGGTGCCATTGCCACATACGCGCTCACGCCTGCATTGACCCTGGCCGCCGGCTACAGCTACACCGCCGAGAACAAGCGCAATGGGGTCGACAATGCGGCGCGCTATCACCAGATCTCGATGGAACAGCTGTACTCGTTCTCCAAGCGCACCGCGCTCTACTTCGTTGAGGCCTATCAGAAGGCGAGCGGGCAGACGCTGAGCTCGGCGGGTGGAGTCGTCAACGCCGTGGCCTCGGTGGGCGACTCGCAGAACGGCACGCCGTCGAACGGACGCAGCCAGTTTGTGGGCATGGTCGGCATTCGGCATTCGTTCTGATGCATAGCCAGACCTGGCTTGCGCCCGGGCCGGTGCATACGCTGCAGGCCGGCGCGCTGACGATGGATGTCGCGCCGGCGGCAGGCGGCCGCATTGCCTCGCTGGCGTCGGCCAGCGAGGGCGGCCGGCGTGTCGACTGGTTGGCGCCGATGTCGGCCGACTGCCTGCGTGACGGCTTCGAGGGGTTGGCATGGCCCAAGGCCGGGTGCTATCCGCTGCTTCCGTTCTCCAACCGCATCCGCGACGGGCGCTTCGAATGGGGCGGCCGGGAAGTCCATCTCGCGCCGCATCCGGGCCAAGCGCATGCCATGCACGGATTGGCGCATGCACGGGCCTGGACGGTGGAGAAGCTCACTGCGTCGTCGATCGAACTCGGCTTGCGCTATGTGCCCGAGGTGGACAACTGGCCCTGGCCGTTCACCGCCACGCAAACGCTGGTGCTGACTGAATCCGGTCTGGAAGCCGTCATGACCCTGCGCAACGATGGCGACAGCAGCATGCCGGCCGGCGGCGGCTTCCATCCATACTTCGTGCGCACGGCCGATACGCGCGTGCAGTTCGATGCTGCGACGATGTGGCCGACCGACGCCGGTGAAGTTGCCGTCCGCCGCGAGCCGATCACGCCGCGGGAAGATTTTCGTCACGCCCGTGCATTGCCCGATGCCGCGCTCAGCGTCTACTACAGCGAATGGCAGCAACGTGCGGTGGTGTCCCGCGCGGGCGGCGTGCTCACGCTGAGCGCCGATGACCCGCTCGACCACTTCATCCTCCACGCGCCGCACGGGCAGCCGTATTTCTGCCTGGAGCCCATTTCACACGTGGCCGACGCGATCAACCTGGCGGCACAAGGATGGGAAGGCACGGGCCTGCGCGCGTTGGCCCCGGGCGAGACGCTGCCGATGCGCATGCAACTGCGTATCGGAACAACGGCCTGAAATGCGACGCTGCGCTAGCGGCGCGCCTCGGCCCACGCTGCTTCCTTGCCGAACCACTTCGTCAGAAATTCGATAAACGCGCTGACCTTGGCCGACAGGTTGGCGCGTTCCGGGTACACCGCAAAGATGTCTGCCACAGGCAGCGCCCAGTCCGCCAGCACCAGCACCAGCCGTCCGGCGCGCATGTGCTCGTGGACGTCCCATTCCGATCGCATCAAGATGCCGTAACCGGCCAGGGCCCAGAGCACGCCGGTTTCGCCGTCGTTCGTGCTGAGCACGCCGCGCACCTTGATCGTTTCCTGTCGACTGCCGCGCGTGAGGTACCAGGTGCCGTAAGCCGCGTCGCTCTCGCGCAGAACGATGCACTAATGCGATTGCAGATCGCGCGGCACCTGCGGTATGCCTGCACGCCTCAGATAATCGGACGAGGCGCACAGTATGCGCTCATTGCTCACGAGCTTGCGCGCGACCATGCGTGAATCCGGCACCGTGCCGAACCAGATGCCGATGTCGAAGGCCTTGTCGGTCAGGTTGACGGAGCGGTCGGTCAGTTCAAGCTAGCACCTCCACCTCCGGATACCGCCGCGCGAATTCCACAATGGCGGGCGCCACATGCCGCCGCCCGAAGCCGAATGCAACGGCCTGCTGCTCGTGATGCTCGACGAGGCGACTGTGGAACGCATCCTGGCCGACGTGTCGGACGCAGCCACGAGCCACATTGCCATCGTCGTGGATTCGATGACCGTGCGCAGCCGCAGCGTGGTGGCGTCGTTCACGCTTTCCGAACGTCACCGCCACATGTTCCTGCGCCGACTCGACACGATCGGCGCAACGCTGGCGCGCTGGGACGACATCAACGCCTTCCAGCAGTCGCATTGGCGGCGCGGCCATCCTGCGTCTGTTCGCGCCGTCAGCGCTGGTCGGCTACAAGGTGATCGACCCCGAGATGCTAAAGGCACTCACCACCCCCATGAAGACGGCCAACCTGCAGTACCTGTACATCGCGCGATCGGCCGGCGCCACGAGCGTCGGCCGTTTTTTTTTTTTTCGACACACTGAAGCGAAAGCGCGCCGCAGATTGCGCAAATGAAAAAGGCCCGACAGTTGCCTGTCGGGCCTTTCAAATACTGGTGGGGCGTGAGTGACTCGAACACTCGACCTACGGATTAAGAGTCCCGATCAATTTATAGGCTCATCAAAGGGTTAGGTATAAATTCCGTTCCGCAAACGTCTCGGAATGGATGCCTGTAAACCCGCATCGTACCGTAGGGCATGCGGCATTTGCGGAACGGTTCATCGGGTCGGTTTGATCTTGTCGCCACGTCGATTTCGCACGTAGCGCTCGGTCATCACCACCGACGAGTGGCCGAGCTGCATTTGTGCCTGGCGGATGTCTCCCGCCGAATCGGTCTTGTCCGTGCCGGCCTTGGCGCGCAGGTCGCGGAACTGGAACGCATCCTTCTCAACGCCAGCCGCCAGCCGGGCCTTACGGAACCGCGTGCGCAGCGCCCAGACGCCCAGGCGCTCGCCTGATTCGTTGACAACAAGCGCGGTGCTCACGACCTTGTAACCCTTCTTTCTGGCACGGATGCGCGCGATCACTGCGGCCAGCTCGCCCACCACGGCAATCCGCAGCTTCTTCTTCGTCTTGCCCTGCTGGATCTCCAGTTCGTTGCTCCCGTTGATGTGGCGTTCGTCGAAGCGCAGCGTATCTGCCGGACGCTGTCGAGTTCCTTCACGTTGTCGCTGCGCGTGCGTGGCGATTTGGTGGGCAGCACGTCGGCCACATAGCCGTTGGCTGCCGTGTCGAACGTGACGATGGGCGCCGGCATCGTCTTGGATTTCTCAAGCTCCGACCACTTGCGCACGGCCTCGACGTAATCGGTGCCCAGCGAGAGTTCCTTCCGCGGCTTGCCGCCCAGATCGTAGAAATAGTAGGTTTTCGCGCCGCGATGGCGAGCGCGCATGCCGGCAGGCAAGTTGGTGTTGGGCGATACGAGTCTCATGGGATTGTTGCCGTTGGGAATCCATCGTGTTGCGCGCCGTCGAGCAGTCGGCCAGCGGCCTTCTTGCCAACCCGCACGGATGAGTCCGTGGCATTCAGTTCAATCGGCTTATGGTCGTAGGCGCCATCCTGGTGAGCGCCCAGCCATTCGCCCCACTGCTTGAACAGAAAAGGCACATCGCCTGCTTTGCACTGATCGCGCAGGCCGCGAGCCCAGTCTGGATGCATCGGGCGTGCGCCGGGCCCACTCTCTCCACCAACAATGATCCAGTCCAGCCAGCCCGGCTCGTATTCGTTGCCGCTTACGTGCAGTAGTTCACCGGTGATGGTGGAGAACACATCCACCGGTCCGAGTAGAGGCTCCATGCTCAGGAATCGCACGCGCGCCGGCACGGCCAGCAGCTTCGGAATGTCGCGGTCGGCTTCTTTCTGGTTGCAGATCGTGGCGCCGAGCCACACACGACCGTCCCCGATGAGGTCGAATGCCAGGCCGTCGCGCTGCGTGTATGAATGCACGTTGCCAATTCGCTTGGTCAGCATCAACCAGTCAAGGTGCGGCGTGTCCGCGATCAACTTGAACAGGTCCATTCGCCATGCGTCCGGCACCGCGTTGTCGAATACGTCGGCCAAGCTGGCACAGAACACGCGCTGGCGCCGACCATGCTCGGCGAAGAAGTGATCATGGTTGGCGTTCCAGGCGAGTGGCTTGCGCCAGTTCGCCACGCTGGTGCGCCGGCGCGGAGCGCCCGGCCCCCAGTTGATGGCTGTGCCGCCAGCGAAGCGTGCGTTGCGCGTCTCGGCATAGCAGTGGTCGCAGCCGGGGCCAACCTTCTGGCAGCCTTCCCACGGGTTGAAGGTGTGATCGGTCCATTCGATCTTGCTGTTCTCGCTCACGATGCCTCCTTTGCACGTTTCCGCTTGATAACGGCGACCAAGCCGGCCCGATCGATCTCGACTGCGCCGTGGGCGACAGCCTGCGCGCGCTTTGCCTTGCAGATGTCGTAATGGCTGTGCGGCGTGCCAGGCTTCTGGTGCCATCGGCGTGCAACACCGATCCGGTCTGCCATCGCATGCAGCTCGTCGTCGGTGTCGGCCACCATGTGGAACATCACCATGCGGCCGAACGGCGCGGCCATGTCATCGACGTAGACGGCCATGTCAGGATTCCTTTGCGGACGAGGCCGCGCGATATGCTTTGGTGAATTGCTTGTTGATCGCGTGTCCGCGCTTGCGCGCTACGTTCGCAACGCGCGCCCGGTCGGCATGGCTGCCAGTAGCCTGCCGCAGCAGTCCGAAATAGCTGTTGGCGGCGGCAAAGACCTCCTCGGCGGGCATCTCGCGCAAGCGCTGGATGCCGACGTTGAGCGTTCGCTTGCGGGTGTGGCGCACCCATGGCCGGATGACCTGGCCCACGAAGTCGATGCCGCGAGAGACCGGCTGCAGGATGGTCTTTTTCGGATTCAGGCGAGCACCCAGACGGGTCGGCAGGAACACCGCGATGGCGTCGTGTGCCTCGTTGAGCCACTGGGGAGATTCGTGCAGTAGCACGAAATCATCGACGTACCTGATGTAGTGCCGGCAGCGCAGCTCATGCTTGACGAACTGGTCGAGCTCATTCAGATAGACGTTCGCGAAGAACTGCGACGACAGGTTTCCGATGGGCAGCCCGAGATGCGCGGGCTGTTCCATGAGCCGCTTGTGCGGCGGCACGCGATCTATCATCCCCGGATCACCAAGGTAGACGAAGTCTTCCCGTGGATCGTGCATCAGCACGAGCTCGGTCAACCCGCGCCAGAACGGCTCGGGGATCTTCGAGAGCAGCAGGTCGAGCAAAACGCGCTTGTCGATGCTGACGAAGAAGTTGGCCAGATCGCACTTCAGGTAGTGCGCCGGCTTCGACCAGTTCTGCGTGATCGAGCGTACCTTTGCGTCGAGGCGCTGGGCGGCGTACAGCGTCCCGCGGCCTTTGATACATGCGCACGAGTCGGCGATGAATGAGCGTTCGAAGCGCGGTCCGATTCGGTTGTACAACAGGTGGTGCACGATACGGTCGCGGAATTCCGCCGCCCATACCTCGCGGTGCTTCGGTCTGTCGATGACGAAGCACTTCGAGCGCCCAGGGACATAGCTGTCGTCGAGCAGCTTGGCGTTCAGGTGAACGAGGTTGCGCTCCAGGTTGGCCTCGAAGGCGAGAGCGCTGGCCGTGTTGCGTTTCGTGCGCCGGCAGTCGCGGTAAGCCTTGACTAGCTCGGCGCCCGTGAAGCCTTCCGATTCTTTCCAATCTGCGGACAGCGACCGCGCGGAGCGCGGCGCTCTTGCGGTTGTTGTTCTGGTTGCCGTTGTTGAAGTTCTGGTACCAGGCGTAAGCGGAACCATCGTGCTATCTACGTCGCCCGGCCGATTGCTCAGCGGGGAAACTGCGCCGGACGCTGCCCGGCTGCTGCCGGAGGTACCGTCGACATGGAGCACTGACATGCGCCCGTCAGACCAACCCGAGTTCGTGAAGCTGCTGAACCTCTGCTACTCGACGCTGCTGCGTCCGTTGCCAACGTTCGAGGCGATCGACCTATGGCAGACGATCCTGGAGCCGTATTCGATCGATCAGGTACGGCTGGCGCTGTCGGCCCACATGCGAGAGAGCAAGTTCCCGCCGATGCCGGCCGACGTGGTGTCGCGTATGCCGAAGGCCTCGGACGGTCGCCCCGAAGCCGACGAGGCCTGGGCCATCGCCATTCGCGCCGCCGACGAGCAGGAAACCGTCGTGTGGACGACCGAGATCGCCGAGGCGTGGGCAGTCGCCCAGCCCGTGTTTCACGGTGACGAAATCGGGGCCCGCATGGCGTTCAAAGCCGCATATGCCCGGATTACCGAGCAGAACCGGGGCCTCAACGTCGCACCGCAGTGGCTGGTTTCGCAGGGGCACGACAGCGCCCGCCGGCAGGAAGTTGTCGCACAGGCGGTGCGAGAAGGGCGGTTGCAGCTCACCCATGCGCAGGCCGCAGTGCCTTTGCTGGCGGGGCCTAGCGGGGAGAAGGACGAGCCCACGCCCGATGCGAAAGCGGTTGAGAACTTGGCGCGCATCCGGGAGATGCTGAAGGCGGGGAGTACCGCGAAGGAGCGCGCCCAGGCCGAACGCGAGGGCCGCGCACGTGAGGCCGCCGAGCGGGTGACGAATGTCAAGCGCGACATGGCACGCCGCGTGGCGTCGTACGGGGAGGCACGGCCATGAACTGCAAGCGCGGTGATCTCGCCTACATCGTCGTGCCGTCCGGTTTCGACCGGCTACTGCATGGTCGCATCGTCGAAGTTGGCGTCGACGGCGAATGCCAGATCGGCACGATTCCGCCGCCTGGGCAGGCCGCATGGCTTTGCCGCTTCCCCACGCCGTGGTTCAGCGAACGCTGCGGCATCTGGGTGTCGGTGTGCTGGCTTCTCGACGGCTGGCTGCGCCCGATCAGCGGCGTGCCGGTCCACGACGAGCAACCCGACGAGGTGGCCGCATGAGCGACTCCGAAGCATCCTGGGGCATGTGCGAGGCCTACGGCTGCAAGCTGCTCGGCACGGTGGGCCACGGCGGCAAGTGGTTCTGCTTCTGCCACGCCGGCAGCGAAGGCCGGCGCGACGCGATCACGGCCGCGCTCGCCCAGAACGAGTTCCTCGTCAACGCGACGCTCGACATTCGCCGCTACTACGGCACGCCCGACTGGCAGACCGTCTATCGCGGCGTGCACAAGCTGCTGACCGAGGGCGGCCGGCCCGATCTGCTGTTCTCCGAGACCGACAAGCGCAGCGTGCGCCGCTGGCTGGCTCGCCTCGAATCTGCGCTGTTCTCGCTGGTCTCTGAGGCCGGCAAGCAAGCGCCCATCACCCCCACTGGAACCGTCACGGGCCCAACCAGCGCGCCTGTGCATTTTGCGGAGACCGACGCATGACATCCCACCTGGCGCCGACCGCTTGGCCATTCCCGAGCGAGCGCAAGCGCGCCGAGATGCGAGCGCTCGATGCGCAGCTTGCGGACAGCAAAGCGCAGGTTTCTGCGTCTTCCTGTCCGGACACCAAGCAGGCCATTCCGCCGTTTCCCTTCGCCGCTGAGTGCGACGCCTGGAAGCGCAAGCAGGCCGAGAAGGCCCGCGTAAAGCAGGTCGAAAAACCGGAAGTCGCGCCCGCAGAACTGGGTACGCCCCAGGCCGCAAAGCCAGCACTGACGCCGGTCAACATCAACATCCTGGCGCTCGACCTGGCCACGCAGTCGGGCTGGGCAGTGATGACGCGCGACGGCACGTTCCGCAGTGGTTCGGTGCGTTTCGATTCGAACCGCCTTGGCGGAAAAGGGTATCGCTGGCTGGCCTTCCGCAAGTGGCTGATGGACACGGCGAACGAGTGCGGCGGCATCCAGGCCGTGTACTACGAGGACGTGAAACAGCCCTTCGCATCGAACCTTGCGGCGCGGGCGTACTGCGGCTTTCTGGCCATCGTCGAAGCCTGGGCGGCGATCAACAACATCCCGATGCACGGCGTGGGCGTGGGCACCGTGAAGAAGGCGTGGACAGGGAAGGGCAACGCCAAGAAACCCGAGATGATCGCGGCAGCGCGTCAGCGCGGCATCAAGGTCGTCGACGACAACGAGGCCGACGCCGTAGCCATTCTGTCGCTGGCGCTGCAACAGGAGGCCTGACATGCGCAACGAAATCACGATCTGGGGCAATTACCGCCTCATCACCTTTCACACCCGCGTCGCCTGGTGGGTCGCGCCGTACCTCAAGGCCGTGCGCTTCGTTGCGCTGGCCACCGGCGTGAATCCCGACGTTCGCAAGGTGACGCGCCGAGTTATGCGCGGCATCCGGGATGAGACCTGGGCCGAGACGAAGCGGCGGACGTTGCGCCGCTGACCGAGCACCACGCTACGCAGATGCGCACTCTGCCGCTGGCTCCTGCGACACGGGCAACAACCGTAAGAACGGCAAAGGAAACGGAAATGAGCAACGAAGCAACGCGATTCTCGGCTGACCGCCAACCCACGCGCCGCCGCGGCAAGGATCAGCGCACGAAGATCCTCGAAGCGATCAAGGAGCAGACCAAGCTCAACGAGAAGGGCTTCTACAAGAAGGTCGCCGAGCGCGCGCTGACCGATGGCGACACGTTGATGATGAAGGAACTGCTCACCCGCGTCGCTCCGGCCGCAAAGCCCGTCGCACCGTCGGTGCAGTTCGACTTTCCGGAAAACGGAACGCCTGTCGAGCAAGTCGATGCAGTGCTGCGCGCGGTTGCCGCCGGCAAGGTCTCGCCCGACGTCGGCCAGCAGCTCGTCGCAATCATTCGCGGCAAGCTGGACGTGCTCGAGCTGAGCGAGTTGGCCGACCGCCTGGCAGCCGTCGAGAAGGCTCTCGAAGCGCAGGGCAAATGAGTCGACGGCGGCTGTCGCATGCGTCCATCTCCCGGGTCGAACGCTACTTCTCAGGCGTCTCGACCGATGAACGCCCGGCCGTGTTCGGCATCGTGGACATGGCCGGGGCCGTCATCAAACGCCTCACGGTCGACGGGCAGGAGACAGACGCCGAGCCGACCGTCCTGATCGCCCAGAAGCTCGAACGGCTCATCTACCCCAAGCGGTACAAGATCGTCTACGGTGGGCGCGGCTCGATGAAGACGCGCACTATCGTCTCCATCCTCACGGCCAGGTCGCAGGCCGCCAGGCGCCGCGTGCTGTGCCTCCGCGAAATCCAGAACTCGATTGAGGAATCCAGCTATCAGGAGATCGCCGAGGAGATCGACCGGCGCGAGCTGGGCGACTCGTTCCGCCAGCTCAAGAAGACCATCCGTGTACCGGCCAACGGCAGCAGCTTTTCGTTCCGTGGCTTGTTCCGCAACCAGCGGGCGCTCAAGGGCTTCACCAACGCCACCGACGCATGGATTGACGAGGCCGAGAACATCTCGCGCGACTCCTACTCCATCCTGGCGCCGACCATGCGGGCCCCCGGCTCCGAAATCTGGATCTCGTTCAACCCGAACCGCGAGAGCGATCCGACCTGGGCCGATTACGTGGCGCCGTACGTCGACAAGATGGTCGACGGGATCTACGAGGATGACGAGACGCTCATCATCTGCTGCAACTGGTCGGATAACCCATGGTTCCCGGAAGAATTGGAGTTGGAGCGCCAGCGCATGCTGCGCACAGACACCGACCGTTATAACTGGATTTGGGAAGGAAAATTCAATAAACGGTCAGATGAATTGATCTTTTCCGGTAAATGGCGAGTTGAGGATTTTGAAACGCCGGCCAATGCCCGTTTCTTTTTCGGTGCCGACTGGGGATTTGCGCAAGACCCGACAACACTCAATCGGAGTTTCGTCAAAGGCAATACGCTTTACGTCGACCATGAGGCCAACGGCAAGAAGGTCGACCTCGACGAAATCTGGAAGCTCTTCGCCGGCAAGGAGGGCATGCGGCCCGAGCAGGTGCGCCAGTGGCGCGCGGCGGATGACCGCAAGTATCCGGGCGTTCCAGGCGCCAGGCGCTGGAAGATCAAGGCAGATTGCGCGCGGCCGGAGACGATCAGCCTCGTCGCCAAGCAGGGGTTCAACATCGACGCGGCGAAGAAGTGGGGCGGCTCAGTCGAGGATGGCATCACCTTCCTGCGCGGCTTTGACGAGATCGTCATTCACCCCCGTTGCGTGCACACCATTGAGGAATTCTCGAATTACTCATACAAGGTCGATAAAACAACAGGCGACGTTCTGCCTATAATCGTCGACGCATGGAATCACCACATTGACGGAATTCGCTATTCGATGGATGGCTATATCCGTGGGCGTGGGAATGGCCTGAATATTTCGGAAGACGCTTTGCGTGCCGTAATGGGGTCTTAAATTCCCTTTTTGCGTGATTTAACCCACTTAACGGAGTTTCAGAAATGCGCACCAGCTCGCTACTCGCGGCCATCCTTGGCCTGTCCCTCGTCTCGTTCCGCATGGCTGACGACGCACCGTCGGCTGATCCAGCCGATGCCCAGGTGCCCGCCGACACCGAACCGACCACCGATGCCAGCGCTGAAGCCGCCGCTGCGCCGGTGGAATCGGGGGAAGCCGTGGCCGCTGCCTCCAGTGCGGCCGACACCCCCGCAAGCGACACTGCCTCGTCTGCGCCGACTGCCTCGACCGACGTCGGCACCGTGGCCGTCGCTGAGCCGGCCCCGCCGGTGGTGCTCGACGTGGAAGACCACGCCGAGGCGCGCGACCGCTTCGCCGGCCTGATGGCCAAGCTGCATGCCTTCGAGCACGAGGCTGTCGAAGATCTGAAGGCCGACCTGCACGCCATCGGCCTGCTGCTGCACCTGCATTCGGTCGCCTCCACAGCAGCCGATGCCACCGGCGATTACAAGCCGGAAGACCTGTCGTAACCCACCCCCGGCACGCCATGCTCGAAAAACTCCGTTCTATTCTCGGCGGCGTGCCGCTTGTTTCCCCCGGTGCTGGCCGAGCCAGCGCAACGCCAACCCCGCGCACCGAACCGCACTGGCCGGCCGTCACCGGCCCGCAGCGCAGCGGCCTGAAGATCAGCCCGACTGTGATCGATGCCCTGGTGGCGCAGGATGCTGCCGCCGGCGAGGCGGTGGACTGGGCGGCCAAGTTCAAGCCGCCCATCGTCGCGCCTGGCACCGTGCCTGCGGCTGGCGGCGGTGCGCCCGAAGTTGCGATGGACTCGGTGTGCGACAACCTGGCCACAACGCTCGGAGCCTGCGGCGGCTTCAACCAGCTCAGCGGTGTCGACTTCATCGGCTATGCCGCGCTGTCGCTGCTGTCCCAGCATCCCCTGATCCGGGCCATGATCGAGACGCTCGCGGACGAGATGACCCGCAAGTGGATCGAGTTCGGAGGCCAGGGCAGCGAAGAGTCGGACGCCAAGCGCGTGAAGGCGCTGCAGGCGGCCACCGAGAAATACCGCCTTAAGGCCTACTTCAACACGGCGATGAAGAAGACCGGCTACTTCGGCGGCTGCATGCTCTTCATCGACATGGGCGACGATACGCGCTCGCCCGCCGGCATGGCCGAAGTGCAAACGCCCCTGACGATCGATTCCGCGAAGATCGGCAGGGGATCGTTCAAGGGCTTCCGCGTCATCGAGCCGATCAACTGCTATCCGGCGCCGTACAACGCCGACAATCCGCTCGCGCCGGACTACTATCGGCCGACCGGCTGGCTCGTCCAAGGGCGCCGGGTGCATGCCTCCCGCATGCTGCACTTCGTGCAGAACGAGCCGCCCATCCTGCTGAAGCCGGCCTACAACTTTTTCGGCATCCCGCTCGCGCAGATGGCGCTAGACTACGTCGACCGGTTCGACACGGTGCGCATCTCGGTGGCCAAGCTCGTCAAGCGCTTCAGCACGTCGGTCCTGAAGACCGACATGAGCCAGTTGCTGAACAATGGCAGCTACGAGGATGCCGCGTCGCTCAAGGCGCGCGCACTGATGTGGAGCCTGCTGGGCTCGAATGATGGCCTCATGGCGCTGGACAAGGAAGCCGAGGATTTCGTCCAGGTGAACACGCCGCTGAGTGGCCTCGCCGACATCGTGTCGCAGCAGCTCGAACTGCTGGCCGCAATAAGCCGCACGCCGGCCGTCAAGCTGCTGGGCATCTCGCCCAAAGGCTTCAACTCGACCGGCGAGTATGACGAGGCGAACTGGTACGACCACGTGGCCAGCCAGCAGTCGATCGTGTTTGCCGACAACCTCGATCGCGCGATCAAGATCATCCAGCTCAGCGAGACCGGTCAGATCGATGCCGACCTCACGCACAAGTTCGTGCCACTGCACGAGCAGTCGGAGACCGAGAAGGCTACCAACCGCAAGGCCAACGCCGACACCTTCGCCGTCTACTATGACCGCGGCGTGCTGAGCGCCGAAGAAGAGCGCACGCGCCTGGCGTCCGATCCGGATAGCGGCTACGACTCGATCGACGTCGATGACCTGCCCGAGCAGCCCAGCGGTGGCGTCATCGGCGAAGGCCCCGACGACGAAGACGGCCGCACAGGAGCAGTCTGATGCCGGCGCGCGCACCGAAGGCGCGCGGCGAGATGCGCCCGGCGCGGCCCAGCGCCACCGCGCGGATCAGCTACCAACGCGCCATGGAGCGGCTCATCGATGAGATGCACCGCTCGACCCTTTACTGGCTGACGGCGACGTATCGGAAGCGCGAAGGCGAGATCGCCGTCGACGCCAGCCCGGCCCGCGCGCTGGCCGATGAGCTGCGCAAGCGTGCCACCCAGTGGCGCAAGATGTTCGCCGACAAGGCGCCCGACCTGGCGGAATACTTCATCGGCAAGGTGGACCGGCACGCCATGAACGCTGTGCGGCAGTCCGTCGTGGCCGCCACCGGCCTGTCCGTCACCGTGAAAGACACGCTGCTCACGAACACCGTGATGCAGGCGACCGTGCAGGAAAACGTCTCGCTCATCAAGTCGATCCAGTCGGAATACGCCAGCGAGGTGGAAGGCCTGGTGATGCGCAGCGTGGCCGCCGGCCGCGACCTCAAGACGCTCACCGACGAGCTGGAGGAGCGTTACGACATCACGCGCCGCCGCGCCAAGCTGATCGCCAATGACCAGAACAACAAGGCCACCGCGCAGATGGCGCGCGCCCGGCAGCTCTCGATGGGCGTCACGAAGGCCCGATGGATGCACACCGGCGGCGGCAAGACGCCGCGACAGTCGCACGTGCATGCCAATGGCAAGGTTTTTGATCTGGCAAAGGGCCTTTATATCGACGGGAAATGGACTTTTCCCGGCGAAGAGATAAATTGCGGATGTGTGACCGCGCCAATCATTCCCGGTGTTGATGATGAAGAAGATGAATAAATCCGAGGTAATTCTCGCTTTTGATAAAGAAACGGTGCGGAGTTTCGACAAAGACGGTCGCATGAAAGTGGCCGTAAGTCGAATCTCCAAAGCGGACGTGAACCCATATTGGGGGCGTGAGATCGTCGGCGGAGAGGAACTCGGCCTCGACCCGGATCATGTCTACAACGTCTTCCGGCCGCCCGAGGAGCTGCGCCGCGCCGCATCCACATTCAACAAGCTGCCCATTCTCGCCATTCACAAACACGTCAGTGCAAAAGACCCGAAAAAAGAACTGATTATCGGAACTACCGGCTCTAATTCTGCATTTGACGGTGAGTATTTAACAAACGATTTGGCATTCTGGGATGCCGAATTCATCGGAAAAATTGAGTCGGACGAACAACGAGAATTGAGCAGTTCTTATCGTTACGTTCCCGTTTTGGAAAATGGCTCATATAATTCCCAGCCATACGAAATAAAGATGACGCAGATTGAGGGCAATCACGTCGCTTTGGTCGTAGAGGGCCGCGCCGGTCCAGATGTGCTGGTCGCCGACTCCCAAATCCAACCCCCTGGAAAGGTACGAACCGTGAAACTGAACCCCAAGCAACTGGCCGCGCTGAAGAAGCGCATGCCGCAGCTCAAGGTGGCGATGGACGAGGGCCTCGACACCGAAGCCGCCGAACAGGCGCTGGAAGAGGCTCTCGAAGAAGTGCAGGCACTCGGCGGTGAGCCGACGCAGGCGCAAGACAACGGCAATGCCGAACTCGTTGGTCTGGTCAAGCAACTGCTGGCCAAGCTCGAAGGCGGTACCGCCAACGACGAAGACGACGAGGAAGCCAAGCGCAAGGCCGCCCAGGACGAAGAGAACCGCGCCGAGGAAGCCCGCAAGGCTGACCAGGCGAAGAACGCTTCGGCCATGGACGCCAAGATCAAGAGCGCTACCGACGAGGTGCGCACGTCGATCGAGGGACGCTTTCGCGCCGCGCAGAAGGTCGAGCCGATCACCGGCCGCATCGATGCGATGGCGTTCGACTCCGCCGAATCGATCTACTCGCATGCGCTGAAGGTCGGCGGCATGGATCCCGAGAAGCACGACAAGGTGGCCTACGCCGGCATCGTCGACGTGCTTCTGGCCAGCCGCGCGAACGCGCCCGTGCATACCGCCAACGACGAGAAGAACGGGGCCGAGCTGCAGCAGCGCTTCCCGGGTCTCGCCAAGATCAACCACGCGTAAGGACCGAACACCATGGGCTTCCCGAACGCAGTACGTCTTCAGCCCGAGGTTGGCGTGCCGGGCACGCGCGCCTCGATGAACCCGATCTCGGTCATCTCGCGCGTTGCGCAGACCCCCGTGAACGTCGCCGCCTTCGTGTGGCCGGGTACGGACACCGACAACCAGGTGCAGAACACCGGCAGCGGTAAGCCGCTGGGCTTGGCCATCACCGATCAGATCGGCGTGATCCCGAACTACCTGCAGGAGTACAGCATGCAGGTGCCAGCGGGCTTTCCGGTACAGATCGCCGAGCGCGGCGAGTTCTTCGCCAAGTCGGCGAACGCGGCCACCCTCGGCCAGAAGGTCTTCGCGACCCTCGCCGACGGCACGCTGCAGTTCGGCGCTGCCGGCGCGACGATTGCGGGCGCCATCGAAACGGCGTTCGTCGTCACCCGCGGCGGCGCGGCCAACGCTGTCATCAAGATTTCGACCTGGAGCCAACTGGCATGAAGCTCGACCAACTGAACGAATACGGCATCCACCTGCCGCGCGGCGCCGAGCTGCTGGATGGCCCGGCGCTGACCAAGCTGGTTTCCGCCATGGACGCGGCCGGCCCGCTGGTCACCCAATCCAACAACGGCATCCCCGCGATGCTCACCAACTACTTCGACCCCCGTGTGATCGAAGTGCTGGTGGCGCCGATGAACGCCGAGCTGCTTTATGGCGCGGTGCAGAAGGGCGACTGGGCGACGAACACCACGACGTTCATGACCGTGGAAACCACCGGTGAAACGGCGACCTACGGCGACTACAGCGAGAACGGTCAGTCGAGCCATAACGCCAACTTCCCGCAACGTCAGTCCTATGGGTACCAGACGAACACGCAGTGGGGTGACAAGCAGATGGCTGTGGCTGCCAAGGCCCGCTTGAACTACACGCAACGCCAGCAGGTCGCATCGGCGCTGATCCTGCGCAAGAAGGAAAACGCCATCTTCTTGTCGGGTGTGGCCGGCTTGCAGAACTATGGCCTGATGAACGACCCGGCACTGATCGCACCTGTGGCGCCGACCACCGGCGCGGGCGGCAACACGTGGGCGCTGAAGACCTCCGACGAGATCTACGCCGACTTCGTGCTGCTGTGGGCAAATGCGATCGCCCAAGGCAATGGCCTAATCAACACCAAGTCCGAGGCGACGGTTGGCATCCCCAATGTCGTCGAGCAAAACCTGACGAAGCAGAACAGCTACGGCCAGGTGCTCAAGGATCGGCTGAAGCTGGCCTATCCCAACATGACGATCGAGACCATCCCCGAGTTCGCCACGGCTGGCGGCAACCTGGTGCAGATGATCATCAAGAACGTCGAGGGCCAACCCACGGGCGAACTGGCCTACGCCGAGCGCATGCGCGCCCACGGCGTGGTGCGCCACTCGTCCTTCTACTCCGAGAAGAAGTCGGGCCACGCCTGGGGCGCGGTGATCTATTACCCGAACTTCATCGCCCAAATGCTGGGGGTCTGACATGGCAGAAGCACAGGAAACGAAAGTGGCAAAGACGATCAAGGTGTACTGCAAACTGCCGCATGGCATCCGCTACACGATGCCTGATGGCCGCGAGGTGCGTCTGGTCGGCATGTACGGCGACGAGCGTTCGTCGCTGCAGGTGGCGGGCATGCCGGGCCGCGACGCAGTTGCGGGCTTCGGCGTGACCCCGGTGGACGCCGAAGACTGGGCGCAGATCGTGAAGGATCACGGCAAGTCGGCCGCGCACGTGAACGAGTTCATCTTTGCCGCCAAGGATGACAAGTCCGGCGAGGCGCAGGCGACCGATCTGGAAAGCGCCAAGACGGGCTTCGAGCCGTACGATCCGACCGCCCATCCGGAAGACAAGTCGGCCGACGGGACGGCCAAGGCCGCGTAAGCCATGGACGGCGTCGTCACGTTCGACCCTGCGGCCTTCGTGCTGCAGTTCCCGGCGTTCACGATGGTGCCGTCCGCCACCCTCACCATGTATTTCGGCATGGCTGAGGACTTCCTCAACAACACCCCCGCCTCCGTTGTGCAGGATCTGACGATCCGCACGAACCTGCTCTATCTCATCACCGCCCACATCGCGTTCCTCATGGGGCGCGCCAGCGCGGGTGATGGCTCCCAGGCGGCGCTGGTCGGCCAGATGGTTGGCGCTACCGAGGGCACCGTCAATGCCACCTTTGCCCAGGTGCAGGCGCAGAACGCGACCTTCTGGGCGCAGAGCCAGTACGGCCTGCTCTTCTGGCAGATGGCGCTGCCTTACCGCACGTTCCGGTATTTCGCCGCTCCCCATGTGTGCAGCTAAGGTTGCCGGCGGCACCAAGCTGGAAACCGCTCTCGCGCAATACCTGAAGGGGACGAACAAGACCATGCGCGCCGGCATCCTTGAAGGCTCCGCCTACCCGGACGGCACGCCCACGGCGATGGTCGCCTTCTGGAACGAATACGGCACGTCGCGCGAGGTCAACGGCAAGACGGCCGTGACGCCGCCGCGCCCGTTCATGCGCACTACCGCCCGGGAGAAGGGCAAACGCTGGTCGAAGGTCGTCGGCGCGACGGTGCAGCGCAATGGCGGCGATTTCGACGGTGCGCTGCGCATGGCAGGCGAGGCCGCCATGACGGACATCAAACAGACCATCGCGACGTTCACCGATCCGCCGAATAAGCCGTCGACCATCGAGAAGAAGGGCCACGGGCAAGTGCTGCGCGACACGAAGCACATGATGAACTCGGTGGCCTACGACATCGTTGACGGCGAGGTGTCGGAATGAACTTGCATGGCGTGGTGAAAGGCGTGATCGGCGCGGTGAACCCGCATGTGCCCGCCACGCTCCAGCGCAGCAACGGCTACACGACGGCAGCTGACGGTGGCCGCACGCCGATCTATACCACCTCGACCGAAAACGTGCAGGTGCAGGCACTGTCCGCGAAGGAGATCCAGCATCTCGACGGCCTGAACATCGGCGGCGTGCTGCGCAAGGCCTATCTCGACGGCGACTGGCGCAGCGTGTACCGCCCAGGGCAGGGCGGGGGTGACCGCTTTCAGTTCGGTACCGGCATCGGTATCCCGGTCAACCTCCAGGGCACGACATGGCTCGTGGTGCAGCCGTTGGAGACCTGGTCGGATTGGTGCTCGCTGGCGATTCAACTACAGATGGGGTGAGGCCATGGCAAAGCTCAAACGCGATACGCGCGGTGCGCTCCTGTTTGATTGCCCATGCGGCAGCCTGCACGTGATTTACCCGAAAGGGTGCGAAGTGCCAGAGCGCCCACGCTGGGCGTGGAACGGCAGCCTGGAATTGCCGACGTTCACCCCGAGTCTGCTCGTGACATGGAGCCACCCGGCCGCACTGGGTGATGAGCTGCATGCGCAGCTTGAGCGCAAGCGTGCCGATCCGACGTATGCGATCCCGTACAAAGAGCATCGCTGCCACTCGTTCATCACCGACGGCAAGATCGCTTTCTGCGGCGACAGCACGCACGCTCTGGCCGGCCAAACCGTCGAGATCCCTGACTGGGAAGACTGACGATGCCCGCGACCATCACCATCAAGGAAACCGACGTCTTCACGGCGCTGCGCTCGTTCCTGATCGGCATCCTGCCTACCGGCGTGGAGGTCGTGAAGTCACAGAACAACGGCGTGGCCGAGCCGGTGGGCGCCGACTTCGTGGTGATGAATGCCATCACCATGCCGCGGCTCTCGACGAACGTCGACACCTTCACCGACCCAGGCACTGGCATCGGCACGCGCAACTCCGAAGTCTCGATGGCCATGCATGTGCAACTTGACGTGCACGGCCCGAACTCGGCGGACAACACCGCGATCATCGCGACGCTGTTTCGCGACGATTATGGGTGCATCGCTTTAGCTTCCGTAAATTCACAAATTCAACCGCTTTATTGTGAAGAACCGAAGCAAATGCCATTTATTAACGGTGAAAACCAATTTGAACAGCGTTGGATTATTGACGCTGCTATTCAGTACAATCCAATCACTCAAACGCCGCAGGATTTCGCAGATTCCGTCACGGTCAATACGACCAGCGTTCAAGCGGCATATCCACCCGGAGCCTAAACCATGTCGATCCCGGCATCCCTTATCGCCAATGCGATTCCGAGCGTCATCAGCGCGGGCGGCTCGGCGCTCGATCTGGTGGGGGTTATCCTCACGAACAATCCGCGCGTGCCAATTGGCAGCGCTCCGAGTTTGTCAACTGCGGCCGGTGCATTGGCTGTCCAGAATTATTTCGGCGCTAATTCTCTTGAGGCATCGTTGGCCGCTATTTATGCAAAAGGCTTCGATAATTCGACGAAAAAGCCCGGTGCAATTCTTTTTATGCAGTATCCGCAAACGCCGGTTGCCGCTTATTTGCGCGGCGGCTCGCTGGCGGCGATGACGCTTTCGCAACTGCAGGCGCTATCGGGCTCGCTGTCGGCGGTGGTGGATGGATTCACGTGGGCGGCTGCCTCGATCAACCTGGCGACCGCGTCGAGCTTCTCGGCAGCCGCCGCAGCGATCCAAGCAGCACTGGCTGCTACGACGCAGACGGCCGCTGCGTTCACTGGTGCGATCAGCGGCACGACCCTCACAGTGTCCGCGATCACGACCGGCGCTGTCGCCATTGGCCAGCAGCTCACCGGCACCGGCATCGCTGCCGGCACGGTGGTCACCGGCTTCCTGACCGGCACTGGCGGCGCGGGTACCTACACGGTGAACAACTCGCAGACAGTGGCCAGCGAATCGATGACCGGCTCGTTTGTCGCACCGGCTGTCAGCTTCGACAGCGTGTCCAGCGCCTTCGTGGTCACCTCCAACATCACCGGCGCAGCCTCAACAATCGCGTATGCCACCGGCACCCTGGCGGCCGGCCTCGCACTCACGCTGGCCACCGGTGCCGTGCTGTCGCAGGGTGCCATCGCATCGACACCTGCCGGCGCCATGGCCGCGTTGGTGCGCTTGACGACCAACTGGGCGTCGTTCATGACGGCCTTCGACCCGGACAACGGCTCGGGCAACGCCCAGAAGCAAGCGTTCGGCAACTGGACGGCACAGCAGAACAACCGTTACCTGTACGCCGCATGGGACACCGACCAGAGCCCGACGGCGATCCTTCCGGCGGTCTCCTCGCTCGGTTACATCGCTGAGCAGGCCGAAATGTCGGGCGTCGCGACGATCTACCAGGACGTGAAACAGGCGGCGTTCCTGATGGGGATGGTCGCCTCGATCGACTTCAGTGCCGAGAACGGCCGCATCACGACGTCGTTCAAGTCGCAGTCGGGTCTGGCGGCTACCGTCACCGACCCGACGGTGTACACGAACCTGAAGGGCAACGGCTACAACTGCTATGGCGCGTTCGCGACGGCCAACGATCAGTTCACGTTCTTCACGCCTGGCCAGATTGCCGGCCAGTACGAGTGGATCGACTCATACGTCAACCAGATCTGGCTGAACAACCAGTTCCAGCTCGCGATCATGACGGGCCTGACGCAATCGAACTCGGTGCCCTACAACGTCACCGGCGACACGCTGATCGAGGCGTGGCTGTTGGACCCCATCACCCGATTCGCGGACTTCGGCGGCCTGCAAGGCGGTGTGCAACTGTCGGCAGCGCAGGCGGCTGAGGTGAACATGGCCGCGGGCCTGGCCATCGACTCGGTGCTGTCGACGCGCGGGTGGTATCTGCAGGTGCTCGCATCCAAGACGGCAGCCCAGATCCGCGCCGCTCGTCAATCGCCGCCGGTCAATTTCTGGTACATGGACGGCGGTTCGGTCCAAGTAATCCAGATGGCATCGGTCATGGTTCAGTAAGGAGAAAACAACATGGCAGGCTCCATCACCAGCGCAAACAGCCAGATCATGCTGTCGGTCATCCCGGTCTTCCCGGTGGCACAGCAGATGCAGGGCTACGCGGCCGAAGACATCTTCGACACGGATGACGTCGATCTGGCTGAAATTCAGCTCGGTCTCGACGGCAAGCAGTCCAGCGGCTGGGTGCCGCACAACGTGAAGTGGCGCATCACCCTGATGGCGAACTCGCCGTCGGTGTCGTTCTTCGACACGCTGATCGCCGCCCAGGACGCGATCCAGGACACGTTCTCGCTCTCCGGTGTCGTCAAGCTGCCCGGACCGGGCCGCAAGTTCGCCATGAACAACGGCACGCTCACGCGCGGCAAGATCATGCCGGATGGCAAGAAGACGCTGCAGCCGCAGACCTACGAAATCACCTGGGAGTCGGTGCACCCGGCACCGGTCTGATATGGCGCGCAAGACCACGACCTTCACCGCTACCGACGGCCGCGACAAGGGCAAGCGGTTCCTCGTCACCGAAATGTCGGCATACCGCTCGGAAGAGTGGGCGGCGCGCGCTCTGTTCGCCGTCATGCAGAGCGGCGTCGAGGTGCCCGACGAGGTTCTGTCGGCAGGATTCGCTGGCATCGCTGCCATCGGCATCAAGGCGCTGACGAAGGTGCCATTCGAGCTGGCCAAGCCTCTATTCGACGAGATGATGACCTGCGTGCAATTCGAGTTTGTTGCGGGGCAGGAGGGCGGCGCCCGCGCGTTGGTGGAGGGCGAGAACGGCGACATCGAGGAAGTCGCCACCCGCCTGAAGCTGCGCAAAGTGGTGCTCGACCTGCATCTCGAGTCTTTTATCGCCGCCGCCCCATCAACGCAGGCTTCTGGGTCGGCGAATCAAGCGGCGGCCTGATCGACTATCCGAATGTGCCGCGCAGCATTGGCGCGGTGCTGTCGAGCAGGCGCGCCAGCCTGATCGAGCTTCAGACTTTCTACGGCCAGGAAGACCTGCATGACCTGCTCGAAATAATCATCGTCGACAGCCACAACGAGCGCGTCGCGATGGAACGGAGAAAGTGACCGTGGCGACGATCGTAGACGCGCTAGTTGTTACCCTCGGCCTGGATGCCGCAGCGTTCAAGCGCGGCAAGGCCGAAGCATCGCAGGCAACCAAGAAACTCACCGCAGAAGAGGCCCGCGCGGCCAAAGAGATCGAGGAGCGCAACAAGCGCGCCGCCGACTCATTCAAGCGTCTGCGCACCGAGGTGCTGGCGCTCGTCACCATCTTCACCGCTGGCCTGGGCATCAAGGGCCTGGCCGATTTCACCGCCGACACCATCAAGGGTGCCATCGCCACCGGGCAACTCGCGCGGGAACTGAATATGGTCCCCGGCGAGGTGCGTGCGATCGAGCAGAGCTTCGATCGGCTGGGCGCATCCGCTGGCGATGCCGACGAGGCGCTCAAGGGTATCCAGGAACAGGCCGCCAAGCTGAAGAGCGGCGAGCTCGACAAGCGGTTGGAGTCCTACCTGCTGAATGCCAGTCGCGCCGGCGTCAGCGCAGACGTGAGCGACGCCAACGACCCCATCAAGAAGCTGGAGCGCGACGCAGAGATCGCACAGAAGCTCGCGCAGACGCAGGGCACTGGCTTTGCCATCCTGGCGATGCAGCAAGAGGGCTACACCCGCGCGATGGCCTATGCGTTGATGCAGGGCCCGCAGGCGCTGCGCGCAGAGATGGAACGCCAGCAGAAGCTCAACGAACTGTCGGAGCAGGAAACCGACCGGCTTCGCGCGCTGAACAACCGCTGGAAGGATTTCAAGGAAGGCATCGGCAACACCATGCAGCGCGTGGTGATCGCGATGACGCCAGCGTTTGAGACGATCATGAAGCTGCTCGAACGCCTGTCCGATTGGTTCTCCGCTCACTCCGACCAGATCGGCGCGCAGGTGGGCGAGATGGCCGAACAGTTCGCCGCCTGGGTGACCAGCGTCAACTGGACGCAGGTGATCGCCGACGTGAAGAGCTTTTTCGAGGAGCTCGATAAGGGCGTGCAGGTGCTGGGCGGCTGGAAGGTCGTGCTGATGGCGCTGCTCGGGTTGAAGATTCTCTCGATGGTAGCTCCCGTCCTGCAGCTCGCCGGTGCGCTTGGTGGGCTTGGCGCATCGCTCGGTGTGATCGGAACCGTGGGCGGGGCTGCCCTCGCTGTGCTGGCCGGCCTCGGCATTGCGAAAGCACTTGGCCTGCCAGATACCGAAAAGGCGAAAGGCATCGAAGACATCAAGAAGGGGAAGTGGGGCGCAGCATCCGCCGACCTGCCGGCGGCCGACTTCCTCGCTGCGCTGGCGGCCAAGGCCACCGGCAAGTCGAACGAGGATGTGGCGGCGTTCCTGACGCTTCCCGACGATCTGGTAAAGAAGGCCGGACCGACTGCCGTCGACGCGGCGCTCGCTACCCAGCGAAAGTACGGCGTGCCCGCCGCGGTGACACTCGGTCAGTACGGCCTTGAGAGCAGTTTCGGCAAGCGCATGCCGGCCGGCAGCAACAATCCGTTCGGCATCAAGGAAACCGCGGGCCAGCCCTACGTCGAAGCAGAGACCACCGAGGTCGTCAACGGCGTCAGCAAGCGCGTGATGCAGCGGTTCGCCAAATATGACTCGCTGGCCGATGCCTTTGACGCGCACGGGAAGCTGCTCGCTACGGGCAGCGCCTACGCGGAAGCCCGCAAGCATGCCGACGACCCTGCCGCTTATGCCGCTGCGCTGACCGGCAAGTACGCCACCGATCCTCAGTACGGCGCCAAGCTGCAGGCCATGATGGGTTCGACCGCGCTGCAGCAGGCGAACGCTGCGCAGATCGCGCAGCAGAGCGCGCGTGCGACCGCATCTGCGTTGTCCACTGCTGGTGCACCTGCGAGCACGCCCACAAGCGAGACGAACATCAACGGGCCGATCAACGTCTACACCCAGGCGACGGATGCCGCCGGCATCGCGCGCGACTTCGCGCCCGCCGTGCAGCGACAGTCGATGGTGGCCCAAGCCAACACGGGGCTGAGCTGACATGCCGATGCCGACGATTCCCATTCCGGAGTTTCCGGACGTTCCTGCGTTGCCAGGCGTGCCGCCGGTGCTGCGCGACCCACTCGCCGAGGTCGATCCGTTGCGTCTGGCCGGCCAACTGCTGACCGGTGACCTGCTGGGCATCCTCAATGACGCGTTGCGGCCGGTCTGGGGCATCTTCAATAAGGCCGGCAAGCGCGTGATCTCCGCTGACACCGTGACGACGCTGGAATATCGCGGCGACTCGCGGGTGTCGGACTATCCGCAGGAGCAGGGCGCCTTTGCCTCCTACAACAAGGTGCAGATCCCATACGAGGCCCGCGTGCAGCTCATCTGCGGGCGCCTGGTGCCGTTCCGCGCCAAGTTCCTGGATCAGATCGAAGCGGCCAAGCAGTCGACCGACCTCTACAAGATCGTCACGCCAGAGCGCGTCTATACCAACGCGAATGTGGTTGCCTACGACACGCGGCGGGAAGTGAAGGATGGCGCGACGCTGGTGAAGGTCAACGTGCATATCGAAGAGATCCGCGTGACGGCTGCCGCCCAGTTCTCGAACACCCAGAACCCGGCATCGGCCAACACGGCTTCGCAGGGTCAGGTGCAGCCGCAGGCGCCATCGACGGAACAGTCTGCGCTCATCGGCTCGAAGGGGGCGTGATGCTGATCGTCCCTGTGTCCGCCACGCCTTCGCAGAGCCTTTCCGCGCTGCTCGCCGGCCAGAACTGCCAGATCAACGTCTACCAGAAGACGACCGGGCTGTATCTCGACCTGGCGATCAACAACGTGCCAGTCAAGAGCGGCATCATCTGCCGCGATCGCGTCTGGCTGATCCGCCACCCCTATCTCGGCTTCGTGGGCGATCTCATGTTTGCCGACACGCAGGGCGCCAGCGACTCGTCTTACGACGGTCTGGGCACCCGGTACCTCCTGGTCTACCTGGAGGTGTCAGACCTATGAGCTTCACCCGCAAGCGCATCGATGTGACTATCTCGCTCGGCACCGGCACATTCGGCGAGACCGGCGCGAACACCGTCACCCTGACGGGATTGCGCGTGCACTCGATCATCCAGGCAACGTACGGCGATGCCATGCCGTCCGCACACGTACGCATCTTCGGGCTGCCGCTGACGATGCTCAACCAGCTCACTACCGTTGGCCTCATCAACTCCGGGGTGCGCCTGAGGAACTCGATGCTGCTGGCCGCCGGTGACGACGTGACCGGCCTGAGTACCGTCTATAGCGGCACGATCAACGAGTCGTGGGCAAATCTGGAAGGCATGCCTGACTCGTGCCTGGAGATCATTGGCGTGGCCGGACTGGCGGCATCCCTGAAGCCTGTCGGTGCGCTGAGCGTTCAAGGGCAGGCCGATGTGGCGACGATCATGCAGTCGCTCGCCACGCAGATGGGTTTCGCCTTCGAGAACAACGGCGTGCAGGTGCAGCTCTCGAATCCGTACTTCCCGGGCACCGCGCTCGCGCAGGCCAAGGCGTGCGCGCGGGCCGCCGACATCTCCATGACAATCGACCGCGGCACTCTGGCCATCTGGCCGAAGTTTGGGTTCCGCGCAGATCCCGACGGGCCGCCGCTGATCTCCGCAGCAACCGGGATGCGCGGCTACCCGCGTTACTCGAGCAACGGCATCGAGGTATCGACGCTGTTCAACCCGAGGATCAAGCCGGGCGGCCAGATTCGCGTCGAAAGCCAACTTCAGATGGCCTGCGGAACGTGGCTCGTTTCCAATGCGACGCACGTGCTGGAAAGCGAAACGCCAAACGGCCCATGGTTCACCGGTGTATTGGGGAGACCGCAAAGTGTCTGATACCCAAGACAACGCATATCTCGGGGCGGCCAGCCAGGCGACGGGCGGCGACGACACCAACCTGCAGGCCTTCCTGATCTGGCAGATTCTTCGCTCGATCAGCGGTGCAAAGCTCGTGAAGGTGATGGCCGTGACGAACAACGGTGGTGTGAGTCCGGTCGGCTTCGTCGACGTGCAGCCACTGGTCAACCAGCTCGACGGCTGGAACAATGCGACCCCCCATGGGACCGTCTACCACCTGCCATATTTCCGACTCCAGGGCGGCACCAACGCGGTCATCATCGACCCGCAGGTCGGCGACATCGGTGTGGCCGTGGTCGAGGATCGCGACATCTCGTCGGTGAAGGCGACCACCGCGCAGGCAAACCCGGGTTCGAAACGCATCTTCGACATCGCCGACGGGCTGTATATGGGTGGCTTTCTGAACGGCGCGCCGACGCAGTACATCCAGTTCAGCTCCACCGGTATCGCGCTCGTTTCGCCTACGAAAATCTCGCATTCGGCGCCGATTGTCGAGATCAACGCAAGCACGTCCTTCAAAGTGAACTCGCCGCAGTCGACGTTCAGCGCTGCGGTCACGATCGACGGGCTGCTCACCTTCCTGGGCGGCATGGTCGGCAGCGCGGTGTCCGGTGCAGCAGCAACCATCACAGGCATCTTCAACTTCGTCGGCCAGGTCTTCGCGAACGGCAAGCGCATTGATGACACCCACACGCACAACGGCGTACAGCCGGGTAGCGGCAACAGCGGGAACGTGAACTGATGGCCTCGACCCTTCTTCTCGATCGCACCCTTTGGGATCTCTGCCTGGATTCCAGCGGCAACATCGCCTTGGCAGAGGAGCCCTACGCCGTTGCCCAGGACGTTGCCAGCGCCATTCGCACGTTCCTGGGCGAATGCTGGTTCAACACCGAGGATGGTGTCCCGTACTGGACTGACATTCTCGGCCAGCGGCCACCGCTGCAGCTCGTCAAATCCGAGATCGTCGCTGCCGCGATGACTGTCGCCGGCGTGGTCGACGCGCAGTGCTTCATCACCAGTTTCAGCGAGCGGGTGCTCACCGGGCAGGTGCAGGTGACCACCAGCGCCGGCATCACGTTGCCTATCGATTTCTGAGGTTCCATATGACCAATCCCTCCTCCAGCGTGCCGCCGATCAACTGGGCTTCCACGGGGCCCGTCGTTCCCGCCGAGTCGGCCATCCTGGCCGGCGCGCTGGCGGATTCAAATGCCGCGTTCGGCGGGAACCTGAACACGACCAACGCCGACGGCACGCCGAACACCAAGACGCCGCAGGGGCAGATGGCATCGAGCCTGACCGCCATCATCGGTGCGAAGAACGACGACATGCTTCAGGTGGTGAACGGTGTGGACCCGGACACCTCTGACGGCCGCTTTCAGGATGCCATCGGCCGCATCTACTTCATCGAGCGCAATCCGGCGCAGCCGACCGCGTTGCAGATCGCCTGCGGCGGCCTGGTGGGCACACCGATCCCGATCGGCGCACGGATCGCAGATCAGAGCCAGAACATCTACGTGTGCACGCAGGCTGGCGTGATCCCGGCGAGCGGCACGATCACACTCGCGTTTGCCTGCACGGTGACGGGCCCAACCCCGGTGCCGGCGGCCAACCAGGTGACCATCAATCAGGCCATTCCAGGCTGGGACACCGTGAGCGTCGTCTCCGGCGTTGCGGGCAACGTGGTCGAGAGCAGAGCAGATTTCGAGTTCCGGCGCCGGCAGTCGGTCGCGCAGAACGCATCTGGGTCTGTGCCGGCCGTGCGCGGGCGAGTGCTCAATGTGTCCGGTGTGCTCGATGCCTACGTGACGGACAACCCTCTGTCCACCTCGGTGACGATCGGCGGCGTCACCCTCGCGCCGAACTCGCTCTATGTGGGCGTCTACGGCGGCGCGGCGCAGGACATCGCCAACGCCATCTGGACGAAGAAATCGCCGGGTTGCAACTACAACGGCAATACGACCGTCACGGTGTATGACACTGACGGTTATCAGCAGCCTTATCCCCAATCTTCGGTTACTTATCAAACGCTCACGCCAACACCGATTCTCTATGCCGTTCAGGTGGCAAATAACCCGAATTTGCCATCGAATTATGTGCAATTGATTCAAAACGCAATCATCAAAGCATTTACCGGCGCTGACAATGGATCGCGCGCGCGCTCCGGTACTACGTTGTTTGCTGGTCGCTACTACCCTGGTGTCATGGCCGTAGACCCGTCGGTGGAGCTGCTGTCGATTCAACTCGGCATCGGCACTGCAAATGCCAATTCTGTTGTGATTGGAATCAATCAAACGCCTACAATAACGGCAGCCAATATTTCGGTCACCGCGGTTTAAATGCAAAACGTCGAGCAGACCATTCTTTCGCAGTATGCGAACAGTCCGACTCTCGTCCAGTTGGTTAAAAACATGGATGGCTATATCGACCCGAGCGCCGATATTGATGCCTTCTACAACCTGATTTGGAACGTGGACACGGCTGTAGGGATGGGGCTCGACATCTGGGGAAAGATCGTCGGGCTGGAGAACGGCCGTAAGCTCATCATCCCGACGACAGAGGTCAACTTCGGCTTTGTCGAAGCCGGCGCCACCAGCGCTGAACCGTTCGACCAGGGTGTCTTCTACTCGGGCACCCCTGGCACGCAGACCTACGTGCTCCAGGATGCGCCATTCAAGGTGCTGATCCTCGCGAAGGCGATGGCGAACATCACGGATTGCTCGATCCCGAGCATCAACCAACTGCTGCGGAACCTGTTTTCCGGTCGTGGGCGCTGCTACGTGAACGATCTGGGAAACATGCAGATGCGTTACACGTTCGAGTTCTATTTAGAACCGTGGGAAGTCGCAGTCGTTCAGCAGTCCGGAGTTCTGCCGCGTCCGACCGGAGTTCTTGCATCGATGGCGCAGGTTCCCATCCCGAACGTCTTCGGCTTTGCCGAAGCTGGCGCAAGCGCCGCTCCGTTCGATCAAGGCTCCTTCTACTGAGGAAATTGACATGCAGTCGACCCAAACACCGACTCTAATCCCGTTGCCGTTCGCGTCGGCGGGCGGCAAGAACACCATCCCCGAGGCGTCGCAGCTTCCCGGCAAGCCGGGGGGCGCCTCGTTCACGGACGGTTTCCCGCCGGCCACGCGCACGCCTCTCGTAGCCGGTGGCATCCCGCCTGCAGGTCTCGACATGAACGGGATTCTGTACATGATCACCCAGTCGACGCGCTGGTCGCATGCTGGTGGTCTGTACGGCTTCAGCTCTTCGTTCGCAGCGGATACGAATGTCGGCGGCTACCCGAATGGCGCCGAGCTCATGAGCGCGGATCTGCAGGGCACGTGGATCAGCAATACCGACAACAACACTGACAACCCGGATACAGGTCCCGGCACGAAGTGGGTGCCCGGCCGCGCATATGGCGTCACGGCTCTCTCTGGTTTGACGAATGCCAATGTGACGCTCACGCCCGCGCAGGCTGCCAAGAACAAGATCACGCTTGCGGGGGCACTCACGGGCAACATCCAGATCATCGTGCCGGCGTGGATTCGAGAATGGTCGTTCGTGAACAACACGACCGGCAATTTCACGATCACGGTCAAGACCGCCAGCGGTACCGGCGTGGTTCTCGCCGCGGGGCAACAGAAGATCACCGGAGATGGCACGAACATCTTGCAGCCGGCCGAGAGCGTGGCGACTGCCACGTTACCAACGCATGCGATGCAGTTTGGGCAGGCGACGGGTCGGCTGCTACGGACGACCGTCTATGCAATCGTCAGTGGCCAGCAGCAAATTTCTGTGAACGGCGGTCCCTTCACGACTACCAGCGCAACCTCATACTCATCGCTGGCAAATTGTGCATTTGTAGAGGTGGAAGGCATTGGTGGTGGTGGCGCCGGAGGCGGTAACGCTGCAACCAGCTCAACAGCAGTTTCTGCAGGATCGGGAGGCGCGTCTGGCTCATGGGCAAAATCTAGGGTTGCAGGCCCGCTTACGTCGGTCGCCGTGACGATCGGCTTGGGCGGTACAGGAAACTCTGCTGCGGGAGGTAACTCTGGAGGCGCTACTAGCCTAGGTGCGCTGCTCACCTGTCCAGGCGGCGGCGGCGGCGGAGCTGCCTCCATCAGCACTTCGGTGCCCGTATCATCTGCAAATCAGGGCGCTCCGGGAGCCATGCCAACCGGGACTGGGCTGCTGTACGCGACGAGCGGGCAGCCGGGGACGAATGGCCTAATGTTTGGAACAAGTTCCGCCGCGCTCTCAGGTCAAGGGGCACCCTCCCCGTACGGGGCAGGTGGCCCAAATGGCCTTGGCAGTCCTGGTATCGGCTATGGCTCCGGAGGCAGCGGCGCAGGTGTTGGACCAAGCCAAGCCGCAAATGCAGGAGGAAAGGGGGGAGATGGGTTTCTCATGATTCGGGAGTACGCATAATGGCCATCTACGCTTACATCTATGACGGTCTGGTGTGGGAAATCATCGAACCAATGTTTGATGCCGACGGTACCGAGATACCACTCTCTCAGCGCTACACCCAAGCGTTTGCGTCCGCGTGCGTAGACATCACCCATGTGGACCCGCAACCTGTGCCTGGATGGCTATATGTGAAGGGAAAATTTACCCCGTCCACTGCCGCCTGATTTCCTGCCTCTCAGGCCATTTGGCGGCTTCGTCGACTTTGGTGATAACCTCTCGCGATAATCATTGCGAGGGTTATAGATGGATCGACAAGGCGTGATGCAACGCTTTCTCTCGAAGGAGATGCGAGGCATCGAGATTGGGGCACTCTACAATCCGACCGTTCCTAAGGAGGATGGGTGGAATGTCATTTCTGTCGACCATGACACCATGGAAGGCTTGCTTGTTGCATACGCAGGTAACCCTTACGTATCAGCAGGGAGCCTTCAGCCTGTCGATGTCGTTTGGAATCACGGTCTGCTGAGCGCAGCGCTGAAAAATGGCGGCTACGCTGTGGGCTGCTTCGACTATATCGTCGCCAGTCACGTTATTGAGCACTTCCCAGACTTGCTCGGCACCCTCATGGATTTTGAAAAAATCTTGGCAGAGGGTGGCGTACTTTCACTGGCAGTTCCTGACCAGCGATATTGCTTCGATTTTTTCATGCCATGGTCGAGCACGGCTGACCTCTTGATGGCTTATGGGGAGGCACGCTCAAGACACACCAAGGCCAGTTTTTTTCGGATGGCGGCATACAACGCAGTTGGAATTGTCAATCACGGACACCGTGACGAGCTTGTGAGCGCCCAAGATATTGGGCTTCAATCGGACCTGCATCACGCATACGCGCGATTTTGCACACACGATGAATCTACGGACGCCGGTTACGTCGATAACCACACGTGGTATTTTACGCCCTCGACGTTTGAGCTTGTCATGCTTGAACTGCGCGCGCTTGGCCTACTTAGCCTTGAAGTTGAAATGGTCGAGCGCGGCCCGTGGGGAGAGTTCCTGGTTTGCATGCGCAAGTCGTCTGAGCCGCTCCCGCTGACAGCGGAAGAACTCAATGCGCGCCGCCTTGGCCTTCTCAAACAGTCTGTCCGCGAGTTGGCGCATCGTGCGCAGATGCTGGACCGCGGCCAGCAGGAGGCGGCCAACGTTAACGATAGCTTGCACGCTGCGCAGCAAGAACGAATCGCACACCTCGAAGCCGCACTATCGAAGGTCCATAAGTCGACGAGCTGGCGTGTGACATGGCCGATACGAGCGCTGAAAAGCGCTTGGTTGAGAACTAAGCGAAGTTAATCGAAAGCATCAGTAGCCACCTTCGGGTGGCTTTTTCATTTCTGGGTAGCGGGCGCCGCGGCTTTCAAAGCCTTGGGCACCCCGGCCGCCGTGGCGGCTGACGCAAGAGGGCTCTCTGCGAGCTTGGCGGGATAGCCAGGCTCATCCGGGGGAAATTGCAACCACTTCAAAACAATCCTTTCTTCTATAATCTGATCACTGTTTTTTTAAATTAAATTGAGTGATATAAATTGGACTTGCATATAAATCACCATGTAATCCAATTTATTGGCGAGTAATGACGAAAAATCCATTGATACGGTCATTCCACTCGTTGCCTTCAAGGCGAGATTCGGTCAACCCCGGGGGCAACCAGTGAGTGAAGAAATGGCAACCGACGCCGCTGTGCAGGTGCTCACCGAGCGCGTCAGCAACGCGATCGATGACCTGAAGGAAATGAAGGGCCAGTTGACCTCGGTCAGCCAGAGCATCGTGATGATGGCCTCGCTGCAGGAACGCGTGAACACGCTCGACAGCAAGACGAACCGGCTCTTTGACGTGAGCGATGCGACCAAAAGCGAGGTGGATCGCCTGAGTTCGCAGATGCACGTGCACAGCCGGATGTGGAAGATCGTCGGCACCGGCCTTCTGGGCTGCCTCGGCCTGATCGGCTGGGCGGGTTCTCAGTATCAGACCTTCCGCGAAATGGCCACGCGCATCGCGGTGCTGGAGCACACGGTGCAGGAGCGCACGAAATGACGATGATCGATGGATGGCGCCGGTGCTATCGCCTGTACTCGCAGCAGATCAATGCGGCCGGCATCGCGATGTCGGCAACCTATGCCGTGATGTATGAGCAGATCCGCGACGTGCTGCCGGCTCGGTATCTTGCGATCCTGACCGGTGTCATCTTCGTTGGTGGCTTCGTGGCGCGCCTCATCAAGCAGGAGCCGAAACGTGCTCGCACCAAAACGTCCGAGTAAATCGCTCGCCGCCATCGTGGGCGCCGCGGCTGCGGCCGGCCTGCTGGCCCTGGTGCCGAAGTTCGAGGGCACGAAGCTCACCACCTACCGCGACCCGATCGGCGTGCTGACCTACTGCACCGGTGCGACCGAGGATGCTGCATGGGGCAAGACCTACTCGCCGGCCGAGTGCCGCGAGCAGCTCGATCGCGATCTGGCACGCCACGCCGAGGGCTTGATGGCCTGCATCAAGGCACCGATGACTGCCGGCCAGAAGGTTGCATTCGTGGATCTGGCCTACAACGTGGGCGTGGGCGCAGTGTGCAACAGTACGCTCGCGCGCAAAGCCAACGCGGGAGACATGGCCGGCGCTTGCGCCGAGCTGTCGAAGTGGACACGTGCCGGTGGCCAGGTGCTGCCCGGTCTCGTGCGCCGTCGGCAGGCCGAGCGCGACCTGTGCGAGGGGAGGGCCAAGGCATGAACATCGACTGGATCAAATGGGGCGGCATCGGCGCCGTTGTGCTGGGCATCGCCCTGGCCGTGTACGGAGGCCTGCATCACCTCTACAAGTCCGGCTATGCGGCGGGCGCTGCGCACGTGCAGCAGCAATTCGATGAGGCCAAGGATGCGGCCGAGAAACAGCGGCTTGCCGACGTGCAGGCCGCCCGCGCCGAGGAACAGCGGCGCACCCAAGCCCAAGCGGAGATCGCCAATGAAGCCACGAAACAAGCTGCGGCTGCTGCCGCTGATGCTGTTGCTGCCGGCGCTGCTGCTGACAGCCTGCGCGCACGAGTCGCCCGACTTGTCGCCGCCGCCCGAGCATCCAGCCATCCCGCCACTGCCGGCGCAGGCCCGGGTCAGCCTGGTGGCGACCCCCTCGATGTGCTCGTCGACGTGCTCAGCCGGACTGACGGCGCTGCGGGGCAGCTTGGCGATTACGCCGACCGACTCAGGGTCGCCGGGCTCGCTTGCGAACGGTCATACGACGCCCTGACCACGGCGAAACGCTGAGCGATCCATCCATCGTTTGCGGAAAAGCCACCAGATTGCGGAAAAGCAAAAGGCCCGACAGTTGCCTGTCGGGCCTTTTAAAACCTGGTGGGGCGTGAGTGACTCGAACACTCGACCTACGGATTAAGAGTCCGCTGCTCTACCAACTGAGCTAACGCCCCGCGAAGAAACGAGACTATATCAACCTTTTTCAGATCGCGCTAGTCCTTTGCGTGAATTTTTTCGAATCGGCTCTGTAGCCGCGTAGCATGTCGATGAATTGCGTGAGCCCGTGCGTCGGATGCTTGTCCCGATGGCGCACGATGAGCAGGGGCCGCGCGATGCGCGGCAAGCCGCTGTTCACCTCGACCAGCCGGCCGTCTCGCAACGCGTCGGCCACTACGTGGCGCGACAGGCAACTGATGCCGTAGCCCGCCGCCACCGTGCGCTGAATGGCCTCGGAGTGGCCGAGTTCGAGCGCCACATACAGCGGTCCCACCACCGAGGCAATCCGGCTGTCGATCAGTTCGCGCGTGCCGGAGCCGGGTTCGCGCATGAGCCAGCCCGCCTCGCGCAGCGCCGCGTGTGAGACCGGCTCGGTCCCTTGGGTGAGCGGGTGCCCCGGCGCGGCCACGATCACCATCTCATCGTCGATCCACGTTTCGATCTCCAGTGCCTCGCCGCGGCAGGTGCCTTCTATCAGGCCGATGTCCACCTCGAAGTGTTGCACGGCATCGACCACGTCCTGCGTGTTGCCGATCAGCACGTCGAGCTGGCTGTCCGGCGCGATGTCGTGCCGGAAGCCTGCGAGGAGGGCGGGCAGCACATAGTTGCCGATTGTGCTGCTGGCCGCGAGCTTCAGGCGCACGTTCGGCTGGGCGGTTGCGTGTTCCAGCGCATCGGCGTGATCAAGCAGTGCCTGCGCCTGCGGCAATAGTTGCCGGCCCAGCGCATTCAGATGCAGGCGCCGTGCGTGCCGATCAAACAGCGGATGCCCCAGCGTGGATTCCAGCTCTGCCAGAGCCGCGCTGACGGCCGATTGCGACAGGCCAAGAGCTTCGCCGGCAGCGGTGGTCGTCTCACTCTGCGCGATGGCCGCGAAGACAGCCCACTGACGTAGTGTGACGCGAGGCGCTTTGTTATCCATAAAAGTGGTTGAAATTACAAAAATTACCTGTTTTACATGTTATCACGGACTGCATATCGTTATGCGTATAGTGAATAAGCAAGGCAAATGTGATGACTATTGCACAGAAACAGCTGGCACCCCAGAGCATGGCAGCGGGGTTCGATGGGCGAACTCTTGCCGGCGTGGCGGTGCTGTTCGGGTGCGCGGGCGTCGCGGTGGCGCTCGGCGCAATGCCGTGGGCTGGGCATCTGGGCTTGAGCGCATTGACGCTTGCCATCCTGCTCGGCATGGCCGTGGGCCATGTGCCTGGGCACCAGCGTTGGCTGACGCCGGGGGCGATCCAGTTTGCGCGACATACTTTGCTGCGTGCCGGCGTGATTCTCTACGGCGCGCGGCTGACGCTGGCGCAGATCCAGGATCTCGGTACTTCGGGCGTGGTGATTCCGCTGGTAGTATTGGCCGCGACGACACTGGCCGGTACGTGGATCGGCACGCGTTGGTTTCGCCTGACGCGCTCGCAAGCCGTCCTGGTGGCGGCCGGGAGTGCGGTGTGTGGGGCGGCGGCTGTGCTGGCCGTTGCGCCAGCGGTAAAGGCGTCGCCGCGCGAAACCGCCGTGGCAATCGCCAGCGTGGTGCTGTTCGGCACGATCGGCATTTTTCTGTATCCGTGGCTGTACGCGCTTGTTGCGCATGCCGGTGTGGCCATCGCGCCGGAGTACTTTGGCGTCTACATCGGCTCGACGGTGCACGAGGTCGCGCAGGTGATTGCCGCAGCGCGTCCGTTGGGCGACGACGCCACCAACGCCGCCGTCGTCAGCAAGATGGTGCGTGTGCTGGCGCTGGCTCCGTTGCTCGTGGTACTGGCGTGCACAACGCCCGCTGAAGGTCAGGCTTGCGCTTCGGCGTCTCCCGAGAATGCGCTTCGCAAAGCCGCCGGCCATGCCTGGAAGGCGATGCCCTGGTTTGCGGTGGGCCTGCTGATCGTGACGCTGCTGAATTCCGCTGGTGCGATCCCAGCCGCATGGCATGCCCCCATCGACGCCATCGACACCGCCATGCTGGCCTGCGCGATGTTTGCCATCGGCACACAAACGCATGTGCCGATGCTGCTGAAGTCCGGTGTGCGACCGCTGCTGTGCGCCGCTGTGCTGTGGGCTGGTCTGGTGGGTGGCGGCGCTCTCATCAATGTGGGCGTGCGCTGGCTGGTGGGCTGATCCGGCACCTGAAATGACATGCGCCGAGGCGGCTGATTCTCTTCCATGGCGCGCAAGTCGCATCCGGTTGGCGACTTGTGCAGCGCGGCTTCTCATTCGCGTGACGCCGCCTAGTATGGAGTCCTGTGTCTAAGACAAGGGGCGACCATGCAAGCGCATCCCGTAGTTTCCAGAGACGAATGGCTCATCAAACGCAGGGCGCTGCTGGCTCGCGAGAAGGAGGCCATCCATCTGCGCGACGCCATCAACGCCGAGCGCCAGGCGCTGCCGTGGGTCAAGGTCGATACGGAATACGAATTTGACTCGCCGGAAGGCAAGAAGACGCTGGCCGAGCTGTTTGACGGCCGCAGCCAGTTGATGGTCTACCACTTCATGCTCGGCCCCGACTGGGGCGCGGGCTGTCCCGGGTGCTCCTTCCTGTCCGACCATATTGGCGGAATGCTCACGCATCTGAACCACCATGACGTGACGTTCGTCGCCGTATCTCGCGCGCCGATCGACAAAATCGCGGCCTACAAGAAGCGCATGGGCTGGCAATTCCCGTGGGTGTCGTCGTTCGGCTCGACGTTCAATCACGACTATCGAGTGAGTTTCTCGCAAGGCGAACTCGCAAGCGGGTCGGTCGACTACAACTACACGGCTACGCCACGCGAAGAGGCTCACGACGAACTGCCTGGAATGAGCGCGTTTTATCAAGACGAGGCGCGCAATGTCTTCCACACGTACTCGACGTATGCGCGCGGCTTGGAGGACATGGTTGGCACGCTGCTGCTGCTCGATCGCGCGCCGCTTGGCCGCAATGAAAACGGCCCGATGTCATGGGTGCGCCGTCACGACGAATATGAAGACGCACCGAAGGCGCACGGCTGCTGCGCTAAGTAAGGCACTCAAGCTGAAGAGGGGAAGAAGCGGAGAGAGGATTTGGTGCCCGAGGCCGGGATCGAACCGGCACGCGCCGATTAGGGCGCAGCGGATTTTAAGTCCGCGGTGTCTACCAATTTCACCACTCGGGCATGACGATCGATGCAGACAATACACGCACTGATGCCACAAATGAAAACGCCCCGCACGAAGCGAGGCGTTTTGTTATTTTGGCTCCCCGACCTGGGCTCGAACCAGGGACCTACGGATTAACAGTCCGGCGCTCTACCGACTGAGCTATCGGGGAATCGCTGCAACAGCGAAGAAATGAATTCTAGCTAGTTTTCGATCTGCCCGTCAATACCTTTTTTTGCGATGCACTACAAAAAGTGTGCCGGGCAAGTTCGTTCAACCGCGTTCAGCCGCGGTCGAGGTACTGCTCCTTGTCCTTCACGTCCTTCCAGTCGTCGGCGTCGGGCAAGGGTTGCTTGGTCTTGGTGATGGACGGCCAGCCGGCTTGTGCAAGCTCGACATTGATGGCGATCCACTTCTGCTGATCGGCGGGCACGTCTTCTTCGGCGTAGATGGCGTTGACCGGGCACTCGGCCACGCAGACGGCACAGTCGATGCACTCGTCCGGATCAATCGTCAGGAAGTTCGGGCCTTCGCGGAAGCAGTCGACGGGGCAGACGTCCACGCAGTCGGTGTACTTGCAGCGGACACAGCTTTCGGTAACGACGTGAGTCATTTCGCTTGGAAGTTGATGCTAGGAATTCGTGGGGCGCGCGGTCATGGATGCTTGGGCGTTTCCATGCCGGCAATCTCGCATTGTAACGCACCGGCCGTGCCCGATTGCTGCGTCATCTTCGCACCGTCAGACAGTTTTGGCATGTATTTATGCGTTGGCGCAAGGTTTGTCCAATCCGCTATTGCGCGTGCTCGATCACCATCTGCACGCGCGTGATGCCATTGAACGTGTTGTTGTCGAGCCGGTAGGCCACGTACGCCGAGGCGCCGAGCGGCTCTGCGTGGTTGAACCAGATCGCGTCGAAATGCTGCTTGCCGCGGCCGAGCTTGAGCTTCAGGTGCTTGTCTTTCAGCACCGCCTGCGATAGCACGTCGAACTCGCCGCAGAAGCTTGGCGCCGGAAAGCCCTGGCCCCAGACCTGGGTTTCGAGCAGCTCGACGAACTGCGGCGTGAAACATTCGGGGTCGGCTTCGCCATCGGTTTCGAGCACGCGCGAGAGCAGCGCCTCGGTCAACCATTCGCGGCCGACGGCCTCGAAGGTGGCGACGAATGTCTCGAAGCCGTCTTCACGCAGCGTGAGCCCCGCTGCCATGGCGTGGCCCCCGAACTTGACGATCAGCCCGGGGCTGCGCTTGTGGACGGCGTCCAGCGCATCGCGCAGGTGGAAGCCTGGAATCGAACGGCCCGACCCCTTGATGACGCCGTCGTCGCCGGGCGCGAAGGTGAACACCGGGCGGTGGAACTTGTCCTTGATGCGCGACGCGACGATACCAATCACGCCCTGGTGCCACGTCTCGTTGTAGACCGCGATGGTGTGGCGGCCGGCGCCATCGATGGCGTTCATGCTGTCGAGGATGGCGAGCGCTTCCTGCTGCATGCCGGCTTCGATCTCGCGGCGCTCGCGGTTCATGCCGTCAAGTTCGGCGGCGATGGACATGGCGCGGTCGTAGTCGTCGGTGAGCAGGCATTCGATGCCGAGCGACATATCGGCCAAGCGCCCAGCGGCGTTCAGGCGCGGGCCGAGGCCGAAGCCGAGGTCGAACGTCGACGCGCGGCGCGCCTCGCGACCGGCCACGCGGAACAGCGCGGCGATGCCCGGGCACATGCGTCCCGCACGCATGCGCCTGAGGCCCTGCGCGACCAGCAGGCGGTTGTTGGCGTCGAGCTTGACCACGTCGGCCACGGTGCCGAGTGCCACCAGGTCGAGCAGGGCATCGAGGCGTGGCTGATCCTGCGGCGTGAACACACCGCGCTTGCGCAATTCCGCCCGCAGTGCCAGCAGCACGTAGAACATCACGCCCACGCCCGCCAGGTTCTTGCTCGGGAAGTCGCAGCCCGGCTGGTTCGGATTGACGATCACGCGCGCCTCGGGCAACTGCGCCCCGGGCATGTGGTGGTCCGTCACGACCACGTCGATGCCCAGCGCGTTGGCCGCCGCCACGCCCGCCACATCTGCGATGCCGTTGTCGACGGTGACCAGCACGTCCGGCTTCTCGCGCGCGGCCAGGGCGACGATTTCGGGCGACAGGCCGTAGCCGTACTCGAAGCGGTTCGGGACGATGTAGCTGACCTGCGCGCCGAGCATGCGCAAGCCGCGTACGCCCACGGCGCAGGCGGTAGCGCCGTCGCAGTCGTAGTCGGCAATGATCAGCAGGCGCTTGCCGGCGGCGATGGCGTCGCCCAGGTAGCGCGCTGCGTCGTCAATGCCCTTGAGCTGCGCGGGGGGCAGCAGGTCCGTCAGCTCGGTCGACAGGTCGTCTGGCCGGGCGACGCCCCGGGCAGCGAGGATGCGCGCCAGGACAGGATGGATGCCGTGGCCGGCCAGCGTGGTGGCGGCGTCAGCGGAATGTGAGCGGACAGCGATGCGGGTCATGCAGGATCAGGCTCAAGCGGCCATGGAAAGCGGGGACAGCGCGTCGCGCAAGCTGCGCGGGCGACTGAAGCGGCGCAGCCAGCCGAACGGGCCATTGGCGAGTTCGCGGCGGGTGACGCGGTAATGTGCGTAGTGCGAGTCGCCGGTCAGCACGAGCGAGACGGCGTCGATGCGGCCGTCGGCCAGCGCATCGGCGGCGGGGGCAAACCAGTCGCGATCGTAGGCGCGCAGGGTTTCGATCCAGTCGTACCAGTCGGCGGAGAGATACGGCTTGCCGGCGTCGCCCAGCAGCGCGGCGGCGCTCGTGTCGTCGAATGGCACGGCGGCCAGCGTTTCAGCGCAGAGTTCGGTGGCGTTGCCGGCGTGACACAGGCCGGCGAAGAACGGATCAGCGCCGATCATGCGCTCGGCAATGGGGCGGGCATCGACCAGCGCGCCCTGGCCGAATAGCCAGACCGAGTTGACCGGCAGCAGGCCGCGCGCCTCGCGCGTCTGATTGACGGGGTGGTCGTACCACGTCATCTGGATCTCGTTCTGGAACTTGCGCCAGGCGCGCTCCTGCTCGCCCTTGTGCATCCAGATGTCGATGTTGTGGCCGGTGGCGCGCTGCGGCGCGGCGGCAATGAGCTCGCCAAAGGGCGAATCGGCGACGTACCAGCGCGCGGCGTGCGTGGCATCGAGCGTGATGCCCATCTCAGAAACCAGGGGGGCGATGGCGGCGCGCAGCGCGTCGGCGTCGGCGGCTTCCAGGCGCAGCTGGGCCGGGTCGAGCATCACCAGATGGTCTCGGGCGGCGTGGATGTGGACCGGCTGCAGGCAGGCCCAGGTGCGCGTGTCGGCGGTGCCGCCGTCCGCCAGGCGCATGTATGGCGCCGACGGCAGTGGAGAGATCGGTAGCCCGGCATGCTTGGCCAGCCAGCGCTCGTGCGGCAGCGTGGGCAGGTAGGCGTCGTCGTGGCGCTCGCGTTCCGTTTCGCGCGCACGCGCGAGCAACCTTTCCAGGCCCGGCAAGGTCAATTGACGGTAAGCGTCATCCGCCACCTCGGCAGCGGGCGCGCAAAACGGGACAATCAGGGTGAGTTCAGGAATCATGGCTCCGAGATTGTAAACTTCCGGCTTGTCGGCCAGTGAGCCGGACAAATCACACCCACGGGGAACCCCCTTTGAAACTTCCATACGAATGGCAGATCGGCTGGCGGTATACGCGCGCAAGCAAGCGCGCCAGCCGCAACAGCTTCATCTCTTTCATTTCGCTCATCTCCATGCTCGGCATTGCGCTGGGGGTGGCGGCGCTGATCATCGTGCTTTCGGTCATGAACGGCTTCCAGAAGGAAGTGCGAGACCGCATGCTCTCGGTGCTGGCGCATATCGAAGTGATGGCGCCGAACAGCCTGCCGGACTGGCAGCGTACCGCCAATGAGGCGATGCAGAACAAGGAAGTCATCGGCGCGGCGCCCTACGTGGGCGCACAGGCCATGATCACGCGCGACGAGGCGGTGCGCGGCGTGCTGCTGCGCGGGGTGTCGCCGGCGGACGAGCCGAAGGTGTCGGACATTGCCAAGGATTTCAAATCGGGCTCGATCGACGATCTGAAACCCGGCGAATTCGGCATCGCCCTGGGCAGCCAGCTGGCCAACGGCCTGGGCGTGCATCAGGGAGACAAGGTCACGCTGGTGGCGCCGCAGGGCACCATCACGCCGGCGGGCGTGTTGCCGCGCCTGAAGCAGTTCACGGTGACGGGCATCTTCGAGTCGGGTCACTACGAGTTCGACAGCTCCCTCGCACTCGTCAACATGGAAGACGCCGAACGACTGTTCCGCCTCGATGGCCCGACCGGCGTGCGTCTGAAGCTGGTCGACATGGACCGCGCCCCGCAGGTGGCCGAAGCGCTGTCGCGCACGTTGTCCGGCGAGCTGTACATCCGAGATTGGTCGCGCCAGAACCGCAACTGGTTTGCCGCCGTGAAGACCGAGAAGAAGATGATGTTCATCATCCTCACGCTGATCATCGCCGTGGCCGCGTTCAACCTGGTGTCAACGCTGGTGATGACGGTGACGGACAAGCAGGCCGACATCGCCATCCTGCGCACCATGGGCGCACAACCCGCGTCGATCATGAAGATCTTCATCGTGCAGGGCGTTGCGATCGGGTTCATCGGCACATTGCTGGGGGTCGGCTTCGGCACGCTCATCGCTTACAACATCGACGTGATCGTCCCTTTCATCGAGCGCCTTTTCCACGTGCAATTCCTGCCGCGTGACATCTATTTCATCAGCGAACTGCCCTCGGACCCCCGCGTGAACGACATTGCGACCATTGGCGTCATTTCCTTCATCCTCGCGTCGGTGGCGACGCTGTATCCAAGCTGGCACGCCTCGCGCGTGAACCCGGCGGAGGCACTGCGCTATGAGTGAGGCGGTCATGACTTCCATGGAAGCGCCGGCCGCGGCGCCGCAGGGTGGGGTGGTGCAAGCCGAAGGGCTGTCCAAGTCGTTCCGCCAGGGCGGGTTGAACGTCGACGTGCTCAAGGGCGTGGATATCCGCATCGGCGTGGGCGAGAAGGTCGCCATCGTCGGCGCCTCCGGTTCGGGCAAGAGCACGCTGCTGCATGTGCTGGGCGGGCTGGATGAGCCGACATCGGGCCGCGTCTCTCTGCTCGGCAAGCCCTTCACCGCCATGAAAGAGCGCGAGCGCAACACGTTGCGCAACCAGGCGCTGGGCTTTGTCTATCAGTTCCACCATCTGCTGCCGGAGTTCACCGCACTGGACAACGTCGCGATGCCGCTGCGTATCCGGGGCGTGGAGGAAGCGCAAGCGCGCCACACCGCACAGGCGATGCTCGAACGCGTGGGTCTGGGCCCGCGCACGGCACACCGTCCGGGTGAGCTGTCCGGCGGCGAGCGTCAGCGCGTGGCGATTGCGCGCGCGCTGGTCGGGTCTCCGGCTTGCGTGCTGGCTGACGAGCCTACCGGCAACCTTGACGATCACACCGCTGGTGAAGTGTTTGACCTGATGCTGGAACTCACGCGCACGCTGGGCACGAGCTTTGTCATCGTCACGCACGATATCGAACTGGCCGGCCGCTGCGACCGCATCTTCCGCCTGCGGGACGGCCATCTGCACCAGGAGCGCTAAGCCGGCCGGCATGATCGGAAAAGGCGGATTCCACAAGGCCGCGCTTTCCGGTAGGTTGCCGCTTTCCCCAATGCTGAACCGACCATGTGGATCGATACCCATTGCCACCTCGATGCCAGCGACTTTGATGCCGACCGCGATGCGGTCGTCGCGCAGGCGCATGCAGCGGGTGTCAACCACATCGTCGTGCCGGCGGTGGCACGCTGGAATTTCGACGCGGTGCGGGCGCTGGCACATCGGCATGCCGGTTGCAGTTATGCGCTGGGCATCCATCCGATCTACGCCGCGCAGGCCAGTGAAGAGGACCTCCTCGAGCTGCGCCGCCAAGTCGCCGCGTCAATGGACGACCCGCGCTTTGTGGCGGTCGGCGAGATCGGCCTCGATTTCTTCATTCCCAACTACGACATTGAACGGCAGAACGCCGTGTTCCGTGCGCAACTGCGCATCGCTCGCGAATTCGACCTGCCTGTGCTGATGCACGTGCGCAAGTCGCAAGATCAGGTACAGAGCGCCGCGGCCAAGGCGGGTGTACGCGGCATTGCGCATGCGTTCAACGGCAGCCCGGAACAGGCGCATCGCTTTGTCGATTCCGGTTTCAAGCTGGGGTTTGGCGGCGTCTTTACCTTTTCGCGCGCCAATCGCGTGCGTCGGCTGGCGCAGGAATTGCCGATCGAGTCGATCGTGCTGGAAACCGACGCGCCTGACCTCGCGCCAGCCTGGCTGGCCGATGATCAATTCGGGGAGCAGGGCGGTGTGCGCAATGTACCCACGGAAGTCGCGCGCATTGCCGATGCGATGGCGCAACTGCGCGGCATCTCCATTGAGGCGCTGGCCGACCAGGCGCGCCGCAACAGCATCGACGCCATTCCCCGCCTGGAAGCGCTCCTGCAAGCCTGACGCCCGCACATGCGTCTCGGGTTGATCGGCTTTGTTGCCGGCTGCGTGGCATTGCAGATGCAGGCGACGCTGCTGCCGGTGTGGCTGCCGCTTGGCGTGCTGGTGCTCTGTCTATTGCTGGCGGCGGTCTCGCGGCGTCGGCCAACGCTGTTTCACGTGTTGCTGGTCGCCGCCGCCGTTGCGGCAGGCTTTGGCTGGAGTGATTGGCGCGCGCAGCAGCGCATGGCCGTGGCGCTTAGCCCTGCGTGGGAAGGCAAGGACATCATCGCGACCGGCGTGGTGGCCGAGTTGCCGCAGCTCGGCGATGACGCCACCCGTTTTCTCTTCCACATCGAATCCAGCAATGCGGGTGATGCCGTGCCACCCCGCGTGCGCCTGTCCTGGTATGGCCCACGCACGTGGGGCAACGTGGGCGAGGAAGATGCGAAGCCGGACCGACGCGCTGGCATCCCCGATCTGCAGCCCGGCCAACGCTGGCAACTGACGCTGCGCCTAAAGCGCCCGCACAGCCTGACCAACCCCGGCGGCTTCGATGGCGAATACGCGATGCTGGCGGACAACATCCGGGCCGTCGGCTATGTGCGTACAGGCAAGCGCGCGCAGAACATCGCGCTTGGCGAGGCGAGCACCGGTTTCGGAATTGGCGTGGAGCGCTGGCGTGCCAGCGTGCGGCGCCACATCCTCGATGCCCTGCCCGATGGGCGCTACGCGGCTGTCATTGTCGCCCTGGTGGTGGGCGACCAGAGCGGCATCGCTCCCGACGACTGGGACCTGTTCCGCCGCACCGGCATCAGCCACCTCGTCAGCATTTCGGGGCTGCACATCACGATGATCGCCGGGCTGTTTGCAGCGTTGTGGATGGCGCTGTGGCGTCGCTCGTTCTGGCTGGCGCGCTGGCTGCGTACGCCGTTGCCGCTGCGCATGCCGGCCCCGCGCGCAGGCGCCATCGCGGCCATGCTGGCTGCGTTCGCCTACTGCCTGCTCGCCGGGATGGGCGTGCCGGCGCAGCGCACGCTGCTGATGCTCTCCACCGTAGCCATCGCCCGGCTGACCGATCGGAATGTGCCCGCCAGCCTGTCGCTGTGCTGGGCGGCGGCCGTGGTGGCGGTGGTGGACCCGTGGGCCGTCATGTCGGCGGGGTTCTGGCTGTCGTTCGGCGCGGTGGCGATCATCTTCATCGCCGCGCAGATGGCGCTCGATGGCCATCGCAGTGACAACCCAGATGGCTGGGTCGAACGCACGCGCCGTGCGCTCGCTGGCGGTACGCGGATTCAGTTCGCGGTCACATTCGGGTTGTTGCCTTTGACCTTGCTGCTGTTCCAGCAGACGTCGGTCGTCTCTGCTGCGGCGAATGGGCTGGCGATTCCCGCGGTAAGTTTCGTGACGACACCGATGGCGCTGATCGGCGCGGCCCTCCCGGACCCGCTGGCGCAGCCAGTGCTGATGTTGGCCGAAGCGAGCTTCCGGTGGCTGGTCGTTTGGCTTGAATGGCTGGCGACGCCGCGCTGGTCTGTGTGGGTTGCGCCGGTTGGGCCCATGTGGGCAGTGTTGCTGTCGATGGTTGCAGTGGCGCTATTGCTGGTGCCGGGTGGCTTGCGCGCATGGGCGTGGCGCGCTCAGGGCGCCTTGCTCCTCTTGCCGTTGGTCCTGGCGCGCGAGCCATTGCCATCGCCTGGCGAATTCCGGCTCGTCGCGTTCGACATCGGCCAGGGCGCTGCGGCCTTGGTTGAAACGGCCAACCATCGCCTGCTGTTCGACACCGGTCCGCGCTACGGCGACCATGCGGATGCCGCCGCCCGCGTCATCGCTCCCTATCTGCGAGCACATGGCGTGGAAGCGCTCGACACGCTTGCCGTCAGCCACGAAGACAACGACCACGCCGGTGGCACCGAAACGGTGATCGGCGCGGTGCCGGTGCGCACCATGTTGGCGTCTTTGCCTCCGGGGCACGCCCTGCGCGGCACGGCCGATGCCAACAACATCGGTTTTGCCGATTGTTTGGCTGGGCAAGCATGGACGTGGGACGGCGTTGTCTTTGAGGTGCTGCACCCGCGGCGTTTGCCGGCTGAAAGCGAGCGCGTGTCCAGCAACGCCCGCAGTTGTGTGCTGCGTATCGCCAATGGCCGCCACGCCGCCTTGCTGACCGGCGATATCGAAGCCGCCCAGGAAAGCGCGCTGATCGACGCAGAAACGCCTGAGCGACTGATGGCAGACATCTTGCTTGTGCCTCATCACGGCAGCAAGACAAGCTCCAGCGGCGCGTTCTTGGACGCGGTTTCTCCGCAAGTGGCGGTTTTCCAGGTCGGCTACCGCAATCGGTACGGACATCCGCATCCGCAGATTTGGCAGCGCTACGTTGCGCGCGACATCGACGGGTTGCGCACGGACAAGACCGGTGCCGTCGTCATTCAGACCGACGGCGATGTGCTGGACATCCAGACCGCGCGCAAAATGCGGCCGCGGTACTGGTCTTCCGCACAGGAAGTGGAACCCCTGGCAACGGCCACCGGCGCCTTCGACGCCCAGCCGTGAAAACTTGGTGGCACAACGGGTTGGCCCCATTGTGGCGGTCAAAACCGCTGTGCTATAAAAACCGCGTGCCGCGTACATCGCGCGGCGCCGTCAGGGGAGGAAAGCATGGCAGTCCGGTTCTACGATGAAATGCTCAGCTGGCATGACGGGGACCGCAACCCCCATGCCGCCGAACCGGCCCCGGCAGCGCTCGTCCAGCAGGGCGAGGTTCGCGGCCACTACGGACGTTTCGCCGAATGGCTGGGCGCGCAATCCGCCTCGACGCTGCAGAACAAGCGCGCCGAGGCAGACCTGATCTTCCGCCGGGTCGGCATCACCTTTGCCGTGTACGGCGACAAGGACGAATCGAACAGCGGCACCGAACGCACGATCCCGTTCGACATCATTCCGCGCATCTTCCCCGCAAGCGAATGGGCCACGCTCGAGCGCGGCCTGCGGCAGCGCGTTGATGCGCTGAACCGCTTCCTGCACGACATCTACCACGAGCAGAACATCCTGCGCGCGGGCGTCATACCGCCCGATCAGATCTACAACAACGCTCAATACCGCCCGGACATGCTGGGCGTCAACGTGCCGCGCGACATCTACGCGCACGTGGCTGGCATCGATATCGTGCGGGCCGGCGAGGGCGAGTTCTACGTGCTGGAAGACAACCTGCGCGTGCCCTCGGGTGTGTCGTATATGCTGGAAAACCGCAAGATGATGATGCGGCTGTTTCCGGAGTTGTTCGCACGCAATCGTGTGGCGCCGGTTGCGCATTACCCCGACATGCTGCTCGACATGCTGCGCAGCGTGTCGCCGCAGAACATTGCGGACCCCACCGTGGTGGTGCTCACGCCGGGCATGTACAACTCGGCATATTTCGAGCACGCGTTCCTGGCACAGCAAATGGGCGTCGAGCTGGTGGAGGGCCACGATCTGTTCGTGCAGGACGACCACCTCTACATGCGCACGACGCAGGGTCCGCAGCGCATCGATGTCATTTACCGCCGTGTGGACGACGACTTCCTCGACCCGCTGGTGTTCCGCCCGGATTCTTCGCTCGGCGCAGCGGGGCTGCTGTCGGTCTATCGCGCGGGCAACGTGACGATCTGTAATGCCATCGGCACCGGCGTGGCAGACGACAAGTCGATCTATCCGTATGTGCCGGACATGATCCGTTTCTACCTGGGCGAGGAGCCGATCCTGAATAACGTGCCGACATACATGTGCCGCCGTCCAGATGACCTGCAATACGTCCTGGACCACATGGGCGAACTGGTGGTCAAGGAGACGCACGGGGCAGGCGGCTACGGCATGCTGGTCGGTCCGGCTGCCACGCAGGAAGAGATTGCCGCTTTCCGTGAGGTGGTGAAGGCGCGCCCTGATAAATACATCGCCCAGCCCACCTTGGCGCTGTCGACTTGCCCCACGTATGTGGAAGCCGGTATCGCGCCGCGCCATATCGATCTTCGGCCGTTCGTGCTCTCCGGCAAGGACGTGCGCATGGTGCCGGGCGGCCTCACACGCGTGGCGTTGCGGGCCGGCTCGCTGGTGGTCAACTCGTCGCAGGGCGGGGGAACGAAGGACACGTGGGTGCTGGAGCGCTGAACGCACGCGCAGCGACGCAACCTGGCAATCGATTGATCGATCCACCGCATATCGGATACGTAGAAGGGAACGCCATGCTCAGCCGCACCGCAGACCACCTTTTCTGGATGGCGCGCTACACCGAACGCGCCGAGAACACCGCCCGCATGCTCGACGTGAACTACCAGACCTCGCTGATGCCGCAATCGGCGGAAGTGGCGGAGCAGGGCTGGTGGGCGATGCTCGATATATCCGAACTCACGCAGGTTTTTGCCGACCGCTATGGCTTGCTTTCGCGCGACGACGTGATTGACTTCATGGTGCGCGACATGACCAACCCGTCGTCGATCATGAGCTGCCTGCGCGGCGCGCGTGAGAACGCCCGCGCCGTGCGCGGCTCCCTCACAACGGAAGTGTGGGAAACCATCAACACCACGTGGCTCGACGTGCAGCGCCTGATTGCCGAAGGCATGCTGCGCGAGGATCCGTCGCAGTTCTTTGAGTGGGTGAAGTTCCGCTCGCATCTGTCGCGCGGCGTGCAGGTCGGCACCATGCTGACGGACGACGCGTTCCACTTCATGCGGCTGGGCACGTTTCTGGAACGCGCCGACAACACTGCGCGGCTGCTGGACGTGAAGTTCCAGTCCACGCCCACACGCGATGAAGCCGCCGCAGAGCAGGGCGACTTCTACCACTGGGCCGCCACGCTGCGCTCCGTGTCGGGTTTCGAGGTTTATCGCAAGATCTATCGCAACGTCATCACGCCGACGCGCGTGGCGGAACTGCTGATCCTGCGCAGCGACATGCCGCGTTCGCTGCTGGCCAGCATGGACGAGGTGGTTGCGATTCTTTCGACCGTGCGCAACAGTCAATCGGCGGAGACGGAGCGTCGCGCTGGTAAACTGCACGCCGACCTGCGGTACGCCCGCATCGAAGATATCTTTTCGGTCGGCCTGCATGCCTGGCTGACCAACTTCCTGGAGCGGATCGGCGACCTGGGCAACGGCATCAGCCAGGATTTCCTGGTGCCGCTCGAGGTCGCATGACCCTGCAGGGCATTGTGCATACATCGGGGCGCCGCTTTCGGGCGGCGCCCGTGTCATCGTGAAATACCAAATTCGACATACGACGGTCTACCGTTATGCCGAGCCGCTGCGCCACAGCGTGCATGAGCTGCGGCTGACGCCTCGCAGCGGCGAGCTGCAGCAGGTGGAGAGCTGGCAGATCCACGCGCCTGGCAACCTCACGCGCGCCACCGACGGTTTCGGCAACATCGTCCACCACTTCACTCTCGGCAACCGTACGGAAGACGTCATCATCGACGCGCGCGGCATTGTCGAAGCGTTTCCTGCGGGCTCGCCTGGCAGCCAACGGTTTGTCGAAGCACGCGAGCAGGGGCGCTATCGCGTTTCGCCGCTGTATTTTCTGAGCGCCACGCCGCTGACTTCCGCGCCCGCCGAGATGATCGACTTTGCGCGCGAGCATGCACTGGTGCACGGCGACGCAGAATCTGCCGTGCGCCTGGCGCAAGCCATTGCCACGCGTGTGCGCTACAAGCCGAACACCACTCACGTCGGCACGGCCGCTGCGGAGGCGTTTGGCCTGGGCACGGGCGTATGCCAGGACCAGGCGCAGGTGATGGTCGCGTGCTGCCGGGCACTGGGCGTGCCGGCGCGCTATGTCAGCGGCTATTTCCAAGCCGTGGGCGAGGAAGACCTTGCCAGTCATGCCTGGGCCGACGTCTGCCTCGATGCTGAATCCCACACGTGGTGCAGCATCGACGTCACCCACCAATGCTTTACCGATGCGCGCCATATCCGGTTGGCGGTCGGGCGTGATTACCAGTCGGCTGCGCCGGTTCGCGGCGTGCGGCAGGGCGGGGGTGCTGAGACGCTGGATGTCAGCATCTCCATCGAGCCGCTGCCCGCCGAGGCTGCGCAAGTGAATTGAGCATCTCTTCCAAGCGCGCGGATGGGTTCTGATCGCCGCGCTAGAATGCCCTCAACCACCGTTTCCGTTTGTTGTTTCGCCCATGACTTATTGCGTCGCCATGCGCCTGGACGCAGGCCTTGTGTTCCTGTCTGACTCCCGTACCAACGCGGGCGTGGACGCTATTTCCACGTTCCGCAAGATGACCGTCTTCGAGCGCGAAGGCGATCGCGTCATGGTGCTGCTGACGGCCGGCAATCTCGCCATCAGCCAGGCGGTGCGCCAGGTGCTGACCGAAGCGCGCGGCAAGCCGCGCTCGCTGTGGACGGCGCGTGACATGTTCGAGGCGGCCACGATCGTGGGCGAGGCCGTACGAGACGTTTATGACCGCGACGCCGCGGCATTGGCCAAGGCCAAGATCGACTTCAATGTCAGCATCATCTTTGGCGGGCAGATCGGCGCAGAGCGGCCGCGCCTGTTCAACGTCTACGCGGCGGGAAACTTCATTGAAGCGACGCCCGAGAACTGCTATTTCCAGATTGGCGAAGCCAAGTACGGCAAGCCGATCATCGATCGCGTGGTCAGCCCCGGGCTGCCGCTGGATGAAGCCGCAAAATGCGCGCTCATCTCGATGGATTCGACGCTGAAGTCCAATATTTCGGTGGGCTTGCCGCTGGATCTGCTGGTCTACGAGGCCGACTCGCTGCATGTGACGCGCTTTGTCGCCATTGATGAAGAGAACCCATATTTCACGATGATTCGCGGCACATGGGGTAAGCGGCTGCGCCAGGTGTTTGCCGAAATCGACGATCCGGATTGGGAAACCGGCACTTCGCCGTCGTATCCGCTGCGCCGCGAGGGACATCCCTCCGCAGAGGTTGAGCCCGTACGCATTGCGCCGCCTGCCGCCGACGCGCCAGCGGCGCCGGACCGTGCGCCCGGCCCCGCGTTGGAACAGGTTTCGACCCTCCAGCGCGTGGCTGGCGGATCGCAGAAGTCGCACTGAACGGCACAGGATCTGCGATGCGCGATGTGATGCTCTTTTCGCATGCCAACGGCTTTCCCGTCGGGACGTATCGCAAGATGCTGGGCGTGCTGGGTGACGAATTCGACATCCGCGCGGTGGAGCGCTTTGGGCACGATCCACGTTTCCCCGTCACACGTTCGTGGCCTGGCCTGGTGAAAGAGCTGCTTGCGGAAATCGACGCGCAGCCCGAGCCGGTCTGGCTAGTAGGGCACTCGCTGGGCGGTTTTTTGAGCTTGATGGCGGCACTTCGTCGGCCCGAGCGCGTGCGCGGCGTCGTGATGCTTGATTCACCGATCATTGCGGGGTGGCGCGCCAAGCTGCTGCGCGTTGCGCAGTGGCTGGACATTGATGAGAGCCAATCACCTGCCGCAGCAACGAAGAACCGGCGCCACCTGTGGCCTGATCTCGACTCCGTCTGGAGCCACTTCAAGGCCAAGCGCAAGTTCGACCGTTGGGACGAAGACGTGCTGCGCGACTATGTCGAGCATGGTACAGAGCCCACCGGCCGTGACCATGAGCGCACACTGCGTTTCTCTCGCGAAATCGAATACCAGATCTACCGGACCTTGCCGACCAACATGGGGCGAAAGGTTGCGGGCGGCACGGCGTTTCCGGTCAGTTTCGTGGCAGGCACCCGCTCGCGCGAGATTCGGCAGGTCGGACTGGGCGCCACCCGGCGCATCGTCGGCAGCAGGCTGCGCTGGATCGAGGGCAGCCACCTCTATCCGATGGAAAAGCCGCTGGAAACGGCCGGGTTGATCCGCGAGTTGATCCACGAAATGCGCGCCAACGCAGGCTCCATGCGGCACGCCGCATAGGCAAGACCGCGATGGGGCAATTTCCACCGTTCTGTCACGGATCGGAGAGGGGACCTTTGCTATAATCCGGCTTTCCCCGGCAAGCTAGGTCATGACCAAGTTCGTATTCGTTACCGGTGGCGTAGTGTCCTCACTCGGCAAGGGCATCGCCGCCGCCTCGCTCGCGGCCATTCTTGAGTCGCGCGGTCTCAAAGTCACCCTCCTCAAACTCGATCCCTACATCAACGTCGACCCGGGCACCATGAGCCCGTTCCAGCACGGCGAAGTGTTTGTGACCGAGGACGGCGCAGAAACCGACCTCGATCTTGGCCACTACGAGCGTTTCGTCTCGGCCAAGATGCGCAAGGCGAACAACTTCACCACCGGCCAGATCTACGAATCCGTGATCCGCAAGGAGCGTCGCGGCGAGTATCTCGGCAAGACGGTGCAAGTCATTCCCCATATCACCAACGAAATCCAGGCGTTCATCGAGCGCGGTGCTGCGGCATCGCACGACGGTAAGGCCGATGTGGCAATCGTGGAAATCGGCGGTACGGTGGGCGATATCGAATCGCTGCCGTTCCTCGAGGCCGCACGCCAGATGAGCCTGCGCCTGGGTCGCAACCAGGTGGCGTTCGCGCATCTGACGCTGGTGCCGTTCATCGCCAGCGCCGGCGAACTGAAGACCAAGCCGACCCAGCATTCGGTGCAGAAGCTGCGCGAAATCGGTGTCCAGCCGACCGCGCTGCTGTGCCGCGCTGACCGCCCGATTCCCGACGATGAGCGTGCGAAGATTTCGCTCTTCGCCAACATGCCGCAGGACGCGGTGATCTCGGTGTGGGATGTCGACACCATTTACAAGATCCCGCAGATGCTCAACGAGCAGGGGCTGGATCGCATCATCTGCGAAGAGCTGCGCATCGAAGCTCCGCCGGCGGACCTGTCGGTGTGGGCGCATATGGTGCACACGCTGGAAAACCCGCAGCACGAGATCACCATCGGCATGGTCGGCAAGTACGTTGACCTGACCGAGTCGTACAAGTCTCTGATCGAAGCGCTGCGCCACGCCGGCCTGCACACTTCGACGCGCGTCAATATCGAGTACATCGATTCCGAAGAACTGGAATCGGGCCATACGCAGGTGCTGGATACGCTGGATGCGATTCTGGTGCCGGGCGGCTTTGGCAAGCGTGGTACGGAAGGCAAGATTCGCGCAATCCAATACGCTCGTGAAAAGGGTGTGCCGTACCTGGGCATCTGCCTGGGGATGCAGTTGGCCGTGATCGAGTTTGCACGCCATCTGGCCGGCATGAAGGACGCCAACAGCACGGAATTCAACGTCGAGACCGAGCATCCGGTGGTCGCGCTCATCACCGAATGGCTGGATCGCGATGGCCGCGTCGAAAAGCGCTCGGCCGACTCCGACCTGGGCGGCACCATGCGCCTGGGCTCGCAGCGCGTGCCGGTGCAATCGGGTACCAAGGCAGCGGCGATCTACGGCGCGGAAGTCAACGAACGCCATCGTCACCGCTACGAGGTGAACAACCACTACGTGCCGCAGCTTGAAAAGGCCGGGATGATCATCTCCGCGCGTACGCCGTCGGAAAACCTGCCGGAAATGATGGAACTGCCGGCGTCGATGCACCCGTGGTTCGTCGGCGTGCAGTTCCACCCGGAATTCACCTCGACGCCGCGTGACGGCCACCCGCTGTTCAAAGCCTACGTGGAAGCCGCGCTGGCACATCAGCAGAACACGCAACGCGCTGCCGCCTGAGCGCCGGCACACGGGAACATCATGAAACTCTGCGATTTCGAAGTCGGCCTCGACAAACCGTTCTTCCTGATTGCCGGCACCTGCGTGATCGAATCCGAGCAGATGGCGATCGACACCGCCGGTACGCTCAAGGAGATCACGGGTGCGTTGGGCATTCCGTTCATCTACAAGTCGTCGTTCGACAAGGCGAACCGCTCGTCGGACGCTTCGTTCCGCGGTCTGGGCATGGAAGAGGGGCTGCGCATTCTGTCGGAGGTCCGTCGCCAGGTGGGCGTGCCGGTGCTGACCGACATCCACGAGATCGACGAGATCAAGCCGGTGGCCGAAGTCGTGGACGTGCTCCAGACGCCGGCGTTCCTGTGCCGCCAGACCGATTTCATCCGCGCCTGCGCGCAGAGCGGCAAGCCCGTCAACATCAAGAAGGGCCAGTTCCTCGCACCGCACGACATGAAGAATGTCATCGACAAGGCGCGTCACGCTGCCCGCGATGCCGGTCTGCCGGAAGACAACTTCATGGCCTGCGAGCGCGGCGCCTCGTTCGGTTACAACAACCTGGTGTCGGACATGCGCTCGCTGGCGATCATGCGCGAGACGGGGGCGCCGGTGGTGTTCGACGCCACGCATTCGGTGCAATTGCCGGGCGGCCAGGGCACCAGTTCGGGCGGCCAGCGGGAGTTCGTGCCGGTGCTGGCTCGTGCCGCGATCGCTGTGGGGGTTGCAGGTGTCTTCATGGAAACGCACCCCGATCCCGCATGCGCAAAATCAGATGGCCCGAATGCTGTGCCGCTGCGGCGCATGAAAGACTTGCTGTCAGTACTGAAAGAACTGGATGCGCTCACCAAGCGCAGCGGTTTCCTGGAAAATCAGTTCGACTGATTTCCCCCGATGACCGGCGGCTCTACCAGCCGCCGCTGTCGTTTTCGGTTCAGCCCAGTTCAGTTTTCGTTTCGGCATCCGGAGAGAGACACATGGCCGCTGGCTACATCCTCGCGTACGTGGACGTGACAGACCCCGTGCAGTACGAGCAATACAAGACGCTGTCGACCAAGGCCATGCAAGCGCACGGCGCCGAGCCGCTGGTGCGCGGCGGCAAGACCGAGCCACTGGAAGGCGAGTGGAACCCTACCCGCATCGTTGTGCTCAAGTTCCCGAGCTACGATGCCGCCAAGACGTTCTACAACAGCGAGGAATATCGCGCTGCGCGCAATGCGCGCGCCAACGCTGCCAACATGAACATGATCGTGGTCGAAGGCATTTAACCTGCCTGTCGATCTCGTAGCGTTACCTGCTTTAAGACACCAAGAGGGATTTTCATGAGTGCCATCGTAGATATCATCGGTCGCGAAGTGCTGGACTCGCGCGGCAACCCCACCGTCGAATGCGACGTGCTGTTGGAATCGGGCGTGATGGGCCGTGCCGCGGTGCCGTCGGGCGCATCCACCGGCTCGCGCGAAGCCATCGAACTGCGTGACGGCGACAAGTCGCGCTACCTGGGCAAGGGCGTGCTCAAGGCCGTCGAGCACATCAACACCGAAATCTCCGAGGCCATCATGGGCCTGGACGCGTCGGAACAGGCTTTCCTGGACCGTACCCTGATCGATCTGGACGGTACCGAGAACAAGAGCCGCCTGGGCGCGAACGCCATGCTGGCGGTGTCGATGGCGGTTGCCAAGGCTGCCGCTGAAGAAGCCGGCCTGCCGCTGTACCGCTACTTCGGCGGTTCGGGCGCGATGCAGATGCCGGTGCCGATGATGAACATCGTCAACGGCGGTGCACACGCCAACAACAGCCTGGACATCCAGGAATTCATGGTGATGCCGGTTGGCCAGTCGAGCTTCCGTGAAGCCCTGCGCTGCGGTGCAGAGATCTTTCACGCGCTGAAGAAGATCCTGGCTGACAAGGGTATGAGCACGGCCGTAGGCGATGAAGGTGGCTTCGCACCGAACTTCGCCAGCAACGAAGAATGCCTGAACACCATCCTGTCGGCCATCGAGCAGGCTGGCTACAAGGCAGGCGAAGACGTGCTGCTGGCGCTCGACTGCGCAGCTTCCGAGTTCTACAAGGACGGCAAGTACCACCTCGAAGGCGAAGGCCTCCAACTGTCGTCGGAAGACTTTGCCAACTACCTGGCGAACCTGGCTGACAAGTTCCCCATCGTGTCGATTGAAGACGGCATGCACGAGAGCGACTGGGCGGGCTGGAAGGCACTGACCGATAAGCTCGGCAAGAAGGTGCAACTGGTGGGCGACGACTTGTTCGTCACCAACACGAAGATCCTGAAGGAAGGCATCGAGAAGGGCATCGCCAACTCGATCCTCATCAAGATCAATCAGATCGGTACGCTGACCGAGACGTTCGCGGCCATCGAGATGGCCAAGCGCGCTGGCTACACCGCCGTCATCTCGCACCGTTCGGGCGAAACCGAAGACAGCACGATCGCCGACATCGCCGTTGGCACGAACGCTGGCCAGATCAAGACCGGCTCGCTGTCGCGCTCGGACCGCATGGCCAAGTACAACCAACTGCTGCGCATCGAAGAAGACCTCGGTGATATCGCCAGCTACCCGGGCAAGTCGGCGTTCTATAACCTGCGATAATTCCTCGCAGTTTTGCCCTGCATGACTGTGCGACCGCCGCTCTGGCGGTCGCATGGCATTTGGGGCCCGAGTCCTGCCAACGCTTGTCTCTATGCGCCTGATTACGCTGTTCCTGCTGCTGTTACTGCTTGCCATCCAGTACCCACTCTGGCTGGGCAAGGGTGGTTGGTTGCGCGTGTGGGACATGCAAAAGCAGGTGACGGCACAGAATCAGCGCAACGCTGAACTGAAGCAGCGCAACACCAAGCTCGAAGGTGAAGTGAAGGATCTGAAGGAAGGCACGGGCGCCATTGAAGAGCGCGCGCGCTATGAGCTCGGGATGGTGAAGGACGACGAAGGCTTCGTGCAATTTGTCGCCCCGGCCCCGAAAACCAGCGAGACTCCGCTACCGCCGCCCCCTCCGGCGGGTCAGCAGGCGCATCACTGAGCCCGCCATGCGAACGCGTCCAGCAGACGCGCTCGCCTTGACGACAATTTCCGGGTTTTACCAGTAGTACGGATAGCCCCACACGGGTGCACCGTAGCTGACGCCCCAGCCGCCCCGGTGGCGCCATCCGCTGCCGTAATACACCGAATAGCCTCCGTAGTACGGGTACGGTGCGTAATACGGGGCCGCAGCATAGGCATGCGCCTCGGCATCGCGTCTGATGGCTTGATCCGATTCGCGCAGTGCCTTGGCATTCAGCGCATCCAGCTTTTTGCGGTCTTCCGCCGACAACGGCGCCGGTGCCGCAGCCTGCGTATTGTCCGGTAGCCGGGCGGTGTAGGGCGTGCCTCCCGGTCCACGCGGCACGGCAACACAGGCTGACGCCAGCAGCGCGGCCCCGATCGGCAACGCCAGCGCGCCAGCACGAGAGAAATTCAACGATCGCAAGGACGAAGAAGTGAGCTTGGACATGGTGCGCTCCGCAGCAAGCGGCAGATGAGGGGGCTGGCGATTTAGAGCGTGGGCGGCACTGATAAGTGCCGCGCGCTACGCGCACTTCATACTATGTCGCCGTGTTCAGTGGCGCTGGTCGGATGCGCCCTGAATACCCTGCGCGACAGTGTCTTGTGCGAAGAGCTGTGCACAATCCACGGCGTCGAAGCTGTAGTGCTGGCCGCAGAATTCGCAGTCGATTTCCACCTTGCCGCGTTCTTCCAGAATGCTGTCGACCTCTGGATGGCCAAGCGAACGCAGCATGGATCCCACGCGCAGACGCGAGCACGAGCAGCGGAAACGCGGGCTCTGCGGCTCGAACATGCGGATGCCGGCGGCTTCCATTTCTTCCCAGTACAGGCGCTTGATGAGCGTGTCGATGGGCTGCCCGAGCAGTTCGTCGCGGCGCAGCGTCTTGCCGAGCTGGCAAACGCGTTCCCACGTGTCGAGGTCTTGCTCCTGCACGTCCTTGTGCAGAGGCTGGCCGGTCTCGCCCACCTGTGCGAACACATGGCCCGTGCGGCCTTCCATCGCACCGCCATACGAAGGCAAGCGTTGCAGCAGCATGCCCGACGCGACCTTGCCGTCGGCAGCCAGCCATAGACGCGTGTCGAGCTGCTCGGAGCTTTGCATGTAGTGCTCAAGCACTTCGGTGATGCTGGCGAGCGGCCCGTTCTCGTCCGACAGCGGCACGATGCCCTGATATGGCTGCTGGCCGGGCAGCTTGTCTTGCGGATCGAGCGTGATGGCGAAGCGCCCGTTGCCGTGCACGTTGACCATGGTGGCCAGCGTGGCGTCGTCGGCAATCTCGGCACCTTCGGCAATCTTGGCAGTGGCCCGCATCGACAGGTCGGAGTTGCACTCCACGACCAGCATGCGCACCGGGCCGTCGCCGTGCAGTTGCATCACCAGTGCGCCGTTGAACTTGAGGTTGGCCGACAGCAGCGCAGCAGCGGCCATCATCTCGCCCAGCAGCGTGCTGACCGGGGCGGGGTAGCGGCGGCGGTTCAGCACTTCTTGCCACGTGCCTTCCAGGCGCACCAGTTCACCGCGCACGGGCGCAGCGTCAAATACAAATTTCTTCAGCTCGTCAGTCATCCATCAATCCGTTTCAGTTGCTGCTTGTACATCGCCTGACGCACTGCATACGTTTCGGTGTTCAGGTGCATCTTGGCAATGTCGTCTTCCGTCAGTTTGCGCACGGCCTTCGCAGGCGCGCCCAGAATGAGCGTGCCGTCTTCGAAGACCTTGCCTTCGGTGACGATCGCACCCGCGCCCACCAGGCAGTTCTTGCCGATCACCGCGCGATTGAGCACCACCGCCTGGATGCCGATCAGAGAGCCTTCGCCGATCGTGCAGCCATGGAGCATGGCCTGGTGGCCGATCGTTACGCGGTCGCCGATGTTCAGCGGGCAACCCGGGTCGGTGTGCAGCACCGAGCCTTCCTGCACGTTGCTGGCCTCGCCCACTGTAATCGGCTCGTTGTCGCCGCGGATGACGGCACCGGGCCACACGCTCGCGCGAGCCTTCAGCTCCACGCGGCCGATGACGGTCGCTTCCGGGGCCACATAGGCGTTGGCGTCAATGGTCGGTGCAACATCGCCGAGTTGGTAGAGGGCCATGCGATCGGTCTCCAGAGTCTGCTTAGGTGGGGGAAAAGAGCGCGTCTTCAAGCTTGCCGGGCAAGGCAGGCCGATGCGTCGAATTAAAATGGCGGAAAGTCCAAATTGTACGCTGATGACCGCTTCGCAACCTCGCCACCAAACGCCCGCTCACACACTGCGCCATGCTGCCCTGGCCGCGCTGTGTCTCACCGATCCGGCCAGCAAGGTGGACGCCACGCTGCGTCTGGGCGAGCGCGCCAAGAACGCCGACGACGCGAGCTGGGGCATTGACGAGGCCATTGCGGCACCAGCAAACGGTGTCCCCGGCCGCCCCGCCGTACCGGTGCTCGTGCCGCCGTCCGAGGTTCCGCGCCGTCGTGCGATCGATACGCCACGCGGTCGCGGCGCGCTGCTGCACGCGCTCGCGCACATCGAATTCAATGCCATCAATCTTGCACTCGACGCGGTGTGGCGTTTTGCCGGGATGCCCACGGCGTTCTACCAGGACTGGACGCGCGTGGCGGCGGAAGAAGCGACGCACTTTTCGCTGCTTTCTGCCCATCTGGCCACGCTCGATTGCCGCTACGGCGATCACCCGGCCCATGACGGCCTTTGGCAGATGACGGAGAAAACCGCCGCCGATCCGCTCGCGCGCATGGCGCTGGTGCCGCGCACGCTGGAGGCGCGCGGGCTCGATGCCTCTCCGCCAATCCGCGCCAAGTTGGCGCAGGCGGGCGACATGGCCGCCGCAGGTATCCTCGACATCATCCTGCGCGACGAGATTGGCCACGTGGCGGTCGGCAACCGCTGGTACCGCTGGCTATGCGAGCGCGCGGGGCTCGATCCCGTGCCGACGTATCGCAAGCTGGCCGAGCAATACGGTGCGCCGCGTTTGCGCGGGCCATTCAATCTCGAGGCGCGCCGCCAAGCTGGTTTCGACGACGACGAAATCGCCGCGCTGGAAGCCTCGTTCTAAGCGCCACGGCGCAGCTCATCCGCCGCTATAATCCCGAGAAAAAGAACGATCGTTCGATTTATATTCGGTGACGGAAACCATGAACTCCACCACACAGCCTGCCGTGCGCCTGGCATTCCGCTCGACGTACCTGCCCGTGCGCGGCCTGCGCTACCACATCCGCGAATGGGGCGAGCCGGGTGCGCCAATCCTCTTCCTGTTTCACGGGTGGATGGATGTGTCGGCATCGTTCCAGTTTCTGGTCGACGCGCTGCGCCAGCGCTGGCATATCGTGGCGCCGGATTGGCGCGGCTACGGCCAGACCGCCCGGCCCACGGACGCCCCCGGCGTCGAGAGCTACTGGTTTGCCGATTACGTGGCCGACCTCGAAGCCATCATCGACCACTACCAGCCGGAAGGGCAGGTGACGCTGGTCGGGCACAGCCTGGGCGCCAACGTGGTTTGCCTGTACGCGGGTATCCGGCCCGAGCGCGTGCGGCGCGTGGTGGATCTGGAAGGCTTCGGCATGTCGGCGTCGAAGGCATCGCAGGCGCCGCGCCGCTATGCGCGATGGCTCGATGAACTGAAGGACAAGCCGCGCCTGAACACCTACGCGACCGTCGAGGACGTCGCCGCGCGCCTGCAGAAGACCAACCCACGCCTGCCGGCCGACAAGGCCGCATTCCTGGCGCAACACTGGTCGAGCCAGAATGCTGACGGCCGCTGGGAGATCCTCGGCGACCCGGCGCACAAGATCATCAATCCGCAGCTTTACCGGCTGGATGAGGTGATGGAAATCTGGCGCCGTGTTACCGCCCCGGTGCTGCACGTCGAGGCAGTCGATTCGCCCACACTAAAAGCCATTGCTGGCGACGTGCCGCTGGCCGAGTTCAAGACGCGCTTTACGGCGTTTCCTGATTTCCGTGAGGTGCTGATTGCGGATGCAGGGCACATGCTGCATCACGATCAGCCTGAACAGGTGGCCGCGCTGATCGAAGAGTTCTGTTTGCAGCGCTAAGCGGCAGGTCAATCAAGAAACCGCTGCGCCGCGCCGGGCGGCGGCAGGATGCAGGTGTCTGACCGCCCAAACCATCGATAGCGATTGCGTGCAACGCGGCGATACAACGCGTCGCGCAGCGTTGCGGGGATCAACCAGCCGATCCAGGCCAAGCGCCACGGCCAGCCAAGCGCATGCAGGATGCGCAGGACGGCCGCGCTTTCACGCCACGCACGGCCGTCTCGCACGAAGAGCACGGTATCCACGTCATCCGGATTCACGCCGGCCTGCGCGAGCAGCTGCTGCCCAGTTTGACCCTGCATGGACGCGAAGCGCAGCAACCCTTGCCGGTCATGCCGCAGCAGAAACTGGATGGAGCCGCTGCACAGCAGGCAGTGCGCATCGTAGACGACGATCATTCGCGCTCCATCGTAGACAGGTCGAGATAACCTCGATACGCCGCTACCACGCCGAGCAACGGCACACTGGCACGCACGTTGAACCGGAAGCGGTCACCGTCACCGGATTCCTCGGCCAACACGGCGGGCCGCAGCCAGGCAGGGCAAGGGATGCCGAGGAAGCGCAAGCCTTCCAGACGCATGCGCAATACGGCGTGATTCGCCTCCAGCGAAAAGAACAGGCGCACTGCGCCGAGCCGCTCTGTGAGGTACCCCCGGTGCAGCGACAAGGTCGAGCGCATCGTGTGGCGGGGAAACTGGCGCGTCCAGATTTCTTCTGTGCCGGCGGTGTTGAGCGTGATTCGGAGCGGGCCACGCGTCGGTGTCCGCGGCGTGCGAATGCACCATGCAAGCACGCGTGCGAGGTGCGAGGCTGGCGGTTCCGTTTCGACTTCGCCGTGCAGCGTCACCGCGCCGGTCAGGCGGTGGAAGGTTTGCACGGCCGGCGCCAGTTCCGCATATCTCGCACCAAGCACGGTTTCGTAGAGCGACGGTGCGCGCATGCGAGACTTATTCCGCCGCCACATGCAGCTTCGTCTGCAGCCCGGCGTCGTTGCTCGAATGCGTATGCACGAGCGTCTTGTCTGGGTTCGCATAGCGGTAAGCGCGGCGCAGCGCCATCGCCACTTCATGGAAGCCCGACAGAATCAGCTTCTGCTTGTTCGGATACAGCGCGATATCGCCCGCCGCGAACACGCCCGGGCGCGAGGTCTCGTACGCCGTTGTTTCCACCGTGATGCGGCCGGCGCGCATCTCCACGCCCCAGTTGACAATCGGGCCCGGCTCGGAAACCAGACCATACAGGGCGATCAGTTCATCGCAGGGCAGAACGGTTTCGCCGTCGCGCCCGCGGATGGCTGCGCCGATGAGCGTGCCGTCGGGCGTGCTGTCCAGGCGCGAAAGCATGCCGAGCACGAAATCCATTTCGCCGGCGACGACGGCGGCGCGCATTTCAGCAACGCTGGCATCGGCTGCGCGGAAGCCCTCTCGCCGATGGACCAGTGTCACGCGTGCGGCGACTTTGCGCAGCGCGAGCGCCCAGTCGAGCGCGGAATCCCCGCCGCCGGCGATCACGACGCGCTTGCCCGCAAAGCGCGCGGTGTCGCGCACGGCATAGTGCAGATGGCGGCCTTCCAGTGCGCCCGCTTCAGGCAAAGCCACACGTTGTGGGGTGAACGCGCCGTTGCCTGCCGTGATGAGTACGGCGGCGCAGTCGAACACGTCGCCGGCGCTGGTGGTGACCCGAAAGCGCCGGCCGTGCTCGTTTTCCAGCGTTTCCACGGTTTCGGCCCGGCGACCACACAGGATGGGGTAGTTGAACGGCGCGCACTGGGCCATCAGCCGATCGACGAGTTCCTGTGCGGTGCACGACACCAGCGCCGGGATGTCGTAGATGGGTTTTTCCGGGTACAGCTCTGTGCATTGACCACCCGGGCGGTCCAATGCATCCACCAGCACACACGACATGCCAAGCACGCCCGCCTGGAACGCCGCGAACAGGCCTACCGGCCCAGCGCCCACGACAAGCACGTCGGTGCGTTGCTCCACGGGCTGGGGGGAATCGGCGTTGAGAGTGGCGGCGGAAGTCATGACAAAGCGAAGGAAACGAAACAATGCGGCCACTATAGCCTGCAGCAAGCGGCCCGCCGCGAACACCGCCACGGGCAGTCGGGTCTTCCGGATGCCGATCCATGGGGGGCAGGGCCCCCCGGTTGCGCGCCGCAGCAGTAAAATGGCGAAATGCCAAATCTCTCCGCCGCCTCCGCCCGAAATGCCGATCTGCACTGCCACTCCACGGTGTCGGACGGCATGCTCGCGCCGCACGAAGTTGCCGCGCGCGCTGCCGCCCACGGTGTGACGCTCTGGGCGTTGACCGACCACGACGAAGTGGGTGGACAGGCCGCCGCGCGCGAAGCCGCAACGGCCCTGGGCATGGATTACCTCTCGGGTGTGGAGATTTCCGTGACGTGGGCGGGGCGCACGCTGCACATCGTCGGCCTGGGCATCGATCCGGATAACGCCGATCTGGCGCAGGGCCTGGAACGCACGCGCTCCGGCCGCTGCGCGCGCGCTGAAGACATCAGCGCCGCGCTTGCCAAGCTCGGCATCGAAGGCGCCTACGAAGGTGCTTTGCGCTACGCCGGCAACCCGGACATGGTCTCGCGCACCCATTTCGCACGCTTCCTCGTCGAGCACGGTCACTGCCGGGACATCCACGAGGTGTTCGACCGCTATCTGGGCGACGGCAAGCCGGGCTACGTGCCGCATCGCTGGGCGCGCCTGGCCGATGCGATCAACTGGATCAAGGGCGCGGGCGGCGTCGCAGTGATGGCGCATCCGGGGCGCTACACGTTGTCGCTGGTCGAGCACGGTGCGCTGTTTGATGAATTCAAGGCGCTGGGCGGCGAGGGGGTCGAAGTCGTCACCGGCAGCCATACCCCCGACCAGTACGCGCTGTACGCCGACGTAGCCCGCCGTTACGGCCTGCTGGCATCGCGCGGTTCAGACTTTCATGGCCCCGGCGAGGGCCGCGTCGAACTCGGCACACTGCCGCCGCTGCCCGACAACCTGACGCCGGTGTGGAGCCGGTGGACGTCCTGAGCGCGCGGGTGCCATGTCCCAGTTCTTCCAGATCCACCCGACCACGCCGCAAGGGCGCCTGATTCGCCAGGCGGCGGAGATCATCCGCGCCGGCGGCCTGGTCGCGCTGCCCACCGATTCCTGCTACGCGCTCGCCTGCCATCTGGACGACAAATCGGCCGTCGAGCGCCTGCGCCGCGTGCGCGGCATCGACGAAAAGCACCACCTGACATTGATGTGCCGGGACCTTTCCGAGCTGGCCACGTTCGCGCGTGTCGACAACAAGCAATATCGCGTGCTGAAGGCGGCCACACCGGGGCCGTTCGTCTTCCTGCTGGAGGCGACCAAGGAGGTGCCGCGCCGGCTTTCGCACCCGTCGCGCAAGACGATCGGCCTGCGCGTACCGGAACACGCGATTCCCCTGGCGCTGATGGCGGAACTGGGTGAGCCGCTGCTCTCCGCCACGCTGCAACTGCCCGGCGATGACGAACCCCTCAACGAGGCCGAGACCATTCGGGATCGGCTTGAAAAGCAGCTTGAACTCGTCATCGACGGCGGCCCGGCCCCGGCCGAACCCACCACCGTCATCGACCTGACGAGCGGCGAGCCCGAACTTGTGCGCCAAGGCCGGGGTGATCCGGCTCGCGTGGGCCTGTAGGCGAGCCCTTGGCGCGTGCTTCGGTGGCGCCGTGCCGCGGCGCGCGCTTGCTACAATAGCGCGCTTATGGACCCCACACTGATCCAGAACATCGCGGTTTACGCGATTCCCGTCCTGTTTGCCATCACGCTGCATGAGGCGGCGCACGGTTACGTCGCCAAGCATTTCGGCGACGATACAGCCTATGTCATGGGCCGCGTCAGCATCAATCCGCTGCGGCACATCGATCCCATCGGCACGATTGCGATGCCGCTGTTGCTGTATTTTGCAACCCAGGGTGCCTTTGTTTTCGGCTATGCCAAGCCGGTGCCGGTGCGCTTCGACCGTCTGCGGGACCCGCGCTGGCATGGCATGTGGGTGGCGCTGGCGGGGCCCGTCACCAACTTTGTCCAGGCGATCTTCTGGGGCGTGTTGGCGGTGGTGTTCGCGGTGGGCGGTGTGAACGAACCGTTCCTGATCGGCATGGCGCGCGCTGGCATTCTGGTCAATATGGTGATGGCCGCGTTCAACATGTTTCCGCTGCCGCCGCTCGATGGCGGGCGCGTGCTGGCAGCACTCCTGCCACCTCGGATGGCGCTCGGTCTGTCGCGCATCGAACCGTTCGGCTTCTTTATCGTGATGGCGTTGATTATTTCCAACGTCATCACCAACGTCTGGATGCGCCCGATCATGGCGCTGCTGTTTCAACTGCTGCAGTGGATTCTGAGTCCGCTGCAGATGCTGTTTTCCTGAGTCTTCAACCCCATTTCCCTCATGTTTCCTGACCGCGTTCTCTCTGGCATGCGTCCGACCGGTGCTCTGCACCTGGGGCATTACCACGGCGTCCTGAAAAACTGGGTCCGGCTGCAAGCCGAATACCCGTGCTTCTTCTTCGTCGCCGACTGGCATGCGCTGACCACGCACTACGAGTCGCCCGAGGTGATCGAGGAATCGGTGTGGGAAATGCTGATCGACTGGCTCGCTGCCGGTGTCGATCCGACGCAGTCCACGCTGTTCATCCAGAGCCGTGTGCCCGAGCACGCGGAGCTGTTCCTACTGCTCTCGATGGGCACGCCGCTGGGCTGGCTCGAACGCGTGCCGACATACAAGGACCAAATCGAGAAGCTCAAGGAGAAGGACCTCTCCACCTACGGCTTCCTCGGTTACCCGCTGCTGCAAGCCGCCGACATCCTGATCTACCGCGCCGGCTTCGTGCCGGTGGGCGAAGACCAGGTGCCGCACGTCGAGATGACGCGCGAAGTCGCCCGCCGCTTCAACTACCTCTATGGCCGCGAACCAGGTTTCGAAGAGAAGGCGCTGGAAGCGGCCAAGAAGCTCGGGGGCAAGCGCGCCAAGCTGTATCTGGAACTGCGCACTGCCTACCAGGAGCGTGGTGAAGACGAGGCCCTGGAGCAGGCCCGCGCGCTGCTGGCCGAATCGCAGAGCCTGTCCATGGGCGACCGCGAACGCCTGTTCGGCTATCTGGAAGGCGCCCGCAAGATCATCCTGCCCGAACCGCAGGTGCTGCTGACCGAGGCATCGCGCATGCCGGGTCTTGATGGCCAGAAGATGTCCAAGTCGTACGGCAACACGATCCGCATGCGCGAGGACAAGGAAACCGTCGAGAAAAAGGTTCGCACCATGCCGACCGATCCGGCTCGCGTGCGCCGCACCGATCCGGGCGACCCGGACAAGTGCCCGGTCTGGCAGTTGCATCAGGTCTACTCTGATGCCGACACGAAAGAGTGGGTGCAAAAGGGTTGCCGCAGCGCCGGCATTGGCTGCCTGGAGTGCAAGCAGCCCGTGATCGAGGGCATCCTGCGGGAGCAGCAGCCGATGCTTGAGCGCGCCCAGAAATACATCGACGATCCGTCACTGCTGCGCGCCATCATTGCCGATGGCTGCGACAACGCCCGCAAGGTTACGCAGGAGACCATGCGCGAGGTGCGCGAGGCGATGGGTCTGTCGTACAGCTGATGGGCTGTTGATGTCTGCTGTCGCGTCTGATTCACACACGTTCGCTGCGCCCTCGCCGTGGGTGGTGCGTTGGGCTGCTGGACTGCCGGCTGGCGCCTCCGTGCTGGACGTGGCTTGCGGCAGTGGACGCCACGTGCGCTGGCTGGCCGCACGCGGTCTACGCCTGACTGGCATCGACCGCGATGCGGCCGCGCTGTCGGGCCTCGCCGGCATCGCCGAAACCATCGTCGCTGACATCGAAGGCGGCCCCTGGCCGTTGCCTGCCGGCGCCACTTTCGATGCCGTTGTCGTCACGAACTATCTGCACCGACCGCTTTGGCCGCACTTGCTGGCGGCCGTCGCGCTGGGCGGCCGGCTGATCTACGAAACTTTCGCCGACGGAAACGAAACCGTCGGGAAGCCGTCGAACCCGGCATTCCTGCTGGCACCGGGCGAACTGCTCGATGCCGTGCGAGGCCAGATGCGGGTGATCGGCTACGAAGACGGTTTTCTCGCATCGCCCCGAGACGCTTACGTGCAGCGGATTTGCGCGGTTCGCGAGCCCTCAGGGGCGGTTGCGCCGCGCTACGCACTTTGAAGTTGCTGAGGACGGCGGCTTACCCGTCTCTTGGCGGGTCTCAGATGTGGCGAATCCGTTCTGACGATCCGGTACAATCCAATTGTTTACGTTCACGCTTTTGTCTGCTTTCGAAACCATGATCCAGATTTCCGGCAGTCTCGTCGCCATCGTCACGCCCATGCACGAGGACGGCAGCCTTGATTTCCCGTCCCTGCGCAAGCTCATCGACTGGCACATCGCCGAAGGCACCGACGGCATCGTGATCGTCGGAACCAGCGGCGAATCGCCGACCGTGTCGGTGGAAGAGCACCGTGAACTAATCCGCGTGGCGGTCGAGCAGGCCAACAAGCGCATTCCCATCATTGCCGGTACCGGCGGCAACTCCACCACCGAGGCGGTGGAGCTGACGGCCTACGCCAAGCAAGTAGGCGCTGATGCCTCCCTGCAGGTCGTGCCGTACTACAACAAGCCGACGCAGGAAGGCATGTATCTGCACTTCCGCAAGGTGGCCGAGTCGGTGGATCTGCCGGTCATTCTGTACAACGTGCCGGGCCGCACCGTGGCCGATATGACGGTCGAAACCATGCTGCGGCTGGCCGAAGTGCCGGGCATCATCGGCGTGAAGGAAGCCACGGGCAACATCGACCGCGCCGCGCACCTCATCAAGGGCGCACCGGCCTCGTTCAAGATTTACAGCGGGGATGATCCGACGGCCATCGCGCTGATGCTGCTGGGTGGCCACGGCAACATTTCCGTGACGGCCAACGTGGCGCCGCGTGCCATGCACGAACTGTGCGTTGCCGCCATGCGCGGCGACGTGGAGACGGCTCGCCGCATCCACATGCAACTGCTGTCGGTGCACAAGAACCTGTTCGTCGAGTCGAACCCGATTCCCGTCAAGTGGGCTCTCCAGGCCATGGACAAGATGGAAGGTGGCATTCGCCTGCCGTTGACGCCGCTGGCACCCCAGTATCACGAGGTTGTGCGCGCATCCCTGAAGGATGCCGGGCTGCTCTCCTGATTGTTTCAAGGCGCTTCTCAGGCCCTTAAGCCATCGTTCTCATCTGAAGGATCGCAAGTCAATGAAACTGTACCAAACCCGTCGCGGGGCTGTGGCGACGTCCGCTCAACTGTTGCTGGCCGCGCTGTCGGTTGCCCTGATTTCCGGTTGCGATACCGTCAATGAGGTGATGCAGCCGGACCGCATCGATTACAAATCGCAGGCCAAGAAAGGCCCGACGCTTGAGGTCCCGCCCGACCTGACCGGCATCCAGGCTGACCGCCGCTATGCCGCACCGGACACGGGCACGACCACGCTGTCGGCGTATACGTCAACGGCGCCCAAGGTCACGACGCCCGGCTCGGGCACCGAGAATGTGCTGCCTGCCGTGTCCGACATGCGCATCGAGCGTGATGGCAATCAGCGCTGGCTGCTCGTGAAGACCACGCCGGATGCCTTGTGGCCGCAATTGCGCACGTTCTGGCAAGAACTGGGCTTCCTGCTGGTGATCGACTCGCCCGAGACCGGTATCATGGAAACCGACTGGGCTGAAAACCGCGCGAAGATTCCGCAGGACATCATCCGCCGCACCGTCGGCAAGGTATTCGATGGCTTGTACTCGACGTCTGAGCGTGACAAGTTCCGCACCCGCATCGAGAAGGGTCCGAACGGCACGGTCGAAGTCTACATCTCGCACCGCGGCGCGCAGGAACAACTGGTCGGTTCGTCCAAGGACCAGACCGTGTGGACGCCGCGTCCGGCCGATCCGGAACTCGAAGCCGAATTCCTGTCGCGCCTGATGCAGCGGCTGGGCGCCAGCAAGGAGGCCGCACAGCAGAAGCTCGCGCAAACGCAGGCAGCGCACCCGGTGCAAGACGGCACGAAGGCTGAACCGGCCCCGCGTACCGGCCCATCGTTGCTGACGCAGTCGAATGGCCAACCGGTCCTGCAGGTGCCGGAGCCCTTTGATCGCGCATGGCGCACCGTGGGCTTGGCGCTGGATCGCGTGAACTTCACCGTGGATGACCGCGACCGCTCGCAAGGGGTCTACTTCGTTCGCTACGCTGATACGCGTGCCGAAGCCAACGCACCGGGCTTCTTCTCGCGCCTGTTCTCGGGCACGAAGATCGAAGACCTCAAGCGGGCCAAGCGTTACCGCGTGGTCGTGAAGGATGCTGGCACGTCTTCGACGGTGCTGGTGCAAAACGACGATGGCTCCGCGCAGACCGGCGACATCGGCAAGCGCATCCTGTCGCTGCTCGACGAGCAACTGCGGTAATCGGCATCATGCAGTACGGCTGCCTGGGTGGGCGATGACACTGAGATTCGCCAGCCTTGGCAGCGGCAGTGAAGGCAATGCGCTGCTCGTGGAATCCGCGAGCGGCGCGACGTGCACGCGCATCCTGCTGGATTGCGGATTCGGTATCCGCGAGACTGTGCGGCGGCTCGAGCGCCTGGGCTGTACGCCCGAATCCCTCAACGCCATCCTCGTCACGCACGAGCATAGCGATCACGTTGGCAGCGCCTATGCGGTTGCCGCCAAATTCGATATCCCCGTCTGGACCAGCCACGGTACGTATCGCGCCACGGAAAACCTGCGCGGCGCCGACCGTGCAGCCGTGCGTTTCTGCCGCGCCGACGATATGTTCTGTGTCGGCGATCTGCAGATCCTGCCGTACACCGTGCCGCACGACGCGCGCGAGCCACTGCAGTTCGTTTTCAACGACGGTGCGCGGCGCCTGGGTGTGCTGACCGATGCCGGCATGTTGACGGAATACCTGTGCGCCCATCTGGCAGGCATGCATGCCCTCGTGCTCGAATGCAATCATGACCGCGAGATGCTGGCCAATTCAGCCTATCCGTGGTCATTGAAACGGCGTATCGGTGGAGATTTCGGCCATTTGGCCAATGACATTGCAGCCGCGATCCTTACGCGCGTTCGCCACGACGCGTTGCATACGGTCGTTGCTGCGCATCTGTCCAAACAGAACAACACGCCGCTATTGGCTGCTGAGGCGATTGCCGTGCCCCTGGGGGCTCGCACTGAAGACGTGCCGATTGCGGATCAGGAAGAGGGCCTGCTTTGGTGCACCGTTTGAGGGCGGCTGGTCCGATCGACGCGGCTTGTAAGATTCAGAAACAACTTTGAATGGCGGATGGGTCGCGTAGTTGCTGCTCGGAGTTCCAACGCTAGATGGGCGCCCATAAAAAAAGCCGACCTGAAGGTCGGCTTTTTTGTCTCGCGAGAAACGCGATTATTGCTTGGCAGCCGGGGCCGAAGCAGCAGCATCCGAAGCAGCCGGAGCAGCAGCGGCGTCCGAAGCAGCCGGGGCAGCCGGAGCAGCAGCGGCGTCCGAAGCAGCCGGGGCAGCCGGAGCAGCAGCGGCGGGAGCCGAAGCTTCCGGAGCGGCGGCCGGAGCAGCGGCTTCTTCCTTCTTACCGCAAGCAGCCAGAGCCACAGCAGCCATCAGCGAGGCGATCAGGAGAGACTTTTTCATTTTTTCGATCCTTAAACTGAATTATGGAAAGCGGACAACAGAAAGCGCGATGAATAATTACCGGTAATTATCGCTCAGGTACTACACCTTCTTCTATGCTGGCAGCCAAGCCGCACGAGGACTGCTCGGCTTGCAAGCTAGCGTCGGATTATAGCGGCCTTTACCTACTGTGTGTAGCTGAGTCGGGGCTGACGCACGTGCGATTCAGACGCTTTTGTAACGATCTGTTTCAATGCGGAATCATCGTTGCGCGGGTCCAGCCAGCCTGAGCCAGCCTTCTTCGTACCAAGCGTGCAGCGTATCCATCAGATCTGGCAAGCCGGCCGCCGCATCCACGGATGCAGCGCTCGCACGACGTGCGTCCGCCAACGCGGAGAGCCACGCAAGCAGCGTTCCCGATGGTTCAAACGTATCGCCGTTGATCCAGAAGCGTTGCGCGTCATACAGCGCCTGCGTGCGCGCGTCCAGCACGATGCCTTCCTTGCGCGCCCGAGCCGTGAAGCGGGCAAGCGGCAAGCGGGGCTGCGTGACGAAGTCGACGTGATCCTTGGGTTCGGAAAGGTACGCGCCGAGGAATTCACCGACGAGTTCAGGCGTCCAGCGCAACGCGTTGAGCTTCTGGACAAGGGCCTTGACCATGGCGGCCGGCAGTTCGCCGGGGTGGGTGGTGGGCTTCTGTTCGGGATCGGCGTAGCGGCCGTCGAAGTTGGGGTCGTCTTCCAGCGTTTGCGACAGGAAGCCCAGGAAGTGGCCGGCCAGTTCGCGGTACGACGGTGAGCGGAAGCCGATCGAATACGTCATGCAGTCGCCCTCGGCCACGCCGTCATGTGCGTAGTGCGGCGGCAGATACAGCATGTCGCCGGGCTCTAGTACGAATTCCTCTTCGGGCTGGAAGTTGGCGAGGATCTTGAGCGGCAGATCGGGGACGAGCGTGAGATCGTCCTGGGCTGAGATGCGCCAGCGGCGCCTGCCGTGGGCCTGCAGCAGGAACACATCGTACGAATCGAAGTGCGGGCCGACGCCGCCGCCGTCGGTTGCGAAGCTGATCATCACGTCATCGAGCCGCGCGTCGGGAATGAACCGGAAACGCTGCATCAACGCTTCGACCGCTGGCTCGACGAGGTTCGCGCCCTGCACAAGCACCGACCAGTTGCGTGTCTTGCGCGAGGGCAGCGGGCGTTCGTCGAAGGGGCCGTGATTGAACGACCAGCGCCCGCGCGATTGCGCGATCAAGCGGGACTCGACATCGGGGCGCGCAGCCAGGGCAAGTACACGTTCAGGCGAGAGCGGAAAGTGCAGCGCACGCATCTCTTCGGGGGAGAGTGCCTGCCGGATCAGCAGAGGCTTCTTCTGCCAGTGCGTGCGCATGAAATCGCGCGGTGACAGCCCGCCGAGGAGTTGCGCCGGATGCCCCGCTGGAAGAGCAGGTTGGACGCCGCCATCGGCAGCGTATAATGGGACTTCGTTCATGGAGTGCGCAATTGAAAATCGCGAAGAATACGGTAGTGTCGGTGGCTTACAAACTGTCCGACGCGCAGGGCAACGTCATCGAGGAATCCGATGAGCCGATGGTGTATTTGCACGGCGGCTATGATGGCACGTTCCCCAAGATCGAGGAAGCGCTGGACGGCCAGGAACAAGGCTTCGAGACCAAGCTGCAGCTCGAACCGGACGACGCTTTCGGTGACTACGATCAGGAGCTGATCAAGATCGAGCCGCGTGATCGCTTTCCGGAACCGCTCGAAGTTGGTATGCAGTTCGAGGGCGTGCCCGAAGATGGCGACGAGGAAGATGCCATCGTCTATACAGTCACCGACGTGGCGGAAGACAAGGTTGTGCTGGACGGCAATCACCCGCTCGCCGGCATGGCGCTGCGCTTCGACCTGAAGGTGACCGAAGTGCGGGAAGCCACGGCTGAAGAGATCGAGCACGGCCACGTGCACGGTGAAAATGGCCTTGAAGTGGTGGACGAGGACGAGGACGATAAGCCGCACACGCTGCACTGATCGGCAAGTCCATCAAGGTACGAGAACGGGAGCTTCGGCTCCCGTTTTCTTTATTGCGCCGGCGCTGGCGTGATTTCCGGCGCTGGGATGGGGGTGTTGTCAAGGCGGCGGCTGCGGGTATGGAACAGCGGCGTGCGGCCTGGCGTGACGGACACTTCCAGCCAGCGATCGAGCACCGGCGAACCATAGGTGCGTGCGCGCATGACATGCGCGTCCGGGCGGCCGTCTTCGTCCTTGAGCGGGCGGTCGAGCATGAACGTCTGGCTGGCGCCGTGGATGAGCAGGACGGCACCGTCGTAGTCGCGCGTGAGCGCTCGCAACTGACGCTTGAGTGCAAGGTAGCCGTCATGCGAGCGGCGGCGCAGCCAGCCGTCGAACAGATTGGGTGCGCGGCGCCGTTCCCAACCGTCTTCAAAGAGTGGATCGGCCTGCATCATGACGACCACGCCCGCCATCTTGCGTTGGCGCGCGACGGCAAAGGCGCGTGCGAGCCATTGGCGATTGGCTTCAAGGCGGTCTTCGTATTCGCCGTTGCGCCCGCCCGCGGTCTTGTAGTTGTTGTTGTCGCCGGGCACGTTGAGGGTGACGAACAGCACGTCGTTCATCGTCCAGCGCGTGTTTTCGCGGTAGCTGCGGAATTTCGCCTGGTCGGACTGGCGCATGACCGTCATGGTGCGCTGGCCGAGCGTGTTGTCGTCGGGGTAGAACAGCTCGCGCAGGCGCAGCAGGCGCTCCACCGGGTCGAAACTGCCTGCGGCGGGGCGCTGGCAGTCGCTCCAGTCGTGGTCGCCCGGGATGTAGATGACGGGCGCGATCAGGCTGTCGAGCAGCTCATGGCGCGCTTCGAGCAGCGTGTCGGAACACGCTTCATCGCGGCCCTTGAGGTTGCCCAGATGGACGACGAAGGCGGGGTGTTCGGCGTCGATGGCGTCCAGCAGTGCGCGCACGGGGGCGACATCCTCGGCGCGGTCGGGCACGTTGCCGATCACCGTAAAGGTGAAGGCGCCCGGCGCGTCAGGTGCAGAATTCGCGACCTTGGGTGCAGCTGGTACAGCCACCGGCATCAGCATCGCCAACGCCATGGCGATGCATTGAAACGTGCGGGAAACTGCGCCGAGCCGGGTCATCGGAATCAGGCGGCCGGGCTCGCCAATGCCTTGAGGCGGTACAACGCATCGAGCGCTTCCCGCGGCGTCATGTCGTCGGGATCGATCCCGGCAAGCGCATCCGCAAGCGCGCTGTCGGGTGTTTCGGCGTCGGCATCGCCTTCGTCGACGATGGGCATATCGGCGGCGAGTGCAAACAGGTCGAGCTGGGGCGTGGCGCCTGTGTCGGCGGAATGCTGCTCCAGCCAGGCCAGCCGTTTGCGCGCGGCGCGAATGACCGGCTGCGGCACGCCCGCCAGTTGTGCGACCTGCAAGCCGTAGCTCTGGCTGGCCGGACCTTCCTGCACGGCATGCAGGAAGACGATGCCGTCACCATGTTCGACGGCGGAGAGATGCACGTTGGCGGCCTGTGCGAACTCCTGCGGCAGTTGTGTCAGCTCGAAATAGTGCGTGGCGAACAGCGTGTGGCTGCGATTGTGCGACAGCAAGTGACGCGCAATCGCCCAGGCAAGCGCCAGGCCGTCGAACGTGCTCGTTCCGCGGCCGATCTCGTCCATCAGCACCAGGCTGTTGGGTGTGGCGCGGTGCAGGATGGCAGCCGCTTCCGTCATCTCAACCATGAAGGTGGATCGGCCACCCGCCAGATCGTCGGCCGCGCCGATACGCGTGAAGATACGGTCGATTGGGCCGATGACTGCGGCCTCCGCCGGCACAAATGCGCCCACGTAAGCGAGCAGCACGACCAGCGCGGTTTGCCGCATGAAGGTCGATTTACCGCCCATGTTTGGGCCCGTGATCAGCAGCAGCTTGCGCGCCTCCTGCAGCATGCAGTCGTTGGCGACGAACTGTTCGACTTGTTGTTCAACCACCGGATGGCGTGCGCGCGTCAGCTCAATACCGGGTGCGTCCGTCAGCGTGGGGCGCGACCACGACAGCGCATGCGCACGCTCGGCCAGCGTCGCGAGCACATCGGCCTGTGCCAGCGCGGCGGCGATACGTTTGAATTCGGCCAGGTGCGGCAACAGTTTCTGGAGCAGCTCTTCGTAGAGGAGCTTTTCGCGCGACAGGGCACGGTCCTGCGCCGACAACGCCTTGTCTTCGAACGCTTTCAACTCGGGCGTGATGTAACGCTCGGCGTTCTTCAGCGTCTGGCGGCGGCGGTAATCGTCCGGCACCTTGGCGGCCTGGCCGTTGGTGACTTCGATGTAGAAGCCGTGCACGCGGTTGTATTCGACGCGCAGATTGGCGATACCGGTGCGCTCGCGCTCGCGGGCTTCCAGATCGACGAGGAACTGGCCGCAGTTTTCCGAGATGTCGCGCAGCTCGTCGAGGTCGGCATCGTAGCCGCGGGCGATGACGCCGCCGTCTCGCACCATCGCTGCCGGCTCGGCCATCACGGCGCGCTGCAGCAGGGCGTGGGCGTCTTCGGGCAGGGTGAGCGCGGCGTGCAGCTCGATGAGCAGCGGAGCCGCGTCGCTCTGCGGCAGTTCTTCGCGAATCTCGGGCAGGCGCGCGAGCGTGTCGCGCAGCGAAGACAGATCGCGCGGGCGCGCCGACAGCAGCGCCAGTCGCCCGGTAATGCGCTCCACATCCGACAGCGTGCGCAGCGTCGAGCGCAATGTTTGCCAATCGCCGCCGAGCAGCACCTCGATCGCCTGCTGCCGCGCTTGGGGGATGGCACGATCCCGCAGTGGATGATGCAGCCAATGGCGCAGCAGGCGGCTGCCCATGCTCGTGGCGCACGTGTCGAGCAGCGAGAACAGCGTCGGCGATTCCTGCCCACGCAGCGTCTCGGTCAGTTCCAGGTTGCGGCGCGTGGCGGTGTCCAGGCCGATGAATTCGCTTTCGTGCTCGACGGTCAGGCCGATCACGTGACGCAGCGATTGGCCTTGCGTGGCGGCTGCGTAATTGAGCAGCGCGCCGGCAGCCGCCAGTGCGGCCGTCAACGTTTCCGCACCAAAGGCGACGAGGCTCGCGACGCCGAGTTGCTCGCGCAGGCGGCGGGTGCCGGCTTCCACGTCGAAGTGCCAATCGGGCAGGCGCGTGCGGGCAACATCCACCTGGATGGTGTTGAGCGTTGCATCGTCGGCCAGCACTTCGGCGGGGCGGATGCGTTCGAGTTCGCGGTCGAGCTGGTCGGGGCTGCACTCCATCACGCGCAATTCGCCGCCGACGAGGTTGAGCCAGGCCAGACCGATCAGCGGTGCGGCGCCGCGCTTGGCCGGCAGATGCGCGATGGCTAGCAGGTGGTTGTTGATCTTGTCGGAAAGCAGGGCGGCGTCCGTCAGCGTGCCGGGTGTGACGACGCGTACGACCTTGCGCTCGACCGGCCCCTTGGTTGTGGCCGGGTCCCCGATCTGTTCGCAGATGGCCACGGATTCGCCCAGCTTGACCAGCTTGGCGAGGTATTGCTCGGCAGCGTGGAACGGGATGCCCGCCATGCGGATCGGATGCCCGTTGGAGCTGCCGCGTGCGGTGAGCGTGATATCGAGCAGGCGCGAGGCTTTTTCGGCATCTTCAAAGAAGAGCTCGTAGAAGTCGCCCATGCGATAGAAGACAAGCGTGTTCGGATGCCCCGATTTCAGCCGTAAATACTGCTGCATCATCGGGGTGTGCTTGTCGAAAGGGCCGTATTTCGGGTCGATCTCCAGAACCGGAGCGGAGTGTTCAGCCATGAGTACTAAAGCGCAGCGCGCGGCCGGATGTGATCCGATCAGGCCGCGCGCGGAAGGTGTTGAATCGCGCAATTGTTGCATACCAGCGATGCTGCTTCACTGCTTATCGTCGGCGAGCCGGGCTTCGAGAAAATCGAGAAAGCACGCAATCCGCGAAGCCAACTGCGTGTTGCGGTAGTACACCGCGTGAATCGGCTGCAGCACCTCCACCGTGGCGTCCTGCAGCACCTGCACGAGATCGCCCGCGCGGCGGTCTTCAGCGGTCATGAAATCAGCCAGGCAGACGATGCCCGCGCCTTGCAGCGCGAGCTGGCGCAGGGTTTCTCCGCTGGAGGCCTTGAGCGTGGGCTCGATGCGCAGGCGATCGCCGTACGGGCCGCGCAGGGGCCATTGGTTTAGCGATTCCGGCTGCACGAAACCGAGCAGGGCGTGCTTCTGCAGCTCATCCACGTGGCGGGGCCGCCCGTGCGCTTTCAGATAGGCAGGGCTCGCCAGCACGCGCAGCCGCCGCGTGCCAAGCAGGCGCGCACGCAGGGTGGAATCGCGCAGCGTGCCGATGCGGATCGCCACGTCGGTGTCTTCTTCCAGCAAATCGATGATCAGGTCGTTGGTGTTCAGCTCCAGCTCGATCTGCGGATACCGTGCGCGGAAGTCCGGCACCAGCGGCGCCACCACATGCAGCATGAACGGCATGGCAGCGTTGACACGCAGGCGGCCGGCAGGCTGCTGGCGGCGCAGGGCGATCTGCTCCTCGGCCTCGTCGACGGCGGCGAGGATGCTGCGCGCCTGCGCCAGAAACGTCGCGCCCTCGTCGGTGAGCGACAGCCGCCGCGTGGTGCGCGAGAGCAGGGTGGTGTCCAGCTTCTCTTCCAGGCGGCGCAACGCGCGGCTCACGCCCGACACCGTCTGGCCGAGCTGCTCAGCCGCCGCCGTGACGGAGCCCGTATCGACGACGGTGCGGAAGGCGAGCAGTTCTTCGAGCGTGGTTTTCATCGACGATTGTCAATTCCAAATCAAAAGAATTCTGCCTAATGTGGCGTAATTTGCAAAGGTCGCGTGCGGGGCGCCTTGCCCTGGACGGGCGCAAATGCAGTGCGGCGGCGCTTGGCGCGGGACGCCCCCTCAAGGTTGGCGGCCAGCCTGCCGATAGACCATTCGGACCCCTAAAACCATAGTGGGAACGCGTTTGCGCAAATGGCGCCTCGCGGTTCCGCATCCGGAGACTCTGGAATGAGTAAGCTCAGCTTTCGCCAAAAGCTTTGGCTGCCGCTGATCATCAGCCTTGTCGCGCTGACCTTGATCTCGGTATTCAACGCGTATCAGGCGCGCGAAATCCGCGTCGAGGAGCGCAAGAACAACCTCGTCAGCGTGACGACCATGGCCGTGAACCTGGTCAAGCAATATGACGACCTGACCAAGAACGGCACGTTGAGCAAAGACGCCGCGCAGAAAGAGGCGCTCGACCGCTTCAAGGCGCTGCGCTACGACAAGGACGGCTACTTCACCATCACCAGCTCCAACAACGTGGTGGTGATGCACCCGATCAAGCCCGAGTTCATCGGCAAGGACCAATCCGGCTTCAAGGACGCACAGGGCAATGCCGTCTACGTGGGCTTGTCCAACGCGGCCAAAGATCCGAAGGGCGGATTCACCAGCTATGTGTGGCCGAAAGTCGGCGGCTCGGAGCCGGTGCCCAAGACGGCTTTCGCGATGCGCTATGAGCCGTGGGACTGGGTCTTCTCGACCGGCGTCTACATGGACGACATCAATGCCGCGTTCATGACTTCGCTGTACCAGACCGGCGGGCTGCTGGTATTGGTCGGCGGTTTGCTGTTGCTGCTGGGCGGCGTCGCGAACCGCAGCCTGCAGCGCACGCTGGGCGGCGACCCCGCCTACGCGGCTGATGTGGCCAACCGCATTGCCGGCGGTGACCTGACGCTGGAGATTGCCACCCGCGCCGACGACAACAACAGCCTGCTCTACGCCATGAGCCGCATGCGCGGCGCGCTGGTGGACACCATCGGCCGCATCAAGGGCGCGTCGGAGACCATCGGCACCGCCACGCGCGAAATCGCCAGCGGCAACCTGGATCTGTCGTCGCGCACCGAGCAGCAGGCCAGCTCGCTGGAAGAAACGGCTTCGGCCATGGAGCAGCTGATGTCGACCGTGCAGCAGAACGCCGACAACGCCCAGCAGGCCAACCAGTTGGCCGCGTCCGCCTCGGATGTGGCCGTGCGCGGCGGCGACGTGGTGACGCGCGTGGTGGAAACCATGGGCTCAATCAACGCGTCGTCACGCAAGATCGTCGACATCATCGGCGTGATTGATGGCATTGCGTTCCAGACGAACATCCTTGCACTCAATGCGGCAGTCGAAGCCGCGCGTGCGGGGGAACAGGGCCGTGGTTTCGCTGTGGTGGCCGGTGAGGTGCGCAGCCTTGCGCAACGCAGCGCGGCTGCCGCCAAAGAGATCAAGGCGCTGATCGATGATTCCGTCGTCAACGTGGATGCAGGCAGCGCGCTGGTGGAAGAAGCCGGCACGACCATGCGGGAGATCGTCGCGAGCGTGAAGCGCGTGACCGACATCGTTGGCGAGATTTCGTCGGCCAGCCAGGAACAGCGCTCGGGTATTGAAGAAGTGAGCCACGCCGTCACGCAGCTTGACGACGCCACGCAGCAGAACGCTGCGCTGGTGGAGCAGGCCGCTGCTGCTGCGCAATCGCTGGAAGAGCAGGCCGTGAGCCTGACGCAGGTGGTGGCGCAGTTCCGCCTCGATGCGCATGCGCTGCGTGCGCCGGCCATGGTGGCGCGGGTTGAGCCGGCTGTTGCGCCGGTCAAGCCCGTGGCACTCGCAACGCCGATGGCACCGGCATCACCCACGGACGAAGCGCCGCGGCGCGGGGCCGCCAGGCCGAGCACCGAAGCTGCCAAGCCCAAGCTGACGTCGCGCAAGCCGCCTGTGTTGCGAAAGGCTGCTGCCAAGCCGGTCGAGCGAACCGAAAAGAGCCTGGCTGCACCGGCAGCGATACCCGCGAGCCTGGCCAAGGCGAAGCCTCTGGTTGCCGCTGGAGACAACGCTGACTGGGAAACGTTCTGACCCACGATTGACCTTCACCTCGTTGACCCCGCACACCGCAAGCATGGGTTTGCCTGCCGGGACCCCGGAGACAAGATGGACCGCATTTTGAAGAACACCAGCGTGCGCGCTGGCCTGCTGGCGATTCTGATCACCTTTGCACTGATGATCGTGGTCGGCGCGGCGGTGGGTGTGCTGGCCTTGCGCACCACCAACGCGGCCACCGAGCGCGTGCATCAGATTTCCGACCGCAGCATGCTGTTGAACGACGCGTACAAGGACATGCAGCGCGCGCGCACCGGCATGTCGCGCCTGTACAGCGTCCTTCGCGAGAACATGGATGACGCTGCCAAGACGACAGCGCTTGCCAGCTCGGAGAAGGGCCTGAAGAAGTCCATCGAACAGGTCGAAGCCTTCAAGAATGCGCCGCCCATCGAAGGTGTGGACGAGTCGCTGCGCCAGGCGATCGTGCAGGCCGCACAGACGCACATCGAAGCCGTGCAGCGTGGCATGGCGGCCTTGCGCGCAGGTGATGCCTCAGCCTATGCCCCGATCAACTACAAGGACGTGACTGATACCGGTGCAGCGTGGTCGGTGCAAATCGAGAATTTCCAGCAGCTCGTCAAGAAGCTGGCCAAGGACGAGGCCGACAGCGGCCGCGCGCGCTACGAAACGATCCTCAAGTTCGTGGCGCTCGGTATTGCCATGGCGCTCGCGTTGATCGTGGCGGTGTTCTACGGGCTCAAGGCCTTCGTGATCACGCCGCTCAACGAAGCTGTGACCGTGCTGAGTCGCGTGGCTGAAGGCGATTTGGCCGTGCATGTCAAAACGGGTGGCCGCAATGAACTGGGCCGCCTGCTGGCTGCCGTGGGTCGCATGCGCGAAAGCCTGGTGAACACCGTTCGCCAGGTGCGTAACAGCTCGGATTCGGTCAACACCGGCGCGCACGAAATCGCCAGCGGCAACCTCGATCTGTCTTCGCGTACCGAGCAGCAATCCGCCTCGCTCGAGAAGACGGCTGCCAGCATGGAGCAGATGACCTCCACCGTCACCAACAACTCCGAGAACGCCCGCCAGGCCAGCGCGCTGGCGTCGAATGCGGCAGACCTGGCTTCGCGTGGCGGCGATGTAGTGCGTGGCGTGGTGGCCACCATGGACGACATCAGCGCGGGCTCGCGCAAGATGGCCGACATCATCGGCGTGATTGACGGCATTGCGTTCCAGACCAACATCCTGGCGCTCAACGCTGCCGTGGAAGCTGCCCGCGCCGGCGAGCAGGGCCGCGGCTTTGCCGTGGTGGCAGGCGAAGTGCGCGCGCTGGCTCAACGCAGTGCTGCTGCGGCCAAGGAAATCAAGACGTTGATCGACGATTCGGTGTCGCGCGTGCAAGCGGGCCACACGCAGGTGGCGCAGGCCGGCGAGACTATCACCGAGACCGTGGAGGCCGTGCGCCGCGTCGCCAACATCGTTGAAGACATTGCCTCCGCATCGGTCGAGCAGACGCAGGGCATCCTGCAGATCGGCCAGGCCGTGACGGAAATGGAGCAGGTGACGCAGCAGAACGCCGCGCTGGTCGAACAGGCGGCCGCCGCCGCGCAATCGCTGGAAGAGCAGGCGCAGAACCTCACGCAGGTCGTGTCGCAGTTCCGGCTGGATGGGGCAGAGAACGCCGCGATGGCTGTGCGCAAGCCCGAGAAGGTTTCCAAGCCGGTGGCCAAGGCCGCTGCACAGCCGGTCAGCGCGGCCAAGCCGGCACGGGCGGCGCTGCGCAAGCGCGAACCGAAGATCGCAGTTCAGCCGGTGGCTTCGGTGCCGGTCGCACCTGCCGCTGCCGCCCGGAAGCAACAGCAACCTCTGGCCGTAGCCGGTGGCAGTTCCGACGCGGATTGGGAAACGTTCTAAACGGTTGAGAACTCAGGCTTCGAGCGCTGGGCCATCGATGCGTCTGGCCCAGCTTTCCACCTCGCCACGTGCGAGGCGGCCTTCCACCAGCTTGCGCCATGACGGCGTGAGCGGCAGCGTCAGCATCTCGGCCAGCGCCGCACGATCGAGCATGTTGCGGTAAAGCACATCGAGTACACGCGCCAGCGGCCAATGCGGCCATGGGCGCTCGAACCATTCGAGCGTATCGCCCGCGCGCACCGTGCCACCTTCCAATACCCGGTAATACCAGCCCGTGCGGCCCGTGTGCTGCACGCGGCGCGCCATGTCGCGCGTGTTGAATCGGTCGTTGAGCTTCCAGCACGGCTGACGGAGTTGCGACACTTCCAGCACCACGCTGCCCGCACGCAGGCGGTCACCTACGCAGATGTCGGCTTCGGTGATGCCCGTCGTGCTCAGGTTCTCGCCAAACGCGCCGGGCTGTGCGAGCATGGGATGCGCGCCGATATCCGCCTGCCAGCCCGCGTAGTGGTCGAACGGGTAGTGATGGATTGCTTTGTCGGGGCCGCCATGCACACGCAAATCGCCTTGCTCATCACCGACGATGCCGTTGATGCCCACCTCCACCGCATCGTGCACGGGGCGCTTGTCGATGGCGCTGCGCGAGCCTGGGCGGGTGTAGTCGACAGCGCGCCCGGTGAGGACGGTATCGATGCGGACGGGACCCGGCAGCGTCATGCGGCCTCCGCGCGATCCAGCCAGACGGAGAAGACCTCGCGCGCGCATTGCGACAGGCGTTCCGCAACCGCCGGCACCTGCGCGCGCAACGCACGTGGGTCGATGCCCGCTGCGCCGAGTTCCGCCGCATGCCCGATCAGCCAGGCTTCAAGCTCGTCCAGGTCGGCCTCCAGATGGAATTGCAACCCCAGTGCGTGGTTGCCAATGGCGAAAGCCTGCTCGGCGCAGATTTCAGTGAATGCCAGCCATTGCGCGCCGGGCGGTAAGTCGTACTGGTCGCCATGCCAGTGCAGCACCGGCGTGCCGTCGGCCAGCGGCGCGAGCGGTGAGCCTGCGCCTGCGGCCGTGAGCGTGATGGGTGCAAAGCCGATTTCCTTCACGCCCATCGGCTTGACCGCCGCACCGAGCGCGCGAGCGATCAGCTGGGCGCCCAGGCAGATGCCAAGCAGCGGCTTGCGTGCGGCCAGCCGCTGCGCAATGGCGGCCGCTTCATCGCGCACGAACGGATACGTTGCATCGTCATACGCGCCGATTGGTCCGCCCAGCACGATCAGCAGATCCGCATCCACCACGTCGTCGGCCGGCACCGGCTCCACGCCTACGTCCACGGTGCGCACCGTGTAGCCCCTCGCTTCCAGCAGCGGCTGCAGTATGCCGAGGTGCTCGAACGGAACATGGCGCAGGGCGAGGGCGTTTTTCATGGCAGTCGATGGCGTTGAGGGCGAGACTCATTGTGAATGAGGGGCGAGGCGCGCAAAACCCGTTCGGCTTGCGGGGGATTGTTTCGGGGCATTGGCAGGTTGCTCGACACGCTCGCCGATGGGGTGGTCCGCGCCGCCGGTAGCGAACCTGCTACCGAACACGCCGGCTAAGCGTCGCTTATATCGGTTGTTAGTAACGTGCATTGCACTCCCCACGAAAAACCCGATTCGAGGGGTGTCAGTCTCGCGTCATCTCATTGAGATCGTTCTCCACAGAGTGCCGCCTCGGTACCGATAAAAAAGATTCTGGAGGGAGTTGTGCAGAAGCCAATGCTGCATTGGGCTGTGGCGTGCATTGCCGTGGCTTGCCTGGGCGCGTGCGCGCCGATGGTGTCCACCGCACCAGCCACGCTGGCCAGCGACAACGCGACAGGCCCGTCGCGCATTCAGTTGAAATCTTCAACGGAGATACGCCTGGAAACTGGCTATACGCGCACGCTTGCGGCCGGCTCCAACTGGCAGCGCGTGGGTACGCTGTCGCAAGGCGCTGTCTATCGCCCGGTCGGCACGATCTTCACGATTGAAGGCCGCCAGGTCCACGAGGCCTATCTGGTGATCGCCGGTCAACGCCTGGTCGGGTTTTACCTGCCAGGCGAGCAGGCGTACTCCCCGCTTTCTACCGCTGTATCCGTCACAACAGGAGAATCACAATGAAGGGGGTTTTGCGCGCATTGGCTTCGGCCATCGGTGTCACGGTTCTGATGGCGGGTTGCGCGTCGGGCGTGAAGTATTCCGAAATGGCTTCGTCGATTCCGACGCTCAAGCAGGATCAAGGGCGCGTGTACTTCTTCCGCTCGTCGTCGCTGATTGGCGCGGCGCTGCAGCCGGACATCAAGCTGAACAGCGAAGTGGTTGGTCAATCCAAACCGGGCGGCTTCTTCTTCGTTGACCGTCCGGCCGGCAAGTATGTCGTGTCAACGGCCACCGAGACCGAGAAGACGCTGACTTTCGCGCTGGACGCCGGCGAGACAAAGTACGTGCGCACGTCGCCGTCGTTGGGTCTGATTGTCGGCCGCGTGGTGCCGGAGCTTGAAACACTGGAAAAGGCGCAGGCCGAACTGCCGTCGTTGAGCTTCGCGCCCAACGAGCCGCCGGTTGCGAAGAAGTAAGCTCCGAGAAGTGAAAAAAAGCCCGCATAAAGCGGGCTTTTTGTTGGCGGCTACTGGCTGGCTACCGGCGAGCAGCGCGCAATCAAGCCTCAGCCTTCGACCGCGAGAACGGCGAGGTGATCTTGATCATCTGCACAAAGGCCTTCGGGTTGCCGGCCAGGACTTCACCCTGGTCGAGGTAGCCCGATTCGCCGGTGTAGTTGCCCACCAGACCGCCCGATTCCGTCACGAGCAGCGAGCCGGCGGCCATGTCCCACTTGCTGAGCCCTTGCTCGAAGAATCCGTCAAGGCGGCCGCACGCGACGTAGGCGAGGTCCAGCGCGGCGGCGCCGGGGCGACGCAGGCCGGCGCAGTTTTCCGTCATGGTCGCAAACAGGCGGGTGTAGTCGTACAGGCCTTCCAGGTCGCGGTAGGGGAAGCCGGTGCCGATCAGGCAGTCGGCCAGTTTGTCGCGGCGCGTGACGCGGATGCGGCGGTTGTTAAGAAATGCGCCGGCGCCCTTGGAGGCGGTGAAAAGTTCGTCGCGCGTCGGGTCGTACACCACGGCCTGCGTGACGACGCCACGCTGCATCAGCGCGATCGACACGCCATATTGCGGAAAGCCGTGGATGAAGTTGGTCGTGCCGTCGAGCGGGTCGATCACCCAGACGTTTTCGCTGGCGGTTTCGCCGTCGGCCCAGGACTGGCCGGACTCTTCCGCTAGAATCGCGTGATCGGGGTAGGCAGTCTTGATGACTTCGATGATCGCCGCTTCAGCTGCGCGGTCGACTTCGGTGACGAAATCGTTGTGTTGTTTGCGCTCGGTGCGCAGGCTATCGACGTCGAAGGACGCGCGGTTGATGACGGTGCCGGCCTTGCGAGCAGCCCGGACGGCGATATTGAGCATCGGATGCATGTGGGATCTCCGCGCCTGGCGCGCCGATTTTTCGGAAGCGGCCGCAGGCGAAACAACACAACGAATTGTAGAAGAACGAGCGGCGGGCCAATCTCGCGATCCTGCCCGCCGTCAAAAGAGTGGCCGTATTGTATATGAACCCCGCCTCCGGCGCCCCGCGAATTGCGCCAATGAGCACCCCAAACACCACCCCCGCCGACCCGGAAACGCTGCGCCAGCGCGCGGCGCGGTGCCGTTTCGTGCTGGTTGAGACCAGCCACCCGGGCAATGTCGGCTCCACGGCACGTGCGCTCAAGACCATGGGGTTTGGCGAGCCCGGTAGCTTCGTGCTCGTCCGCCCGCGCGAGGCCAACGCAAAGCGCCACGCCGATGCCGTTGCCATGGCAAGTGGCGCCGATGACGTGCTGGCCGCCGCCCGCGTCGTCGACGACATTGGCGAGGCGTTGGCCGGTGCCTCGCTCACCATCGCGCTCACCGCCCGCCCGCGCGAGTTCGGACCGCGCCGTATTGGGCCGCGTGCCGCAGCAGAAGAAGTGGCCGCCCTGCTGGCCGCGCCGGACACCACCGTTGCTTTGGTCTTCGGCAACGAGCGATTCGGTTTGCCCAACGAGGTGGTGGAGCGCTGCCACGTCGTCACGCACATTCCCGCCAATCCGGCGTATGCCTCGCTGAACCTCTCGCAGGCAGTGCAGTTGATTGCGTACGAAGTGCGCATGGCGCTGCTGGCCGGCACCGGCACGAGCGACACGCGCATGGATGGCGTCGGCTTTGTCGGCGAGCCGGCCACCGCCGAGCAGATCGACGGAATGTTCGAACATCTGGAGCAGGGCTTGGTCGAGATCGGTTTTCTCGACCCGGCCCAGCCGAAAAAGCTGATGCCGCGCCTGCGGCGTCTGTTCGCCCGCACGCAGCTGGAGACCGAAGAGGTCAACATCCTGCGCGGGATTGCCAAGCACATGCTGGGCCGCCGCGCCACAGACACTACGCCACCCACCGGCGCAGCCGACGACTGTCGCTGACCGCCCGGAAAGCCGCCCGTTGTTGATCAAACAGGGCGGCATCCCCCGCATGTCGGGCTAAAACCCTTGCCGCAGCGCGGTAAGGCAATGCCTTACACTGCCCTCAGCGCATCGCGTATATAGATATAACGATCCACACACCTCAAGATGTTCACACGCATTCGCGAAGATATCGGCGCCATCATGGAGCGAGACCCGGCCGCGCGCAGCCGCTGGGAAGTGCTGACCTGCTACCCAGGTCTGCACGCCATCATCGTCCATCGGGTCGCGCATGCGTGTTGGCACGGCGGCTTCCGGTGGCTAGGGCGGTGGTTCTCGCACCTCGGGCGCTTTCTCACCGGCATCGAGATCCACCCCGGCGCGACTGTTGGCCGGCGCGTGTTCATCGACCACGGCATGGGCGTCGTGATTGGCGAGACCGCTGAAATCGGTGACGACTGCACGATCTACCAGGGCGTCACGCTGGGCGGCACATCGCTCTACAAGGGCGCCAAGCGGCATCCGACGCTCGGCAAGGGCGTGGTGGTGAGCGCGGGCGCCAAGGTGCTTGGCGGCTTTGTCATCGGGGATGGAGCGCGCGTTGGCTCCAACGCGGTCGTGCTCAAGCCGGTACCGCCGGGTGCTACGGCGGTTGGCATTCCGGCGCGCATCATCGAACGCGATGTCGCTACCGAGGCCCGGTCTGCGCTCAAGCAGGAGTTTTCCGCTTATGGCATTACGCCGGATGCGGACGATCCGGTGTCGTTGGCGCTCAAGCGGCTGATCGACCACAGCGAGCTTCAGCAGGAGCGCATCGAGTCGATTCTGTCCGCGTTGGATCGCCTGGGCGCGCACTTGGAAAACTCGCCGAACGATCCCTTCGACGCAAGCCAACTGAAGCGGATGCTCAAGTAAGCGGCGGGCGCGTGACAGCAGGTCAGGCCGTCACTTGCTCGACCGTCAGCGCGCCGTCCTGCAGTTTGAGGAAACTGCCGCGCGGCTGTGCCTGGTCGAAATCCCAGTCGGAAAGAACCCAGCGTTCACCGCCAGGCTCGTGATGCAGCTGCGGGCGGTGCGTGTGGCCGTGGATCAGCGTGGATGTCTTTGAGGCCTTGAGCAGCGCGTCCACCGCTTCGGGTGCGACGTCGCCCATCATCGCAGCGGCGCGGGGTTCGCCGGCAACATTGGCGGACATGGCGCGGCCAGCTTCGCTTTCTGCGCGCATCTTCTGCGCGATCTTCAGCCGCCAGCGCAGCGGCATCGTCAGGAATATCCGCTGCACCCAGCGCTTGCGCGTCCAGTGGCGAAAGCGCATGTAGGCCGTGTCGCGCGTGCAGAGGGCGTCGCCGTGGGCAAGCACGATGCGCTGGCCATCATCCGCTTCCAGCACGGTGGGATCAGGTAGCAGCGTAGCGTGTGCGGCATTCAAGAAACGCTTGCCGAGCAGGAAGTCGCGATTGCCGTGCATGAACAGCACGCGCGTGTCGCCCGCTGCCACGTCAGCGAGCAGGCTGGCGATGTGCTGGTGGAACGGATCAGCCAACTCTTCATCGCCGACCCAGTATTCGAAGAAGTCACCCAGGATGACGAGCGTGCGTGCCTCGCGGGCGCGCGTGCGCAGGAAGCGCTCGAACGCAGCGGCGGTGGCCGGCATGCTGGCCGTGAGGTGCAGATCCGAAATAAAAAACACCGGCCCGGAAACCCGGACCGGTGTCTTCAGCGCGGAGGCCTGTGCGGCGTGCGCTGCGTCGATCATTCGATCACTTCGGCGCTTTCGATGATCACGTCTTCCATCGGCACGTCCTGGTGGAAGCCGCGGTTGCCCGTGCGCACCGAGCGGATTTTGTCGACCACATCCATGCCTTCGGTCACTTTGCCGAACACGGCGTAGCCCCAGCCTTGCGGCGTCGGCGAGGTGTGGTTCAGGAAGTCGTTGTCGACCGTGTTGATGAAGAACTGCGCCGTGGCCGAGTGCGGGTCGTTGGTGCGAGCCATGGCAATGGTGCCGCGCTCGTTCTTCAGTCCGTTGTTGGCTTCGTTGTCGATCGGCGCCTTGGTGGGCTTCTGGCTCATCTTCTCGCCCGGCTCGAATCCGCCGCCCTGGATCATGAAGCCCTTGATGACGCGGTGGAACACCGTGCCGTTGTAGTGGCCATCCTTCACATAGGCGACGAAGTTGGCAACCGACTTGGGTGCCTTCTCAGCGTCCAGGGCCAGGGTGATGTCGCCGTGGTTGGTGTGCAGCTTGACTTGGGTCATGGTGAATTCCTTGGGTGGGGCAAAAATGCGTTACTTGGAGACGACGGTGGCCGATTCAATCACGATCGGCTTCACGGGCACGTTCTGGTGCGGGAACTTGGTGGTGGTTTCCACCGCCTTGATCTTGTCGATGGTGTCAGTGCCGTCAACCACCTTGCCGAAGACGGTATAGCCGTAACCGTCCTGACCAGGGTAGTTCAGCATGTTGTTGTCGACCACGTTCACATAGAACTGCGCCGTGGCGGAGTTCGGGTCCATGGTGCGTGCCATGGCGATCGTGTACTTGTCGTTCTTCAGGCCGTTCTTCGATTCGATCTCGACCGGGGGGCGCGTGTCCTTCTGTTTCATGTCGGGCGTGAAGCCGCCGCCCTGGATCATGAAGCCGTCCATCACGCGGTGGAAAATCGTGCCCTTGTAGAAGCCGTCCTTCACGTACTGCAGGAAGTTGGCGACCGTCTTGGGCGCCTTGTCCGGATACACCTCAACGGTGAAGTTACCCATCGATGTCTTGAACTGGATGCGCGGCGCGGACGCGGTGGCTGCCGTGGCTGCGGTGGCGGTTACGGCCAGTGCACACACGAGCCCGGCAAAGAGGGAGCGAATACGGAGCATGGTCAGGAAGAGAGAGCTTGTGGGTGGGAAAGCAGGATCGGGCCGCGTCTTCTTATTGACGCTTCGCCGGCTTGGCAGTCACACCGCTGGCTGCAGGCAGCGTGGTCGTGACAGGTTTGGTGGCAGGGTGCACGCCCGGCAGGTCGGGCAGGGCATCCAGACGTGCCCGGGCGGTGGCGTTCTTGGGGTTCAGCTTGATCGCGCTCTGGTACGACTGCGCGGCCAGGCGGACGTAGACATCGCCAAGATTGGATTGCGCCAGCGCATTTTCCGGTGCCACGCGGTTCGCCATGATCAGGCTGTCGCGGGCACGGAGCAGCTCACCGCGCTCGGCATACAACGCAGCCAGGTTGATGTATGGCTCGGGCAGTTCCGGGAAATCCTGTGTCATCTGGCTGAAGGCCACGATGGCGTCGTCCGCGCGGCCCAGGCCGGCAAGTGCAACACCGCGCTGGAAGCGTGCCTGCGCGTTGCGCGGCTGGGAGGCGACGTCCTTGTCCAGCTCTGTCAGCGCCTCGGCGTATTGCTTCTTGGTCAACGCGTCGTCGATGCGCTTCTGGCGCGCGACCTGCGGCGCTTGCTGCGTGCTGGGCATCAAATCGGCCGGCAAGGCAAAGCCGGCGGTCTGGGCGAAGGCCGGTGCCGCCGACATGGCAAGCAGGCAAGCCAGGGTTGCAGCGGTCTGACGCAGCAGTCTGTTCATGAGAATCGGTTCCGTTATACTCCGCCGCATTCTAACAAACCGTCTTTGTGCGCAGCAGCGGCCGTGCGCGCCAGGAAAGGTTCTTGACGGGGAGCATGCCTCACGCACTGGCAGGCCGCCCTGTCAGCGCAGTTCCGGTAAGATATGCCGCTAGTTTTGCAGGCGCCGTGCCGGCGCCGATTGCCTCCAATTTGGTCCGCCCGCAACGTTGTACCTCGCATGCGCGGCGCGCTGAGTCTCCCGACACCGCTTCATGGAATCACTCAAGATCTACAACACGCTCGCGCGTGAGAAACAGACGTTCGTCCCCATCGAGCCCGGCCGCGTGCGCATGTACGTGTGTGGCATGACGGTGTACGACTACTGTCACGTCGGGCATGCGCGGGTCATGGTGGTGTTCGACATGGTGCAGCGTTGGCTGCGCGCGGCCGGTTACGACGTCACCTACGTGCGCAACATCACCGACATCGACGACAAGATCATCAAGCGTGCGGTCGAGAACGGCGAGACGATGAGTGCGCTGACGGGCCGCTTCATCGCTGCCATGCACGAAGACGCCGATGCGCTTGGCGTGCAGCGCCCGGACCACGAACCCCGCGCCACCGAATACGTGCCGCAGATGCTGAGCATGATCGGCAGGCTGCAGACGAACGGCCTCGCCTATCAGGCGACCGACGGCGATGTGAACTACGCGGTGCGCAAATTCCCCGGTTACGGCAAGCTGTCCGGCAAGTCGCTCGAAGACCTGCGCGCCGGCGAGCGCGTGGCGGCCAATGATGCCAAGCAGGACCCGCTCGACTTCGTGCTGTGGAAATCCGCCAAGGCCGACGAACCGGCTGAATCGCGCTGGGCGTCGCCGTGGGGCGAGGGCCGTCCGGGCTGGCATATCGAATGCTCGGCGATGAGCTGCGAGCTGCTGGGCGAGCATTTCGATCTGCACGGCGGCGGCGCCGATCTGCAGTTCCCGCATCACGAGAATGAAATTGCGCAGTCCGAAGGGGCGACCGGCAAGACGTTCGTCAACATGTGGATGCACAACGGCTTCGTCCGTGTGAATGACGAGAAGATGTCGAAATCGCTCGGCAACTTCTTCACCATCCGTGACGTGCTGAAAGTGTACGACGCGGAAGTCGTGCGTTTCTTCATCCTGCGCTCGCACTATCGCAGTGACCTGAATTACAGCGACGCCCACCTCGACGACGCGCGCCATGCGCTCACGCGCCTGTACACCGCGCTCAAGGATGTGCCGGCGGCGGTGGGTGCAAAACCCGACTGGAGCGAGTCGCATGGCAAGCGCTTCCTCGAAGCGATGAACGACGACTTCAATACGCCGGTCGCCGTGTCGGTGCTGTTTGAACTCGCGAGCGAAGTGAACAAAACGCGCTCGCCCGAATTGGCCAGCCAACTGGCTGCGCTGGCCGGCGTGATCGGCCTGCTCGGCCGCGATCCGCATGCGTTCCTGCAGGGCGGTGTGTCGGCCGATGGTGTGGACGCGGCAGAAGTGGAAGCGCGTATCGAAGAGCGCCGCGCCGCCAAGGCCGCCCGCGATTTTGCCCGCGCTGATGCCATCCGTGCCGATCTGCTGGCCGCCGGCATTGTCCTGGAAGACAAACCGGGTGGCCTGACCGAGTGGAGACGCGCATGAGCGCGGTGGCCAAGAAAGCCAACGTAGGACGCAGCACCGCTGCCAAGAAAGCGCCGGCGGTGACGGTGTCGGCTGCCAAGAAAGCAGTCGCCAGAAAAGTCGACGGCGTGGCGAGCAAGACGGCCGTCGCCAAGAGCGCACCGATCAAGGCCGCCAAGGCCCCGGCCAAACGCGTGCCTGCGAGCAAGGTGCCACTGCCCGAAGCACTTGCCGCCAGCGAGACGCTGCCTGTGCCCGCGGAAGTGGTGCTCTCGGGGCCGCCCGAGTACTGGCAAGAAGCTTGCGCAGACCTGATGAAGCGCGACCGTATCCTGCGCAAGATCATTCCGACGTGTGGCCCGGCGCACTTGGCTTCGCGCGGCGATCCGTTCGTCACGCTGGCGCGCTCGATTGTCGGGCAACAGATTTCCGTGAAGGCTGCGCAGTCGGTGTGGGAACGCGTCGTGGGTGTGTGCCCCAAGCTCGTGCCCGCCCAGTTCCTGCGTGCGGGCCAGGAGAAGCTGGCGGGTTGCGGCCTGTCCAAACGCAAGGCCGAGTACATCCTTGATCTGGCCGATCACTTTCGCAACGGCACCGTGCACGTCGCCAAGTGGGCCGAGATGGAAGACGAAGACGTGATCGCCGAGTTGACGCAAATCCGCGGCATCGGCAGATGGACAGCAGAGATGTTCCTGATGTTCAATCTGATGCGCCCGAACGTGCTGCCGCTGGACGATATCGGCCTCATCAACGCGATTTCCCAGAATTATTTCAGTGGCGAACCCGTCACTCGCAGCGAGGCGCGGGAAGTAGCCGCCAACTGGGAGCCATGGCGCACCGTGGCCACTTGGTATATGTGGCGCAGCCTAGACACGGCGACCACCTATTGATCTGTTCATTTCGATGAAACGGAGCGCGTCGCCGGACGGTCAAAATCCGGTAGAATGCGCGCCTTCAAGAGCCTTTCAGAAGATCCATGAAAACAACCTTCCTGGAGTTCGAGCAGCCGATCGCAGAACTTGAGGCGAAGATCGAAGAACTTCGCTTCGTACAAGACGATTCCGCTGTCGACATTTCTGAAGAAATTTCCCGCCTGGCTTCCAAGAGCCAGCAGCTCACCAAAGATCTGTACGCCAACCTGACGCCTTGGCAGGTCGCGCAGATCGCCCGGCACCCGCAGCGTCCATATACGCTCGATTACGTCCGCGAGATCTTTACCGACTTCCACGAACTGCACGGCGATCGCACCTTCGCCGACGACCTGTCGATCGTGGGCGGTCTGGCGCGCTTCAACGGCCAAGCTTGCATGGTGATCGGTCACCAGAAGGGCCGCGACACGAAGGAACGCGCGCTGCGCAACTTCGGCATGTCCAAGCCCGAGGGCTACCGCAAGGCCAAGCGGCTGATGGAGCTGGCGGACAAGTTTGGCCTGCCGATCTTCACGTTTGTCGATACACCGGGCGCATTCCCGGGCATTGATGCGGAAGAGCGTGGCCAATCCGAAGCCATCGGGCACAACCTGTTTGTGATGGCTGGCCTGAAGGTGCCTCTGATCGCCACCATCATCGGTGAAGGCGGTTCGGGCGGCGCACTGGCCATTGCCATGGGCGACTCGGTGATCATGCTGCAGTTCGCCACCTACGCCGTGATCTCGCCGGAAGGCTGCGCGTCGATCCTGTGGAAGACCGCAGAGAAGGCGCCGGAAGCCGCTGAGGCACTGGGCCTGACCGCGCATCGCCTGAAGGCGCTCGGCCTGATCGACAAGATCGTCAACGAGCCGCTGGGCGGCGCACACCGTGATCCGAAGAGCATGGCGACGATGCTCAAGCGCGCGCTGGCCGAATCGCTGCGCCAGTTCCAGGGCATGAAGACGTCGGAACTCCAGGCGCGCCGTCACGAGCGCCTGATGGCTTATGGCAAGTTCAAGGAAACCGAAGGTCGCTGATTCGTCGGCTGATCTCGTCAACAAGGTCGCACAACGCGTTGCCGCGTGTGCGGCCTTTGTTGTTTCTGGCGAGATCGAAACACCGACCGTGGCGATTGCACTGTCGGGCGGGCGGGATTCCGCCGCGCTCCTGCACGCGTGTGCTGCGTGGCGGGATGCGGGCGCCCGTGTGCAGCTCGTTGCCCTGCATATTCACCACGGCTTGCAGGCCGATGCCGATGTGTGGGAATGTGCCTGTCAACGTATGGCCCAAGCCGCCGGCGTGGCGTTTCATGCGCGTCGCGTCTACGTAGAGATTGATGCGGGGCAGGGCGTTGAAGAAGCGGCGCGCGAAGCCCGGTATGCTGCGCTCGAAGCGCTGTGCGCGCAGACAGGCGCCTCCATTCTGCTGACGGCCCATCATCAGGATGACCAGGCTGAGACGGTACTGCTGCAATTGATGCGCGGCGCCGGCCTCGATGGCCTCGCCGCCATGCCGATGGCCCGGGCGGGTGCAGTCACGTTGCTGCGTCCATGGGTCGATGCACCGCGCAGCGAGATCGAGCTGTACGCACACGCCCACGCGCTCTGCTGGGTCGAAGACCCGTCCAACACCGACGCACGCTACGCACGCAATGCATTGCGTCCACTGCTCGCAGGCATGGCGGACCATTTCCCGGCCTATCGCGAGGCGCTGTCGCGCAGCGCGGCACATCTGGCGGATGCGGCCGCATTGATCGACGAGATCGCTCAGGCGGATTTGACGCGCATTGCTTCGGCGAATGGACTGGATGTAGCGGCGCTGATTGCGCTGTCCGCGCCACGTCAGCGTGCGGTGCTGCGTGCATGGTTGACCAAAGCGGGCATGCGCGCGCTGTCGAGTCGCCGCCTGGAGGATCTGCATACGCAACTGATTGACGCACGAGATGACGGTGCACTGCGCATTGAATTGCCGACTGGGCAGGTCAGGCGCTACCGTGGCGTTGCATGGATCGACACTGGCGCCAACGATCGCCCCGGGCAGGCTGCGGTCGCCATCGGGGCCCAGCTGTTCGAGCCGGCGCATCCGGCCGAGCAGCGTGTGACGGTGGACGCATGGGGCGGGGCGCTGTTGTTTGCGCCCGTGGCGAGCGATGGCGTTGCGATGCAAACTTTGCAAGCGCCGCTGGTCCTGTCGCCCCGGCGCGGCGGCGAGCGCATCGTGCTGCGCCCGGGCGGGCCGTCGCGGGCGCTCAAGCAGGCTTACCAGGAAGCCGGCATTCCTGCGTGGGAGCGCCAGCGTTTGCCACTGCTCTATGCAGGCGAAATGCTAGTGTTTGCCGCGGGGCTGGGAATGAACCAGGCGGCCACGCATAGCGGTACTGGCTGGCGCATCACGTGGCGTCCTGGCCTTGAGGGTGCGTCGTGATACGCATCGTCACCGGCGGATTGCTTGCCGATCGATGCAAATTGCTGTATTTTCAAAAGCTTTTGCACCGCTCCGCCTCCTCCTGATCTTTCCAAGATGGCTCTCATCGTTCACAAATACGGTGGCACCTCGATGGGTTCGGTTGAACGCATCAAGAATGTCGCCAAGCGCGTTGCCAAGTGGCACCGTGCAGGTCACCAGATCGTGGTCGTTCCGTCGGCCATGTCTGGCGAAACCAACCGCCTGCTGGGTATGGCCAAAGAGATTTCGGCTCAACCCGACCCGCGTGAACTCGACATGATTGCCTCGACTGGCGAGCAGGTGAGTGTGGGTCTGCTGGCCATTGCTCTGCATGCCGAAGGCATCGATGCCCGCAGCTACACCGGCTGGCAAGTGCCGGTGAAGACCGATTCGGCCTACACAAAGGCGCGCATCCAGTCGATCGATGACGAGCGTGTGCGCGCTGATCTCGACGCCGGTCGTGTGGTGGTCATCACGGGCTTCCAGGGCATCGACAGCGAAGGCCATATCACCACGCTGGGCCGTGGTGGCTCGGATACCTCGGCCGTGGCGGTTGCCGCCGCGCTCGAAGCCGAGGAGTGCCTGATCTACACCGACGTCGATGGCGTTTATACGACCGATCCGCGCGTGGTGGACGACGCGCGTCGCCTGGACAAGATCACCTTCGAAGAGATGCTGGAAATGGCCAGCCTTGGCTCGAAGGTGCTGCAGATTCGCTCGGTGGAGTTTGCCGGCAAGTACCGCGTGAAGACGCGCGTGCTGTCGTCGCTGACCGACCCGCTGATGCCGCTCGATGTCGAGATGAACTCGGGCACGCTGATTACTTTTGAGGAAGATTCGAACATGGAAGCCGCCGCCATTTCCGGCATCGCCTTTGCCCGCGACGAAGCCAAGATCACCGTGATCGGTGTGCCGGACAAGCCCGGCATCGCTTATCAGATCCTGGGTCCGGTTGCCGACGCCAACATCGACGTCGACATGATCATCCAGAACCAGTCGGTGGAAGGCAAGACGGACTTCACCTTCACCGTGCCGCGCGGCGAATACCAGCGCGCCCTGGCGATCCTGAACGACAGCGTGAAGGCGCATATCGGTGCCGCCAGCGTGTCGGGTGACCCGAAGGTGTCGAAGGTGTCGGTGGTGGGCGTGGGCATGCGCTCGCACGTGGGCATCGCCAGCAAGATGTTCCGCACGTTGTCGGAAGAGGGCATCAACATCCAGATGATCTCCACCTCGGAAATCAAGATCTCGGTGCTGATCGACGAGAAGTACATGGAGCTGGCCGTTCGCGCCCTCCACAAGGCGTTCGAGCTGGATCAGGCGTAATCGGCTGAACTGGCACTGTATGGCCGGGGTGGCGACCCCCGGGGGCCACAGATTCTCACCGCGTGTCATGCAGTTGTCGTTGACCGGGTGGGGTGAAGTGGCTAGAATACGCGCTTCGTTGCACGGGCTCCTTCGTGCAACGCAAGTTTGGGAGACGTGGCCGAGAGGTCGAAGGCACTCCCCTGCTAAGGGAGCATCCGGGCCAAAACCTGGATCGAGGGTTCGAATCCCTCCGTCTCCGCCAGTTTGGCGCTTCTCGCGGGAAGCGCACACAACAGGCGGATGCGAGTCGAGCTGACGTGACGGCTCGCATTGCAATGCACGTCAAAAAGCCCGCATGGTTTGCGCCATGCGGGCTTTTTCTTTGTCTGCTGCGGCCTTGTATGCGTCGCGGCCTGACATGCGGGCGCCATCCGAAGATGGCGCTTGCCCCCATCAATGCATCAGCCTTGGCCGACGCTCTCCGGCACGCCTGCGGTCACGTTGAAGCCGCAGTCGACGTAGGTGATCTCACCGGTCACGCCGCTTGCCAGGTCCGACAGCAGGAACGCAGCCACATTGCCGACTTCTTCGATCGTGACGTTACGGCGCAGCGGGGCGACGTCTTCCATGTACTTCAGCAGCTTGCCGAAATCCTTGATACCAGAGGCGGCGAGCGTCTTGATCGGGCCAGCCGAGATACCATTGGCACGAATGCCCTTCGGCCCCAGCGCGCCGGCCAGGTAGCGCACGCCGGCTTCCAGCGACGCCTTGGCCAGGCCCATCGTGTTGTAGTTCGGGACGATCCGCTCGGCACCCAGGTACGTCAGGGCGAGCAGCGAAGCAGTGGGCGAGAGCATCGGCAGCGCGGCCTTCGCCAGCGCCGGGAAGCTATATGCCGAGATGTCGTGCGCGATGCGGAACGACTCGCGCGACAGGCCTTCGATGAAGTTGCCGGCAATCGCTTCGCGCGGCGCAAAGCCGATCGAGTGCACCAGGCCATCGAAGTGGCCCCAGTGCTGGCCAAGATCTTCGAACACCTTGGCGATCTGTTCATCGCTGCCGACGTCGCAATCAAACACCAGCTTGCTGTCGAACTCGGTGGCGAATTCAGTAATGCGGTCTTTGAAGCGTTCGCCGACGTAGGTGAACGCCAGTTCCGCGCCTTCGCGCTTGCAGGCGTTGGCGATGCCGTAGGCGATCGAGCGATTGGACAGAAGGCCGGTAATCAGAATGCGCTTGCCAGCGAGGAATCCCATAGTTTCTCCGTACAAATGTGGGGCAACGTCGCGCCCGTATGTTGCTGTGGTCACTCGTCGCTGCGGTTGCGCAGCGGCGGTATCCGGGGCACGAGGCAATTAGGTGGGCGCGATCATACCGGAAAGCACGGGGCAGCTCCGCATTTGCGCAGTGCCGCACAACCCCTGCCAGCCTTGTCAATGCGGGACGATCCCCGGGGCCGGAATTGGCGGGATTGCCGCGTGAGGGCGTTAGAATCGTCTGAAACAGTTTTTCAGACAGCGATCAATCGGATCAACGCATGCAAGGACAATGGGGGCTAGGGGCGCAATGAGCGTGCGCGTTGCGACACACAAGCGATTCATGGCGCTGGTCTGCCTGCTGGCGGCAATCTGCGTGACACCCGCCTGGGCGGCACACGGCTACGCCGAATATGGTGACCTCAAGTATCCGGCCGGTTTCTCGAACTTCGGCTATCTGAACCCGAAGGCGCCCATCGGCGGCATGCTGCTGCTCGGCAACCCAGACCGCCGCACGAGCTTCGACAAGTTCAATCCGTTCACGATCAAGGGAACGTCGGCGCCGGGGTTGAATCAGCTGGTCTTTGAAAGCCTGCTCATTACAAGCTGGGACGAAACCGCCAGCGGCTATGGTCTGCTTGCGGACGACGTGACCGTCGCCCCCGACGAGCTCTCGGTCACCTTCCACATCAACCCGCGCGCACGATTCTCCGACGGCGATCGCGTGCGCGCGTCCGACGTCAAATACTCCTACGACATGCTGATGGGCAAGGGGGCAAGCCCCGCCTACCGCAGCATGACCGCGGATGTGGCCAAGGTCACGGTGGTGGACGCGAGCACCATCCGCTACGACTTCAAGCGCAGGAACAAGGAGTTGCCGCTCATCGTCGGTGGGCTGCCGGTGTTCTCGCCAAAGTGGGGCAAGGGCAGCGGCAAGCCCGATGATCCGGACGGCGGCAAGGATGTCGCGTTCGACAAGCTGACCTTCCAGGACCCGGTCGCGAGCGGCCCGTATGTGATCGAGCGCTTTGACCCGTCGCGCGGCATTACCTTTCGGCGCAATCCCGCTTACTGGGGGCGTGACCTGAACGTGCGCCGTGGCTCGTTCAATTTCGAGCGCATTCAGTACAAGCTCTACAAGGACGAAACCGCCCGCCTGGAAGCGTTCAAGGCCGGCGAATACGACGCCATGGTGGAGTACCGTGCCAAGAACTGGGCCAAGAGCTATGTCGGCGTGAAGTTCCGCAGCGGCGAGCTGATCAAAAGCGAATTCCCGCATCGCAACGGTGCCGGCATGCAGGGTTTTGTGATGAACCTGCGGCGGCCGCTGTTCCAGGACCTTCGCGTGCGCAAGGCGCTGACGTTGGCGCTCGATTTCGAATGGCTCAATCGCCAGCTCTTCTATGGTGCGTATCGCCGGCTTGACAGCTACTTCGCCAACAGCGAGCTGGCCGCGTCGGATTCACTCACGGGCATGCCCAGCGCGGGCGAACTGGCGTTGCTGGAGCCGCTTCGCAGCAAGCTCGACCCAGAGGTGTTTGGCGTGCTGCCCGCACCCCCCTCGACTGATGCTCCCAGCTCTCTGCGTGACAACCTGCGGCAGGCGCGTCGCCTGCTGGCCCAGGCAGGTTGGACATACTCCGATGGCGCGCTGCGCAACACCAAGGGCGAGCCGTTTGTCTTCGAGATGCTCGACGATGGCGGCGCCATGAGCCGCGTCATGGCGGCATATGCGCGCAACCTTGAGAAGCTCGGCATCCAGGTCAACCAGCGCATGACCGATTTCGCGCTCTACCAGAAGCGACTGGAAGAGTTTGATTTCGACATGATCTCGCTGCGCTTCCCCGATTCGCAAAGCCCGGGCAACGAGCTGAAGGACCGCTTCGGCTCCGCCGCAGCTGACGAGGCCGGCTCGGACAACGTGATCGGCCTGAAATCGCCAGCCGTGGACGCGCTGATCGACGATGTACTGCGTGCCAACAATCGCGACGAGCTGGTCACGGCTTCGCGCGCGCTCGACCGCGTGCTGATGCGCGGCTGCTATGTGATTCCGCACTGGTATTCGGCCTCGCACCGTGTGGCTTACAACAAGAACCTGATGTACCCGGATCGTTTGCCGTACTACTACTCGGCCGAAGCCTGGGTGCTGACGGCCTGGTGGCGGACGCCGGACTCCGCCCAATCGGCTGCCAAATGACCGCATCGGTGACACCATGTTCGCGTACCTGATCAAACGGTTGCTGCTTCTGATCCCGACGCTGATCGGCGTGGTCACGCTGACGTTCGTCGTGATCCAGTTCGTGCCTGGCGGCCCCATCGAACAGATGATGATGGAGATGAAGGGGCGAGGCGGCGGAGGCGAGGCCAGCGGTGGCGGCGCGTTCGACTATCGCGGGCGTCGCGGCGTAGACGCCGAGAAGATCAAGGAAATCCGCGCGTTGTATGGCTTCGACAAGAGCCCCGTCGAGCGCTACTTCCTGATGCTCGGCCGCTTTGCGCGCTTCGACTTGGGCGAGAGCTATTTCCAGCACCGCAGCGTGTGGGATCTCATCAAGTCGAAATTGCCGGTATCGATTTCGATCGGGTTGTGGACGTTCTTTCTCACGTACCTGATAGCTGTGCCGCTCGGCATTGCGAAGGCCGTGCGTGCGGGCAGTCGGTTTGATCTGGTGACGAGCATCATCGTGCTGGTGGGGTATGCCATCCCGGGCTTCGTGCTGGGCGTGCTGCTGCTGGTGCTCTTTGGTGGCGGCACGTTCTTCCAGTGGTTCCCGATCCGGGGCATCACTTCCGACAACTGGGATCAGCTCAGCCTGCTCGGCAAAATCACGGATTACCTTTGGCACATCACGCTGCCTGTCATGGCGTCGGTGGTGGGCAGCTTTGCCGTCATCACCATGCTGACGAAGAACGCGTTCCTGGAGGAAATCCGCAAACAGTATGTGCTGACCGCGCGTAGCAAGGGCTTGTCGGAGCGGCGCGTGCTGTGGAAGCACATTTTCCGCAACGCGTTGCTGCCGCTGGTGACGGGCTTCCCGTCGGCCTTCATTGGCGCATTCTTCACAGGTTCGCTGCTCATCGAGCAACTGTTCTCGCTTGATGGCATGGGCCTGCTGTCGTATGAGGCGGTGATGCGACGCGATTATCCGGTCGTGCTCGGCACGCTGTACTTGTTCACGCTGATTGGCCTGGCTGCGCGGTTGATTTCCGACGTGTGCTACGTGCTGGTTGATCCGCGTATCCATTTCGGCTCGGTTGGGCGATAGGCGGGCCGGCGACCATGACCCAGTATTCGCGTACTTCAACGCATGCACCCAACACGGCAGCGCCACATCCGGTGCGCCACTCGCCGTCGCCGCTCAAGCGCGCGTGGCGGCGCTTCAAGCAGCATCGGCTGGGCTATTGGAGCCTGCTCATCTTCGTGGTGCTGTTCGTGCTCAGTCTGGGCGCCGAGTGCATCTCCAATGATCGGCCGCTGGTGGTCAGGTACCACGGCAACTGGTATTTCCCGATCGTGAAGGCATACCCCGAGATGACCTTCGGGGGGGATTTCCCCACACCGACGGACTACCTCGATCCGTTCATCCGGGACAAGTTCAAGGAGCCGGGAAGCTTTGCGATTTACCCGCCCAATCCGTATTCGTACGAGACGCTGAACTACTTTTCGAAAGAGCCCAATCCGGCGCCCCCTTCTGCGGAAAACTGGCTCGGCACAGATGATCGCGGCCGCGACGTGTTTGCGCGGCTGCTGTATGGCTTCCGTGTCTCGGTGCTGTTCGGGCTGGCGCTTACGGTGCTTGGCGTGCTGGTCGGCACGCTGACCGGCGCTCTGATGGGCTTCTTCGGCGGGCGCTTCGATATGGTGTCGCAGCGCCTGATTGAAATCTGGAGTTCGATGCCGGAGCTGTACCTGCTGATCATCTTTGCGTCGATCTTCACCCCCAGCCTTGGGCTGCTGATCATCCTGCTGTCGCTGTTCGGCTGGATGAGCCTGTCGGATTACGTGCGCGCCGAGTTCTACCGTAACCGCTCGCTCGACTATGTGAAGGCCGCGCGAGCGATGGGCCTGTCCAGTTGGCAGATCATGTGGCGCCACATCATGCCCAACAGCCTGACACCGGTGATCACGTTCCTGCCGTTCCGCATGAGCGCGGCCATTCTTGCGCTCACGAGCCTCGATTTCCTTGGCCTTGGCGTGCCGCCATCCACCCCGAGCCTCGGTGAGCTGCTTGCCCAGGGTAAGGCCAACCTGGACGCGTGGTGGATCTCGCTGTCGACTTTCGTGGTGCTCGTGCTGACCCTCGTGCTGCTGACTTTCATGGGCGACGCGCTGCGCGATGCCTTCGACACGCGCCTGTCATTCGCGCAACTGCGCACGCGCCAGAAACCGGCGGGGGTGAAATGACCCGCGTCGATCTGCGTTCCTCAGCGCCGAAGTACGACGGCCCGCTGCTGCGCCTGGATGACCTGTGCGTGCATTTCGAATCCGAGCACGGCGAGGTGACGGAAGCCGTCAAGCATGTCTGCCTCGATTTGCACGCCGGCGAGCGGTTCGCGTTGGTGGGCGAATCCGGCTCGGGCAAGTCCGTCACCGCGCTATCGATCATGCGCTTGATGGCCGACGCGCAATACAGCGGCCGCATACTGCTCGAAGGGCGCGACCTGCTGGCCGCCAGCGAGCGCGAAATGCGCGGCCTGCGTGGCGCCGACGTCGCCATGGTGTTCCAGGAACCGATGACAGCGCTCAACCCGCTGTACACGATCGGCAACCAGATCGTCGAAACGCTGGAATTGCACGAGGGACTGGACAAGCGCGCTGCCAAGGCACGTGCGATTGCGCTGCTGGAACGCACCGGCATTGCCGAGGCGCCGCGCCGGTTTGACGCCTTCCCGCACCAACTGTCGGGTGGTCAGCGCCAGCGCGCAATGATCGCCATGGCGCTGGCGTGCTCGCCCAAGCTCCTGTTGGCCGATGAGCCGACCACCGCGCTCGACGTGACGGTGCGCATGCAGATCCTGCAGTTGCTGCGCGAACTGCAGGCCGAGTTCGGCATGGCGATCATGCTGATCACGCACGACCTGAACATGGTGCGTGCCTTCGCCGAGCGCGTCGGCGTGATGGAGCGCGGCATCCTGGTCGAAACCGGCAGCACGGCCGACGTATTTGCCGCGCCCCAACATCCGTACACCGTGCGCCTGCTTGAGAGTCGTCCGCAGCGCGACGTGCTGCCGCTAGTGCCGCTTGCGCCCGTGCTGCTCGAAGCCGACAAGCTGACGGTCATCTACGAGCGCCATCGCCCCGGGTTTGCCGGCTGGTTCAGGGCAGATCCGTTCACCGCGGTCGATGCCGTGTCGCTGCAACTGCGCGAAGGCGAGACGCTCGGCATCGTGGGTGAATCCGGCTCCGGCAAGACCACGCTCGCGCAGACGCTGCTGGGTCTGCAAGCAGCAAAGAGCGGCGACTTGCGTTTCCTTGGCAACTCGCTGCTGCACATTTCGCGCGACGAGCGCCGCGCGGTGCGTGCGCGCATGCAGGTCGTGTTTCAAGACCCGTATGGCTCGCTGTCGCCACGCATGACGATTGAGGAGATCGTCGGCGAAGGTCTGGCACTGCACCAACCGCATGTCAACGTTACAGAGCGGCGCCACCGCGTGATCGAGGCGCTGCGCGAGGTCGGCCTCGACCGCACGGCGCTGGGCCGCTATCCGCATGAGTTTTCAGGCGGGCAGCGCCAGCGCGTCGCCATTGCCCGAGTGCTTATCCTCAAGCCGCAGCTGCTGGTGCTGGATGAACCGACTTCGGCACTTGATGTGTCGATCCAGCAGCAGGTGCTCTCGCTGCTGTCTGCCCTTCAGAAAAAGTACAACCTGTCGTATCTGTTCATCAGCCACGACCTTGCTGTCATCCGCGCGATGTCACATCGCGTGGTGGTGATGAAGGATGGAAAAGTGGTGGAAGAGGGCGACACTGAAGCGGTATTGGCGTCGCCTTCGCACCCCTATACCTGCAAGCTAATGGCGGCGGCTTCGCTCATCCCCACCCGGGATAACCCGTAAAATCCACCGTTTTCGCCCTAGGGTAGTGCAGTTTAGATGCGCTGTTTTTGTAAGAATGCGCATCTAAAGTCATGTCTAAGTACATGATTTGCATGTGGATTCCGAGGAATTTGTAACGACCTTTGACAAGTCAACGTGTCACTTTTATCATCCTGCGAGATTGTTTTAACAAGATTCGGACTGTTCTCATTTGCGGCGGCATATGTGCGCCGCATCATTACAAGTTTCCGAGGGAGAACCAATGCAGCATTTCGTACTTCATTCCATGGCGCGCCTGGCGGTAGGGGTTGTGATCGGCTGCGGCGTGATGCTGTCGAATGCAGTGCATGCTGATACGGTCTTCAAAGACACGGAAGTCCGCGCCGACGTCAAGCCTGAGGCCAAACCGGGCCTCATCTCAAACGTGATGAGCAAGACCGGCGACGTCGTCATGAACGCTCTGGGCATGATCGGGCTGCGCTACCGTTTCGGCGGCAACACGCCTGAATCGGGCCTCGACTGCAGCGGCTTCGTCCGCTACGTCTTCAACGATACTTTCGGCTTCCTGCTGCCGCGTCGCGCCGTGGAAATGAGCCGCGTTGGCACCAGCGTGGACACGGCAGAACTGCGTCCGGGCGATTTGGTGTTCTTCAACACCATGCGCCACACGTTCTCGCACGTCGGCATCTATATCGGCGACAACAAATTCGTGCACGCTCCCTCCACCGGCAGCAAGATCCGCGTGGATGACATGACCGCTTCGTACTGGGTGACACGCTACAACGGCGCCCGCCGCATCGAGGGCAAGTCCGGTGCCGCAATCAAGGACGGCGCCGACAACTTTGTCGAGCAACTCAAGCGTGTCGACCCGAATGCCGCCGGCAAGCCGCTGGCAATGTACGGCGGTTGATTCGCTCTGATGCGCATCACGCAATAGAAAAAAGACCGCCGCGGCGGTCTTTTTTGTTGCCCGCTGACAGGGGTGTCAGTGCGGCGGCAACGGGGTGCCCACGATGGTCTGCGTCAGATGCAGCTTTTCCCGCAGCAGCGGCATGGCGGCCTGAGCAGCCTGCTCGCCCGCGAGAATCGCCTCGTTGCGCGCGGTAAAGTCGCTGCCCTTCACAAACGGCAGCGACGGTGTGATGACCACATCGGCCTGGGCCAGCTCGGTCTTGCTGATGCTCTGACCCATGATGGCTGTCGTCTGCAGCAGCATGCTCGCCTGTCCCGACACAGCCTGGTTGGCAGGGTCTGCCGAGATGTTCACTGCAATCACGAACGTCGCGCCCATCTGCTTGACGTAGGTAACCGGCACTGGCGCCACCAAGCCGCCGTCCACATATTGGCGACCGCTGATCGTTACCGGCTGGAACACGCCCGGGATACTGCAGGACGCACGCACCGCCTGACCGGTATTGCCGCGCCGGAACAGGATCGGCTTGCCGCTCGCCAGGTCCGTCGCAACGATGCCGAGTGGAATGCGCATCTGCTCGATCGTCTTCTGCTTGACCAGCCGGTTGATGTATTTCTCCAGCGCCTCGCCCTTGAGCCAGCCGCCGAAGCGCGTGCCGAAGGGCAGCGCCCAATCGGCGATCATGGCCTCGTCCATCTTGAGCGCCATGCGGTTCATCTCCAGCCCCGACATGCCCGACGCGTAGATCGCCGCTACCACGCTACCCGCGCTCGTGCCGGTGATGAAGTCGATCTGAATGCCTTGGGCTTCAAGCATCTTGATGACGCCGATGTGCGCAAAACCGCGCGCGGCACCTCCGCCCAGTGCCAACCCGATCCGCACGGGCTGTGTGGCTGGTTGGGCCGTGGGCGGCAGCACGGCCGTGGCGGGGGCGACGGGCGTTTCGGTTTTGCCGGACGAGAAACCCGTCACGGTGCAGGCGGAGAGCACGGAGGCGCCGGCGGCACCCAGGAAAAGGCGGCGTTGCATGAGTGAGTTGGGGCGGTTGGTATGCCGCGCAGTTGTGTTCAGTCGTGACCGAGCGCACTGCGGCCGGCCGCCATTGTGCCAAAGTTCAGCGACAGGGTCGGCCAGACACGTGCAGGACGGTTGCTATAATTTCAGTTTTGATAGAGGCCGCTCAGGATCCGCGCTCAGGGTTCGATCACGCGGCCTTATTCGTTCAGCCATTCCTATGACACAGCGCGTCCGTACTCGTTTCGCTCCCAGCCCCACCGGCTTCATCCACCTCGGCAACATCCGCTCGGCACTCTATCCGTGGGCCTTCGCACGCAAGATGAAGGGAGACTTCATCCTGCGCATCGAAGACACCGACGTGGAGCGCTCCAGCCAGGAAGCCGTCGACGTGATCCTGGAAGCGATGGATTGGCTCGACATGGACATCGACGAAGGCCCGTTCTACCAGATGCAGCGCATGGACCGGTACCGCGCCGTGGTCGCTCAGATGGTGCAGCAGGAACTCGCCTACCCGTGCTACATGAGCACCGAAGAACTCGACGCCCTGCGCGAAGCGCAACGCGAGCGCGGCGAGAAGCCCCGCTACGACGGCACCTGGCGCCCCGCACCCGGCAAGATTCTGCCGCCGCCGCCGGCCGGCGTGCAGCCTGTGATCCGCTTCAAGAACCCCATCGGCGGGAGTGTCGTGTGGGACGACGCCGTGAAGGGCCGCATCGAAATCTCCAACGATGAACTCGACGATCTCGTGATCGCGCGCCCGGACGGCACGCCTACGTATAACTTCTGTGTGGTCGTCGACGACATGGATATGCAGATCACGCATGTGATCCGCGGCGACGACCACGTCAACAACACGCCCCGGCAGATCAACATCCTGCGCGCGCTGGGCGGTACGCCGCCGGTCTACGCACACCTGCCGACTGTGCTCAACGAGCAGGGCGAGAAGATGAGCAAGCGCCACGGTGCCATGGCTGTCACGGGCTATCGTGATGCGGGCTATCTGCCAGAAGCCATCGTCAACTACCTCGCCCGTCTGGGCTGGGCGCATGGCGACGCCGAGATCTTTTCGCGCGAGCAGTTCATCGAGTGGTTCGACCTCGAGCACCTGGGCAAGTCGCCGGCGCAATACAACCCTGAGAAGCTTGCCTGGTTGAACAACCACTACATCAAGCAGGCTGACAATGTGCGCCTGGCGGGTCTGGTGAAACCGTTCATCGAGGCGCTGGGTGGCAAGGTGGATGGCGGCCCTGTGCTGGCTGACGTGATTGCGCTCGTGAAGGATCGCGCCAACACGCTGCGTGAAGTCGCCCAGACAGCGCTGCTGTTCTATCGCTCGGATCTGGCTGTCGAGCCGGAGCTCGCTGCGCAGCACCTGACCGACGACGTGCGTCCTGGCATTGCGGCGCTGGCTGAGAAGCTCGGGGCGCTGCCCGAGTGGAAGCGCGAGGCCATCGGCGCAGTCTTCAAGGAAGTTCTGGCGGCCCACGGCTGGAAGATGCCCAAGCTGGCGATGCCGGTGCGCCTGCTGGTGGCAGGGCAACTGCAAACGCCGTCGATTGATGCGGTGCTGGAGTTGTTCGGTCGCGACGTCGTTCTGCATCGCCTGGCGGCGTGACGTGTGCAGCGCAAAAATTTTTGCGAAAGGGTATTGCCAAGCGCCAAATACTTCCCCTATACTTTTGTTTTCGCTGCAACACGAAGCGAAATGCAGTAAGAAGCAAGCAGTAAAAGGCAGTACCTCGGGGCTATAGCTCAGCTGGGAGAGCGCTTGCATGGCATGCAAGAGGTCAGCGGTTCGATCCCGCTTAGCTCCACCAAAATGCCGGAAGATTCGATTCAAAAAATAAATTTGAAAAGAGGCTTCCAAAACGCAAAGAAGTTCGTTATAGTAGCGGACTTCGCAGCGTAAGACAGAAAGCGTTGCAAAACAGTTTCTGTCCCCTTCGTCTAGAGGCCTAGGACATCACCCTTTCACGGTGAGTACAGGGGTTCGAATCCCCTAGGGGACGCCAAAATAAGAGCTTAACCAGAAGCTCATTAGCAAAATCAGTCTCTAGCTGATTTTGCAACCGACACGGAGCGGTAGTTCAGTCGGTTAGAATACCGGCCTGTCACGCCGGGGGTCGCGGGTTCGAGTCCCGTCCGCTCCGCCAAATCAAAACCCGCTGCTTGCAGCGGGTTTTTTCTTTTGCGCTTTCTATTCAATTCTAGTCATTCCAGATTGACGTCGTTTTAAAGCGGCGGCGAATGGCTTTCTTTAATCGGGCGTACGGCTAACTCGATTGAAATAGCTGACCAGCAACGCGCCGGCCACCATCAAACTGAGCGCATTGGCCGCCCAGAAGCCGGCTGCGCCACGCAGAGGCGTCGCAAACTCGCCCAGTAGTCCAAATCCGAGCACGTAGCCGCCGCCCAGACCCACGCCCCACAGCGATAAGGCGTAGATGACGGTCGGGATGAGCGCGATCTTGTATGCGCGCAGGACGAACGCAGTCATGACCTGCAGCGCATCGAACATCTGATAGAAGGCGATGAAAGGCAGCAGCGGCACCGCAATCGCCAGGACAGTAGCATCGTGCGTGTAGAGGCTGACCAGCTCGCGACGCAAGAACAGCACGGCCGCGCAAACGATGATCGCGCACATCACCGCCAATTTGATGCCGTTCAGCGAGATGCGTCGGGCCGCAACGCGATCGCGCGCGCCGATCGACTGCGCAGCCAGCGTCGACGTCGCGATCGACAAGGACAGCGGCACCATGTAGGCCACTGCCCCGAGGTTGGCGGCAATCTGATGCCCTGCCAAGACCACCGTACCGAGACGCGCGATGAAGATCGCCATCAACGTGAACGATGTGATCTCGATCAGATAGGTGAAGCCCATCGGCACCCCGAGGCGCACGAGTGCCCACAGCCGCGCGCGATTGGGCGGCGAGTAGTGCGAGAAAATCGCAAGCGGCTTGTACGCTGGATTGCGCATCAGGATGGCGGCTGCAGCCACAAACCATAGCCAGCTGATGATCATCGAGGCGAGTGCGCATCCTGGGCCACCCATCGCCGGGACGCCCATGCCGCCGTACAGAAACAGTGCGTTGAGCGGAAATTTGATGGCGAGGCCGGCGAGCTGCAGCACCGTCACCATCACTGGGCGCGACAGCGCGTTGTTCAACGCAGAGTAGATCCGGAAGCCGAGCGCAGCAGGCAATGCGAGTGCTTCATACCGCAAATAGGCGGTGGCTTTTTCCGCGAGTTCGGGCGTGGCGTCTGCCAGTTGCAGTAGTGGGGCGGGGAACCACAGGATCAGCATGCCGATCGCCGCGAGCACCAGCCCGAGCCAGACAGCCTGGCGCACTTCTTCGCCGATCTCGCTGTGCCTTTGCGCGCCATACAGTTGGCCGGCGATGGGCGAGAGCGCTTGCAGCACACCCATCAGGCTGATGTACACCGTCACGTAGATCGACCCGCCGAGTCCGATGGCCGCGAGGTCTGCTGCAGAGGCGCGGCCAGCCATCGCCGTATCGAGTACGCCGAAAGCGATGACCGCCAACTGGCCGATCAGCACCGGCCAAGCCAGTGCGGTAATGCGGCGGACGTCGGCGACAAACATGTGGGTACGACCGAGAGCGTTATTGGCGCAGCTTGCGCCGGCGTGTGGTGGCCGGCGCGGGCGGCGGATGTGTGGCGGTGGCCGCCTCGGTCAGGCGGTACATGCGGAAGTGCTCGTCGCGGTCGGCGGGGCGTCGGCCTTCCCAGATCGGGCGCCACTCGTAGTTGGAGACGCTCGTCGGTGCACCGTAGTCGTACGGGTCGTGACGCAGCAGGATGTCGCAATTGTCTTCTGCATTACCAAAACGGATGTGGCCGAAGTACGCGAACGAGGCAAGCTGCGCATCGCCCATGCGGATCGGCTGCACGCACACGTAGGAACGCGGCAGCGCAAGCGCGGCTGACTGCGCGACATCGCGGTACGTCTTGGCGTAGTTGATGGTGGGCAGCCACAGCGTCATCATCAGCACCCACATCAGCGTGGTGCCGGCGGCCGAGATCACCACTGCGCGCCAGATCGCCTTGGGTGCGCGCGATGTGCGCCAGACGACGATGAACACCCACGCGGCCGTCACGAGCAGTGCGCAGACCAGTGCGGTCCAGCTGAACTCAGGCCGATAGCCCGGCACGATGCGGTAGACGTTGCGCGCAAGCTGAGGCGGAAAACCTGTCATCTTGGCGATCCACAGCAGCCATAGCGTGCCACCCAAGATGGTGAAAGCCAGCAGAGCAAACCAGTCGATTGCGCTGATCACGCCACGCCTGAGCGTTGGCAGTGCGAACGTGGCCATCACGGCCATCGGCGGAATCAGCAGCAGGAAGCCGTCGTCGCCCGGGTGAGGCTGCATGAGCAGCAACACAAATTGCGGCAGGAGGACGGCCAATGGCAACGTGATATGCGGAGCGGTACGCATGCCGCCCCAGCTTTTCCACGCCCATGCGGCCAGCGGCCAAACCGGCCAAGCAAACAGCGGCAGGTTGCGTGCGACAAAGCCAAGCGAATGCGCCGTAGGACCGGCGTATTGATGGCGATCGAAGCGCGCCCATTCGCGGACGTAGGTCACGGCGTCAGTCGGATTGTTTGCCAGCAAGTACGCTATTGCCGGCCACGAGCAGCCGAGTACGAGCGACACGGGCAGTGCTACTGTCAGCAGGGGTCGCAGCGGCAGTACGCGCGTGGCATGCGCGGCGATCAATACGGCCACCGTGATGGCCAATGGCAGGATTGGGCCGCCCGCCAGCGACAGGCAGCCGACGCCGATGCCGTAGACGAGACTGCCGTGCACCGGCTTGTCGAGCGCTCGGATCAAGCCATACACCGCGACCGCCACGAAGCACAGCGCCCCGACCAGCGGCGTCGTTTCGTGACCGCGCTGTGCCAGGCCAACGCAGGCGAGGAAGATCAGCAGTGCACCATCTGCCAGCGTACGCCCGTAGTCGCGCGTGTTTGGCTGGCCGCCGAAGACGAATTCAAACGGTTGGACTTCTGGGCGCCGACCCAGCAGATAGGCCCCGTACCAGATGCAAGCGCTGGTAACGAAGAAAAAGAGGGCGGTGGCCAGGCGAGACGCGTCCGCGGGGCCGAGCCATTGTCCGAAGAGGCGAATGAGCGCGCCACCGACCCAGAACACCAGTGGCCCAGATTGCACGACGGGGCGCCCGACGATGTTCGGCATCAGCCAGTCCTGCGCATTGCCGGTGGCCAGTGTCCACATCGCGCCGAAGCCGGCGGCGTCTTCGTTCTTCCACGGGTCGCGCGAGAACAGCCCTGATAGGCCGTAGATCACGCAGATGGCGAGCAGCAGCCAACGCGGCAACTCGCGGGTGGCGGCGGCAGTCAGGCGGATGCGCGAGACGCGGGTGGTGTTCATCGAGTGTCAGACCGGGCGAGCCCAGCCGGGATTGCACAGCGACGTGCGGATCGTAAAGAGGGCCGAATCAACGGCCTACCATGTGCCGAGAAACAAAAAAGGCAGCCGGAGCTGCCTTTTTCTGACCAATAAGACGGTCTGCACTGAGCGGGTCATGCGCTGAGCCGTCTCCGGCGCCGATATTACTTGGCAGCCTTGCCGATCTTGCTGCCGAACTTGTTGCGGAACTTCTCGACGCGGCCGGCCGTGTCCAGAACCTTTTGCTGGCCCGTGTAGAACGGGTGCGATTCGGACGAGACTTCGATCTTGGCCAGCGGATATTCCTTGCCGTCCAGCGTGATCATTTCCTTGGTCTGGATGGTCGAGCGGGTGATGAATTTGAAGTCGCTGGACATGTCCTGGAACACGACTTCGCGGTAATTCGGGTGAATGCCTTCTTTCATGATGGGCCCTGGGGTAGAGGTAGCCAATTCGCGGCGCGCTTCAGGTGCTCACATGGTAGGAGCCACCGTGCGACCAGCCCTCGAATCACTTGCCGGGTGGAGAAACGAGGATTATGCCAGAGAAACAAGGGCTTGAGCAACGCGCCTGCCGCAAAATCCGTCGTGTCGGGGCATCGAAAAGTGACTCGAAACGCTTATTTCGATCAAGGTTTGCCCAGGCGCTCGATCGTAAGCATGCCGTGACCGTCCAGATCCATGGTCTTGGTGTCGCCGACGCGCAACGAGGTGTCGAGGTTGCGTGCCCAGGTGTCGACCCGGGCAGGGGACTCGGCGTCGGGCGACGGCTGGAACCGATGCAGCGTTACGCCGATGGACAGCGTCTGGAACTCGCCCGATACGACCATCGGCCGCAGGGTGACATCGACGCCGGTCTTGGCCCAGCGGTGACGTATGAATTGGCACGTGGTGGTGTCGCAGCCCAGCGGGATCGTGTCGTCGGGCAGGCCGGCGGCGAAGCGCGCCTCCCATTCCTTGCGTGGTATCGAGCCGCCCACGTCGTACGTATGGGTGCGTTCGAGCAGTGCGACGTGCTGGCCCGTGGTGGATGTTTCGGCCGAAAGCGTGACGCGTTTGGTTTCGGATTGCCCATCGAATTGCGCGGTGACGCTGAGGATCACGGGCGTGGTTGGTTGCGCCAAGGCTGGGGCGGCGGCGAGGCAACAACCGAGCAGCATTGCACGAACCGTTTGGCGAATCGTCATGGCAGGAATCCCTCCTGGCGTTGTTCAGAGTCCAGCACGCGCCGTGCCGGATCTTGCAGGTAGAACGCTTGCAGGAGCGCGTACAACGATGGCAGCGTCTCAAGCAGGGCCAACGGTTCGACGAAGAACGCCTCTGACGCCACCGCAAAGAACTCGGCAGGATGCTGCGCGCCATAGGGATCGAGCAGCGAAAGAATCGGATCCTCGCCCCACCGGCGCTCCGGAAGCTGCTCGCAACGATTGGCAAAGGCGTCGTACTCCGCGTAGAGATCATCGGCCCATTGCTCGCGGTCAACGTTGGCATGCAAGCGCGATGAAAACGCAGGGATGCCGTCCGACTCGCCGTTGAGCATGTCGAGCTTATGCGCGAACTCATGCACCACCACGTTATACGGCTGCGCGCCCGGCTCGGCCAGTGCGCCCCCGAGTTCGATGTCCTGCCACGAGAGGATGACCGGACCGTGCTCCCATGCCTCACCGGCGGCTTCTTCGCGCACGTTGTGCACGACGCCGTCTTCATCCATGACTTCCTTGCGGATGACGAACTCGCCAGGGTAGATGACGACGCCGTGCCATCCGCTGTACCACGTGATGCCCAGCTCCAGGATCGGCACGCTGGCTTGCGCGGCAATGCTGACCACCATGTCGTCGGTGAGCGGCAAATCGTGCGCGGTGGTGAATTCCTTTTCGGCGATGAAGAGCGTGGCCGTTTCACGCAGGCGTGCGAGGTCCGTGCCGCGCCAGTCGAGCAAAAAGGGCAGTCCATCGAGCGCGCGTGACCACCGCGCGTCTGAGATGGCGTAACGCGTCAGGCGCCGCGCACGTGCGCGGCCTGAGAACCAGCGGAAAACGGACGAAAGCATGCGGCCAGTATATCGACCGTCGCGCGCGACTTCGCGACGCGCGCTTTCATTTGGGGATGGGGTCAGGCGACCGACAGCAGGCGCGCGCCGCGCTGGTTGGCGACGTACTCGGCCTCGGTACGGCTGCGTACTTTCAGGCGCCGATACAGGGTGCTGATATGCGCCTTGGCTGTCGCCTCGGAGATGTTCAGCATGCGGCTGATCGTCTTGACCGGATGCCCGCGCGAGAGCAGCACCAGAATCTCGTACTGCCGGGGCGTAATGCCGAGCAGCTTCGGATCGGTCTGAGGGTCGCCAGCGAGCGCAGGGTTGGGCGCACCGTCCAGGCGCGATTCCGGCAGCAGTGCGCTGGCCGGAATGTATTGGCCACCCACCAGCACCAGTTCCAGCGAAGCCGCGATGACTTCGCCCGGCGAATGCTTGAGCGTGTACCCGGACAATCCCATCTGCATCAGCGTACGGATGATGTCGGGCGATTCGGATTCAGCCAGCACGACCACGTGGCGCGCGTGCGGCCGGTGCATGATCTCGCCGATGGCCGACAACTCATCGAGATGTGGCAGCGGCAGGCCGATGACAAGAAGACCCGCGTCGGCATTGGTTTCGATGGCGTCGAACATCCCTTCGTCTGGCTCGACGACAGTGACGCCGGTGACGCCTTTGAGCGTCCGTAGCAGGTGCGCAATGCCTGTACGCACCAACGGATGGGCTTCGATCAAAACAGTGTTCATCGTTGTTCTCGACCTGTTACCGATCTTGCGAACATCCTTGTCGCCCAGGCGAGATACAGGCCGGAGCAGACCCCCGTTCCGAATCATTTTAGTGGCGGAAGTCAAAAATGACAGCCGCCACGGCCATGCCTCGGGACTCTCGTTGCTGCGTCCTGGCTACTGTAGCCCAGCGTTTGCCAGGGCGCGCAATTCGACCACTGGAGAGCCTGCGCCCGACCACCGCGATTTTTGATGGCGACAGCTGTTTCAGTCGCGACACAAAATCGCCTGTCATGCCGGGTTGGATGGTTCTCCGCGTTGAAAATATCCCGTTAAAACAAGGCGTTAGCCGTCATGGCATGGATGTCGCTCTATCCCCGACGGGGAGGAGCTAGCCATGCCGACAATCGCGCAGCGCTGTGCTCGACGTTTGCCGTTCGGGTGGACGGTCGAGAGGACCGGAGTGGTGGCAAACCGCGCGGCCATGATCGTCATGATGCCGGCGCTCGCAATAGACGGCGACCTCATCGTGCGGCGTGCAATCGCGCTGCTGGTCGCCCTTCGAAGCGTTCTCGCCGATACGTTGCCGGCGCGACTCGCATTCGGTCTTGTTCCCACCCGCGCATTCGATCCATCCACCGGTTCTGTCGTGTCCGCACTCACGGACGGCGAACTGAGTACGTCGCATGCGTGGCTTAACAATCCAACGGCGAGGGGGCTTGCGCAATCCCCCCAGAAGTGGGGTGTATCCGGGTGTGTGTCAGCTACCGCGCCGGATGATCGGCGCCGCGACAGTCTCTTGGCGCAGGTCGGCGCTGTTGGTGCGACTCCGCGTGCACTAAATGTGGCGCTTTCGCAACGTACGCTGCAGGAGCAGGTACGGCGGCTGTTCAACGGTTTCGTGCTCCGTCCCCCGGCGGGCACTCTTTTCTCATTAGCCATCCTCAAGCGGGATCCCGATGCAAGCCAACCTGACCGCATTTGCCGCGCTAGCGCCGCCGATTCCTTCGCATGCCAGCTGCTGGATTCAGCGCACTGAACCAAGTATTGGATGAATCGGGTGAGGAAAGCGAGAGGCTGGCCGGGGCGCCATTCCTTCGGCTTGCCCAAAAAAAAAGCGCATCCGGGGGGGCATAGCACCCACGCTATGCCCCCGCCGATCGGAATGAAAGCGATGAGCCCAGGCCTAGGCCGGGTGCAGTGGATGCTCTGCTCGAATGCCGTGCTTCTGCATCAACCGATACAGCGTGACGCGAGACACCGCCAATTCGCGCGCGGTCATGCCCATATGGAAGCCGTTGCGGGCGATGGCCGTGCGGATGGCATCGGACTCTGCACCCTCGCGCGCTTCCTCCAGTGTCTGGCCCGAGACGGATGCATAGCCTTCGAGGTGCAGGTCGGCCGCGGAGATCTTGCGGTTGTCGGTCATCACCAGCGCGCGGCGCACGCGGTTGATGAGTTCGCGCACGTTGCCCGGCCACGGGTAATGCATCATCGCGTGCAGCGCGCAGGGCGTGAACCCGCGGATCCGGTGCGACGCCTCGCTGGCATGCTGGGCCAGGATGTGTTGGGCCAGCAGCACGATGTCGCTGCCGCGCTCGCGAAGCGGTGGCACCGACAAGGTGAGCACGCACAGTCGATGAAACAGATCGGTGCGAAATCCGCCGTGGTGTTGGGCGGCTTCCAGATCCACGTGCGTTGCCGAAATGATGCGGATGTCCAGCGGAATCGCCTGGTGCCCGCCAAGCCGCGTAATCGTGCCTTGTTGCAGGAAGCGCAGCAGGCTGACTTGGCTCTCAAGCGGCAGGTCGCCGATTTCATCGAGGAACAGCGTGCCGCCGTTGGCATGCTCGACCCAGCCGATATGACGCTGATGCGCGCCGGTAAACGCGCCTTTTTCGTAGCCAAACAATTCGGACTGGATCAGGTGCGGCGGAATCGCCCCGCAATTGATGGCGATGAACGGCCCGCCTGCGCGCGAGGAAGCCTCGTGAATGGCCTGGGCAGTCAGCTCCTTGCCCGTGCCTGACTCCCCCGCGATGAAGGCTGGCGCGCTGTTCTGCGCGACCTTGCGGATGGCGCGAAACAGGCCGTGCATGGCAGGGCACTCGCCCAGCATGCGCGCATGATTGGCCTTCGGCGCTGGCGTGACTTCCTGCGCGAGCGAGGCCATGCCCCAGGCGTGACGCAGCGAATACGCAGCCTCGTCCGTGCGCAGCGGCATCTGCACGTAGTCCACGCAGTAATCGCGCACGAGCTGGCGCACGCGTTCGTGGTTCAGCATGGCCGGCGGCAGGGCCGCCACCCAGCCCACATGCGAGACTTGCATGCAGCGCTCGAGCAAATCCAACTCCGCAGCAGAGAACGCGCTGCCGAAATCGACCAAGCCCGCCTTGGGAACGCCGTCACGAATGGCACAGCCCAGTTCGCGCATCGACGCTACGCGTCGCACGTGCCAGTCCGCACCCAAAATCGTCTCGTCGATCTCCCCCATCCCCGCGCGTGACGCCACTACGACGGTTCGGCACGCGGCAGTACATTCCAGCGACTCTTCGCGCATGGTTTCCCCCGTTCGATTTTTCGTGTGGTTCGTTCTTTGCCGAGGCGGCCCGGCCAGGGCAGGCTTGCAGTATGGTTGCCGGGTTTCTCTTTTGCGATGACGTTTAAGGACGATGGTGGCAAACGCTTGCGCGCCCGGACTGTAATGCAAATGAACTAGCGAATTTCACGACTTTGACAAGAGAACACTGAGGAAAAACTTGTAGTTGACACAGCAATAAAAAAAGCGCACCACGATGGGTGCGCTTTTCGCTATGCAGGCAGGAGACTTAGCCGCCGCGTCGCATCATGTCGAAGAACTCAGCGTTGTTTTTCGTCGTCTTGAGTTTGTCGAGCAGGAATTCCATCGCCTCGACCTCATCCATGTCATGGATGAACTTACGCAGAATCCACACCTTCTGCAGGATGTCCGGCTTGATCAGCAGTTCTTCCCGGCGCGTGCCCGACTTGTTCAGGTTGATGGCGGGGTAGACGCGCTTTTCGGCCAGGCGGCGTTCCAGGTGCACTTCCATGTTGCCGGTGCCCTTGAATTCTTCATAGATCACGTCGTCCATGCGGCTGCCGGTTTCGATCAGCGCCGTACCGATGATGGTGAGCGAACCGCCTTCTTCCAGGTTACGTGCCGCACCGAAGAAACGCTTCGGGCGCTGCAGCGCATTGGCGTCGACACCGCCGGTCAGCACCTTGCCCGAGGTTGGCACCACAGTGTTGTAGGCGCGGGCCAGTCGCGTGATCGAGTCCAACACGATCACCACGTCCTTCTTCAGTTCGACCAGGCGCTTGGCCTTTTCGATGACCATTTCGGCCACCTGCACGTGACGCACGGCAGGCTCATCGAACGTCGATGCCACCACTTCACCGCGCACGGTGCGCTGCATTTCGGTCACTTCTTCCGGGCGCTCGTCGATCAGCAGTACGAACAGCTCGGCTTCCGGATGGTTGGTCGCGATGGCGTGCGCAATGTGCTGCAGCATCACGGTCTTGCCCGACTTCGGGCTTGCTACCAGCAGCGCCCGCTGGCCGCGACCGATCGGGGCGATCATGTCGATGATGCGGCCAGTGATGTTCTCTTCGGCCTTGATGTCGCGTTCGAGCGTGAGCGGCTTGTTCGGGTGCAGCGGCGTCAGGTTCTCGAACATGATGCGGTTCTTCACCGCTTCAGGAGGCTGCGTATTGACCTTGTCGACCTTCACCAGCGCGAAGTAGCGCTCGCCATCCTTGGGCGTGCGGACTTCACCTTCGATGGTGTCACCGGTGTGCAAATTGAATCGGCGGATCTGCGACGGGCTGATGTAGATATCGTCGGTACTGGCCAGATACGAGGTTTCCGGCGAGCGCAGAAAACCGAAGCCATCGGGCAGCACTTCAAGTGTGCCGTCCCCGAAAATCGTTTCCCCCTGTTTCGCCTTCTTTTTCAGGATGGCAAACATCAATTCCTGTTTGCGCATGCGCTGCGCGTTATCGATCTCCAGCTGCCCCGCCATTTCCAGCAATTGGGACACGTGCAAGGATTTCAGTTCTGTCAGATGCATAGACGAAAGATGAGGGAAGGGCCCGAACGGGCGGCGAAACGAGAAACGGGGGAGGGGGGACAGGTCGAGCGAACGCTCGGGGAAACAGATTGGCTGCAATCTTAGCACAACGCTGGCGGGCTTCCAGGCGGAAGTGCGCCAGCGTGTGTGTGGGGCAACGCGAAAGGTCGCCTATAGCCGAAAAACGGCTTACAGGTGGCTGTCCAGGAATGCAGTCAGTTGCGACTTGGACAGCGCGCCCACCTTTTGCGCGGCCACAGCGCCATTCTTGAACAGAATCAGCGTTGGGATGCCGCGAATGCCGAACTTGGCCGGCACGCCCTGGTTCTCATCGACGTTGATCTTGGCGATTTGCACCTTCTCGCCGTAGTCCTTGGAAACCTCGTCCAGGATCGGGGCGATCATTTTGCAAGGACCGCACCATTCGGCCCAGAAATCGACCAGCACGGGTTTGTCGGACTTGAGCACGTCTGCCTCGAAGGACGCGTCGCTCACATACTTGATCTGTTCGCTCATGGCGGGAACCTCTGTTATTTCGTAAAAGCTGGCGACGTGCGCCGAACCCATACATTACACGATTACACGGACCGGCGTGCATTGAGACCACTGTCGGCGCGGATGCTGCTGATATAGTACTGACGCCTCTATTTTCAACCGATTCGACTGTTGATTGTGGCTATCTCGCCGATAGCCGCAGGTCTTCGCTTCCCGGTATATCGCCATATTCCCTCGCATGCAGACGCTTGCCTTCGCGCCTGGCCCAGCATTCCTTTCCCGTGCCGCCGACGCTGCATGGCGCTTTCTGGATGCGCATGCGCAATCCCCCGGTACCGCGACGATCGTCGTGCCGACAGCCGCGCAGATTCCCGGGGTGCGCAGTGCCCTGCATGCCAATGCGCAAGCGGCCGGCACGCCGCGTTTGCTGCCGCGCATTCTGACCCTGGGGCATTGGCTGCTCGATTTGCCACCGGAAGCAGGTTCGCCCGCCGGGCGCACGCCGCTGTCGCGATTGCTTGCGGTGCAGCAGGCGCTCAAGACGCAGGCTTGGCTGCGTGAAGCGCTGGGCGCGCAGGACGATGCCGCCCTGTGGGGCGTAGCGCAGGTGCTCGTGACGGTGTCGGACGAGTTGTCGCAACGTTGGCTGACGCTTGATGCCGCACACAGTGGCGCAGATAGGCGGTCTGATGCGCTGGAGTCGGCGTTGGCGGAAGCGTTGGAGCGCACTTACGCACAATTGTCCGAACGCTTTCTCGGCACCGAATCGCGCATTGTGCTGACGTTCTGGCGGTTGCTTTCAGGCGCGGCGGACCCGATTCCAATGCGGCTGCGTGCCATGCGGCGCTTGCTGGACGAATTGCACGGCCCCATCGTCTGGATGAGCCCGTCGGACCCTGAGGCGGTCGATCTGGATTTCCTGCAGCGTGCCGCCGAGCGCGTGCCAGTGCTGAGCATCGGCTACGACTGGAATGCGCCCGAGGCCGGCACATCTGCGACGCCTTCCACGCATGCGGATTTCCGCGACTTGCTGCTGCACGCCTGGCCTGAGTGCGCGACGGCCGCACAGGCTGCGGACGATGGCGCCGATGCGCGGATGCAGGCGCCAATCCTGCGCATTGCTGGTGCTACACGCTTTGAGGACGAAGCGGCCTTCGCCGCGCATACGCTGGTCGATTGGTTGAACGCCGGGCGCCGCTCGTTGGCGTTGGTGGCGCAGGATCGCATCGTTGCGCGGCGCGTTCGCGCATTGTTGGCGCGCGTGAACGTGCCGGTGCGGGACGAGACCGGCTGGAAGCTTTCCACGACGCGCGCCGCCGCAGCGCTCATGCGCTGGGTCGACGTGGTGCAGGGCGATGGCGACACCGCTGCGCTCCTCGATCTCGTCAAAAGCCCTTTCTGTCTGCGTGACGCCGATGCCGGCACGGCCACGCCCGCATGGGTCGCAGAACTGGAGCGCCGAGTGCGCCGGCACAACGTTTCGGGTGGCTGGGGGCGGCTGCGCCGGCTGGTGGCGGATCGCCCCGCCAATGATGCCGATGCCGATGGCGAAGCGAAGGTCAGCCGCCTGGCCGATCGCCTCGGCGTGCTGGCCGACGAAGCTGCGCTGTGGCGCCGTGTCGGCAGCGCGACGCTTGACGCGTGGGTAACGCTGCTGGCAGGCACGCTCGATCGTCTGCATATGCGCACCGGCTTGCAGAACGACGACGCAGGGCGCCAATTGCTCGATTGGATCGACCGCCTGCGGGCATCCATACATGGCAGCACCGATGCGGGCGCGCGTTTTTCGCTCACGGAGTGGCGTGCACTGCTGTCGATGCTGCTCGAATCTGCGGTCTTCAGTGAGCCTTCACCGCCTGCTGATCGGCGTGTTGTCATCCTGCCGCTGAATGGTGCGCGCATGCGGCGCTTTGATGGTGTCGTGGTGGTGGGTTGCGACGATGCGCAGTTGCCGTCGGCGCAGCCGGAGTGGCTGTTTTTCTCCAACGACGTGCGCCGTGAACTGGGTTTGCCCGACCGCGCGCAGCGCTTTGCGCAGCAGGCGCGCGACTTGGCTGAAGTGTTGCTCAACCAGCCCGAGGTCGTGTTGACCTGGCAGCGCCACGGCGGACGCGGCGAGCCGCACCGCCTTTCCGGCTGGCTCGAACGCCTGCAACGCCGGTTGGCAGTGAGCGGCGTGCGTATTGATACGTCCGTCGTGTTGCCCAGCCTGCAGACCACGAGCCAACCAGCCGGCATGCCAGCGCCGGCCGCGCCTGTGCTGGTGCCGTCCACGCTGAGTGCGGCCGCGTACAACAGCCTGCGCCGCTGTCCGTACCAGTTTTTCGTTGGTCGCATGCTTCGCCTGGGCGAGCTGGAAGAGGTCTCCGACGAGCTGGAGAAACGCGACATCGGCGAAATCCTGCACGCAATCCTGCATCGCTTTCATCGGCAGTTGCTGGAAGTGCCGATGCATGACCCGGCTGATCGTCAGGCGCTCCTGCAGGCCATCACCGACGAACAGTTCGGCCCGCTGCTGGCCGAGGATGGCAACGCACTGCGCTTCTATCGGCGTTGGCTCGGTGTGATGCCGTCGTACCTGGCGTGGCAGGCCGCGCGCGAGGCTGACGGCTGGCGCTTTGAGGCTGGCGAGGTCGATGTCGATACGTCGATCACGTTGCGGGACGAGCGCCCGCTGCGCTTGCGCGGCCGTATCGACCGCATTGACGTGCACGACGAACACGGCGTGGCGGTGCTTGATTACAAGACGCAATCACAGATGGTGCTGGTGCGTCGCGCCAAGGCACCGTTTGAGGATTGCCAGCTCCCGTTTTATGGCGTGCTCGATGCGCGTGCAGTTGCGGGCGGCTGGGTTTCGCTCGACGGCGAGGCGCGCGGGGACAAGCGCGACGTTGCGTTGCCCGACTTCACGCAAGTCGTCGACTGGTTGATTGAACAGATGCAAAAGGACATGACGGCTCTCTCAGCCGGTGCGCCGCTGCCGGCCTTCGGTGATGAATCGGCGTGCCGTTACTGCGCGGCGCGCGGCCTGTGCCGCAAGGGATACTGGACCGACGGTGCTCCGCGCGAGCCGGAGAGCGCGGCATGAGCGATCACGCTTACGAATGCGACGGCGCACCCGTCTCGCCTGAAGCCTTCTCGCGCGCTGCGTGCGAACCGCAGCGCTCGGTCGTGGTGGAAGCATGCGCGGGCAGCGGCAAGACGTGGCTGCTGGTCACGCGTATGTTGCGCTTGCTGCTGGCGGGCGCCGCGCCGTCGGACATTCTCGCCATCACGTTCACGCGCAAGGCCGCCGAAGAAATGCGCCAGCGTTTGCTGGACATCCTCGCGCAACTGGCCGCCGCCGACGATGAGGGCGTCGTGCGCGAACTCGTCGCGCGCACGGTGGACGAGCGCGATGCGTCGGCGCTGATTGAAACCGCGCGAGGCTTGTATGCGCGCGTGCTGGAGTCGCCCTCGCGCATGGCGATCGATACGTTCCACGGCTGGTTCGGGTCGCTGCTGCGCGGTGCGCCGCTGTCGTCGGGGGTGCAACAGGGCGCGTCGTTGCGTGAAGATGCCGGACGGCTGCGGCGTGAAGCGTGGGCGCCTGTCTGGCGCGGCCTGCTGGCGGAAGATCACGCTGAGTTGCGCGCCGCGTATGAAACGCTTGCCGATCTGGTCGGCGATTTCCAGGCCGGTCGCCTGCTCGATGCAATGTTTCATCAGCGCAGCGATTGGTGGGCGTACAAGGCGCAGGCGGGCGGCCGTCCGCTGGCTGCGTTGGACGAACTGCTTGGCGACGATGCGACGGTCGATCCGTTGATCGAAGCGCTGCAGGATGCGGCATTGCTGGCCGACATGCTGCACGTGTCCGGCTGGCTTGGGCAGGGCGGTGCGGCCGAAGGCAAGCGCGCGGTGGCCATCGAATCGGCGGTGACTGCTGCGCGCGGAATGGATGTCTCTGATGAAGCCGCGCGCGTACGAGCATTTGATGCGCTCTTTGCGGCCTTCCACACGCAGGCCGGCAAGGCGCGTGCCTGCAAGCCGACCAAGGCACTGATCAAGGCCGTCGGCGACGAACACGCGCGAACGCTGGTGACCCTGCACACTGCGCTCTGCGAGGCGCTGACCACCATCCAGGCGCGGCGCCAGGAAGCCCGCGTGCGCGCCGCCAATGCTGCATTGTTCGCTCTGGGTGACGCACTCATCGATCGCTACCAGGCGTACAAACGTCAGACGCGCGCGATGGATTTCACCGATCTCGAATGGGAAGCGGCGCGCCTGATGCAGCAAGACGACACGGCCGCCTACCTGCAGGTGCGGCTCGACGCGCGCTACAAGCATCTGCTGCTCGACGAGTTTCAAGATACGAACCCGATGCAGTGGCGCATCCTGCAAGGCTGGCTGGCCGGTTATGCGGGCACCGGCACGCAGCCGAGCGTATTCCTGGTGGGCGATCCCAAGCAATCGATCTACCGTTTCCGTCGTGCGGATGCCCGGCTGTTCGATGCTGCGCGTGAAATGCTGGTCGCAGAATTCAACGCGACCGTGCTGCGCACCAACCGCACGCGTCGCAACGCGCCGGCGGTGCTGGAGTGGGTTAACGCCGTGTTCCTGCAGGCGCGGGCGCGCGGCGACTATCCCATCTACGCCGAGCAAAGCACGGCCGTGGATGCGCCTGTAGGCAAAGCGCTGCTGTTGCCGCTGGTGCCCGTGTTGGAAGCCGAGCGGGTCGACGAAACCACGCCACGCGACACGCTTACCGAACCGCGCGAAGAGGCCGGCGATTCGCAGCGATATGCAGAGGGCCGCCAAGTAGCCGCCTGCCTGCGCGCGTTGCACGCCAGCGAGCGCATTCGCGAAGGCGGCGTCGAGCGCTCCGTGCGCTGGAGCGATTTCCAGCTGCTCGTCCGCCGCAAGCGCTACCTCGCCGATTACGAACGTGCGCTGCGCGACGCCGGCGTGCCGTATCTGAGCCCGCGCCGTGGCGGTCTGCTGGCGACGCTCGAAGCCCTCGATCTGTGCGCGCTGCTTGATTTTCTGATGACGCCGCAGGCCGATCTGTCGCTTGCACATGTGCTGCGCAGCCCGGTGTTCGCCGCCACGGACGATCACCTCATCGCACTGGCGCAGTTTGGCGAAGGCACTCTCGCATTGACATGGTGGGAGCGGTTGACTGCCTTGGCCGGTCAGGCTGATGCGTCGGACACCTTCCACTATGCGCATCGCATGCTGTCGCGCTGGCTGGCGGTGGCGCCCACGCTGCCCGTGCACGATCTGCTCGATCACATCGTCTACACCGGCGAACTCAAGCGCCGCTATGCCGAACGCGCGCCCGCCGCCAATCGCGATCAAGTGCTCGCCAACCTGGATGCGTTTTTGAAGCTCGCCCTCGATCTGGACGGTGGCCGCTATCCGAGCCTGCCGAAGTTCATGGCGGAGCTGCGGGCCATCCGCCAGGGCGACGAGGACGAAAGTCCCGACGAAGGCATGCAGGGCGACACCGATGCGCCGGATGCCATCGATGCCGAAGTTGCCAGCGAAGGCCTCGATGCCGCACAGATACTGACCGTACATGCCTCGAAGGGGTTGGAAGCGCCGTTCGTCGTGCTGCTCGACAGCCACCATAGCGACGCGCGTGTCGATACCGCCGGCATCCTGATCGACTGGCCGCCGGGCGCGCAGGCACCTACGCATTTCTCCGCGTTTGGCAAGACGTCCGAGCGGGGCCTCGCACGCGATCCGCTCTTCAAGCAAGAACATGATCTCGCCGAGCGCGAGAACTGGAATCTGCTTTACGTGGCGATGACGCGCGCGCGACAAGCGTTGATCGTTTCCGGCGTCGCAAACAAGCGTGATGCCGCTGCAGCCCAATCTGTCGATGAGGGCGACGCGCCCGAAGTGGACGGTACGGCGAGCTGGTACACACACCTTGCCACGGCGGGCGTGGCGTCACCCGCGCCCATGGTGGATGGCGCAGCCGATTCGGCTGACAATGCGGCAGGGCCTGAGGCAGTCTCCTATCACGACTTCCGCGCGCCGCTTACGGTGACAGTGCGTGTCGGCGCCGCTGGCGCATCCGCCGAGGGCCCCGCCGATATCGTCTTCGACCAAGGCGCCGTCGCACAGGGCGAACTGCTGCATGCGGTGCTCGAGCGCCTGACGCGTCGCGGCTTGCCCGAACAGGCGCCCGACGCTGAGACGATCGCGCGCTGGTTCAGCGCCACCGGTGTCACGCAGGCCGACGCCACACGCACCGCTGACGCCGTGCGCAGAATGCTTTCAGCCGAGACGCTGATGCATGTCTTCGACCCTGCGTGTTTCGACGCCGCACATAACGAGATCGAGCTTTTCGCTCCGGACGGTGCGCTGTTGCGCATCGATCGCCTGATCGAACGCGGTAACGACATCCTCGTGGTCGACTACAAGCTGCGCCTGCTGCCCGTCGAACGCGCCGCCTATGCGGATCAGCTGCGCGGCTATGTGGCCGCCATCTCGCCGATGTACCCGGGTCGCAACGTGCGCGCGGGCGTCGCCACCGCGCAGGGCGAATGGATCGACCTGGACGCGTTACCCAAGCCGGTACAGACGTCACACGACGACAGCCAAGGCGCGCTGTTCTGATGCGGACGGCACAGACGACACAGACGAAAAAGGGGAGGGTGATGCGGGAGGGGAAAAGAGAAAGGGGACGAGCCTGACCCTCGGCACTGGCGGAAAACGGCTGTGGCTGCTTCGTTCCCGACCTGACCAGGTTGACCGCGCCACCATGCGAGGAGGCCCGTCCGACCGACATTGTAACCGACTCGCACGTCCCCACTTGAATATCCTTGCAATTCGCTCGGCGCGCATGGAGGTTGACGCCTCCAAAACCGCGTCGGAAATCCACCTCGCTTTGCTACAATCCGCCGCATGAGTTATCAAGTGCTCGCCCGCAAGTGGCGCCCTCGCGATTTCACCACGCTGGTCGGTCAGGAACACGTGGTGAAAGCGCTCACGCATGCGCTCGAACAGCAGCGCCTGCACCACGCATACCTGTTCACGGGTACGCGCGGTGTCGGCAAGACGACGCTGTCGCGCATCCTTGCCAAATCGCTCAATTGCGTCGGCGCGGACGGGCAGGGCGGCATCACTGCGCAGCCGTGCGGCGTGTGCCGCGCCTGCACTGAAATCGATGCCGGGCGCTTTGTCGATTACATCGAGATGGATGCCGCCTCCAACCGCGGCGTCGACGAGATGGCCCAGTTGCTGGACCGCGCGGTCTATGCACCCACAAGCGGCCGCTTCAAGGTCTACATGATCGACGAAGTGCACATGCTGACCAACCACGCCTTCAATGCGATGCTGAAGACGCTGGAAGAGCCGCCCGAGCACGTCAAGTTCATCCTCGCGACCACCGATCCGCAGAAGATTCCGGTGACGGTGCTGTCGCGCTGCCTGCAGTTCAACCTCAAGCAGATGCCGCCGGGGCACATCGTGTCTCACCTCGATCGCATCCTTGGCGAAGAGGGCATCGCCCACGAGCCGAACGCGCTGCGTCTGCTGGCCGCCGCCGCCCAGGGTTCGATGCGTGATGCGCTGTCGCTCACCGACCAGGCCATCGCGTACAGCGCCGGCGACGTGAGCGAAGCCGCCGTGCGCGGCATGCTCGGCGCGATTGATCAGAGCTACCTCGTGCGCCTGCTCGATGCACTGGCCGATGAGAACGGCGCCGCGCTTGTCGAGATTGCCGACGAAATGGCCGGGCGCAGTCTGAGCTTCTCGGGCGCGCTGCAGGATCTTGCATCCCTGCTGCAGAAGATTGCGCTGGCGCAGGTCGTGCCCGCCGCTGTGCAGGACGATTGGCCAGAGGCTGATGATGTACGCCGCCTTGCCGAGCGGTTCGATGCGCAGTCCGTGCAACTGTTCTACCAGTTTGCCAACCTGGGCCGCAACGAATTGGCGCTCGCGCCGGATGAGTACGCCGGCTTCACGATGACGCTGCTGCGCATGCTTGCGTTCCAGCCCGGGCAGTCGGGTGGGGACACGGCGCCGCCTTCGGGCGGTGGCGGCGGGAAGCGCGCGATGCCGTTGGCTGCAACGCCAGCCGCATCGACGCGTCCGGCGGTTACGGCGACTGCGCCTGTGGCGGCGCCGGTTGCTCAGGTGGCGCCGGTGGCGGTGCGTCCGGAGCCGGTGGTCGAGGCGCCGCGTGCGACTTATCAGGCAACACCGCCGGCGCCTGCGCCCGTTGCTGCGGTTGCGCACACGCCGGCTGCAGCGCCAGCGCGTCGCTCGCCGGCGATGGAAGCCTTGGCCGCAGCGCGCCAGGCTTCGAACCGTGGCCGTGGCGGTGCTTCCGCACCTGTCGCCTCGCCGGTAGCCGCGCCTGCGCCTGCCGCACGTCCAGCTGCGCCCGCTGTGGGTCCACGTCCGAATCCTGCTGCTGCTGCTGCTGCGCCGGCATCCGCGCCGCCGCGCCGCGAACAGCCGGCTGGCGCTGCCGCTGCGTCCGATGACGGGCCACCGCCCTGGGATGAAATGCCAGGCGAATTTGCTTCGCCGTCGCTTGACGAGATGGACGCCGCGTTTGCCGGCTGGGATTCCGCGTCGAGCATGCGCCCCGGTGCGCCTGAACCGGCAGCACGTCCAGCACAGATCGAGGCGCCGTCAGCCGCGCTTGTGCCGGTCACGACGATCGCCCCGGAGCCGGTCGCCGCTGCTACGCCGCCTGATCTGAGCGCTAGCAGTCTTACAACGTTCGACGGCAGTTGGCCGGCGCTGGCGGCCAGCCTGCCGATCCGCGGCCTAGCTCAACAGCTGGCTTACCAGAGCGAGTTGGTGGCCGTGGAAGGCGCCACGATGCGCCTGCGTGTTCCGTTGCCCCCGCTGACCGACGCCAATGTCGTCGAGCGCCTGGAGGCAGCACTCACGGAACACTTCAGCACGCCCGTTCGCGTGGCGTGTGATATCGGACCGGCGCGCGCCACCGCGGCGGCAGTGGACGCCGAGCAGCGCGCCGAGCGCCAACGCAGTGCCGAAGACGCCATCGCCGCCAACCCGTTTGTTCAGGCTCTGGTCCGGGACTTTGCTGCGCAGGTCGTCCCCGGATCGATCCAACCGCACGCGCACTGAACGGAATTTCAGGACTGAACATTGAACCCCGGCGTGCCCCGCTGAGCGGCACGCCTTGCACGACCCATTCCAAGGAGCAATGACCATGATGAAAGGCCAGATCGCCGGGCTGATGAAGCAGGCCCAGCAGATGCAGGAAAACATGAAAAAGGCGCAGGAGCAGCTCGCCCTGATCGAGGTGGAAGGCGTGTCCGGCGCGGGCCTCGTGAAGGTAGTGATGACCTGCAAAAACGACGTGAAGCGTGTGTCGATCGACCCGAGCCTGCTGGCCGAAGGCGAAGACAAGGATCTGCTGGAAGACCTGATCGCCGCCGCATTCAACGACGCCGTGCGCAAGGCCGAGGCCACCACGCAAGAGAAGATGGGTTCGCTCACTTCAGGCCTGGGCGGTATGGCCGGCATGCTGCCGCCCGGCTTCAAGCTGCCCTTCTAAGCAACGCCCGCCAGGATTGCGCCATGGTGCTGGAATCTGCACTGCTGCACGTCACGCCCGGCCAGGAAGCCGCCTTTGAGACGGCCTTCGGCGAGGCTCGCCACATCATCGGTGCGATGCAGGGCTTCGTTTCGCTGTCGCTGTCGCGCTGCATGGAGAAGACGAGCGACTATCTGTTGCTGGTGCAGTGGCAGACGCTGGAAGACCACACCATCGGCTTTCGGCAATCGCCCGAGTACCAGCGCTGGCGTGCGCTGCTGCATCACTTCTATGATCCGATGCCGGAAGTGCTGCACCACACGACTGTTCTGGAGCACGCGTGATGCGTAACGCTCCAGGCACGCCGTCGGCGCTGCAGATGCTGGTTGAAGCCTTGCGCGTGCTGCCGGGCGTGGGCCCCAAGTCTGCCCAGAGGATGGCGTATCACCTGATGCAGCATGACCGCGAGGGGGCGGCGCAGCTGGCACAGGCGCTGTCTGAGGCAACGGAATCGATCCAGCACTGCAGCCGCTGCAATACCTTTACCGAGCAGGAAGTTTGCGAGACCTGCTTGGACACGCGCCGCGATGCATCGGTCCTGTGCGTGGTGGAAACGCCCGCTGATCAGATGATGATCGAGCAGACGCTGACCTATCGCGGCCAATACTTCGTGCTGATGGGGCGGCTCTCGCCGCTGGACAACATCGGCCCGAAAGAGATCCACCTCGAACGCTTGCTGGCCCGCGCGACCGACCCTGCGCTGGGCGGGCCGTGCGCCGAGGTCATCCTCGCCACCAACTTCACCAGCGAAGGCGAGGCGACTGCCCATTACATTGGTGAGATGTTGAAGGCGCGCGGTATCAAGGCGACGCGTCTTGCGCGTGGCGTGCCGGTAGGCGGTGAGCTGGAATACGTGGACGCCGGCACCATCGCTCGCGCCGTGCTGGATCGGCGCCAACTCTGATCTTCCGCAGCTGCTTAAAATTCAGCGTGGATGCGCGCCCCGACGATCGACACCGGGCCGCGGTCCCGGTTGTACGCCGGATGGACCACATACTGGTAGTTCAGGCCCAGCGTGAGGTGTTTGATGGCCGCCCAGTTGTAGTACAGCTCGGCGATGCGTTCGGTGCCGTAGTTGAGGGCGCCATCACCAATCAGTACGCCCATGCCGCCGGCCGCAAAATATTGGCGTGCCGCGCGCGACAAGCCGTTCACCACCACGGCGGCACCGAACGTGTCGTTCGGGCGTCCCCAACGATTGCCTTTCAGGGAGAACCCGGCCGACACCGACTGGTTGATGTCGGTGAACTCGAATGTTTCCTTGCTGCCGTCGTTCATGCTGGCCCGTGCGAAGACGCCCAGGTCGGAGGTGATTTCCTGCTCCAGGTTCAAGGCAACACCGGGGCGCCAGGCGAGGCGCCGCACGAGGCCCGTGTCCGGCGTGTTGCCCGTCTGTTGGGCGAGGTTGACCGCATCGCCATAACCACCCATCCGGCCTCGCGTTGCAAAGGCGAGCAGCTTGACCTTGCCCGGGCGGCCGAACCAATCATGGCGCGCTTCAAATTCGCCCACCCACTGGTACTGCTTCCAAGTGGTGTCGATCGTGACACTGTTGGGTACTGCCGAAAGCGCGAAGAGTCCGCCGCGCAGCGACCACCACGATTGCGTCCATTCCACCGCCAGACCATGCGTGTATCCCCAGGCGTCCGCTGCATAGTCGAATGCGCCGGCATCGATCACCGCCCAGTTCAGGAAATCGCCCCGCGGGTCGTGCGCGTACGTGTTCGTGTCGAATATGTCTGCCACCGAGAACTTGCCGACGGTGATGGTGACGTTGTCTGCCGAGCGGCTGCCGGCAAGCTGGTTGGGACCTGACTCTACTGCCTGCTGCTCGCCGCCGAGATTGATGACCTGCCGCAGGAACAAGCGCGGCAGCTTGCGGTAGGGAGCATTGTTGCCGATCTTGTAGGCCTCCCCGCTTGAGAAGCCGGCCAGGCCGACCGTATTGCTTAGTCCGAAACCTTGGTCGATTTCCGGGTTCGCGTACAGCTCGGCACCCTTCCACAGGCGCAGCCCGAGGTAGAGCGTGACGTCGACCGTCTCCTTGGTGTTGTTGTCAGGCGTGAGGCTATTGGTGCCGCTGTACGGCGAGCGGAACGACGGATGCCATTGCGTCACGTTGGTGAACTGTCCATGCACGTTCCATCGCTCCGGCTCTGGGATGTCCGTGGCAGGCGTATCGGCGCCAGCCGCCAGCGCAGCGCTTTGCAGACTCAATACGAGCATGAAGGCCGCCGTGGCTTGTTGCACGGCTCCCATCAGAGTGAATGGACGGCGAGGGATGACGTGAAGAGGCAGCGAGGGCATGAGGCACGACAAATGGGGCAACCGCTAGAATTCCGGGCTGGCGCAGCCGGAATGAGGCAAAAACCCGGCCATGCTAAGCGCTACGTCATGACTTGCCGATGAAAACTGTAACGATTCGCATTGACCTGTCGCGTTTCTCCAACTCCGCCGGATTATCCGCATCATGAATCTCGCCCGCTTCGATCTCGTCACCCTCGGCCTGTTTGTGGCGGTGGCCCGGCTGGGCAGCATCTCGGCCGGGGCGCGCCAATCGCACCTGGCTGTGGCGGCGGCCAGCAAGCGGATTTCCGATCTGGAAGCGGCCGTGGGCGCGCCGTTGCTGTATCGCCATGCCGCGGGTGTAGAACTGACCGAAGCGGGGCAGGCGTGCTTCCGCCACGCTGTCGGCATCCTGCAGGACGTCGAGCGTATGGCCGGCGCGCTGTCGGACTTTGCCGCCGGCACGCGCGGGCTGGTACGCGTGTGGGCCAATACCTCGTCGATTACGCAATTCCTGGCTGACGACCTGGCCGCCTTCATGCTGGCCAATCCGGCCATCCGCATCGCGCTGGAAGAGCAGGACAGCGGCGATATCGTTGCCGCGCTGCGCGAGAACCGCGCGGACCTCGGCATCTTTGCGGCCGGTACACCGTGCGAGGGGCTGCAATCGTTCGACTATCGCGAGGACGATCTCGCCTTGGTCACGCCGCGCGGGCATCCATTGGCCGGGCGCAAGCAGGTTCACTTCGCCGACGCCGTGGATTTCGACTTCGTCAGCCTGCCGCCGGGCACGTCGCTGGCCGCGCAACTGGTCGACGAAAGCTTGCGTCTGGGCAAGCCGTTGCGCCTGCGCATCCAGGTGCGCAGCTTTGAAGCCGTTTGCCGGATGGTGGCCTCCGGCCTGGGCGTGGGCGTGTTGCCGCGCATCGCCGCACAAAGCCATGTATCGAGCCTGCCGGGCGCCGGTCTGGCGCTCGTGGCGCTCCAAGACGAATGGGCGCATCGCCGCCTGCTGGTGGGCGTGCGTGACCCCGATGCGCTGACCAGCTCAGCACGCCTGTTGATGACGCATCTGCTTGGCAACCCCGCCGCACTCTGAATTCAACGCTCTCTATACGACCATGCCGACACAGGTTTTGCAGGACATCCGCGTGCTCGAACTCGGGCAACTGATTGCCGGGCCGTTTGCCGCCAAGACGCTCGCCGACTTTGGCGCACAGGTCATCAAGATCGAGCCGCCGGGGCAGGGCGATCCGCTGCGCAAATGGCGGATGCTGCATGAGGGCACGTCAGTCTGGTGGGAAGCGCAGTCGCGCAACAAGCAGTCGGTCTGTGTCGACCTGCGTGTCCCGGAAGGACAGGAAGTCGTTCGCAAGCTGGCTGCCGAAGCCGATGTGCTGATCGAGAATTTCCGCCCCGGCACGATGGAAAAGTGGGGGCTGTCGTACGAGGCGCTGTCGACCGACAACCCGAAGCTGATCATGTTGCGCGTGTCGGGCTATGGCCAGACGGGCCCCAAACGGGATGAACCGGGCTTTGCGGCCATTGCCGAAGCCATGGCCGGCCTGCGTTATTTGACCGGTGAGCCGGGGCGCCCACCTGCCCGTGCAGGGCTGTCGCTTGGCGACACGATCGCCGGCCTGCATGGCGCGCTGGGCGTGTTGCTGGCCTTGTACGAACGCGATGCGCGCGGCGGCAAGGGGCAGGTGATCGACGTGGCGCTCTATGAATCCGTGTTCAACCTGACGGAGAGCCTGTTGCCCGAGTATTCGGTGTTCGGTGCGATCCGCCAGCCGGCGGGTGGGGCGCTGCCGGGCATCGCGCCGTCGAACGCCTACCGCTGCGCCGGCGGTGAATACGTCCTGATTGCCGCCAACGGCGACAACATCTTCCGTCGCCTGATGCAACACATGGGCCGGCATGATCTGGCCGACGATCCCGGCCTGGCCCGCAACGACGGCCGCGCGGCGCGTGCCGAGGAAATCGACGCTGCCGTCAATGCTTGGACAAGCACGCTCCCCATCGCCGATGTTCTGGCTGCGCTGCATGCGGCCGAAGTGCCCTGCGGTCCGATCTACACCGTCGCAGACATTGCTGCCGACCCGCACTATCGCGCACGCGGCGTGATCGAAACGGTGCGCGCGCAGTCGGGCATCGAGGTGGAGATGCCGGGCGTGGTGCCCAAGCTTTCCGCCACGCCGGGCGCCGTGCAGGCGAGCGCGCCGCGCCTGGGCCAGCACACGCGTGACGTACTGCGCGGCCACGGCCTGACCGATGGGCAGATCGATGCGCTGGTTTCGCAAGGCATCATTGCCGAAGTCAAAAGCTAAACAGCTAGGACGATCCCGCATGTTGTGTTGCAAATCGTTGCGGTAATATCGCCGCCGAGGCAGTGAACGCACAGAACAGGAGACAGGCATGGGGACACAAGTCATCGGGCGCTGGGCAAAGTGGATGGGCGCTGCACTGTGTGCGACGAGCCTGCTGGCTGCCAGTCCAGCCGTTCTGGCGCAGGGCAAACCTGAAAAGAGCAAGGTCACCATCGCGGTGGGCGGCAAGGCGTTGTTCTACTACCTGCCGCTGACGATTGCCGAGCGTCTGGGTTACTTCAAGGACGAAGGCCTGGACGTTGAAATCGTCGACTTTGCTGGCGGCGCAAAAGCCCTGCAGGCCGTGGTGGGCGGTAGCGCCGACGTGGTGAGCGGCGCGTACGAGCACACGCTGGTGCTGCAGGCCAAGGGGCAGATGTACCAGGAGTTCGTGCTGCAAGGGCGGGCCCCGCAGATCGTGCTGGCGGTCAACAACAAGACGCTGCCCAACTACAAGTCGATTGCCGATTTGAAAGGCAAGAAGATCGGCGTGACGGCTCCCGGTTCGTCGACCAACATCATGGTCAACTATGTGCTGGCGCGCGCCGGCATCAAGCCGAACGAAGTGTCGATCATCGGCGTGGGTCCGAGCAGCGGGGCGATTGCCGCCGTGCGTGCTGGGCAGATCGATGCCCTGGCCAACCTGGACCCGGTGATGTCGATGCTCACGCAAAAGAACGAAGTGCGCGTCGTGTCCGATACCCGCACCCTGGCCGATACCAAGGCGGTGTTCGGTGGCAACATGCCGGCCGGCTGCCTGTACGCGTCTACCGCGTTCATCCAGAAGAATCCCAACACGACGCAGGCGATGACCAACGCCATGGTGCGTGCGCTCAAGTGGCTGCAAAAGGCGGGCCCGTCGGACATCGTCAAGACGGTGCCCGAAGCCTATCTTTTGGGCGACCGTGCGCTGTATCTGGCGGCGTGGGAGAAGGTGCGTGAGGCCATCTCGCCGGATGGCACGATGCCGGCCGACGGCCCGGCTACGGCGCTGCGCACGCTGTCGGAGTTCGATGCGGAAGTGAAGGGCAAGCAGATCAAGCTCGACCAGACCTTCACCAATACCTTCGTGCAGAAGGCCAACGCCAAGTACAAGTAAGTCCCACAGGCTTTCAGCAACGCGCCCGGTTCCGCCCGGGCGCATTGCTTTTGGACCGCAGACCATGTCCCATCCCGCGCTTTCGTTCGATCAGATCACCTGCACGTTCATCTCGCCCGACACGCCGAGCCAGCGTTACACCGCTGTGCAAAACACCTCGCTGGAGGTGCATGCCGGCGAGTTTGTTTCGGTGGTGGGCCCGACGGGTTGCGGCAAATCCACGTTGCTGAATCTGGCGGCCGGCCTGTTGCAGCCGTCTTCCGGGCAGGTGCGGGTGTTTGGCGAGCCGCTGGTCGGTATCAACCGTCGCGCCGGCTACATGTTCCAGGCCGAGGCGCTGATGCCATGGCGCAGCGCGCTCGACAACGTGATGGCCGGGCTGGAGTTTCGAGGCATGCCCGACAAGGAGGCGCGTGATTTGGCGATGTCCTGGCTTGCGCGCGTGGGTTTGGCCGGCTTTGAAGACCGCTACCCGCATCAACTCTCCGGCGGCATGCGCAAGCGTGTAAGCCTGGCGCAAACGCTGGTGCTCGACCCCGACATCATCCTCATGGACGAGCCGTTTTCCGCGCTCGATATTCAGACGCGCCAGCTGATGGAAAACGAGGTGCTCGATCTCTGGGCCGCCAAGCGTAAGGCGGTGCTGTTTATCACGCACGATCTGGACGAAGCGATTGCCATGAGCGACCGCGTGGTCGTTCTGGCTGCCGGCCCCGGCACGCACCCGATTGGCGAATTCACCATCGACCTTCCGCGCCCGCGCGATGTGGCAGAGATTCGCGATCAGGCCGGCTTCGTCGACCTGCACTCGCGCATCTGGGATGTCCTGCGCGAAGAAGTGCTCAAGGGCTATGCGCAGCACCGCCGCGTGGCTTGACCTGAATCTGAACGATTGCATCCATGGCTAACCGTCCGCTTTCTCCATTTGCGCTGCGCACCTGGCAGCTTGGCCTGTTGGTCGTCACGTTGGGTGTGTGGCACTTCGCCACGCGCTCGCAGGAAGTCGCGTTCTTCTTTGGGGAACCGCTGATCGTTGCCCAGCGCATCTGGGCGTGGTTCGTGACCGAAGGCGATATCTATCAGCACCTTGGCGTGACGCTGGCCGAGACGGTGCTGGCATTTGCCATCGGCACGGCCACCGGCCTGGGTGCGGGGCTGTGGCTGGCGCTGAGCCCGGCTGTCTCGGCGGTGCTTGATCCGTACATCAAGGCCGCCAACTCGATGCCGCGCGTGATCCTGGCGCCAATCTTTGGCGTGTGGTTCGGACTGGGGATCTGGTCAAAGGTCGCGCTGGCGGTGACGCTGGTGTTCTTCATCGTCTTCTTCAACGTCTATCAGGGCGTGAAGGAAGTGAGCCCGGTCGTGCTGGCCAATGCACGCATGCTGGGCGCATCGCAGCGGCAGCTGCTGCGCTTCGTCTATCTGCCGAGCGCGACGAGCTGGGTGTTTTCATCGCTGCATACGTCAGTGGGCCTGGCCTTCGTCGGGGCGGTGGTGGGCGAGTACCTGGGCTCCGCGCGCGGTGTCGGTTACTTGATCCTGCAGGCTGAAGGTACGTTCGACATCAACACTGTCTTTGCGGGCATCGTCGTGCTGACGGTCTTTGCGCTGGTCCTGGACTGGCTCGTGGGCTTGATGGAAAAACGCCTGATGCGCTGGCAACCGAAGAGCGGCGAGACTGAAAAGCTCTGAGCGCGCTGACGACGCGAACGTCACATCGACCCTGCCAGGAGCAGGGTCATGCAGCTAGACGGTCGGTCTACTACAATGCGATCCGTCATGAGCAAGCACCCCGAACCCGTCACCGCTGAAGGCGCCGAAGCCCGGCACGACACCCGCGACCGCATCCTGGACGCTGGCGCCGAGCTGATCCTCGGGCGCGGTTTTTCGGCCGTCGGTTTGGCGGAAATCCTTGGCCGTGCGCAGGTACCCAAGGGCTCGTTTTATTACTACTTCGGGTCGAAGGAAGATTTTGGCGTCGCCATGCTGGAGCGCTATTTCCAGGACTACGACGCGGGCGTTGTCAGCCTGTTCAACGACACGCGCATCACCGCCCGTGAGCGGCTGCTGCGCTATTTCTTGGCCTGGATCGATCTGCATGAGCGCAGCGCGTGCGAAGTCACGTGCCTGGCGGTCAAGCTTTCAGGCGAGGTATCGGATTTGTCGGAGCCGATGCGCAAGGTGTTGTCGACAGGGATGACGCGCATGGTCGAGCGCATTGCCACCGCGATCGAGGCCGGTGTCGCCGACGGCTCGTTGGCGCCGGTGCAGGACGCGCACGAACTGGCCGAAGGCCTGTACGCCATGTGGATGGGTGGTGCACTGCTGGCCAAGGCGCACCGCACGGTCGACGCGTTCAAGAGCTGTGTCGCGCAAACGGAAGTGCTGCTGGCCAAGCCCAAACACTGATTCCATTCTGAAACCAATTGCCTGCGAGGCACGTTCCTCGCTTTTTCTTTGATTCCGGTTCTAGATGACCGGTCGAATAGTCCCTCTTCCAGGAGCTGATATGACTCAACAACTGCTGTCCCCGGTTCAGACCGGCCGTACGACCCTCGCCAATCGTGTCGTCATGGCGCCGCTTACGCGCTCGCGCGCCGGCCAGCCGGGTGACGTGCCGACCGAATTGAACGTGACCTATTACGCGCAGCGCGCAACCGCTGGTCTGATCGTCACGGAAGCCACGCAAATTTCCCGCCAGGGCCAGGGCTACGCCTGGACGCCGGGCATGTACACCGATGCACAGGAAGCCGGCTGGAAGACCGTGGTGGATGCTGTGCACGCCAAGGGTGGCCGCATCTCGCAACAGCTTTGGCACGTGGGCCGCATTTCCAACACGCTGCTGCAGGAAAACGGTCAGGCTCCCGTCGCGCCGTCAGCCATCGTCGCCAAGGGCGCGCAGAGCTTTGTCGTGCAGCCCGACGGCACGCCCGCCAATGTGCCGACCAGCGAGCCGCGTGCCCTGGCCACGGAAGAAATCCCCGGTGTGATCGCGCAATACCGCCAAGCCGTGCTGCGCGCGCGCCGCGCCGGTTTCGATTTCGTTGAAATCCACGCCGCCAACGGTTATCTGCTGCACCAATTCCTGTCGACCAACAGCAACCAGCGCACCGACCAGTACGGCGGCTCTCTGGAAAACCGTGCCCGACTGATTCTCGAAGTCGTTGACACTGCCATCGACGAGATTGGTGCAGATCGCGTCGGCATTCGCCTGTCGCCGCACTTCGTCGCGCATGACATTGCCGACGCACAAGCCGAAGAAAGCGCGTTGTACCTCGCCCGCGAGCTGACTAAGCGTGGCATCGCCTACCTGCACATCGCTGAGCCGGATTGGGCCGGCGGTCCCGAGTTGACCAACGATTTCCGTCGTCAACTGCGCGACGCCTTCAAGGGCACGCTCATCGTGTGCGGCCAATACACGGCGGAAGAGGGCGAGCAAATGATTGCCTCCGGTCTGGCCGATGCCGTGGCGTTCGGACGCCCGTTCATCGCCAACCCCGACCTGGTGGCGCGCTTCCGTGCCGGCGCATCGCTCAACAAGCCGGATCGCGAAACGTTCTACGGCGGCCAGGAAAAGGGCTACACCGACTATCCGACGCTGGAAGAGGCGGCCTGATAAGTCGCTGCACCAAAGAAAAAGCCGCGCAGGTTGATCGCCTGCGCGGCTTTTTTTGTCTGGCGCCTAAGTCTTTAAGGCTGGATCACCACCTTGCCCGTCACCTTGCGTGCGGCCATGTCCAGCAGCGCTTGTGTCGTCTGCTCCAGCGGATAGCGCGCCGAGATATGCGGGCGGATCTTGCCTTCCTGCATCCAGCCGAGCATCTGCATCATGTTCGCCAGGTTCGCCTTCGGCTCGCGGCGCGCGAATTCGCCCCAGAACACGCCAACCAGCGATGCGCCTTTCAGCAGTGCCAGGTTCAGCGGCATCTTGGGGATCTCGCCATTGGCAAATCCGACAACGAGGTAGCGGCCACGCCAGGCAATTGAACGGAACGCCGGTTCCGCATAGATGCCGCCGACCGGATCATAGATCACGTCCGGGCCCTTGCCGTCGGTCAATTCCTTGATGCACTCGCGCAGGTCTTCGGTCGAATAGTTGATGAGCGCATCAGCGCCGTGGTCCTTGCAGACCGCCAGCTTCTCGTCGCTCGATGCTGCGGCGATCACGCGTGCGCCGATCGCCTTGCCGATCTCGATGGCCGCCAGCCCGACGCCGCCCGCAGCGCCCAGCACCAGCATCGTCTCACCAGCCTTCAGTTGCCCGCGATCGACCACCGCGTGGTGCGACGTACCATACGTGAGCGTGAATGCCGCAGCGGTGTCGAACGCCATGCCCGGCGGCATCGGCATCACCACCTTGGCCGATGCCTTCACCTGTGAAGCAAACGCGCCCTGGCCAAGAAAGGCGATCACGTGGTCGCCGGCCTTGAGGTGCGACACGCCTTCGCCTACTGCATTGACCACGCCCGCGACTTCCGAGCCGGGGGTAAACGGCAGCTCCGGCTTGAACTGGTACTTATTCTGGATGATCAGCACGTCAGGAAAATTCACCCCCGCAGCCTTCACGTCGATCACGACTTCGCCAGCACCCGGCGAGAGGTCCGGCAGCGTTTCGATCACCAGCGACTCGGGCGGGCCCCAGGTCTTGCAGACGACGGCTTTCATCATGTGTCTCCTCAACAGTCTTGCGTTGGATTGTTCGCCATCTCGCATGCATTGCACGCGATCTCGTCTGGCAGTGTAACCGAATAAAAGCACGATCGTTCGATTTGACCGGCTGCGATGAAGCGTCCAGCCTGTCGATGCGTATTTTGTAAGCGTGTAGAACGTGTGCCCAAGCACGATTCGCGAACGTTGCTCGGTTACAATCCGCGCCATGCATATTCTCATTGCCAACGACGACGGATACCTCGCCCCCGGGCTTGCAGCGCTGCATCGCGCGCTGAGCCCCCTCGGCCGCGTGACGGTGGTCGCACCAGAACAGAACCACAGCGGCGCGTCGAACTCGCTCACGCTGCAGCGTCCGCTTTCGGTGTTTGAAGCGACCGACGGTGCCCAGAAGGGTTTTCGCTTCGTCAACGGCACGCCGACCGATTGCGTGCACATCGCGCTCACCGGCATGATCGAAGAGAAACCCGATCTTGTCGTCTCCGGTATCAACCAGGGCCAGAACATGGGTGAAGACGTGCTGTATTCCGGCACGGTCGCCGCCGCCATCGAAGGTTACCTGTTCGGTATTCCGTCGATTGCGTTTTCGCAGGCCGACAAGGGCTGGGCGCACCTTGACGCTGCCGAGCGCGTTGCCCGCGAGGTGGTCGAGCGCTATCTGTCCGATCCGCTGGACGGGCCGGTCCTGCTGAACGTCAACATCCCGAATCTGCCGTACGCCGAGCTGGCTGGTTGGCGTGCGACGCGTCTGGGCAAGCGGCATCAGTCGCAGCCGGTGATCCGCCAGGCCAATCCACGCGGCGAGCCGATCTTCTGGGTCGGTGCCGCCGGCGATGCAAAAGACGCCAGCGAGGGCACCGATTTTCACGCCGTTGCGCACGGCTTCGTCTCGCTGACACCGCTGCAGCTCGATCTGACCGATACGGCCCAACTGCGCACCGTGCGCCGCTGGCAGACGCCATGATCGCCACGGTGGCTCATGTCTGAACGCCCGCGCGACCGGCGCTTCCCGTTGACGCTCGACGCGGTGGTCGAGCGCAAGCCCGTGGAACGCCAGCGTGAGACGCGTATCTCGTCTGGGGTGAGCGCGGTGTCACGTCCCACGCCGGTGCGTGCGGCATCCGTCGAACGCGCGTCACCCGCATCCGCCCCCGCACCTGCGCCGCAACGCGTGGCGGGGGTCGACGCTGCGGTCGGCGCCGTCGCTGCGAGCGCCGTGCAGGCACGCACGGCGGCAGCGCATGCGGCGGCGGGCGGCATGGCGTCGGACCGCGCGCGTCAGGCATTGGTTGGCCGGGTGCAAGCAGGTGGCGTGAGTGACAAGCGCGTATCAGTCGCAGCCGGTGATCCGCCAGGCCAATCCACGCGGCGAGCCGATCTTCTGGGTCGGTGCCGCCGGCGATGCAAAAGACGCCAGCGAGGGCACCGATTTTCACGCCGTTGCGCACGGCTTCGTCTCGCTGACACCGCTGCAGCTCGATCTGACCGATACGGCCCAACTGCGCACCGTGCGCCGCTGGCAGACGCCATGATCGCCACGGTGGCTCATGTCTGAACGCCCGCGCGACCGGCGCTTCCCGTTGACGCTCGACGCGGTGGTCGAGCGCAAGCCCGTGGAACGCCAGCGTGAGACGCGTATCTCGTCTGGGGTGAGCGCGGTGTCACGTCCCACGCCGGTGCGTGCGGCATCCGTCGAACGCGCGTCACCCGCATCCGCCCCCGCACCTGCGCCGCAACGCGTGGCGGGGGTCGACGCTGCGGTCGGCGCCGTCGCTGCGAGCGCCGTGCAGGCACGCACGGCGGCAGCGCATGCGGCGGCGGGCGGCATGGCGTCGGACCGCGCGCGTCAGGCATTGGTTGGCCGGGTGCAAGCAGGTGGCGTGAGTGACAAGCGCGTGCTGGCAGCAATCGGCACTGTGCCACGCCATCTGTTCGTCGATGCCGGCCTGGCGTCGCAGGCGTATGAGGATTCCGCATTGCCGATCGGCCATCAGCAAACGATCTCGAAGCCGTCAGTTGTCGGGCGGATGATCGAGTTGTTGTTGAGTGGACGGTCGGGCCGCACCGGCATGCCGCTGGCACGTGTGCTGGAAATTGGCACTGGCTGCGGCTACCAGGCAGCCGTTCTGGCGCAACTGGCGGACGAGGTGTACTCCATCGAGCGCGTTCGCCCGCTGCACGAAAAAGCCAAAGCGAACTTGCGGCCACTCCGCGTGCCAAACATCCGTCTGCACTATGGTGACGGCATGCTTGGGCTGCCGAAGGCCGCGCCGTTCGACGCCATCATCCTGGCGGCGGCGGGGCTGGAGGTGCCGCAGGCGCTGCTCGACCAGCTGACCGTCGGCGGCCGGCTGATCGCCCCCGTTGCCACCGACCGCAACAGCGGTCCGGCGCAGCAGCTCGTTCTCATTGAGCGTCGCAGCCGCTTCGAGTTTCACAGTACCGCGCTTGAAGGCGTTTTCTTTGTCCCGTTAAAATCAGGAACTGTTTAGCATGTTCATTTCCCGGAGCTCCATGAACCGTCCAAGCCCCGCACGCGCAGGCCGGCTCGCCGTGGCGATGGTGTCGGCCGCACTGCTGGCGGCTTGCGCATCCTCCGGCAACCAGGCCCCTGTTCTCGACCGCACCTCGCGTGCAGGCAACACTGGCACCGTGTCGCAAGAGCCGCCGCCCCCCGGCTACTATCGTGTCAAGCGTGGCGATACCTTGTACAGCATCGCATTGCGTAACGGCCAGGCGCCGCGAGACCTGGTAGCCTGGAACAATATCGCCAACCCGAACCAGATCGAAGTCGATCAGTTGTTGCGCGTTGTACCGCCGAACGCGGATGTCAGCAGCACTGGGGCCGTCGTTACGCCGGTTCGCCCGACCAATACAACTACGCAGCCAGTCGATTCCATCGCGGTCACGCCGCCGCCCACTGCGTCGTCCAGCGCTCCTGCCGGGGCAAGCGACAGTGCAATCTCGCTGGGCTGGCCGGCACGCGGCTCACTCATCAACCGTTTCGATGACAAGAGCAACAAGGGCATCGACATTGGCGGCAAACGTGGCGACGCGGTGGTTGCTGCTGACGACGGAAAAGTGATCCACGTTGGACCCTTGCGTGGGTACGGGAATCTTGTCATCATCAAACACAACGACACGTTCCTGACCGCCTACGGCAACAACGACAAGGTTCTGGTCACCGAGCAATCCACGGTCAAGAAAGGGCAGAAGATCGCCGAAATGGGCAGTACCGATGCGGATCGCGTGAAGCTTCATTTTGAAGTGCGCCGCAACGGTAAGCCGGTCGATCCGATGCGCTACTTGCCGCCTCAATAGAGGAATGCATGCCGCGCCAGAAAGCCGCCACGCCCGTCACCCCAGCCGATGACAACATCGACGCTGCTGTAGAGGGCCAGCGCACCCCAAACGGGCGCGCTGGGCGGCGTGCGCGCGGTGCGGCGCAACCTCCTGCTGAAGAGATCGAAGTCGTCGATGCGCTTGTCGACGACCTCCCTGTTGCCGATTCCGCCGATCTCAACGACACGTCCGACAGTGCCGACGAGCCGGACGAAGAAGAGGAGGAGGGCGAAGAGGCCGAGGAGGCCGCACCCGAGGAAGATTTCCGCAAGGTGCTGCAGGCCGAGCTGGCCGCCGACACTGTTCAGCACTATCTCAATCGCATCAGCATCAAGCCGCTCCTGACGCCAGCAGAAGAACTGCATTTTTCGACGCTGGCCAAGGCCGGCGAATTCGCAGCGCGCCAGGTCATGATCGAGCGCAACCTCCGCTTGGTCGTGAGCATCGCCAAAGGTTATCTGAACCGCGGTGTGCCGCTGCTCGATCTGATCGAGGAGGGCAACCTGGGTCTGATGCACGCGATCGAAAAGTTCGATCCGGAACGCGGGTTCCGCTTCTCGACGTATGCAACGTGGTGGATCCGCCAAAGCATCGAGCGCGCGATCATGAATCAGGCGCGCACCGTCCGTTTGCCGGTGCATGTGATTCGCGAGCTCAATCAGGTGCTGCGCGCTAAGCGCCATCTGGAAAAGAGCGGCGTGGATGGCCGAGACGCGAGCCTTGAAGACATCGCCCACCTGCTTGGCAAGACCACGGAAGAAGTGCAGGACGTGCTCTCGCTCAACGAGCACACGACTTCGCTGGATACGCCGTTTGATCTTGATCCGGGCACGAGCCTGCTCGACTTCCTATCGGACGAGCATGGCGCATCGCCGGATCAGGAAGTGGCCCATCGCGAGCTGTCGCAGTTGATGAAGTCGTGGCTCGCACGCTTGTCCGACAAGCATCGCTATGTGGTCGAGCGCCGCTTTGGCCTCAACTACATCGAGCCTGCAACGCTGGAAGAACTGGCCGCCGAGATGGGTTTGACGCGCGAACGCGTGCGGCAGATCCAGCAGGAGGCGCTGGTCAAGCTAAAGCGTCATTTCGCCTCTCAGGGCGTACGCAAAGACGCGGTGCTGTAAGGCGCCGCTGTCCCTCTTTCGTTCCCCTTTTTCAGTCGTTCCGCAGCGCCAGCAGCATCGGTTGATGATCCGATGCCTGTGTAGCGCTGTTGATTTCCAGGCGCAGCACACGCGGTTTCAGTGGCTCGCTAATCAGCATGAAATCGCACGCGTAGGCTGGTTCAGTCCAGTCAGCGCGGTCGTAGACACCGAAGGTCGGCGGCTGCGGCGTTGCGCCGTGCGCAATCTCCCACGCATCATGCAAAGCGGGTTCGCGAGCGAATGGCGCGGTGGCCAAGCGCTTGGGCATGGAATCCGCTTTGCAGTTGAAATCACCGCAGATGATGGTTGCCTTGGTCTGCGCGAGCGGCCGGAAAGGGCCCGCTTCGGGTTCTGCGCCAAGCGTGGCTGGTTGATTCGCACGCGCGCAACCTTCCGTGTGGATGGCTCGCAGCGCATCGATTTGCGCCACACGTTGCAGCTCCGAGTAGTACTCCAGATGGGTGGTGACGATGCGCAAGACACCAAACGGCGCCTGCACCACCGCCTCAATGGCCATTCGCGGCATGCACGGTGTGGCATCCGGCGGACAGGGCAATGCATGGCGCTGGATGTAATGCACGGGCAGGCGGGTGGCAATGGCGTTGCCGAAGCGCTGCACATGCGCGCCGTTGTGGCGCTCCAGCGCGAAGCCGCCGATGACGGTGTACTCGCTGCCAAGCGCCTCGGCGAGCTCGCTCCATTGGTCCGCGCCTGGTTGCCCCGGCAGATCACTGAAGCCGGAGGTGACTTCCTGCAGGCACAACACGTCGAATTCGGCCATCTCCCGCCCTTGCTTGAGTTGGCGCGCGAGGCTGACGTGCCCGTCGGCGCCACGGCCCCACTGGATATTCCACGTCAGGATGACGGTGCCCATGCTGGTCCTCCGGTATCTTACAATGCCGCCCTTGTCCTCATTTTGCCCAGGCTCGCTCGTGTCTCAAGCTGCACCCAACGTCACGCCTTCCTCTTCTGCTCCAGTAACGGTCGCGCCGGACACGCCGCCGGCCAAGCCTCGTGGTCGCCGCAAGCCCGAAATGCCCGTGGCGGGCCCGCTCGACATCGTCTCGCTGGATGGCGAAGCGCGCGGCATCGGCCGTTTGACCAACGAGGACGGCACGCCGGGGAAGGTTGTGTTCGTGGAAGGCGCGTTGCCGGGGGAGCGGGTCATGTACCGCAGTCACCGCGTAAAGCCGTCGTACGAGCAGGCGGGTGTCGTCAACATTCTGCGCCAGTCTGCTTCACGCGTGACGCCGCAGTGCAAGTTCTTTGGAGTGTGCGGTGGCTGCTCGATGCAGCATCTGGATTCGCGCGCACAGGTTGCGATCAAGCAGCGCGTGCTGGAAGACGACCTCTGGCATCTGGCCAAGCTGCGTCCCGACGTAGTATTCCGCCCCATTGCTGGCCCGGATTGGGGCTATCGCTATCGCGCCCGTCTGACCGTGCGCCATGTTGCGGCCAAAGGCGGCGTACTGGTGGGTTTTCACGAGCGCAAGAGCAGCTATGTGGCGGACATGACGTCGTGCGAGGTGTTGCCGCCGCACGTGTCCGCGCTGCTGGTTCCGTTGCGCGAATTGGTGGGCCGCCTGTCGATCGTACAACGTATGCCGCAGATCGAACTGGCGGTCGGCCAGGATGTAACCGCGCTGGTGTTGCGCAACCTAGAGCCGATTACCGCTGAGGATGAGGCGGAGCTGCGTGCTTTCGCCGATCATCACAACATCCAGTTCTGGCTGCAGCCGAAGGGCCCGGATACGGTCTATCCGTTCTATCCGCTCGATCGCACGCTGACGTACACGTTGCCCGAGTTCGGCATCACCATGCCGTTCAAGCCGACGGATTTCACGCAGGTCAATCACCAGATCAACCGGGTGCTGATGTCGCGCGCGCTGAAACTGCTCGACGCGCAGCCGGGCGATCGGCTGCTCGACCTGTTCTGCGGTATCGGCAATTTCACGCTGCCGATGGCCACACGTGCCCGCGAGGTTATGGGCATCGAAGGCAGTGAGGCGCTGACGACACGTGCGCTTGCCAACGCCCAGCACAATGGCCTGCACACGAAGACCTCATTCGCTTGCCGCAATCTGTTTGAGGTGTCGGCTGATGACATTGCCGCGCTGGGCAAGTTTGATCGTTGGCTGATCGATCCGCCCCGCGAAGGGGCGCTGGCCGTGTCCAAGGCGCTCGCCGAGCTGTCGCAGCGTGGCGGTGATGCGGCCGATTTGCTGCCGAAGCGCATCGTCTATGTGTCGTGCAATCCGGCGACGCTGGCGCGCGACGCAGGCTTGCTGGTGCACGAGGCAGGCTACCGACTGGCGGGTGCGGGCGTGGTGAACATGTTCCCGCACACGTCGCATGTCGAGTCGATGGCGGTGTTCGAGCGCGACTGATCTGAGCGATTCCGCGTCTCACGGACAAAGAAAAACCGGCGCACCAGGCGCCGGTTTTTTTTCGCTGCGCTGTTGCCAGCGTGCTGTGCGTGCTTAGTTACGATTGCCGCCGAAGATCCCCAGGATCGCCAGCAGGTTCGTGAAGATGTTGTAGACGTCCAGGTAGATCGCCAGGGTGGCGGTTACGTAGTTGGTCTCGCCGCCGTTCACGATGCGCTGCACGTCGAACAGGATGTAGGCGGAGAAGATCGCGATGGCCAGCACCGAAATCGTCAACATCATCGCCGGCAATTGCAGCCAGATATTGGCCACCGAGCCAACGATCAGCACCAGCACGCCCATGAACAGCCATTTACCCAGGCCCGAGAAATCGCGCTTGCTGACCGTGGCTACCGTCGCCATCACACCAAAGATGATCGCCGTGCCGCCGAACGCCGTCATGATGAGCGACGCACCGTTCGAGAAGCCCAGAATCATGCCGATCAGCCGCGACAGCATCAACCCCATGAAGAACGTGAAGCCGAGCAGCAGTGCCACGCCCAGGCTGCTGTTCTTGAAGCGCTCAATGGCGTAGAAGAAGCCAAAGGCCACTGCCATGAAGATGACGAAACCCATCAGCGGGTTACGTCCCATCAGATTGAATCCGGTGGCGACACCAATCCACGCACCGAGGATGGTGGGGATCATGGAAAGCGCGAGCAGCCAATAGGTATTGCGCAGCACGCGGTTGCGGACGGCCAACGCGCCGGCGGTGCCGGAAGCGCCAAAACCGTACGTGTTGAGTTGGTTGTCCATGCGAACTCCTTGGGTGAATGACATTGCAGACAATACGACGATACAGCGAACGTGGCATCCGAACCGGGCTTTTGCAAGCCACACCGTCCTTACTTGGAGAGTCAGCATGCCACGCGGTTCCGACCACTGGTGGGCGATCGCGCCGGAAAATGCCCTTGACGGGTGATTTTTTGTGCTCTCGATAAGGGGATGCTAAGGCGTGTTCGTCGGGCCGACGAGCCCTGTAGTGAAAAGTGACGATATCGTCTCCTGATGCGGCCGGCGTACGCGGCATCCGGTTGCACCGCTTGACATCCATCCGGTTCCCTCCCGTGTTAGAATCTCACGTTTATCTTTCACGTAACACCTTCATTTTTTGGAGTTTTTGATGGCGCTCGAACGCACTTTGTCGATTATCAAACCGGATGCCGTGGCCAAGAATGTCATCGGCCAGATCTACGCCCGCTTCGAAGGAGCCGGCCTGAAGATCGTCGCAGCCAAGATGATCCACCTGTCGCGCGCAGAAGCCGAGCAGTTCTACGCCGTGCACAAGGAGCGCCCGTTCTTCAAGGATCTGGTGGACTTCATGATCTCTGGCCCGGTGATGGTGCAGGCTCTGGAAGGCGAAAACGCAATCGCCAAGAACCGTGACCTGATGGGTGCTACCGACCCAAAGAAGGCTGAGAAGGGCACGATTCGCGCCGACTTCGCTGACAGCATCGACGCCAACGCCGTGCACGGTTCGGATGCTGCTGAAACGGCTGCCGTGGAAGTCGCCTTCTTCTTCCCGGGCCTGAACATTTACAGCCGCTAAGCGTCAACACTAGACTGGGATTGGTGGTTTCGGGTTGCAAGTCATGAGCGATGTGGTGAATCTCCTCGATTTCGACGCACAGGGTCTTCTCGCGTACTGCGAGAGCCTGGGTGAGAAGTCGTTCCGCGCCAAGCAATTGCAGCGCTGGATTCACCAGTCGGGTGCGTCCGAGTTTGGCGAGATGACGGATCTCGCCAAGTCGCTGCGCGAAAAGCTCGCGACCCGCGCCAACATCCAGGCGCCGGCGGTCATTTCCGATCACCTTTCGTCGGACGGCACACGCAAGTGGCTGGTCGACGTTGGGCAGGGCAATGCCGTCGAGACGGTCTACATCCCCGAAGAGACGCGCGGCACGCTATGTGTGTCGTCTCAGGCGGGGTGTGCCGTCAACTGCCGGTTCTGTTCGACCGGCAAGCAAGGTTTCTCGCGCAATCTCAGCACTGGCGAGATCATCGGCCAGCTCTGGATGGCCGAATTCGCCATGCGTAAGCAGCTTGGCCGTGGCCCCAAGGACGACCGCGTTATCACCAACGTGGTGATGATGGGCATGGGTGAGCCGCTGCTGAACTACGACGCTGTGGTGCCGGCTCTGGCCCTGATGCTTGACGACAACGCGTATGGCCTTTCGCGCCGGCGCGTAACGGTATCCACGTCCGGCGTGGTTCCGATGATGGACCGCCTTGCGCGGGATGTGCCGGTGGCGCTTGCTGTGTCGCTGCATGCGTCCAACGATGCGCTGCGCGACGTGCTCGTGCCGCTCAACAAGAAGTACCCGCTGGCCGAACTGATGGCTGCCTGCCGCCGCTATCTCGAGTTTGCCCCGCGTGATTTCATCACCTTTGAATACTGCATGCTCGACGGCGTCAACGACACCGTCGAGCATGCCCGTGAACTGCTGCGCGTCGTGGCCGACGTGCCGTGCAAGTTCAACCTGATCCCATTCAACCCGTTCCCGGAATCGGGCTTGAAGCGCTCGAACAATGAGCAGATCCGCCGCTTCTCGCAAGTGCTGCTGGACGCCGGCATCGTCACCACCATCCGCAAGACGCGGGGCGACGACATCGATGCGGCCTGCGGCCAGCTCGCTGGCGAGGTCAAGGACCGCACGCGCTTGTCCGAGCGCGGCAAGTTCGGCAAGATCGTCGAGATCCCCGTGGTCGGGGCCGACTCAACTCACCGCATAGGTACCGCATGAAGCGTTGGTCGACTGCTGTCAGTCTGGTCTTCACGCTGGCAGCCGCCGGGTGCGCGTTGTCGCCGCCGGTCCAGACACAGACACGAGAAGTTACAACAGTACCCGATCAAAAGGCCGACGCCGGTCGCCGGGCCGCGATCCGATTACAACTCGCGACGCAGTACCTGGAAGCCGGCCAGAATGCGACAGCGCTTGAGGAAATCAAGAACGCCATCGCGATCGATCCGAACGTGCCGAATGCATATCACATCCGCGCGCTGGCTTACATGAACCTTGGTCAACGCGAACAGGCTGACGAGAGTTTCCGCAGCGCTCTGGCCGCGACACCACGAGACGGTGACCTGCTGAACAACTACGGCTGGTTCCTGTGCTCGCAAGGCGGCAAGCCAGATCAAGGCATGGCGATGCTGCGCCAAGCCATCGAGGCGCCGGCCGCCGGCAGCCCCGCCAAACCGTGGACGAACCTGGGCGTTTGCCAGATGCGTCAGGGCGATCTGGATGGCGCCGAGAAGAGCTTGACGCGCGCTACCTACATCGATGCAAACAATTCGCTGACCAACCTGACATTGGCGCAGCTGTACTACAAACGCCGCGAATATTCGCGTGCCATGCCGTTTATCGAGCGTGTGAATGGCCGCGGCAATCCGACGGCAGAAAGCCTGTGGCTGGGCGCTCGCATCGCGCGCCGCCTCGGCGACACTTCGCAGCAGAACGCATGGAGCGCGCAATTGCAGCGCCGCTTCCCCAATGCGCCCGAAGAGGCGGCATTCGAACGAGGAGCCTGGGATGACTGACCGCGAGGTGGCAAGCGCTGCCGATTTTTCTCATGGCGCGGCGCCTGTCTCGAATCCGCCTGCCGCCCCTTCGCCGGAGCGCGACGATGCGCTGCGCGAGATTGCCGAACGTCTGCGTGCCGGCCGTGAGCGTCAACGGCTGACTGTCGACGATCTGGCCACGCGCCTGAAAGTGGCGCCGGGCAAGTTGTTGGCGGTGGAATCGGCGGATGTCAGTGCGTTGCCTGACATGACGTTTACCAAGGGCCTCATGCGCGCCTATGCGCGCGCCCTGCAGGTCGATGTCGATGACCAGCTTGCGCGTTTGAACGCGCGTGCGCCGGTCACCAACATCGGCTTGCGTCCCGAGGGCGGGCTGGGTGAATCGTTTTCGGACAAGCCGAGTTTCGCCAAGCGTCGCGGCGGCAATGGCCGCTGGCTGATTGGTGCGCTGGTTGCGGTGATTGTGGCGGCCGGTGCGCTGGCCGGTATGGACCGTCTGAAGCAATGGTTCGCCACGCAAACGGCAGCCACGCAAAATACCGAATCCACCGCGAAGGAAACGCCGGCTGCGGAGCAAACCGCGCCCGCGCAAGTGGCTCCAGCAACTGAGCAGGCTCCGTCCGAAACGCCGGCCGCTTCGATGCCGACACCGCTGACGCCTGTTACACCGGCCGCTCCAGCATCGGGTGTGGTGACTGCGCCATTGGCGCCGCCGCCTACGCTGCCACGTTCGGACAACGGTGCCGTTCCGGCGCCCGCCGTAGCGGCTGCGGGTGGCAAGCCGGCTGTCATCAACGTCGAGGCTCCGGTCGCTGCTCTGCCGACAGAAGCTGCCAAGCCGGCTGAATCGGGCGGCGGTTCGGTCTCGGTGCGCTTCTCCGGTTCGTCTTGGTACGAGATCAAGGACAAGACCGGCAAGACGCTCGCCAGTGGCATTTCCAAGGAAGGCGACGCGCGTGATCTGACCGGCACGCCGCCGTTCAAGGTCGTCTTCGGCAATGCAGGAGCCGTTGAATCGCTGGCCGTCGGTGGCGCGACCGTCGATCTGCAGAAGTACGCCCGCAATCGCGTGGCACGGGCCACGTTGCCCTGAACCGTTTTGTAATTGGCGCGGTGCCTGTAGGCAGCGCGCCCTGTCTGATCATGGAAATCTCCACGCCTCTCGATTGCGCTCCAGCCTTGGTGGGCCCGCTGCCGCGCCGGAACTCGCGCGCCGCGCAAATCCGCTGGGGTGATCGTGTCGTGCACGTCGGTGGCGACGCGCCGGTCTGCGTGCAATCGATGACGAATACCGACACGTCGGACGCCATCGGTACCGCAATCCAGGTAAAGGAGCTGGCGCGTGCTGGCTCTGAGTTGGTGCGCATCACAGTGGATACCCCGGCCGCCGCGGCCGCGGTGCCGGCCATCCGCGAGCAGCTCGACCGCATGGGTGTGGATGTGCCGCTTGTCGGCGATTTCCACTACAACGGCCACAAGCTGCTGCAGGACTATCCGGAGTGCGCGCAGGCGCTATCCAAGTACCGGATCAACCCCGGCAACGTCGGGCAGGGTGCCAAGCGTGACACGCAGTTCGCGCAGATGATCGAGATTGCTTGCCGCTATGACAAGCCGGTGCGTATCGGCGTGAACTGGGGCAGCCTCGATCAGGATCTGCTTGCGCGCATCATGGACGAGAACGCGCAACGTGCAACCCCCTGGGATGCCCGCGCCGTGATGGTCGAGGCGCTGATCACCTCCGCGATCCAGTCCGCGCAAAAGGCTGAAGAACTGGGCTTGCCAGGCAGCCAGATCATCCTGTCGTGCAAGGTGTCGGCGGTGCAGGATCTGATTGCTGTGTACCGCGAGTTGGCGCGTCGCTGCCATTACGCGCTGCACCTGGGCCTGACCGAGGCCGGCATGGGGAGCAAGGGTATCGTCGCTTCCACGGCGGCGTTGTCGGTGCTGCTGCAGGAAGGCATCGGCGACACGATCCGCATTTCGCTCACGCCGGAACCGGGTGCGCCGCGCGAGAAGGAAGTCATCGTCGCGCAAGAGATTCTGCAGACCATGGGCCTGCGCAATTTCACGCCCATGGTGATCGCGTGCCCGGGTTGCGGGCGCACGACCAGCACGGTGTTCCAGGAACTGGCGGCGCGCATCCAGTCGTATTTGCGCGAGCAGATGCCGGTGTGGAAGGAGCAGTACCCCGGCGTCGAAGAGATGAATGTGGCCGTGATGGGCTGCATCGTCAACGGCCCCGGAGAGAGCAAGCACGCCAATATCGGCATTTCGCTGCCAGGCACGGGCGAGTCGCCGGCGGCGCCGGTTTTCGTTGACGGCGTGAAGGTGAAAACACTGCGCGGCGAGCGCATCACGGAAGAATTCCAGGCGATCGTCGACGAGTACGTGCGGACGCATTACGGCGCACAGACTCCGGCGACGGTCTAAAGCGACATCAGGCTTCGGAAACCAAAGCCGAAGCACGAAACGACCGGCCGGCTCTGCATGAAGGTAGATGCGAGAAGTCGGCTTTCAACGTGACATCATGAGCGATACACAAAAACAACGCGTGCAGAAGATCGCTGGCGTCAAAGGCATGAACGACTTGCTGCCTGCTGATGCCCCGCTGTGGGAGCACTTTGATAACGCCGTGCGCAGCATGCTGCGCGCCTATGGCTACCAGCAGATCCGCACGCCGATCGTTGAGCAGACGCAACTGTTTGTGCGTGGCATCGGCGAGGTGACGGACATCGTCGAGAAGGAGATGTACACCTTCACCGATGCGTTGAACGGCGAACAACTGACCATGCGCCCCGAAGGCACCGCTGCCGCTGTGCGCGCCGTGATCGAGCACAACCTGCTGTACGACGGCCCGAAGCGCCTGTGGTACACCGGCCCGATGTTCCGCCACGAGCGTCCGCAGCGCGGCCGCTATCGCCAATTCCATCAGGTGGGTGTGGAAGCGCTGGGCTTTGCAGGCCCGGACATCGACGCTGAAGTCATCCTGATGTGCCAGCGCCTGTGGGACGACCTCGGCCTGGTCGGCCTGAAGCTGGAGCTGAACTCGCTCGGACAGGCGGAAGAGCGTGCCGCGCACCGTGCCGATCTCATCAAATATCTGGAAGGTTTCCAGGACGTTCTGGATGAGGACGGCAAACGCCGTCTGTACACCAACCCGCTGCGCGTGCTCGACACCAAGAACCCCGCGCTGCAGGACATGGCTGCCGGCGCGCCGAAGCTGCTCGACTACCTGGGCGACGAATCGCGCGCGCACTTTGAAGGCGTGCAGAAGCTGCTCAAGGCGAACAACATTCCGTTCATCATCAACCCGCGTCTGGTGCGCGGGCTGGATTACTACAACCTCACGGTCTTTGAGTGGACGACCGACAAGCTGGGCGCGCAAGGCACAGTGGCGGGGGGCGGCCGCTATGACCCGCTGATCGAGCAGATAGGCGGCAAGCCTGCCCCCGCATGCGGCTGGGCGATGGGCGTGGAGCGCATCATCGAATTGTTGCGTGAGGAAAAGCTGGAGCCTGAAGCGCAAGGCTGTGACGTCTACATCGTCCATCAGGGCGACGAGGCGCAGGTCCAGGCGCTGATCGCGGCAGAGCGACTGCGCGACGCCGGCCTCGACGTCATCCTTCACGCCTCGCCGGAGGGTCGCAACGGTAGCTTCAAGTCGCAGTTCAAGCGTGCTGACGCAAGTGGCGCATCCTATGCGGTTATCATTGGCGACGACGAAGTCACCCAAGGCGTCGCCCAGATCAAGCCGCTGCGGGGCGATCCAACCGCGGATGCCCAGCAGACCGTGCCGTCGAACCAACTGGTCGACCGCCTGATCGACGCCATGGTGGCCAATAACGACTAACAGCGGGCAGCTGACCTCGGCAGCGAACGACCGCGATTCACTCCCAATATTCAAGCTCTGCAAAGCATGGCCTACGATCTCGAAGAACAGGAACAAATTGAGAGCCTCAAGCACTGGTGGCGTGATAACGGCAACGTAGTCACATGGGTCGCCATCGTGGTGCTGCTGGCTGTGGCCGGTTGGTTTGGCTGGAAGAACTGGCAGCGCAAGCAGGCCGGCGAAGCGTCCGTGCTGTACGAGCAGGTACAGAAGGCCGTTGATGGCAAGGATGCTGAGAAGATCAAGCGCGCCGCCACTGACATGGAAGACAAGTTCGGCGGCACGGCTTACGCGCAGATGACCGCGCTGGCCGCAGCCAAGGCGCTGTACGAAGCCAACGATGTAGCCAGCGCCAAGGCGCAGCTGCAATGGACGGTTGATCATGCGCGCGACGACGAATACAAGGCGCTCGCCAAGCTGCGCCTGGCTGGCCTTCTGCTCGATGAGAAAGCCTACGATCAGGGCATCGCGCTAGTCTCCGGCGACGTTGCGCCGGCGTTCGCCGGGCTCTACGCCGATCGTCGCGGCGATCTGCTGGCCGCGCAGAACAAGAACGAAGACGCCCGCGCTGCCTACAAGCTGGCGTTGGAAAAGTTCGGTCCGGCTGACGCTTCGGCGCGCCAGATCGTGCAGTTCAAGCTGGATGCCCTGGGCGGCGCCTGATTGGCGCACCCTCGTGCAGTTCAACGCATAACAAAAGGATCCCGATTTCATGATTCACGCACTTGAGCAGGGTGGTGTCGCGCGCGGTATTGCACAGGCGGCGCGCGTGGCAGTGCTGGCACTGGCAGCGACGGCTGTCCTTGGCGGTTGCTCGCTGTTCAGCAGCAAGAACAAGCATGAGCCGGCCAAGCTGATGGAAGTTCAGCAAGTGCTGGCCGTGCGTCAGGTGTGGAGCGTCAGCGTCGGCAAGAGCGGCCGCTATGTGATGCAGCCGGCTGTGGCGGGCAACAACGTCTACGTGTCGGCCGCCGGCGGTACTGTGACCGCCCTGGATGGCGCGACCGGCCGCACGGTCTGGCAAGGCAAGGCAGACGTGGACCTGACCACTGGCCCTGGCAGCGACGGCTCGCTGACCGTCGTGGCGGGTGAGAAGGGCGCGGTCATCGCTTTCGACGAGAAGGGCACGCAGAAGTGGAAAGTCGCCGTCAACGGTGAAGTCCTGACGGCGCCGCTGGTTGGCCAGGGATTGGTGATCGTCCGCACGACGGATGGCCGCGTCCTGGGTCTGGACCCAAGCAATGGCGAACGCAAGTGGATCTATCAGCGTTCTCCCTCGGCGCTGAACCTGCGCAGCAGTCTGCCGATGATTTTTGCCGGCGATAACATCATCCTGGGTTTTGCCGGTGGCAAGCTGGGCGCGCTGTCGGCCAGCAATGGCGCGCTGCGCTGGGAAGCTGCCGTGTCGTATCCGCGTGGCGTATCGGAAATCGAGCGGCTGAACGATGTGACCGGTGCGCCGTCGGTCAACGGTTCGCAAGTCTGTGCAGCCAGTTTCCAAGGTCGCGTGGCGTGTTTTGATATGAGCACTGGCGCCCCGCGCTGGGGTCGTGATTTCTCGTCGCCGACCGGCGTGACGCAAGATGATGGCGGGTTGTTCGCCGCTGACGAGAAGTCGGTTGTCTATGGCTTTAACGCACAAAACGGTGCCGACCTCTGGAAAAACGACGCGCTGCTATGGCGCGACCTCGGTACGCCGCTGGCGTTTGGCCGTGCGGTCATCGTGGGCGATTCCGAAGGTTGGCTGCATTTCCTGTCGCGCGATGATGGCAAGTTCGTCGCGCGCGTGAAAACCGACGGCAGCGCCATTGGCGCAGCACCTGTGGTGGTCGGCCAGACACTCGTCGTCCAAACCCGCGGCGGCGGTGTCTACGGCTATCTGCCGAAGTAACATTCGCAGTCGCGGCCCGAGTGGTCTGCGGCGGCACACGCATCACATCGGGGCGGCTGCGCCGCCTTGAACTTGCGCCCGCGTACTCCGCGGGCGTCTTGCATCTGCGTCATCAGGCATTCAGCCGTGCAGATGCCAACCGCAGTTGCAGCAACCAGAATTTGCCGCGGCGCCATTCGCGTACGGCACACAAGCATGAAACCAGTCATTGCCCTTGTAGGGCGGCCGAATGTCGGCAAATCGACCCTCTTCAATCGTCTGACCCGCTCGCGTGACGCGTTGGTCGCGGATATTCCTGGCCTGACGCGCGATCGCCACTACGGCGAAGGCCGCGTGGGCGACCGTCCGTTCATCGCCATCGATACCGGCGGCTTCGAACCCGTTGCCAAGGAAGGCATCGTGGCTGAGATGGCCAAGCAGACGCGCCAGGCCGTGGTTGAAGCCGATGTCGTGATCTTCATCGTCGATGGACGCCTGGGACTGGCGCCGCAGGATCGCGTGATCGCCGATTACCTGCGCAAAACCGGGCGCCGCATCCTCCTCGCCGTCAACAAGGCCGAGGGCATGCGCTACACCGCCGTCGCCAGCGATTTCTACGAGCTTGGTCTGGGCGATCCGGCTGCCATTTCGGCCGCGCACGGCGACGGAGTCAATGATTTGGTGGCGGAGGCGCTCGACCTGGCATTTGCCGAGCGTCCCGAGCTTGCCGAGGCAGCCGACGCGCACGACCACGGTACCCGTATCGCCATCGTTGGCCGTCCGAACGTGGGCAAGTCGACGCTGGTGAACGCGCTGATCGGCGAAGAGCGCGTGATTGCGTTCGATATGCCCGGCACCACGCGCGACGCCATCTACGTGGATTTCGAACGTAACGGCAAGCCTTACACGCTTATCGATACGGCAGGCTTGCGCAAGCGCGGCAAGGTGTTTGAAGCAATCGAGAAGTTCTCGGTGGTGAAGACGCTGCAGTCGATTGCCGACGCCAACGTGGTTGTGCTGATCCTCGATGCGCAGCAGGACATTTCTGATCAGGACGCGCATATCGCCGGCTTCATCGTCGAATCCGGCCGCGCGCTGGTAATCGGTGTGAACAAGTGGGATGGCCTGACCGGGCATGCCCGCGATCGCATCAAGCACGATATGGAGCGCAAGCTGCAGTTCCTGTCGTTTGCCAACGTGCATTACATCTCCGCCAAGGAACGTACGGGCATTGGCGCGCTGATGAAGTCCGTGGACGCCGCTTATGCTGCCGCCATGGTCAAGCTGCCGACGCCCAAGCTCACGCGTGTGCTGATGGAGGCGGTCGAGTATCAGCAGCCGCGACGCGCAGGCGTTTCACGCCCTAAGCTGCGCTACGCGCACCAGGGCGGTTCCAACCCGCCGATCGTGGTGATTCACGGCAATGCATTGTCGAATATTCCTGAAACCTATCGCCGCTTCCTGGAAGGGCGTTTCCGCGAGGCCTTCCAACTGAAGGGCACACCGCTGCGGATCGAATTTCGTACGAACAAAAACCCGTACGCCCAATCGAACGATTGAGCAGCGCGCGGGCGGTGCTCGTCGGCAGGGGCGTGTGACGCGGGGGCATTCGAACGGGGGATCACCAAAAAGGCCGAGCCAATTCATATGGCGGGGTCATCGGTTTTCCGTTTGCTTTCCCTGATTTCTAAGGCTAAATTCTCGAGACATGGCGCTTGGTGTCTGCAAACCCCAGGCGCCATTGGCGTCATTTGGACGCGTCTGGCCGACTCTTTTGACGAACTTTTTTTGCGTCGCCTGCTTGAACCCGGGCTTCCTAGCCCCATAACCCATCACTAAACCTATAAATCTGGAGTGTGCCATGAGCAACAAAGGGCAATTGCTACAAGACCCGTTTCTGAATGCGCTGCGTAAGGAGCATGTGCCGGTGTCGATCTACCTCGTCAACGGTATCAAGCTGCAAGGCAACATCGAGTCGTTCGACCAGTACGTCGTGCTCCTGCGTAATACCGTGACGCAGATGGTGTACAAGCACGCAATCTCCACCGTGGTGCCGGCCCGTGCCGTGAATTTCCGTGTGGACGAAGCGCCTGACGCCTGATTCTGCCTCGCTCCCGCCGCCGTCCGCGCGGCGGGACGCACCCACCCCGTTTCTCCCTTCTCCATTCCCCGTTTGGCATCCCATCCCACCTCCAGCTCGGAGCCGACACGCGCTATTTTGGTCGCAGTCGATTTCGGCAAACATGATTTCCAGGAAAGTCTGAGTGAACTGGCGCTACTGGCCTCGACCGCCGGCTCTGAACCGGTGCGCGCGGTTACCGGTAAGCGCACCAGGCCCGATGCGGCGCTGTTTATCGGTGCTGGCAAGGCGGAAGAGGTGAAGATCGCCGCAGACGAGGAGGATGCGGAGATCGTCATCTTCAACCACGCGCTGAGTCCCGCTCAGCAGCGTAACCTCGAGCGCTTTTTCGGGCGCCACGTAGTCGACCGGACTGGCCTCATCCTTGACATCTTCAGCCAGCGCGCGCAGAGCCACGTGGGCAAGGTGCAGGTAGAACTTGCTCGCGTGCGGTACCAGGCGGCCCGTCTGGTCCGGGCGTGGAGCCACTTGGAACGCCAGAAGGGCGGCGTCGGCCTGCGCGGCGGCCCGGGCGAGCGTCAGCTCGAACTGGACCGCCGGATGCTGGACGAACGCGCCAAGCGTCTGTCGTCCGAGTTGGACAAACTCCAGCGTCAGCACGACACCCAGCGCCGTTCACGCAGCCGCAACGACGCGTTTTCCGTCTCCCTGGTCGGCTATACCAACGCCGGCAAATCGACGCTGTTCAATGCGCTGACCAAGGCACGCGCGTACGCTGCCAACCAGTTGTTCGCCACGCTGGATACGACCTCTCGCCGTTTGTACCTGGAAGGGCTGGGCAATGTGGTGCTGTCGGACACGGTCGGTTTCATCCGCGATTTGCCGACGCAACTGGTGGCCGCATTCCGTGCCACGCTGGAAGAGACCGTGCACGCCGACGTGCTGCTGCATGTGGTGGACGCCGCCAGCACAGTCAAGCACGAGCAGATGGAGCAGGTCGATCGCGTGCTGGACGAAATCAATGCCAGCGGCATCCCCCAAATTCTGGTGATGAACAAGATCGACGCGGCTGAGGAGCTGCGCGCGGCTGGCCCGCGCATCGAGCGAGACGAAACCGGCGCTGTGCGGCGCGTGTTCGTTTCCGCCATAGAAGGGACCGGGCTCGATCTGTTGCGCGAAGCGCTGGTCGAGACTGCGATCCGCCTGCGTGAGCACCCCGCGTCGCATGGCGGCGATTTCGATCCGCGCTTCGACACCCGACGTGATTCGCCGCCGGCCCACCGTGACGAACTGTCGCAAAGCTTGCCGAGCAGCGGTTCTTCCGCCAAAGGTGACGAAGAGGGCTGATAGAATGGCCCGCTACTTCTTCGCAGTCAGACAATCAGGACAAGCCCGACCGCTCATGCCCGAGATTTCGACCCAGTCTTCTTCCATGGCCTCGCCGCGTCCGGCGCGAGGTTTGTGGCACCGCTTGCGTGTGCTGCTTTCGCTGAACGATCCGCGCTGGGGTCGCGGCGATGACAACAACAACGCCGAGCGCGAAGGCAACAAAGACGAACCAAAGCGTCAAAGCAAGCCGCCTCAGGATGGCCCCCCCGACCTTGACGAGTTGTGGCGCGACTTCAATCGCCGCCTGAACAACCTGTTCGGCCGCAAGGACAGCGGTAACGGTAGCGACGGCCCCACGCCGCTGCGTCCCGGTAACGGCCGTGGCGGCTCGGGCCTGGGCATCGGCGTGCTGCTGGCGGTGCTCGTTGGCCTGTGGCTAGCCAGCGGTTTCTTTATCGTGCAGGAAGGCCAGACGGGCGTGATCCTGCAGTTCGGCCGTTTCAAGTACCTGGCAACGCCGGGTATTAACTGGCGTCTGCCGTATCCGGTCGAATCGCACGAAATCGTGAACCTGTCGGGTGTGCGCACGCTTGAAATCGGTCGGACTACCCAGATCAAGGACACGAACCTGAAAGATTCCTCGATGCTCACGCAGGACGAGAACATCGTCGACGTGCGCTTCTCGGTCCAGTACAACATTGCCAATCCCGTCGACTACCTGTTCTACAACCGTACGGACCGTGGCGGCGATGAAGAACTGGTGACGCAGGCGGCCGAGACGTCGGTGCGCGAGATCGTCGGTCGCAACAAGATGGATGCGGTTCTGTACGAAGGTCGTGATGCTGTGGGCCGTAATCTCGCGGAATCGATTCAACGCATCTTGTCGGCGTACAAGACCGGGATTCGAATCCTCAGCGTGAACGTGCAGAGCGTGCAGCCGCCCGAGCAGGTGCAGGCCGCGTTCGATGACGTGACCAAGGCTGGCCAGGACCGCGAGCGTGCCATTTCTGAAGGTCAGGCTTACGCCAATGACGTGGTGCCGCGCGCCAAGGGCACGGCCGCGCGTCTGGGCGAAGAGGCCCAAGGCTACAAGGCACGCGTCACTGCGCGTGCGGAAGGTGATGCGGCGCGCTTTGCGTCGGTGCAACGTGAGTACGCGAAAGCGCCGCAGGTCACGCGCGACCGTATCTATCTGGAAACCATGCAAGACATTTACGCCAATTCGACGAAAGTCTTGGTCGACCAGAGCAATGGCAGTCTTTTATATTTGCCGCTCGACAAGCTGATCGCGCAAACGCAGGGCGACACGTCGCGTCCGGCAGTCGCGCCTGGTGCCTCTGCGCAGGACAGTGGTGCTGCGCAGGGCGTGCCCACTCCCTCCAATCCGTCACCGGCCAATGACGCAGATTCGCGCTCGCGCGAAGCACTGCGCAACCGTGACCGCGATTCGCGCTAACAGGAGGGCACTATGAATCGTCTGATTTCTGCCTTCGTGGCGCTGGTCATTGCCCTGGCGGTGTTCTCGTCGGTGGTGTTCGTGGTGGATCAGCGGCAGTACGCCGTGGTATTCGCCTTTGGGGAGATCAAGCAGGTCATCAAGGAGCCGGGGCTGCATTTCAAGCTTCCGCCCCCGCTGCAGAACGTGGTGTTCATGGATAAGCGCCTGCAGACCATCGATGTGGCCGGCGCCGATCGTTTCATTACGGCAGAGAAAAAGAACCTGCTGGTCGACTGGTTCGTGAAGTGGCGCGTGTCCGATCCGCGTCTGTTCTACGTGAGCTTCAAGGGCGATAGCCGCCTTGCGCAGGACAGCATGACGCAGAAGATCAACTCCATCGCCCGGGATGAGTTTGCGCGCCGCACGGTTTCCGACGTGGTATCGACGGATCGCGAAGCCGTGATGCAGAGCATCCTCAAGGGCGTACAGGAGTACGGCAAGTCGGTCGGCGTGGACATCATCGACGTGCGCCTGAAGCGGGTGGATCTGCTGGCCAGCGTGACCGAATCGGTCTACCGTCGCATGGAAGCCGAGCGCAAGCGCGTGGCCAACGAGCTGCGTTCGACGGGGGCTGCGGAGGGCGAAAAAATCCGCGCCGATGCCGACCGTCAGCGCGAAGTCGTCCTGGCCGATGCCTACCGAGATGCGCAGAAGATCAAGGGTGAAGGCGATGCCCGCGCTGCTGACATTTATGCCGATGCGTTTGGCCGTGATCCGCAGTTCGCCGCATTCTGGCGCTCCATGGAGGCGTATCGCGCATCGTTCCGAGATCGGAAGGACGTGATGGTGCTGCAGCCGAACAACGACTTCTTCAAATACATGCGCAGCCCGAACGGCGGCAGCTCGTCAGCAGCACCGGCTGCCCAGACGGGGCGACATCGCTAGTACAATGCCTCGCTGATTATTTGAGGCGGATAGACCCCGGCTTGCCGGGGTTTTGTTCGTTTGCCAACCGCATCCCATGGAAGAGTCACTCCCCAACGTTTTGCTCGCAGCGTGCGCGCTGGTGCTCGTATTCGAGGGCATCTTGCCGTTCGTGGCGCCCCACGCCTGGCGACGCGCGTTCCAGACGCTGACTGATCTGCCCGACGAAAAGCTTCGCATGGTCGGCCTTGTGTCGATGGCGATCGGGCTGATCCTCCTGCGGTTGCTGCATCGCTAGCGCACTTTCTGCCTTTTTACGAATTTCTGCCGTACCAAGACTCCAGAGCGAGACCGCCATGCCGACCAATTGGTTGCTGCCTGAATCCATTGCTGACGTGCTGCCTTCCGAGGCACGCAAGATTGAAGAGTTGCGTCGCCGCATGCTCGACCTGTTCCGCACCTACGGCTACGAACTGGTCATGCCGCCGATGCTGGAATACATCGAGTCGCTGCTCTCGGGCACCGGCCATGATCTGGACCTGAAGACATTCAAGCTGGTCGATCAGCTCTCGGGCCGCACCATCGGCCTGCGCGCGGACATTACGCCGCAAGTCGCCCGCATCGACGCCCACTTGCTGAATCGTGCTGGCGTGACGCGTCTGTGCTACGCGGGTTCGGTGTTGCATACGCGCCCAAGCGGATTCCACGTCACGCGCGAGCCGCTGCAGATCGGTGCCGAAATCTATGGCCATGCCGGTCTGGAGGCCGATCTGGAAATCCAGGAGCTGATGCTCGCCGCGCTGTCGGCCGCTGGTTTGGCAGATGTGCGCCTGGACCTCTGCCACGTTGGCGTGGTGGCGGCGCTGCTGGAGCAATCGCCGATCGCCGCCCGCATTCAGGACGACCTCTTCACAGCGCTCGCCGCCAAGGATGTGCCCGCTCTGCGCGCCATCACGGTCGATCTGCCGCCGGCGCAGCGCGATGCCATCAATCTGCTGCCGGCACTGTACGGCGGTGTGGATGTGCTCGCTCGTGCGCGTAAGCAGTTGCCCGCGCTACCCTCCGTCGGCCGTGCGCTCGACGACTTGGCTACGCTGGCAGAGCGTGCAGGCGGTGCGACCGTTAACATCGACCTCGCCGATTTGCGTGGCTACCATTACCACAGTGGTGTGATGTTTTCTGCCTATGTGGCCGGCGTACCGAATGCCGTGGCGCGTGGCGGCCGGTATGACAAGGTCGGAGAGGCTTTCGGCCGCGCGCGTCCTGCGACCGGTTTTTCGCTGGACCTGCGTGAGGTCGCCGGGATTTCGCCGGTGGAAGCGCGGGCCGCTGCCATTCACGCGCCCTGGTCGGGGGACGCCAAACTGCGCGAGGCGATTGCCGTGCTGCGCGCTGCGGGCGAAATCGTGATCCAGTCGCTGCCGGGCCACCCGGAAGACCTGGAGGAATTCGCCTACGACCGGCAACTCGTCGAAGAGAGCGGCCGCTGGATCGTCAAGCCGCGCAACGCTTCGATCTGAGGCTGTTGCATAACGTTGTGTAAATACCCCGTAATTTCAGGGAAGCCCCTGGCAACAAGGGTAGAATACGTTTTTAATCCATCTGCAAATTCAACATGTCCGCACCAGCAGTGAGCCAAGGACGCAATGTCGTCGTCATCGGCACCCAATGGGGTGACGAAGGTAAAGGGAAAATCGTCGATTGGCTGACCGATCATGCGCAAGGCGTGGTTCGTTTCCAGGGCGGACATAACGCAGGCCATACCCTCATCATCGGCGGTAAGAAGACGATTCTGCGTCTGATCCCGTCGGGCATCATGCGTGACGGCGTCGCGTGTTACATCGGCAACGGTGTTGTGCTGTCGCCTGAGGCGCTGTTCAAGGAAATTGACGAGCTTGAATCCGCCGGTGTGCAGGTGCAGAACCGACTGCGCATTTCGGAAGCGACCAACCTGATCCTGCCGTACCACGTGGCCATCGACAAGGCGCGCGAAGCCAAGCGCGGCGCCGCCAAGATCGGCACCACCGGTCGCGGTATCGGCCCGGCGTACGAAGACAAGGTGGCCCGCCGCGGGCTGCGCGTGCAGGACCTGTTCGACCCGGCTTACTTTGCCGAGCGTCTGCGCGAGAACCTGGATTTCCACAACTTTGTTCTGACGCAGTACCTGAATCATCCGGCGCTGGACTTCCAGCAAACGCTGGACGAGATGCTGTCCTACGCCGGCCGCCTCGCCCCGATGGTGACGGACGTGTCGGCTGAACTGTTCGCTGCCAACGCCGCCGGTAAGAACCTGATGTTCGAGGGCGCGCAAGGTACGCTGCTCGATATCGACCACGGCACCTATCCGTTCGTCACGTCGAGCAACTGCGTGGCGGGTAATGCCGCCGCGGGCGCGGGTGTCGGCCCGGGCCAACTGCATTACATCCTTGGCATCACCAAGGCGTATTGCACGCGCGTGGGTTCCGGCCCGTTCCCGAGCGAACTGTATGACGCGGACAACCCGGCGCGCCAAGATCCGATCGGCGTGCGTCTGGCCAATGTCGGCAAGGAATTCGGCTCGGTCACCGGCCGGCCGCGCCGCACGGGCTGGTTGGATGCTGCCGCGCTGCGCCGAGCGATCCAGATCAACGGTGTGTCGGGCCTGTGCATGACCAAGCTCGATGTGCTGGATGGCCTGGAAACCCTCAAGCTGTGCGTTGGCTACATGCTCGATGGCAAGCAAATTGACATCTTGCCGCGTGGCTCCGATGCCGTGGCGCGTTGCCAGCCGATCTACGAAGAATTCCCGGGTTGGAACACCTCGACCTTCGGTTTGAAGGAGTGGGATGCGCTGCCCCAGACCGCTCAGGCTTACCTGAAGCGCGTCGAAGAAGTGGCCGGTATTCCGATCGCCATGATTTCGACCGGTCCTGACCGGGACGAGACCATCCTGCTGCGTCATCCCTACAAGGACTGACGCGCAGCTCCCAGATTCGCCCGGTGATTTGCCGGGCGAATTTGCATGGAGCCCGTTTTCAACAGAACACGATAGCGGCAACTCACGCCGTATTGACGATACGAAGAGGTACACCATGAACCAGCCGATCAACGACGACTCGCACCTGTGGGTGTCCTGGGACGACTACCACGGCCTGATCGAGCGCTTGGCGCTCGTCGTGCACGAGTCGGGCTGGAAGTTCGACAAGATTCTGTGCCTGGCGCGCGGCGGCTTGCGTGTTGGCGATCAGCTTTCGCGCATCTACGATCTGCCGTTGGCCATCCTGGCGACCAGCAGCTATCGCGAAGCCGCCGGCACGCAGCAAGGCGATCTCGACATCGCGCAATACATCACGATGACGCGTGGCGAGCTGTCGGGCCGCGTGCTGCTGGTGGACGATCTGGTGGATTCGGGGGTCACGCTGGAGCGTGTCGGGCGTCACCTGAAAGAGCGTTATCCGGCCGTGACCGACGTGCGTACCGCTGTGCTGTGGCACAAGGGGTGCTCGAAGATCAAGCCCGACTATGCCGTTCAGTTTCTGCCGACCAACCCCTGGATCCATCAACCATTCGAGGAATACGATACGCTGCGTCCCCACAATCTGGCGGCTTGGATCAAGCGCGGCAAGTCGCGCCCGGCTGGCAACGGTGAGGCGCCGGGGGTTTGAGGCGTTGGTCGATTGCGTCGAGGCGCGATGGAGTGGCGTGTGCGGCTTGCGTCGTGCGTGCCACTTCGGTAACCTGATGTCACGGGCGCAGCGTTGGCCCGAAACCCGCGTACGGATTGGCTTTGCAGGAGTTGTCCAGTGCGAGCTGCGCGGTTGATCGAAGCGTGGTGTGTCTTTTGTGGACGCATTGGCTTCGAGCCCACCCAGCGTTGGGGCAGGTGAGGCCAGTGATCCTGGTTCGGCCCTGGCGCGATAGCCAAGACACAATGCACGTCGCCCTTAGCGGAATGTCGCGTCAGCTACTGAACAACAACAATCCGGCCGCGGAAAAGAAAAACGGCGCAACTTGCGTTGCGCCGTTCCTAAACTCTGGTGCCCAGGAGAGGACTCGAACCTCCACGGAGTTACCCGCTAGTACCTGAAACTAGTGCGTCTACCAATTCCGCCACCTGGGCAGGTGTGCGTGTACCGAAGCTGTAATTATTACGGGATCCTGCGATCCTGTCAACACTCTAGAAGAAAAAATTGAATCAACCGACTTATCCGATCCCGAGCCGCGAGGAAATCCTCGGTGTGCTGCGCACGTCGGGGTCTCCGCTGTCTGCCACCGATATTGCCAAGGCGCTGTCGGTCACGCGCAAGGAGCATGACGGCTTTATCAAGCGTCTGACCGCCATGGAGCGGGATGGTCAGATCGAACTCAACCGCAAGGGGCACTACGAACTGGCGCACCAGCCCAATTTCATCGAAGGCCGGGTAATTGGCCATCGCGATGGCTTCGGCTTTTTCGTACGCGATGACGGCGAGCCCGATATCTTCCTGCCCGAACGAGAGATGCAGAAGGCCATGCACGGCGACCGCGCCCTGGTGCGCACCGTCGGCTACGATCGACGCGGGCGTTCGGAAGGGCAGATCGTCGAGATCCTGCAGCGGGCCAACAAGCGCGTCATCGGCCGGTTGCTTTCTGAAAGCGGCACGCTGGTCGTGGCGCCCGAAGACAAGCGGCTCGGCCGCGACATCCTGATCGCGCCCAAGGGCCAGGGCAAGGCCAAGGTCGGTCAGGTGGTGAGCGTTGAGATCCTGGAGTATCCGGATCGCTACGTGCAGCCGATTGGCCGCGTGGTCGAAGTGCTGGGTGAGATTGATGACCCTGGCATGGAGATCGAAATTGCCGTGCGCAAGTACGGCGTGCCGCACGAGTTTTCTGAGCCGACGCAACGCGAGGCGGAAGCGCTGTCCGACGTGGTGCGCGATGCCGATCTGGCTGGCCGCATAGACTTGCGCGATGTGTCGCTCGTCACCATCGACGGAGAAGATGCGCGCGACTTCGATGATGCTGTCTATGCAGAGCCGGTCAAGATCGGTCGCACCAAGGGCTGGCGCCTGATTGTGGCGATTGCCGACGTGTCGCATTACGTGCGGCCGGGGCATCCGCTGGATGCAGACGCCATTGATCGCGCGACTTCAGTCTATTTCCCGCGCCGCGTGATCCCGATGCTGCCGGAGAAGCTCTCCAACGGCTTGTGCTCTCTGAATCCGGAGGTGGACCGCCTGTGCATGGTCTGCGATGCGGTGATCACGGCCAAGGGCGAGATCAAGGCCTATCAGTTCTATCCGGCGGTGATGCACTCGAAGGCGCGCCTGACCTACAACGAGGTCTGGGCCATCCTGTCGAACGTAAAGGGTCCGGAAGCGGCCAAGCGGGCGCCGCTGGTGCCGCATCTGCAAGACCTGTACGAGCTGTATCAGACGCTGCTCAAGGCACGCCGCGAGCGTGGCGCGATCGACTTCGACACCACCGAGACGTACATCGTCTGCAACGCCCAGGGCAAGATCGAGCAGATCCTGCCGCGCACCCGAAACGATGCACACAGGCTGATCGAGGAGTGCATGCTGACGGCCAACGTCTGCGCGGCCGAGATGCTGGAGAAGTACAAGCACCCGGCGCTGTACCGTGTCCATGCAGGTCCGACTGAGGAAAAGCTGCAGGCTCTGCGCGCCTTCCTGAAAACCAGCGGCTTGACGCTGGGCGGTGGCGACAAGCCGCAGGCCGCCGATTACGCCGAACTCATGGAAAAGGTGGCCGCCCGTCCTGACGCACCGATGCTGCAGACCATGTTGCTGCGCTCGATGCAGCAGGCGGTCTACAGCCCGGACAACATCGGTCACTTTGGCCTGGCGTATCCGGCGTATGCGCACTTCACGAGCCCGATCCGCCGCTATCCGGACCTGCTGGTGCATCGCTCCATCAAGGCGATCCTGCATCGCACGCGTTATGTGCCGGCGCTGGCACCGGGCGTGCAGTTGAACAGCGCGCTATCGCCCAAGGCGCGTCGTCTGCAGGCTGAAGCCGAGAAAGGCGTGCCGGCAGCGGTTGTCAACAAGGCGAAGGTCGAAGCGATCTGGCATGAGCTGGGCGTGCATTGCTCGGCCAACGAGCGTCGCGCCGACGAAGCCTCGCGCGACGTCGAGGCGTGGCTCAAGTGCTACTTCATGCGCGACAAGCTCGGCAACGAGTTCTCGGGCACCGTCAGCGCCGTCACCTCGTTCGGCATCTTCGTGCAGCTCGACGAGTTGTACGTGGAAGGTCTGGTACACGTGACTGAGCTGGGCAGCGATTACTTCCAATACGACGAAGCGCGCAACGAGCTGCGCGGCGAGCGCACGGGCATCCGTTATCGCCTGACCGACCGCGTGCGCGTGCAGTTGCTGCGCGTCGATCTGGATGCCCGGAAGATGGATTTCCGCCTGATCCAGGAGCCGTCGACCAAGACGCTGCGCCCGGCCAAGGTGACCGGAGCGCCTGAAGCCTCGGTGGCGCGTCAGCCTGCCGGGGCGACGCCGGCGCCGCCGGTTGGCCGCAAGAAGCCGCGCCAGTTGGCCGCATTGTTGGGCGGTACGGCCAAGCCGGAGGAGTCGTTCGACGAGACGCTCGATCGCGTCATCGAAGAGCAGCCGGTGTTCGAGCCGGGTAGCCGTGCACTGCCCCCGGGCCATGCCCACGCAAAGCCTGCGCGCAAGAAGCAGACGGCGCGTGGCACCAAGCCCAAGGGTGGCGCCAAGACCGCTGCGCCGCGCAAGGTGGCAGGCAAGGCCCCGCGCAAGACCAAGGGGCGTTAAAGCGGCCGGGGAGCGAGGGCGGACGGGTACAATCGCGCCATGTCTAAATCCAAGCTCCTCATCGGCTTTCATGCCGTTACCGCCCGACTGCGCCACGGCGCCAAGTCGATCGACGAAATCTACTTCGAGGCCAACCGCCGCGACCGCCGCATGCAGGATTTCCTGAAAGCGGCGGAAGCAGCGGGCGTGCGCCTCATTCCCGCTGACGCCGACCGTCTGCGCGGCATTGCCGGTACCGACCGCCACCAGGGCGTGGTTGCCAAGGCAGAGTCGCTGTCGTTGGCGCTCAATCTTGATGAACTGCTCGACGGCATCGAAGGCACGCCGCTGCTGCTGGTGCTCGACGGTGTGACGGACCCGCACAACCTCGGCGCTTGCCTGCGCGTGGCCGATGCTGCCGGCGCGCATGCCGTGATCGCGCCGAAGGACCGCAGCGTTGGGATCAACACGACGGTCGCCAAGGTCGCCAGCGGCGCGGCTGAAACCGTCCCGTATATCACCGTGACCAACCTGGCGCGCACGCTGCGTGAATTGCAGGAGCGCGGCGTGTGGGTGATCGGCACGGCTGACGAGGCCGAACAGGATCTCTACCAGGCAGACTTCAAGGGCCCCACCGCCATCGTGATGGGCGCCGAAGGCGAAGGCATGCGCCGCCTCACGCGTGAAACGTGCGACGCGCTGGTCAGCATTCCGATGGCCGGCAGCGTGGAAAGCCTGAACGTGTCGGTAGCCAGCGGCGTTTGCCTGTTTGAGGCTGTGCGCCAACGCGCGGCGGCACCTGCCAGGAAGTAATGAGCATCGAACCCTCGGTCGCATCCGATGCGGCCGCATTGGCCCAGGCCCGCGCCTGGGTCGAGGCCGCCCAGCACGTCATGGTGCTCACGGGCGCGGGCGTCTCGGCCGAATCCGGTGTCCCTACGTTTCGTGATGCCCTGACTGGCTTGTGGTCGCGCTTCAACCCGGAAGACATGGCGACCGAGGCCGCGTACCGCAAGCACCCCCGCATGGTGTGGGACTGGTATCAGGAGCGCCGCGAGCGTGTGCTGCAGGTGCAGCCGAATCCGGCCCATCTTGCGATTGCCGCGCTAGCCAAGCGCAAGGCGGTGACGCTCGTCACGCAGAACGTCGACGGTTTGCATCAGCGCGCCGGCAGCGAAGGGGTGATCGAGCTGCACGGCAACCTGTTTGCCAACAAGTGGTTGGGTGGCTGCGGCAAATGCGATATCGCCACCGCCGAGCCGGGCAGGCCGCCGCGTTGTGCGACGTGTGGCGCGATGCTGCGCCCGGGCGTGGTGTGGTTTGGCGAGCAACTGCCGCTGGTTGCGAACTACCGTGCTGAAGAGGCGGCCAATACGTGCGACGTTTGTGTGGTAGTTGGCACATCCGGCATGGTATATCCGGCCGCTGGCTTGCCGGGGCTGGCGAAGGACCATGGCGCCAAGGTGATCGTCGTGAATCCGGAGCCAAGCGCCCTGGATGCAACGGCGGACCTCGTGATCCACCAGCCGGCGGGCGTGTGCCTGCCCGCCATGCTGGGATAAGACCCGGCTTTCTTCTTACGCCGCTGCGCGCAACGGCTCAATCAACGCTTCCAACTTGATCGCGTCCGCTGCAAACAGGCGGATGCCTTCGGCCAGCTTTTCGGTGGCCATGGCGTCCGCGTTCATGTGCCAGCGGAACGATTTCTCGTCAGCCGGCAGGCGCACGATATTGGCCGCGTTGGCGTTGTCCGGAGACAGCTTGCGCTCGACCGGCGCGTCGGACTGCTGCAGTTGGGCGAGCAGATCCGGGCTGATGGTCAGGAGGTCGCAGCCAGCCAGTTCGACGATCTGCGAGATATTGCGGAAGCTCGCGCCCATCACTTCGGTCGGGTAGTCGAACTTCTTGTAGTAGTTGTAGATGCGCAGAACGGACTGCACGCCGGGGTCGTTCGGGCCGCCTTGGGCGATCGGGTCCCAGTTGGCGCCGGCATCCTTTTTGTACCAGTCGTAGATGCGGCCGACGAAGGGCGAGATGAGCTGCACGCCCGCTTCCGCGCACGCCACGGCCTGGGCCAGCGAGAACAGCAGCGTCATGTTGCAGCGGATGCCTTCGGCACGAAGCTGATCTGCTGCGCGGATGCCTTCCCACGTCGACGCAATCTTGATCAGCACGCGCTCGCGCGCCACGCCGCGCGCTTCGTACAGCGCAATCAGATGCTTCGCCTTGGCGACTGTCGCCTCGGTGTCAAACGACAGGCGAGCATCGACTTCGGTGGACACTCGGCCCGGGATGATCGACAGGATCTCGCAGCCGAATGCCACGAGCACGGCATCGATGATGTCTTCCACGCTGTCGCTGCGAGCGTCGCGCACGGCCTGTTCGAGCAGCGGGCGGTATTCGGCTTTCTGCACAGCCTTGAGGATCAGCGACGGATTGGTCGTTGCATCGTGCGGCGCGTAGGCGCGCATGGCCTGGAAATCGCCCGTGTCGGCGACGACGGTGGTGAACTGCTTGAGTTGATCGAGCTGAGTCATGAAGCGAGTCCGAAGTACGTTCCTGCGTTGCGCTGGAGGTGGAAGGATGAATCGATTGTACTCCGCAGGTCTCGCTCCGCCAGACGGCCGAGAGCTGTCGTGTTGATCCGGTACACTAGCGGGCTTTCCGATCCGACCGAGTGTTTGCGATGACGCAGGATGAACTGAAGGCGCTGGTGGCACAAGCCGCCGCAGACTACGTATTGGCCAACGTGCCCGAGGGCGCCGTGCTGGGTGTCGGCACCGGCTCGACGGCCAACCTGTTCATCGACGCGATGGCGCCGCACAAGGCACGCTTCGCCGGCGCGGTGTCCAGCTCCGAGGCTTCGACGCGCCGCCTACAGGGCCACGGCTTTACGGTGCTCGATCTGAACGAAGTCGACGCCATCCCCGTCTACGTGGACGGCGCTGACGAGATCGACGCCTCGGGCGCCATGATCAAGGGCGGCGGCGGTGCGCTCACGCGCGAAAAGATCGTTGCCTCGGTCGCCAGCGTGTTTGTCTGCATCGCCGATGGAAGCAAGCTTGTCGAGACGATGGGTGCCTTCCCGCTGCCGGTGGAAGTGGTGCCCATGGCACGTGCGGCCGTGGCGCGCCAACTGGCTGCGCTGGGCGGTCAGCCGCGCCTGCGCATGACCAAGGAAGGCCAGATCTACAAGACCGATAACGGCAACGTGATCATCGATGTGGTGGGCCTGCGCATTGCCGATCCGAAGGGCCTGGAATCGGTGGTCAACGAGATTCCGGGCGTGGTGACGGTCGGCCTGTTTGCCAAGCGCGGCGCCAATGTGCTGCTGCTGGGGACCGAAGCGGGCGTGCAGCGTCGCGATTTCTGATCGCTGTTTGCGCATTGTCGAAAAGCTGCTCATGCAAATGGGCAGTTTTTTTTGCGCCCGTTGCGGCACGTTCAATGGCGTTGCCCAAACAAAAAGCCGTTCAGTTTGCGCTGAACGGCTTTGTTGTTGATGGCGGCAGATCAGGCCGAGGGCGGCGGCACGTAGCCGGCGGCTTCATCTGCACCATCGCCAAAGAAGTACTTCTCGGTCTGCTTGAGCAGGTACTGGCGTGCGCGCGAATCGGCCATGTTCAGGCGGTTTTCGTTGATCAGCATGGTCTGGTGCTTGAGCCAGCCGGCCCATGCTTCCTTCGAGACGCTTTGCCAGAGTTTCTTGCCCAGTTCGCCGGGCAGGGGCGGGAAGTCGAGACCTTCGGCTTCCTTGTTGAGCTTGACGCAGTGGACCATGCGGGCCATGGGGGTTCCTCTTGTGTGGCGGAAGCGCCGCTCAAGCGCGACGCAGGTGCCGCTATTGTAAAGGTCGCGCGCCGCCGGGCTTGGATTCCACGACGCACGCCAAGGGTTTAGAGCTTCTTCATCAGCACCATCGAGCGCCGCTGCCAGTTGTACAGCTTGCGGCGGTCTTCCGGCAGATCGTCCACGCTGGCACGTACGAAGCCGCGCTTGAGGAACCAGTGTTCCGTCCGCGTGGTGAGCACAAACAGGCGCTTGAGGCCCAGCGCTCGGGCGCGCACTTCGGTGTGCTTGAGCAGGCGTTCGCCGTCGCCGGTGCCTTGGCTGTCGGGGGAGACGATCAGGCAAGCCATTTCGGCCATGCCGTCCTTCGGGTACGGATACAGCGCCACGCAGCCAAAGATGATGCCGTCGTGCTCGATGACCGAGAAGTTGGCGATGTCGCGCTCCAGCAGCCGGCGTTCGCGCGGCACCAGCGTGCCGTCAGCTTCGAGCGGTTCGATGAGCGAGACGATGCCGCCCACGTCATCCAGCGTGGCATCGCGCAGGTATTCCAGATCGGTGTGCGACACCATGGTGCCCACGCCGTCGTGCAGGAACAGCTCCAGCAGGATGCTGCCGTCCAGCGCGAACGGAATGACATGTGCACGGCGCACGCCACCACGCATCGCCTTGACGATGTGCTGCAGGTAGTACGCCGTGTCGTGCGACAGGCTGCCGTCGCGCAGGCGTTCGATGGCCGTTTCCATCGACAGATCCTGTTGCAGCTTGCCCACGCGGTCCATGATGCCGGGCAGCTCCGTGATGAAGATGAGCTTGTCGGCCTTGAGCGCCGTGGCGGTGTTGGCGGCCACGTCTTCCATCGAAAGGTTGAACGCTTGGCCCGTGGGCGAGAAGCCCAGCGGCGAGAGCAGCACGATCTTGCGGTTGGACAGTGAGTGCTGGATCGATTCCGCGTCGATCTTGCGCACCAGCCCCGTGTGCTGGAAGTCCACGCCGTTGACGATGCCCACCGGCCGCGCCGTTACGAAGTTGCCGGATACGACCGACATGCGCGCGCCTGCCATCGGCGTGTTGGGCAGGCCCTGGCTGAAGGCGGCTTCGATATCCAGGCGCAGTTCGCCGGAGGCTTCCTTGGCGGATTCCAGCGCAGCGCCGTCCGTCACGCGTACGCCATCCACGAACGTGGTTTTCACGTTGCGCAGGGCGAGCTGTTCTTCCACCTGCGGGCGCGAGCCATGCACCAGCACGATGCGCATGCCCATGGCGTGCAACAGGGCGACATCGTTGACGAGCGCGCCCAGCATGCCGGCCTGGACCAATTCGCCGCCAAAGCCGATCACGAAGGTTTTGTCGCGGAAGGAATGGATGTACGGCGCCACCTCGCGCAGCCAGTCCACGAACTGCTGCTGTTCGGGCGTGGGCGGGATCGGAGCGATATCGACGGGGGCGGGCGTGTGCGCCACCAGGGAAACGCCGGGGGCAGGGGCGGAGGAACGAGCGGTCACGGGCGGAGGAGGAAAAGCGGCACGGGGCGCGGGCCGGCGCGGGAAAGATGCGCGGATTATAATCCCGCCCGATGTCAGATTCCCACGCCCAGCCGCCCCGGCCACGCCCGCCGGCGCCCTCTCAGAAACCGCCGAAAGACACGCCGCCGCCCGAGCGCAAGCCCGGCGGCAATGCGCGTCCGCAGCGCCGCCAAAAGCCCACGCCAGAAGAACTCGCCGCGGCGCTCGAGGCGCGCCGCGCACGTGCGAACCGCGTCCCGCCGATCACGTTTCCCGAAGCGCTGCCTGTGTCGGCCAGGCGCGACGAGATCGCCCAGGCCATTGCCGCGAACCAGGTGGTGATCGTCTCGGGCGAGACCGGCTCGGGCAAGACCACGCAGTTGCCGAAGATCTGCTTGTCGATCGGGCGAGGCATCGGCGCGGGCGGTACCGGGCTGATCGGTCATACGCAGCCGCGCCGGATTGCCGCGACGTCTACCGCCAAGCGCATCGCGCAGGAAATCGGCACGCCGGTGGGCGAGCACGTGGGCTTCCAGGTGCGCTTCAATGATACGCTGTCGGCGGGCGCGTCGGTCAAGCTGATGACCGACGGCATCTTGCTGGCCGAGACGCAGAACGATTCGTTGCTGCGCGCCTACGACACGATCATCATTGACGAGGCGCACGAACGCAGCCTCAACATCGACTTCCTGATCGGCTATCTCAAGCAGCTTCTGCCGCGCCGCCCGGATCTGAAGCTGATCATCACCTCCGCAACCATCGACGCACAGCGGTTTGCCGAGCACTTTGCCGGCCCAAAGGGGCCGGCGCCGGTCATCGAAGTCAGCGGGCGGTTGTATCCGGTCGAGGTGCGCTACCGCCCGATCCAGCGCGACGAGAAAGACAAGGAGCGCGATCTTTACGAAGCGCTCGTCGATGCGGTCGATGAACTCGCCCGCGAAGGCCCGGGCGACGTGCTCATCTTCCTGCCCGGCGAGCGCGAGATTCGCGAGGCGGCCGAGGCGCTGCGCAAGCACCATCCGGCGCATACCGAGATCCTGCCGCTCTTTGCGCGCTTGTCCGTGCAGGAGCAGGAACGTGTGTTCCGGCCGTCCAACGCACGCCGCATCGTGCTGGCGACCAACGTGGCCGAGACCTCGCTCACGGTGCCGGGTATTCGCTACGTGGTCGATACGGGGCTGGCGCGCGTCAAGCGCTATTCCTATCGCAACAAGGTCGAGCAACTGCAGATCGAGCCGGTGTCGCAGGCTGCGGCCAACCAGCGTGCCGGTCGTTGCGGCCGGGTGGCCGATGGCGTCTGCATTCGCCTGTATGACGAGGCGGATTTCATTGCGCGGCCGCGTTTCACCGATCCGGAAATTTTGCGGTCGTCGCTGGCGGCAGTCATCCTGCGCATGAAGGCACTGCGGCTGACGGACGTCGAGCAGTTCCCCTTCATCGAGCCGCCGCTGGGCCGTGCGATTGCCGATGGCTATCAGCTCTTGCAAGAACTCGGTGCCGTCGACGATGAGAATGCGCTGACCCCGCTGGGCAAGCAGGTCGCTCGCTTGCCGCTGGACCCACGCGTGGCGCGGATGATTCTGGCCGGCCGCGACCACCAGTGCCTGCGTGAGATGCTGATCATCGCAAGCGCCTTGTCCGTGCAAGACCCACGGGAGCGCCCGCAAGAACTGCAGCAGCAGGCGGATCAAGCGCACCGCCAGTTTGCCGACGAGAAATCGGAGTTTCTCGGCTGGGTGAAGCTCTGGAAGTGGTTTGAAGAGGCCGTCGCGCACAAGAAGTCGAACAAGCAGCTGCAGGAGCAGTGCCGTTCGCACTTCCTGTCGCATGTGCGGCTGCGGGAATGGCGCGACGTGCATTCGCAGTTGCACACCACGGTGGCGGAGCAGGGCTGGAAGCTCAACGAATCCGATCCGACGTATGAACAGTTGCATCTGGCGCTGCTGACGGGCCTCCTTGGCAACATCGGTGTGCGCATCGAGGAGGCGGATGGGAAAGGCCGTGAATACCTCGGCGCGCGCGGCATCAAGTTCTTCCTGTGGCCGGGGTCGGTCATTGCGCGCAAGGCGGGCAAGTGGGTCGTAGGCGGCGAACTGATCGAGACCAGCCGCCTGTTCGGTCGCACGCTGGCACGCATCGAGCCGGAATGGGTAGAGAAGGTCGGCGCGCATCTGCTGAAGGTGTCGTGGAGCGATCCGCATTGGGAAAAGAAGGCCGGCCAGGTGATGGCCTTCGAGCGCGGCACGCTGTACGGCCTGCCGATCTATCAACAGCGCCGCGTGCACTTTGGGCCGATGCAGCCGAAGGAAGCGCGCGAGATGTTCATCCGCCGCGCGCTGGTCGATGGCGAGTTCGAGACGCGCCTGCCGTTCTTCACGCACAACCAGCGCCTGGTGCGCGAGATCGAAAACCTCGAACACAAGTCACGCCGGCAAGACGTGCTGGTGGACGACGAGTTGATCTACGCGTTCTACGACAGCCAGATTCCGGCGGACATCTACAACACCGTGTCGTTCGAGCGCTGGTATGCCGAGGCCGCCAGCGCGGGCGGCAAAAGCGGCCAGAAGCTGCTGTACCTGAATCGCGATGACCTCATGCGGCATGAGGCGGCCGGCATCACGACCGACCTGTTCCCGAAGGTGCTGCCGATTGCCGGTATCGACATGGGCCTGACGTACCACTTCGAGCCCGGCAGCCCGCGCGATGGCGTGACCCTCACCGTGCCGCTGTATGCGCTTAACCAGGTCCCTGCGCAGCGCACCGAATGGCTGGTCCCGGGCATGCTCAAGGAGAAGGTGCATCTGCTGCTGAAGAGTCTGCCGCAGAAGCTGCGCCGCCATTGCGTGCCGTTGCCGGACTACGCCGCCGGCTTCGTGTCGCGCGTGCGGCTGGGGGATGGCGATCTGCTCGACCGCTTGATCGCCGACGTGCGCGAGCAGACCGGCATCGCGCTCAAGCGCGCCGACTTTAAGCTCGAGACGCTGCCCGCGCATCACTTCATGAACTTCAAGGTGATCGACGAGCACGGCCGGCAGCTCGACATGGGCCGCAATCTGGCCCAGTTGCGCGCGGAACTGGGCGGACGCGCGCAGCAGACCTTTCAGTCGATCGCCGCGCAGGATGCTGCCGTGGCTGGCACCCCGAGCGAGGGCACCAAGGCAGGCCAAGCCGGCAAGAGTGGCAAGGCGGAAGCCCCGGCCAACGCCGCGCTGTACTCGGGGCTGACCACCTGGAATTTCGGCGAGTTGCCGGAACTGCTGGAAGTCCGCAAAGGCAGCCAGACGCTGTTCGGCTATCCGGCACTCGTCGATGCCGGCGATCACTGCGACGTGGAAGTTTTCGACGACCCGGCGCAAGCCACGCGCATCCATCGCCTGGGCTTGCGCCGGTTGTTTGCGATCCAGCTGCGCGAGCCGTTGAAGTACCTGGAAAAGAACATCCCGGGCCTGTCGCAGATGGCGATCAAGTTCATGAACCTGGGCACGCAGGACGATCTGCGTGACCAGATCCTGGATGCCACGCTGGAGCGTGCCTGCCTGCAAGACCCGCTGCCCATCGATGACGCCAGTTTCGGTGCCCGCAAGGACGAAAGCCGCGCGCGCCTGACGTTGCTGGCGCAGGAAATTGCACGGCTGGTCGGCGCCATCCTGGCCGAATATGCGCAACTGCCGCGCAAGCTGCAGATCGCCAAGCCGTTTGCTGCAGCCACCGCCGACATCGACGCACAGCTCAAGACGCTGATGCACAAGCGTTTTATCGAGGCGACGCCGTATGCGCAGTTGACGCACTTTCCGCGTTATCTGAAGGGCATCGCGCTGCGCATCGATAAACTCAAGACGGACCCGGCCCGCGATACGCAACGCATGCAGGAGATGGCGCCGCTCATCCAGCAATACCAACGCGCGGAAAAGGCGCTGCGCGTGCAAGGGCAGGGCGGCAACGACCCGCGCATGGAGGAATTCCGCTGGATGCTTGAGGAGCTGCGTATCGCTCTGTTTGCACAGGAATTACGCACGCCGGTGCCGATGTCGGTCAAGCGGCTGCAGAAGGTGTGGGAATCGATGCAGCGATAGCTGCACGATGCTTTCTTGCTGGCGGGGAAAGTTCCCCTTTTCTTTTTTTGATTTGTGTCAGCGGCGGCATAAATCCCAGCGTTAAAATGGTTAGCTAAGTTGCTGAATCTTCTCGTTATGTCTGCCTTGCGCGCCTCGTTTGCCTCCCGTTGGTTCTCCACGCTAGTCCTGTCGGCCGCTACTCTGATGGCCGCGCATGCGGCGCGTGCTGAAGTCGTCACCGTGCTCAATTCGGGCGACGCAAGCGTCTCTTTGATCGACAAGGACACCCGCAAGGTGCTCGAGACGTTCCCGATCGGCAAAGAGCCGCATCACCTGATCGCCACGCCCGACGAAAAGTCGTTGATCGTCGCGAACGCCGTCGGCAACGATCTGGTGTTCCTCGACCCTGTCACGGGCAAGATCCAGCAGCGCGTGCCGCACATTGACGATCCGTATCAGATTGGCTTTTCGCCTGACCAGAAGTGGTTTCTGACCACGGGCAACCGTCTAGACCGCATCGATATTTATCGCTGGGACGGCCACGCCCTGACCATCGCCAAACAGATTCCGGCGGCCAAGACGCCCAGCCACATTGCGTTTACCGCCGACAGCAAGATCGCGTTCGTCACCGTGCAGGATTCCAACGAGGTGATGGCCATCGACCTGCCCACGCAGAACGTGATGTGGCGCATGACCATTGGCTCCGCGCCGGCCGGCGTGTGGGTGACGACTGACCAGAAATACCTGTTGGTGGGCATGACCGGCGCCGATTACGTCGAAGTGATCGACTGGCACAACCGCACCAGCGTCAAGCGCATCCCGACTGGCAAGGGCGCGCACAACTTCCGCGCGCTGGGCGACAAGCGCCACCTGTTCCTCTCGAACCGCGTGTCAGGCACCATCAGCATCATCGATCAGCAAACGCTGACCAAGGTGGGCGACATCACAGGCCTGCCGCCCGGCCCCGACGACATGGAACTGACCGCCGACGGCAAGCAACTCTGGGTGACCTGCCGCTGGGCCAAGCGCGTGGCGATCGTCGACGTTGCAAGCCGCAAGGTCGTGGAAGAGATCAAGGTCGGGCGCTCGCCGCACGGCATTTACTTCCGCACGCGCGCTCCACTGAATTGAGCGTCACGACCATGAAGCCCGGCCTGTCGATGTTGCGCACGGCCGCTGCTGCCACAGCGGCGCTGGGCCTGTGCGCGTTGGCCGCGGCTGCACCCGGTGGTGTGAACGCCGGTGCATGCAAAGGCACCGTTTACCTCACTTTCGACACCGGCAGCATGAGCCAGGCGCAGTTGATTGCCGATACGCTGCGTCGCCATCGCATCCACGCCACGTTCTTTCTCGCCAACGAAAAGACCATCCACGGCGACAGCACGCTGGATGACGGCTGGGCCCCGTATTGGAAATCGCTAGCCGCCGACGGCCACGCCTTCGGTACGCACACCTTCGATCACGTCTACTACAAGGGCGAGGCAGGTGCGGGCAAGGTCCGCTTCCGCCCGCAGTTTGGCGAGGAGGGTGGCCGCAATGTCGTGTGGAGTGAGCCCGAATTCTGTGCGGAGCTCAAACGCAGCGCCGAGCGCTTCAAGGCCATGACCGGTCAGCCGATGGACCCGCTGTGGCGTGCGCCGGGTGGTCACCTTTCGGCGACGACAGAGGCTTGGGCGAAGCAATGCGGGTTCGCCCACGTGGCCTGGGCGCCCGCCGGTTTCCTGGGCGACGAGTTGCCGTCCGAGCGTTATCCGAACGACGCGTTGCTGCAGAAGGCGCTGTCCAGCCTGCGCGATGGCGACATCGCCATGGCGCACCTGGGCATCTGGTCGCGTAGGGATCCGTGGGCGCCGGCTGACCTTGAGCCGCTGATCACCGGCCTGGAACGCAAGGGTTTCTGCTTCGCCACGCTGCGCGATCATCCGCAGTACCAAGCCTGGTTGGGTGCCCACCCGGCTCACACTGCGGCCCGCTGACATGTTTGACTGGATCGCCGACACCTTCACGCAAGCGCAGGATGTGCTCTTCCAGCACGTCGTGATGCCGATCACCTATGCCATCGGCCTAGGTGGTTACGTTGAAGATGCCTACCCCGGCACGGAATGGCTGCTGATGGGGCTGGTGCAGATCGCGGTGCTGCTGCTGATCTTCCGCCCGCTGGAGCGCTGGCGCCCGGTAGAACCGGTGCAAGATCGCAAGGCCGTGCGTGCCGACATCTTCTACACGCTGTTCCACCGTCTGGGTTTCTTTCCGCTGTTGCTGTTCTTCACGCTGCACCCGCTGATCGACGCTCTCGACGGCAGGTTGCGCTTCTGGGGCTGGGCGCATCTGAACGTGGAAGATTGGTGGCCGGGCGTGACGTCGGTTGCCATCGTCAGCTTTCTGATCTATCTGGTGTTGTTCGACTTGCTCGACTACTGGTATCACCGTCTGTCGCACAAATTCCATTGGTGGTGGAACCTGCATTCGCTGCATCACAGTCAGCAGCAGATGACGCTGTGGTCTGATGACCGCAACCACATCCTCGACGATGTGCTGCGTGGTGCGGTGTTTGCCACTGCGGCGCTGGTTGTTGGGGTGGAACCCTCGCAGTACGTGCTGCTGGTGGCCATTTCGCAGTTGCTGCAAAGCTTGCAGCACGCCAACGTGCGGCTGCATTTCGGCTGGCTGGGCGATCGGCTGCTGATCTCGCCGCGCTTCCATCGGCTGCATCACGCCATTGGACTGGGGCATGAGGTGCCGGGCAAGCCTGGTGTGCTCGGCGGCTGCAATTTTGGCGTGCTGTTCCCATGGTGGGACATGCTGTTCGGCACCGCCATCTTCTCGCCCGAGTACCACGCTACCGGTATCCGCGATCAACTTCCCTCCCCGCAAGGGCGCTCGCGCGACTACGGGCGCGGCGTGCTGCGTCAGCAGTGGCTTGGCCTCAAGCGCCTGTTCGGCCGCGCGTAAAGCCCGGGCGGGACGGCGCGCGCGTGATTTCTGCACGCTATGCTAGGCTGTTCGCTCTCTGATTCCCCCATTTCTGCATGAACGACCTGATTCGCTCATTTGGCCGCGCGCTGCTTTCGCAACTGCATCCGCGCATGCTGTTCCTGACGGTACTGCCTTTCGCCGTGGCCGTGGTGGTCTGGGGCGGGGTACTGTATTTCGGCTGGGACGCCATGAACGGCATGGCCCGCAACGCCGTGGAAGGCTGGGCCTTCATGGGCTGGATCAAGAGCGGCCTGAACGCGATTGGTATGGCGGGGTTGTGGTCCGCGATCGCGCCGCTGTTGGTGATCACTTTGCTCGTGCCGGTGATTGTCGTGTCGATCCTCGTGCTGGTGAGCGTGGCGTCGGTGCCGGTGGTCATGCGCTATCTTGATCGCAGCTATCCGCAGCTTGAGCGTCGCAAGGGTGGCTCGGTGCTGGGCAGCCTGACGCATGCGCTGCTATGCACGTTGGTGGTCATTCTCGTGGCCATCGTCACGCTGCCGTTGTGGCTTATTCCTCCGTTTTTCGCGCTGATTCCGCCGCTGCTGTGGGGTTGGCTCACGTACCGCTTGATGACGTACGATGCGCTGGCTGATCACGCGACTGCAGAAGAGCGCCGCGCGATCATGCAGCGCTACCGGGTACCGCTGCTAGGCATCGGCGTCGCCGTTGGCATGCTGGGCTCGGCGCCGACGCTGCTGTGGGTGTCGTCGGTGGTGACGATTGTGCTGTTCCCGATCATCGCCATCGCCGTGATCTGGCTGTATGTGCTGATCTTTATTTTCTCGGCGCTGTGGTTTGGCCACTTCTGCTTGCGTGCGCTCACGCGTCTGCGTGCTGAAGCGCCGCCTGCGCGCATGGTCGAGGCCAGCGTGATAGAAGTTACTACCATTGAACTGCCTCGCGAATAATCAGAAACCATCGGAACTGACATGGCTTTCGGCATGATCATCATCGGCGACGAGATCCTCTCCGGCCGCCGCGAAGACAAACACCTGCGCAAGCTGATCGAAGTGCTCGGCGAGCGCGGCCTGACATTGGAGTGGGCCGAGTACGTCGGCGACCAGCCCGCGCGCATTACAAACGTACTCAAGCGTACGTTCGCCAGCGAGGACGTGGTGTTCTGCACTGGCGGCATTGGCGCCACGCCCGATGATCACACGCGCCAATGCGCGGCCGCTGCGCTGGGCGTACCGTTGGAGCTGCATCCGGAAGCGCGCGAGCAGATCACGCTGCGCATCGCCGAGTCGGCCAACGGTGACCCGGTCAAGGCGGATGTCTCAACGCCCGAAAACCAGCACCGCTTCAAGATGGGTGAGTTTCCCCAGGGCGCGCGCATCATCCCGAATAGCTATAACCGCATCCCCGGGTTCTCGGTGGCGCATCACCATTTCATGCCGGGTTTTCCGGTGATGGCATGGCCGATGATGGAGTGGGTGCTCGACACCTATTACGCTGATCAATTCCACCGCGCGCCGCGCGAGGAGCGCTCGTTCCTGGTGTTTGGCCTGCCGGAGTCGCGGCTTACACCGCTGATGGAGCGCATCGAAGCGGAGTTCGATGGCGTGAAGGTCTTCAGTCTGCCCAGCGTGGGGGATGCAGCGCGCGGTGAGCGCTATGCCCGCTCGCACATCGACCTGGGCGTCAAGGGCTCACCGGAAGCCGTGGCGCGCGCCTATGCGATGCTGCGAGAGGGTGCGGTGGCGCTGGGTGGTGAGATTTTCGAGGCGGACGCCAGCGCGGCGTCCTGACGCTCACCGGCGCGCCTCAGGCACCGTGCCAGGGCAGGCCTCGGAAACACCAGCCCTCCACGGTCTTGCGGTGGCCTTCGGTGTCTTTTGCACCCTCAAAACCTTCCAGCACATCCATTGCTGCCGCGTAACCGGCCTGTGCGGCGGCCGTTGCTGCATGCTTGGAGCGCGCTGCGCTGCGGCACAGGAACAGCACTGGCGCATCTTTTGGCACGGCAGCCTCGAGCGCGCTCAGGAAGTTGGCGTTGCGCGCGCCGCCCGGATACTGATTCCACTCCACGTGGACAAACTGGCCCGGCGAAATGTCGGGCGTGCCAACCCAGTCGAGTTCAGCGCGCGTGCGCACGTCCACCAGCCGCGCCTGCGGGTCGGCGGCCAACAACGCGGCAGCCTCTTGCGGCGACAGCGCGCCGAAGTACGGCAGTTGGTCTGCCTCACGGCGGGCGGCGGCAGCCTCTAGGAGGGACTCGCGGGTAAGCGTGGTGGCAGTCATGGTGATCAGGGGCGGGTGAAAGAGGAAGCAGCCATTCTAGCGCCGCCGTCACATAGCGCGGGTAAAAATCCCCGCGATGGTGCGTGCTCGATCTACTTGCACAAAAGAGGTGCTTATAGCATTTTCATGCACCGTTTATGTGCGTTGGCTATGCTGCTTGAACAGCCTTAGCCCTATCAGCGGGAATTCGGCGGGAGGCGGTTCGGCCGGATTGCAGGGCGTGCGCACCGTGTCAGGCATGGGCTGGCGCAGTGCTGCACTGTTTGCGGGAGAGCTTGCCTGTTGTTGGGCCGGAATTGGCATAGTTTCTGCTAAGATTCCCGCGGTCTTTTTCAGGGGCGTCCGTCCGTGTCGGACGACCTTGCTGGAAAGAAGATGTTTCGGAGTGAGGGCGGGTTGCGGCCGATTGCGCAGCGATCCGTCACACAACCGGCTCACAATACTTGCGTTATTGCGCTACCAGGAGAATGGCATGTCCCAAAGCATTGCAGACGTGATGAAGCTCGTGAAGGAAAACGACGTCAAATTCGTCGATTTCCGCTTCACCGATACCAAGGGTAAGGAGCAGCACGTCTCGGTCCCCGTTTCGCATTTCGACGAAGACAAGTTCGAAAGCGGTCACGCATTCGACGGCTCGTCGATCGCCGGCTGGAAAGGCATCGAAGCGTCGGACATGCTGCTGGTGCCGGATGCAAATACCGCGCACATCGACCCGTTTTACGAAGAGCCGACCCTGGTCCTGACCTGCGACGTGGTCGAGCCGTCGGACGGCAAGGGCTACGACCGCGACCCGCGCTCGATCGCCAAGCGCGCTGAAGCCTACCTGAAGAGCACCGGCCTGGGCGACACCGCCTACTTTGGTCCGGAACCCGAATTCTTCATCTTCGACGGCGTGACCTGGAACATCGACATGCAGGGTTGCTTCGTGAAGATCAATTCCGAAGAAGCTCCGTGGTCGTCGGGCAAGGAGTTCGAACACGGCAACTCGGGCCACCGTCCGGGCAAGAAGGGCGGCTACTTCCCGGTTGCCCCGATCGACACGTTCCAAGACATGCGCTCGGAAATGTGCCTGATTCTGGAATCGCTGGGTATTCCCGTTGAAGTGCACCACCACGAAGTGGCAGGCCAAGGTCAGAACGAAATCGGCACGAAGTTCAGCACGCTGGTGCAACGCGCCGACTGGACCCAGCTGCAAAAGTACGTGATCCAGAACGTCGCGCACACCTATGGCAAGACGGCGACGTTCATGCCGAAGCCGGTCGTGGGCGACAACGGTTCGGGCATGCATGTTCACCAATCGGTGTGGAAAGATGGCCAGAACTTGTTCGCAGGCAATGGTTACGCTGGCCTGTCGGAATTCGCGCTGTATTACATCGGCGGCATCATCAAGCACGCCCGCGCGCTGAATGCCCTCACCAACCCGGGTACGAACTCGTACAAGCGTCTGGTGCCGGGCTTCGAGGCTCCGGTCAAGCTGGCTTACTCGGCACGTAACCGTTCGGCTTCGATCCGCATTCCGTACGTTGCGAACCCGAAGGGCCGTCGTATCGAGACCCGCTTCCCGGATCCGCTGATGAACCCGTACCTGGGCTTCTCGGCGCTGCTGATGGCCGGTCTGGATGGCGTGCAGAACAAGATCCACCCGGGCGAAGCTGCCGACAAGAACCTGTACGACCTGCCGCCGGAAGAAGACGCAAAGATCCCGACCGTGTGCTCGAGCCTGGATCAGGCCCTCGAGTACCTGGACAAGGACCGCGAATTCCTGACCCGCGGTGGTGTGTTCTCCAACGCCATGCTCGACGCCTACATCGAGTTGAAGATGGAAGAAGTCACGCGCTTCCGCATGACGACGCACCCGCTCGAGTTCGAGATGTACTACTCGCTGTAATGTGCGAGCGCTCCGACCGATGTGTCGGGGCGAAGAGACGGTTGTGAGAGGAGGGGCGGCGCAGGTCGCCCTTCCTTTTTATGAAGCGGAGTTTTGTGGCTAGAATGAGCGTCCGCCGGACTCCGGCGCCCGATCGACGTATCCGCCAGGTTCCATTCATGTTCCGTCCTTCCCCACGCATCGCATCCGGGCTGCTTGCCGCCGCTGCGGCGGTGTTTGCCACGCTGTCCGTGCAGGCTCCCGCGTACGCCGATGACGTCTATCTGTGCACCGGTCCGAACGGCGTGCCGGAGTACCGCAACAGCGGCAACGTGAAGGGCTGCAAGAAGTTGACGCTGCCCGATGTGGTGACCGTGCCCGGCACGCGAAGCCCGCGCAGTGCGGGTGCTGCACCCGCACCGGCGCAAAACAATGCAGGCGGTGGCTTCCCCCGCGTGGACAACGCCACGCAGAAGGCGCGTGACGGCGAACGCCGCCAGGTGCTGGAAGCCGAGCTGGCAGACGAGGAGCGCAAGCTCCAGGCGTTGAAGACCGAATACAACAACGGTCAGCCCGAGCGCCAGGGCAACGAACGTAACTATCAAAAGTATCTGGACCGCACCGCGCAGTTGAAGGGCGACATCGAGCGCAGCCAGGCCAATGTCGATTCCATCCGCCGGGAGCTGGGCAATCTCAAGGACTAGATGAACCATGCGTCGACTGATCCGCAAAGCGGCACGCCGCGATGAACAGGAACAGACGACGCCATCCGCGCCGTCACCCTCCGCCGCCGGTATGGAGGTCTCCGTAGGCGAGCCCATCGACGGGCCGCCGCCGATTCCGTTTTCACATGGTGCACCGCCATCATTCCCTGGGCTCGACGCGGTGCCCAATCCCATCCTCTTCGTCCGCCATCCAGCGCTGACGGTCTTCTACGCCAACCCCGCCGCGGAAGCCGCGTTGGCCGTGTCTCGCCGCCAGCTGGTGGAGATGTCGCTGTACGAGCTGTTTGCCGACCCGTCGGAGCTGGGCGAGATGATCGCCACCGTGGCGGCTCGCCAGTTCGATGCCAAGCGGCGCGACGTGTCACTTGAGCGCGTCGGCCATGAGCCGCTGCACGCGCACGCCGTCGTGGGCGCGCTCGACTTTGTGCCCGGATCGGTGCTGCTTGAGCTGCTGCCCAACGAGCAGAAGATCCGTAGCGAGCGCGAGGAGCGTCTGCTCGACCTGACTTCCGCCAACAAAGAGCTGATCCGCAACCTTGCGCACGAGATCAAGAATCCGTTGGGCGGTATTCGCGGCGCGGCGCAGTTGCTGGAGTTCGAACTGCCGGAGCGCTCGCTGCGCGAGTACACGCAGGTCATCATCAAGGAATCCGACCGGCTGCAGACGCTGGTCGACCGCCTGCTGGAACCGCACCGGCATCCACATATCGTTGGCGATGTGAACATCCACGAGGTGCTGGAGCGTGTGCGCTCGGTGGTGCTGGCGGAGTTTCCGCAGGGCTTGCGGATCGTGCGTGACTACGACGCGAGCCTGCCGGAGTTTCGCGGCGACAAGGAGCAGCTCATCCAGGCCGTGCTCAACATCGTTCACAACGCAGCGCATGCGCTGGGCCCTCGCATTGCGCAGGGCGATGGCGAGATCATTCTGCGCACACGCGTCGCACGCAAAGTTACGATTGCAAAACGTCTTTACAAGCTGGCATTGGACTTGCATGTAGTGGACAACGGTCCTGGTATCCCGGACGACATCCGCGAGCGAATCTTCTTCCCGCTGGTGTCCGGCAGGGAGGGGGGAAGTGGGCTGGGCCTGACACTCGCGCAGACGTTCGTGCAGCAGCACGATGGTCTGATCGAATGCGAGAGCAGGCCAGGCCAGACGGATTTCCGCATTCTCGTGCCGCTGCACTGAAGCGCCTCAGCTTCAATAACGCAGCGCGAGGCGGCCCAGGCGAGACGAAGTCAAGCAGACGAACCAACACATGAAGCCAATCTGGATAGTCGACGACGATCAATCCATCCGCTGGGTCCTTGAGAAGGCGCTGGCGCGTGAGAGCCTGCTCTCGCGCAGCTTTACCAACGTGCGCGATGCGCTCAACGCGCTCGACGAAGAAACACCGCAAGTTCTGATCTCGGACGTCCGTATGCCGGGCGGCTCGGGGCTGGATCTGCTGCAGGCCATCAAGGCCAAACACCCCGGACTGCCGGTCATCATCATGACCGCATATTCGGACCTGGACAGCGCCGTGGCGGCGTTCCAGGGCGGCGCGTTTGAATACCTGGCCAAGCCGTTCGACGTGGATCGTGCGGTCGAACTGATCCGCCGCGCGCTGGAAGAGAGCCTGCGCGAGGAGGAAATCGACGATCGCCTGAGCGATGCGCCTGAGATTCTCGGGCAGGCGCCGGCCATGCAGGACGTGTTCCGCGCGATCGGGCGGCTGTCGCAGTCCAACGTGACAGTGCTGATCACCGGCGAATCCGGCACGGGTAAGGAGCTGGTGGCACGGGCGCTGCATAAGCACAGCCCGCGTGCGAGCGGCCCCTTTATCGCACTGAACACCGCGGCGATTCCGAAAGACTTGCTGGAATCCGAGCTGTTTGGCCATGAGCGCGGCGCCTTTACTGGCGCGCAGACCATGCGCCGCGGCCGCTTTGAGCAAGCCGAGGGCGGCACGCTGTTCCTCGATGAAATCGGCGACATGCCGTTCGATCTGCAGACGCGCTTACTGCGCGTGCTGTCGGACGGCCACTTCTATCGCGTGGGCGGCCACAACCCGCTCAAGGCCAACGTGCGCGTCATCGCGGCCACGCACCAGAATCTTGAAACCCGCGTCAAGGACGGTCTGTTCCGCGAGGACTTGTTTCACCGCCTGAACGTGATCCGTCTGCGCTTGCCGGCGCTGCGCGAACGCCCGGAAGACATCACGCTGCTGGCGCGCCATTTCTTGCAGAAGAGTGCCAAGGAGCTGGGCGTGGAGCCCAAGCGCATGTCGGACGATGCGCTGGCGCATATCGCCACGCTGCCGTTCCCCGGCAACGTGCGGCAACTGGAAAACCTCTGCAACTGGCTCACTGTGATGGCGCCGGCGCAGACCATTGAAAGCAAGGATCTGCCCGCCGACCTGGTGCGAGGCAACGCGCAGATGCTACCGGTCATGGGCGAGGCCGCGGCTCGCCCAGCCTTCATCGGCGAGCCGTCGCATGGTGGCGAACCGTATGGTGTTACGCCGTCGGTCGATACGTTGCTCTCAAGCTCTGCAGCGGGGGCATCCATCGCAGCAGGTTGGGAGCGCGCGCTCGCGGGCGAGGCCAAGGCCATGCTCGAAGCGGGCCAGCCCGACGTCATGGACGCACTTACGCGACGCTTCGAGAAGGCGATTCTTGAGGCTGCGCTGGGTGTCACGCGCGGGCGCCGTGTTGAAGCGGCAACGCGTCTGGGCATCGGCCGCAACACCATCACGCGCAAATTGCAGGAGCTTGGCTTCGACTGACGTGCCGTCAGCGGGGCCAGTCCACTGGATATCGTCGAGCTTGGCGATTGGGATTGGGCGGATTTCCGATAAGGGAATCCGCCCTTTTTTTGGCGGCCGAGAATGCGTGCTGCGCTTAGTGCAGCTTGTGCTTGAGCTGCGACAGCTCTTCATGCGCGCGCATCACGGCAGATTCCACGGAATGGTCCACCTTGCCGCTGGCGTTCTGGCAGGCCATTTTTGCGCGGTCGGAACAGGCTTCGAGCTTGTCGATGGCTTCTACGAAAGTCAGCTGGTCTTCAGCGCCTTCCAGGCGCGAGTGGCATTGGCGGGCTTGGTCGTCCAGTTGCTGGATCGATTGCTTCAGCGCGTCAGGCACGTCCTTGTGCGAGGCGCAGGTCCGGGCCAGTTCGGCGATGGTGCTTTCCGCATGTTCAAAACGCTGGCGCAGTTTCTCTGGTTGCATGGGGGGCTCCTGTCGGTTGCGTTAAAAAGGCGTTGGCGCCGCATGCACCGTTATGAGGCCGTCACATGGTGCAAAGCGGTGCAACGCCCAATTTCGGCGCAAGCGGCATGCCGCGTGCGGCAAGCGACGCTGGGTCTCCAGCGCGTGTTGCGGTGCAGGAATGCCGTGTCAGTCGCGCGGCGCGGGGAGGGCTAGGGAACGCGCTTCCAGGATGCGCTCGGCGACTTCGGCAAAACCGCCGCCGCCTTCGGCCTCGGTGAGGTACGCGGGGGGCACGGGCAGCGTATCGATCACGTCCAGCACATTGGCCACACCCACCGAGAGCGGGAAGAACTCGAACATTGCCGCATCGTTGGCGGAGTCTCCCACGAACACCCAGCGTTCGCGCTCGGCATGCAGGTCGAGACCGAATGCGCGGCGCGCGAGCGACACGCTGGCGCTCAGCTTGTCGTGCTTGCCGAACCAGCCGTTGACGTGAATCGAACTGACGGTGGCGTGCATCCCGTGCGTACGCATGATGTCGACGATGTGCCGCACGGCGTGCTGCGGCAGCGGCGGGACTTGTTCGGCATGGTCGACGGCCAGATCCGCCGCGTGCCAGGCTTGATCCGTCGCCAGCGCTGAACCCGGCACGGCACGCCGGATCTCTGCACCCACTTCACGGATGCGCTCGAGGTTGCGTGCGCGCGTTTGCGCGTCGTCCACGAAATCGGTGGCCAGATGCCCGCGCGAATCGACGCGCATGGCAAACGCGCCGTTCTCGCCGATCACCGCATCGACGGGCCACAACCGCGCAATGACTTCGCACCAGGCAATCGACCGGCCGGTGACGGGCACGACCTTGATGCCGGCGCGATGCAAGCGCTCCAGCGCCGAGTACGTGTGCGCGGGCAGCTTGCCCTTCGTCGTGAGGGTTCCATCCACGTCGGTGAAGATGCCGGTGATATTGCGCAGTGCATCATCCGAGAGCTGATGCAGGGCCAGCGGAACACGCCGGTCGGCAACGAGGGGCGCGGTTCCAGGCGAGTCTGGAGCGGCAGGAGTGGTGGGTGGAGCGAGCATGCTGCGAGTGCAATAGAGAGTGTTTTCAGCCCATTCTAACGGCCGTTGCAAGCCAAACCTTGGAGGGATTTCCCGATTTCTTTGTGACAGAAAGCCAAGTAACATCCCGCTGTCATAAAAATGACCGACCGTGCATATACAGTCGGCGCGCCGTGGACGGTGCGAGGGAGCCCGCCGGGTCGAAACAAGGAGAAATGATGTCGATCAAGAAGATTGCGGGTGCGGCGGCAGTACTGGCCGCGTGTACGTTTGCGCAGGGCGCGTACGCAGTGACGGAAATCCAATGGTGGCATTCGATGGAAGGCGCCTTGAACGACAAGGTGAACGAGATCGCCACCAAGTTCAATGCCAGCCAGTCCGATTACAAGATCGTGCCGGTCTACAAGGGCCAATACGATGAATCGCTGGCTGCGGGCATTGCGGCGTTCCGCGCCGGCAATGCACCGGCCATCCTGCAAGTGTTCGAGGTTGGTACCGCAACGATGATGAACGCCAAGGGCGCCATTGTGCCGGTGGCCAAGATCATGAAGGACGCCGGCGAGAAGTTCGACCCGAAGGCCTATGTGCCGGCCGTGGCGGGCTACTACACGTCGAACAAGGGCGAGATGCTGTCGTTCCCGTTCAACAGTTCGACGACGATCATGTATTACAACAAGGACGCCTTCAAGAAGGCTGGCCTTGACCCGAACAAGCCGCCCGCAACGTGGCAGGAAGTGGCTGTCGATGCGGCCAAGCTGAAGTCAGCTGGTGTGCCCTGCGGTTACACGACCGACTGGCAGTCATGGGTGCATCTGGAGAGCTTCTCGGCGTGGCACAACGTGTCGTTCGCGACCGAGAACAACGGCTTTGGTGGCGCCAAGGCCCGCTTGAACTTCAACGGTCCGGTGCAGATCAAGCACATCGAGAACCTGCTCGACATGCAGAAGAAGGGCTACTTCACCTACGCCGGCCGCAAGGACGAGCCGAAGGCGAAGTTCATCGCGGGTGAGTGCGCCATGCACACGGGTTCGTCGGCAGCGCTGGCGAACATCCGCAAGAACGCCAAGTTCAACTTCAGCCCGGCACCGCTGCCGTATGAAGCCGGCGTGCCGGGTGCCCCGCAGAACACGATCATCGGCGGCGCTTCGCTGTGGGTGATGGGCGGCCACAAGGCTGAAGAGTACAAGGGCGTGGCGAAGTTCTTCACGTTCCTGTCGCGTCCGGAAATGCAGGCCGACTGGCACCAGTCGACGGGTTATCTGCCCGTGACGCTGGAAGCGTATGAGCTGACAAAGAAGTCCGGCTTCTATGAGAAGAACCCGGGCGCCGACGTGGCCGTCAAGCAGATGATCGTCAAGACGACCGACAAGTCGCGCGGCATTCGTCTGGGCAACTTCCCGCAGATCCGTCAGGTGATCGACGAAGAGCTGGAATCCGTCTGGGCGGGCAAGAAGACGCCGAAGGAAGCGCTGGACACGGCAGTGTCACGCGGCAACGAGCTGCTCGTCCGCTTCGAGAAGACCGTCAAGGAATAAGCGCCGATTCGGCGCTCGTCTAAACCGCCGGCCTCGTGCGCTCGCACCGGCCGGCGGTGCGTTTTTGGAATGTCGCATGGAAAAACGCGTCGTTTTCCGATCGCGCTGGCTGCCGTATGTGCTGGTCGCCCCGCAGATCGTCGTCACTCTGGTGTTCTTCTTCTGGCCCGCGGGGCAGGCGCTGTATCAGTCGCTGCTGCGCCAGGATGCCTTCGGCATCAACCTCGAATTCGTGGGGCTGGAGAACTTTCACGACCTGTTTGCCGATCCGACCTATCTCGGTTCGTTCAAGACCACGGCCGTATTCGCCATTGGCGTCGCGCTGGTCGGTCTCGGCACCTCGCTGGCGCTCGCGTACTTTGCTGATCGCGCGTTGCGTGGCGCCACGTTCTACAAGACCCTGCTGATCTGGCCGTATGCGATTGCACCGGCTGTGGCGGGTGTGCTGTGGAGCTTCCTCTTCAACCCGTCACTGGGCATCGTGTCGTTCATGATCCGCAGGATGGGCGTGGACTGGAACTTCGTGCTCAACGGCGGGCAGGCACTGACGCTGGTGGTCATCATCGCGGCGTGGAAGCAGATCAGCTACAACTTCCTCTTCTTCCTCGCGGGGCTGCAGAGCATTCCGAAGTCGCTGATCGAAGCGGCCGCCATTGACGGTGCCGGGCCGTGGAGGCGCTTCTGGTCGATCGTCTTTCCGCTGCTGTCGCCCACCACGTTCTTCCTGATGGTGGTGAACGTTGTGTATGCGTTCTTCGACACCTTCGCCATCATCGATTCGGTCACGCAGGGCGGCCCGTTCAAGGCGACGGAGACGCTGGTGTTCAAGGTCTACCAAGACGGCGTGCGCGGTCTGGATATCGGTGGATCGGCTGCACAGTCGGTGATCCTCATGGGCCTGGTGATCGTGCTGACGATCGTCCAGTTCCGTTACGTTGAACGCAAAGTCCAATACTGAAAGGAGGGCAGACGCACCATGATTGAACGCCGTCCGTTCCTGGACTTCCTCACCCACGTCGTGCTGATTCTCGGTGTGATCGTCGTGGCGTTTCCGGTGTACGTCGTATTCGTCGCGTCGTCGTTGACGGCCGAAGACGTGCTGCAGGCGCCCATGACGCTGATCCCCGGTCCGCATCTCATCGAAAACTACCGCACGGTGCTCACGTCGGGCATGGGCAACTCGGCCACGCCGGTCGGCACCATGCTCATGAACAGCCTGATCATGGCGTTGGGCATCTCGCTCGGGAAGATCGCGATCTCGATCATCTCGGCGTTTGCGATCGTCTATTTCAAGTTCCCGCTGCGCAAGACGTTCTTCTGGCTCATCTTCGTCACGCTGATGCTTCCGGTGGAAGTGCGGATCCTGCCCACGTACAAGGTGGTGTCGGATCTCGGCATGCTGAACAGCTACGCGGGCCTGACGATCCCGATCATCGCGTCGGCCACCGCCACGTTCCTGTTCCGGCAGTTCTTCCTGACGATTCCCGATGAATTGGCGGAAGCTGCGCGCATCGATGGCGCCGGCCCGCTCAAGTTCTTCTGGGATGTGGTGCTGCCGCTTTCGCGTACCAGCATCGCGGCACTGTTCGTGATCCAGTTCATCTACGGCTGGAACCAGTACCTGTGGCCGCTCCTGATCACGACGGAAAAGAGCATGACCCCCATCGTGCTGGGCGTGACGCAAATGATCTCCCGCTCCGGCGATTCCGCCACCGACTGGAACCTGCTGATGGCCACCGTGATGCTGGCCATGTTGCCGCCCGCGGCAATCGTGATCGGCATGCAGCGGTGGTTCGTGAAGGGCCTCGTCGAAACCGAAAAGTAAAAGAAGCAAGATGGCAAAACTTTCGCTACGCAACGTCCAGAAGCACTATGCCAACCTCCAGGTCGTGCACGGCATCGACATGGAAATCGGCGACGGGGAGTTCATCGTCATCGTCGGGCCCTCGGGCTGCGGCAAATCCACGCTGCTGCGCATGGTGGCGGGCCTGGAGCCCATCACCGGCGGCGAGGTATGGATTGGCGACCGCGTCGTCAACGAACTCGAGCCGGCCGAGCGCGATATCGCGATGGTGTTCCAGAACTACGCGCTGTATCCGCACATGAGCGTGTTCGACAACATGGCCTACGGGCTGAAGATCCGCGGCTTGCCCAAGAGCGATATCCAGGCGCGCGTGGAGCAGGCGGCGGGCATTCTTGAACTCGGCAAGCTCTTGGATCGAAAGCCGCGCCAGCTCTCGGGCGGCCAACGCCAGCGTGTGGCCATGGGCCGCGCGATCGTGCGTGAGCCGGCAGTGTTCCTGTTCGACGAGCCGCTCTCCAACCTGGACGCCAAGCTGCGCGTGCAGATGCGCCTGGAGCTGAAAGATCTGCATCGCCGCTTGCGCACGACGAGTCTGTACGTCACGCACGATCAGGTTGAGGCGATGACGCTGGCCGATCGAATGATGGTGCTCAACGGTGGCCGGGTCGAACAGATCGGCACACCGCTGGAGGTGTACTCGCGTCCGGCCAGCACGTTCGTGGCGGGCTTCATCGGCTCTCCGCCGATGAACCTCGTGCCCGTGTCGCGCAATGCGGGTGGTGGCACGCAGATTCGGGTGGACGGAGCGAAGGAGATCGATGCCGCCGCCACGCTCGGCCACTTGCCGATGGGCCTTCATCTGCCCGAGCGCGCGCTCATGGGTTTGCGTCCCGAACATATCGAGCCGTGCTCGGCTGACGAGGCCATCGCCTTCATCGACGTGCGCGTGGTGGAGGCCCTCGGCGCGGATGCATTCGCGTACGGCGCCCTGGCCGGCCATCCGGTCGTGGTCCGCCTTGAGCCGCACGCCAGCGTAAAGGCGGGCGACAAGCTACCCATCACCGCGTCGGCCGAGCATCTGCATTGGTTCGACCCCCAAACCACGCGCCGCATCGAGGCCCTGGCATGACCGGCGCGCGCGCATTGCCGGCGTGGCCGTATCCGCGTGCCATTGCTCACCGTGGGGCAGGGAAGCTGGCGCCGGAGAACACGCTGGCGGCCTTCCGCCACGGCGCCTCGTTCGGCTACCGCATGTTCGAATTCGACGTGAAGCTCTCTGGCGACAGCGCATCGGTCCTGTTGCATGACGCCACGCTGGATCGGACCACGAACGGCGCCGGCCGCCTCGATGCGCTCACGCTCGGGCAGATCGCGCAACTGGATGCGGGCAGCTGGCACAGCCCAGCCTACGCTGGCGAGCCAGTGCCCACGCTGGCCGCCATCGCGCGCTACCTGCGCGCCAACGGATTCCTCGCCAATATCGAGATTAAGCCGGTGCCGGGCGTCGAGTGGCGCACGGGCGCTGCTGTCGCGCTCGACGCCCGCACGTTGTGGGCCGGCGCCGAGGTGCCGCCGCTGCTGTCGTCGTTTTCCGAAGATGCGCTGGCTGCGGCGCGCGAAGCTGTGCCGGAATTGCCTCGCGCTTTGCTGCTCGACAAGCTCCCGGCCGATTGGCTCGATCGCCTGCGCGCATTGGATTGTGTTGCGCTCGACGCCAACCATCGCGAACTGACGCCCGAGATCATTGACCAGGCACACGCCGCAGGCTTTCGCGTCTGCTGCTATACCGTCAACGACCTGGATCGCGCGCACCTGCTTTGGAGCGCGGGGCTGGACGGTTTGATCACCGATTGGGTAGATCGTATTTCGCCCGCCTGAATGTGACGGAAGCATGGTTTTGATGTGGCATAACAAGGATCGTTTGTCACGTCAAAGAATCAGAATATTGCTTATAAACATGCTATGCTTCTGCCTCGTGAAGACTTAGGTCCTTCCCGCACAACTTGTCTGTAAAAGCTGTCTCGGTACCCCCTTTCTGCCATGCGCGATCCGGTCCGACCAGGTGATTTCAGGCGATTTAGTTTGCGATCCGCTAACCGGTCAAGCCGTGTCGCGGAAGGTTGATGAACCCGCTGAACTCCGGCAGACCCGGAGAAAAGTGAGCGCCCCATGACAGAGCTGTATAAGCAGTACCTGGACACTTCGTACCTGTCCGGCGGTAACGCCGCCTACGTTGAAGATCAGTACGAAGCGTACCTTCAAGATCCCACGTCCGTTAGCGAGGCACTGCGCGCGTACTTCGATGCGCTGCAGAACGTCCCCGCCGTCGACGGTTCCAACGCCCGGGATATCCCCCACGCCCCCATCGTCACATCGTTCGCAGAGCGCGCCAAGCATGGCCCGATCCGCACGATTGTCGCGTCTGCCGATTCCGATATGGGTCGCAAGCGCGTGGCGGCGACGCAGCTGGTGGCTGCCTACCGCAATGTGGGCCTGCGTTGGGCCGATCTTGACCCGCTCAAGCGTCAGGAGCGCCCCCCGGTTCCGGATCTGGACCCGGCTTTCTACGGTTTCACCGAAGCCGACCAGGACATCGTTTTCAACGCCAGCAATACGTATTTCGGCAAGGAATCGATGAGCCTGCGCGAGCTGGTCAACAACCTGCGCGAAACGTACTGCGGCTCGATCGGCGCTGAGTTCATGTACATCAGCGACCAGGCGCAAAAGCGCTGGTGGCAGGAGCGTCTGGAAACCATCCGCTCCAAGCCGACGTTCTCGGCTGAAAAGAAGAAGCACATCCTGGAACGCCTGACGGCCGCTGAAGGCCTCGAGCGTTTCCTGCATACGAAGTACGTCGGTCAGAAGCGCTTCTCGCTGGAAGGCGGCGAGAGCTTTATCGCGGCGATGGACGAACTGATCCAGCATTCCGGCGCCAAGGGCGTCCAGGAAATCGTGATCGGCATGGCCCACCGCGGCCGTCTGAACGTGCTGGTCAACACGCTGGGCAAGATGCCGGCCGACCTGTTTGCCGAATTCGAAGGCAAGCACGTGGACGACCTGCCGGCCGGTGACGTGAAGTACCACAAGGGCTTCTCGAGCGACGTGACCACCCCTGGCGGCCCCGTCCACCTGTCGCTGGCGTTCAACCCGTCGCACCTGGAAATCGTCAACCCGGTCGTGGAAGGGTCGGTCAAGGCGCGCCAGGAGCGCCGCGACGACAAGCACGGCGCGCAAGTGCTGGCTGTGCAAGTGCACGGTGACGCGGCCTTCGCCGGCCAGGGCGTTGTGATGGAAACGCTGAACCTTGCGCAAACGCGTGGTTACGGCACGGGCGGCACGATCCACATCGTCATCAACAACCAGATCGGTTTCACGACGTCGGACCCGCGCGACTCGCGCTCGACGCTGTACTGTACCGATGTGGTCAAGATGATTGAAGCGCCGGTGCTGCACGTCAACGGCGACGATCCGGAAGCGGTCGTGCTGGCCATGCAACTGGCCGTGGACTTCCGTACGGAGTTCCAGAAGGACATCGCGGTCGACATCATCTGCTTCCGCAAGCTCGGCCACAACGAGCAAGACACGCCGGCAATGACGCAGCCGCTGATGTACAAGAAGATCGGCACGCACCCTGGCACGCGCAAGCTCTACGCAGACAAGCTTGTCACGCAGAACACGCTGAAGGCAGAAGAGCCGGACGCCCTGGTGCAGGAATTCCGCGCCGCCATGGACGCGGGCAAGCACACGGTTGATCCGGTGCTGTCGAACTTCAAGAACAAGTTCGCAGTGGATTGGCTGCCGTTCCTGAACCGCAAGTGGACGGATGCAGCCGATACCGCCGTGCCGATGGCCGAACTCAAGCGTCTGGCCGAGCGCATCACCGCCATCCCCGATCACTTCAAGCTGCACCCGCTGGTTGAGAACGTCGTCAACAACCGCGCCAAGATGGGCAAGGGCGAGCAGGCGCTGGACTGGGGCATGGGCGAGCACCTGGCTTTCGCATCCCTGGTGGCGTCGGGCTACCCCGTGCGCATCACTGGTCAGGACGCTGGTCGCGGTACGTTCACGCACCGCCACGCCGTGCTGCACGATCAGAACCGCGAGCGTTGGGACGCCGGCAGCTACATCCCGCTGCAGAACGTGTCGGAAAGTCAGGCTCCCTTCACGGTGATCGACTCGGTGCTGTCGGAAGAGGCGGTGATGGGCTTCGAGTACGGCTATTCGTCGGCTGAGCCGAACACCCTGGTGATCTGGGAAGCCCAGTTCGGTGACTTCGCCAACGGCGCACAGGTGGTGATCGACCAGTTCATCTCGTCGGGTGAAGTGAAGTGGGGCCGCGCCTCGGGTCTGACGCTGATGCTGCCGCACGGCTACGAAGGCCAAGGTCCGGAGCACAGCTCGGCACGCCTGGAGCGCTACCTGCAGCTCTGCGCAGACCACAACATGCAAGTGGTGCAGCCGACCACGCCGGCGCAGATCTTCCACCTGCTGCGTCGCCAGATGATCCGGATGTTCCGCAAGCCGCTGATCATCCTGACGCCGAAGTCGCTGCTGCGCAGCAAGGACGCTGTGTCGCCGTTGTCCGACCTGGCCAAGGGCCATTTCGAGACGGTGATCGCCGATACGGCCGAAGATCTGAACGCCGCCAAGGTCAAGCGCGTCGTGGCCTGCTCGGGCAAGGTCTACTACGACTTGGTCAACGCCCGTAAGGAACGCGGTCTGACCGACACGGCCATCATCCGCGTGGAACAGCTCTATCCGTTCCCGCACAAGGCGTTCGCAGCCGAGCTGAAGAAGTATCCGAACCTCGCTGAAGTGGTGTGGTGCCAGGACGAGCCGCAGAACCAGGGCGCCTGGTTCTTCGTGCAGCACTACATCCTCGAGAACATGACCGAGGGTCAGAAGCTGGGCTACGCAGGCCGCCCGGCATCGGCATCGCCGGCCGTGGGCTACTACGCCAAACACAACGAGCAGCAAAAGGCGCTGATCGATGCCGCGTTTGGCAAGCTCAAGGGCTTCGTGCTGAACAAGTAAGCGACATCTGCACCAAGGCGGCAGCTTCGGCTGTCGCCTTGACGCATCTTCGCTCCCGAATTCCACCGTCTATCGAATTAGCGCGGCTCCCGAACGAGAGGAGCACGTGCACATGAATCCAAGGAAGCACCGAAATGGCTATCGTTGAAGTCAAGGTCCCGCAGTTTTCCGAGTCCGTTGAAGAAGGCACGCTGATCTCCTGGAAGAAGAAGCCGGGCGAAGCCGTGGCCCAGGATGAAATCCTGATCGAAGTCGAGACCGACAAGGTCGTGCTGGAAGTGCCGGCCCCGTCGGCCGGCGTGCTGGCTGAAGTGCTGGTGGCGGACGGCGCAACCGTGACGTCGGAGCAGCTGCTGGCCAAGATCGACACCGAAGGCAAGGCAGGCGCTGCTGCTCCGGCTCCCGCAGCCGCTGCACCGGCACCGGCACCGGCTGCCGCTCCGGCCGCTGCCGCTGCGGGTGGCGTGGCCATGCCGTCGGCTGCCAAGCTGATGGCTGAGAACAACCTGTCGGCTGGCCAGGTGGCCGGCACGGGCCGCGATGGCCGCATCACCAAGGGCGACGTGCTGGGTGCCGTAGCCGGTGGCGCCAAGCCGGCTGCTGCTGCCGCTCCGCAGGCTGCACGTCCGGCGCTGCAGCAAGTGGCTGCACCGGTGGACTTCGCCGCCCTGGGCGACCGTCCGGAAGAGCGCGTGCCGATGAGCCGCCTGCGTGCCCGTATTGCCGAGCGCCTGGTGCAGTCGCAATCGACCAACGCCATCCTCACCACCTTCAACGAAGTCAACATGAAGCCGGTGATGGACTTGCGCGCCAAGTTCAAGGACCAGTTCGAGAAGACTCACGGCGTGAAGCTGGGCTTCATGTCGTTCTTCGTGAAGGCGGCTGTCCACGCGCTGAAGAAGTACCCCGTGATCAACGCATCGGTTGACGGCAACGACATCGTCTACCACGGCTACTTCGACATCGGTATCGCTGTTGGCTCGCCGCGCGGCCTGGTGGTGCCCATCCTGCGCAATGCCGACCAGATGAGCCTGGCCGATATCGAGAAGAAGATCGCTGAATTCGGCCAGAAGGCCAAGGACGGCAAGCTGACGCTGGACGACCTGACCGGCGGTACGTTCTCGATCTCGAACGGCGGCACGTTCGGCTCGATGCTGTCGACCCCGATCATCAACCCGCCGCAATCGGCCATCCTGGGCGTACACGCCACCAAGGACCGTGCCGTGGTGGAGAACGGCCAGGTCGTGGTTCGCCCGATGAACTACCTGGCCATGTCCTACGACCACCGCATCATCGACGGCCGCGAAGCCGTTCTGGGCCTGGTGGCGATGAAGGAAGCGCTGGAAGACCCGGCCCGCCTGCTGCTGGATCTCTAATCGACCGCGTTGATGACACGAGACGCCGCCCACGCTGTGCGGCGGCGTCCGAATCGAGGATTTCTCCATGAGCAAAGAATTTGACGTGCTGGTGATCGGCGCCGGCCCCGGCGGTTACATCGCCGCCATCCGCGCTGGCCAGCTGGGCCTGAACGTGGCCTGCTGCGAAGACAACCCCTACGACGATCCGAAGGGCGAGCCGCGCCTGGGTGGTACCTGCCTGAACGTCGGCTGCATTCCTTCGAAGGCGCTGCTGGCCTCGTCCGAAGAGTTCGAGAACGTGAACCACCACCTGGCCGACCACGGCATCACGGTGGATGGCGTCAAGGTCGACGTGGCCAAGATGCTCAAGCGCAAGGACGACATCGTCGGCAAGATGACGAAGGGCATCGAGTTCCTGTTCCGCAAGAACAAGGTGACGCTGCTCAAGGGCCATGGCAAGTTCGTCGGCAAGACTGACGCCGGCTATCAGGTCGAAATCGCAGGCAAGGCCGGCACGGAAGTCGTGACCGCCAAGCACGTGATCATCGCCACGGGCTCGAAGGCTCGCCATCTGCCGGGCGTGAAGGTCGACAACGTGACCATTGCCGACAACGAAGGCGCACTGAAGTTTGGCGAAGTGCCGAAGAAGCTGGGCGTGATTGGCGCTGGCGTGATCGGCCTGGAACTGGGCTCGGTGTGGCGCCGTCTGGGTGCCGAAGTGACGATTCTCGAAGCGCTGCCGAGCTTCCTCGGTGCGGCGGACGAATCCGTTGCCAAGGAAGCCAACAAGCTGCTGACCAAGCAGGGCCTGAAGATCAACGTCGGCGTGAAGGTTGGCGAGATCGAATCTTCGGCCAAGGGCGTGAAGGTCAACTACACCGACGCTGCCGGCGCTGCGCAAGTGCTGGAGTGCGACAAGCTGATCGTGTCGATCGGCCGCGTGCCGAACACCGACAACCTGGGCCTGGAAGCGATCGGCTTGGCGGCGGATCAGCGTGGCTTTATCGAAGTGGACGACCACTGCGCGACCAAGCTGCCGAACCTGTGGGCGATCGGCGACGTGGTGCGTGGCCCGATGCTGGCGCACAAGGCAGAAGACGAAGGCGTGGCTGTGGCCGAGCGCATCGTCGGCCAAAAACCGCACATCGACTACAACTGCATTCCGTGGGTCATCTACACGTACCCGGAAATTGCATGGGTGGGCAAGACGGAGCAGCAGCTCAAGGCCGAAGGCCGTGAGACCAAGGCCGGCCAGTTCCCGTTCATGGCGAATGGCCGTGCGCTGGGCATGGGCGCATCCGACGGTTTCGTGAAGGTCATCGCCGATGCGAAGACCGATGAAATCCTGGGCGTGCACATCGTCGCAGCCAACGCCTCGGACCTGGTTGCCGAAGCCGTGGTAGCGATGGAGTTCAAGGCTGCGGCCGAAGACATCGGCCGTATCTGCCATCCGCACCCGTCGATGTCGGAAGTGATGCGCGAAGCTGCGCTGGCTGTCGACAAGCGTCAGCTCAATATGTAAATCGCAAGCCGCAAGGCAAGCACGATGCCCGGTGAATCCACAAGATTGCCGGGCATCGGTCCATTTGGGCCCGCAAATGGTGCCCCAAGCAGATTAAGCAGATGAACGTCCAGGAAACCTACCTACAGGAACTGAAGGCGCGCGGCTATCGACCAGATGAAGCGCAACAACGCGCCGTCGACCGCCTGCAGCGGTGTTACGACGAATGGGTTGCCTACAAGGCCCGTCGTTCGAATGCGCTGCGCAAGATGCTCGTGCGGCCCGATTTGCCGCGTGGCGTCTACATGTGGGGCGGGGTGGGGCGCGGCAAGTCGTTCTTGATGGATGCGTTCTATAGCTGCGTGCCGTTGGTGCGCAAGACGCGACTGCACTTTCACGAGTTCATGCGCGAAGTGCATCGCCAACTGGAAGAGCTGCGCGGTCGCGCCGATCCCCTGGACGAACTGGCCCGCCGCATCGCCAAGCGCTACCGCCTGATCTGCTTTGACGAATTCCACGTCAGCGACGTTGCCGACGCAATGATCCTGCATCGCTTGCTGGATCAGCTGTTTGCCAACGGCGTGCAGTTTGTGATGACGTCCAACTATCGGCCCGACTTGCTGTATCCGGACGGCCTGCATCGCGACCGCGTGCTGCCGGCCATTGCGCTGCTGCAGGAGAAGCTCGACGTCCTCAACGTCGACGCAGGCGTCGACTACCGCAAGCGGGCGATGGAGCAGGTGCAGGCGTACTACACGCCATTGGGCGCCAAGGCCAACTCGGCGTTGCGCGATGCGTTTGCGGCGGTGGCGGGAGTGCCGGACGAGTCGCCGGTGCTGCGCATCGAGCATCGTGAGATTCGCGCGGCACGCAAGGCCGGCGGCGTGGTGTGGTTCGATTTCGCCACGCTGTGCGGTGGTCCGCGCTCGCAAAACGATTACCTGGAAATCGCCTCGCGCTTTCACACCGTCATCCTGGCCGATGTGCCCAAGATGACGCCGCGCATGGCCTCCGAGGCGCGCCGTTTCACGTGGCTGATTGATGTCTTTTATGACCACAAGGTCAAGCTGCTGATGTCGGCGGAGGTGCCGGCAGACGAGCTGTACACCGAAGGCCAGATGGCCAACGAATTCCAGCGTACCGTGTCGCGCATCGTCGAGATGCAGTCGCGCGAATACCTCGAGGCACCTCGCCGCGAGGTGGACACGTCACTGACCTGATTTCGCCTGGTGCCGAGCCCCAGAGGCTTAGTGTGTCGTCGGCGGCGGGTTGCGGTGCGACGGCGGGGCCTGCGAGGGCCGCAGGCTTGCGCCAAAGAAGTCCTGCGGCAGGCGCTCGGTCTTGCGGTTGACGTTGCGGAACGCGCCTTCCACCAGCATGGGGGCGACGTTGCTCACATCGGTTTGCGAGGCCATGGTCACGTCTTCGGTAAAGCCGCGTTCGCACAGCTCGCGGCCCGATACCGAATCAAGCAGCCACGCTTTCATCATGCCGGTCTGCGACGCCTCGCGATAGATCGCGCGGGCCGCGAGCGCTTCCGGCGACAGCGCTTGCGGCAGGAACCCCGCCACCGTTTCCGACAGGTGGTGCACGATCGCACCGGCGGCCAGCCAGTCTTCCAGGGCTGGGCGCAGGCTGCCGTCGGCCCAGCGCTCTCCTGATGCCACCACGGCCACGCGTCGGCCCAGCCGCGAGGCCGCTTCAGCTACCGCACGCGCGTTGCGCAGGCAGCCAGCAAACGTCGGCGTCGATCCGGTGGCGAGTGCCAGCGTTGCCCCATTAGGCGAGGGCAGGACGAGGCTGCTGCCCATTGGCAATTCACGCAGCGACGCTGGCGAGAGCGTATAGCCCGCCTGGCTTCGGTTGTAGCCCGCCAGCATGGCACCTGCGCGGCGCGCGAAGGTTTCAGCGCTGGCGTCGCGCCATGGGTACGGATAGATCCGTGCCCCGCGCGCCACGGCCACGTCCACACAGGTGCAGAAGGACAGCACGTCCACGACGATGACGGCGTCGCAATGTGGCGCCAGCGCGGATGCTCCGTGCTCGCCCCATTCACAGTGGATGTTGTACAGGCTGAATTCGGTTGCCATGTCGCGCCCTCCTGTTTGCCTGGTTCAGCTATCCACTATAGGCGGCGATAATTTTTATGGGAAGGTAGGGTGGTTGGAGTGCCTTGAGAATCGCATTTTTCGCTGATTGTTATTGCGCCGTGCTTGATGCGCATCAAGGGCGTGCCGGGGGAAGCTGGCTAGCATCGTCCTCATAATGACGTCGACATTCGCCCCCATCCATCCAACCGCGCCGGTTGACGGCAAAGGCTCGCCTATTGGCCCGAGCAGGGCAGGCGCGTCGCACATCACCTGCTATCACTGCGCGTCGCCTCTGGAGGGCGCCACCGCTCTCCATGCCGACATCGGCGGCAAGTCCCGGGAATTTTGCTGTGCCGGCTGCCAGGCTGTCGCGCAAACGCTGCACGCCGCGGGCATGGGCCACGTCTATGACGGCCCGATCGCCTTCGCCAAGCCCATCGAAGGGGACCGCCGCACAGAAGCCGAAGCGGTTTGGGCGACCTACGATCTGCCGATCATGCGTGAGCGCTTCGTGCGCACACGCGCTGACGGTGCGGAAGAACTTTCCCTCGCCATCAGCGGCATGCGTTGCGCCGCATGCGTCTGGCTGATCGAGCGCGCGCTCTCGCGAGTGACAGGGGTGCGCGAGGTCACCGTCAATTACGCCACGGAACGTGCACGCATCGTCGGAGAAGCAGGGGTGATGCGGTTGTCCGCGGTGTTTGCCGCCATTGCCGACGTCGGATATGAAGCGTGGCCCGACCGGCCATCCGCCCGCCGCACTGCCGAGGCGCGTGAACGCCGCAGCCTGCTGATCCGGTTGGGGTTGGCAATGCTCGGCATGATGCAAGTCATGATGTACGCGTGGCCGGTGTACCTGCATGGCGGCGACATCCCCGTGAACCAGACCCGCCTGATGCAGTGGGCCAGCCTGGTGCTGACGGTGCCAGTGGTGTTGATTTCTGCGCGGCCCATTTTCATCAACGCGTGGCGGCAAGTGAGGCACGCGCACGTCGGCATGGACGCGCCCGTGGCGCTGGGGATCGGTGCCGCCTTCATTGCCAGCGTATTCGCCACGTTGCGCGGCCATGGCGAAACGTATTTCGATTCGGTGACGATGTTCGTCGCTTTCCTGTTGGCCGCGCGTTATCTCGAACTGCGTGCGCGGCAGAGCGCAGCTTCGGGCGCCGAGGCATTGGTCCGTCAGTTGCCGGCTACCTGCCGGCGCTTCAACGCCGTAAGCGGCGCCCTCGAAACGATCCCCGTTGCTACCTTGCAGCAAGGCGACTGCGTGGAAGTGCGCGCCGGCGAGGTCCTACCCGCAGACGGAACCATTGAACACGGCACCACCGAGATCGACGAATCGCTTCTCTCGGGTGAAAGCGTGCCGCGTCCGCGCGACGTGGGCGCGACCGTGCTGGCAGGCAGCTACAACGTGGTCAGCGCCATTCGCGTGCGTGTGAACCGCGTGGGCACCCAGACGCGCCTTGCCGCCATCGTCGATCTGCTTGAACGCGCCTTGACCGACAAGCCCCGCATGACTGAACTCGCCGATCGTGTCGCCGGGCGCTTTGTGGCAGTGCTGCTCGGCTGGGCGCTGCTCACCGCGATCGCGTGGTGGTGGATCGATCCGACACGCGTGTTTGCGGTCACTGTGGCGGTGCTGGTGGTGAGCTGCCCATGCGCGCTGTCGCTCGCCACGCCGTCTGCGCTGGCGGCGGCCAGCGGTGCGCTGGCACGGCGGGGTGTGCTGGTCACGCGGGGCCACGCCATCGAGAGCCTGGCAGCCGTGACGGATGTGCTGCTCGACAAGACCGGAACGCTCACCGAGGGGCGTTTGCGCTTGCTGAGCATCGAGACCTTCGCCGATGTGGATGCCGAGCACTGTCTTGCATTGGCATGCGCGATGGAGCAATCCGAGAACCATCCGATCGCCCAGTCGTTACGCGCCGGCACCTCGAATGCAATGCCGCTGCCCACGTTGGGGCGCGTGACAAACGTGCCGGGGCAGGGCGTGTATGCCATGGCGGAGAACCGCTTGATGCGTCTGGGCACGCAGTCGTTTGCGGCCACGCACTACGCAAACCAGCCGGTTGCCACCATCCGTTACGGCGCGGAAGCACCAATGGAGGAGGTGCCGCCGGCGGCCGCATGCACGTCGGTCTGGCTCGGCCGCGATGGCCAACCGCTCGCGCGCTTCACGCTGGCCGATACGCCACGCGCCGACGCGCCTGCATGCCTGGGCGCGTTGCGTGCACAAGGATTGCGCTTGCATCTCGTTTCCGGCGATGCGCCTGAAACCGTGCACTGGTGGGCCAACCGCCTGGGCATCGACCACGCCGTGGGCGGGTCCAGCCCCGAAGACAAGCGCGCCTACGTGCATAAGCTGCAGGCAGACGGCGCCCGCGTGCTGGCCGTCGGCGATGGCATCAACGATGCGCCGTTGCTCGCACAGGCGCAGGTCTCCATCGCCATTGGATCAGGTGCGCCGTTGGCTCAGGCCGGTGCCGATGCCATCCTGACCGAACCGCGTCTGATTGCCATCAGCGAGGCCGTGTCGATTGGCCGCCGCACGTTGCGCGTGGTGCGCCAGAACCTCGGCTGGGCCTTTGCCTACAACGCGATCAGCATTCCGATGGCCACGCTCGGGTGGCTCTCGCCGCTGGCCGCTGGCATCGGCATGTCGGTGTCATCGCTGCTGGTGGCGCTCAATGCGTGGCGCCTGTCGCGCGCGGTCTAGGAGGGCTGCCATGGAAACCCTGTTCCTGCTGATTCCGTTGTCGCTGATGCTCGTCGTGGCGATCGTCGGTGCGCTTTGGTGGGCCGTCGGCTCAGGGCAGTACGACGATCTGAGAGCGCCTGCTGAATCGATTCTGCTGGACCCCGATACCCCTGCACGCGACGCAGTGTCGCGGGACGGAACTGCCTGACCACATTGCCGGGGTTGCCTTGATGCACGTCAAGACTCTTTGGCGGCCCGGTTCTTAACATGACCACATCACACCAATTATCGTGGGGAGCAAGCATGGAATCGTCCAGCGCGTTGCAGCACACCCAGACCTTCAACTATCGCGTGGTACGCCAGTTCTCGATCATGACGATCGTCTGGGGCATCGTCGGTATGGCGGTCGGTGCGCTGATCGCGGCCCAGTTGATCTGGCCGCAACTGAATTTCGGGGTGCCCTGGCTGTCCTACGGCCGGCTGCGTCCTCTGCACACGAATGCCGTCATCTTTGCGTTTGGCGGCAGCGCGCTGTTTGCAACGTCCTACTACATCGTGCAGCGTACCTGCCAGGTGCGCCTGCTTTCCGACAAGCTTGCCGCCTTCACGTTCTGGGGCTGGCAGGCAGTGATCGTGGCTGCCGCCATCACCCTGCCGCTGGGCTACACAAGCTCGAAGGAATACGCTGAGCTGGAATGGCCGATCGACATCCTGATCACCGTGGTGTGGGTGGTCTACGCGATCGTCTTCTTCGGCACCATCATCAAGCGCAAGACCCGGCACATCTACGTGGCCAACTGGTTCTTCGGCGCTTACATCATCACGATCGCGCTGCTGCATATCGTCAACAACGCTGAGTTGCCCGTGTCGATGTGGAAGTCATACTCGGCTTATGCCGGCGTGCAGGATGCGATGGTGCAATGGTGGTATGGCCACAATGCAGTGGGCTTCTTCCTGACCACCAGCTTCCTGGGCATGATGTATTACTTCGTGCCGAAGCAGGCCGAGCGCCCGATCTATTCGTATCGCCTGTCGATCGTGCACTTCTGGGCGCTGAACTTCACCTACATGTGGGCGGGTCCGCACCACCTGCAGTACACGGCGCTGCCCGACTGGGCCCAGTCGCTCGGCATGGTGTTTTCGCTGATCCTGCTGGCGCCGTCGTGGGGCGGCATGATCAACGGGATCATGACCCTGTCGGGTGCCTGGCACAAGCTGCGCACCGATCCGATCCTGAAGTTCCTGGTCGTGGCGCTGTCGTTCTATGGCATGGCGACGTTCGAGGGCTCGATGATGTCCATCAAGACCGTGAATGCGCTGTCGCACTACACCGACTGGACAATCGGCCACGTGCACTCCGGCGCCCTGGGCTGGGTGGCGATGATCACTATCGGTTCGATGTACTACATGATCCCGCGCCTGTTCGGCCAGCAGAAGATGTACAGCACGCGACTGATCGAGGTGCACTTCTGGGTGGCGACCATCGGCGTTGTCCTCTATATCGCCGCCATGTGGGTCGCCGGCGTGATGCAGGGCCTGATGTGGCGCGCCACCGAGGCTGACGGCACGCTGACCTACAGCTTTGTCGAGGCGGTCAAGGCAACGTACCCGTTCTACCTGATTCGCTTGGCTGGTGGCCTGTGCTTCCTGGGCGGCATGCTGCTGATGGCATTCAACGTGTTCAAGACCATCCAGGGCAGCAAGGCGATCGATGCACAGATTCCTCAATCGGCCCAGACCCCGATGGTCGCGGCTCAGTGAGGAGGGGAACATGAGCAACCAATCCAACAAGTTTTTCTCGCACGAGACGCTGGAAAAGAACATCGGCTTGCTGATTGTGATGACGCTCGTCGTCGTCAGCATTGCGGGCCTGGTGCAGATTTTGCCGCTCTTCTTCCAGCATTCGACCACTGAACCGGTCAAGGGCGTCGCCCCGTATTCGCCGCTGCGGCTGGCGGGGCGCGACATCTACATTCGCGAAGGCTGTGTCGGCTGCCACTCGCAGCAAGTGCGTACGCTGCGCGCCGAGACCGAGCGCTATGGCCACTACTCGCTGGCCGGCGAGTCGGTGTTCGATCACCCGTTCCTGTGGGGTTCCAAGCGTACGGGCCCGGATCTGGCGCGCGTGGGACAACGCTACTCCGATGACTGGCATCGCATCCACTTGCGCGATCCGCGTGAGGTGGTGCCCGAGTCGAACATGCCGTCGTATGCGTGGCTCTCGAAGACGCCGCTGGACAACAGCGACATCGAAAAGAAGATGCACGTCCTGCGTCAGCTGGGTGTGCCTTACACGGATGCCCAGATCGCTGGTGCGCGCGAGCAACTCGCAGGCAAAACGGAAGAAGACGCCGTGGTCGCTTATCTGCAAGGCCTTGGCGTTGAGTTGCGTAACGTCCGGGACGTGGCTGTCGCTCCGCCTGCTCCGCCTGCTCCGCCTGCTGCGCCTGCCACTGTTGCTGCCAAGGAGTAAGCCATGGCCATGCTGAGTGCAATTGCGACTGCCGTCTTTCTCGTGCTGTTCGTCTGCATTACCTGGTGGGCATTCTCCGCGCATCGCCGCGCTGCAAATACGGAATCGGCCATGCTGCCGTTCCTGCTGCCCGATGAGGCCGAGGTCGCCGGTGCGCGCGCAGACGCGTCGCGCCCGCATCAATAAGGACACAGAATCATGAGCGACTTCATTTCGGAGTTCTGGGGGTATTACATCGCTGCGATCGCCCTTGTCGGCATCGTGTGGTGTGTCTGGTTGCTGTTTTCGCAGCGGCGCATTCAGATTGCGCCCGGTCATAGCGCGGGCGAGGACACCGGCCATGTGTGGGACGGCGACCTGCGCGAACTGAACAACCCGCTGCCACGCTGGTGGATGTGGATGTTCCTGCTGTCGTGCATCTTTGCGTTGGGGTACCTGATCCTCTACCCCGGGTTGGGTTCATACGGTGGCGTGCTCGGTTTCTCGACACGCGGCGAATTGGCCTCGCAGCGTGCTGCGGCCGATGCACAGGTTCGCCCGGTCTATGAACGCTATGCCGGCATGGATATCAAGCAAATCGCCGCAGATCCTCAGGCCCATGAGATCGGCCAGCGCCTGTTCCTGAACAACTGCGCGCAGTGCCACGGCTCTGACGCGGGCGGCTCAAAGGGCTTCCCGAACCTGACCGACAACGACTGGCTGTACGGCGGCGAGCCTGAGACGATCCTGACCACGATCACCAAGGGGCGTCACGGAGTCATGCCATCGCTGGTAGCGGTGGTGGACGGCAATCAGGCTGTCAACGTGGCCAACTACGTGCGCTCGCTGTCGGGCCTGGCTTACGACCCGATCAAGGCAGCGCGCGGTGAACCGACGTTCAAGTCGGTTTGCGCGGCCTGCCACATGGCAACCGGCAAGGGCAATCAGGCGCTCGGCGCCCCCAACCTGACCGACCGCGTCTGGCTGTACGGCAGTTCGGAAGCGACCATCGTCGAGACCATCCTCAAAGGCCGTGACAACACGATGCCGGCACACGAGAACCTGCTCTCGCCGGAGAAAATCCGCATGCTGGCGGCCTATGTCTGGGGTCTGTCGAACAGCAACACGAGTCACGCGCAATGAGCGACAAAGAACCAGCCTGGCGCCCGATGACGCCCGCCACTGCGGCGGCGGGCGCCGAGGACGCACCGACCGAGCAGATGCTCTATGAGGTCCGGCGCAAGATCTATCCGCGCGCCGTAACAGGCGCCTTTGCGCGTTGGCGCGTCTGGCTGGTGTTGGCCACGCAAGCCATCTTTTATGGCTTGCCGTGGTTTCAGTGGAATGGTCGCCAAGCAGTGCTGTTCGACCTGGGCGCTCGCAAGTTCTACCTCTTTGGCCTCGTGTTGTGGCCGCAGGATGTCATCTATCTGGCAGTGCTGCTGGTGCTATCGGCGCTGGCGCTGTTCCTGTTCACGGCGGTGGCGGGCCGGCTCTTTTGCGGCTATGCCTGCCCGCAGACGGTCTACACCGAAATCTTCATGTGGATCGAGCGCCATGTCGAAGGCGACCGCTTTGCCCGCATCCGGCTCGACGGTGAGCGTTGGAGCCTGCGCAAGCTGCGTCTCAAGGTCACCAAGCATTCGGCCTGGGTGCTGATCGCGTTGTGGACGGGCTTCACCTTCGTGGGCTTCTTCACGCCGATCCGCGATCTGGGCATGGAGACCTGGACGCTGTCGCTCGGCCCTTGGCAGACTTTCTGGATGCTCTTCTACGCATTCGCGACATGGGGCAACGCTGGTTTCATGCGCGAGCAGGTGTGCCGCTACATGTGTCCCTACGCTCGTTTCCAGAGCGTGATGGTCGATCCCGATACCTACGTCGTGACTTATGACACCCTGCGCGGCGAGCCGCGCGGCAGTCGTTCGCGCAACGCCGATTTCGAAGCGCAAGGTCTGGGTTCCTGCGTCGACTGCAGCATCTGTGTACAGGTGTGCCCGACCGGCATCGACATCCGCCAAGGGCTGCAATACGAATGCATTGGTTGCGGCGCCTGCATTGATGCCTGCGATCAGGTCATGGACAAGATGCGCTACCCGCGCGGTCTGATCCGCTATACGTCCGAACGCGCAATGCGCGATCGGCTCAGCCCGAAGGACGCCCGGCGACATCTGCTGCGTCCGCGCGTGCTGATCTATACCGGGATCATGCTTGTGCTCATCACCGGCTTCATCGTGGCATTGGCCATGCGTCAGCCGCTCAAGGTTGACGTGATTCGTGATCGTGGTGCACTGGCGCGTGAAGTGGACGGGGGCAAGATCGAGAACGTTTACCGCCTGCAGTTGATGAACGCGTCCGAGCTCCCCATGCGCGTGACCATCACAGCAGAGGGCATGCCGGAACTGGATGTGCAGGGCGGTCGTGGCGAGTCGACCACACTGGAGCTGCCACCGGCGGCCAACCGACTGCTGCCAGTGCGCGTACGCCGGCCGGCCGATGATGCCGCCCCCGGCTCGCACAAAATCCGTTTCGTCATCCACGCAGACAGCGGTAGCGCCAGCCTCGTACTGCGCGAACCGTCGAGCTTCATCGTGCCGCGCTGATGCGGCATCCCCAACAGGAGGCAACGATGCACGCAACGCAATCTTCCGCGCAGGCCCGTCCCTGGTGGCGCGAGCCTTGGCCGTGGCTCCTGATGGCTGGGCCGTTTGTTGCCATGATCGGCTGCGGCGTCACCATCTGGCTGGCGATGACGCATCCCGACGCCGTTATTCACGACAACGTCGTGCGCCACGGTTTGGTCGTTGAAAAGACGGCCGTCGCGCCGGCACATGGTATTCACGCGGAGGCCCGATGAAGCGTCGACTGCTGATGTGGATTCTGTGGCCGGCATTTCTGTCGGCCGCGTTGGCTGAACTGGTGGTCTTTGCAGTGGTGGACCCCGCCGACCTGCGTTTCTTCGGCGAACAGATCACCGTGTCGGCCCAGGCGGTCTACACGGTATCGTTCTTTGTGTTCTGGTTGCTGTGCGGATTGTCGAGCGCGCTGACGCTCTACGTGTCCCCGGGCATCGGCAAACTGGAAGCGCATGAACACCCGCTCGTGTGAGCGGGCGCCATGGAAGGAGCCTCAAGCGGCTTGACCGCTCATGACCTGGCGCAGGCCGGCCAGGTCGATTAGTTTGACGTGGCGTTGGCGGATCTGGATGAGACCCGCTTCGGCAAAGCGCGAGAACAGGCGGCTGACGGTTTCGAGCTTGAGGCCCAGATAGCTGCCGAGTTCTTCGCGGCTCATGCGCAGCACAAATTCGGTTGACGAATAACCCCGCTGGGCTGAACGCTTCGAGAGGTTGAGCAGGAACGCTGCCAGACGCTCCTCCGCACGCATGGAACCGAGCGTGAGCAGCATCAGATGATCCTGCGAGATCTCCTTGCTCATGATGCGCAGGAACTGATGCTGCAGCGAAGGCAGCCGACGCGAAAGGTGTTGCAACTCGTCGTAGCGCACCACGCAGACTTCGGTATCTTCGAGCGCGGTGGCATCCGACACATGGCGCATATCGCCAATGCCATCGAGCCCGACGATTTCGCCTGGCAGGTGAAACCCCGTGATCTGGTGCCGGCCGTCTTCGAGCGTCAGATGGGTTTTGAGCGTACCGAAACGAATGCCGTAAACCGCTTCCAGCGGCTCCCCGAGCGAATAGAGCGATTGCCCCTTCTTAATGCGGATGCGCTCGCCGACCAAATCGTCCATCTTGCGCACGTCGTCCGAGTTCATTCCCACCGGCAGGCAGATTTGCCCGAGTACACAGGTGGAGCAACGCGAGGCTTGGTCGGTAAGTGCGATTCGAGTGAGCACGGGCGGGGGCGAGTTTCGGGAAAGTGAAATGAGTAATTCTTGTGGTGCAGCTCAGCTTATTATAACGGCGACCTTCTTGTCCTCGGACATTTCCGATGCGGCAAAACGCGTCAATTACGCTTAGTTCGCAACAGTAAAACAAAAACCTTGGTCCATATCAAAAGAGCGTCAGAAAGATGAGTGCTGCAGCGCTTCTGAGCGTTTTCCTCATCGCATTGCTCGGCGGTGTGCATTGTCTGGCGATGTGCAGCGGGATCGCACTTGCAGCCGAACGTGGAACTGTGGCGGTACGGGTCGTGTCGCGTCGCCGACTATGGTTCGAGCAGGTCGTCATGCATGCCGGCCGGCTGACCACCTACGCGCTGCTTGGCGCAATCATGGGTGCGATGGGCGCGACCTTCTGGCGCCAGCAATGGCTGCCGATTCAACGCGGCTTGTTTGCCTTCGCCAGTGTATTGCTACTCACCTATGGGATTTTGCTGCTCGTGCGCTCCGCCGGAGATGCGTGGCGCAGTGTGTGGCTTGAGCGCTTGCTCGGCCGCGTCGCTGGCCGCCTGTCTCGGGGGGCTGCCACACTGGGCGGCACGCTGCAACGTCAGCCGCCGTTGCTACGCCGCTATATCACGGGTATGGCCTGGGGACTGGTGCCGTGCGGCATGGTCTACGGCGCATTGGCTGTGGCGTTGCTGGCAGGCAACGCTGCCTCCGGGGCTGTGGTCATGCTCGCCTTTGGTGCGGGTACGCTGCCCAACCTGTTGATGATGTCTGGCTTCGCTGGGTGGCTGCGCGGCTTGTCGCGCCGCCGGTGGGTGCGTGGCGCGGCCGGCATCGCCATTGCGGGGTTCGGGATATGGGGGCTGGTGCACGCGATCTGGCTGCCAGAGATGCTCAACGCACACGGATTCTGTCTGGTGCTGTAGGCGTTTAAAGCACGCGTAAATCGCCATCCGGCCTTGGATGGGAGGCTAGATCATCTTCCCGGTTGCGGCGCCGCTGGAAATTGCCCTACAATCGATAGCAATTCGATTCGCCACCCGCGTAAATCAACAATCCCAAGCGCGGCGCCAAGCGATGCCTTCCAGCGGTAGTGTCACCCTGGACAGTCGATTCGGGCGGACTGCCGTTCTTCTTGGTAGTCGTCCGGTGCAGTATCCGTCCACATGGCGGCGGAAGAAATTGCCCTTGTGGTGCCTGACCGGCACCGGATCAACTCGCTCCTCCGGCCCTTACTTTGCGGGCATAGCCACTGCGTTTCGGTGCAGGGCCCAATTGAATCAATTGGCCTTCGCGCGCCGGGCCCGGGCGGGCAATAGCAATCAGAAATGCCGCGAGCGTCGCGGCGGGACGACAAACCTCAAGCGTGACGGCGACTGGCCGCGCGCGAGCAATGACGAGCCGCTCAACCCGATGAATACCCAAGAGGCGAAGATCGTCCTCGAAACCGCGCTGATCTGCGCGCAGGACCCGTTGCGAGTCAATGACTTGCGCAAGCTGTTCGACGAAGATGTTTCCGCAGACACCATTCGTGTGCTGCTCGAAGAGCTGCGCCAGGACTGGCTGAATCGCGGTGTCGAACTGGTTGCACTGGCCTCCGGCTGGCGCCTGCAGAGCCGCCCCGAGATGCGTGTGTATCTCGACCGCCTGCACCCGGAAAAACCACCCAAGTACTCGCGCGCGGTGATGGAGACACTTGCGATCATCGCTTACCGCCAGCCGGTCACGCGCGGCGATATCGAAGACATTCGCGGTGTTACGGTCAACACGCAGGTCATCAAGCAGATTGAAGACCGCGGCTGGATCGAAGTCATCGGTCATCGCGACGTGCCTGGTCGCCCTGCGCTGTATGCGACGACCAAGCAGTTTCTCGATGACCTTGGCTTGCGCTCGCTGGACGAGCTGCCGCCGCTCGAGGATGCCCGCGCCCAGGCGCAGGCGAGCCTGCTGGAGCAGGGCGCCATTGAGTTCGAGGGCGGCGCAATTGCGGTGGAAGAGCTGACAGCGTTGGTCAACGACGCGCCGGAGGGCGCGGAAAGCGCAGCGGCTTCGGTGGAGGAACCGGCCGGATCGCCGGTTGCCGAGGCTTCCGTTGTGGTCGCCGGTGAAACGCCGGCGCAGCCTGAGATCGCGCCGCGCGAGGAACCGGCCCTGGAAACCGAGGCGCAAGCGGTGAGTGCGACCGAGGTTGCGTCAGGGCCTGAACACAAAACACCGGTCGAGTTGCCAGCAGCTCCCGCCAATGAACATTCGTAACGCCATGCCCGCCGTGCAGTCGGCGGATGGCTTGAACCCCTAGATTTGAAAGACGTTGTGAGCACCCAGCCAGATTCCATGGATACACGTATGCCGGCCGACGCCGACGCTCAGCCGCCGCGACAAGACGGCGGTGATGGGACTGAGGCCACCCCTCGCCGCAAGGGTTTGCGCCGAGGCTTGCGCAACCTCGTGGCTTCGCGCCGCCAGCAGCAGGATGGTCGCCCTGAGGGCGAAGCCGCAGATGCGGGTGGTGCAGACGCCGGCCAGCCTGCGCAACCGCGCAAGACCCGCGCGCCACGGGCGCGCAAGCCGAAAGAGGCGGCTGGTGAGCCGGTGGTAGTTGCTGCAGAAGGTGCTGCGACGGCCGAACAGGCGCCAGCAGAAAACCAGGGCGAGAGACGTGGCCCGCGCGGCCGTTTCGGCAAGAACCGCCGCCGTCAAGGCGAAGGTCAGCCGCTGGAGCGCGCCGAGCGCAACGACCGTGTGGAAGGTGCTGGCGGTAAGAACACCGGGGGTCGTGGCAAGTCGCAGAACCGCAACGGCAAACCGCAAGGCAAGGCAGGCGGCGCGAACCAGAATCGCGGGGGCAAGGGGCTGAAGGGAGGCAAGGGCTCTGAAGACGTCTTCCAATACGTGATTTCCGGGGCGTACGACTCCGAGGCTGACACCGGCGGTGCATCGCAGCCTCCCAAGGCGCGCGAACTGACCTCCGAAGACGACGCTCCCAAACTGCACAAAATCCTGGCTGATGCCGGGCTTGGCTCTCGCCGCGACATGGAAGACCTGATCCTGCAAGGGCGCGTCTCCGTGAATGGCCTGCCGGCTCATATCGGTCAACGCATTCTCGCGACCGACCAGGTGCGCGTGAACGGCAAGCTGATCCAGCGCAAGTTGCCGAACAAGCCGCCGCGCGTGCTGCTGTATCACAAGCCGTCGGGTGAAATCGTCAGCCAGTCCGATCCGGAAGGTCGTCCGACGGTGTTCGACGCGTTGCCGCGCATGAAGACCGGCAAGTGGGTCGCCGTCGGCCGCCTCGACTTCAATACCGAGGGCCTGCTGATTTTCACGACCTCCGGCGATATCGCCAACCGGTTCATGCACCCGCGCTATGGTGTTGAGCGTGAATACGCGGTGCGTACGCTGGGCGAGCTGGCCGAAACTGACCGTCAGAAGCTGTTGCACGGTATCTCGCTCCAGGACGGCGAAGCCAACTTCCTGCGCTGCGTCGATGGCGGCGGCGAAGGTGTCAACCACTGGTACCACGTCGCCCTGACCGAGGGGCGGAACCGCGAAGTGCGGCGCATGTTTGAGGCGGTCAACCTGACCGTGTCGCGGCTGATCCGGACGCGCTATGGCAGCTTCGTACTGCCGCGCGGCCTTAAGCGGGGCCGTTGGCAGGAGGTGTCGGCCGAGGATGTGCGTACGCTGATGGGCACGCTGGGCATGAAGGTGCCGACGGCGAGTTCTGGCGGTGGGCAAGACCGCCAGGGCAATCGTCGCCGTGGTCCGGCGCCGGTGCTGATGGGGCCGATGTCCTCTGGTTTTGCGGGGGAAGCCAACTTCCAGTCACGTGGTATGGGCGTTGAAAACGGTAATCGCGCGCAACCCGCGCAGCGCCGTCCGTCCAGCCCGCGTCAGCCGGATCCGATGCAGACGTCCATGGGCTACATCAATGTGGGAGGCCCGACCACGCTCACAGCGCGAACTCGTATGGGCGATCGTGCGAACGGCCGTGGCGGTGCGGGGGCGGGTGGTGGCGTGCGTGATGGCAATCGCGCACCCGGCAACAAGCGCCCCGGAAAGAGCGCTGGCGGCATGCCGAACGGCAACAAGGCGCCACGCGGTGGTGGCAAACGCGGCGGTAAGCGTTAAAAATGCGGGCGTTGTGTGCGGCATTCGTCGCAACGCCCCATTTTGTGGCGGCTTCGGGGCAATTTTTGCCTTTTGCCTCGAAGCGTATTACAATGTGAGTCTAATCAAAAGTCATCCTGCAGAAGATGGGCGAATGATATGGGCGTTGCGCCCATTTTTTTTTGCTTCAGCAGGTTGGCCATACCGGGAAATTCTTCAGGAAAAACGTGCATCTGACTGATCTGATTGAGAAAACCCTCACCGCCATGGGGTACGAGCTGGTGGAAGTGGAGCGCGCGCCTGCCGGGCTGCTGCGCGTGTATATCGATCAGGCAGAGAACGGCGTCGTCATTGAAGATTGCGAAAAAGTGAGTCATCAACTCACGCGCGTGTTCGAAGTTGAAAACGTCAACTACGAACGGCTGGAAGTGTCGTCGCCTGGGCTGGACCGCCCGCTACGCACGCTGGCCGACTTCACGCGCTTCGCCGGCCTTGAGGCCAAGGTGACGCTGCGCTTGCCGGTGGATGGACAGAAGAATTTCACGGGAATCATTCAGGCTCCGACGGGCGAGCCAGGCCAGGAACGGATCGGCCTTGAGTTTGAGGGCAAGGAAGGCCCTGCGCTGCTGGGATTCACGCTGTCGGAACTCGACCGCGCCCGGCTGGTGCCCGTGCTGGACTTCAAAGGAAATCGAAACAAAGGGAACAAGCAATGAGCCGCGAAGTTCTGTTGCTCGTCGATGCGCTTGCGCGCGAAAAAAACGTCGACAAGGATGTGGTGTTCGGGGCGCTGGAGGCCGCATTGGCTTCGGCGACCAAGAAGCGCTTTGAAGAAGACGTGGATGTGCGCGTGGCGATCGACCGTGAGTCGGGCGAACACGAAACCTTCCGTCGCTGGCTCGTCGTTCCCGACGATGCAGGCCTGCAGGAGCCGGACAAGCAGATTCTGCTGTTTGAAGCCAAGGAGCAGGACGCTGACATCGAGGTCGACGATTTCGTCGAAGAGCAGATCGAATCGGTCGAGTTTGGCCGCATCGGCGCGCAGGCTGCCAAGCAGGTGATCCTGCAGCGCATCCGCGATGCCGAGCGCGAGCAGATCCTGAACGACTACCTGGATCGTGGCGAGAAGGTCATGACCGGCACGATCAAGCGCGCCGACAAGAAGGGCCTGATCGTAGAAACCGGTCGCGTCGAGGCGCTGCTGGCCCGCGACCAGATGATCCCGAAGGAAAATCTGCGCACGGGCGACCGTGTCCGCGCGTACATCCTGAATGTCGACCGTACCGCACGTGGCCCGCAGATCGAGCTTTCGCGCACCTGCCCCGAGTTCCTGATCAAGCTCTTCGAAAACGAAGTGCCGGAAATGGAACAGGGCCTGCTGGAGATCAAGGCCGCCGCGCGCGATCCGGGCGTGCGTGCGAAAATCGCGGTCGTTGCACATGACAAGCGCATCGACCCGATTGGCACTTGCGTCGGCGTGCGCGGCACCCGTGTGACCGCCGTGCGTAACGAAGTTGGTGGCGAAGCTGTAGACATCGTGCTGTGGTCGGAAGACCCGGCGCAGTTTGTGATTGGTGCGCTGGCGCCGGCACAAGTGCAGTCCATCGTCGTGGACGAGGAAAAGCACAGCATGGACGTGGTGGTCGACGAGGAAAATCTCGCCGTGGCCATCGGCCGTAGCGGCCAGAACGTTCGCCTGGCGTCGGAATTGACCGGCTGGCAGATCAACATCATGACGCCGGCAGAGTCTGCGCAAAAGCAGGCGGAAGAAAGCTCCGTCGTTCGCCAGTTGTTCATGGCGAAGCTGGACGTGGACGAAGAGGTTGCCGACATCCTGATCGAGGAGGGCTTCAGCTCGCTCGAGGAAGTGGCCTACGTGCCGCTGCAGGAAATGCTGGAAATCGAAGCGTTCGACGAAGACACCGTCAATGAGCTGCGTAACCGCGCTCGAGACGTGTTGTTGACGATGGAGCTGGCGAAGGAAGAAAGGGTCGAGAAGGTGTCGCAAGACCTGCGCGACCTCGAGGGGCTGACCCCGGAGCTGATCGGCAAGCTGGCCGAGGGGAACATCCAGACGCGCGACGACTTGGCCGAGCTGGCCGTGGACGAATTGGTCGAGATGACCGGCGTCGACGAAGAACAAGCCAAGGCGCTGATCATGAAGGCGCGTGAACACTGGTTTTCGTGAGTCGCATAAACGTTGATCGTTTATCGCAATCCTCACTGAAACCAAGCATCGAAAGGGTTTGAATGGCAAGCACAACAGTTGCCCAGCTCGCTGGCGAATTGAACCGTAGTGCATCAGCACTGCTGGAACAATTGCAGGCCGCGGGCGTGCAAAAGGCGACGCCGGAAGACGTCATCACCGAATCGGACAAGACCCGTTTGCTCGACTATCTCAAGCGAGCACACGGCAGCGCCGAGGATGGCGCGCGCAAGAAGATCACGATCACCAAGCGCGAAACCAGCGAAATCCGCCAGGCGGATGCCACGGGTAAGACGCGTACCGTGCAAGTGGAAGTCAAGAAGAAGCGCGTGCTGGTCAAGCGTGATGAGCCGAACGCGGCACTGGCTGAATCGGAAGCGGCTGAGGCTGCGCCGGTGGTCGATGCCGAGGAAGTCGCGCGTCGCGAGGAAGAACATCGTCGCCAGGCCGAATTGCTGGCCCATCAGGAAGCCGAGCTCAAGGCGCGCCAGGAGGCGATGGAGCGCGAGGAAGCTGAGAGGCGCGCCCGTCAGGAGGCCGCCGAGGCCGAGCAGAAGCGTCAGGCTGAACTCGCTGCCAAGAAGGCGGAAGAGGAGGCCGTTGCTGCCCGCGCTGCTGCTGAAGCGTCGGACGAAGCCCCGCGCCGCAAGGCCGAGGAAGACGCCGCGCGTCTGGCAACCGAGCGCGAAGCGGCGCAGAAGGCTGCCGACGAGGCGCGCGTCGCTGCCGACAAGATCAAGGCTGAGGAAGACGCCGCGCGTAAGCGCCGCGAAGCTGCCGAAGCAGAAGCCCGCGCGATCCGCGAGATGATGAGCGCCCCGGCTCGCGTGCTGAAGACGCCCGCCGAGCGCAAGGCTGAAGAGGTCAAGAAGGCCGAGCAATCGGGCACGCTGCACAAGCCGGTCAAGCCGGCTGGCGAAGCACGTCCGGCAGCAGCCAAGAAGCCGGCAGCTCCGGCACCGGCTGCTGCACCGGCACCGGGCTCGCCGGCTGGTGACAAGAAGGGCGGCCGTGGCAAGTCAGGCTGGCAGGACGACAACCGTGGTGGCAAGCGTGGTGGTCTGAAGACTCGCGGCGATACCGGCGGTGGCGCAGACGGCTGGCGCTCCGGCTCCAAGGGCGGCCGCAACCGTCATGGCGACGATAACCGCAATGCCTTCCAGGCACCGACCGAGCCGGTCGTGCGTGAAGTGCACGTGCCGGAAACGATCTCCGTTGCCGATCTGGCACACAAGATGTCGGTCAAGGCCGCCGAAGTCATCAAGCAGATGATGAAGCTCGGCCAGATGGTTACGATCAACCAGGTGCTGGACCAAGAGACCGCGATGATCGTGGTCGAAGAAATGGGTCACCAGGCGGTCGCAGCCAAGCTGGACGATCCGGAAGCGATGCTGGTTGGGGACGTGCAGGAGCAAACCAACGCGGAAGCCGAAACCCGTCCGCCGGTCGTGACCGTGATGGGCCACGTCGACCACGGCAAGACCTCGCTGCTGGACTACATCCGTCGCGCCAAGGTTGCGGCGGGCGAAGCCGGCGGCATTACGCAGCATATCGGCGCGTATCACGTCGAGACCGATCGCGGCGTTATTACGTTCCTGGACACCCCGGGTCACGAGGCCTTTACGGCCATGCGTGCACGCGGCGCCAAGGCGACCGACATCGTGATTCTGGTAGTGGCGGCCGACGATGGCGTCATGCCGCAGACGAAGGAAGCCATCGCGCACGCGAAGGCCGCCGGCGTGCCCATCGTGGTGGCGATCACCAAGGTCGACAAGCCCGAAGCCAACCCCGACCGCGTCAAGCAGGAGCTGGTGGCTGAGAGCGTGATTCCGGAAGAGTACGGCGGCGATGTGCCGTTCGTGCCGGTGTCCGCCAAGACTGGCGAAGGTATCGACAGCCTGCTGGAAAACGTGCTGCTGCAAGCCGAAGTGCTGGAACTGAAGGCGCCGGTCAACGCGCCGGCCAAGGGTCTGGTGGTGGAAGCGCAGTTGGACAAGGGCAAGGGTCCGATCGCTACGGTGCTGGTGCAGAGCGGTACGCTCAAGCGCGGCGACGTGGTGCTCGCGGGCACGGCCTATGGCCGCGTGCGCGCCATGCTGGACGAAAACGGCAAGCCGGCCAAGGATGCTGGTCCGTCGATCCCGGTGGAAATCCAGGGTCTGTCGGAAGTGCCGGGTGCCGGTGAAGAAGTGCTGGTGCTGCCGGACGAGCGCAAGGCACGCGAAATCGCGCTGTTCCGCCAAGGCAAGTTCCGCGATGTGAAGCTGGCACGCCAGCAGGCTGCCAAGCTGGAAAACATGCTGGAACAGATGAGCGAAGGCGACGTGAAGTCGCTGCCGCTGATTATCAAGGCCGACGTGCAGGGCTCGCAGGAAGCGCTGGTGCATTCGCTCAAGAAGCTGTCGACAGACGAAGTGCGTGTGCAGATTGTGCACGCCGCAGTGGGCGGTATCACCGAGTCGGACGTCAACCTGGCAACCGCGTCGAAGGCCGTCATCATCGGCTTCAACACGCGGGCCGATGCCGGTGCGCGCAAGCTGGCAGAGAACCACGGCATCGACATCCGCTACTACAACATCATCTATGACGCTGTGGATGAGGTGAAGGCGGCGATGTCGGGCATGCTGTCGCCTGAAAAGCGCGAAGAGACGACAGGTCTTGTCGAGGTGCGCCAGGTCTTCCACGTGCCGAAGGTTGGCGCAGTCGCCGGCTGTATGGTGCTGGACGGTTTCGTCAAGCGCAATTCGCTGGTGCGGGTGCTGCGTGCGAACGTGGTCATCTTCTCGGGCGAACTCGATTCGCTCAAGCGCTTCAAGGACGACGTGAAGGAAGTGAAGCAAGGCTTCGAGTGCGGCCTGTCGATCAAGAACTTCAACGACGTTCAGGAAGGCGATCAGCTCGAGGTCTACGAGATCACTGAGGTGGCGCGTACGCTGTAATACGTTGGCCGGGCGCTGCGGTGTCCGGCTCGACTTTGCGACGGTGGCCCGGGCGCGTCCCGCGCCACCGTTTTGTCTTTTTGGGCCAGCCGGCGCGTGCTGTCGGCGCCCATGTGAGGAATACTCTATGCCGAAGAAATCGGGATCGGCCGCTGGCCGCAACGTGCGCATCGCCGATCAGATCCAGCGCGATCTGGCCGAGTTGATCCAGCGCGAAATCAAGAACCCGGCAATGGGCCTGGTGACGCTGCAATCCGTGACGCTCACGCCAGACTACGCGCACGCCAAGATCTACTTCACGGTGCTGGGTGCCGAGCCGGAAGTCGCCGGCGCCATCCTGAACGAGAAGGCGGGCTACCTGCATTCGCTGTTGTTCAAGCGCCTGCACATCCATACGGTGCCGACACTGCATTTCCACTTCGACGGTTCGGTCGAGCGCGGTATCGAGATGTCGCGCCTGATCGATGAGGCCAACGCCACGCGTGCCAAAGACGATTGAGATGGCTGAGCACCAAGTGCCCAGGCCCCAAAAGCCGCCGCGTCGTGATGTGCATGGCGTGCTGCTCCTAGACAAGCCGATCGGCTGGTCGAGCAACGATGCGCTGATCCGCGCCAAACGCCTGCTGTGGGCCAAGAAGGCGGGGCATACCGGCACGCTCGATCCGCTTGCTACGGGACTGTTGCCCCTGTGTTTTGGCGAGGCGACCAAGTTTTCGCAGGATCTGCTCGATGCGGACAAGACGTACGAAACCGTCGTGCGCCTCGGGATCAGGACGAGTACCGCAGACGCGGAAGGCGAGGTGCTGAGCGAGCGCCCGGTATCGGTCACGCCCGAGCAACTGCAGGCAGCCATCGCGCGCTTCGTCGGCGAGATCGACCAGGTGCCGCCGATGCACTCGGCGCTGAAGAAGGACGGCAAGCCGCTGTACGAGTACGCCCGTGCGGGGCAAACGGTGGAACGTGCTGCGCGTCGGGTAACGATCTACGCGATTGATGTGCTGGCAACCGACCTGCAATCGGCTGAACCGACGGTCACGTTGCGCGTGTCATGCAGTAAAGGAACATACATCCGCACGTTGGGTGAAGACATTGGCGAAGCGCTGGGCTGCGGTGGGCATCTGGTTGCGCTGCGTCGCACCCAGGTGGGCAACCTCACGCTGGACGGCGCCGTGACACTCGAAGCGTTGGACGCTGCTGCTGAAGATGCACGTGGTGCATTGCTGGCGCCGGTCGATGCGCTGTTGCAGACGCTGCCGCGCGTGGAGCTGGATGCGCAAGAGAGCCGTCGCTTCCTGCATGGCCAGCGCTTGCCGTTGCAATTGGCGTTGCCGAATGCAGACCAGGTGCGCGTCTACGGCGTGCGTGACGCGATCGCGGCGGATGCCACTGCGTCGCTGCTCGGAGTGGCTGCCTGGCAAGGCGGTGTGCTCCGGCCGGAGCGGCTCGTGCATCTTTAAGCCGATCGGCTGACCAAAAAAGCCACGCAGCTACGCGTGGCTTTTTTTTGTTCGCGCGATCTTGGATCAGTGCGCGCCGGCTGCAGCTTCTGCGCCGGCGGCCGACTTCGCCGGCTTGGTCAGCCAGATGAAGACGATCAGCACGATAAACAGTACGGCCGAAATCCAGAAGATATCGTTGGCGCCCAGCATTGCGGCCTGCTGCGAGATCACACGTTCGATCACGCCATGGGCCTGCAGGTTGGGCATGCCCAATTGCGTGTACTGGTTGATCGACGACGCATAGGCCGGGTTGTACGGATTCACGTGTTCAACCAGTTGCGCATGGTGCAGGGCGGAGCGGTTGTCCCACACCGTGGTCGAGATCGATGCACCGATACCGCCGAACATGATCCGCACAAAGTTCGATAGCCCGGAGGCGGCCGGAATCCGCTCGGGCGACAGACCCGACAGGATGATCGACGTGAGCGGGATGAAGAACATCGCCATGGCCGCGCCCTGGATCAGCGTCGGGATCATCAGCGTCCACGTATCTACCTGTACGGTAAAGCGCGAGCGCATCCAGAACACCAGCGCGAAGGTCATAAACGCCGTTGTCGCGACCCAGCGTGCATCCATCTTCGGCAGGTTCTTGCCGATCACGGGCGAGAGAATGATGGCGAAGATGCCCACCGGTGCCATGATCAGGCCCGCATCGGTGGCGGTGTAGCCGACGATGGTCTGCAGCCATAGCGGCAGGATCACGAGGTTGCCGAAGAACAGGCCGTACGCCACGGAGATGGCGACGACACCCGCGCTGAAGTTGCGGCCCTTGAACAGCGTCAGATCGACCACGGGGTGATCTTCGGTCAGCTCCCATATGAGGAAGAACGCGAAGCCCACGATGGCGACGACCGTCAGCACCACGACTTCGGTCGAGTTGAACCAGTCGAGTTCCTTGCCGCGATCGAGCATCAACTGAAGCGAGCCGACCCACAGGATCAACAGCGCCAGGCCGATCTTGTCGATGGGCAGCGAACGTGTCGGCGATTCACGGTCCTTGTAGATGACCCACGTCGCATAGGCAGCCAGGATGCCCACCGGGATGTTGATGTAGAAGATCCAGGGCCAGCTCATGTTGTCGGAGATCCAGCCGCCGAAGATCGGGCCCATGATTGGCGCGACCAGCGTCGTCATACCCCACAGCGCCAACGCCATTGAGCTTTTGGCGGGCGGATAGGTCGACAGCAGCAACGATTGCGACAGCGGAATCATTGGGCCCGCCACAGCGCCCTGGATGATCCGGGCGGCGATCAGCATGCCCATATTGGGCGCCAGCCCGCACGCCCAAGACGACAACACGAACAGCAGGATCGACGTGACGAACAAGCGCACTTGCCCGAAACGCTGCGTCAACCACCCCGTGAGCGGCACCGAGATGGCGTTGGCCACCGCAAACGAGGTGATGACCCACGTGCCCTGGTTCGGGGCCACGCCCAGGTCGCCCGAAATGGCCGGGATCGACACGTTGGCGATGGACGAGTCCAGCACGTTCATGAAGGTGGCCAGCGACAACGCGACGGTACCGATCGCCAGCTTGGCGCCGGTCAGTGGCTGTAGCGGCTTGGGCGCGGCGGTTGCCATGCGTCAGACCTTGGGTGCGGGTTGCGAAGTGCGCGGAGCCGATGCGGCCGGCACGTTGGCGGCGGCCGGTGCCGTGGCGCCGCCTCGGCCGGCGTTGGCGGCGATGATGCTGGCGATGACCTGATCTGCGTCCTTGCCGGCCTGATCGTAGACGGTGGTTTGCAACGGCGATGCAGCCGGTGCGGTGGCCAGGCTCTGGCCGCCTTCATCATGGATGTCGACCTTGGCTTCCATCGACAGACCCACGCGTAGCGGATGGTCCTTCAATTCCTTTGGATCGAGCGACACGCGCACCGGCAGGCGCTGCACGACCTTGATCCAGTTGCCGGTGGCGTTCTGTGCCGGCAACAGCGAGAACGCCGAGCCCGTACCCGCCGAGAAACCGACCACCTTGCCGTGGTACGTCACGCTGCTGCCATACACGTCGGCCACCAGTTCAACCGGCTGGCCCACGCGCATGTGGCGCACCTGGACTTCCTTGAAGTTGGCGTCCACCCAGAGCTGATCCAGCGGCACGATGGCCATCAGCGGCGTGCCAGGAGCGACGCGCTGGCCGACCTGCACCGAACGCTTGGCCACATAGCCCGTGACCGATGCCGGCAGGCTAGTACGCGCATAGGCCAGGTAAGCCTCGCGGACCTTGGCGGCAGCCTGCAGCACGTTCGGATGACGCTCCAGCGTGGTCTGTTCCGTCAGCACACGGTTGCCTTGCAGCTGTTCCTTGGCGGCTTCCAGCGCGGACTGCGCAGCCTGCACGGCGGTTTGTGCGTGCGAGATTTCTTCCTGCGACACGGCGCCCGTACCGGCGATCTGCTTGCGGCGGGCCAAGTCATCCTTGGCCTTGGCGAGATCGCTTTCACGCATGGCCATCGTGGCGGTGAACGCGCTGGTGTTCGAGTACAGCGTGCGCACCTGGCGCACCGTTTGTGCGAGCGCGGCTTCGGCCTGCTCCAGCGCGACGCGTGCATCGGCCCGGTCCAGTTCGATCACGGGCTGGCCAGAGGTGACGAGTTGCGTGTCATCGGCGCGAATGGCGACCACGGTACCAGCCACTTGCGGTGTCACCTGGACCACGTTGCCTTGCACGTATGCATCGTCGGTCGACTCGAACCAGCGGCCGTACAGGCCCCAGTAGAGGCCGTAGCCGACGCCGGCAACCACCAGTGCGGCGGCCAGCGTGGTCAGCATGCGCTTGCGCTTGCCGTTGCCGGTAGGCGTTGCCGCGGGGGCTGCGGGCGCGGGAGCAGCGGACGGTGCGGCTTGGGGCTTGTTGTCACTCATGATGTTGGCTCGAAAGAATGCGTTGGAACGGTCGGTTCAGTTCAATTCAGTACAGGTCAGCCATGCGAGGCGGCGGCCTCAGGCTTGGCGCCCGGCAGGTCTTCTGCCGTATAGCCGCCGCCGAGGGCCTTGATGAGGGCCATCTGTGCGTCGAGTCGGCGTGCCTGCAGGTCGGTCGCGAGCTTGCGTTGCTGCAGCACGGTCGTCTCGGCGTTCAGCACGACCAGTTGCGTGCCGAGGCCGGCGCTGTAGCGTGTGCGGGCCAGGCTGTAGGCACGCTCAGCTTCGCTTAGGGCCGTGCGCTGGATCGTGATCTGCGAATCGATGCTGTGCAGCGTGGTGATCTGGTCAGCGGTATCGTGCAGGGCTTCGGTCAGCGTCTGGTTGTAGCTGGCGACGGCGGCGTCATAGTTGGCGTACTTGCCCCGCAGGTTGGCGCGCAGCTTGCCGCCCTCGAAGATCGGCAGCTTGAGCGCCGGACCGATGCCGAGCTGACGCGATGCGCCGAGCAGCAGGTTTTCCGGCGCGATCGAAGCCAGCCCCAGGAATGCAGTCAGGCTGATATCCGGCAGGAACTGTGCCTTGGCCACGTCGATGTCCTTCGACGCTGCTTCCACTCGCCAGCGTGCAGCCACGAGATCCGGGCGGCGGCCGATCAGATCGATGGTCAGATTGTTCGGCAGCTTGGGCGTGGCTTGTGCGAGCAGCGTCGGGCGCGCAATCGTCAAGCCGCGGTCCGGGCCCTTGCCCAGTAGCGCAGCCAGCTGGTTGCGTGCCAGCGTGATCTGCTCGTCAACCTGCTCCAGTTCCGTCTGCGCGGCAGCCACGTTGGCGCGCGCCTGCGTGGTCTCGACTTGCGTATCCAGGCCGGCACGCAAGCGTTGTCCGGCAAGGTTGGTCAAATCCTTGCGCTGCGCGATGGACCGTTCGGCCACGTCGCGCTGCGCATAGAGTGCAGCCAGCTTGGCGTAGGTGCGTGCCACCGTGGTCGACAGCATCAGTCGCGAAGCCTGGCTTTCCGCTTCGATCGACTTGTCGTCGGACAGCGCCGCTTCCAATGCGGAGCGATTCTTGCCCCAGAAATCCAGGTCGTAGCTCACGCCTAGCTGGATCTTCGATTCTGTGAACCAGCGGCCGGCCAGCGGCGTGCCTTCAAACATGTCGTATTCCGATAGACGCTGGCGCGTCATGTCGGCATCGAGCCCGACGCTCGGATACAGATTGCCGCGCACGACATCGGCCATCGCACGCGAAGCTCGGACGCGGGCAAAGGCGACTTGCAGGTTCGGGTTGTCCTTGATGGCCTCATCCACCAGCGCGCGCAATTGCGGATCGTTGAACTGATCGACCCAGTTCTGCGAAGGCCACTGGCCGCCTTCTGAGGGCAACGATTGCGCGCTCGCCAGCTGCCCCGGTGTTGTCAGCGTCTGCGTGCTATGCGAATTGCCGAGGTTCGCGCAACCAGCCAGCACGGCCAGCGTCACGGCGGAAAGCGCCACGCCCAGGCGTGCCGGCCATTGCGCGCGCGTGTTGCCAGCGCGGCTTAGGGGCGAAGGTGCCTGAGGGGCGGAGTTCAAGGCGTTCATGTTGTTCGTTGTATCAAGCGGTCGGGGAGAGCAAGAAGCGTTTGGTGCTGCGTGTCCATTTCGGACAAGGTGGCGTCAGTGTCAGTGATCGGCGGGGCGCATGCGGTGGCCCTCCGTGGCGGCACCGTTGTCGAGAATGCGCTTGAGAAGTCCGCGCAGCGTATCGACGTCGCCCGGCGTGAAGCCGGCAAAGAAACGATTCAGCACGTGCGTATAGATGGCCGGCATGCGGTCGGCCAAGTCCCGGCCGGCTTCGGTCACCTCCAGATGCACGACGCGGCGGTCGGATTCGCTGCGCACGCGCTCGATCAAGCCGCGCTTTTCCATGCGGCTGAGCATGCGTGTAAGCGAACCGATGTCGGTGTTCAGTTCGCGGCCGAGGTCGGTCGCGGTCTGGCATCGGCCGTTAGCGAGCAGCACCAGGCAACTGGCCTGGGAATGGGTGACGTCCATCGCGGCAACTTCCTGCTCGATGGCCATGGACAGCGCTGTCTTGGCGCGCCCGACGAGGTAGCCAACGCTTTCGCACATGCGGTAGTCCTCCACCCGGAAGAGCGTTCCGGCAGCAACTTCGGTGGCGGGTCTTGTCTGTTCGGACATCTTATGTATGCACAATCATTGTCCGGACAAATATACGAATTGACGCAGCAAACAGCAAGGTACTGAATGTGTGATTCCATTTTTAGAAATAATGAGTGATCTTATATTCACCCGATCCACGTTCCTTCACCGATTCATCAACGAGTGTCATGTATTGCGCATCGCAGCATGCTAGAATGTCAGGTTATTCCGCGAGCTGAATTTGGGTGCTGTCCCGGGCTCGTGTCACGTCTTTTCGAGTTCACATTCCATGCGCGCGCTTCGCAACATCGCCATCATTGCCCACGTTGACCACGGCAAAACCACACTGGTCGACCAGCTCCTTCGCCAAGCCGGCACGTTCCGCGAGAACGAACAGATCGCCGAGCGCGTGATGGATTCGAACGACATCGAAAAAGAGCGCGGCATCACGATCCTGGCCAAGAACTGCGCGGTCGAATACAACGGCACGCACATCAACATCGTCGACACGCCGGGGCACGCGGACTTCGGTGGTGAAGTGGAGCGTGTGCTCTCGATGGTCGATGGTGTGCTGCTGCTGGTGGATGCCGTGGAAGGCCCGATGCCGCAAACGCGTTTTGTGACGCGCAAGGCGCTGGCCCTGGGCCTGAAGCCGATCGTCGTGATCAACAAGGTGGACCGCCCGGGCGCGCGTCCGGAGTGGGTGATCAACCAGACCTTCGACCTGTTCGACAAGCTGGGCGCCAACGATGACCAGCTCGATTTCCCGGTGGTGTATGCCTCGGGCCTGAACGGCTACGCCGGCCTGACCGACGACGTGCGCGAAGGCGACATGAAGCCGCTGTTCGAGACCATTCTCGACAAGGTGCCGCAGCGTAACGACGACCCGAACGGTCCGTTCCAACTGCAGATCATCTCGCTGGACTACTCGAGCTACGTCGGCAAGATCGGCGTTGGCCGCATTACGCGCGGCCGCGTGCGTCCGCTGCAGGACGTGGTGGTCAAGTTCGGCCCGGAAGGCAACCCGATCAAGGGTCGTATCAACCAGGTGCTGAAGTTCCGTGGCCTGGAGCGCGAACTGGTGCAGGAAGCTGAAGCCGGCGACATCGTGCTGATCAACGGTATTGAAGAACTGGGCATCGGCTGCACCGTGTGCGCGCCCGACGCCCAGGAAGCCCTGCCGATGCTGAAGGTGGACGAGCCGACGCTGACGATGAACTTCTGCGTCAACACCTCGCCGCTGGCAGGACGTGAAGGCAAGTTCGTGACGAGCCGCCAGCTGCGCGACCGTCTGGACCGCGAGCTGAAGTCCAACGTGGCTCTGCGCGTGAAGGACACCGGCGACGACACGATCTTCGAAGTGTCGGGCCGTGGCGAACTGCACCTGACGATTCTGGTGGAAAACATGCGTCGTGAAGGCTACGAGCTGGCCGTGTCGCGCCCGCGCGTGGTGTTCAAGGAAATCGACGGTGTGAAGTGCGAGCCGTTCGAGCGCCTGACCGTGGACGTGGAAGACGGCCACCAGGGCGGCGTGATGGAAGAGCTGGGCCGCCGCAAGGGCGAACTGCTCGACATGGCGTCGGATGGCAAGGGCCGCACGCGTCTGGAATACCGCATTCCGGCCCGTGGCCTGATCGGCTTCCAGGGCGAATTCCTGACGCTCACGCGCGGCACGGGCCTAATCAGCCACATCTTCGACGACTACTCCCCGGTCAAGGAAGGTGATCTGGGCGAGCGTCACAACGGCGTGTTGATCTCGCAGGACGACGGCGCTGCCGTGGCCTACGCGCTGTGGAAGCTGCAGGATCGCGGCCGCATGTTCGTGTCGCCTGGCGACGCGCTGTACGAAGGCATGATCATCGGCATCCACAGCCGCGACAATGACCTGGTCGTGAACCCCATCAAGGGCAAGCAGCTGACCAACGTGCGCGCGTCGGGTACCGACGAAGCCGTGCGCCTGGTGCCGCCGATCCAGATGTCGCTGGAGTACGCGGTGGAATTCATCGCCGACGACGAGCTGGTGGAAGTCACGCCGAAGAGCATCCGCCTGCGCAAGCGCCACCTGAAGGAGCACGAGCGCAAGCGCGCATCGCGTGAAGAAGCGGTCTGATCGCCAGTCGATCTGCCAGGAAGAACGCCCCGAGGTTTCGGGGCGTTTTTTTTGCTCGGCGATGCCGCTAGTGCTATGCCTGAACGCTTGTGCCGGATCTTCGATCAGGTCTTGCGCATCTTCCAATCCGATGTGCAGGCGCACGATCGGGCTGGGCCAGCTGCAGACTGATCCGTGCAAGTGCGCGTGCCCGCCACATTACTGAACGTTGCTAGGCTCTCGAACCCGCCCCACGAGGTGCCAATACCGAACAGCGCCAGCGCATCTACGAAGCGCGCAGCGGCGACATGGTGCGTGGGTCTCAACGGTAGAGCGTCATGACTGCGCGCCACCCGCACCGACGCGAAAGGCGCCGAGTTCCTGCGCGTCGAGCTGAGCGAGCAGGCCGGTTTCCCAGGCCAGGTATTGCCTTGCCGCAGCCTTATTATCGTCATGCCGATCATGCACGAAGAAGAGATAGTCGATGCAATCGGCGTCAGGCGGTGCGCTGTCGGAACCTTCGGTGGCGTAGCCGGCGGCAGTCCACGCGGTGATGCCACCGGCCAGCAACTTGAGACGCGATGCGGCTTGCGGCGCGTGTGCTGCCCAATCTGCCGCGGCGAGCTGAGCGATGCGCGGGTCGTCGGCGATCAGGACGGTATCGCGGTCGTCGGCCAGGGCCGGCAAGCGTGGACGAATGGCCCATGTCGCGCCAGGCACATGGGCGCGGCGGAAGCTCATGCTGGGGCGCAGGTCGATCACATGTGCCGTGCCGGCCGCGAGCACAGTGGCGAGTGCTTGCGCGCTAACCTCGGGCAACGGTTGCGGCAACGCTGTTGTGGCCACCGGCAGGCTCGCGCGGCTGTCCAGGCCGTCGCGCAGCACATAGGCATCGTGACCAAGTTGCCGCAGCCAGCTGGCAACGATTGGCGCGCGGACGCCGTCGGCATCGAACAGCACGAGCCGCGCGTGGCGCACGCCGACGTACTGATCAGTTGCCTGGATCAACTGACCGCCCGGCGCATGCTGCGCGCCTTGTAGGCTGCCAGAGGCGAATTCCTCAGGTGTGCGGACATCGCACAGGTAGAGGCTGTGTTCGCCTTGTGCGACCCAGCGTGCGAGCGTTGCCGCATCCACCTCGGGAACGGCAGAGCGCGCGGCAAGTTGCTGACTGGCCTCGCGCATGTCCTTGACGTTAGCGGGCGCAATGACATCGGGATAGCGGCGGGTGCTGCCGTGTTCCAGTGGAAGGTCTTCCAGATACCAGCCTTGCGTGCCGTTCTCCAGCGCCATCACGGGGTTCGGGATGCCGAGGTTGATCAGCGTCTGCGCACCGATGATGCTGCGCGTGCGGCCCGCGCAGTTGACGACGATTGGCGTGGTTGCATCGGGGACAAGCTCGCGGATGCGCAGCCCCAGTTCGCCGTTCGGGCAGCAGATCGACGACGGGATCGTCATCTTCAGATATTCGCTGACGGGGCGGCCATCGACGATGACGACGTCGTCGCCGCGTTCACGCATGGCCGCAAGTTCACGCGCGGTGACGCGCGGCGTGTGGTACGCCCTCTCGACGAGTTCTCCGAAAGTTTTGGACGGCACGTTAACGCCGGCAAACAGCGTAAAGCCTGCCTGCGCCCACGCTTGTGCGCCGCCTTGCAGTACGTGCACGTTGGTGTAGCCCATGGTGTTCAGGCGATCGGCCGCGCGATCGGCAACGCCATCGTTGTCGTCATAAACGACCATGCGAACCGCGCGGCGTGGCGCAAGGCGCGGGGCATCGATCTCAAGTCGGCTGTACGGCAGCGGGATGGCGTAGAAGGGATGGGCTTCGCCATACTGGCCGTGCTCGCGCACGTCGAACAGCGCGATCTCGGCGCCGTCGTGCAGCCACGCTTTCAGGGCCTGGGCGGTAACGAACGATGTCATATCGACGCGAAACGAATCAAAAAGGGTTAGTGACGCCCCTCCGCGCACGCAGCGCGGATTGCAGGCAACGCGATTCGGGTTGAGGCTGAAACCGATTCAGTGTCGGAGCGCGATTTCTCTGCGGCTGGGGTGTCTGCCTGAACAGAGTGTTTGTTCAGTTTTATTTGTGTGTCTGACAGGTTATCGGCCAGAATTACGCAGAACAATTTAATTTTTAGCGGGAATCAATTAGAAAATCTGAAGTATCGGGATCGGGATGCGAAATCTGGACATCGATCTGCTGCGCACCTTCGTGGCGATCGCACAGTACGAAACATTTGCCGCGGCAGCGGCGCGGGTGGGACGCACGCAGTCTGCGGTTACGCAGCAGATGCAGCGGTTGGAGGAGGAAATGGGCTGCGCGCTGTTCGAAAAGCGCGGCCGCCACAAGATGATGACGCCCGATGGCGTGCGGCTCGTCGCCTATGCGCACAAGATCCTGGCGCTCAACGACCAGGCCGTGCAGGTGATCCAAACTGGTGGGCCGATCGAGAAAATCCGCATCGGCTCACCGCACGATGTGGCCGATTCGATCCTGCCGAATCTGCTGCGGCGGTTGTCCAAGCTGTCGCCGGAATTGCAGATGGAAATCAACGTGGGCCGCAGCCCGTTCCTGATGGACGCGTTGCGCGACAAGACGCTCGATCTGGCGATCTCGACACGCTATGACGATGCCTTTCCCGGCATCAAGCTGCGCACGTCGCCGATGGTGTGGATCTGCGCGGAAGACTTCATCTTCAATCCCGCCGCGCCGGTGCCACTGGTCATGGCCGACGAGCTGAGCCTGTTCCGCCAATTGTCGATCGAATGCCTGGATGCCCACCACATTCCGTGGCGCACGAGCTATCTGTCGCCCACGCTGACGGGCATCAAGGCCGCGATCAGCGCGGGGCTCGGCGTGACCGCGCGCACGACCGAATTGCTCGATGCCAACATGCGTGTGCTGACCGAGGCCGATGGTCTGCCGCGTCTGCCCGAGGTAGCGTTCTACCTGTACGTGCAGCCGACGTGCACGAGTGCCGTGCTGCGCGATCTGTTCGATTCCACCGATCGCGTCGCCACGCGCTTCGGGCCGCCGTTCATGTGAGCGGCATCGCCTCGGCCGTGACCGCCGCGCGCGGGCTGCGCCACTCGGGCGGTTTCCACAAGTAGCGAATGTCCCGATCGCGGAACACATCAGCCCGCATGTCGCGCCATTCGTGGAAGGTGAGGGTGATCGGGTTGTGCGTGTGAACCTGCCGCGTGATGCCGAAAACGGGGGCGTCCTCCTCCGGCACGAAGCTGCCGAACATGCGATCCCAGATGGTCAGCACGCCGGCGTAGTTGCGGTCGATGTACTGCGGGTTCTTGGCGTGGTGCACGCGATGCACCGACGGCGTATTCACGTATTGCCCCAGCCAGCGCCAGAAGCCGGCGTAGCGCGAATCCAGCGCCCCCAGGCGTGTATGGACGAAAAACTGGAACGCGAGATTCAAGCCCACGGCGAGGATCACCCAGTCCGGCGTAAAGCCGATCCATGCAAGCGGAATCCAGAACAGCCACATGCCGGAAATCGGATAGGTCAGGCTCTGGCGGAATGCCGTGGAAAAATTCATGCCTTCGGACGAGTGGTGCGTCACATGCGAGGCCCACATCCAGCGCACGCGATGGCTGGCGCGGTGGAAGAAGTAGTACAGAAAATCCTGCAACAGCAGGAGCAGCACGAATGACCACCACGTCTCGGGCACTGTGCGCAGGCCGTGGCTGTACGTCCACGAATACACCGTCTTGATCATCAGCCACAGGAAGAACGCATCCGACGCCTGGTGCATGAGCGCGAGGCAGGCGTTTGAAACGGTGTCTTTGAAGCTGTAGACGGACGGGTCGCGCTTGCGCCAGTACCACGCCTCGGCGCCGATGGTCAGCAGGAAGACCGGCGCGAAGGCCAGAAGGATCAGGCCGGGGTCGAAACTCGACGCGCCCGGGGCGGCGTTGGCAGGGGTCATTGGATTGTTGTGATGTGTGTCGTCTCCAACTGGCAGGTATACGCCCAACACCCGCGCTGCGAAAGGGGGCAGGCTAGAGCCCTTCCTCGCTTCAATACGCTGTCGTGTACAGTGCGAGCCGTTATTCCCACAACAACATTCGAGACATGCAATCCACCGCTTCCCCCGCGCCCCAGGCTGAAGTTCAACCCAACGTGATCGCCGAAGTACGCGGCGGCATCGGCTGGCTGACGCTGAACCGGCCGCAGGCGCTCAACGCGCTGTCGCTGGAGATGATTCGCGCCATGTCGCATGCGCTGCTGGCGTGGCAGCACGATCCGGAAGTCCACGCTGTCATCCTGCGTGGCGAGGGCGGCAAAGCCCTGTGCGCGGGCGGCGATATCCGTTTCTTCCACCGCGCGGCCACGGCAGGCGACCCGCAGCTCATCACCTTTTTCACCGAGGAGTACCGCCTCAACCACCTCATCTTCAGCTATGCCAAGCCCTACATCGCGCTGATGGACGGCGTCGTCATGGGCGGTGGCATGGGCATCTCGCAAGGCGCATCGCTGCGCGTGGTGACCGAACGCACGAAGATGGCCATGCCCGAAACCAACATCGGCCTGTTTCCGGACGTGGGCGGCGGGTGGTTCCTGGCGCGCGTGCCGGGTCATGTGGGCGAATACCTGGGCGTGACCGGCCAGACGATCGAAGCGGCGGATGCGTTGTCGGTCGGCCTTGCCGATTGCCATGTCACCACCGCGGCGCTGGCGTCCATCTTCCAGCGCCTGCGCGACGGCAACTGGGGCAGCGCCGAGCAGATCACCGCCTGCTTTACCGAAGCCGCATCGGCGCCCGATGATGCCGAGGCCATCATCGCGCCTCACCGCGAGACCATTGATGCCTGCTTCAGCCAAAGCAGCGTGCAAGGCATCTTCGCGGATCTGGCCGGCAGCACGGATACCGAATGGGCCGCTCAGACCGCCGCGCACATGGCCAAGCGCTCGCCGTTGATGATGGCGGTGACGCTTGAGTTGATCCGCCGCGGCCGCCACACCACGTTGGCCGATGAGCTGCGCCGCGAACTGGACATGATGACGCACGTGTTTGCCGAAGGCGATGGCATCGAAGGCATTCGCGCCCTCGCGGTCGACAAGGATCATGCGCCCAAGTGGAAGCACGCCAGCATCGACGCCGTGCGTGACGACGAAGTGGCCGCCTTCTTTGTTTCGCCTTGGCGCCATGAGCAGCATCCGCTGCTGGGGCTGTTGGACTAGAACCGGTAAATTGCGCGCCTGGATTTTGAACCGTTGACTTGCTGTGACCGGTGAACGCCCCTCGCCGAACCCTCGCCGCTTGTCGCTTGCGCCCATGAGGATCAGCCTTGTGATCACACATGACGAACTGATTTTCTGCGTGCGGCAGAAGTACCCCAATCTTGTTCACGGCGTCGATTTCTGGGTTGGCCAGAACATATGCCGCGACACCGGCAAGCAGCTCGAAGCAGCACGGCTGCACGTGCTGGGCCAGCGCGCCAGCGAGGAGCGCGATCGTCGGCTCATGGCAGCCGACGCCATGTTCTACAAGGCCATGGATTCCGGCGACGCGAGCAAAGCGCCGCAGGTCGGCCAGTACCGCCAAGCGCTGCGCGAAGTGCCCGAGCAACCCGGTTTTCCCGCCAATTTCACTGGGCCGGACACCCCGGGTGCGCTGTTAGATTAGGCGCCATCGAACGACCAAAGCACCAAGACCCAGACCACCGACACATGACGCAAGCCCCATAGGAAACGGATTCACTGCTCCCTACCGTAGCAAGAGTCATCGGCGCGCATGTCACGCACATGCGTGCATGACGACCCATTCAACGCTCATCAACCGTGGAGCCATCATGACAAAAGTCATCGTCAATCTGGTAGGGGAAAAAGAGAATCTGAAAACGCCGGCCGTCACAATCGACAAGGCGCGGTGGGGGCACAACGGATATACGGAGTTCGGCAAGGAGCAGGAAGTCCCTGCCAAAACATACACCGCGACGATCTACAGCGATGGGAAGGTCTATCGGACCAAAGAGGTCACTGTGCCGGCAAATGGCCCTGTGACGTTAAACATCAGCGTCGACTAGCACTGAAGACAGCGCCTGGACGCCCCCAGCGCCACACCCCGCAGCAAGCAAGCCCCGCCACCGCGCGGGGCGTTTTTTTTCTTCTTCCCGTCGAGGAGCCGCATGGCATCTTCATTCTTCCACGGCATCACCACCACGATCATCGATAGCGGTCCACGGCCAATTGCCGTGCCCTCGTCGTCCATCATCGACCTGATAGACACCTACACCCCCGGTGCGGATCTCGTGCAGCCCGATGTGCCGGTGCAGATCACCAACCCGCGCGAGGCCGCGCAGGCCTTCGGCCAGAACAGCGCCATCACCCGCGCCATCAATGCCATCTACGCCCGCACCTCCGCTGTCATCGTCGCGACCGGCGTGACGGAGTCGAAAGACACCAACGCGCTCACGTCCGGCATCATCGGTGGCGTCACGGCGGGCGGCGTGCGCACCGGCCTGCAGTCGATGCTCGATGCGAAATCGTGTTTCAACGTGCAGCCACGCTTGCTGATCGCACCGGGGTTCTCCGCGCGCCAGCCGGTCGCGACGGCCATGGATGGGCTTGCCGACAAGCTGCGCGCCGTCAGCATCATCGACGGCCCGGGCGTGCGCACGTGGGACACCACCGCCAATGCAGAAGTAGATGCACTGCATCCGCTTTCGCTGCAGGCCTGTTTGCGTACACCGATGCGCAATACGGCTACTGGGCGTCGCCGTCCAACAAGGAAGTCGTCGGCATCACCGGCTCCGGCCGGCCCATCGAGTATCTCGACAACGATCCGACCTGCCGCGCGAACCCGCTCAACTAGGCCCGCATCGCCACCATCATTCGCGATGGTGGCTACCGCCTGTGGGGCAATCGCACGTTGTCGACCGATTCGAAACGGTCGTTCGTCACGCGCGTGCGTACGCTCGACCTCCTTATGGATGCAGCGCAGGCCGGTCACAAATGGGCCGTCGACCGTGGCATTACGAAGACCTACGTGCACACGTCACCGAAGGCCTGCACGTATTCATGCGCAACGAGCGCAACGCGGGCGCGCTGATCGACTTCGAGGTCTACGCAGACCCGGTGCTCAACACCGCCAGCCGGATCGAGCAGGGCAGCGCCGTGTGGAACGTGCGCTTTACCGACGTCTTCCCGGCAGAAAACCCGATCTTCCGCTTCGAGGTCACCAACGAGTGGCTGACCCACATCATCAGACAAGGCAAAGCCAATGAACTTCGCAATCGTCCGACTCCTGACAGTGGCAGCGGTGGCTGCAGCAGCTGTGTGTGGCTGGCTGGCCAACCGGTACGAGACGACCATCGCGCAGATCCAGCGCGACCACGCCAGCGAGCGCCAGGCTGCCGTCGATACCGTCGTGACCGCGCTGCAGGCAGCAATCGGCAAGCACCGGCAGCTTACCGACCAGCTCGACGCGCTCGACCGTACCCATTTCTCGGAGATGCAACGTGCCACCGCTGAAAACACGCGTCTGCAGCGCGCTCTTGCTGCTGGTGATAAACGGATGTCAGTGCGCGCCCGTTGCCAGCCCGACGCCGGTGCCGGCGCAGGTGAAGATCAGCCCAGCACCGGCCTGGGCGATGGAGCCGCCGGCCGATGTGAGCTATCTGGAGAGGATGCGGCAGATCTTGTCGATCTCTTCGCCGGGGCAGAGCGGGATGCGGAGAAACTGAGGTATTTGCAGGGGAGGGAGCGGGCGCTTGAGGTGGCTGGTGTTTGCGTCCAACCATAAAGGGGGCGTCAGCAAGTTGCGGTGGCGATTGGCGGCAATCGGCCATGAGCCGACAACCGATTCAATACTGTCGCCCGTGCCTGACACCCCTCCTCGAGCTGCTAGGTATGGCCGCGAGTCAGTGATACGTTTCCGACAATGATCCGATACTGACCGGTGTTCCCTCGAAGATGGCGATGGAGATGGATCTGCTGCGAAAACAAGGCAACAAATTTTCTTCATGACCCTTAAGCACACTGATCATCGGCAGCCTCAAATGCACAAGTGGTTTCCACTCATCGCGCTGCTGCTCTTGGTGCTCGCTAGTCCGGTGTGGGCCGACTATACCGTTGATTTCGTGCGCATTTCATGCGTCCCGGATGCGCAATTCTTAGACGTCGAGTATCGAGGGATACACAACCCGGCGATCACCGCGTTGACTGAACACGGCACGGTTCGTCCCGACGTGTTGGCTCGCCATGGATTTTTTTCGCCAAGCAAACTCTCCTACGAATGCTCATTGCCCGACTCGAAGTACACGATCATCGCTACTCAAACTGGCTGGAGTGAACGGGGAATGTGTGGGGCTGCACCAGAGATCTTCCTGAGTCTCCAGAGAAACGGTGAGCCGTTGCTTGAGCGCGTGGTATTTGGGTCAAGTTGCTTCGGTAATCCGTCAATCACGCGCATCACGATCGAGGATGGAAAGCAGGGTTGGTATTCTCGCGAAGCCGAGGTATGCATTGCGCGTGGTACCAATGAAACGGCTGATAAATGTGTATGGTTCTTTGAAGACTACGGCGACTTCAAGAAATTTCCCATACGGCAAGGCGACATTCAACGTCTGCTGCAGTAAGCACAATACCGGCTAAGCTTTCGCTCTCGAGAAGTTCGATTGGCTGGTTTGGGTCGGTAGTTGCTTCTGGCGCCGGCTAGCCCACGCACCAAGCGGAGGGCCGAGACCGGCCAATAACGGCCAGCCCCAAGGGCCCGCACCGACGCCCGCAACCCGCCCAGCGATGCGAGCCCCATCCCGCCCCCTACACCCCCGCCTCAATCAAATCCGAGATCTGCACCGACGCCCGCGCAAAGTCAGTCAGCGCGCGGGCGCGCTTGTACCGATAGCTGCCGGCGGAGATGACGACGGGTCTTTGGCGTCATCGTGCTGCAGGACGATGAGCATGCCGGTGTGGCGGTCTGCCTGGTAGATGTGTTTGTTGAGCAGTTGCAGCGCGCGCTCGACGTCGGCGGGTACGCGAGCGGCGGCGGGCGCGGCGTCGATGCGTTGTGGTGCTGTGAACTGGCCGCTTAGATCCAACAAACTAGAAGTTGCTCAGCGCCCTCCATGGTGCCGGCACATTCCCGAGGTCTTACGCCTATTGCTTCGCACCGTCAGGCCAGCTTCTGTAAGCCGTCTCCCGTCAGTAAGTAGGCAGGCGCAACCTCCGAAGCTCGAGTACTGGCTAGGCCGACTATTGCATGGCCGGCAGTCTCGGGCGTGACGAGTGCTCCGAAGGAGCGCTGAAACGTCTGGAGGAATTCATCGACGTCGACCCGGGCATGCTCGGCGTAAGCGCGAACCGCAGGTGCACCAACGCCAGTTGTTGGCGCGAAACGCGGCATCACTGTCGAGATTGCAATGTCCAATCCGGCTCGCAATGCCTCATCCTGCGCATACTGTGCGATGAAGCGCTGAGTTGCCTTGGCGCCGGCGTAGCCCCCGCTTAGCGGTGAGCCGGAGATCGCTGCGCCGCTGCTGATCACGACTACGCGCGCTCCTGGCTTTAGCGGCTTCGACAGGACTGCCTGCAACCAATGGAAAGCCATTTTCACATCGGTGTCCCAGTTGAGAGAGAACGTCTCCCAAGACTGCTCCCGGATTGTCCTCATAACTGGAGTGGCACCGGCGGCTAGGACCAGGATATCGGGATCATGCTTTGTCAGCAGCGTGGCGGCAGTTGTATCAGTGCGGGCATCAGCAATCTCAGCATGTGTAGCGCCATCTTCCAGCTCACCTGCAGGCACTGGGGTGCGGGACACAACCACTACCTTGCTACCCGCGTCGGCAAACGCTTTGGCGATGCCTTTGCCCAAGCCGCGGCTTGCTCCAACAATCATCGCGACCTTTCCGTGCAAACCGCTGCTCGTCGCAGTTGCAGGCACAGGCGTATTTGGTGAGTTCATGGAGTCCTCTTTGACCAGAAGTATTAAGGCGTCACGCGTCGATCAGACCTTGAGCGCGCATTGCTGCAGCGACTGCAGGACGCGCGGCGACACGCCCTTGGAAGCTTTGCAGGTGGCCGAACTGGGAAATATCCAACTGAATGAGCTTCGTCCAACGCGTCAAGGTAAAGAGATACGCGTCTGCGACGCTGAATTGGTGGCCGAGAAGAAACTGCGTGCGTGAAAGCTGAGTGTCGAGTACTGCATAGTGGCGCCGGAGGCTGGACTGTCGCTCTTCGCGGGTCTGAGCCGGCGTCTCGCGGCGAAATAGTGGGCTGTAGCCGCGGTGAATGTCGGTGCCCAGGTAATGCAGCATCTCGTGCAGGCGGGAGCGTTCGAACGTGCCGTTGGGAGGCGCCAATCCGACTGCGGGCGCCTGGTCGGCTAGAAATTGCAGGATCGCAGCGTTCTCCGTTAGAACCTGGCCATCAGACAGTTCAAGAGCCGGAACGAAGCCCTTTGGATTGATAGTCAGATAGTCGATACCGGTATCGGTTTTAAGCGTGGGAATGTCGACAGAGACAGCCGTGATCGGGATACCAGCTTCGGCAGCGACGATGTGCGGTGCGAGAGCGCAGCTTTGGGGCGCGTAGTAGAGCTTCATGATTGATCCATGAGTGGATGGGGCAATCGCCCCTGTCATCTACTCTGGGGCTTACTGATATGACTGGGCATGCGATCGATATTCATCGGTGCGCCAGCAAAATTTCGCTCATCGTCAGGGCGACCGATGAGAAGGGCGGGGCAGATCAGTCTTGTTCAGCAGGGGATCCCAATATCGGTCCCCACTGGCCCCTCGACTGACCACCCGGAGATACAAATATGCTGTTGCTGACTGGCGCTACAGGGCGCACCGGCTCATATATTGCAAAGGAGTTTATCGAGCACGGTGTCCCTGTGCGGCTCCTTGTGCGAGACAAACAGAAGGCGGATTGGTACCGGGGTATCCCCACAATCGAAGTTGTAGAAGGGGTCATGTCCGTGCCCCTAACGCTTGGCAATGCGCTGCGCGGGGTCACTCGAGCGCTGATGATTTCGTCGCCAGGATTTGACATGTTCCGTACGCAAGTGACTTTCATCGACGCCTGTAGAGCGGCTGGTGTTCATCACCTGATCAAGCTATCCGGACTGAACGCAGGACGAGAAACGACGTTTGTGTTCAGCAACATGCACAAGCGGATCGAAGAGCACCTGCGAGGTAGTGGCATGGCGTGGACGAGCCTGAGACCCACGGGTTTCATGCAGGAGTACATTTTTGAAGCACCGAGCATCGTTAACGATGGCTCGCTGTATCTGGCGCTCGACAACGTCAAGCTGAGTCCGGTTGATTTGATGGACGTTGGAAAAGTTGGATTCCAGTTGCTTCGTGATGGCGGCTACCATGGGGAGGTGCTGCCCATGACGGGCCCCGACCTTTTGAGCATGGCTGACGTCGCCCAGCATTTGTCGACAGCAACGGGTCGCAAGGTACGGTATGTGCCCATCAGTCCGCTCGAGCGTTGGCGCGCCCTGGTTGCGGCTGGTATTCCTACGGAGGTGGCCGACGCGCTGGACAAGCAAGTCCACGAGCGGCTCCAGGGCGGGTCTGAGTCGACCATTGAACTATCGACGCACAAGCGCTTCAACGTGTTGCCGACGACTTTTAGCCAATTTGCCGAACGGCATGCCATGGACTTTGGCGCAGGCCAGTAAAGCGGGAACAAAGCATGAAGCCTCAGGACAGCAGGCTGGGAGTTGACCCCGGCAGCGATGAATCAGGTGGCAGGGATATCAATGAACTTCTCGGCGCGGCGCGACGGGAAATCAAGGTGCACTGTTACCGCATGCTGGGGTCACTGCATGAGGCTGATGACGCCGTTCAGGATGCGTTCGTTCGTGCATGGCGAAGCTACGGCACGTTCGATGGCCGCGGTTCGTTTCGAGCGTGGCTCTATCGGATCGCGACAAACGTCTGTCTTGATGCGCTCAGCAAACGGAAAAATCTAGCGCGCCGCCTCCCAGATCAGCTCGACGGCCCCACCACCGCCATGCCGGACGGACAACCTGCGCCTGATGTTGCTTGGCTGGAGCCTTACCCCCAATCGGAACTGGACGCCGTCACCGACCCAGGCCCAACTCCTGAGGCGCGCATCAGCATGAGGGAAGCTACGGGCCTGGCGTTCATGGCGGCTATCCAGCAACTCGCCCCACGACAACGGGCTGCGCTTTTGCTGTGTGATGTACTGGGGTGGTCGGTAGCGGAGACGGCAGGTTTGCTGGGAGGGTCTGTCGCCTCAATCAATAGCGCTTTGCAACGCGCCCGCTCGAAGTTGGCCACTGGTTACAGTTCCGGAGAGACCACCAACGTAAGCGAGACAACGCCAAGCGAAAGGAGTCTTCTTCGCGGCTACGTACAAGCGTGGGAAGAGCGCGATGCCGATCGGTTGGCCACACTGCTCAAGCACGACGCGATCTATACGATGCCACCGCTCGCGCAGTGGTATGCCGGACGAGAATCGATACGAGCCTTCTTCGCATGGGCGTGGCCGGCATATTCGGACATACGGATGAAAGAAATCCGCGCAAATGGCGAACCTGGATTTGCTGCGTATTTCCGTTCGCGCTCCTCACCAATGGCGCCGCTGGCAGCGCACTCACTGCATGTCGTTTCGGTTGATGCAGACGGAATCTCACGGATGACCCTCTTTGTGGGCGGGAATGTGACGCGCCTTTTTGATGCGTTCGGCTTGCCCACGACTATCACTGACGCTGCTTCTCCGACTCTTTCTTGATCTCAAGGGATCTCCCGGAGGAGCCGCATGACGGTTTCGTTGTCGCGGTGCTCTTCGGCCTGCGATTTGGCCAATCAAGCCGCGATTGACAGCCGGTTGCGCCCGGCGCGTTTCGCATCGTAAAGAGCCGAGTCAGCACGTGCGATGAGCTCATCGATCGCCTCGTCTGGGGCCAGCGTCGCGAGCCCGAGCGAGAGGGTCAGCGCGGGGACTTCCCCATCTTCATGGGCGTTGACGCGATCGAGAATGCGCTTGGCAAGGTCGACGGTATCCGTCTGTGAGCATTCGTCGAGCACGATCATGAATTCTTCGCCACCCCAGCGAATGACAGCGTCGCGGCTGCGGACCGCTTGCCGGAGCATGTCGGCCACCTCGGCCAGTACGCGGTCTCCGGTGGGATGACCGAACTCGTCATTGATTCTCTTGAAGTGGTCGATGTCGCACATGACGAGGGTAAGGGGGCGCTGCAGCGTCCTGGCGGTCCTGTACCGCTCCGCAAGGAGTTGCTCGCCATGGTGACGATTGTGCAGACCGGTGAGCTTGTCTTTGGTGGCTGCACGTAACAGTGCCTGTTCCCGCTCTACGCGTTTGGTAATGTCTTTGCTCACACTAACGTAGTGGCTTATACGCCCTTTCTCTCCGAATATCGGCGAGATGCTTTGTTCTGCATGGTAGAGCGAGCCGTCACGGCGCCGATTGATGAAGGTGGCGCGAAAATTTTGTCCGCTGGCAAGCGAGCGGCGCATAGCCGCATAAAAAGCCTCGTCATGTTTGCCTGACTTGAACATGGCGGGCGTGCTGCCTTGGATTTCGTCGACCGTGTAGCCCGTGGACTTGGCGAAGGCAGCATTCGCGAAGATGATCCGAGCTTTTGCATCCGTAAGCATGACCGGGTCACTTGTTGCATCAAGCGCGCGTGCGAGCAGTCTGTTTGTCTGCTCTGCCTGTTCGTAGTCGGAAATATCCTGTTGCACCGAGACAAAATTGGTGACCAACCCGCTGTCGTCGCGAACTGGTGAAATGCTCCAGCGGACGGTGTAGCTTGAGCCGTCCTTTCGATAGTTCGTTGCGGTGCCCTCGAAGAGTCGCGCCTCTTTCAGGCAGATGCGAAGTTCATCAATCAATGCCGGATCGGTGTCCGGACCTTGAAGAATCCTAAGGGAGTGGCCGCGTAGCTCGTCCAGAGAATAGCCCGTCATGGCTGTGAACGCTGGATTGGCAAATTGCACTCGGCAACCGACAGCGATGTCGGCATCGGTGATCACGATGGCATTCCATGCCTGCGTGATGGCCGCCTCGAATAGTTTTAGCAGTGGTGTGCTCATAGGTTACCGGGCTCGGTTGTCCAATCGAACGGGGTTGATGGGAATCAGCCGTCCGCCAGCTCGGACGGATCGGCCCGAAGCTGGATAGCCGGTGTGCCCGCGGCCGGTCTGGCTAAAGTCCGTATGACGCTCAGCGAGTGTTTGATATCGGTGGCATTGCTCTGAACGCAGGCTTTGCGAACAGATAGCCTTGCATGAGCGTGATACCCGCGGCAGCCAGGAAGTCGCGTTCCGGCGCCGTTTCAACGCCTTCGGCAATGACCCGGATCCCGAGGTCGTTGCAGATGCTGAGCACGCCGCAAACAATGCGTTGACGCACCAGATCTGAATCGATTCCTCGGATAAGTGCCATATCCAACTTGATCAGGTCCGGCTGGAAATCGGCGAGTAGGGTGAGCCCCGAGTGGCCGGCACCGAAATCATCAATCGCGGTTTGGAAGCCGAACGACTGATACGCCCGAAAGATTTCGAGGAGGTGGGGGCGGTCGATGATGTCTTCGCCTTCGATGGTTTCGAAGATGATCCGATTGATGGGAAAGCCGAATTTTTCGGCCGCCTCAAACGTCGTGCGGATACATGCGGCAGGCTGATACACCGCGTTCGGCATGAAATTGATGGATAGGAAGGTGTCCATCCCGATCCCGGCCGCCTGCTCAATTGCGGTGGTGCGGCACCGTTGGTCAAACCGGTAACGGCTTGCTTCGTCCACTTGCGTCAGCACCGATGCGGCAGGCTCTCCGTTGGGTCCGCGTACGAGCGCTTCGTGTGCGTAGGCGTCGCCCGTGCGCAGATCAACGATCGGCTGAAATGCGAAGGCCATCTCGATAGAGGTGCCATTATCGGAGTTGCATCCGGAGCAGCGCTTGTTGGGTGCCGATGGTTGGCTTGCGTTATGGATCTGAATCATCTTGGCAAAACGAGTAAAGGATTTTGGGCAACGGCTTCACGCCTGGTCGGGGCGTGGTCGTTGAACACTGCACGCTCCTGCCAAGCAGACTTGTGCGACGTTGACTTCACTCGAAGTGCAGTACAGCGCCAGTAGGGGATCGACGCGAGCTAACTTCGCTCACGTGACAGGGAAGGGGAAGTTGGATGATAGATCAATTGCCCATCCCGCGCAGTGCACTCTTAGTCGGCAAAGAGGGGGGCGGGGGATGACCGATCACCGCTGCCGGCGGATCCAGCTCGCCAATGCCGGTAGTACGCACAGGCCAGCCAGCCACAGCGGCAAACGTGTAAGTCCGAAGATCGCCGCTCGGTAGCTCGGGAGTGAGGCGTACCACTCTGCTGGTTCGGGCTGGGCAGACAGCGCGTACGTCAAAAAATGAGCGGTGACGGCGACAAGCCAAGCGCCAACAACTACCCGCGTGCGAGCCATAGCTTGACCGCGTTATTTACTTCGGTGGCGATCTCAGGTGCCGCCAACCGGTCCTTGTAAATTGTTTGGTGCGCCTGAGCGGCTGGACAGACTCGCAGATGTACCGATCGATGACCTCCGAGAGCAGCGGATCTTCCTGCTTGGCGGTCTTCAGGGCGCCTGGCTGGTCGAGCTCCTTTTCGCGCTTCACGAGCCAGGCCCGCGCCGCCGGCGCACGGTCGAACGTCTTGGCCTCCGTATATACGACCACGCCGCCTTCCTTCCGGCGGATTTGGGCCGTGTACCCTTATACTCCCGTCCCTGCGTTTTCGCTCGCTGATCGTGCCCATTTTTGCCTCGGTGCTACACGCTAAATTTCGGTGCCACGCCGTAGCATTGGGCCGAAAAAATGAGCGGAAACCGCCACAAATCTCATGAAATCGCGCAGAAAACAGTAGGGTGTAAGCGCTTGAATTCAAACCGTATTCCAATGAAATCAACGCCTAGGCGGCTGAGCGTGGCCCCGATGATGGATTGGACTGACAGACATTGCCGGTTCTTCCATCGCCAGATCTCGCGCCACACGTGGCTCTACACCGAAATGGTGACCACGGGCGCGCTGCTGCACGGCGACGTCCCGCGCCACCTCGATTTTGACGAGTTCGAGCATCCCGTGGCGCTCCAGCTCGGCGGCAGTGAACCGGACGATCTGGCCCAGGCCGCGCGCCTCGGCCAGCAATGGGGCTACAAAGAAATCAACCTCAACTGCGGCTGCCCGTCGGAGCGCGTGCAGCGCGGTGCGTTCGGCGCCTGCCTGATGGCTGAGCCCAAGCTCGTCGCGCAGGGTGTCACGGCGATGCGCGATGCGGTGTCGATTCCGGTCACGGTCAAGCACCGCATCGGCATTGATGCAATCGAGACCTACGATTTCGTGCGCGATTTCGTCGGCACCATCGCCGAGGCGGGTTGCGAGACGTTCATCGTGCACGCGCGCAATGCCATCCTGAAAGGCCTGAGCCCAAAGGAAAACCGTGAGATTCCGCCGCTGCGCTACGAAGTCGTCTACCAACTCAAGCGCGATTTCCCGCATCTGGAGATTCTGCTCAACGGTGGGGTGCAGACGCTCGAGCAGATCGACGCGCACCTGGCGCACGTTGATGGCGTCATGATCGGCCGTGAGGCGTATCACCATCCGCATCTGATGGCAGCGTTCGATGCGCGCTACTACGGCGCAGGCACCGAGGCCCCCACGCGCGCCGAGGTGGAAGACGCGATGATCGGCTACGTCGGCCGCTGGGTAGAGCGGGGCGGCTACGCAGGTGCGGCGGTGCGGCACATGCTGGGGCTGTATCGCGGTGTGGCGGGCGCGCGGGGCTGGCGGCGCGTGCTGTCGGGCTCCAAGGCGCTGGGCCGCGTCAAGACGCTGGCCGACGCCCATGCACTGTTCGACGAGGCGCGTGCCCACCTGCGGCGTGGCGAAGAATCGAATGAGGAGGCGGTAGCGGTTTGATGCGGGAAAGGGGCGTTGCCCCGATCGCTGAATGCAAAAAAGCCCGCGAATGCGGGCTTTTTCTTGAAACTTGGGGTGACTGATGGGATTCGAACCCACGACAACCAGAATCACAATCTGGGACTCTACCAACTGAGCTACAGCCACCGTTGTTGCCTGACCGGCGTGTCGCCGTTCAAGGAAACAGCGATTATACAAACATTCTTTCGCCTTGCCTAGAGGGTTTCGCAACGGAGTTCAACGACTCTCCGCCACGATGGTCCCCTGGTGGTACATGACCTTCCAGCCATCCAGCGTCCGCCGCCACAACGTCGCCCGCCGCGTCGTCCGGTTCGACTGCACCAGCGTGTACGTCAGCAGGTAGTTGTCCGGCGCAATCTCTTGGCAGCGGAAATCGCGCGTTTGCCAGAAATCCTCGCCGATGTGGCCGTGCCGGGCATCGAGAACGCCAAGCACATAGCTGCGGCTGTAGCGCTGACCCGAGGCACCGGTTTCCCAGAAGTCTTCCGTGGTCATGCGCTCGAAGTCTTCGCGGCGCGTGCCGAACTCGGGGCGATGGAAGATGGGTTCGCGCCGGCGCAGTTCTTCCAGCACGCTCAACAGACCGGGGGCGGTGTCCAGAGACGGTTCCATGCGGCAAGCCTCCTGGGAAAGCTCCAAGCATACCGCCCAGCGGGCGTGCCTTAGCGTTTTCGCGCTGCACAATGCGTGGCTTGCGCTTCGCCCCTATGATGGCGCCTTCGCCTTTTTCGGAAACCACTTCGATGCAACGCACTGCCCGTATTGGCCTGTCTTCGCTGACGATCGCACTGTCGCTGGCTTGCGGCACCGGCGCCTTTGCCGCCACGATTCAGAAACCGCAACTCGACGCGCTGCTCGCCGCCGAACAATCCAAGGCATCGGCCGATCTGAACAGCTTTCTTGCGGCAGCCGCGAAGGCCGATCCGCAAGTCGCGGGCAGTGTCGCCGCGTACCAGAAGAAGGCTCCGGTGGCCGGCGATGACCTCGTCAACATCGGGCGCCTGCTGGGTCTGTACAACCGCCTGCACAACCAGCAGGCCGTGATTGGTTCGATCGAAAAGATGGTCGCGCTGCCCACGGTGCGCGACGACAAGATTCCGCAGTACGAAAACCCCGCCATCGTCGCGTTTGGCAAGCTGATCGAGGGCATGGCGCGCGATTTCGGCTTGAAATACCGCAACATCGACAACCGCGTCTTTGAAGTTACGCTGCCCGGCACCGGCTCGGACGAGTTCGGCATCCTGACGCACGCCGACGTCGTACCCGCCAAGGCCGAGGAGTGGGTGCTCGGCGACGGCACCAAGCTCGATCCGTTCAAGGTCACGCGCGTCGGCAATCTGCTGTACGGCCGTGGCACGATTGACGACAAGGGCTCGATTGCCGCCGCGATGTACGCCATGAAAACGGTCAAGGACAGTGGCGTGCCGCTCGCGCGCACCATCCGCCTGATGATCGAAACCACCGAAGAAACCGGTGGCGATGGCATGAAGTACTACCGTGAGCACACGCAATTGCCTGCGTACAACATCGTGCTCGACAGCAAGTACCCGGCCGTGGTTGCAGAGAAAGGCACGGGCGCATTGAAGGTGTTCTTCCCTGCGCAAGCTGGCGATGCTTCGCATACGGCCATCGTTTCGATGACGGGCGCGGCGTCGGCAAGCTCCATCCCACAAACGGCCACCGCCACGCTCAAGGGCGGTGATCTGGGCCTGGCCGCCGCCGCGCTCGAAGCCAAGCGCGATGGGTTCGTGAACAGCTTGGCAGGGCAGGGCAAGTTCTCGATCGACATCGCGCGCACGGGCGACAGCATCGTCGTGAAGGTGACTGGCGCCTCCGCACACGGCTCGCGTCCGGAAGAGGGCGTCAACCCGCTGCCGCGCCTCGCGCTGTTCCTGCGTGCAGCCGATCTCGGCTTGGCAGACAACGCCTACGCTCATGCCGCGCGCTACCTCACCGACCTTTACGGCACCGACTACCTCGGCACTACCATGGGCGTCGCCTACAAGGACGACTTCATGGGGCCGCTCACCATTTCGCCTACGGTGATCGGCGACAAGAATGGCCGCGTGGAGGTGATCGCCAACGTGCGCATGCCGCGCGGCAAAACGCCTGATGCGCTGCGCGGTGAAATCGCCGGCAAGATCAACGCATGGGCCAAGGCCAACCATGTCGCCCTCGAGATCAACCACGATCAAGGCAACTGGATGGCGCGCGATCCGAAGGGCGCGTGGCTGTCGACGCTGCTCAACATTTATGGTGACACCACTGGCCTCGACGCCAAGCCCGTGCCGACGGCCGGCAGCACGACGGCCAAGCTGATGCCGAACGCCATCAATTTCGGCCCGGCCATGCCGGGCAAGAAGTACACGGCGCACAACGCCAACGAGTACAAGGAAGTGCAGGACCTCGACCTCGATATGCAGATGTTCACCGAGATGTTGGTGCGCATCGGCAACCTGCAGTCAATGTAATAACCGACGCACGATCGCCATGAACATCATCCGCGCCAAGTCGTTCACCGCCGAGCGTGCCTGGGGCGCGCTCGATATTGCCAATATGAGTGGCATTACCACGCGCCTGCATTGGACGGACCAGCCTTACCGCTGGCATGTGAACGACGGTGAGGAGGTGTTCGTGGTGCTCGACGGTACGGTCGACATGCATTACCGCGAAGCCGGCGAGGAGAAAGTCGCGACGCTGGAACCCGGCGATATCTTCTTCGCCGGTATCGGCTGCGAGCATGTGGCGCACCCGCGGGGCGAGGCGCGAATCCTCGTCGTCGAGAAAGCGGGGAGCGTTTAGCGGCTCGCCTGTCGGTCGCGGCGCAAAAAAAAGCCCGCAATGTGCGGGCTTCGAATTCAGCGATCTCATTGCCCCTGAGGGCATTAGCAATACTACTGTCACGTACGCCAAACAACATCGGGGTAAACGTCCGTTTCACCGACGGAACATCGTTAAATGTGCCGTTGCAGCAACTTACGAGCAGAAAAAAACAGCCCGCTCAAACGGCGGGCCGAAAATCAGTTGAAGAAAGCCCTGTCCTCAGGGCACGGCAAGTGTATGAAATCAGTTGCGGCGGCAGCATTGGGGTATGCCCTGATCGGCCGCTGCAGCGCGCTTCACAGCCCTCATCGGCCTTCTCTTTCCCTCAGCAGCTTTCGGCGCCAGCAGTGCGCGAGGCCGCTGGAATCGCATCCAGCATGCGGCAGATGGCGGCCATGCTGCCGACCATCGTACGGCGCTGCTCCCCTTGATAGATGCGCACGCCCTGGGTTTGGCGGAAGGGGACCGGCTGTACCGGGCGGCGGCGGGAAGACATCGATCCGAGTCGCATGGCAGACCTCGTGAGTTCGGGTGGAAAAGCGAGTGGCAAGACTCCGCCCCGGCGAGCCGCTGGCTCACCTTCAAGTGGAATCAAACAGCGAAGGTTTGGCGCTGAGATGCGCCGGAGACTTACGGAGCAGCAGGCCGGATCAGACCGACGACCAAGCCCTCCAGGTGAAACTCATCGCGATCCAGATCAACGTGGATCGGTTCGAAATCGGGGTTCTCGGCAATCAGCTCGACATGCCGGCCCTTGCGCTGGAAGCGCTTGACCGTGACGTCGTCGCCCAGTCGAGCCACGACGATCTTGCCGTTGGTGGCTTCACTGGCGCGCTGCACGGCGAGCAGATCGCCATCGAGAATGCCGGCGTCGCGCATGCTCATACCACGCACCTTCAGCAGAAAATCGGGCTGCGCAGAAAACAGCGATGGATCAACCTGATACTGGCGATCAATGTGCTCCGCAGCCAGGATCGGACTACCGGCGGCCACGCGGCCCACCAGCGGCAGTGTCAACTGCATCAATCCCATCGACGGCAGCGAGAACTGATGCTGCGCCGTGTCGCCCGCCGCCCGCAGCCGAATGCCACGCGAGGCGCCCGGCGTCAGTTCAATCACGCCCTTGCGTGCCAGCGCGCGCAGGTGTTCCTCAGCCGCATTGGGCGACGAGAAGCCAAACTCCGCGGCAATCTCGGCGCGCGTCGGCGGAAAGCCCGTGCGCTGGATCGTCTGGCGGATGAGGTCATAAATCTGCTGCTGGCGGGGGGTGAGGGTGGCCATCGGCGTACTGTATATTTGAACAGGTGCTGTGATTTTATACAGTGACGCAGGAAGCGCAAGTGATTTTGTTGTGACCTGTTGCGCAGGCGCCCAGTCCTTATGACCGGCGTCAAAACCCATGCGACTGGTTAGAAGCTTATGCGCAATCCATGCAGGCGCGGCCGCGGCGAATCGCATAAAATCAAGGCCTTGACCGATTTTTGCATCGCCACATAACCCGATTGAGCTTCATTGGGTTGGCCCGAATGTCACCATGTCCGCCTTTAATCAAGAGACCGTTCTGAGCGTCCATCACTGGAATGACTCGCTGTTCAGCTTCAAGACCACCCGCGACCAGGCGCTGCGCTTCCATAACGGCCACTTCGTCATGATCGGGCTGGAGGTCGAAGGCAAGCCGCTGATGCGCGCCTACAGCATCGCGAGCCCGAACTACGAAGAGCACCTCGAGTTCTTCAGCATCAAGGTGCAGAACGGCCCCCTGACGTCGCGACTGCAGCATCTGAAGGTGGGCGACAAGCTGCTGGTGAGCAAGAAGCCGGTCGGCACGCTCGTACTGGATGACCTGCTACCCGGTAAGAACCTGTATTTGTTCGGCACCGGCACCGGCCTCGCGCCGTTCATGAGCATCATCCAGGACCCGGACACCTATGAGCGCTTCGAGAAGGTCGTGCTGCTGCACGGCGTGCGCCAAGTGAGCGAGTTGGCTTATGCCGACTTCATCACCCGGGAATTGCCGAACAACGAGTTCTTCGGCGATCAGGTGCGCGAAAAGCTGATCTATTACCCCACGGTTACGCGTGAGCCGTTCCGCAACATGGGCCGCCTGACGGACCTCGTCGACAGCGGCAAGCTGTCTGTCGATATCGGCTTGCCCCCGATGGATCCGGCAGTCGACCGCGCCATGATCTGTGGCAGCCCGGCCATGCTGGAAGACACCTGCAAGCTGCTCGACGCCCGCGGTTTCAAGATCTCGCCGCGCATGGGCGAAGCGGGTGACTACGTGATCGAGCGCGCCTTCGTCGAGAAATAATCGATACGGCTTCTGTTGCAAACGCCGGCCTGGGTGCCGGCGTTTTGTTTTTGCCGGCGCCCCGGGCAATCCCGCGTCGGCAAAGGCGATGCGGGCGGATACAATGCGCGCCTTGCCCACCACGCATGTCTGCAACGATGTCCTTGCCTACCATCGCCATCCTCGCCACCGGCGGCACGATCGCCGGCTCTGCTGACGACGCTGGCTCCGCCGCACGCTATCGCGCTGGCGCCGTCCCCATCGATCAACTGCTCGCGGCCAGCAAGCTTGGTTTGGAGCGCCTCGCCAACGTGCGCGCTGAACAGGTCGCACAGATCGATAGCAAGGATCTGACCTTCGACGTATGGGAAAAGCTGGTGGCGCGTATCCGTCACTGGATCGACGTCGAGCGTGTGGATGGCGTGGTCATCACGCACGGCACTGACACGCTGGAAGAGACCGCGATGCTACTGCACCTGACGCAGCAGACCGATACACCGATCGTCCTGACTGCGGCGATGCGGCCGTCGACGTCGCTGTCGGCGGATGGCCCGCTGAATCTGCTGAATGCGGTGCGGCTGGCGGCCAGTCCGTCTGCGCGCGGGCGAGGCGTGCTGGTGGCGCTCAACCAGCGCGTGCATGCCGCCCGCGATGTCCAGAAGGGTCACACTTACGCGGTTGAGGCGTTTGTTTCGCCGGACACCGGCGCGCTGGGTTTCGTGCTCGACACGCAGGTGCAGTTTCAGCGGGTAGGGCAACGTGTGGCCGCAGCCGACGTGCTGCCGATGCCGCCTGCGGGCCAGTGGCCCTGGGTTGAGGTTGTGGCGAGCTATGCCCAGCCCGATGCTCGCGTGGTGGATGCGCTGGTTGCCGCGGGCGTGAAGGGGCTGGTGATTGCCGCAACCGGTGCGGGTTCCATCCATGCCAATCTTGAAGCGGCGCTGAACCGGGCGAGTCAGCAGGGGGTTTTCGTACTGCGCTCCACGCGTACCGGTGCTGGCGTGGTGCCTGCGCTGCCTAGTGCGGACCGCTGGGCGTCGAGCGGTACGCTCAACCCATATAAGGCGCGTGTGCTTCTGACGTTGCTTTTAGCCTCTGGTCGCGCCCAGGCAGAAGTTGCCTCGCTTCAGCAAGTCATTGATCGATATTGAAAAAGTCGCAAAAGCCTGCGTATAATGGCAGGCTAACCAACCTTGCTGCACCGGAGTGTGACGCCCGGGCGGCTTAATCCACAAGGAGCGTCAATGCGTCATTACGAAATCGTATTCATCGTCCATCCGGACCAGAGCGAGCAAGTGCCCGCGATGATCGAGCGCTACAAGAGCACGGTCACCTCGCAAGGCGGCCAAGTGCACCGCGTCGAGGACTGGGGCCGTCGTCAACTGGCCTACATGATCCAGAAGCTCGCGAAGGCTCACTACGTGTGCCTGAACATCGAGTGCGGCAAGGAAACCCTGGCTGAGCTTGAGCACGCCTTCAAGTTCAACGACGCCGTGCTGCGTCACCTCATCGTTCAGACCAAGAAGGCTGAAACGGCGCCGTCGCCGATGATGAAGGAAGTCGCACGCGAAGAGGCCAAGAAGGCCGCCGCTCAGACCGAACAGGCCGCCTGATGCCGCGCGGTGCTGCGCAAGCCTGATCGCGCATCACCAGCATGAACGAAACCCTCGGGGACAACGCCATCAACCGCCTGCAGCTCGTCGCCACTCTGGTCGAGCGCGAGGTGATGCGATACACCCCAGCCGGCGTGCCGATCGTCAATTGTCTGCTGGCATACAGCGGGCAGGCGGTCGAAGCGCAGACAGTGCGGCAGATCGAGTTTTCGATGGAGGCACTGGCAGCCGGCAAGATGGCTTCCGTTCTGGATCGCATCGCTCCGGGCACCGTCCTGGATTGCGTGGGATTCCTGGCTCGCAAGCACCGCAGCAGTAAGGCACTGGTCTTTCACATCTCCGGATGTAACGTATTCGTAAAGGATTGAATCATGGCATTCATGAACAAGAAGCAGCGCGACGCGAAGAACAAGAAGCGCTTCCAGCAGCAAAACCCGTTGTTCAAGCGCAAGAAGTTCTGCCGCTTCACCGTGGCTGGCGTTGAGCAGATCGACTACAAGGATCTGGACACGCTCAAGGACTTCATCGGCGAGAACGGCAAGATCACGCCGGCCCGCCTGACCGGCACGCGCGCGATCTATCAGCGCCAGCTGGACACGGCCATCAAGCGCGCACGTTTCCTCGCGCTGATGCCGTACACCGATCAGCACAAGCACTAATCAGCGGGATAAGGAGAACTGACAATGCAAATTATTCTGCTCGAGAAGGTCGTCAACCTGGGTAACCTGGGCGACGTGGTGCGCGTGAAGGACGGTTACGCTCGTAACTTCCTGATCCCGAACAAGCAAGCTCGCCGCGCTACGGATTCCGCCATCAAGGAATTCGAAGCCCGTCGTGCTGAGCTGGAAAAGCTGGCTGCTGAAAAGCTGGCAGCTGCACAAGCCGAAGGCGAGAAGCTGAACGGCCTGACGCTGCAACTGTCGCAAAAGGCTGGTGTGGATGGCCGTCTGTTCGGCTCCGTCACCAATCACGACATCGCCGACGCACTGGTTGCACAAGGCTTCAAGGTCGAGAAGGCGCAAGTGCGTATGCCGAATGGCCCGCTGAAGACCGTTGGCGATCACCCGGTCGTCGTGTCGCTGCACACCGATGTGGCAGTCGACGTGACGGTGTTGGTGCAGGGCGACGCAGTCTAAGCACGCAAGCTGCACCTCGCGGCGCCTGGGCAGCCGGCCGGCGCGAGTCAAGAAGGCAGGGACGAAAGTCTCTGCCTTTTTTGTTGTCCTTTGTGTCAGGGGTTCAAATTGAAGACTGAGCAGCGCCGTTATAATCCCGCCATGAACGCGCCCTCCGATCCCCAGCTCGATTCCCTCAAGGTGCCCCCGCATTCCATCGAGGCCGAACAGTCGGTGCTCGGCGGGTTGCTGTTGGATAACGCCGCCTGGGATCGCATTGCCGATTTCATCAACGAGCACGATTTCTACCGCTACGACCACCGGCTGATCTTCCACAATATCGGCAAGTTGATCTCGCAGGCCAAGCCGGCTGACGTGATCACGGTATACGAGCAACTGCAGGCCGCTGGCAAGGCGGAAGAGGTGGGTGGCCTGGCGTACCTGAACGCGCTGGCCCAAAACACGCCGAGCGCCGCCAATATCCGTCGTTATGCGGAGATCGTTCGCGACCGCGGCGTGCTGCGCCAACTCGTGACGATCGCCGACGAGATTTCCGCTGGTGCCTTCAACCCGCAGGGGCGCGACGTGCGCCAACTGCTGGACGAGGCCGAATCCAAGGTGTTCGCGATTGCCGAAGAGGGCTCGCGCGGGCAGAAGGGCTTCCTGGAAATCCAGCCGCTGCTGACGCAGGTGGTCGAGCGCATTGATGAGCTGTACCACCGCGATAACCAGAGCGACATTACCGGTGTGCCGACGGGTTTCGTTGACCTCGATCGCATGACCAGCGGTATGCAGGGCGGCGACCTGATCATCGTGGCCGGTCGCCCATCGATGGGTAAGACGGCATTCTCCCTGAACATCGGCGAACACGTGGCGGTGGAGCAGGGCCTGCCGGTGGCTGTGTTCTCAATGGAAATGGCGGGTACGCAGCTCGCCATGCGTATGCTGGGTTCGGTCGGTCGATTGGATCAGCACCGCCTGCGCACCGGCCGACTGCTCGACGAGGATTGGCCGCGCCTGACGCATGCCATCCAGAAGATGAACGACGCGCAGCTCTTCATCGACGAAACCCCTGCGTTGAACCCGATGGAGTTGCGTGCACGTTCGCGCCGGCTTGCACGCCAGTGTGGACAGCTCGGCCTGATCGTCATCGACTACCTGCAGCTGATGTCGGGCTCGGGCAGCGGTGAGAACCGTGCGACCGAAATTTCGGAAATCTCGCGATCGCTCAAGGGTCTGGCGAAGGAACTCAACTGCCCCGTGATCGCATTGTCGCAGTTGAACCGAAGCTTGGAGCAGCGCCCGAACAAGCGTCCTGTGATGTCGGACTTGCGCGAATCCGGTGCTATCGAACAGGACGCCGACGTGATCCTGTTCATCTATCGCGATCAGGTCTACAACCCCGATTCTCCGGACAAGGGTACGGCCGAAATCATCATTGGTAAGCAGCGTAACGGCCCGATTGGGACCGTTCGCCTTACGTTCCTGGGTGAATACACGAAGTTCGACAACTTCACCGGGGGCAATGCCTTCTTTGACAACGACACGTAACGTGTAATTCGTGTCGGCCTGCCACAACGTGCCACGCATGTCGCGAGGCTGGTTCCGGTAAAATATTGCGTTTTAATGACAGCGCCGGCGGTGATCCCGTCCGGCGTTGTTTTTACGACTCCTGCTTTTTTCCGTTCCCAAGGATCATCATGTTCGGTCGCTTCATGCCCACCGAAGGCAAGTTTTTTGAGTACTTCAACCAGCACGCCGAGTGCGCCGTCAAGGCGGCCCACGCGCTGAAGGAGCTGGTCAACGATTTGCCCAATGCCGAAATGCATGCACGCAACGTGCAGAATTTTGAAAAGAAGGCCGATCGCATCACGCATGACACGATCGAACTGCTGCACAAGACTTTCATCACCCCGCTTGATCGCGACGAGATCCACAAGTTGATCACGACGATGGACGACATCCTCGACCTGATGGAAGACGTGTCGCTCACCATCTCGTTGTACGACGTGACCAACGTGACGGACGAGGCGCGCCAGCTCGCGACCATCTGCGTGGCTTGCTGCGAGGAAGTCCGCAAGGCCGTGGCGCTGCTCAGCGACATGAACAACGGCCGCCAGATCCTCACCATTGCCCACGAAATCGACCGTCTTGAGTCGGATGCCGATCGCGTGATGCGCGCTGCCATGGCCAAGCTGTTTCGCACCGAGAACGACATCAAGCTGCTGATCAAGCTCAAGGCGATCTACGAACAACTGGAGAGCATCACCGACCGTTGCGAGGATGTCGCCAACATCATCGAAGGCATCGTGCTCGAAAACGCCTGACGAGACGACGCCTCATGCATACGCTTCAGATCAGTCTCTGGGTGGTCGTTCTGCTGGTGGCGCTGGCCATTGTGTTCGACTTCATGAATGGCTTTCACGACGCGGCCAACTCCATTGCGACGGTGGTGTCGACCGGCGTGCTCAAGCCGCAGCAGGCAGTGGCCATGGCCGCTGCCTGCAACGTGATCGCCATTTTCATCTTCCACCTCAAGGTGGCAACCACGGTGGGACGGGACACGATTGATCCGTCCATCGTCGATCATTACGTCATCTTCGGGGCGTTGGTCGGCGCCATCGCGTGGAACATCATCACGTGGTACTACGGCATTCCGTCCAGCTCGTCGCACGCGCTCATCGGTGGCTTGGTAGGCGCGGCTGTGGCCAAGTCCGGCACGGGCTCGCTGGTGGCCAGTGGCTTGCTCAAGACCGTGGCGTTCATCCTGATTTCGCCGTTGCTGGGTTTTATCCTCGGCTCGCTCTTGATGGTGGCGGTGTCCTGGCTGTTCTTCCGAACGCCGCCATCCAAGGTGGACCGATGGTTCCGGCGCTTGCAACTGCTCTCCGCTTCGCTGTACAGCCTGGGCCATGGCGGCAACGATGCGCAGAAGACCATCGGCATCATCTGGATGCTGCTGATTGCGGGCGGCTACGCGTCGGCCACGGCAACCGAACCGCCGATCTGGGTCATCGTCTGCTGCTATGTGGCGATCGGCTTGGGTACGCTGCTGGGTGGCTGGCGGATCGTGCGCACGATGGGTCAGAAGATCACCAAGCTCAAGCCGGTCGGCGGTTTCTGCGCGGAAACCGGTGGCGCCATGACGCTGTTCTTCGCTTCGGCGTTGGGCGTGCCAGTGTCGACGACGCACACCATTACAGGCGCCATTGTCGGTGTGGGCGCGGCGCAGAAAGCTTCTGCCGTGCGCTGGGGGGTGGCAGGCAACATCGTCTGGGCGTGGGTGTTGACGATTCCCGCGTCGGCGTTCATGGCGGCCATCGCCTGGTGGATCGGTCGACACGTGCTGTAAGCAAAGCCGGCCGCGGATTCACTTCGCAAAAACGAAACGCCCACCAAACCGGTGGGCGTTTTGCATTGGGGCGAGCGATGCGCTACTGCGTGGCAAAGCGCGCGATGGGGTCGTCATCCGCAGGCGGCGTCGCAGCCGCCGGCACGCGTGTCGACATCAGGCTGTCGGCCTGAGCATCGCGTGTGCGGGCGAGGGTACCGAGCGGATCATCGTCGATTGGGCTGGCAGGGCTGACGGGCGCCGGCGTGATGGGGGCGATGGTCGGCGCCGGTGCATCGGGCAGGTTGCTCACGGCCACGACACGGCGTGCGCCCCCGTAGCGGCTGGCCCAATAAGACTTGGTCATGTCTTCAAGGCGCACCGTGCCGCCTGTGGCCGGTGCGTGGACAAACCGGTTCTGCCCGACATAGATGCCCACGTGCGAGTTCGGCTGGCCGGTCGTGTTGAAGAAGACGAGGTCGCCCGATGCAACATCGCGGCGATCCAGTGAGGTGCCGCGGCGGCCCATTTCGGCGGCGGTACGCGGCAGGTTGACAGACGCAGCGCGTTGCACGACGTAGCGCACGAGCCCGCTGCAATCGAAGCCGCTGTCGGGTGTATTGCCGCCGTAGCGGTAGGGCGTGCCGACCAGCGCCATGGCTTCGATGGAGATTTCTTCCAGACCGGCGCTCGGATCCTGGATCGGGGCGCCGCGCGTGCGCAGGCCAGTATCGCGCGAGGCGGTGGAGCGGGTCGGGGTCGAGGAGCATGCGGACAGCAGGCACACCAGCGCCAGCAGGGCGGCGCCTGCCAGTCGCATGTTGCCGTGGGGAAAGCTGTGCCGCGTGAGCATTGGCCATCAGGAGAGTCCGGATAGCGAGCATGCTATGCGCGCCGCGTCAGAAAGCCAAACTGCGTGTTGGCGAGGCGCAACGCCAAGCAGGGCGCGGGTCTGCGAATTTTGCCCTGATGGCGTCGCGCTTTGCGGGCAGGTTTACCAGCGTAGTTGGACGTTGCGCGTGCTGCCCGTCTGCACCGTCGCCCGCTTGGTGGTGCCTTGGTATGTGGCGATGACGTTGTAGCTGGCCGGCGGTGCCTTGATCAGACAGCGCGGGCCGTCGGCGCGGAAGCTTGCGACCTCCTTGCCGTGTCGCGTGAGCTGGACGTCGACGTCGGCCAGATACTCGCCGCGCGCGCCTTGCGTAAACAGCAGAGAGAGGTTGTAGTTGCGGGCTTCACTGTTCAGCGCCTGCTGCTCGTCCTGCGCAACGCCGCCGCAGACGTAGCTGATCTGGCCGGCGGTCTTTGGCGTGAGGTTGTCGGCGAGCGCAATGGACGCGCCGGCGGACAGCATCATCGCCAGCGCGGCCGACGTCAGGGTCAAGCGCGATCGGGTCTGCAGGTTTTGCTGCATGGGCATCATTGGCCTCCATCAGGGAAGAAAAGAGAGGTGCCGAACATGCAGCAAAAAAAAGGCCACGCAATCGCGAGGCCCGATGGCACAACGGTTTGCGGCTGATGACGTTGCCGCGATGTGATTTCTAAAGCACGTCTGAGGCGTGATCTGCGAGTCGCGAACGCTCACCGCGCGCCAGCGTGATATGCCCGCTGTGGCTCCATCCCTTGAAGCGATCCACCACGTAAGTCAGGCCCGACGAGCCTTCCGTCAGATAGGGCGTGTCGATCTGCGCGATGTTCCCCAGGCAGACGATCTTGGTGCCGGGGCCCGCGCGCGTGACCAGCGTCTTCATCTGCTTGGGCGTCAGGTTTTGCGCCTCGTCGATGATCAGGAACTTGTTGACGAAGGTGCGGCCGCGCATGAAGTTCATGCTCTTGACCTTGATGCGCGAGCGGATCAACTCCTGCGTGGCGGCACGGCCCCACTCGCCGGCATTGTCGTCGGACTTTTGCAGGACCTCGAGGTTGTCGTCGAAGGCGCCCATCCACGGCTGCATCTTTTCTTCTTCCGTGCCGGGCAGGAAGCCGATGTCTTCACCCACAGGCACCGTGGCGCGCGTGATGATGATCTCGTTGTAGAGCTTCTGATCCAGCACCTGCTCCAGGCCTGCCGCCAGTGCCAGCAGCGTCTTGCCCGTGCCAGCCTGGCCAAGCAGCGAAACGAAGTCGACTTCCGGATGCATCAGCAGGTTCAGCGCGAAGTTCTGCTCACGGTTGCGCGCGGTCACGCCCCAGACGTTGTTCTTCTGGTGCGTGTAGTCCTTGAGCGTCTGCAGCACGGCGGTTTTGCCGTTCAGCTCCTTGACTTGCGCATACAGCGGCAGACTGCCGTCATTCGGTTCAAGGAAGACAAACTGGTTGACCAGGAACGATGGCACCAGCGGGCCGGACAAGCGGTAGAACGTCGTACCCGTCTTGGGGTCCTGCCAGCTCTCGATGTTTTTGCCGTGCTTCTGCCAGAAGTCCGCCGGCAGGGCCATGATGCCGCTGTAGAGCAGGTCGGTGTCTTCCAGCACGCGGTCGTTGAAGTAGTCCTCCGCCGGCAGGCCGAGGGCGCGCGCCTTGATCCGCATGTTGATGTCCTTGGACACCAGCACGACGGATCGATCCGGACGCTGCTGCTGCAACGCGGCCACCACGCCGAGGATCTGATTGTCTGCCTTGCCCTGCGGCAGCCCATCGGGCAGCTTGATGTCGTTCAGGCGCGTCTGGAAGAACAGGCGCCCCTGCGCATCGCGGTTGCCGAGCTTGGCGAGCGGCAGGCCGTCGTCCATGACGCCATCGGTGCCCGCCACAAGCTGGTCGAGCGTGCGACTGACCGTACGGGCATTGCGCGCGACTTCGCTCATGCCCTTCTTGTGGTTGTCCAGCTCTTCCAACGTCATCATCGGCAGATAGACGTCGTGCTCTTCAAAACGGAAGAGCGATGTCGGATCGTGCATCAGCACGTTGGTGTCGAGCACGAACAGCTTGGTCGGGCCTTCATCGCGGCGAGCGCGGCGGCGGGCAGCGGTTTCGGTCGATTTGCCGGCTGCGCTCACCTTGTCAACCGCCTTGGCGACGATGCCGGCGTGTTCGCGTGGGCCCTCTTTCGCCATGGGGGAAGCTTCGCCCGAGCGGGCGCGGGCCGGGCTGGCTGCATTGCGTTTAGGTTGCGCACGGCCGGTTTCTGATAACGCCTCGCGCTCGAGCGCTGGCACCGGTTTTCGAGGTTCCTGACCCGCCTTCGGCTTTCCGGCTTTGCCGAAAGGCTTGAATTCAGCCGGGTCAAGCAATTGGGCTGGCTGGGTGGGCATGGTCGGCAGCGGCATGCTTCGATTACCTCTCTGGGTGGAACAACGACGAAACACCGCCCGCGCACGTGGCGAGGCGGTGCTGGCGGAAAACGCGGGAAAACGGATGGGCGCGTCGCGACGTTTGACGCGCAGACGACGGCCACAAAAAAGCCGCCATGACCTGCGAGAGGTGAGGCGGCCTGGATGAACGCCACGACAAGCTGCACGATTCGGACGTTCTGCCCAGCCTGCTTGCCGGGAAAAACGCAGAAGCGATATCAGGCCAACTTGGCCGCCGGTACCGTCGTGGGCTATCGGAATGGCATCCGGATTTCGTACTCATCGGTTCCGACTGTATCGGAAGCTTTTGTGATTTGCAATCTGTCACATGTGACGTGTGGTGCGGCGCAAACTGATCACGACGGACGATGCGAAATCGACGGAAAAGCAAACGCCAGAAGCCGTACGGGCGCTTTTCCGACGGGTGGCTACCTTGCTGTTACAGCGCGCGTACCGCCGTCAGAACATCATCCACATGGTTGGGCACTTTCACGCCACGCCATTCCTTGCGCAGCACGCCCTTGTTGTCGATCAGGAATGTGCTGCGCTCGATGCCGCGCACGTCCTTGCCGTACATCTTCTTCATCTTGATCGTGTCAAAGATGTTGCAGACGGCTTCGTCGGCGTCGGAAATCAGCTCGAACGGCATCTCCAGTTTCGCCTTGAAGTTTTCGTGCGATTTCAGGCTGTCGCGCGAGATGCCGAACACCACGGCGCCGGCGGCTTCAAAGGCGTCGTACTGGTCACGGAAGTTCATCGCCTCGGTGGTGCAGCCGGGGGTGTTGTCCTTCGGATAGAAATACAGCACGACGATCTTGCCGCGCTGTGACGCCGGCGAGAACGTGATGCCACTGGTGGCCGGTGCGGAGAAATCGGGAAGAGGCTGGTCGAGCGTGACAGGCATGGTGTGTTCCGGAAAACCGCGGGGAAGAGACGGAAAGCTCGTGGACGGGCAATGCTCAGGCGCTGCGCCTGCCGCCCGACTGGAGATCGTGAGGATCAGGCCGGTTGAACGATCAGGCTGCCGCTGCGGCCGGCAACTTCGCCCCACGTGACGGGCTGCACGGGCAGGGTACTGCGATCGAGCGTTGCGTAGTAATCGCCCATCGACCCAAGCCGATGGCCTTGCGCGCGCCAGCCTCGCAGCAACTCGCTGAAGATCGGGGCGAGTTTCTGCCCTTCAAGTTCCGCATGCAAGGTAAATACCTGGTCGCGGTCGGACTCGGTCATCTTCAGGATGTGCCGGGCGACGTTGTCGAGGGTGATGTCTTTCACGCCAATCAGTTCGTCCAGCGTAGGCAGCGTGGTCGGCAATTGCACGTGGTTCAGCGCTTTGCCGTCAACGCTCGGGATGTACGGATGCGTGCCCCGGCCGTCGGAGGCGTAGGCCATGCCCCAGTTGTCGATCTGGCGGAAGGCGTGGTCGTTCATCTGCCAGCCCGCAGCGCCGTGCGTCACGGGAGGCTTGCCGAATACCTGGGTGAAACGCGCGTGAGCCGCGGTCATTTGGCGCGCGGTCCAGCCGGCATCGCGCTGGCGCACGTTGTCCTGCCAGAGAACGTGGTCCCACGTGTGGATGCCAGTCTCGAAACCTGCTTCGCCGATGGCGCGCATTTCGGCAGCGGCTTTGCGGCCGATGTCTGGTCCGGGCAGCAGCACGCCGTACATCAGCGTACGAAAGCCGTAATGCTCGACGACTGACGTGCGGGAGACTTTTTTCAGGAAACCGGGGCGGAAGGCCCGGCGAAGCGCCCAGCCGGTGTGATCCGGGCCGAGACTGAAGAGGAAGGTTGCGCCAGCTTCGTGCTCGCGCAGCATGCGCGCGAGGTTGGGCACGCCTTCGCGGGTGCCGCGCAGGGTGTCGACGTCAATCTTGAGGACGATGAGGGCCATGAACCTGCGCGGAAGGTGCGACTGAGATGCGGCTTTTACTTGTTGCCGTTGCCGTCTTCGACCAGGCTGCGGGCTTCAGCCACGTGCGTGCGATACGCTTCGAAGATGTTCGCCAGCGCGTCCTTCATCACGGTGGTCGGCTTCCAGCCGAGGTCTTCCATGGTGTTGGCGATCTTCGGCACGCGGTTCTGCACGTCCTGGTAGCCGGTGCCGTAGTAGGCGCCGGAGGTCGTTTCCACCAGTTGGACCTGCTTGGCGGTGTCCTTGTACTCGTCGATCTTGGCGGCTTGTTCCAGCATCATGTTGGCCAGCTCGCGCACCGAGTAGTTGTTTGACGGGTTGCCAATGTTATAGATCTTGCCCGAGGCCACGCCGTCCTTGTTGGCGATGATGCGTACCAGTGCGTCGATGCCGTCATCGATATACGTGAAGGCGCGTTTCTGGCTGCCGCCGTCGACGAGCTTGATGTTCTCGCCGCGCACGATGTGACCGAGGAATTGCGTCACAACGCGCGACGAACCTTCCTTCGGGGTGTAGATCGAGTCGAGGCCCGGGCCGATCCAGTTGAACGGACGGAACAGCGTGAAGTTCAGGCCTTCCATGCCGTAACCCCAGATCACGCGGTCCATCAACTGCTTGGAGCAGGCGTAGATCCAGCGCGGCTTGTTGATCGGGCCGTAGACCAGCGGCGAGGCTTCTGGATCGAATTCCGAATCGCTGCACATGCCGTAGACCTCGGAGGTCGACGGGAAGACCAGGTGCTTGCCGTACTTGGCAGCCGAGCGAACGATCGGCAGGTTGGCTTCAAAGTCCAGTTCAAACACGCGCAGCGGGTCTTTGACGTAGGTCGACGGCGTGGCGATTGCCACCAGCGGCAGGATCACGTCGCACTTCTTCACGTGATACTCGACCCACTCCTTGTTGATGGTGATGTCGCCCTCGAAGAAATGCATGCGGGGGTGGTTGACCAGGTCGCCCAGACGCTCGGTCTGCATGTCCATGCCATAGACCTCCCAATCGGTGGTCTCCAGGATGCGCTTGGACAGGTGGTGGCCGATGAAGCCGTTGACGCCGAGGATCAATACTTTTTTCATGAAGGCAAACTCAAGATCAGGAGAGGGCGAGCTGGCTGGCGAGCTGCTGCGCAGTCACGACAGACGTTCCGCTGGCAGCTTGGGGCTCGACGCGCCAGAGCTCGTGAATGGCAATGGCTCCCCCATCGCCGCACACGCCGAACATCGCATTATCCACGACGTGCAGGCCCGGCGGCAAATTCGTAAAGGTTTGATGCGCCACACGGGCTCGAGCGACAACGTAGCGCTCGCTGCTGGCGTCCGTAAAGGCGCCAGGGTAGGGCGGCGCCACGGCACGGATCAGGTTGTAGACCTGCTGGGCCGGTTTGGACCAGTCGATCCGGCCGTCTTCGGGTTTGCGGCCGCCGAAATAGCTGCCGTTGGCCAACACGTTCGGGTGCCGCGGAATGTGCCCGGCAATCATCGCGGGAAGCGCACGCCACAGGGTTTGCTCGGCCGCCACCGTGGCCTTCTCGAACACTTCGTGCGAGGTGTCGTCCGGCAGGATCGGCACGATGGTCTGGTCGACGATGTAACCGGCATCGGGCTTTTCGACCATCTCGTGCAGGGTGGCGCCGGTCTCGGTCTCGCCGTGCAGAACCGCCCAGTTGATGGGCACGCGGCCACGGTACTTGGGCAGCAGCGAACCGTGCATGTTGAACGCGCCGAATTTGGCAAGGCTCAACAGGCGCATCGGGATCATGTGGCGGTAATAGAATGAAAAGATAAAGTCCGGCGCGATGGCGGCGATCCGGGCGTGCAGGTCTTCACCGTTTGCATTGTCTGGCGTGATGTAGGGGATACCCAGTTCTTGTGCGGTCGCGCGCACGCTGCCGAACCAGATGTTCTCGGTGGCATTGTCTTCATGCGTGACAACGAGTTCGACCTGGATGCCGCGGGCGGCCAGCACGCGCAGGCAGCGTACCCCGACGTTGTGATACGCAAAAACGACGGCGCGCCGCTTGATGTCGGAACTCATGCAACACCTCGCTGCGAGCCCGTCTTCAGATCGGCAGCGCCTGCTTCATGCAAATGTGAGGTTTCCTCCAGCACGCCCTGCACCAGATAGCGCGGGCGCTCACGCACCTGTTGATAGATGCGGCCGATGTATTCGCCCAGCAAGCCGATACCAAACAGCAGTACGCCCATCAGGAAGAACGTGATGGCGAACAGCGTGAACACGCCCTGGACTTCAGCGCCCAGGACGAACCGCCGTACCACCAGCAGGATGAACAGGACCGCCGAGGCGAACGACAGCAGCATCCCGATCGCCGAGAACCATTGCAGCGGTACCACCGAGAAGCCCGTCACCAGGTCGAAATTCAAGCGTACGAGCTTGTACAGCGAGTACTTCGACTCGCCCGCGAAGCGCTCTTCGTGGTCGACTTCGATTTCGGTGGGGTTCTTGCTGAAGGTGTAGGCCAGCGCCGGGATGAAGGTGTTGACTTCGCGGCAGCGGTTGATGGTGTCGACGATGGTGCGGTTGTAGGCGCGCAGCATGCAGCCCTGGTCGGTCATCTTGATGTGCGTGATGCGCTCGCGAAGCGAGTTCATCGCACGCGACGCGGTGCGGCGGAACCAGCTGTCCTGGCGCACGCGCCGGATGGTGCCGACGTAGTCGTAGCCTTCGTCGAGCTTTTCGACCAGGCGGCCGATTTCTTCCGGTGGGTTCTGCAGGTCGGCATCGAGCGTGACGACGCGTTCGCCGCGCGCATGTTCGAAGCCGGCCAGGATGGCCATGTGCTGGCCGTAGTTGCCGTTGAATAGCACGACACGTGTGCTGTCCGGACGCGCGCGGAACTGTTCGGCCAGCATGGCGGCGGAGCGGTCGCGGCTGCCGTCGTTGACGAACACGACTTCGTACGAAATGCCGAGTGCATCGAGTGCGGGATACAAGCGCGCAAACAGCGCGGCGAGCCCGTCTTCTTCGTTGTAAACAGGAATGACGACCGAGAGAGCGGGTGTCTTCATTATTGGATTATTGGTACTGGGCGCAAAGTTGGCGGACCGCGCTGACCACGCGATCCACATCGGAATCTTCCATGCCGGCAAACATCGGCAGCGTAACGATGGCACGGCCAATGCGTTCGGCCACCGGGAACATGCCCGGCTTCCAGCCGAGTTCGCGATAGAGCTTGAACAGGTGGATCGGCGGATAGTGCACGCCCGCGCCGATGCCCAGCGCCTTCAGGCCAGCCATGAACCCGGCGCGATCGACCTTCAGTCGGTCCAGCGGCAGCACGATCTGGAACATGTGCCAGTTGGTATTCGTAAAGTTCTCCACCGGCAGCTCGACGCCGAACGACTCGATGTCGGCTGCGCGCATGCCGGCAAAGTAGCGGCGGGCTAGCGCAGCGCGGCGTGCAGTGACGGCTTCCAACTGAGCGAACTGGCCCAGGCCGATGGCGGCATTCACGTCCGTCAGGTTGAACTTGCCGCCCACCAGATCGACTTCCATGCCGTCAAAGCCGGTGCGCACGACGCCTTGCAGGCGATACTTTTCGGCCAGCACGGCTTCTTCGGGCGTGTTGAGCACCAGCGCACCGCCTTCGATGGTGGTGATGTTCTTGTTGGCCTGGAAGCTGAAGCTGACCAGGTCGCCGATCTGTCCGATGCGCTTGTCGCCCCAGCGCGAACCAATGGCCTGTGCAGCGTCTTCCACCACGCGCAGCTTATGGCGGCGCGCGATGTCGTACAGACGATCCATATCCACGGGCAGCCCAGACAGATACACCGGAATGATCGCCTTGGTACGCGGCGTGATGGCGGCCTCGACCTTGTCCAAGTCGATGTTGCGCGTCACGGGGTCGATGTCGACGAAGACGGGCTTGGCACCGACCGTCAGCACCACGTTGGACGTGGCGACCCACGAGATCGGCGTGGTAATTACCTCGTCGCCGGGGCCGATGCCCGCGATGCGCAGCGCGACTTCCATCGTGGCCGTGCCATTGGCGAATGTGCGCACGATGCGGCCGCCGAAGTATTCCGACAGCGCGGCTTCGAATGCGGCAACCTTGGGGCCCGAGGTGATCCAGCCCGAGCGCAGCACATCGGCCACGGCGGCGATGGTCGCCTCGTCAATGGTCGGGCGTACAAAGGGCAGGAACGGCAGCTCGGCAGTGGCGGTGGTTTGCGTCATGACTTGAGTAGGGTTGGGTGCTGGGCGCGCGCAGATCGGCTCACGAGCGAGCCAGCACAAGCACGCCGACGAGGATGATTGCGATGCCGATCAGGCGCTGCACCGACAGCACTTCGCCAAACAGATACCACGCCAGGAAGGCGTTGACTACGTAGCCCAGCGAGAGCATCGGATACGCGATGGTCACATCCACGCGCGACAGCCCGAGAATCCACACCACCACCGAGATGACGTAGCACGACAGGCCGCCAATGATGGGCCACTGCGTTGCAAGCTTGATGCCGATCGGCAGGATGTTGTCGGCCGAAAACGCAAAGCGGCCGATATTGTTGACGCCCGCCTTGAGTAGCAGTTGAGCGCAGGCATTGAGCATGACGCCTGTCAGGATCAGCCCGAAAGTGACCAGATTCATGTGTTCTTTTGATGTTTTGCAGACTGCGGCGGTTTCCCCGTGCGGATGTTCTCAATCCCGCCGTCGGGGCGCATGTTACGACAATTCCGCTTGCGCGCCCCTTTCGAGAATCCGTGGCGGTAAAACCTAGTTGCGCCGGACAATCACGCGGCGGGCATCGCGGGCGATCACGATCATCGGTACGCTCTGGGCTGTCAGCCGGTCATAGGTGCCCGGTCCCATCATGGCGACAGCCTGGCCGCCGGCTTTCCAGCGGGCCACGAACGCTTCGGTGGTCGGAACCCATTTGGCCGGCTCCTGTTCGACGCCAAAGGCCAATTCGTCGGGTTCCTGCACCATGATGGTGGCCCTGCCGAGGTAAAACGGCATTGTATGGTCCAGACGCTCCACCGCATAGAACGGAACGTCTGGCTTGAGCCACGCCTTGACGGCCGGCACGAGATCGATACCCGACATGGAGCGCCCAAATGCCTCGTGACCGAGCATCGCCGCTGTAAAGGTAAGGAACCAAGCGCACGCAAATGCAGCCACGCTTTCAAAGCGCCTGTCCGCCAGGCGAAGCGCGAGCCACGTCAACCCGGCTCCCGCCACGAACGCCACAACCAGGAACATCGCAAACCTAGAAAACACTGCGTTCGGGTACATCTCCGACGACATGGTTGCCACGTAACCGCTGGCCGCAAGGCCAACCAGTGCCAGCGCCAGGAAGGCCTTGAGTTGCCAGCGCCATGCGGGCTCGCTGGTGTGCTCGAGCACCAAGGCCGCCAGAATCGCCAGCGCGGGAATGATCGGGAAGATGTAACCCGGCAGCTTCGAGTCCGAAATGCTGAAAAACGCGAAGATCAGGACGGCCCACAGGCCGAGCACCAGCGTCGGGCGGAAGCCGTTACTCGCGGTTTCGGCGCGCGCCATGGTCAGGCGCGCGGCGCCGGGCAATTGTGCCAGCCAAGGCAGGAAACCGGCGACCAGCAGAGGAACGAAATACCAGAGCGGCGCGTTGCGGTTGTGCACGGTCGACGTGAAGCGCTGGAAGTGCTCGTGCACGAAGAAGAACCAGGCGAATTCGGGGTTGCGCATCGAGATCAACACAAACCACGGCGCGCCCACGGCAAAGAAGACGATCAGTCCGGTCAGAAGATGCAATCGTTTCCACAGGGCCCAGTCGCGCGCGATCAGCGTGTAGACCACGAGCACAAAGCCTGGCAGCACCACGCCGATCAGGCCCTTGCTCAGCACCGCGAGCGCCATCGACGCCCAGCAGGCCCACATCCAGCCGCGTTGTTGAGCGCGTGTGGCATCCGGATGCTGGGCGAGCAGCAGCGCACCCAGCGCCATCGTCATGCAGCCGGCCACGCCCATGTCGAGCGAATTGAAGTGCGAACCGACGTTCCACAGGGGCGCGCTCACGAGCACCAGCCCGCTGATGATCGCCGTCCGCTTGCCCCACCAGCGCGCCGCCGCCAGCATCGTGAACACAATACCGACGATGCCGGAAAGCGCGGTGAACAGGCGCGCCTGCCAGTCGCCGATGCCGAACAGCGTATAGGCGAGTGCGGTGCCCCACATCTGCAGCGGCGGCTTTTCGAAATACTTCAGGGCGTTGTAGCGGATGGTTACCCAGTCGCCGGAGACGAACATCTCGCGCGCGATTTCGGCGTAGCGGCCTTCGTCGGTGGGAATCAGGTGCCGATAGCCCAGCGTACCGAGCCAGACAGCGAGCAACGCAGCAGCCAGCAGCCACAGGGAGGCATTGCGCCAGGGTAGGGAGGGCGCTTGAGCGGTGCGGTCGATCGGCATGCGGTCAGGCACGCTCGATCAGCAGGGCGGCGGCCACCTTGCGGCCTTCCAGCATCAGGATGTTGTACGTGCGACCGGCCGCCTGCAGGTCCATGGCGTCTACGCCGATGCGCTTTTCGGTGAGCGGCACCGTCAGCCGCGGGTGCGGGAAGCGCAGCTTGTTGCCAGTTCCGAAGATCACCACTTCGGCGCCCAGTTCGAGCAGGCGGGCGAAATGCTCGGACGTCAGGTCTTCAAATCGCGACACATCCCACGGCACCACGGCGCCTTCAGGCATTACCAGCACGGAGTGCTCGTAGCGCATCTTGTTGATTTCGATATAGCCGTCGCCATAGCCGGTAACGGTATTGAGAATGGTCGACGAATCGGATGAATGGAGCTTCAAGGCGGGAATCCTATCGGGCGCGATGACCGCGGCACACAAGGCAGCATGCGGACAAAGGCGCTAGGTTTCAGACTTCCGGGCCGCTTTCGCTGCGTTGCAAAAATGCGCGCCTAAGTCTGTCATAATGGGCTAAATTATATCTTTTTCTCTCCTTCGCCCGCCGCGCCATAAGCGATGTCCGGCAAGGAACAAGCGCAGCGGCGCCTGCCGCTGTGTGGCGTTACCGTCGCCGCTTTGCTGCGCCACAGAATGCCCCGTAGTTCAAGCCCGTTCAACGTCGCCAATCGCCGCCTTGCCCGTGAAAACGATCCAGAAATCCGCCAAGCTCAACAACGTCTGCTATGACATTCGCGGCCCAGTGCTCGAGAAGGCCAAGCAGATGGAAGAAGACGGCCACAAGATCATCAAGCTGAATATCGGCAACCTTGCCCCATTCGGTTTCGATGCCCCGGAAGAGATCCAGCTGGATATGATCCGTAACCTGCCCAATTCGGCCGGCTATTCGGATTCCAAGGGCATCTTCGCGGCGCGCAAGGCGGTGATGCACTACACGCAGGAACAGGGCATCAAGAACGTCACGCTGGACGACATCTATCTGGGCAATGGCGCGTCCGAGCTGATTTCGCTGGCCACCAACGCGCTGCTCGATGCCGGCGACGAGCTGCTGCTGCCGGCTCCCGACTACCCGCTGTGGACCGCCGTAACCAGCCTCTCGGGCGGCACGCCGGTGCACTACACGTGCGACGAAGCCAACGGCTGGATGCCGGACCTGGACGACATCCGCGCCAAGATCACGCCCAACACCAAGGGCATCGTCGTCATCAACCCGAACAACCCGACCGGCGCATTGTATTCAGACGAGCTGCTGCTGGGCATCGTCGCCATTGCGCGGGAGCACGGCCTGGTGATCTTCGCCGATGAGGTGTACGACAAGGTTCTGTTCGACGACAACAAGCACACCGCGATCGGTTCGCTGTCGGAAGACGTGCTGACGGTGACGTTCAACAGCCTCTCGAAGAGCTACCGCTCGTGCGGTTACCGCGCAGGCTGGATGGTCGTGTCCGGCGACAAGCGCCCCGCCAAGGACTACATCGAGGGCCTGAACATGCTGTCGTCCATGCGCCTGTGCGCCAACGTGCCGGGGCAGTGGGCCATTCAGACTGCGTTGGGCGGCTATCAAAGCATTAAAGACCTGGTAGCACCGGGCGGCCGCATGCGCCGTCAGCGCGACCTGGCGCACGAACTGATCACGGCGATCCCGGGCGTGACCTGCGTGAAGCCCAAGGCTGCGCTGTATATGTTCCCGCGCCTGGACCCGGCGGTGTACCCGATCGAAGACGATCAGACCTTCATCCGCCAACTGCTGGAAGAAGAACGTGTGCTGCTGGTGCAGGGCACAGGCTTCAACTGGCACTCGCCGGATCACTTCCGCATCGTCTTCCTGCCCCACGAAGACGACCTTCGCGAAGCGATCGGCCGAATTTCGCGCTTCCTGGAGCGGTACCGTCAGCGTCACGGTACTGGCATCCGGGCCGCATAACATCGGTCTTCCGCCAGATCAGTAATTGCGGGGCAGACCGAGGTGTCTGCCCTGTGTTTTTTTGCCTTTCGCTTTTTCGTTTCTTTACGACACGTCTCATGAATCCCATCAAGATCGGCCTGCTCGGGCTCGGTACCGTCGGTGGCGGTACCCTCAAGGTTCTGCAACGGAACCAGGAAGAAATCCGCCGTCGCGCGGGTCGCGGCATTGAAGTCGCCATGATTGCCGTGCGCAATCTCGACCGGGCCCGTGCCATCGTGCAGGAAGCCGGTGCGACCGTGCCGGTGGTGAACGACCCGTTTGCGATTGTGGATTCGCCCGAGATCGATATCGTCGTGGAGCTGATCGGCGGCTATGACCTGACGCGCGAGCTGGTGCTGCGCGCCATCGCCAACGGCAAGCACGTTGTCACCGCCAACAAGGCGCTGCTGGCCGTGCATGGCAACGAAATCTTCAAGGCCGCGCAGGACAAGGGCGTGATGGTGGCATTCGAAGCCGCCGTGGCCGGTGGCATCCCCATCATCAAGGCGCTGCGCGAAGGTCTGACGGCCAACCGCATCGAGTGGATCGCGGGCATCATCAACGGCACCACGAATTTCATCCTGTCCGAGATGCGTGACAAGGGTCTGGATTTCGATACGGTGCTCAAGGAAGCCCAGCGCCTGGGCTACGCTGAAGCCGATCCGACGTTCGACATCGAAGGTTTTGACGCCGCGCACAAGCTCACGCTCATGAGCGCCATCGCCTTTGGCGTGCCGGTGCAGTTCGAGCGCGCATATGTGGAAGGCATCACCAAGCTGGAAGCCGTCGACATCCGCTACGCCGAAGAACTGGGCTACCGCATCAAGCTGCTGGGCATCACGCGCCGTGTCGAGGCGGGCATCGAGCTGCGCGTGCATCCGACGCTGGTGCCGACCAAGCGCCTGATCGCCAACGTCGAAGGCGCGATGAATGCCGTGGTCGTCAACGGCGATGCCGTGGGCCCGACGCTGTACTACGGCAAGGGTGCCGGTGCTGAGCCGACCGCTTCGGCCGTGGTCGCCGATCTGGTGGACGTGACGCGCCTGCATACGGCTGACCCCGAGCACCGCGTGCCGCATCTGGCGTTCCAGCCGGACGCGCTGTCCGACACGCCGGTACTGCCGATCGACGAAGTGCGTTCGAGTTACTACCTGCGCATGCGCGTGGCGGATGAAACCGGCGTGCTGGCCGACATCACGCGCATCCTGGCCGAGGGCGGCATCTCCATCGACGCGATGCTGCAGAAGGAATCGCGCGAAGGCGAGCCGCAGACCGACATCATCATGCTGTCGCATGTGACGGTGGAAAAACGCGTGAACGCCGCCATCGCCGCCATCGAAGCGTTGCCGACCGTGCTGTCGAAGGTCACGCGCATCCGCATGGAAGAACTGAACTAAGCGCAGGACATGAGCATGCAATACCGATCGACCCGCGGCCACGCAGAGCCGCAAAGCTTCTCCCGCATCCTGCTGGGCGGCCTGGCGCCGGACGGTGGCCTGTACCTGCCTGAGCAATACCCGCAAGTCAGCGTTGATGAACTGACCCGCTGGCGCGACCTGCCGTACGCCGACCTCGCGTTCGAAATCCTGCGCAAGTTCGCCACCGACATTCCCGAGGATGACCTGCGCGCACTCACCCGCCGCACCTACACGCCTGAGGTCTACAGCAACGCGCGCGCCGGCGACAATACCGCCGACATCACGCCGCTGCACAAGCTGGGCGAGGAGGGCGGCACGTCGCTGTCGCTGCTGTGCCTGTCCAACGGCCCGACGCTGGCCTTCAAGGACATGGCGATGCAGCTGCTGGGCAACCTGTTCGAATACGCGCTCGACCGTGAACACGCCGAGCTGAACATCCTCGGCGCCACCTCCGGCGATACGGGCAGCGCAGCCGAATACGCGATGCGCGGCAAGCGCGGCGTGCGCGTGTTCATGCTGAGCCCGCACCGCAAGATGAGCGCGTTCCAGACCGCGCAGATGTTCAGCCTGCAAGACAAGAACATCTTCAATATCGCCATCGAAGGCGTGTTCGACGACGCGCAGGACATCGTCAAGGCGGTGTCGAACGATCTCGAATACAAGGCACGCCAGAAGATCGGCACGGTCAACTCGATCAACTGGGCGCGCGTCGTCGCCCAGGTCGTCTACTACTTCAAGGGCTACCTGCTGGCTGCCCCCAAGATTGGCGATAAGGTCTCGTTCTGCGTGCCGTCGGGCAATTTCGGCAATGTTTGCGCGGGCCACATCGCACGCATGATGGGTTTGCCGATCGACAAGCTGGTTGTGGCCACCAACGAGAACGACGTGCTCGACGAATTCTTCCGCACCGGCACGTACCGCGTGCGTTCGGCTGCCCAGACGTACCACACGTCCAGCCCCAGCATGGACATCAGCAAGGCGTCGAACTTCGAGCGCTTCGTGTTCGACCTGTTGGATCGTGATCCGGCGCGCCTCGCGCAACTCTTCCGCGACGTGGACGAAAAGGGCGGCTTTTCGATGACGGGCAAGCCGGAGTTCGACCGCATCGCCGAGTTCGGCTTTGTCTCGGGCCGCAGCTCGCACGAAGACCGCGTCGATACGATCCGCGATGTGTTTGCCACCTACGGCACCATGATCGACACCCACACTGCCGATGGCGTGAAAGTGGCGCGCGAGAACCTGACGCCGGGCGTGCCGATGGTGGTGCTGGAAACGGCGCTGCCGGCCAAATTTGGCGACACCATTCGCGAAGCGCTGGACCGCGAGCCGGAACGTCCGGCTGGCTACGCCGATATCGAATCGCTGCCGCAGCGCTTCGAAGTCATGCCGGCAGACGCTGACCGCATCAAGGTCTATATCGCCCAGCACACCGGTCTTTAAAGCGATGAAAGCAGTGCCGGATGACGTGGCCGGAGCAGCGTTCGCGCGCTGCCTGCACGACATCCGCGCCTGCCGCGAGTGCAAGGGCGCATTGGCGCACGAGCCTCGCCCGGTGGTCGTGGCGGACCGCCGCGCCCGTGTCCTGATCATCGGACAGGCGCCCGGCCGCATCGTCCACGAAACCGGTATTCCCTGGAACGACCGTTCTGGGGACCGCCTGCGCCAGTGGCTGCAGATCTCATACGACGATTTTTATGCCGACCGGCGCATCGCCGTGGTGCCGATGGGTTTTTGCTTCCCGGGCACCGGTGCGAATGGCGACTTGCCGCCCCGCCCGGAATGTGCACCCAGATGGCACCGGCCCCTGCTGACGGCGATGCCCGACGTGAAACTCGCGCTGCTGGTGGGCACGTATGCCCAGCGCAACTACCTCGACGTGCCGCGCGACTGGTCGCTGACCGACGTGGTGCGCAACGGCCCCGTGCAGGACGCCGACGGGCGTGTGCTGTTCCCACTGCCGCATCCGAGCCCGCGCAATCTGGCCTGGTTCAAACACAATCCGTGGTTTGATGCGCACATCGTGCCGGCACTGCGGGCCGCGCTGGCCGACGCATTCGCTTGATACGCCTGGGCTGATGCATGGCATCGGCCTGGAACCGATACAATCGAAACCTCCCTTTCGATTCCGCTTTCCGATTCCCGCATGTCCGCCAACGATGCTCCCGCCGTCAAACCGTCCTTGTTGACGCTCGATGCGGCGCTGTCGCAACTGCTTGCCGCAGTGCGCGCTTTGCACGAGACCGAAACCGTGTCGACGTTGCACGCCAACGGGCGCGTGCTCGCGCAGGCCGTGCGCAGCAGCTTGAACGTGCCGCCTGCCGACAACACGCAGATGGACGGTTACGCCGTGCGCGCCGCCGACATCACCGCGCCGGGTGCCCGCCTGAAGGTGGCGCAGCGCATTCCCGCGGGCCACGTCGGCCAACGGCTGAATCCGGGCGAGGCGGCGCGTATCTTTACCGGCGCGCTGATCCCGCCAGGCGCCGACGCGGTCGTCATGCAGGAGCAATGCAAGGCTGACCCCGAAACGGGCACCGTGGTCATCGACCACGTGCCAGAAGCCGGCGAATGGATCCGCCGCGCCGGCGAGGACATCGCCGACGGCGCCGAGATCCTGCCGCGCGGCACGCGCCTTGGCCCGCAGCAACTTGGCCTGGCGGCTTCGGTCGGCTGCGCCAACCTGCACGTGGTACGCCGTCCGCGTGTGGCCGTGTTCTTTACCGGCGACGAACTTGCCATGCCCGGCGAGCCGCTCAAGCCCGGCGCCATCTACAACTCCAATCGCTTCACGCTGCGCGCGCTGCTGGAAAACCTCGGCTGCGACATCACCGATTTCGGCATCGTGCCCGACACGCTGCAGGCCACGCGCGACACGCTGCGCGAAGCGGCCGAGGAGCACGACCTCATCATCACCTCCGGGGGCGTGTCGGTGGGCGAAGAAGACCACATCAAGCCCGCCGTGGAAGCTGAAGGGCGCCTGAACCTATGGCAGATCGCCATCAAGCCGGGCAAGCCGCTGGCCTTTGGCGAGGTGCGCCGCCCCGAAGGCATGGTGGGCGGCCCCACCGCATTTTTCATTGGGCTGCCGGGCAACCCGGTGTCGAGCTTCGTCACCTTCCTGCTGTTCGTGCGGCCGTTCATCCTGCGCCTGCAGGGCGTGGCCGATGTGGCCACGAAACGCATCCCGATGCGCGCCGACTTTGCGCTGCCCAAGGGCGATCGCCGCAACGAGTTCCTGCGTGCGCGCATCAACGCCAACGGTGGGCTGGACCTGTTCCCGAATCAAAGCTCGGGCGTGCTGACCTCCACCGTGTGGGGTGATGGCCTGATCGACAACCCGCCCAACCAGCCGATCGCGCAGGGCGATGTTGTCAGCTTCCTGCCGTTTGCAGCCCTGGTGTAAGGAGCGATGGCCATGCAGATCGAGCTTCGTTTCTTTGCCAGCGTGCGTGAACAGCTGGGAACCTCGCAGGAGCGGGTGGTTGTGCCGGAAGCGGTGCGCACCGTGGGCGATGTGCGCCGCTGGCTCGCGCAGCGGGGTCCGGTCTGGGGCGAAACGCTGGCCGAAGGCCGTGCGCTGCGCATGGCGGTGGACCACCAGATCGTACCGGCCGATACCGCCGTGCACGACGGCTGCGAAGTCGCCTTCTTCCCGCCCGTGACCGGCGGCTGAGCGCAGGAGACCGACCATGTCCGTCCGCGTGCAGGAAGCCGACTTTGACCTCGGCGCCGAGATTGCAGCGCTCCGTGCCGGCCGCCCGAACATTGGCGCGGTGGCCAGCTTCATCGGCACGGTGCGAGATATCAACGACGGCACAGGTGTGTCGGAGATGGAGCTGGAGCACTATCCCGGCATGACCGAAAAGGCGCTCGCCGATATTGTGAGCGCGGCCATGCAGCGCTGGGAGCTGATCGACGCGCTTGTCATCCACCGCGTTGGCAAGCTCAAGCCGCAAGACCAGATCGTGCTGGTGGCGGTCGCGTCCAAGCACCGCGGCGAGTCCTTTGCCGCGTGCGAATTCATCATGGATTACCTCAAGAGCGAGGCGCCGTTCTGGAAGAAGGAACAGACGCCCGAAGGCGCGCGCTGGGTTGATGCGCGTGTCACCGACGACAAGGCGCTCGCCCGCTGGGGCATTGCCACCTCCAACGGCGCGGCGAGCACGGCCAATCAGCCCGGCGCATCGGCGCAACCCAACGACTACGAATAACAAGGACGCGACCGCATGAGCGGAATGGGCTTTCTGGCAGTTGGGGTGGGTGCTGCGCTGGGAGCCTGGTTGCGCTGGGCGCTCGCCATCTTGTTGAACGCCGTCAATCCGGCCTTGCCGTATGGCACGCTGGCAGCCAATCTGGTGGGGGGCTACCTGATCGGCGTTGCGGTGGGTTTTTTCGATACGCATGCTGGGCTGCCACCGGAATGGCGTTTGCTGGTCATCACCGGTTTTCTGGGCGGGCTCACCACCTTCTCGACGTTTTCCGGCGAGGTTGTCGCCAACATCCTGGCCGGCGACCACGTGATGGGCGTGCTGCACATCGTGGCGCATCTGGGCGGCTCGCTGTTTCTCACCATGCTGGGTTTCTGGACGGTGCGCACGTTCAGTTGATGGCAAGGCCGATCGCGCGAGTTGAGTTGTAAATGAGAAGTTTGATTCACATACTGGTAGTGCCTGCGGTGGCGTAGGGACGTGCAGTATCGAGGGCCGCCGTGGGTTGCTTTGTGTTGTTCCATCCATAACGAGAAGGAGACGCAATGAAACCAACCCGAACGGCGCGCCTGCGAAGGCACGTCTCGCCAAGCAACCTCATCGCTCTCGGAGCCGTGCTGCTGGCCGGCTGCGGCGTGTTGAGCGCCTGCGGCGGCAGCAATGACGGCAACAACGTGCCGGGCAATACCAAGCCCGCCTTTGCCGGCAAGGTGACTATCAACCGGTACGACGGCATATCAGACGACCTGCTGACCGCCGGCCTGGGCGCAAGCGGCCTGGCTTCGGCCACTGCGCCCGCCATCGCCAACCCAGCGGCGCCCACCGCCGCCGAACTGCGCCGCCTGGCCATCTATGCCAACTACCGCGCGCTGGTCGACACGGCAGGCAAGGGCGGCTACGGCACGCTCTACGGCCCGAACCTCGATGCCAGCGGCAACGTCACGCAGGGCTCCGGCATGATCGCCGGCACCGAATACGTGACGTACTCCGACGACGGCACTGGCCAGCAGAATGTCGTGCTGCTCGTGCAGATTCCCGACAGCTTCGACGTCAACAACCCCTGCATCATCACCGCCACCTCGTCGGGCTCGCGCGGCATCTATGGCGCGATTTCCACCGGCGAGTGGGGCCTCAAGCGCAAGTGCGCCGTTGCTTATACCGACAAGGGCACCGGCGCCGGGCCGCACGACCTGGCTACGGACACCGTCGCCCTGCAGGACGGCACGCGCACCACGCGCAGCGCAGCCGGGTCGAACGCGCACTTTGCTGCGCCGCTCACCAGCAGCCAGTTGGCTGCCTTCAATGCGGCCACGCCGAACCGGCTGGCGTTCAAGCATGCGCATTCGCAGCGCAACCCAGAGAAGGATTGGGGCTTGTTCACGCTGCAGGCCGTGCAGTTCGCGTTCTGGGCGATCAACGACAAGATCGCTGGGACGAGCGGTGCGCTGGTCGGCAGCGCACTGCCGGTCCGTCCGGACAACACCATCGTCATCGCGTCGAGCATCTCCAACGGCGGCGGGGCGGCCATCGCGGCGGCAGAGCAGGACACCGGCGGGTGGATCGACGGGGTGGCCGTCGGCGAGCCCGGCCTGAACCTGCCGCCCAACACCGGTGTGCAGGTCGTGCGCGGCGGCACCACGCTGCCGACGACTGGCAAACCGCTGTTCGACTACGTGAGCTATGCCAATGTATTCCGGCTGTGCGCGGCGTCGTCTGCGAGCGTTGCCACCGCACCCGCGCAGGCGTTCTTTACGAGCCTCACGACGTTCCCGGCAGGCGTGCAGGCCAATCGCTGCGCCGCGCTCAAGGCGGCTGGGCTGCTGACGTCCACCACGGCGGCTGCCCAGGCCGACGAAGCGCTGCAGAAGATGCGCACCTACGGCTGGGAACCGGAGTCGGACCTGGTGCATGCGTCGATGTCGTTCTACGAGATCGACCCATCGGTGTCGACCACATTTGGCAACGCGCTTTCTCGCGCCAGCGTGACCGACAACCTGTGCGGGCTGAGTTTCGCGGCAACCGACGCGTCGTTCCATCCGACGGCGGTGAACGCCACGGCGCTCGCGCAGATGGCGGCGGTTGGCAACGGCATTCCGCCCACCTCCGGCGTGCAACTCGTCAACAACAACGCCCAGGGCGGCCCGACGCGCAGCAACCAATCGGTCGACTCCACCGGCACGCAGGCCGCCAACCTCGATGGCGCGCTGTGCCTGCGCAACCTGTTGACGGGCGCCGATGCCGCTTCGCAATCGCTGCAGACCGGCATCAGCCAGACGCTGCGCACCGGCAACCTGCAGGGCAAGCCGGCGTTGATCGTGCAGGGCCGCAACGACGCGCTGCTGCCGGTCAACCATGGTTCGCGGCCGTACCTGGGGCTGAACGCCAGGGTGGAGGGCGGCTCGAGCAAGCTGTCGTATATCGAGGTGATGAACGCGCAGCATTTCGATGGCTTCATCGACCTCGTGCCTGGTTACGACACGCTCTTCGTGCCGCTGGTGCTGTATGAGCAGCGCGCGCTGGACGCCATGTACGCCAACCTGAAGAATGGCACGCCGCTGCCGCCTTCACAGGTGGTGCGCACCACTGCGCGCGGTGGTACGCCCGGTGCTGCACCGGCCATCAACGCGGCCAACGTGCCGAACTTCACGAGCACACCGGCCGCGGGCGACCGCATCTCGGTGACTGTGTCGGGCGGCGTTGCGACGGTATCGGTGCCCAACTGATGCGATAGCCAGGACGGTATTGACGCACTTGGGACGGCGGCGTGGCCTGCAGGCGCGCCGCCGTTTGTTCTGGCGCAAATCTGCGTCAAAACTCGCGTTTCCATGCTTGAAATGCCACCGAAGCTCCCTATCTTTCGGAGCAGTGAAACATTTTCCGCAAGGGGTTTTTAATGCGTTTGGACAAATTGACCACCCGCTTCCAGGAAGCGCTGGCCGACGCGCAGAGCCTGGCGCTGGGCAACGACAATCCGTACATCGAACCCGTCCACCTGTTGCTGGCCATGCTGCGCCAGCCGGATGGGGCCACCAAGAACCTGCTGGCCCGTGCGGGCGTCAATACCGGCGCCCTCGACACGGCGCTGGACCGTGCCATCAAGCATCTGCCGCAGGTGCAGGGTGGCGAACAGGTGCAGGTCGGCCGTGATCTGGGCAACCTGCTGCAGCAAACCGAGAAGGAAGGCATCAAGCGCGGCGACCAGTTCATCGCCAGCGAGCTGTTCCTGCTGGCCGCCGCTGACGACAAGGGCGAGGCCGGCCGCATTGCGCGCGAGCACGGCCTGTCGCGCAAGCCGCTCGAAGCCGCCATCGACGCCGTGCGCGGCGGCCAGACCGTCGGCAGCGCCGAGGCCGAAAGCCAGCGCGAAGCGCTCAAGAAGTACACCATCGACCTGACCGAAATGGCCCGGATCGGCAAGCTGGACCCCGTCATCGGCCGCGATGATGAGATCCGCCGTGCCATCCAGATCCTGCAGCGCCGCACCAAGAACAACCCGGTGCTGATCGGCGAGCCGGGCGTGGGCAAGACGGCCATCGTCGAAGGCCTGGCGCAGCGCATCATCAACGGCGAGGTGCCTGAAAGCCTGAAGAACAAGCGCGTGCTGGTGCTTGACATGGCAGGCCTGCTGGCCGGTGCCAAGTACCGCGGCGAGTTCGAGGAACGCCTGAAGGCGGTGCTCAACGACATCGCCAAGGAAGAGGGCCAGACCATTCTCTTCATCGACGAAATCCACACCATGGTGGGCGCGGGCAAGGCCGAAGGCGCGATGGATGCCGGCAACATGCTCAAGCCGGCGCTTGCGCGCGGCGAGCTGCATTGCATCGGCGCGACCACGCTGGATGAATACCGCAAGTACATCGAGAAAGACGCCGCGCTGGAGCGCCGCTTCCAGAAGGTGCTCGTGGGCGAGCCGAGCGTGGAGGCCACCATCGCCATCCTGCGCGGCCTGCAGGAGAAGTACGAACTGCACCACGGCGTGGAGATCACCGACCCGGCGATCGTGGCCGCGGCTGAACTCAGCCACCGCTACATCACCGACCGCTTCCTGCCGGACAAGGCCATCGACCTGATCGACGAAGCTGCGGCGCGCATCAAGATGGAAATCGACTCGAAACCCGAGGCGATGGACAAGCTCGACCGCCGCCTGATCCAGCTCAAGATCGAGCGCGAAGCCGTCAAGAAGGAAACCGACGAAGCCTCGCAGAAGCGCCTGGAGCTGATCGAGCAGGAGATCGAGCGCCTGCAGAAGGAATACGCCGATCTGGACGAAATCTGGAAGGCCGAGAAGGGTGCCGCGCAAGGTGCGGCTGCGCTCAAGGAAGAGATCGAGAAGATCAAGCTGGAGATCACCAAGCTGCAGCGCGAAGGCAAGCTGGAGAAGGTGGCCGAACTGCAATACGGCAAGCTGCCCGAGCTGGAAGGCAAGCTGAAGGCCGCCACCGCCGCCGAGTCTGCCGGCCAGAAGCAGCCGAACAAGCTGCTGCGCACGCAGGTGGGTGCCGAAGAGATTGCCGAAGTCGTCAGCCGCGCCACGGGCATCCCCGTGGCAAAGATGATGACCGGCGAGCGCGAGAAGCTGCTGAAGATGGAAGACCGCCTGCACGAGCGCGTGGTCGGCCAGGACGAGGCCGTGCGTTTGGTGTCGGATGCCATCCGCCGTTCACGCGCCGGCATTGCGGACGAGAACAAGCCCTATGGCTCGTTCCTGTTCCTGGGTCCGACGGGCGTCGGCAAGACCGAGCTGTGCAAGGCGCTGGCCGGCTTCCTGTTCGATTCGGAAGAGCACCTCATCCGCATCGACATGAGCGAGTTCATGGAGAAGCATTCCGTGAGCCGCCTGATTGGCGCGCCGCCGGGCTATGTCGGCTACGAGGAAGGTGGTTACCTGACCGAAGCCGTGCGTCGCAAGCCGTACAGCGTGGTGCTGCTCGATGAAGTGGAGAAGGCGCACCCGGACGTCTTCAACGTGCTGCTGCAAGTGCTGGACGATGGTCGCCTGACCGACGGCCAGGGCCGCACGGTGGACTTCAAGAACACGGTGATCGTGATGACGTCGAACCTCGGCTCGCAGCTCATCCAGCAGATGGCGACCGAACCGGCGGACGTGATCAAGGGTGCCGTGTGGCAGGAAGTGAAGACGCATTTCCGCCCCGAGTTCCTGAACCGGATCGACGAGGTGGTGGTGTTCCACGCGCTGGACCAACGCAACATCGAATCGATCGCGCGGATCCAGCTCAAGCGCTTGTCGGCACGCCTGGCGCACATGGACCTGGCGCTGGAAATCAGCGACGAAGCGGTGGCCAAGCTGGCCTCTGCGGGTTACGACCCGGTGTTTGGGGCACGGCCGTTGAAGCGGGCGATCCAGCAGCAGATTGAGAATCCGGTGGCGCGGATGATCCTGGAGGGCAAGTTCGCGCCTAAGGATGTGGTGCCGGTGGATTATCGGGACGGGCAGTTCTCGTTTGAGAGGGTTGTGCATTAAGGCTGTTGCTGGGCTTCAAAGAACCGCTCTGGTTTTTCCAGAGCGGTTTTTTTTTGTTCTGTTTTTTTGTTGGTGGTGCATCTCTTGTTTCACCCCCTGCCGGGCCCGGAGGGTACGAGACAAGGGATGGACCATCATAGTTTTCCTTCAGCCACGAGCCTCACCGACCTATATGCAAAAAACGATGAACATTCCCTGAAACCGTTCGTTCCCCGTACAAGACCCGCTCGGTAGTCTTGCTCCTATTCCAAATCCATCAGAGATCAGAAACGGAGCTGCAAGATGATTCGCAAGTTTGTTTTCAACACGCTTGTACGTGCTACAGCGGCTGCCATCGTGGCGGGGGGAACCGTGGGTGCGCATGCGGCGACGACACTGCTGAATGTGTCGTACGACCCGACGCGCGAGTTGTATAAGGAAATCAACACCGAATTCGCCAAGAAGTGGAAGGCCGAAACGGGTGAGGACATCACCCTGCGCGCTTCGCATGGCGGTTCGGGCAAGCAGGCGCGCTCCGTGATCGACGGGCTGGATGCCGATGTGGTGACGCTGGCGCTCGGCTATGACATCGACGCGATCGCCGAGAAAGGCCTGACCGGCAAGGACTGGCAGAAGCGCCTGCCGCACAACGCCTCGCCGTACACGTCGACCATCGTTTTCCTGGTGCGCAAGGGCAACCCGAAGGGCATCAAGGACTGGAATGACCTGGTCAAGCCGGGCATCGCCGTCATCACGCCCAACCCGAAGACCTCCGGTGGCGCACGCTGGAATTACCTGGCCGCCTGGGCCTATGCGCTGAAGCAGCCGGGCGGTTCGGATGCCACCGCCAAGGACTTTGTGCAGAAGCTCTACAAGAACGTGCCGGTGCTCGATTCGGGCGCGCGCGGTGCGACCACCACCTTTACCGAGCGTGGTATCGGCGATGTGCTGATCGCGTGGGAAGACGAGGCGCTGCTGGCGGCGCGCGTGGAAGGCAAGGACAAGTTTGACGTGGTGGTGCCGTCGATTTCCATCCTGGCCGAGCCGCCGGTGGCGGTGGTCGACAAGGTGGCCGACAAGAAGGGCACGCGCAAGGCCGCGGAGGCGTATCTCAAGTTCCTCTACACGCCGCAAGGGCAGGAGATCGGTGCGAAGAACTTCTATCGCCCGACCGATCCGGCCGTGGCCAAGAAGCACGAGAGCGAATTCCCGAAGGTGAAGCTCGTGACCATCGACGACACGTTCGGCGGCTGGCAGAAGGCGCAGAAGACGCACTTTGCCGACGGCGGGCAGTTTGACCAGCTCTATCAACCGGGCAAGTAAGCCCCACACGACGTAACGACATCGGGTGATCCGCATCATGCAAATCCTGACGATTTCCGGCAGCCCTTCGGCGCAATCGCGATCTGCGCGCCTGCTGGGCCACGTGCGTGCGCAGCTCGAACGCGCCGGCGAGCAGGCGGACCACCTGGACCTGCGCAGCCTTCCAGCCGACGCGCTGCTCGGCGCGCAGGTGTCCGACCCCGCCATCGCCGATGCGGTGGCGCGGGTGGAAGCGGCGGGCGTGGTGATTCTTGCCACGCCGGTCTACAAGGCGGCCTACAGCGGGCTGCTCAAGACGTTTCTCGATCTGCTGCCGCAGAGCGGGCTGCGCGACAAGGTCGTGCTGCCGATTGCCACTGGCGGCAGCCTGGCCCATACGCTGGCGATCGATTACGCGCTGCGCCCCGTGCTGACGGCGCTGGCGGCGCGCTCGATCCTGCCCGGCATCTTTGCAGTCGACTCGCAGATCGTCGTGGCGGATGACGGCGTGACCGTCGACCCATCGCTGCAGCAGCGCCTGGATGACGGCGTGGAGCGCGTGCATCAGGCACTGGCGCTGGCACGGCATCCGGCCGTGGCGCAGGTCATCGTTTCGAGCCGCAGCGCGGTGCGTGCCACGTTCCAGGCCGCCGACGAAGAACGAATGCGATGTCTGGCGTGATGCGCTGAACGCGCCGCCGTATACACACGCTCTCTGGATTTTTCCGTTGTTGTCACGCCGCGCGGCCGCTGCGCGCGGATCGTGCCGTCCATACACCCCGCATCGACCGGACTTGCCATGAAAACCCACTCGCCCCTGCGCAGGACTTTGACCATTGCCGCCACGCTGCTCGCCACGCTCGGCGCGCCCGCCGCATTTGCCAACAGCGATGCGCCGCCCCCGACCGCTGCCAAGCAACTGCGCATCGGCTATCAGAAATACGGCACGCTGACGGTGCTCAAGGCACGCGGCACGTTGGAAAAGCGCCTTGCTACCCAGGGCATCGAAGTGAAGTGGACCGAGTTTCCGGCTGGCCCGCAGTTGCTGGAAGGCCTGAACGTGGGCGCCATCGATTTCGGCACCACGGGTGAAGCACCGACAATCTTCGCGCTGGCTGCCGGGGCGCACCTCGTCTATGTCGGCAACCAGCCGCCCGCGCCAGCCGGCGAGGCGATCATCGTGCCGAAGACTTCGCCGCTCAAGAGCGTGGCCGATCTCAAGGGCAAGCGCGTCGCCTTCAACAAGGGCTCCAACGTGCATTACCTGCTGGTGAAGCTGCTGGAAAAGGCCAACGTGCCTTACAGCGATATCCAGCCCGTTTACCTGACGCCCGCCGATGCGCGTGCCGCCTTCGAGCGCGGCGCCATCGATGCCTGGGTGATCTGGGATCCGTTCTTTGCCGCGGCCGAACAGCAGCTGGGCGCGCGCGTGCTGGCCGATGGCACGGGCGTGGTCAACAACTCGCAGTACTTCCTGGCATCGAAGGGCTATGCAGGCGCGCGGCCCGATGTGCTGAACATCGTGCTCGATGAGCTGAAGAAGACCGACACCTGGGCCGCTGCCAACCCGAAGGATGTGACAAACATTCTTGGCCCGCAGCTCGGCCTGGAGCCGGCCGTGGTGGCGCGTTCGGTGTCGCGCATTGCCTATGGCATCCAGCCCGTCGGGCCCGAGGCCCTGGCTGACCAGCAGCGCATTGCCGATACGTTCCACGCGCTCAAGCTGATCCCGCGTCCCGTCAAGGTGGCCGACTCTGCGTGGCAGCCGACGACGCAGCAAGCCGCGCGCTGATCGCCATGATCGTCAACATCCAACGCCGCCGCTTGCTGAGCGCCACCGTGGCGGGCGCATCGCTGGCCACGCTCGGGCCGGTCGCACACGCCGCCAATGCCGCAACCGCCACCCCCGCGGCTGCCGGTCTGCCCAAGGTGACGCCGCCGGCGCAGCTGCGCATTGGTTTCCAGAAGAGCGCAGTCAACCTCGTCATCGTCAAAGAGAACCGGGCGCTGGAGCAGCGCTTTCCGGGTACCAAGATCAGTTGGCTGGAGTTTCCGGCCGGGCCGCAGCAGCTCGAAGCGTTGTCCGCGGGCAGTCTCGACCTCGCCATCACGGGCGATACGCCGCCGGTGTTCGCCCAGGCTGCCGGCAAGGACCTGCGCTACGTGGGCGTGGAGCCGCCCAAGCCGGATAGCTCGGCCATCCTCGTGCAGCAGGATTCGACGCTCAAGACGCTGGCCGACCTGAAGGGCAAGCGCGTGGCCCTGCAGAAGGGTTCGAGCGCGCATTTCCTGATCGTGCGGGGCCTGCAGAAGGGCGGACTGAGCTTTGCCGACATCCAGCCCGTGTACCTGACGCCGGCCGATGCGCGCGCCGCCTTCGAGCGCGGCAGCGTCGACGCCTGGGGCATCTGGGATCCGTATTACGCCGCAACGGAACTCGCGATCAAACCGCGCGTGCTGGCCACCGGGCGCACGCTATCGTCCAACAACTCGTTCTATTTCGCGCCGACGGTCTTTACGGAAAAACACGGCGACACCATCGCCGCAATCTTTGCGGAGCTCTCGCGCGCCGACCGCCTCGTGCAGGAAAACCGCAAGGAAGCCGCGCAGCGCATTGCAGATTTCTCCGGCCTGTCGCTGGCGACGGTGCATCTGTTCCTGTCGCGCCGGCCGCCTTCGCCCGTGCGGCCGGTCACGCCGGAAGCGGTTGCCGAGCAGCAGCGCGTGGCCGATGCATTTCACGGGTTGGGGCTGATTCCGCGCCCGGTCAAGCCGATCGAACTGGTCTGGCACCCGACCCCGGCGCAACTGGCCATTGCCCGCGCTTGAGTTGTTGCATTGATCTGAGAACAACACAGTCCAAGGAGCTGTCATGCAAGTTTTCTGGTTCATCCCGACGCACGGCGACAGCCGCTATCTCGGCACCGCCGAGGGCGCACGCCAAGTCGATCACACCTATCTGCAGCAGGTGGCCGTGGCCGCCGATACGCTCGGCTACGAGGGCGTGCTGATTCCCACCGGCCGCTCGTGCGAAGACCCGTGGGTCGTGGCCGCGAGCCTGATTCCGGTCACGAAGCGCCTGCGTTTCCTGGTGGCGGTGCGCCCCGGGTTGATGGCGCCGACGCTGGCCGCGCGCATGGCTGCCACGTACGACCGTTTGTCGAATGGCCGCTTGCTGGTGAACCTTGTCACGGGTGGCGATCCTGCAGAGCTGGCCGGCGATGGCCTGTTCCTGGATCACGCACAACGCTACGAGGCCTCGGAAGAGTTCATCCGCATCTGGCGCGAAACGCTCGCCGCAAGCCACGAAGGCGCCGCGCTGGATTACACCGGCAAGCACCTCAGCGTGAAGGGCGCGAAGGTACTGTATCCGCCCGTGCAGCGGCCGCATCCGCCCGTGTATTTCGGTGGGTCGTCGGAAGCGGCGCACGAGCTGGCTGCGGAACAGGTCGACACGTATCTCACCTGGGGCGAACCGCCTGCCGCCGTGGCCGAAAAGATTGCCGACGTGCGTGCGCGCGCTGCCAAGCATGGCCGCACCGTGCGCTTCGGTATCCGCCTGCACGTGATCGTGCGCGAGACGGAAGACGAAGCCTGGGCGGCTGCAGACAAGCTCATCAGCAAGCTCGACGACGACACCGTGGCCCGTGCGCAAGAGGCTTTCCGCAAGATGGATTCGGCCGGCCAGCAACGCATGGCCGCGCTGCATGCCAACGGCGTCAAGCGCACGCGCGCCGATCTGGAGATCAGCCCGAACCTGTGGGCCGGCGTGGGTCTGGTGCGCGGTGGTGCCGGCACGGCGCTGGTGGGCGATCCGCAAACCGTGGCCGCGCGCATGAAGGAATACGCCGATCTGGGGATCGATACGTTCGTGCTGTCCGGCTATCCGCATCTGGAAGAGGCCTATCGCTTTGCCGAACTGGTGTTCCCGCTGCTGCCGCGCTCGGTGCGCGACAAGCTGCCGGGCAACGTGCTGAACGGCCCGTTTGGCGAAGTGATCGCCACCGGTATCGTGCCGCGCGTGGCGGCAAGCTGAGCCGAGGGGAGCAGGGCAATGGCATCCGAGTCGAATTCCAAATCGAAACCGAAGGCAAACACCTTCCTGCGTACCGCCCGGCAACGATTGGCGCCGTGGATCGTGCCGCTTGTGCTGCTGGTGCTGTGGCAGGCCTCTGCCCAATGGGGCTGGCTGTCGAACCGCATCCTGCCGGCGCCGCTGGACGTGGCGAAATCCGCCGTTGCGCTGGCGCGCTCTGGCGAGCTGTGGACCCACGTGGCCGTGAGCACCTGGCGCGCGCTGCTGGGCTTTGTAATCGGCGGCTCGCTGGGTCTGGCGCTGGGGCTGCTGACCGGCACCTTCCGCACAGCCGAGACGCTGCTCGACACCACGCTGCAGATGGTGCGCAACATTCCGGTGCTGGCGCTGATTCCACTGGTGATCCTGTGGTTCGGCATCGATGAGTCGGCCAAGCTTTTCCTGGTATCGCTGGGCGTGTTCTTCCCGATTTATCTGAACACGTATCACGGCATCCGCTCTGTCGACCCTGCCCTGGTGGAGATGGCCCGCAGCTACGGCCTGTCGCGTGCGCAGTTGTATCGGGAGGTGATCCTGCCCGGTGCGCTGCCGCAGATCCTGGTGGGCGTGCGTTTCTCGCTCGGCCTGATGTGGGTGACGCTGATCGTGGCGGAGACGGTGTCTGCGCAGGCCGGCATCGGCTACATGACGATGAATGCGCGCGAGTTCCTGCAGACCGATGTGGTGCTGCTGGGCATCCTGCTGTATGCGCTGCTCGGCAAGCTGGCGGATTGGTTGTCGCGCGGGCTGGAACGTTACTGGCTGCGCTGGCACCCTGGGTATCAAGCGGCGGCCTGAGGCTGAATTGGAGAGACGCATGCAAAGCAATGCCACTGAACACGCCGCGCTGGCCGGCACCGCCCTGCACATCGAACACGTCGTCAAACGCTACGGCGATCGTGAAGTGCTGCATGGCATCGATCTGGACATCACGCCGGGCGAGTTTGTCGTCATCGTTGGCCGCAACGGCTGCGGCAAGAGTACGCTACTGCGATTGATTGCCGGGCTGGAAGGCATTGACGACGGCCACCTGCGTCGCGACGGTGAAGCAGAAGACGGCCTGCACGACGATGCGCGTGTGATGTTCCAGGACGCCCGTCTGTTGCCGTGGAAGAAGGTGCTCGACAACGTCGCGCTGGGCTTGCCGAAAACGCAGCGTGCGCAAGCCGCTGAAGTGCTTGCGCAAGTCGGACTGGCCGAGCGGGCAGGGGAATGGCCGGCACGCCTGTCAGGCGGACAGCGCCAGCGCGTGGCATTGGCGCGTGCGCTGGTGCATCGACCGCGCTTGCTGCTGCTGGATGAGCCGCTGGGCGCGCTTGATGCGCTCACCCGCATCGACATGCAGAACCTTATCGAAGGCCTGTGGCAGCGCCTGGGCTTTACGGCCGTGCTCGTCACGCACGACGTGGCCGAGGCGGTGGCGCTCGCCGACCGTGTGGTGCTGATCGAAGACGGCCGCATCACACTCGATGAACGCATTGATCTGCCGCGTCCGCGCCATCGTGGTTCGCCCGCGTTTGCGCGGCTGGAGGAATCCATCCTCAACCGTGTGATGCAGCGCAAGATCGATCCGAATGAAGTGACCGATGTGCGTTCGCACACGGCGTGGGCATCACCCTTTGACGTGTCCGCCACATCCGTGCGCTGGGCCGTGTAAGGCGCTGCAAACCTTTCTCCTGAAAACATTCATTGGCACGTAGTGCCGTTGTCATCTAAGAAGGATCATCATGAGCATCCAAGCGATTAACGTACGCAACCAGTTTCGCGGGCAGATCAAGGAGATCATCCGGGGCGACGTGCTCTCGGAGATCGACGTGGAGACGCCGGCCGGCATCGTCACCTCGGTCATCACCACGCGCTCGGTTGATAGCCTCGGCCTGAAGATCGGCAGCGAAGTCGTTGCGCTGGTGAAGGCGACTGAAGTATCGATCGCCAAACTGTAAGGATGGGGAGGAGACGGCGACCCAACAAGGAGCCTCACCCATGAGCCTGATGCACACCACAGCACTCGCACAATTTCTCGGCACGCTGCCGAGCGCCCCGACGCCGGACCGCCAGTTGTGGCGCGACGCCGCCGGCCGCGTGCAGGGCCAGTTCTTCCACTGCGCGCTGACCAGCCTGTTTGAACCGGTCTGGCAACTGGCTGCCGATGGCGCGCTGGCGCCCGCCGGCCACGAAGCGCTGATGCGCACGTGGACGCGCGACGGCGATCTGGGCCTGAACCCGTGGAAGGTGTTTTCGCTGGCGTCGGATGACGGCACGCTGGTCGAACTGGACCGCCTGTGCCGGCTGGTGCATACGCTCAACTATTTTTCCCGCACCGATGCGCGGCGGCTGGTCGTCAATGTGCATGGCCGGTTGCTGGCGGCGGTGGCGGCCGATCATGGCAAGGCGTTTCACCGTGCGGTTACGGCGCTGGGGCTGCATCCCGAGCAGTTCGTCATCCAGGTGCCGTCCACGGCCAATGACGATCTGGGGCTGCTGCTGTTCGTGGTGGACAACTACCGGCGCAACGGTTTTGCCGTGGCGGTGCAGGCATCGGACCCGGCGGAAGCCGGCGCGCTGCTCGTGCATGCCCGGCCCGCCTATCTGAAGCTCGATGCACGGCGCGACTGGCGTACACGGAACGTGGTGTCGCTGGCCGATTCCGCACGGGAGTTGGGCGTGACGCTGGCATTGCGGCGGTGCGAACGCCCGAGCGACCTGGAGCTGGCCCGCGCTGCCGGTATCGCCTATGTGCAGGGCAGCATCCTGCCCGGCGCGGAGCCCGAGCCGGACGCTGTGCCCACGCCACTGGTGGTACCGATGGCGCAGGCGCCGCTGGTGCAACAGCAGCAGTGCGCCGCCGGCCTTTCTCTGACGCAATGAGCACGACCCCATGGCACGCAGCGCACCCGCAACCGCATCGGACGCACCCGCCTGGCAGTGGCCGGCAGACGCCGTCATCCTGACCGTCCCGGGCCTGCATGGCAGCGGCCCCGGTCACTGGCAGACGCGCTGGGAGCAGCGCTTCCCGGCGTGGCGCCGCGTGGTGCAGACCGATTGGTCAACGCCGGACCTGCCACGCTGGTCTGCCCGTGTGGGCGAAGCGGTGCATGCGGCGGTTGCCGAGCGTGCGCCAACCCGCAGCAGGCGCCCTGTGATTCTGGTGGCGCATAGCTTCGGCTGCCTGGCGTCGCTGCACTGGGCGGCTCAGACCAAGGAGGCCGTGGCTGCGGTGCTGCTCGTCGCGCCGGCCGATCCGGACAAATTCGGTGTGCGGGATCTGCTCCCGGCGCGCGCCTTGCCGTTCCCGGCCACGCTGGTCGCCAGTCGCAACGACCCCTGGATGCCGCAAGGCAACGCCATCGACTGGAGCGCGCGCTGGGGCGCCGAATTCATTGACGCAGGCGAGGCGGGCCATATCAACGCCGATTCCAACCTCGGCGAATGGGAAGCCGGCCTGGTCTTGCTCGACCGCCTGATCGGCCGCGCAAGTGCGCAAGACACCACGCGCGATGGCGCCGACTGGCAGGCGCAGTGGGATGTCTTACCGAGCACCCCTTATATCTAAAACGATGATGCACATGCGCAAATATTCGTTTTCGTCATAAGAACAGTCCGCCACAATTGGTTCATCTGCATATCGGCCGCAGTGTTTTGCTCTGCGGCCATTTTTATCGGTGCGCTGATGAGCCTGCCTTCCGCGTTTTTTTCGTCCAAGCGGCGTAAGCCCGCCAACGTGCTGCCCGGCTTCGGGCTGGCGCTGGGCTTTTCGCTTCTGTACCTCGCGCTGATCGTCCTGATCCCGCTGTCGGCAACCGTCCTCAAGACGTTCACCATGACGTGGGATGCGTTCTGGACCACCGTCACCGCGCCGCGCGTGGTGGCGTCGTACAAGCTGACCTTTGGCGCCTCGCTGATCGCTGCGGTGATCAACCTCGTGTTCGGGCTGATCGTGGCGTGGGTGCTGGTGCGCTATCGCTTTCCGGGCAAGCGGTTGATCGATGCGCTGGTGGATCTGCCTTTTGCGCTTCCGACGGCCGTGGCTGGTATCGCGCTCACCGCGTTGTATGCGCCGAATGGCTGGATCGGCTCGCGGCTGGAGCCGCTGGGGCTGAAGGTGGCGTTCACGCCGCTGGGCATCGTGGTGGCGCTCACGTTCATCGGCTTGCCGTTTGTCGTGCGCACGGTGCAGCCGGTGCTGGAAGATCTGGAGACCGAACTGGAAGAGGCGGCTGCCAGCCTGGGTGCCACGCGCTGGCAGACCTTCATTCGCGTGATCCTGCCGACCTTGCTGCCTGCATTGCTGACCGGTTTCGCGCTGGCGTTTGCGCGGGCCACGGGCGAGTACGGCTCGGTCATCTTCATCGCCGGCAACATGCCGATGGTCTCCGAGATCACGCCGCTGATGATCTATTCCAAGCTGGAGCAGTTCGACTACGCGGGCGCCACGGCCATTGCCGTCGTCATGCTCGGCATCTCGTTCACGCTGTTGCTGGTGATCAACCTGCTGCAGGCCTGGACGCGCCGCCGCGGCAATCGCAACGACACCATCGAGCGCGCCCCTGAACCTTCGACCGCCCACGCGGCAGCTGGAGCCTGACATGGCCGGTACTGTTTCCCGTCAACTTGGTCAGGCGCCCGCTGTTGGCCGCCGTGGGGCCACCGCAGAATCCGCTTGGGTGCGCGCCACGCTGATCCTCATATCGTTCGTGTTCCTGGCGCTGTTCCTGTTCGTGCCGCTGGCGAGCGTGTTCTACGAGGCGTTCAAGAAGGGCGTGGACGTCTACCTTGAAGCAGTGATCGAGCCCGATGCGCTGTCCGCGATTTACCTGACACTGACGGTCGCGGCGATTGCGGTGCCGCTGAACGTGGTGTTTGGCGTAGCCGCGGCGTGGGCGATCGCCAAGTTCGAGTTTCGCGGCAAGAACCTGCTGCTCACGCTGATCGACTTGCCGTTCTCGGTATCGCCCGTCATTGCCGGCCTGATCTACGTGCTGCTGTTCGGCGCGCAGGGCTGGTTCGGGCCGTATCTGTCGGACCACGATTTCAAGGTCATCTTTGCCGTGCCCGGCATTGTGCTGGCCACGGTGTTCGTCACGTTTCCGTTCGTGGCGCGCGAGCTGATTCCGCTCATGCAGGCGCAGGGCAGCGAAGAGGAAGAGGCCGCCATCGTGCTCGGCGCCTCGGGCTGGCAGACGTTCTTTCGCGTGACGCTGCCGAACATCAAGTGGGGCCTGCTGTACGGCGTGATTCTCTGCAACGCGCGGGCGATGGGCGAGTTTGGCGCGGTGTCGGTGGTGTCTGGCCACATTCGCGGGCTGACCAACACGATGCCGCTGCACGTGGAAATTCTCTACAACGAATACAACTTTGCGGCCGCGTTTGCCGTGGCCTCGCTGCTGACATTGCTGGCACTCGTGACGCTGGCGCTCAAGACGCTGGTCGAATGGCGCAGCCGCCGCGAGCTGGCAGACGCAGATGCCGGCGTGGGCGAGGGGCCGGGCCAGCGCGTTACGCAACAAACACCGATTTCGAATTCGCACGTCGCCGTGCAATCTCCGCTCGAAGGGAGCGCAGCATGAGCATCCAGGTTCAACACATCACCAAGCGCTTTGGCAACTTCGTTGCCCTCGACGATGTTTCGCTCGACTTCAAGCAGGGCGAGCTGACTGCGCTGCTCGGCCCGTCGGGCTGCGGCAAGACCACGCTGCTGCGCATCATTGCGGGGCTGGAGCATGCGGATTCGGGCAGCATTCATCTGAATGGTGAAGACGCATCGGATCAGCATGTGCGCGAGCGCCAGGTCGGCTTCGTGTTCCAGCATTACGCGCTGTTCAAGCACATGACGGTGTTCGAGAACGTGGCCTTCGGCCTGCGTGTGAAACCGCGCGCGCAGCGGCCGAGCGAAGCGCAGATCCGAGCGAAGGTGAAGGAACTGCTGGAACTCGTGCAGCTGGATTGGCTGGCCGATCGTTACCCGCCGCAACTGTCGGGCGGACAGCGCCAGCGGATTGCCCTGGCGCGTGCGCTGGCGGTGGAACCTCGCGTGCTGCTGCTCGACGAGCCTTTCGGCGCGCTCGATGCGAAAGTCCGCAAGGAACTGCGTCGGTGGCTGCGCCGCCTGCACGACGATCTGCATGTCACGAGCCTGTTCGTCACGCACGACCAGGAGGAAGCGCTGGAAGTGGCCGACAACGTGGTGCTGATGAACCGCGGCCAGGTGGAGCAGGTGGGCAGCCCCGCCGCGGTCTACAACACGCCGGCCACGCCGTTCGTCTATGGCTTCCTCGGCAACGTGAACCTGTTCCACGGCCGCCTGGAAGAAGGCGAGAGCGGCAGCGTGCTGCACGTGGGCGACTCGGCCATCGCCGTGCCGTCGGGCGGTGTGGATTCGTCCCGCGCCGATCAGGCGGTGGCCTTCGTGCGCCCGCACGAGATCGACCTGGAGCGCTATGCGCCGGGCGCCGAGGGCATTCCCGTGACGCTGCGCCGTGCGCTCACGCTGGGCGCCATCGCGCAGCTTGAGCTGGAGCGCGAAGATACCGACGACATCATCGAAGTCTCCCTGCCCATTGAGCGCTTCCGCGCCGAGGGCTTCCGTGAAGGCGAAACGCTGGTGGTGCGCCCGCGCGCGATCCGCGTGTTCGCGCAAGGCAATGCACGGCCCGTCGCGCAAGCCGCCGTGTAACACGACGCTCCGACGACAACCAATACGAGAGGACACGAGCCATGAACTTCCAGCAACTGCGTTCCATCCGTGAGGCGGTGCGCCGCCAGTTCAATCTGACTGAAGTCGCCAACGCGCTGTACACGTCGCAGCCCGGCGTGTCGCGCCAGATTCGCGAGCTGGAGGATGAACTGGGCGTGGAGATTTTCGAGCGCTATGGCAAGCGCCTGACGGGCCTGACCGAGCCGGGCCGCGAGATCGTCCGCATTGTCGAGCGGTTGTTGCTGGAAGCGGAAAACCTGCGCCAGGCCGGCGAGGAATTCTCGGGCCGACAATCCGGCCGCCTGACCGTGGCGACGACGCACACGCAAGCGCGCTATGCGCTGCCCAAGGTGGTGCAGTCGTTCCGCAAGGAGTATCCGCACGTCACGCTGGCGCTGCAGGAAGCGTCGCCTTCGCACATCGTCGAGCTGTTGCTGACGGGGCAAGCCGATATCGGCATCGCCACCGAGGCGGTGGCCAACGAGCCGGGGCTGACGTCGTTCGAGGCGTACCGCTGGCGCCACGTGCTGGTGGTCAGCCCGGACCATCCGCTGACCAAGAACCCGCTTCCCACGCTCGAAGACGTGGCGCAGTATCCGCTCATCACGTACGACGCGGGCTTCACGGGCCGACGCAACATCGACGCGGCATTTGGCAGCGCCGGCCTGCATCCCGAGATCGTGCTGACCGCCATGGACGCCGACGTGATCAAGACCTATGTGGCGCTGGACGTGGGCGTCGGCATCATCGCGTCGATGGCGTATGACGGGCGCAAGGACGACAACCTTGTCTGCATCGGCGCGGACCATCTGTTCGAGCCGAATACCACGCGTGTGGCGGTGCGCCGTGGCGCGTACCTGCGTGGCTATGCGCATGACTTCATCGGGATGTTCGCGCCGCATCTGTCGCGCGAAACGGTTGCCGAGGCGGTGGCTTCCACGGTGGTGACGCAATCCGCGCGGGAGGCGCTGGCGGCGTAATCGTCCCGCGCTCGGAGCCGGCTGCGCGCCGTTCATCCGTCCAATCGCACCATTCGTCGCATACGCATGGCGCCTGCCCAGGCGCCATTCCTATACTGCGGACATCCTCGGCTCCACAAGAGACCGCCATGTCCGCCGTGCCCTACACCCAAACTTCCGCAACCGTCGAGTCTGACGACGCTCTGCTGCGCCGCGCGCGCCACCGCGCGGGCGCGCGCCTGGGGTTCCGCATTCACCTGATGTCATTCATGGCTGTGAGCGCCGGGCTGGCGGCGATTGCGCTGTCGCGCGGCCAGCTCTGGTTTGTCTGGCCACTGTTGGGTTGGGGGTTGGGCCTGGCCGCGCACGGCCTCAGCCTGGCCTGGAGCCGGGGCAACGGCTACCAGCGCATGGTCGACCAGGAACTCGCCCGTTTGCGCGAGCAGGCCGCCCGCCGGTGATGCGGGAAACCCCAAGCTTCAACGCCGGAGAACCGTCCGGTAAGATCGCCAGCATGTTCGCCAATGTGTCGTTCCCTTCGCTTGCAGACTGCATGCGCCTGGCCCGGCGCTGGGTGATCCGCTATACCGTCATCATCGTCATCAATACGGTGATTGCGGCGGTGCTGGCGTTCGGCATCCGGCCGGAAGAGACCTTCTGGAAAGACTTCATCTTCAGCCAGGCAATTGGGCTGTCGATGTTTTCGTTGATCGGCATCCCGCGTCACGTGCTCTGGGGCGACGGCCCGCCCAACAAGAAAATGTTTCCGTGGATCATCGTGGGCGCAGTGCTGATCGGCGTGCCGCTGGGGCAGTGGATCGCGCGGACGATCCTGTGCCTGAACAACCCTAACGCGGAACCCTGGCGAGCCGACAGCCTGCGCATGAGTTTCATCATCGCCATGCTGGCCGCGCTGGGCGCAACGTATTACTACTGGTCGCGCGGCAAGCTGGCCGCATTGCAGCGCCAGGCTGCGCTCGATGCGCTGGAGCGGGAAGAAGCCGAGAAGCAGGTCGTACGTGCGCAACTGATGGCGCTGCAGGCGCAGATCGAGCCGCACTTCCTGTTCAACTCGCTGGCCCACGTCGATGTGCTGATTGCTCGCGACCCGGCCGGCGCGCGGCGTCTGCTGCAGCATTTGATCGGCTTTCTACGCAGCTCGCTCTCGCACGCACGCGCCGAGCAGTGCACGCTGGCGCAGGAATTTGCGCTGCTGCGCGCATATCTCGACATCCAGGCGCTGCGCTTCGGCAATCGCCTGCGTTTCTCCTTGGCGCTGGACGACGCCATCGCCAACATCGTCATCCCGCCGATGCTGATTCAGCCGCTGGTGGAAAACGCCGTGGTGCATGGTATCGAGCCCGCACGAGAGGGCGGCGAGATCGCGCTGTCTGCGCGCCTGGCGGCCGGCAGCGAGGGCGACCGGCTCGTGCTGGAAGTGCGCGACACGGGTGTCGGTTTCGGCAATGACGGCGCCAAGGGATCGGGGCTGGGCCTCACGCACGTGCGTGAACGCCTGTCGCGCTTGTTTGATGGCGATGCACGCCTGACGATCACGGAGACCGTTCCGCACGGCGTGACGATCATCGTCGAACTGCCGCTGGCGCACGAAACGGCGCCTGTACCGTCTCAAGCCGACGCGCCGGAATGGCGCTGCCGCTTTTCGCGCTCCGCGGCCAACGCCACTGCCACCGATGCACTGTCTTCGCGCGCATCCGCCGGAACCTGATCGATGCCTGCTTCCCCACGCTTGCTGATTGCCGACGATGAACCGGCACTGGCTGAGAACCTCGTCGCTGAACTGGCAGCGCTATGGCCCGAGGCCACGTTGCTGCCGGCCGTGCACGATGGGCAATCCGCGCTCGACGTGGTTGACGATGCAGCCCAGGGCCAGGCCCCAGATGTGGTCTTTCTCGACATCCGCATGCCAGGGTTGTCGGGCATTGATGTCGCGCGCGAGCTATCGCAGCGGGATGTGCGTCCGCTGGTGGTGTTCGTCACCGCGTATGACCAGTTCGCGCTCGATGCCTTCGAGCAGGCCGCGGTCGACTACGTGCTCAAGCCCGTGCAGACCGAGCGGCTGGCCGAGACCGTCAAGCGGCTGAAGGACCGGCTCGGCACGCGCCCGAACGGCAACGCCAGCGCCGCTGCCACGGACCCCGCGCAGACGCTGGCGGAACTCGTCGAGCGTCTTGCCGGCCTGCAGGGCGCTGCGCAAACGCGTGCCACGCCGCAGGGCGGCTATCTGCGCTTTATCAAGGCGCTGGTCGGGCAGGAGGTGCGCTTCATCCCCGTGGATGACGTGATCTATCTGGAAGCGACCGACAAGTACGTCAACGTGGTTTCGGCCAGCGGCGAATCCCTCATCCGCACCAGCCTGCGTGACCTGCTGACCCAGCTCGACCCCGAGCACTTCTGGCAGGTGCATCGCGGTACGGTGGTCAACGTGGCGCATGTGTCGAGCGCGGTGCATCTGTCGCTGGGCCGCCTGGGGCTGAAGATCCGCGGGCGCACCGAGACGTTGCCCGTCGCGCGGCAATACGCGCATTTGTTCCGGCAGATGTAGTCGCCGCAGTGGCGGGTTCCGCTATGATCCATCGTGTCGTCAACGGATCGAGAGCGAGAGCACCCGCCATGGAGACACCAGCCGCACGCCCCGCCAGCCTTGTCGTTGAGCCCCGCCACGGCGGCCAGATTCTTGTTGATGCACTGCTGGCCCATGGCGTCGACATGGCCTTCGGCGTGCCCGGCGAGAGCTACCTGTCTGTGCTCGAAGGCTTTTATCAGCGCCGCGACCGCGCACGCTTCATCGTCTGCCGGCAAGAGGGCGGTGCGGCCAACATGGCGGATGCGTACGGCAAGCTCACCGGCCGCCCCGGCATCGTCTTCTGCACGCGCGGGCCGGGCGCCACCAACGCCAGCATTGGCGTACACACTGCGTTTCAGGACTCCACGCCGCTGATCCTGTTCATCGGCCAGGTCGGCCGCGATTTCGTCGACCGGGAAGCGTTTCAGGAAATCGACTACCGCCGCATGTTCGGCCAGATGGCCAAGTGGGTCGCGCAGATCGATAGCGTCGAACGCATCCCCGAATACATCGCACGCGCCTTCCAGACTGCCACCGCCGGCCGCCCCGGCCCGGTTGTGCTGGCGCTGCCCGAAGACATGCTGACCGACGTCGCCACCGTGGCTGATGTGCCGCCCGAGGTGGCAACGAAAGCCCGCGCGATGGCGTGGCCCAGCCCGCATGATCTTGCCCGGCTGAAGACGCTGCTGCAGGACGCCGAGCGCCCGATGCTGCTGCTGGGCGGTTCCGGCTGGACGCCGCAAGCCGCCGCCCGCATGCAGGCCTTTGCCGAGCGCTGGAATCTGCCCGCAGGCTGCGTGTTCCGTCGGCAAGACCTGTTCGACAACCGCCACCCCAATTACGCCGGTGATGTCGGTATCGCCATCAACCCGAAGCTCGCGGCGCGCGTGAAAGACGCCGACGTCGTGCTTGCCATCGGCACACGCCTGGGCGAGATGACGACCTCGGGCTACACGCTCTTCGATGTGCCGCGCCCGAAGCAGACGCTCGTCCACGTGCACGCCGGTGCGGAAGAGTTGGGACGCGTCTACCAGGCTGATCTGATGATCCACGCGTCGATGCCCGCGATTGCCGAAGCGCTGGATGGCGTGTCGCCTGATGCGCCGCCGCGTTGGTCCGCCTGGACAGAAGCCGCCAATGCCGATTACCGCGCCAACATCGTGCCACCGCCGTTTGGCGGCAAGGGCATCGACATGGCCCGCGCCATGCAATGGCTGCGCGAGCGCCTGCCTCGCCACAGCATCTTGACCAACGGCGCAGGCAACTACGCCACGTGGCTGCATCGCTTCTATCAATACGGTGCGCTGGCGGCAGGCTCGCGAACGCAACTCGCCCCCACGAGCGGGGCGATGGGCTATGGCGCCCCCGCTGCGGTGGCCGCCAAGATCGTCAGCCCCGACACGCCCGTCATCTGCATGGCCGGTGACGGTTGCTTCCTGATGAACGGCCAGGAACTGGCCACCGCCATGCAGTACAACGCGCCGGTGATCTTCATCGTGGTCAACAACGGCATGTACGGCACCATCCGCATGCACCAGGAACGCGAGTACCCCGAGCACGTGAGCGGTACCGAGCTGCGCAACCCGGACTTCGCCGCATTGGCCAGAGCCTACGGCGCCGAAGGGCATACGGTGCGCTCGCTTGAAGGCTTCCAGTCTGCGGTGGAGACGGCACTTGCCGCGCCTGTGGCGAGCATCATCGAGGTGCAGACCGATCCGAACATCATCAGCCCACGCGCGACGATCGATTCGTTGCGTGCACAGTCACGCAGTTGATTCCGCTTTCATTTCTTGCTTTCGCCAACGCCCATCCACCATTGCCATGACGATGATTCCCGTAACTGACTTGTGCGACATGCACGAAGACAAGCTGGTGTATGGAAGCCTGCGCGTGCTCACGCCGGTGTTCCGCAGCTTCGGCAAGCGCGCCGCGTTTGCCGGCCCGGCTTCCACGCTCAAGGTGTTTGAAGACAACGGCCTGGTACGCGCCGCGCTGGAAGAACAGGGCGCCGGCCGCGTGCTGGTGATCGACGGGGGTGGCTCGCTGCGCTGTGCGCTGGTGGGCGGCAACCTCGGCAAGCTGGCCGAAGAGAACGGTTGGGAGGGCATTCTGCTCAACGGCTGCGTGCGCGATACGCGCGAGCTGGCCGAATGCAACGTCGGCATCCACGCACTGGCCGTGCACCCGCGCAAGAGCATCAAGAAGAATGCTGGGCAGCGGGAAGTCGGCGTGCAGATGCCGGGCGCGTACATCCAGTCTGGCGAGTGGATCTATGCCGACGAAGACGGCGTGCTCGTTTCGCAGGACATGCTCGAATGACCCGCGCCAATGCCATCCACGTCTTCGTCTACGGCACGCTGCGGGCCGGTGAGGCGAATGATTTGCGCCTTGCCGCGGCCAAGCGCGGTATTCCCGAACCGGAGCTGCTCGGTACCGCCACGTTGCACGGCCGTCTGTACGACTTTGGTGCGTACCCCGGCCTCGTGCTGGACCCGACCGGCACCGCCGTACGTGGCGATGTGTATCGCATCGACGCGGCACTCGTTCCCGTGCTGGACGAGATCGAAGAGGTCTACCCCGGCGGCGATGCGCTGTTCCTGCGGGAGAACCACGCCGTCATGCTGGGCAGCGAACCGGTCGACTGCATTGTCTATCCGGTCAGCCCGCAGCACATTGCGGGGCGCCCCGTCATCACGGGCGGAGATTGGGTGGCGCATCGATTGTCTCGAGGCTGATTCCGATTTTGAGGGGGAGGGGCGCGCGATATAATTCGCGCGCTGTTCATTCGAGCAGCCGGGTTTAGCAGCCCACCAGATGTGCCATCTAGACGGACAATGTCCGGTGCTTGCGCACGCCTATGCTTCATGGCGGGCCGGGCGGTGAGACCTTCGGGTCTGCCGGTTTCTAGATGGCCGGTCTGCTAACGCCGTCGTCAGGCCCGCCACCCTCGTTTAGCAGCGAGCGGCTGGCCTCTTCATCTAGGAGACGTCATGTCTATCGCATCAAGCGGGCATCGCCCCGCGTCTTATCCTTCCCCACCGTCTTGCATCCCCTGGCATCCGTTTTACGGAGGTGCACGTTGAACGCGCTACGGCACTACCAATCGGGCGCCCTCGCAGCCAAGGATTTTCTTTGCCGTACGCACGTTGATGCGCGTGCCGGCCGGCCCTTTGTGGCTATGCGGCTACGCTCGAAAATCGACGGCATCACGCATGCCCTGCCGCGCGAGTTTCGGGCGGGTTTCATCGATGCGATTTATCTGTTCGTAACAGCGGCCCTGCGGGGCAAGGCGCCGGATCTTCTGCAGTGGGATGTGTTGGCGGACTTAGAGCGCCCGTCCTGAGCGCACACGCGATCATCGCCATCCTGAACGCCGCATCTGCGGCGTTTTTTGTGGCACCGCGATGTGATGCAGAGATATCCACGATTTTTCATAATGCGGAAAGGGGTTTTGGTCCGCAAAAATTCGCACCGCGCGGCAGCATCCCTGCCTTTCATGATAGAAAAAATCTTTCCGCATCATGAAATATGGTTCGTAAGTATTTGAAAAATAGAGAATAAAAACTTCTGCCTCCACACATGTTCTCCTTGTTGCGCTGCACCCGCCCTTTCTACACTCTTATATAAGACATATGACTTGAGCCAACCAGCAGCGCCCCAAGAAGGCGCCAGCGGCTCAAGGCGCAGAGTGAGATACCGGTTTTTATTTGATGGATGCGATCAAACAGGAGAGTGCGATGTCACGCGAACTCGAAGTGCAAAAGCTGCAGAAGGAATGGGATACCAACCCGCGTTGGAAGGGCATCAAGCGTGGTTACACCGCTGAAGACGTCGTGCGCCTGCGTGGTTCGCTGCAGATCGAACATACGCTGGCCAAGCGTGGTGCCGAAAAGCTGTGGAACCTGATCAACAACGAACCCTTCGTCAACGCGCTCGGCGCACTGACGGGCAACCAGGCCATGCAACAGGTCAAGGCTGGTCTGAAGGCGATCTATCTGTCGGGCTGGCAGGTTGCGGGCGATGCCAACAGCAACGGCGAGATGTATCCGGACCAGTCGCTGTACTCGGTGGATTCGGTGCCCAAGGTCGTCAAGAAGATCAACAACACGTTCCAGCGCGCTGACCAGATCCAGTGGTCGGAAGGCAAGGACGACATCGACTTCTTCGCCCCGATCGTGGCCGATGCAGAAGCCGGTTTCGGCGGCGTGCTGAATGCGTTCGAACTGATGAAGGCCATGATCGAGGCTGGAGCCGCGGGCGTGCACTTTGAAGACCAGTTGGCCGCCGTGAAGAAGTGCGGCCACATGGGCGGCAAGGTTCTGGTGCCGACCCGTGAAGCCGTGAGCAAGCTCGTCGCCGCGCGTCTGGCTGCCGACGTGATGGGCGTGCCGACCGTGCTGATCGCCCGCACCGACGCAGAGGCGGCGGACCTGTTGACTACCGATGTGGACGAGAACGACAAGCCGTTCTGCACCGGAGAGCGCACCGTGGAAGGCTTCTACCGCACCAAGCCCGGTCTGCAGCAGGCCATCTCGCGCGGTCTGGCCTACGCAGAAGTGGCTGACCTCGTGTGGTGCGAAACCGGCAAGCCGGATCTGGAATACGCCAAGAAGTTTGCGGAAGCCATTCACGCCAAGTTCCCGGGCAAGATGCTGGCCTACAACTGTTCGCCGTCGTTCAACTGGAAGAAGAACCTGGATGACGTGACGATCGCCCGATTCCAGAAGGAGCTTGGCGCAATGGGCTACAAGTTCCAGTTCATCACGCTGGCCGGTTTCCACGCCCTGAACTACTCGATGTTCAACCTGGCCTACGGCTATGCCCGCAACCAGATGAGCGCTTTCGTGGAGCTGCAAGAGGCCGAATTCAAGGCGGCGGAAAAGGGCTTCACCGCGGTGAAGCACCAGCGCGAAGTCGGCACGGGCTACTTCGACGCGGTGACGCAGACCATCGAGCGCGAGGCGTCGACCACGGCGCTCAAGGGCTCGACCGAAGACGAACAATTCTTCGAAGAAACGGCGCAAGCCAAGAAGGTTGCCTGAGGCCGCCGACGCATCCGGCACCCAGGTACCCGGGCCGGCCGTGCTGACCACACGCCGGCCTCTCGAACCGCGCTCCCTCAACGGCGCGGTTTTTTTTCGTCTTGGCCGATAGAGAAAGAGGAGCCGCCCCGGGGCGGGGCGGCTTGCGTAGCGGGAGCGCCGCAGGCTTCAGCGATAGACGATCACCGGAATCTCGGTATGCGTGAGCACCTTCTGCGTTTCGCTGCCAAGCAGCAGCCCGGCCAACCCGCGCCGGCCGTGCGAGGCCATGAAGATGACGTCGCAGCCATGGCGTTCGGCCGCGTCGATGATGCCCATGTACGGGACGGCGAAGCAGCTCATGTCGGTGTCGCAGCGAATACCAGCGCTGACGGCGGCGTCCTCCACGTCCTTGAGGACCACGCGGGCCTGCGCTTCGACCCGCTCCTTGAACGCCTGCGGTGTCTCCACAACGATCTCGGAAAACGGCGTGTACGGGTATTCCTCAAGGCAGGTGTAGGCCGTCAGGCGCGCGCCCAGCGTCTTGGCAAAGTCGAGCGCGCCCGCCACCGCCTTGCGCGACAGCTCGGAACCATCGGTGGGGATGAGGATGTGCTGGAACATGCGGCCTCCTGAGGTGGTATGCGGGAAGATGTTCTTGTCTTGATTGTAGGCCGCATGCGACGTTTCACCCACTCGGGGTGATTGCTAATCCATCCCGATCAAGGCGTCTGCCCGGCGCCAGTAGGCCGGGTTGCCATACGTGTTCTTTAGAAAATCGATAAAAAGACGCACGCGCAGCGGCAGATGCTTGCGCTGCGGAAACACCGCATGGATGCCAATCGGCGGCGCTTCAAAGGCATCGAGCACCGTGACCAGCTTGCCCGTGGCAATGTCGTGTCCGACCTCCCACCATGAGCGCCACGCCAGGCCATAGCCTTGCAGGCACCACTCGCGCAGCACGGCGCCGTCGGTGCATTCCATCGTGCCCGACACCTTGACGGTGACGGCCTTGCCGCCTTGCTGGAAGACCCAGCCGCGCTGCACGTTGGCACTGGCGCCAAAGGCCAGACAGTTGTGCGTCGAAAGCTGCTCCACCTGCGTTGGAACGCCGCGGCGCTCCAGGTACGACGGCGCAGCCACCACCACGCGGCGGTTTTCCCACAGGCGGATCGAAACGAGGCTCGAATCGGGCAGGTCGCCCAGGCGGATCGCGCAATCGAAGCCTTCGTTGACCAGGTCGACGACACGGTCGCCCAGGTCCAGCGTCATCGAGACATCGGGATGCGTCTCGATGAAGTCCGGCACCATCGGCGCGACATGGCGGCGGCCAAAACCGGCCGGGGCGGTCACGCGCAGGTGCCCGCTGGCTTTTACGCCACCGGCCGAGACGCTGGCCTCGGCGTTGTGCAGGTCATTGAGAATACGTTGGCAATCTTCCAGGAACGCCGATCCCTCGAACGTGAGGGTGATGCGCCGCGTGGTGCGCACGAGCAGCTTTACGCCCAGGCGCTCCTCCAGCGCGTCGATGCGGCGCCCGATGATGGCAGGCGCCACGCCCTCCGCGGCGGCGGCGGCGGACAAGCTGCCGCGTGTGGCGACGGCGACAAAGGTTTCGAGCTGCTTGAAATGATCCATGCCTAATGTATACCGTGGCAACCGGGGCCTGCGGGATTGTGACGAATATAAAGGTTATCACTCGTCATTCCATTGGTAAAAGTTAAAGATCAAGTGACCATTGCCGTCTTTGTGCGGTGCGTCAGCTTTTCTACAATGGCCCTCGTTGCGAAGGTCGGCAAGGCGTTCTGCGTAATGGAACGTACGAGCGGGTAGCCTTCGGGTCCGTGGAGCTTCTGATGCGTTCGATTCGCGCGGTGGTGTTCGATGCCTATGGCACGTTGTTCGACGTGTATTCCGTGGCCGCGCGCGCCGAGCAACTGTTTGCCGGCAAGGGCGAAGCACTGTCGGTGCTGTGGCGCGACAAGCAGATCGACTACACGCGCATCCGCTCGCTGGCCGGCCCCTCGGGTGAACACTACAAGCCGTTCTGGGACATCACCGTCGATGCGCTGCGCTATGCGGCGGCACGCCTGGGCGTAGAGCTTTCCGCCCATGACGAAGCCACGCTGATGCGCGAATATGCGTGCCTGTCCGCGTTTCCCGAGAACGTGCCCGCGCTGCGCCGCCTGCGTGAGATGGGCTTGCCGCTGGGCATCCTCTCCAACGGCAACCCGCAGATGCTCGACATTGCCGTGAAGAGTGCCGGCATGTCCGGGCTGTTCGATCACGTGCTGTCGGTCGACGCGGTCAAGCTCTACAAGACCGCGCCGCAGGCCTATGCGCTGGCGCCACAAGCGTTTGGTGTGCCGGCGGAACAGATTCTGTTTGTCTCGTCCAATGGCTGGGATGCCTGCGGCGCGACGTGGTACGGCTTCACAACGTTCTGGATCAACCGCCTGGGGCATCCGCCCGAGGCACTCGACGTGGCGCCTACCGCGGCCGGCCACGATATGCGCGATCTGCTGCAGTTCGTGCAGGCAACACAAGCAACGTAAGGCATTGCATTGAATCGGCCCAGCCATAGGGCCAAAGTAAGACCAAAGCGCGTTCAACCCTCACATCATCCTCTGGAGAACAACCATGGCGCTCACGCTGCCCCAAGGCATGGAGATCAAGGCTGAGATTCTGCCGGCCTATGAAGACATTCTGACCCCCGAAGCGCTGGCGCTGGTCGCCAAGCTGCACCGTGCCTTCCAGCCGCGTCGTAAAGAGCTGCTGGCTGCCCGTGTCGAGCGCGCCAAGCGCCTGGACGCCGGCGAGCGCCCGGATTTCCTGCCGGAAACCAAGGCCGTGCGTGAAGGAGACTGGAAGGTTGCTCCGATCCCGCCGGCACTGCATTGCCGCCGCGTGGAAATCACCGGCCCGGTCGATGCCAAGATGGTCATCAACGCGTTCAACTCGGGCGCGGACAGCTACATGACCGACTTCGAAGATTCGAATTCGCCGAGCTGGCACAACCAGATCCAGGGCCAGGTCAACCTGAAGGCCGCCATCCGCCGCACGCTGACGCTGGAGCAGAACGGCAAGACCTACAAGCTCAACGACAAGATCGCCACGCTGCAGGTGCGTCCGCGCGGCTGGCATCTGGACGAGAAGCATGTGCTGATCGACGGCGAGCGCGTGTCCGGCGGCATCTTCGACTTTGCGCTGTTCCTCTTCCACAACGCAAAGGAGCAGATCGCGCGTGGCGCCGGCCCGTTCTTCTACCTGCCGAAGATGGAAAGCCATCTGGAAGCGCGCCTTTGGAACGACATCTTCGTGATGGCACAGAACGAGATCGGCCTGCCGCAAGGCACGATCAAGGCCACTGTGCTGATCGAAACCATCCTCGCCGCGTTCGAGATGGAAGAAATCCTGTACGAACTGCGTGAGCACAGCGCAGGCCTGAACGCCGGCCGTTGGGACTACATCTTCTCGTGCATCAAGAAGTTCAAGGTCGACAAGAACTTCTGCCTGGCCGATCGCGCCAAGGTGACGATGACCTCGCCGTTCATGCGCGCCTACGCGCTGCTGCTGCTCAAGACCTGCCACAAGCGCGGTGCGCCCGCCATCGGCGGCATGAGCGCGCTGATCCCGATCAAGAACGATCCGGAGAAGAACGCCATCGCCATGGCCGGCATCATCGGCGACAAGAAGCGCGATGCGACCGACGGCTACGATGGCGGCTGGGTGGCGCACCCGGGCCTGGTCGAGCCGGCCATGAAGGAATTCGTGGCAGTGCTGGGCGACAAGCCGAACCAGTTCGAGAAGCAACGCCCGGACGTGGAAGTGAAGGCTGCGGACCTGCTGGACTTCCAGCCGGAAACGCCGATCACCGAAGCTGGCCTGCGCATGAACATCAACGTCGGCATCCACTACCTGGGTGCCTGGCTGGCTGGCAACGGTTGCGTGCCAATCCACAACCTGATGGAAGACGCCGCCACGGCGGAAATCTCCCGCTCGCAGGTGTGGCAGTGGATCCGCTCGCCCAAGGGCAAGCTGGAAGACGGCACCAAGGTCACGGCCGAACTGGTGCGCAAGCTGATCCCGGAAGAATTGGCCAAGGTGAAGGAGACGGGCGCGGTGGGCCACTTTGACCGCGCTGCAGTGATCTTCGAACAGATGTCGACGTCGGAAGACTTTGCGGAATTCCTGACCCTGCCGCTGTACGAAGAAATCTAAAAAAAATCGCTCACAGTCCTACTGCGCGGCCCGATCTTGGCCCTGCGATGCTCGCCGTACTCATGTACGGCTGCGCTTCTCGCGCCAACCTCGGGTCGCTCGCTACGGACCGTGAACGATTTTTAAGCGACGCTTAAAGTGCGCAACGGAAACGCCGGTTGGGGCAACCCGCCGGCGTTTTTTCATTTGGCGCAAGGTCGCCCGCGCCGCGCGATAATGTCACGAAATCTTGCGGAGGCCGCTTTGCGCTTTGAACACCTGGTGGAAGTCAACGATCCACTGAACCCCCTCATCGACACGCTCACCCTGAACCAGATCTGGCAAGGTCTGGTGCTGCGCGTGCGCGAGCAAACCGAATTTGTCGAAAGCCTGGACGCATGCATCATCACCGCTGAAGGCGAAGGCTGGGTCGAGCGCGAACTCGTTTTCGGCAAGGCGCGCATCCAGGATCGCGTGACGCTCGAGCCGCACAAGCGCGTGACCTACACCACCGCAGCCACCGGCGAACACGCCGGCGGGTCGCTGACGATGACAATCGAGAGCAACGAGGCCAACGCCGCGTTCATCCGCTTCGTCTACGACACGACGCTGCCCAATGCCGATGAAACCGGCGACACGCGCTACGCCGAGATCGTCAAATCCGCCTACCGCGAATCCGACATCGACACCGTACGCCGCATCCGGGAGATCGCCGCCACCGGCCGCCTCGGCTGACGTGTCTTGCCCGGCCGGCGCTGGAGGAGGCGCCGGCCGGGTTTGCTCTGCCTGCACCCTGGTCGTCTCACACATCACGACAACGAGACCATGACGACATTCACGCCCACCCTGGAGGCGCTGCGCGCGCGTTACGGCGAGCGCTTCAAATGGCTCGTTCTCTTCACGCTGATGGTGGGTGCGGTGTCGTCCGTCATCTCCGCCACCATCGTGAATGTGGCGATTCCGGACCTGAGCCGGCACTTCGTGCTCGGGCAGGAGCGCGCGCAGTGGGTGTCGGCGAGTTTCATGGTGGCGATGACGTTGTCGATGCTGCTGACACCGTGGCTGCTGCTGCGTTTCGGGCTGCGTCGCACGTTTATCGGCGCGTTGCTGCTGCTGGGCGTCGGCGGGCTGGCGGGTGGCCTGTCGCCCAATTACGAAGTAATGATCGCCATGCGCGTCGTGGAAGGGATTGCGGCCGGCATCATGCAGCCGCTGCCCAACATCCTGATCCTGCGCGTGTTTCCCGAGCGCGAGCAGGGCAAGGCGTTCGGCCTGTTCGGTTTTGGCGTCGTGCTGGCACCCGCCGTGGGCCCGAGCGTGGGCGGTTTCCTGGTGGAATTGTTCGGCTGGCGCTCGATCTTCTTCGTGGTGATGCCGTTCACGCTGATCGGCTGGGCGATGGCGCGGCGCTTCATGGCCATCAACTCGTCGATGGCAGGAGAGCCCAAGCCGCTCGATTGGCGTGGCCTGCTGCTAATCGGCGGTGCGACCGTCACGCTGCTCAACGGACTGGTCGCGCTGCACGGCGATGTGACGCATGGCGTTGTGCTGATGCTCGTGTCGGGCGTGTGCCTGGCGGGCTTCGTGTTCTGGCAGCGGCGGGTGGAGTCGCCGTTGCTGAACCTGCGGCTGTTCAGCTACCGGCAGTTTGCGATGGGGGCAGTCGTGGCTTTCATCTACGGGGCAGGGCTGTACGGTTCGACGTACCTTGTGCCCGTGTATATGCAGGTGGCGCTGGCCTATGCGCCGTCGCGCGCCGGGCTGGTGCTGCTGCCGGCCGGCCTCGTGCTGGCCGTGACGATCATGCTGGCTGGGCGCCTGACCAATCGCATCGAGCCTTTCCGACTGGTGTCGTTCGGGCTGGCGGCCCTGGCGCTGTCGTTTTTCCTGATGGCCACCAACACCCGGGCAACGAGCTATCTGCTGCTGATCGCCATCGCCGTCATCGGGCGGGTTGGGCTCGGTTTCGTGCTGCCATCGCTGAGCCTTGGCGCCATGCGCGGTGTCGATTTCACGTTGATCGCGCAAGGCTCCAGCGCCGTCAATTTCCTGCGCCAATTAGGCGGGGCGATCGGCGTGTCGGCTACGGGCATTTTTCTGCAATGGCGGCTCGCCACGCGCGGTATCGAAACGGTGCACGGTGCGGCAGTCGACCCGGAGGCGCGCATCCTGGCCTTTGACGAGACCTTCGTCTTTCTCGGCACGCTGTGCGCACTGGCCGTGCTGGCTGCATGGCGCATGCGCCGCCGCGAGCTGCCGTCCGCCATTCCTGCAGCGCAATAAAAAACCGGGCACGGGGCCCGGTTCTTCGTTGGCGATTCGACGATCAGGTCGTTGCGCCGCTCTTCAGTTCTTCGACGAGGTCGATGTACTTTTGCTTGGCTTCGTCCTGCGACGTGCCTTTCAAGCCTTCCCACGCCTCAAACTTGTAGCGCCCGACGATGTCGGTAAAGCCCGGCTTGTCGCCGTGCGCGTCGCCTTCGGCGCCTTGCTTGTACAGCGCGTACAGACGCAGCAGCGTCATGTTGGCGGGGCGCTCGGAGAGGCCCTTGACGTCGATTTGGGCTTGGTCGAAACGGGCTTGCAGGTCGCTCATGATGATTCCCGGCTGAAAACAATGGTCAGGCGATGATAGCGCCGGGGTTGGTCGGCCGGGCCGTTTGAATTCGAGGACGGCTTCGGTTTTCGGGTCGATTTTTCGCTCGGTTTCCCCGTCGGCGGCCACGGGTTTGCGCCTTCGGGCGCCACACCAGCCGTTACAATGCCGCCATGCCCTGGATTCTTGCTTTCGACACCTCCACCGAGTTCTGTTCCGTCGCCCTTGGTGACGGCACGCGCACGCTGTTCCGACATGAACACACTGGCCCGCGCTCCAGTAGCCGCGTGCTGCCCGCGGCCTCCGAATTGCTGGCCGAGGCGGGCATCGCCCTGGCCGATTGCGCGGCGATTGCCTTTGGCGCTGGCCCTGGTTCGTTTACTGGCCTGCGCACAGCGTGTGGCGTGGCGCAGGGTTTGGCCTTTGGTGCGGACTTGCCTGTCGTGCCGGTCAACTCGCTCGTCGCCTGCGCGGAACAGACGCGCACAACATTGCCCACCGGCACAGCCGTGACCATCGCACTCGATGCGCGCATGGACGAGTGCTACTGGGCCAGCTTCGTGCCCGCCGATGCGGCGCAGGATGCCTCGGGGTGGCATGCGCTTTCCGCCATCCAGGTGAGCGGGCCGCAGAGCGTTGCCGCGCCGTCGCAGCGGTACTGGCTGGCAGGCAATGCCGCCGCGGTGTTCGGCGATCAGTTAAGCATTGCCGCAGGCGCCGAGGCTGTGTTGCCCGAAGTCGCGCCGCACGCCCGCGAGATCATCGCCGTGGGTCTGCGCCTTCTGGCAGCCGGCCATACGGTCCGACCCGAAGACGCGGCGCCGCTCTATGTGCGTGACAAGGTTGCGCTCACCATTGAAGAGCGGCAGGCGGTGCAGCTGGCCGAGGCCGCTGCAGCAGGTGCCCAGCCATGAGCCTGATCGAGAGCACGTTGGCCCGCGTCATCACGCAAGCGCCGTTGCCTGCGGGCTGGCGGGCGGAGCGCATGACGGCACTCGATGTGGCTGGCGTTGCGGCGCTCGAGCAGGTGGCGTTCACGTTTCCCTGGTCACGCGGCAACTTTGAGGATTCGCTCAAGTCCGGGCACCTCGGCATTGTGTTGCGTGATGGCGGCAACGAGGTCGCGGGCTACCTGATCCTCATGCCGGTGGTCGACGAGATGCACCTGCTCAACGTAACCGTTGCGCCGGCGTGGCAACAGCAAGGGCTTGGCCGTTGGCTGCTGCGCCTGGCCGCGGCGCTCACGTTGTCGCATGGCTTCGGCAGCCTGCTGCTGGAAGTGCGCCCATCCAATACCGGCGCGATTGCGCTGTATCACCGTGTCGGGTTTGCCGAGATCGGCCGGCGCAAGCGCTATTACCCGGCCGAGAACAACGCGCGCGAAGATGCCCTCGTCATGCGCATGGTGTGCGAGGCGAGCGGGGTGGAGGCAGCATGAATCGTCGATCCCGAATGCTCGAAGCGCTGGGCGTTTCGACCGAATGGACCTTGCGCGGGGCTGAGCCGGCCGGGTTGGAGGCCGTCGAGGTCGCCGCCGCCGAGCCGGTTGCCGTAGAGGTGGAAGCCGATTCGTTTGTTGCGGCCGAGTCCGTGCCCGTGCGAGGTGAACCGCCTGTCATGCACGCGTTATCGGACACGGCTGCACCACGCGCCCAGCGCATCGCCGCGTTCGACTGGGCACAGCTCGAAGCTGCCGTTTCCAACTGCACATCGTGCAAGCTCTGCGAGCGTCGCACGAACACCGTTTTCGGCGTTGGCGATCGCGAGGCGGAATGGATGCTGATCGGCGAGGCGCCGGGTGAGCAGGAAGACAAGCAGGGCGAGCCGTTTGTCGGCCAGGCCGGCAAGCTGCTCGACAGCATGCTGCGATCGATCGGCCTGTCGCGCGAGAAGGGCGTGTTCATCGCCAACGTGCTCAAGTGCCGCCCGCCCGGCAATCGGGACCCGGAGCCAGACGAAGCAGCGATGTGCGATCCGTATCTCAAGCGTCAGATTGCGCTGGTCAAGCCGCGCATCATCGTCGTGCTAGGCCGCGTTGCCGCGCAGAACCTGCTGCAGACGCAGACGCCTGTCGGCAAGCTGCGCGGCACGGTGCATGACGTGGAAGGCGTGCCCGTGGTGGTGACCTATCACCCGGCCTACCTGCTGCGTACGCTGACCGACAAGGCGCGTGCCTGGGAAGACCTCTGCCTGGCGCGCAAGATCTACGCGGAGCGTGGCGGCCAGTAGCTGTCCGCCGGCGGGGCGGGCACTGTGTCAGTGGTGCTTGTCTTCGCCGATGAGCGCGGCGGTGTGGAACAGTTTCTCGTTGATGCGATGCCGGCGCATGACCAGCGCCATCGTCAGGCAGACGAAGATGCCGAACGACACGATCACCACGCCCACCGACACATTGAGCTTGATGAGCAGCGCGTAGAGGCACAGCATCAGCAGCACCGAGACGTTTTCATTGAAGTTCTGCACCGCAATCGAGTGGCCGGCGGAGAGCAGCACGTGCCCGCGGTGCTGCAGCAGCGCGTTCATCGGCACCACGAAGAAGCCCGACATCGCACCCACGATCATCAGGAACAGGTAGGCGATCATCATGTACAGCGGCAGCTTCATGTGGCCGATGTGGAATGTGATTTCGGGAATCGTGTGCTTGGTGTAGAACGCCATCAGCATGACGACCGCGCCCATTGCCACGCCCACTGGCAACACGTCGAGCGACCGGCGCAGGGGGATCTTCACGGCGGCAGCCATGGCGCCCGCGGCCACCCCTACGGCGACCACGGCCTGCAGAATGGCACCCTGCGAGAGGTTCAGCTCCAGCGATTGCTCTGCCCACTTCAGCACGATGAATTGCAGCGTGGCGCCCGCTCCCCAGAACAGCGTCGTCACCGCCAGGGAAATCTGGCCCAGCCTGTCGTGCCACAGGGCGTTGAAGCAGTCGGCAAACTCGGAAATGAGACGTACCGGATTCTTTTCCTGCTGCGGATAGCGTGCGCCGGTATCGGGAATGCGCGTGTTGAACAGCGCCGCGATCAGGTAGATCACCATGATCACCAGCATGGCCGCTTCGGCCGGTGTATCGATGCGCTCAAGCCCAGGAATGTCGAACGACAGCAGCCATGCCGAGACATGGTTGGAGATCAAGGCCCCACCTAGCACGGTGCCGAGGATGATCGAGCCGACGGTCAGGCCTTCGATCCATCCATTGGCCGCGACCAGCTTTTCAGGGGGGAGGAGTTCGGTAAGGATGCCGTACTTGGCCGGCGAATATGCCGCCGCACCGAAGCCGACCACACCATAGGCGAGCAACGGATGCAGGCCGGTGAGCATCACGCCACAACCAACCAGCTTGATGGCATTGGTGATGAGCATCACCTTGCCTTTGGGGCGGGAGTCGGCAAATGCGCCCACGAAGGCGGCAAGTAGAACGTAAGAGAGTACGAAGAACAATTTGAGCAGCGGGGTCATCCACTGCGGCGCATGCATCTCTGTGAGAAGGGCGATGGCGGCAATGAGCAGCGCATTGTCAGCGAGCGACGAAAAAAACTGCGCCGCCATGATGGTGTAAAAACCCTTCTTCATACCTTCGAATTCGTCCCCGTAGACCGCGGTGCCATGTTCGTCTTCACGTCTTGCCGGCAGCGTGCCAGCTCCCGGAAGCGCCCTCCGGGGGGTGCCGGCCAAGCGGTGCGTCGGCTGAGTGGCCGCGCAGCGCACAGGTGCGCGGTGGCGGCATTGAAGCCAGCGCCCGCGTGGGCTCCCCTGATTGTGGTTCCCTTGGACGGAGCCCGTTCGGTGCTGCAAGCCGCGCACCGCCGGACAACCGTGGGAATCTTCACTGACAGGCGTTCGGGCCATGCGTTCCGCCCGCAGTTTGTTTTGGTCTCGCCTGTTTGCATGCTCAAACCCGATGTGACGCCATCGCGCAAAGAGAAGTGGCTGGTGCCCAACTTTCCTCATGCTGGCTGCGCATCACGACGGTTTTCCCATGCCTAAATTGAACGGCTTTATATCATGAAACTTGTGCGCTTCCGGTGACGGCGGCGCACTTTCTTTCTGAGCATGCTGATGACAGGCGCGAACCAGTTGGTGTCCTGTGGTCAAATAGAACGCTCACCGCGTGAGGCCGGGCGCACCGGCCTCCGCACAGTCAATTTGCCTGTTGCACTGCAGCACCGACGCCGCGCCACGAGCGCGCCATCGCATTCACGTTTTGCAGGTTTGCCGTCATGCCAAGACCCATCCAGGCCGTCATCCACGGCCCAGCACTTGCCAATAATCTCCAGATTGCCCGCCGTCATGCGCCCAACTCGCGCGTGTGGGCTGTCGTCAAAGCCAACGCGTACGGCCACGGTATCGAACGCGTGTATGAAGGCCTGCGCCAGACCGACGGTTTCGGTCTGCTCGATCTGGACGAGGCCGTCCGCCTGCGCCAACTCGGCTGGCAGGGGCCGGTCCTCCTGCTCGAAGGCTTTTTCAAGCCGGAAGACCTGGCCATCGTCGAGCAGTACCGCCTGACGACCACCGTCCACTGCGAAGAGCAACTGCGCATGCTGGAACTGGCGCGCCTGAAAGGGCCCACCAGCGTGCAGCTCAAGATCAATACGGGCATGAGCCGACTCGGCTTCGCTCCCGCCGCCTACCGCGCCGCATGGGAGCGCGCCCGCGCCATTTCAGGCGTCGGCACGATCGTCCACATGACGCATTTTTCGGATGCCGACGGCCCGCGTGGCATCGAGCATCAACTCACGGCGTTTGAGCGCGCCACGCAAGGTTTGCCGGGCGAAGCGTCGCTGTCCAACTCCGCGGCCACGCTGTGGCATCCGAAGGCGCATCGCGACTGGGTGCGCCCAGGCGTGATCATGTACGGCGCATCGCCGACGGGCGTGGCGGCGGATATTGACGGCACAGGCCTGATGCCCGCCATGTCGCTCAAGAGCGAGCTGATCGCCATCCAGGATCTGCAGCCGGGCGCGACGATCGGTTACGGCTCGCGCTTTACCGTGGAGCACCCGATGCGCATCGGCGTGGTCGCGTGCGGTTATGCCGACGGCTACCCGCGCCATGCGCCGGGCTGGGACGGCAACCATACGCCGGTGCTGGTCGACGGCGTGCGCACGCACATCGTGGGCCGCGTGTCGATGGACATGATCACCGTGGATCTGGCCGGCGTGCCCGAGGCGCGTGTCGGCACGCCCGTCACGCTGTGGGGCGAGGGCTTGCCGATCGACGACGTCGCACAGGCCTCCGGCACGGTTGGCTATGAGCTGATGTGCGCACTGGCGCCGCGCGTGCCGGTATTGGTCGAGCCCGTCGGCACGGCAGAGGCCGGCGACCTGGGCAAGGCTGCCTGAGCGCCGCATCGTCAATACAAAGATCAAGCGGCGGTCGCCCATGCGCGGCGCCGTAAGCAGGGGGTTGTTTGGCCAAGAGCAAGACGGTCTATACGTGCACCGAATGTGGTGGCACGGCACCGAAGTGGGCGGGGCAGTGCCCGAATTGCCAGCAGTGGAACACGCTGGTGGAAACCGTCGCGCAGCCGACGTCCGGCGCCGGCGCGCGCTTCCAGTCGCTCGCCTCCAGCGCGACGGTGCGCAAGCTGTCGGACATCGACGCGGTGGATGTGCCGCGCTTCTCCAGCGGCATAGACGAATTTGACCGCGTACTGGGCGGTGGCCTCGTCAGCGGCGGTGTTGTGCTGATCGGCGGCGATCCCGGGATCGGCAAATCGACGCTGTTGCTGCAGGCGCTGTCCAACCTGTCGGCCGATCGGCGGGTGTTGTACGTGAGCGGCGAGGAGTCCGGCTCACAGATCGCGCTTCGTGCGCGTCGCCTGGGCATCGAAAGCCCGAACCTTGCGCTGCTGGCGGAGATCCAGTTGGAGCGCATCCAGGCGACGATCGAAACGGAAAAGCCGGAAGTCGTCGTCATCGATTCGATCCAGACGCTGTATTCCGAGGCGCTGACCTCGGCGCCAGGCTCCGTGGCCCAGGTGCGGGAATGCGCGGCGCAGTTGACGCGCATTGCCAAGCGGCTGGATGTGACGACCATTCTCGTTGGCCATGTGACCAAGGAAGGCGCGCTGGCAGGCCCCCGTGTGCTCGAACACATTGTCGATACGGTGCTGTATTTCGAGGGCGATACGCATTCCGCCTACCGGCTGGTGCGGGCGTTCAAGAACCGTTTCGGCGCCGTCAACGAGCTGGGCGTGTTTGCGATGACGGAGCGCGGCCTGCGTGGCGTGGCGAATCCGTCGGCGCTCTTCCTGTCGCAGCACGAACAGGTGGTGCCGGGCTCGTGCGTGCTGGTGACGCAGGAGGGCACGCGGCCGCTGCTGGTGGAAATCCAGGCGCTGGTGGATACGGCCAACGTGCCGAACCCGCGCCGCCTGGCGGTGGGCCTGGAGCAGAATCGGCTGGCGATGTTGCTGGCGGTGCTGCACCGCCACGCCGGCATTGCGTGCTTTGACCAGGACGTGTTCCTGAACGCGGTGGGCGGCGTGAAGATTACCGAGCCCGCGGCGGATCTGGCCGTGCTGCTGGCCATCCATTCGTCGATGCGCAACAAGGCGCTCCCACGCGGGCTGGTGGTGTTCGGCGAGATCGGCCTGGCCGGGGAGATCCGCCCGACGCCGCGCGGCCAGGAGCGGTTGAAGGAAGCCGCCAAGCTGGGCTTCTCGATTGCCGTGATCCCGAAATCCAACGCCCCAAAGCAGGCAATCGATGGGCTGGAGGTCATTGCCGTCGAGCGCATTGAACAGGCCATCGATCGGGTGCGGGCGCTCGAGGCTTGATCGTTCAAAATTTCACTACGGTATCGCTCGTGCCATTTGAAAATGCGTGTGCCGTTGCGGTGCGATAATCCGCCAACTTTTCTCCACGACTCCTCTGTACTGACGCCGCCATGCAAGCCAACTCGCGCGCCTTTTTCCTGCTGATTGCCGTGATCTCCTTCGGGGTGGTCGGCTATGCGCTGTACCTGCAGCACGTCGAGGGGCTGCAGCCGTGCCCGCTGTGCATCCTGCAGCGGTTTGCTTTCCTGGGCATTGGTGTGTTCTCGCTGCTGGCGGCCCTGTCGTCGGCCACGCGGCTGCTGTGGCACGGGCTGGCGATGCTGTCCGGGCTGGCCGGCCTGTGCGTCGCGGGGTACCACGTATCGCTGCTGCTGAACCCCAAGGCAACGTGCGGCATCGACCCGATCGAGAACTGGGTCAACGCGCTGCCGACTGCCAAATGGTTGCCGCAGGTGTTCGAAGCCGATGGTCTGTGCGTCGGGCCAATGCCGCCGGTGCTGGGCCTGTCGGTGCCGGTGTGGTCGCTGATCTGGCTGGTGATTCTGTCGCTGACGCTCGTGGTGGGGATGATCCGCCGCGAGCGCCGCTAACCCAGAGCCGCAGATCATGCAACGCGTGCTGGTGAGTGCCTGCCTGCTGGGCCAGCCGGTGCGCTATGACGGCGGCACGGTCGCCACCGAGGGCGGCATCCTGGCGCGCTGGCAGATGGAAGGGCGCATCGTGCCGATGTGCCCGGAGATGGCCGGCGGTTTGCCGGTGCCGCGTCTGCCCGCGGAAATTCACGGCGAGGGGGGTGGCGCGGCGGTACTGCGCGGCGCAGCCCGTGTCGTCGAACACCACGGCCACGATGTCACCCAAGCGTTTCTCGAAGGCGCGCAACGCGCACTGGAAGCGGCGCAGGCGGCCGGCGTGCAAGTCGCCGTGCTTACCGAGCGGAGCCCGTCTTGCGGTTCTGCGTTTCTCTACGACGGGACGTTTTCCAGCCAGTTGCAGGAAGGCGAGGGCGTGACGGCGGCGCTGCTGCGCCAACATGGCATCCGCGTATTCAGCCAGCACCAGCTGGAAGAAGCCGGGCGGCTGCTCGATGCGCTCGACGCGCAGGATCGCGCCGATTCGTCAATCGGCAAACCGTAGCGGCAAGGCAAGCTGCACGGGCTCGCCGTTCTCCTTCACCACGCTGTTGCGCTCGACAAAGAGCGGATGTTGCAGCGCTTCTTCCATGCGCAGCACGGGCGTGACACAGCAATCGGCATCGGCAAAACGCGCGGTCCATTCGGCTTGGGTGGCGGTCAGGAAGCGCGCAGCAAGTTCGTCGCGAATGGCGCGTGCGTCATCGCCGCCGACGCGCTGGCCGAGCGCCCAGTGCCGCTCTTTCCATTCGGGCTTTTCGATGACATCGCACATCGCCTGCCAGAACTTCAATTCGAGCGCACCGACGGCCATGAAGCGATCGTCCGCCGTGCGATATACGCCGTAGCACGGCACGCCGCCATTGAGCAGATCGGTGCCCGCGGGGCTGGCCTTGCCGCGCGTGCCCACGGCAAAGAACGCCATCAGGTTGTGCGCGAACACCGAATCCGTCATCGATACATCGACGTAGCGGCCTCGGCCCGTGGCGCGCGCGTCGACCAGCGCAGCCAGGATGCCGACCACCGCCGTGAGCGCGCCGCCCAGCAGGTCGCCGATCTGCACGTTCGGGACGATGGGCGTGCCATCCGCGCTGGCAAGCTGATCGAGCATGCCCGCATAGCCGACGTAGTTGATGTCGTGGCCGGCGGCTTGCGCGAGCGGGCCGTCCTGGCCGTAGCCGCTGATGGAGCACATGACGAGCGCGGGGTTGGCCGCGCGCAGCGTGTCCCAGCCGACGCCGAGGCGCGCCATGACGCCGGGGCGGAAGCTCTCGATCAGCACGTCGGCGTGGCGTACGAGTTCGATGAGCGCGTCGCGGTCTTCGGCGCGTTTCAGGTCGAGCCGCATTTCGGTCTTGCCGCGATTGAGCGAGCGGAAGAACAGGCTCGGGCGTTCGGCCGCGCGGTCAGCGGAGGTGCGCATCATGTCGCGGGCGTAGTCGCCGGGGCCGGGGTCTTCGATCTTGATGACTTCAGCGCCGAGGTCGGCCAAGTGCCGCGTGGCGGCCGGGCCGGGCAGCAGGCGCGTCAGGTCGAGCACGCGCACGCCGGCCAATGGCTGGTGCGTGGCGCTGTCCGGCGAGGGCGATGTCATCAACAGGTCTCCTTGGCCGGACGCGCCAGCCTCAATTGATTTGTTCGAGTTGTTCGTGCAGCTCGAGCCAGCGTTCTTCCAGCTCGTCGAGTTCGGCGTTCAGTTCGGCCTGGCGGCGCAGGCTTTCCATCATGCGCGCCTTGTTGGCTTCCTCATACGCTACCCCGTCGGCGAGGAAGGCTTCGAGTTCCGCCTTTTCCTTCTGCAACGGTGCCATGCGTTTTTCAATGGCATCGACGTTCTTTTGCAGCGGCTTGCGTAGCGCATTCAGGCGCTGACGTTCGGTGGCTTCTTCGCGCTTCTGATCGCGGCGGTTGGTGGCCGGCGCGCCATCCGCATCGGCCGGAGCAGCCTGTGCGCTGGCGGCTGCGCGCTTGGCCGCGGCTTGCTTGAGCAGCCAGTCGCGGTAGTCGTCCAGATCGCCGTCGAACGGGGCGACAGTGCCCTGGCCGACGAGCAGGAACTGGTCGGTCGTGGCGCGCAGCAGATGCCGGTCGTGCGAGACGAGGATCAGCGTGCCGTCGAACTGGGCGAGCGCCATCGTCAACGCTTCACGCGTGTCGAGATCCAGATGGTTGGTCGGTTCATCAAGCAGCAGCAGGTTGGGGCGCTGCCAGACGATCAGGGCGAGCGCCAGGCGCGCCTTCTCGCCGCCCGAGAACGGCTCGATGGGCGAGGTCGCCATGTCGCCGCGGAAGTTGAAGCTGCCGAGAAAGTCGCGCAGCTCCTGTTCGCGTACGTCGGGCGCCAGCCGCGCCAGATGCAGCAGCGGCGAGGCGTGGTCATCCAATGTTTCCAACTGGTGTTGGGCGAAGTAGCCGATCTGCAGGCCCTTGCCGCGCCGGATCGTGCCGGACAGCGGCGCCAGCGTCTCGGCCAGCGTTTTCACCAGCGTCGACTTGCCCTGGCCGTTGGCACCCAGCAGGCCGATGCGCTGGCCGGTCTGGATCGAGAACGTCAGGTGTTTGAGGATGGTGATCGGCTGGTCTTCGGTGGGCCCCGGATAGCCGCAATCGACGCCTTCAAACGTGAGCATCGGGTTGGGCGCCGCCTCAGGCTCGCGGAATTCGAACGAGAAGCCTGCCGCCGCATGCACGGGCGCGAGGCGCTCCATGCGCTCCAGCGCCTTGACGCGGCTCTGCGCCTGCTTGGCCTTGCTGGCCTTGGCCTTGAAGCGCGTGATGAACGATTCGAGATGCGCGATCTGCTTCTGCTGCCGTGCGTACGACGCTTCCTGTAGCGCCATCTGCTGCAGGCGCTGCGTTTCGAATTGCGTGTAGTTGCCGCCGTAGCGTTTGAGCTTCTGGTGCTCGATATGCAGCGTGACGTTGCAGACGCCGTCGAGGAATTCACGGTCGTGCGAAATCATGACGAGCGTGCCGGCGTAGCGCGACAGCCAGTCTTCCAGCCAGACCACGGCGTCCAGATCCAGGTGGTTGGTCGGCTCGTCGAGCAGCAGCAGGTCGGATGGACACATCAGCGCCTGGGCCAGATTCAGGCGCATGCGCCAGCCGCCCGAAAAACTCGCCACCGGCTGCGAGGTCTGCGCCATCGTGAAACCGAGGCCGAGCAGCAGCGCCTGCGCGCGCGCCGGGGCGGTGTAGCCGTCGGCATCGGCAAAGGCCGTGTGGGCTTCGGCCTGCGCATGGCCGTCGTGCGCGGCTTCTGCTGCGGCGAGCCGGCGTTCGATTTCGCGCAGGCGGGTATCGCCATCGAGCGTGTAGTCGAGCGCGCTGCGGTCGACTGCCGGCGTTTCCTGCGCCACGTGCGCGACCTGCCAGGTGGGCGGGATGGCGACTTCGCCGCCGTCGGCGTGCAACTCGCCGCGCAGCATTGAAAACAGCGTGGATTTGCCGCTGCCGTTCACGCCGACAAGGCCGACTCGTTCACCGGGGTTGAGAGTGGCGGTAGCGTGGTCGAACAGCACCTTGGTGCCGCGCTGGAGGACGAGGTCGTCGAATCGGATCACGAAAAACTGCGCTTGAAGGCAAATCGGAGAAGGGTGCGATTGTAGCGTGCTGCGTCGCACGATCCTGGCGCACCTGGGGCGTTTGGACTGGTGTATTGCACCGCGACGAGGCGGCACTCGCCCGCAACCTGTGCGGCGGCATTCGACCTAGGGAAAACCATAGGTCTTCATGAAAGTTTTTTTCTTTACACGGTCGATTCGTGAAAATACATTTACACAAAATTTTCACGGCCCAGGAACATGGCGAAATCCACCAGCAAGCGTACGGATGTGTCGAAAGGCGCATTTGCCGCCGATGCGACGGTCTCCGAGCGCATTGGGGCGGCTCTTGCCACGCTCACGCCCGCGCACCAGCGCATGGCGGAATACGTGCTGGCGAACCCGTTCCGCGCCGCCACCATGCGCATCGACGAGTTTGCCGCGGCGGTCGACATGTCGATTGCCACGGCCAACCGGTTCGCGCTGGCGCTGGGCTTTGACGGCTATCCGCAGTTCCGTGCCGGGCTGCTGCGCGGTTTCGAAGCGACGCTCGCGCCGGTGGAAAAGCTCCGCCACGAGCTGGCACGCCCGGCCACCAGCGCGGAGATCTTTGCCGCCTCGCTCAACGAAGACATCGCCAACCTCGACGCCACGCGCCGCATGCTCGACGCCGCTGCGTGCGAACGCGCGGTCGATGCCATCCTCGGCGCACAGCGCATCTACGTGATGGGCTTTGGCGCCAGCGGTTATCTGGCGGGGCTGCTGCGCCATGGGCTCGATCTGTACTGCGGCACGGTGATCTCCGTTTCGCAGCCGGGCGGCGCATCGGATGCGGCACGCCAACTGCGCAAGATCGGGCCGAAGGATCTGCTGATCGCCATCGCTTTCCCGCGCTATGCGGCGGACACCATCACGCTGGCCAAGCAGGCCGGTAAGCAAGGCTGCCAACTGCTGGCGCTGACCGACAGCCCCACATCGCCGCTCGCGCCGCTGGCCGACATGGCGCTGTATGCGCGGCCGGAGCGGCAATTCTCCGCCACGTCCGACACGGCCGCCGTGGCGCTGTTCGAAGCGCTGTGCGGCGCGGTGGCGCATCGTTCGGCGCATTCGCTGGAATCGGCCGAACGCCTGACTGAATTCGTGCTGCCGTGGCTGCATACAGCCCCAGCGCCGCGCACCAATGACGCCCCGGGCGCCTCCGGCACACCGACAACCACCCGACGCGGCCGCAAACGCGCCGCTGAAAACTGATTGACATCGAGCCACGCATGACTACGCCCATCCTCGCCATCCACGGCGGCGCCGGCACCATCACCCGCACGGCCATGAGTGCCGACAAGGAAGCCGCTTACCAGCAAGCGCTGAACGACATCCTGGCCGCAGGGCAACGCATCCTTGTGGAAGGCGGTAGCGCCCTGGATGCCGTGACCGAAGCCGTGCGCCTGCTCGAAGAGTGCCCGCTGTTCAACGCCGGCAAGGGCGCGGTGCTTACCAGTGCCGGCACGTATGAACTCGATGCGTCGATCATGGATGGCGCCAGGCTGGCCGCCGGCGCAGTGACCTGTGTCAAGCGCCTGCGCAACCCGATCCTCGCGGCCCGCGCGGTGATGGAGCGCAGCGAACACGTGCTGTTCACCTCCGAAGGCGCCGAGGCTTTCGCGAAAGCGCAGGGCCTGGAGTTTGTCGAGCCGGACTACTACTACACCGAAGCGCGCTACGCCCAATGGCAGCGCGCCCGCCAGCAAGACGGCATGGCGCTGCTCGATCACGATGCCGCGTCGCTCGTGGCCAAGGAAGCTGCACCCATCGACCCGGACAACAAGTTCGGCACCGTGGGCGCCGTGGCATGCGACGCGCAAGGGCGCCTCGCGGCGGCCACCTCCACGGGCGGCGTGACCAACAAGAAGGTCGGCCGCGTGGGCGATACGCCCATCGTTGGCGCGGGTTGCTTTGCAAACAACGTGGCGGCGGTGTCGTGCACCGGCACGGGCGAGATGTTCATCCGCGCCGTGGCTGCCTACGACGTGGCCGCACAGATGGAATACGCCGGCAAGTCACTGGCCGATGCAACCGACGACGTGGTCATGCGCAAGCTCATGGCCATCAATGGCCGCGGTGGGCTGATTGCCGTAGACGCGAAGGGCAACGTCGCGTTGCCGTTCAACACCGAAGGGATGTACCGCGGGTTCGCACGCGGCGCGCAAGCGCCGGTTGTGTCGATCTATCGGTAAGAAGCCGAAGCCGCCAAGCAGGACAGCAGGAGATTTGTCGTGACAGCAACCAAACAGCCGAGTGCCAGCAGCGTCATTGCCATGCCCGAGCAGCGCGTCGTGCAGGTGCAAGACCTGAGCGTGCGCTTTGCCACGTCCGAGCGCGTGGTCGACGCGGTGCGCAACCTGTCGTTCCACGTCGACCGGGGCGAGACGCTGGCCGTGGTGGGCGAATCGGGTTCGGGCAAGTCGGTGACGTCGCTGGCGCTGATGCGGCTGGTGGAACACGGCGGCGGCAAGATCATCGGCGGGCAGATGCATTTACGCCGCCGCAACGGCGAGGTCCTGGACCTGGCCAACGCCAGCCCGGCGGCCATGCGCGGCGTGCGCGGCGCCGATATCGCGATGATCTTCCAGGAGCCGATGACCTCGCTCAACCCGGTGTTCACCGTGGGCGAGCAGATTGCCGAATCCATCCGCCTGCACCAGGGCAAGTCTGCCAGCGAAGCCAAGGCTGAGGCGCTACGCATGCTGGAGCTGGTGCGCATTCCGGAAGCGCGCAATGTGCTGGGGCGCTATCCGCACCAGTTGTCGGGCGGCATGCGCCAGCGCGTGATGATCGCGATGGCGCTGTCCTGCAAACCGTCGCTGCTGATTGCGGATGAGCCGACCACCGCGCTAGACGTCACCATCCAGGCCGAAATCCTGCAACTGATCCGCGCGCTGCAGCAGGAACTGCACATGGCGGTGGTGTTCATCACGCACGACATGGGCGTGGTGGCGGAAGTGGCCGACCGCGTGCTCGTGATGTACAAGGGCGATCGCGTGGAAGAGGGCCCGTCGGCCACGGTCTTCGCACAGCCGGCGCATCCGTATACGCGTGCGCTGCTGTCGGCCGTGCCGCGCCTGGGCTCGATGCAAGGCACCGATGGCCCCGCGCGTTTTCCGCTGTTGCGGGTGGATGGCACGTCCGCTGCGGTCGATACGACACCGCAGCCGGCAGCGTCGCACGATGTGCAACCCATTTTGCGTGTGCGTGATCTCGTCACGCGCTTTGACGTGCCCACAGGCATCTTCGGCCGCGTTACGCGCCGGGTGCATGCGGTGGAGCAGGTCAGTTTCGATCTCTACCCTGGTGAGACGCTGGCGCTGGTCGGCGAATCGGGCTGCGGCAAGTCGACGACGGGACGGTCGCTCTTGCGCCTGGTGGACAGCCAGAGCGGCAGCATCGAATTTGCCGGCCAAAACATCGGCGAGCTGAAGGGGCCCGCGCTCCAGACGCTTCGCCGAAACATCCAGTTCATCTTCCAGGACCCATTCGCCTCGCTGGACCCGCGCGTGCCGGTCGGCTACTCCATCATGGAGCCGCTGCTGGTGCACAAGGTAGCTTCCGGCAAAGAGGCGCAGCAACGCGTGGAATGGCTGCTCGACAAGGTGGGCCTGCAGGCCGCGCATGCATCGCGCTATCCGCACGAGTTCTCCGGCGGGCAGCGCCAGCGCATCTGCATTGCGCGCGCGCTGGCATTGAACCCGAAGGTGGTGATTGCCGATGAGTCGGTGTCCGCGCTCGACGTGTCGATCCAGGCGCAGATCGTCAACCTGATGCTCGACCTGCAGAAGGAGTTTGGCGTTGCGTTCCTGTTCATCTCGCACGACATGGCCGTGGTGGAGCGCATCAGCCATCGCGTGGCGGTGATGTACCTCGGCCAGATCGTCGAGATCGGCCCGCGTCGCGCCATCTTCGAAAACCCGCAGCACCCTTACACGAAGAAGCTGATGTCGGCCGTGCCGATAGCGGACCCGGCGCGCCGTCACCTGAAGCGTGAACTTTCCACGCACGAAATCCCCAGCCCGATCCGTGCCGTTGGCGACCTGCCGGTGGTGCAGCCGTTGGTGCAAGTGGCGCCAGACCACTTTGTTGCCCGCCATTCGATTGGCGGCGCGTATTAATCGCAATACAGAACGCAGTGAGACGTCATCTTTGATGAGGAGGAAGGAAATGTTCAATCGCTTTGCTTTCAGCCCGCGCGCAGCCATGGTTGCCAGCGGCCTGGCCCTTGCGGCATTCACCATGCCGGCCTTTGCCGCCAAGGACGCCGTGATGGCGGTCTACTCGACCTTCACCACGATGGACCCGTACGACGCGAACGACACGCTGTCGTTCAGCGCGGCCAAGTCGTTCTATCAAGGCCTGTTCGGCTTCGACAAGGACATGAAGCTGGTCAACGTGCTGTGCGACAGCTACGAGGTCAGCAAGGACGGCCTCGTCTACACGTTCAAGCTGAAGAAGGGCGTGAAGTTCCACGACGGCACCACGTTTGATGCCAACGCCGTCAAGGCCAACCTGGACCGCGTGACCGACCCGGCCAACAAGCTCAAGCGTTTCGTGCTGTTCAACCGCGTGGCCAAGACCGAAGTTGTTGACCCGACCACCGCCCGCGTGACGCTCAAGGAGCCGTTCTCGCCGTTCATCAACGTGCTGGCCCATCCGTCGGCGGCGATGATCTCGCCCACGGCGCTCAAGAAGTACGGCAAGGACATCGCGTTCCACCCGGTCGGCACCGGGCCGTTCGAATTTGTCGAGTGGAAGCAGACCGACTACCTGAAGGGCAAGAAATTCGACGGCTACTGGAAACACGGCCTGCCGAAGATCGACACCATCACCTGGAAGCCGGTGGTCGACAACAACACGCGCGCCACCATCATGCAGACGGGCGAGGCCGACTTTGCGTTCACGATTCCGTTCGAGCAGGCTGCCGTCCTCAAGAGCAGCCCCAAGGTTGACCTGATTGCCGCGCCGTCGATCATCCAGCGCTATGTCAGCTTCAACACCAACGTGAAGCCGTTCGACAACCCCAAGGTGCGTCAGGCGATCAACTATGCGATCAACAAGGATGCGCTGACCAAGGTGGCGTTCGCGGGTTACGCCGTGCCGGCCGAAGGCGTGGTGCCGCCGGGCGTTGACTACGCGGTCAAGCTGGGCCCGTGGCCGTACAACCCGGCCAAGGCGAAAGAGCTGCTGAAGGAAGCGGGTTACCCGAACGGCTTTGAGACGCAACTGTGGTCGGCCTATAACCACACGACGGCGCAGAAGATCATCCAGTTCGTGCAGCAGCAACTGGCGCAGGTCGGCATCAAGGCCTCGGTGCTGGCGTTGGAAGCGGGCCAGCGCGTCGAGCGCGTCGAAAGCGTGCCGAAGCCCGAAGACGCCGGTGTGCGCATGTACTACGCAGGCTGGTCGTCGTCGACGGGTGAATCGGATTGGGCGCTGCGTCCGCTGCTGGCGTCCGAAGCCATGCCGCCCAAGTCGTTCAACACGGCGTACTACAAGAACGAGCAGGTCGATGCCGACATCGCCGGCGCGCTGCGCACGACCGATCGCGCAGAGAAGTCGAAGCTCTACACCGACGCGCAGAAGCGCATCTGGGAAGACGCGCCGTGGGCCTTCCTGGTGACGGAAAAGATCGTCTACGCGCGCTCGAAGCGTCTGTCGGGCGCCTATGTGGCTCCGGACGGCTCGTTCAGCTTTGAAGACATCGACATCAAGCAATAAGCCTCATTGCCGTACCGGCCCGCGCAGCCTTGCGCGGGCCATTGAAATGCCGCCTGCGGTGGATTTGCCATGCTGAACTACTTCATTAAACGTGCGCTGGGCGTGATCCCGACACTGCTGATCGTGGCAGTGCTGGTGTTCCTGTTCGTGCATCTGTTGCCCGGCGACCCGGCGCGTTTGGCCGCCGGCCCCGAAGCGGACGAGATGACGGTCGATCTCGTCCGCAAGGACCTGGGCCTGGACAAGCCGATGCACGAGCAGTTCGTGCGCTTCTTCGCCAACGCCGCACGTGGTGAATTCGGCAACTCCATCCGCACCAAGCGCCCGGTGAGCGAAGAGATTGGCGAACGCTTCTGGCCGACGCTCAATCTGACGATCACCAGCATGGTGTGGGCGGTGATCTTCGGCATGGTGATCGGCATCACATCCGCCGTGTGGCGCAACAAGTGGCCTGACCGCCTGGGCATGACGCTCGCCGTGTCGGGCATCTCGTTCCCCGCGTTCGCACTGGGCATGCTGCTGATGGAAGTGTTCTCGGTGCAGCTTGGCTGGCTGCCAGCCATCGGTGCGGACACCTGGAAGCACTACATCCTGCCTTCACTCACGCTGGGCGCTGCAGTGGCTGCCGTGATGGCGCGCTTCACGCGTGCGTCGTTCGTGGAAGTGCTGCAGGAAGATTTCGTGCGCACCGCCCGTGCCAAGGGCGTGCGCGAGACTGTGGTGGTCATCAAGCATTGCCTGCGCAACGCGATGATCCCGGTGGTCACGATGATGGGCCTGCAGTTCGGTTTTCTGCTGGGCGGCTCGATCGTCGTGGAGAAGGTGTTCAACTGGCCAGGCCTCGGCCGTCTGCTGGTGGATGCGGTGGAAATGCGTGACTACCCGGTCATCCAGGCCGAGGTGCTGCTGTTCTCGCTGGAGTTCATCCTGATCAACCTCGTGGTGGACATGCTGTACACCGTCATCAACCCCACCATCCGCTACAAGAAGTAAGGAGGCCGCCATGACCCAAGCCGCAAGCCAGGCGGTCGCACCGCAAGCCGCTACCGAACCCGTTCGCACCCCCTGGACGGAGTTCTGGCGCAAGTTCCGCAAGCAGCATCTGGCGATGGGCGCCGGTGTGTTCGTGATCGCGCTGGTATTGATCGCCATCCTCGCGCCGCACATCGTGCCGTTCGATGCGGAAAACTATTTCGACTACGACGCGCTCAACGCGGGGCCGTCGGCGCAGCATTGGTTCGGCGTCGATTCGCTGGGCCGCGACATCTTCAGCCGCATCCTGATGGGCACACGCATCTCGCTGGAAGCGGGCTTCGTGTCGGTCATCATCGGCGCCATCATAGGCACCATGCTCGGCCTGCTGGCCGGCTACTACGAAGGCTGGTGGGACCGCATCGTCATGCGCATCTCCGACGTGCTGTTTGCCTTTCCCGGCATCCTGCTGGCCATCGGCATCGTGGCCATCCTGGGCAACGGCATGATCAACGTGATCTTTGCCGTGGCGGTGTTCAGCATTCCGGCGTTTGCGCGGCTGGTGCGCGGCAATACGCTCATGCTCAAGCACCTGACGTATGTGGAAGCCGCGCGCAGCATCGGCGCATCCGACTGGACGATCATCATGCGGCACATCCTGCCGGGCACGATTTCGTCCATCGTCGTGTACTTTTCGATGCGCATCGGCACCTCCATCATCACCGCTGCCAGCCTCTCGTTCCTGGGCCTTGGCGCCCAGCCGCCCACGCCGGAGTGGGGCGCGATGCTCAACGAGGCGCGCGCCGACATGGTGACGGCGCCGCACGTGGCGATCTTCCCGAGCCTGGCCATCTTCCTGACCGTGCTGGCGTTCAACCTGCTGGGCGACGGCCTGCGCGACGCGCTGGACCCGAAGATCGACCGCCGCTGAGTCTGCTCGCATGTCTCTGAGTCTTCCGCACATCGGCGCACTGCCCGCGGGCGTACGCAACAGCATCGCCGACGTGGCGGGCGTGACCGTCGGCCACGCCACACTGGCAGGCGGTGCCATCCAGACCGGCGTGACCGTGGTACGCCCGCATGCCGGCGACCCGTTCCTCGACAAGGTGCCGGCCGCCAGCGTGGTGCTCAACGGTTTCGGCAAGAGCATCGGCCTGGTGCAGGTGGGCGAGCTGGGTGTGCTCGAAACGCCGATTGCGCTGACCAACACGTTCGCTGTGGGTGCGGTGGCGCAGGCGCAGATCCGCCAGGCGGTGGCGGCTAACCCGCAGATCGGCCGCGCGTGGTCGACCGTCAATCCGCTCGTCTTCGAATGCAATGACGGCTACCTGAACGACCTGCAGGCGTTTGCCGTGCAGGACGTGCACTACGACGCGGCCTGTGCTGCAGCCGCCCAAGCGTTCGAGCAAGGCGCGGTGGGGGCAGGGCGCGGAATGTCGTCGTTCGGCGTGAAGGGCGGCATCGGTTCTGCATCGCGCGTGGTGACACTCGCCGACGGCGCACAACGTACGGTCGGCGCGCTCGTGCTGTCCAACTTTGGCGTGACCAAAAACCTGACGCTTGGCGGGCGTAACGTCGGTGCGGAGCTGGCGAAAGCGCTGGCCGCCAGCACACCGGAGCCTGAGAAGGGCTCAATCATCATGCTGCTCGCCACCGACGCGCCGCTGGACGCGCGCCAGTTGCGCCGCCTTGCCTTGCGCGCGGCCGCGGGCCTGGCACGCACCGGCTCTGTCTTTGGTCATGGCAGCGGCGATATCGCACTGGCGTTCTCCACTGCCTACACCGTGCCGCACGAAGGCGCGCGCGCCATGCCGGCCGTCGCCATGACCCACGAATCGCATCTCGACCCGTTGTTCCAGGCGGCCGCCGACAGCGTCGAACAAGCCATCGTGCACGCGCTGTTCTGCGCAACAGCCGTCACCGGCCGCGACGGCAACGCCCGCCGCGCACTGACCGAATTGCTCTGACCTGACCCATGCGAATCCTGATTTCCGCCGACATCGAAGGCGTGGCCAACGTGTTCCACCCCGAGCAGACGCGCGCCGGTAACGGCGAATACGAGCGCGCCCGCCGCTGGATGACCGCCGAAGCCGACGCCGCCGTCCGCGGTGCCTTCGACGGTGGCGCCACGGACGTGCTCGTTAACGATTCGCACGGCGGTTTCCGCAACCTCATCCCCGATTCCATCGACCGCCGCGCCCGCTTCGTCCTCGGCAAGCCGCGCTACCTCAGCATGATGGCCGGCGTGGACGGCTGCGATGCCGTCTGCATGATCGGTTACCACGCGCGCGCCGGCAGCCGCGGCGTGCTGGCGCACACCATCAACAGCTTCTCGTTTGCGCGCGTCTGGTTCAACGAACAGGAACTGGGCGAGGCCGGCCTCTACGGCGCCCTGGCCGGGGAGCGCGGCGTGCCGGTGGCCGTTGCCAGCGGCGACGACGTGTTCATCAAGGAAACCAAGCCGCTGCTGCCGCACACCATCTTTGTCGAGACCAAGCAGGCCGAAGGGCACAACGTGGGGACATCGCTCTCGCCCGAGCAGTCGTGCGAGGCCATCTACGCAGCCGTGAAAGCCACGGTGCAGCGGGGGCATTTCAGCATGCCGCTGCGCCTCCAGGCGCCCATCGTATGCCGCCTGCAGACGCAAACGCCCGCATTGGCCGACCTGTTCTGCCAATGGCCCGCCCTCGAGCGCGTCGACGGCACGATGCTGCGCTTCGCCGCCGACTCCGTCGAACATGCCGTGCGCATGCTCAACAGCCTCTCCGCCATGTCCGCGATGCTGCGTTAAGCGCCAACTCTTCACGGCACATCAAAGCGCCAGCGCGCGTCCAGACGGTTTGGCCGTTCATGCCCTAGATGGCGCCTTGAATTTCTGTAAGCAGGCGGAAAAAAGACGGGGAACTATCTGAGCGAAGCGAGTTTTCCCCGTCTCCGCCCGGTTACATAAATTCAAGGGGAAGTCGCCATCTCGGGCGCGCCTTTCTTTGCTTACCTTTCTTTGGCAAGACAAACAAAGTAAGTCGGCCCCGGCAGGGGGCGAAACAGGGGATGCACAGTGAGCACATTGCGCACTCCCCAACCCAGCGTAAACTTCGGATACCCAACCCCGAAGGAGCCTCCCATGACCCGCGCACTCACACTCGGCATGCTGCTCTGTGCGCTTGCGCTAACAGCCTGCGAACGCCGCCCCTCGCCATCGAGCCCACCGACGCCGCAGACTTCCAAAGCCGAAAAGGCGGCCGCCGCACTGGCCAAGGCCGCCGCAGAGTTCAAATGCCCCGGGCCATCCGCGCGCTTCATGTTGGACGACGGCACCAACCGTGGTCCCAAGCAACCGATCCGCACCAATTGCACTACCGCCTACGCCACCTGCGACGCACAGTCGCAAGCCGTCTTCGATCATTGTCCGAGCGGCCAGGTATTCGACAAACGTTTCAGTATCTGCGTGGTGAAAGACGCGTGTGACGAGGTGACGTCCTGATGACCTGACGGCTGCCGTGCGCGGGAGCCGGGCGGTGGACTAAACCAGCAGCGTTGCACCTGCCCAGGCAATCAGCACAACGCCCAGCACACGGCCGACCTGTTCGCCGCGGGGCAGTATCTTCTCCACGAAGACGATCACGGACAGGGCGGCAATCCAGACGAGATTCATGATGCCGCCCACAAACAGCAGCGCCATCAGCACCCAGCAGCAGCCCACGCAGTACGCGCCGTGGCGTGTGCCGAGCACGAAGCTGCCGGCAGCGCCAGGGCGCCAATGCGCCGTCAGGAAGCCCACCGGCGAGCGGCACTGCGCCAGGCACGCGTGCTTGAGCGCGGAGAACTGATATGCCCCCGCCGCCGCCAGCACCGTTGCGGAGAGTACCGCGCTCTTTGACCACAGCATCATTTCTGAAATGAGACCCGTCGGCTGCAGCGCCACCTGCAGGGATGCCGCACCCAGGGAGAAGGCCAGCCACGCAGTCAGGTAACCGGCCAGAAGACAGACCGAGAGGATTGCCGACCTGGCTTCGGTCGTGCCGTGGTGCCGCAGTACACGCCGGTACAGCAGAATGAGCGGCGCCGCGCTCGGCGTCATCATCGCGGTCATCATCACCCACCACATCAGGGTCACAGTGGGCAACGATGCATCCATGCCGCCGATGCCACCAGGCAATCGATGCGGAAACAGCGTGAGTGTCGTCATGTCGAGTGCAGACATGCCCATGCCTGCACCCGTCCACAGATACCACCAAGACAGCGCGACAACGGCAACGACGCCGAATGCCGTGATGACGCGCTCGCGTTGGAGGACGCTTTCGAGGCCGCTCATGCGGCGGTGCGGTGCCGAATCGGTCCCTTGTTGTTCAGGTGCAGTCGCGCGAATTGCCCGTAGGAATCCTTGAGGTCTAGCGCGATGTTGCCCTGTGAGCGACTGGTGGCGGAGCCAACCTCGGCCAGCTCGTACTCGAAGCCGTGCGGCAGATCGATGCGGGCACGGTGCTCAGCGCCCGTTACCGGATTGCGGATCGGTTCGCCAACGGTATCGAATACGCCATCAACATGAATCCGGCCACGTCGGGCATCGACATCGACGTCGTAGTCGATCTGCGTGACGATCGGATCGAATACCTGTTCAAGTGTCGATGCAAATACCGAAAACATCGTTGCGAACGGCTCGGTATCTTGCCCTGCCATGATTTTCAGGATGGCTTCGCGTTGCGCCGGCGTGGCACGCTTGTCGACGACCGGCTGGCATCTGCCTTTGCCTTCGTGGATGGGGCCGGGCCATTGGAACACGACCGCGATCTTCACGCCGTCGAGTTGCACGTTGCCGTGATGGCCGCTGTCGATCGAGATCGCGCCCATCGCTTCGCAGAAGCCTTTGGTTGGCAGCGCGTTGAACTGGCACGGGCAACCGTATGAGCAATTGCAGTTGATGAGTTCGGTCCCTTGGATTTCCCACGGAGTCATGGTGGTTCTCCTGGAGCTTCCAGGCGCTTGCGCGCCTGACGCAGGTCGTCGGACGACGGATTGCGTGGCTGGAATCTAGGGCGCGTGGCTTATGGCGTGCGCACCTTCCACGCATAATCAGACCCTAGTGCACGGCAAGGGGAAGTCAAGACAGGGATTGGGCCGCATGGACGATGGGCCCGGATGCATCTTGCGGCGCAAGGCTGGATGCCCCGGCGATGCAGACGCGCGAAACCGTTGCGGCGGTTCCGGCAGCGGATGCTGCCTTGCCAGCGATACCTAGCGCGCCTGCTGCACTGTCAGGAGGCGCGCTTGGCGCAGCGTCTTACAGCGCTTCGCGCGTGACGAGGAACACCTGGTCTTCGCCTGCGCTGGTCGGCAGCCAGACCAAGTCGAGATCCGGGAACGCCGCCTCAACGTTTTCACGCTCGTTGCCGATTTCCACCACCAGCACGCCGTGCGGCTTCAAGTGGCGCGGTGCATCGGCCAGGATGCGGCGCACGATGTCCATGCCGTCGTTGCCGCCGGCCAGCGCCATGTGCGGCTCGGCGCGGTACTCGGGCGGCAGCGCCTGCATCGACGCCTCGTTTACGTACGGCGGATTCGTCAGGATCACGTCGTAGTGCACACCCGGCGGCAGCGGCGCATACAGGTCGCCCTCATGCAGGCGGATGCGGTCTTGCAGGCGGTATTCGTCGACATTGCGATTGGCCACCACCAGTGCATCCGGCGACAGGTCCACCGCATCGATCGTCGCACTGGGCCATTGCAGCGCCGCCAGAATCGACAGGCAGCCCGAGCCGGTGCACAGCTCCAGCACATCAGTCGGGCCGTCCTCCTGGTCGATCCACGGTTCCAGACCGTCTTCGAGCAATTCGCCGATGAAGCTGCGCGGCACGATCACGCGCTCGTCCACATAGAAGCGCATGCCGTGCATGAACGCCTCGTGCGTGATGTACGCGGCGGGCACGCGGTCGACGGCGCGGCGCTCGATCACCTTCAGCACGGCAGCCACTTCTTCGGGCAGCAGGCGCGCATCCAGGAATGGCTCCAGCGTGTCGATCGGCAGATGCAGCGTGTGCAGGATCAGGTAAGCGGCTTCGTCGTAGGCGTTCTCGCTGCCGTGGCCGAAGACAAGCCCGGCGGCGGTGAAGCGCGACACGGCGTAGCGCAGCAGGTCGCGAACGGTGGTGAACGGGTGGGAGGCGGGAAGGGTAGGCGTGGTCATGGGTGACGGATATGGCTCAGCGTTGGGTGGCAGCGAGCAGGTCGACGTAGGCCACGTCGAGCAGGTCGGATTCGGCAATGCCGAGGGCGTGCATCAGTTGTTGGGCAATCTTCACGCCCTCGTCTTCGGATTGCGTGTCGCGCAGCACGACTTCGAGTTCGACGAAATCGCCGAGGTCTTTCACCGCATCGACATGAATGCGCGTCTGACCGGCGAGATACAGCTGGCGCACCTTCATGACCCGGCCGGCGGCGCCGATGGCGGCGGCCAGCGTGTCGCGCAGGGCATCGGGCGCGTTGGTCGGAACGATGTGGTAGCTGGACACCCGCGGGCCGGTGCTGTTGGCACGGAAGTAGTGGATCAGCTCCCCGCGCTCGGGCGAGAACTGCCGCAGCTTCAGACGCCCGTTCGCGCAGGCGAAGAACGTGTCGTCCTGCTCGATGCGCTCGGGGCCGGAATCTGCGATGGCAGCCGCGCGCTCGATGAGCGCAGCCGCATCGCGCACACGCGCCTTGATCTCGACGTTGCGCGCCATCGGGGGCAACCTCAGGCGATCAACGTTTCCAAGACGCGGCGATACACGTTTTTCAGCGGCTCGATAAACGCCACTTCGACGTGCTCGTCGATCTTGTGGATGCTCGCGTTCGGCGGGCCGAACTCGATCACCTGCGGGCAGATCTTGGCGATGAAGCGGCCGTCCGAGGTACCGCCCGTGGTCGACAGTTCGGTGGTCACGCCGCACTCGGCCTGGATGGCGGAGGCGAGGGCTTCGGACAGCTCGCCGCGCTCGGTCAGGAAGGGCTCGCCGCCCAGCGTCCAGTCGAGCGTGTAGTCGAGGCCGTGCGCATCGAGAATGCTGTGCACGCGCGCCTTCAGGCCGTCCGGCGTGCTCGCGGTCGAGAAGCGGAAGTTGAAGTCGATCGTGACGTGGCCGGGAATGATGTTCGTCGCGCCCGTGCCGCCGTGAATATTCGACATCTGCCACGTGGTCGGCGGGAAGTAGGCATTGCCGTCGTCCCACTTCGCGGCGGCCAGCTCGGCCAGCGCGGGGGCAGCCATGTGGATCGGATTCTTGGCCAGATGCGGATAGGCGATGTGGCCCTGTACCCCGTTGACGGTGAGCTTGCCCGACAGCGAACCGCGTCGCCCGTTCTTGACCATGTCGCCGAGGGTCGACACCGAAGTCGGCTCACCGACCACGCAGTAATCGAGGCGCTCGCCGCGTGCGCGGAGCAGGTCGCATACCTTGACGGTGCCGTCGTGCGCCGGGCCTTCTTCGTCGCTGGTGATCAGAAAGCCGATCGAGCCGGCGTGGTCCGGGTGCTTGGCAACAAATTCTTCCGAGGCCACCACGAAGCCGGCAATCGACGTCTTCATGTCTGCCGCGCCGCGCGCGTAGAGCTTGCCGTCACGGTGCGTCGGTTCGAAGGGATCGGAGTGCCATTGCTCGACGGGGCCGGTGGGCACCACATCGGTGTGGCCAGCGAACACGAGCAGCTTGCCGTCGGTGCCGGCGCGCCCGCGCTTGACCGCCCACAGGTTAGTTACCCGAAAGTGGTCCGGGCCGCTGATCACGGTTTCGCATTCGAACCCGGCGGCGGTCAGGCGTTCGATCAGCACGTCCTGACAGCCCTTGTCTTCGGGCGTGACGGAGCGGCGGCGGATCAGGTCTTCAGTGAGGGAAAGCGTGGGCTGGATGTGGGACATGACAGACAGTCACCGTGATGTGTTGTTTTGGTTAGAACAGGGTCGCGTACTGATCCGCCGAGAAGCCGACATTGACGCTTTTGCCGTGCACGAGCACCGGGCGCTTGATCAGCGACGGATTCGCCTGCATCAGCGCGATTGCGCCGGCTTCGTCTCCAGCGCGGGCCTTGTCGGCGTCAGACAAGGCGCGCCACGTGGTGCCCTTGCGGTTGAGCAGCGTGGTGAGCGGCACATGCTTGAGCCAGCCGGCCAGCATGTCGGCGCTCACGCCTTGCTTCTTGAAATCGTGAAACGTGTAGACCACGCCGTTCGATTCGAGCCATGTGCGGGCTTTCTTCACGGTGTCGCAATTGGGGATGCCATGCAGGGTCGTCATGGTGGGATTCGCAATCAGTGTCGAGAGGCTTGCAGGGCAAACGAGAGGGCGGCAACGGCCAAGGCAAAACCGATGGACGCCAGCCACGTCATGCGCTTGAGGCGGCGCTCCAGCCGCGCGGCCTCGTCGCGCAGGGCGTCGATGGTGATGGCGTGCTGCTCGGCCAGCAGCTTGACGGATTCGGCCTGCTGCAGGATCGCCGCTTCCAGCTCGGCGATGCGTGTAATCGGGTCGGGCGCGGCGCCTTCTTCGCGGGCGGGTTCGGTGCCTGTTTTCTTGCGGTTCTTGAACTTGTCGATGGTCTTGTTCGCCTGCTCCAGGATGGTGGGCAACAGCGACAAGACAGTACCGATGGTGTTTGGATCAAGACCCATGATGCGTTGGCGCAGCTTGCCGAAGCGGGAGCCGATGGCGTTGCGTTCGGACATGGCTGCGTTTGAGGTGGTTGGCATGCCCGCAAGACTAGCAGGCATGCCTTGCGCCGGGGCTTAATCGCCGCGCAGCAGCTCGTTCAGGCCAACCTTGGCGCGCGTCTTGGCGTCGACCTTCTTGACGATCACGGCGCAGTACAGGCTGTGCGAGCCGTCCTTCGACGGCAGATTGCCCGCCACCACCACCGAGCCCGCCGGGATACGGCCGTAGCTGACTTCACCGGTTTCGCGGTCGTAGATCTTGGTCGACTGGCCCAGGTACACGCCCATCGAGATCACCGAGTTTTCTTCAACGATCACGCCTTCCACCACTTCCGAGCGGGCACCGATGAAGCAGTTGTCTTCGATGATGACCGGGTTGGCCTGCAGCGGCTCCAGCACGCCGCCGATGCCCACGCCGCCCGACAGGTGGACGTTCTTGCCGATCTGTGCGCACGAACCGACGGTGGCCCACGTGTCGACCATCGTGCCTTCATCCACATAGGCGCCGATGTTCACGTACGACGGCATCAGCACGGCGTTCTTGGCGATGAACGAGCCACGGCGCGCCACGGCCGGCGGCACCACGCGGAAGCCGCCCGCCGCGAAGTCTTCGGCCGTGTAGTTGGCGAACTTGCTTGGCACCTTATCGTAGAACTGCGTGAAGCCGCCGGCAGCCATCGGCGCGTTGTCTTCCAGGCGGAACGACAGCAGCACGGCCTTCTTGATCCACTGATTGACGATCCACTCGCCGTCCTTCTTCTCGGCCACACGCAGCGCGCCACGATCGAGCTGGCCGATCACGTTGGCGACGGCTTCACGGACATCGGCCGGAGCGGACTTGGGCGACAGGTTGGCGCGGTCTTCCCACGCTTGGTCGATCAGGGATTGCAGTTGTTGCGTCATGGTCTTGTTGGCTCTCGGAGAGGAAACAGAAGAGAAAAATTCAGGATCAGCGTTGCTGGCAGAACTCGACGATGCGGCGGGCGCCTTCCAGGCATTCGTCCACGCCGGCTACCAGCGCGATGCGCACGTAGTCCTGGCCCGGATTCGTGCCGTGCGCCTCGCGGGCGAGGTAGCTTCCGGGCAGCACGGCGACGTTCTTGGCGGCCAGCAGCTGGCGTGCGAATTCAGTGTCCGACAGGCCCGTGCGCTTGACGTTGGCCCACAGGTAGAAGGCGGCGTCGGGCAGGGCCACGTCAAGCACCTCGGCCAGCATCGGCGTGACCTGTTGGAACTTCTTGACGTATTGCGCCCGGTTGTCGCGCACGTGGGTCTCGTCATTCCACGCAGCGATGCTAGCGGACTGCACCGACGGGCTCATCGCGCTGCCGTGATACGTGCGATACAGCAGATAGGCCTTGAGCAGCTTGGCGTCGCCTGCCACGAAGCCGGAACGCATGCCCGGCACATTGGAGCGTTTGGACAGGCTGGAGAACATCACCAGGCGGTCAAAGCCTCGGCCCAGCTTGTGCGCGGCCTGCAGCGCGCCCAGCGGCGGGTTGGCCTCGTCGAAATAGATTTCGGAGTAGCACTCGTCCGACGCGATGATGAAGCCGTATTCGTCCGACAGCGCGAAGAGCTGCTTCCAGTCTTCGAGCGTGAGCACGGCGCCGGTCGGGTTGCCGGGGCTGCATACGAAGACGAGCTGCACGTTGCGCCATTCTTCGGGCGTGATCGCAGCGAAATCGGGCGCATAGTTGCGCGCCGGGTCGCTGTTGGCGAACAGGGGCGTGGCACCGGCCAGCAGCGCCGAGCCTTCGTAGATCTGGTAGAACGGGTTCGGGCACAGCACGCGGGCGCCGGGCTTGCTGCCGTCAATCACGGTCTGCGCGAACGAGAACAGCGCCTCGCGCGAGCCGTTGACCGGGATGACTTCGGTGGCCGGGTCGACCTTCGGCAAGCCGTAGCGGCGCTCCAGCCATGCGGCGATGCACTGTCGCAGTGCATCGGAGCCGAGCGTCGTGGGATAATTCGCCAGCCCGCCAAGCGCCGCCGTCAGCGCGTCTTTCACCAGCGCCGGCGTCGGATGCTTGGGCTCGCCGATGCCGAAGCTGATCGGCGTATGGGCAGCGCTAGGCGTGACGTCCTTCACAAGCGCTTTCAGTTTCTCGAACGGATACGGCTGCAGGGCGGACAGGCGCGGATTCACGGTGTTGGGCGGCGGTGTTGGGCTGGTTGGCGGGCAAGCTTGGCGCTTGCCGGGAAGCCCGAAATTATACGGCCAACGTGTGCTGGCCGCCCCACGACAATGCTGCATGCGGCGGATTTCCGCCGTTTTTTTATTGCGTAGATGACATCGATAGCCTCCTCCGCGGACGCCTCCGCCCACCACGAGCCGCAATGGGCGGCGGCATTCTTCATCCTCCTGGGCGCCTCGGTCTGGGGCATTTCCTGGTATCCATACCGCCTGCTCGCCGCCTGGGGGCTGGGCAGCATGCTGGCCTCGTCGATGACGGGCGCGGCTGCGGCCGTCCTGGCCGCCGTGGTGCTGCGTCGTCACTTTTCGACGTTCCAGTGGTCGTGGCTGATTCCGGCGCTCGGGGTTGCAGCGGGCATCACCAATGCGGGTTTCGTCTGGGGCACGGTGCACGGCACGGTCATGCGGGTGCTGCTCCTGTTCTATCTGACGCCCGTCTGGACGGCCCTGTTGGCGCGCCTATGGCTGCACGAGCGGCTGGGCTGGCGTGGCGGTGTGTTGCTGGCGCTGGCATTGTCAGGCGCGGGGATGATGCTGTGGTCGGGCGAGGCCGGCACGCCGTGGCCGGGTTCATCTGCGGAATGGGCGGGGCTGATTGCGGGGCTCGCTTTTGCGTGCAACAACGTGCTGTCCCGCCTGGCGGGGCAGCGTCACCCGACCATGCGCCCTGAAATGCGCACCGTGGTCGTCTTCACCGGCTGCGCGTTGGTGGGCTTTCCGGCTGCGCTGCTGCTCGATGGCGTGCGCGCGGTGCCGGCGGCTTTGTCGCAAGGCAATACGTGGCTGCTGCTGGTGGGCATGGCCTGCGTGCTGGTGGGCGGCAATGCGATGGTGCAGCGCGGCTTGCAATGCTTGCCGGCCAATCGCGCGGCGCTGCTGATGCTGTTCGAAATCGTGGTCGCGGCCGCGTCATCGGCGCTGCTGACGGCGGAGCGCTTGTCTCCCCACGAAATGCTGGGCGGCGCCTGCATCATCCTGGCAGGTGCGCTGTCGGGGCTGTTGCGGCGCAGGTAGGCCGCCGGTGTTTCGCAAACCAACCAAGGAGTTGCCGATGTGGCTTCGTTCGATTTTCATCGCGCTGACGTTTGCGCTCTCGACGTTCGCAACGGCCCCGCACGCCGCTTCCGCAGAGACAGGCCCCGCGTATGGCCCGCGCCTGGAAGGCTTCGATTACCCGGCGCCGGTCAAGCTCTTCAAGTTCGAGTCGCAGGGCAACGCGCTGGAGATGGCGTATCTGGACGTCGCGCCCAAGCAGCCCAACGGCCAGGTGGCGGTGCTGCTGCACGGCAAGAACTTCTGCGCGGCCACCTGGGAAGGCACGATCGCCGCACTGACCGGTGCCGGCTACCGCGTGATCGCCCCGGATCAGATCGGCTTCTGCAAATCGAGCAAGCCGCGCGCATATCAGTACACGTTCCAGCAACTGGCGAGCAATACGCATGCGCTGCTGGCGTCGCTTGGGATCGAGCAGGCCATCCTGATCGGCCATTCGACGGGCGGCATGCTGGCGGCGCGTTACGCGCTGATGTATCCGAACGCGGTGCCGCGGCTGGTGATGATCAACCCGATCGGCCTGGAAGACTGGAAGGCCAAGGGTGTGCCGTCCATGACGGTCGACCAATGGTTCGCGCGTGAAAAGCAAACCACCGCCGAGCGCATCCGCGCCTATGAGCAGTCCACGTACTACGCCGGGCAATGGCGCACGCAATACGAACCGTGGGTGCAGATGCTGGCCGGCATGTACCGCGGCCCGGGGCGCGATCTGGTGGCGTGGAATTCCGCGCTGCTATACGACATGATCTATACGCAGCCTGTCGTCTATGAGTTTGGCCAGTTGCGCCCGTGGACGCTGCTGCTCATCGGTCAGAAAGACACCACCGCCATCGGCAAGGACGCCGCACCGCCGGAAGCGCGGGCACAGCTGGGGCATTACCCCGAACTTGGCCGTGCAGCCGCCAAGGCTATCCCGCGCGCGACGTTGGTGGAATTCCCGGATGCGGGCCATGCGCCACAAATCCAGGATCCTGATGCGCTGCACCATGCGCTGCTCGGCTGGCTGGCCACGGCGGAGCCTTCGCGCACACGCCGGCCGGACTGACGCCGTTTGTCATGAAGGTGAAACTGCTTACAAATCCGCAGCAATTTCGCCTCCCGCGCTGCAAATTTCGTCCATTTTTGTAGCGATTTGATTGGCGGGAGGCTAGGGTGCGAATGGTATGATGGCGCCATCCGCGCCCCTGGGCGTCCCTTGTCAGTCCGCGCCGCACGGCGTTGGTGTGATGACAAAGGCGCGCTCCTGGGGCGCCCGCTTTATCCCCCTTTTCTGATCCCCTCGAGACGAACACAACGTGCGCCTCTCTTCGATCAAGCTCGCAGGCTTCAAGTCTTTCGTCGATCCGACCAATTTCCATGTTCCGGGCCAGCTTGTCGGCATCGTCGGCCCGAACGGTTGCGGTAAATCCAACATCATCGACGCCGTGCGCTGGGTGCTCGGCGAATCACGCGCCGCGGAACTCCGTGGCGAATCGATGCAGGACGTCATCTTCAACGGCTCGACCCAGCGCAAGCCGGCTGGCCGCGCCAGCGTCGAACTCGTGTTCGATAACGCGGAAGGCCGCGCCGCCGGCCAGTGGAGCCAGTACGCCGAAGTGGCGGTCAAGCGCGTGCTGAGCCGCGATGGCACCTCGTCGTATTTCATCAACAACCAGGCGGTGCGCCGCCGCGACATCCAGGACATCTTCCTCGGCACGGGCCTGGGGCCGCGCGCCTACGCCATCATCGGGCAGGGGATGATCTCGCGCATCATCGAGGCCAAGCCCGATGACATGCGCATCTTCCTGGAAGAAGCCGCGGGCGTGTCGAAGTACAAAGAGCGCCGCCGCGAAACCGAAAACCGCCTCTCCGACACGCGTGAAAACCTCACACGCGTGGAAGACATCCTCCGCGAACTCGGCTCCAACCTCGAAAAGCTCGAGGGCCAGGCCGAAGTCGCGCAGCGCTTCCAGGCGCTGCAGGCCGACGGCGAAGAGAAGCAGCACCTGCTGTGGCTGCTGCGCAAGCGTGAAGCGCAGGCTGAGCAAGAGCGCCATCAGCGTGCCATCGAACAGGCGCAGATCGACCTGGAAGCGCAGACCGCGCAGTTGCGCCATATCGAGGCTGAACTCGAAACGATGCGCGTTGCGCATTACGCCTCGTCCGATGCGATGCACGCCGCGCAGGGCGCGCTCTACGAAGCCAACTCCGAAGTCAGCCGTCTGGAAGCCGAGATCCGCTACGTGGTGGAATCGCGCAACCGCATCCAGCAGCAGATCGCCACGCTGACCGCGCAGCAGGAGCAGTGGCATACGCAGGGCGATCAGGCGCAGGAAGACCTTGCCGCGGCCGAGGAAGAGTTGGCCATGGCCGAGGAGCGTGCCGCGCAGGCCGCCGAAGACGTCGTGCGCAAAGCCGACGAACTGCCGGGCATGGAGGCGCAATGGCGGGACGCGCAGACCACGCTGAACGATCAGCGCGCCGCGATTCTGCAGTCGGAACAGGCGCTCAAGCTCGAAGCCGCGCACCAGCGCAATGCCGACCAGGCCCTGCTGCAGCTTGAGCAGCGCCGCGAACGTCTGACGCAGGAGTCCTCCGGCCTCGACAAGCCGGATGACGTGCAGCTCGAAACGCTGCGTGCCGAACTGGCTGAGCAGGAAGAAGTGTTGGCCGAAGCGCAGGCCGCGCTGGAAGACGCCGAGACACAGGTGCCGCAGCTCGACGAGGCACGCCGTGCCGCGCAAGACCGCGTGCAATCGGAAGCCGCCGCCATTGCCAGCCTGGAAGCCCGCCGTGCCGCGCTCAAGCAACTGCAGGAGAACGTGCAGACCGACGGCAAGGTCCAGCCGTGGCTGGCCAAGCATGAACTGAGCGAGCTGCCGCGCTTCTGGAAGAAGCTGCAGATCGAGCAGGGCTGGGAGCCCGCGCTCGAAGCCGTGCTGCGTGAAAAGCTTGGCGCGCTCGAAGTCTCCAACCTCGATTGGATCAAGGCGTTTGCGGCTGACGCGCCGCCCGCCAAGCTCGCCTTCTATGCGCCGCCGCCTGCAGCGCGTCCGGTGGAAGCGCCGGCGGGGCTGCGTCCGCTGATGTCGCTGGTGCAAGTGACGGAGCCGGGCATTCGTGCCGTGCTGCAAGACTGGCTGGCCGACGTCTATGTCGCCGACGACATGCAGGCCGCGCTCGCCGCGCGTCAGACGCTGCCGGAAGGCGGCACGTTCGTCATCAAGGCCGGGCACTTGATTGGCCGGTCATCGGTGCAGTTGTACGCGCCCGATTCCGAACAGGCCGGCATGCTGGCTCGCGCGCAGGAAATTGACAACCTGCACAAGCAGGTGCGTGCGCAGATGCTGTTGGCCGACGAGGCTAAGAGCGCTGCCGTGCGCGCCGAAGCGGCGTACAGCCAGGCCAGCCAGAACCTCACGCAGGTGCGGGCCCGCGCCGAGCAGGCCACGCGCCGCGTGCACGTGCTGCAGATGGACGTGCTCAAGCTGTCGCAAGCGATGGAGCGCTACAACGCGCGCAGCGGCCAGATCGACAGCGAGCTGGAAGAGATTCGCGCGCAGATCGAAGAGCAGCGTGCCATCCGTGCCGAGTCCGAAGCGGCCTTCGAACAGCACGATGCGGCACTCGCCGATATGCAGGCGCGCTTTGAAGACAGCCAGCAGGCGTTCGAGGCGCTCGAAGTTCGCCTGAGCGATGCGCGCAACGCCTTGCGCGACCAGGAGCGCGGCGCACAGGAAGCCCACTTTGCCGAGCGCAATCTGCAGAACCGCATTGCCGAACTGAAGCGCAACATCCAGGTGGCGAGCGATCAGGCGCAGCAGATCGTGCTGACGCTGGAGAACGCGCGCGCAGAGTTGGAGACCATCAACGAGCAGACCGCGCATACCGGTTTGCAGGAAGCGCTGGAGCGCCGTGCTGAGAAGGAAGAAAAGCTCGGGTTGGCGCGCATGGAACTGGATGCACTCACCGCACAACTGCGCACGCACGACGAGCAACGCCTGAGCGCCGAGCGCGGCCAGCAACCACTGCGCGATCGTATTACCGAGCTGCAGTTGAAGGAGCAGGCCGCGCGCCTGAACCAGGAGCAGTTCACCGAGCAGCTCACCGCTGCCAACGTGGACGAGGCCGTCCTGGCCGAACGCCTGACCGGCGACCTGAAGCCTTCGTACCTGCAAGGTGAAGTCACGCGCATCAACAACGCCATCAACGCGCTCGGCCCGGTCAACATGGCCGCGCTCGACGAGCTGGCGGCGGCGCGCGAGCGCAAGGGCTTCCTGGATGCGCAATCGGCCGATTTGACCGACGCCATCACCACGCTGGAAGATGCCATCCGCAAGATCGATCAGGAAACTCGCGCGCTGCTCCAAGGCACGTTCGACCAGGTCAACTATCACTTTGGCGAGCTGTTCCCGACGCTGTTCGGCGGCGGCCAGGCCAAGCTGATGATGACCGGCGAGGAGATTCTCGACGCGGGCGTGCAGGTGATGGCGCAGCCGCCGGGCAAGAAGAACTCGACCATTCACCTGCTGTCGGGCGGCGAGAAAGCGCTGACCGCGATTGCGCTGGTGTTTGCGATGTTCCAGCTGAACCCGGCCCCGTTTTGTTTGCTCGACGAGGTGGACGCGCCGCTGGACGACGCCAACACCGAGCGCTACGCCAACATGGTCAAGCGCATGTCCGACAAGACCCAATTCGTTTTTATTTCTCATAACAAGATTGCGATGGAAATGGCGCAACAGCTCATCGGTGTGACCATGCAGGAACAAGGTGTGTCCCGGATCGTGGCGGTGGATATGGATGCCGCGCTGACCATGGCGGAGGCTGCATAAATGCAGGACAACAACCTGGTGATGGCCCTGCTGGGCGCCGGCGTGGTGTTTGTGCTGGTGATCGTTGTGTACAACCAGTGGCAGATCCGCAAGGCGCGAGGCCCCGAGGCGTACAACCCGCCCGTCGACGAGACACCGCGCGGCGACGGTTGGACCGAGCGCGCCGAACCGGCCCTCGGTGGCGAGCGCGACGAAATCAACCGCGTCGAACCGCGTCTCGAGCCCGGTTTCTCGGCGAAGACGCACACGCCCGCCACGGGCAGCGCCGAAACCGAAGCCGGCGTGATTGGCGCCGAACTCACACCCTCGGGCGACGATGCCGCGCTCGAAGCCGCCGAGGCCGGAGAGATTGCCGAACCCGCCCCGGGTTCGCTGGAGCCGGCCAATGGCGTGATCGATCCGCTGATCGACTGCATCGTGCCGCTGCACCCGGATCGAGAAGTGTCGGGCGACCGTCTGCTGCCGTCGCTCGCCAAGCTGCGCCGCGCAGGCACCAAGCAGATCCACGTGGAAGGCTTGAACCCCGCCGCCAATGCGTGGGAAGCCATCCGCGCCGGGCAGCGCTACCTGGACGTGCAGGTGGCCGTGCAACTGGCCAATCGCACGGGCCCGCTGAATGCGCTGGAGTTCTCGGAATTCATCAACGCGATCGATCCGCTGTCGGAAGCGGCCGATGCCGTCCCGGAACTGCCGGACATGAACGAGACGATTTCCAATGCGCGCGAACTCGACGCGTTTGCCGCCGAATGCGATGTGCAACTGGGCGTGAGCGTGATCTCCGACGGCGCCCCATGGTCGGCAGCATACGTGCAGACGGTGGCCACGCAAGACGGCCTCGTGCTCTCGCGTGACGGCACGCGCTTCACGCGCTTCCATGCGGGGGGCGACGGTGTGCAGCGCGCACTGTTCACGCTGCAGTTTGGCGACACCAATTTCCTGCGCGATGACCTGACCGTCAAGGCCGGCCGACAGATCACGCTGTTGCTCGATGTGCCGGTGGCGGAAGAGTCGAGCAAGCCGTTCAAGCTGGTGTGCGAATACGCCTACACGCTGTCGCAGCGCATGGGTGCGCAGGTCGTGGATGACAACCTGCGTCCGCTGACGGAGCAATCGTTCGTCGCCATCCAGAAGCATCTGCGGGTGCTGTACGACAAGCTCGAATCGCGCGGCATCCCGGCCGGTTCCAGCACCGCGGTGCGCTTGTTCAGCCACTGACGGACGCACGATGAGCAAGACTGCAGAACCCGCGTCCGGACCGTCCTCAAAAGACCGGCCCGAGGCGCGGGCAGCCTGGCTGCGCGCCGAGCTGAACCGCTACGCCCACGAGTACTACGTGCTCGACCAGCCCAGTGTGCCCGACGCTGAATACGACCGGCTCTATCGCGAGCTGGAAGCGCTGGAAACCGAACACCCCGAGCTGAAGACACCCGATTCGCCCACGCTGCGGGTCGGTGGCGCCGTCCTGCCCGAATTTGCGGCGGTCAGGCATGTCATCCCGATGCTGTCGATCCGCACCGAGACCGACACCACCGCCAACGGCGCGCGCGCGTTCGACGCCAGCGTAAGGCGCGAGCTGGGCTTTGATGACACCGATCCGCCCGTGGAATACGCCGCCGAGCTGAAGTTCGATGGCCTGGCGATCAACCTGCGTTACGAGCGTGGTTATCTCGTGCAGGCGGCCACGCGCGGCGACGGCACTACCGGCGAAGACGTCACGCAGAACATCCGCACGATCCGCCAGATTCCGCTGGGGCTGTCGCCAGTTGATGGCCACGTGCCCGACGTGCTGGAAGTGCGCGGCGAGGTCTACATGCGCCGCGACGACTTCGAGAAGCTCAACGCCCGCCAGCGAGAGCGCGGTGACAAGACCTTCGTCAACCCGCGCAATACCGCAGCCGGTGCCGTCCGCCAGCTCGATCCTAAGATGGCTGCCGAGCGCCCGCTGTCGTTCTTCGCCTATGGGCTGGGCGAAGTGGCCGGCTGGAAGGGCATGCCCGGCACGCATTCCAGCATGCTCGACGTGCTGCAGGCGTTCGGTTTCCCGGTCAGTAATGAACGCGCGGCTGTGGCGGGCGGTGAAGGCCTGGTCAGATTTCATGAGGCCATCCGGGCCAAGCGCGACAGCTTGCCGTTCGACATCGACGGCGTCGTCTACAAGGTCAACTCGCTCGCGTTGCAGCGTGAACTCGGCTTTCGCTCACGTGAGCCGCGCTGGGCGGTTGCGCACAAATATCCGGCGCAGGAAGCGCTGACCACGGTCGAATCCATTGACGTGCAAGTCGGCCGAACGGGCGCCATCACGCCGGTGGCGCGGCTGGTGCCGGTGTTTGTTGGCGGGGTAACGGTCACCAATGCGACGCTGCACAACGAAGACGAAGTGCGCCGCAAGGATGTACGCGTGGGCGACACCGTGATCGTGCGGCGCGCGGGTGACGTGATTCCCGAGGTGGTGAGTGTGGTGCTTGATCGCCGCCCACTGGATGACGTCCCGGGCAGCGACTTGTTCAATCCGCAGCAGCAGCCCAAGTACCCGCCATTCGAACTGCCGAAGACGTGCCCGGTTTGCGGCTCGCACGTCGTGCGCGAAGAGGGTGAGGCGGTGGCCCGTTGCTCCGGCGGCCTGTTCTGCTCGGCGCAGCGCAAGGAGGCGATCCGCCACTTTGCCGGTCGCCGCATGATGGACATCGAAGGCCTGGGCGAGCGTTACATCGACAACCTGGTCGAGTTGGACTACGTGCACGGCATTGCCGACCTGTACAAGCTCACGCTCGAAGATTTTCTGGAGATGAAGCGCCGTGCGGACGAACGTGATGGCGTGACGCCCGAGACGGTTTCCGCAGGCAAGATCGCCACCAAGTGGGCCGAGAATCTGCTGGAGGGCATCCAGGCCAGCAAGACGCCGCCGCTGGCGCGCTTCCTGTTTGCGCTGGGCATTCGCCACGTGGGCGAGTCGACCGCCAAGACGCTTGCCGACTGGCTCGGCAGCCTGGCCATGATCCGGCGTGCGCCTGCGCCGCTGCTGCTGGCGCTGCCCGATGTGGGTGCCACGGTGGCTGAAGCCATCGCCGATTTCTTTGCCGAGCCGAAGAACCAGCAGGCGCTCGATGCGCTGCTCGAAGCCGGTGTTGCACCGCAAGGCGAGCATGCGCCCAACGCGAAGCTGCGCGAGAAGCTGGAGCCGGCCGAACTGTACGCCACGCTGGGCGTGCCCAAGCTGACCGCCACGCGCGCAAAGCAATTGGCCGTGGCAGCGCCAACGCTTGCCCAGCTGGCCAGCGTTGAGCCCGATCAGTTGGCTGGCCTGCCTGCGGATGTGACTGCATCGCTGCTTGAATGGCTCGCCTCGCACGACCATCGCGCGCAACTGGCGAAGCTCGACGCGCTGCGCGGCGAGTTGCTCGCTGCCATGCCTGCTGAGGCCGCCGAAGAAGGCGTGCTGGACGGCAAGACGGTCGTTTTGACCGGCACATTGCCGAACCTCACGCGTGACGAAGCCAAGGCCATGCTGGAAGCGGCAGGCGCCAAGGTATCGGGTTCGGTGTCGAAAAAGACCGACTACGTTGTCGCCGGAGAAGATGCCGGCAGCAAGCTCGCCAAAGCCGAAGAATTGAACGTGAAGGTTCTGGACGAAGCGGGTATGCTCGCGCTGTTAAAAAAACCGGCGGGAGACCAGGCATGATCCGAAACATCCTCAAGATGGGCGACAGCCGGCTGCTACGCGTTGCCAAGCCGGTCGAGCGTTTCCACACGCCCGAACTGACTGCCCTGATCGAAGACATGTTCGACACCATGGATGCGGCGCGCGGTGCCGGTCTGGCAGCCCCGCAGATCGGCGTGGATCTGCAGGTCGTCATCTTCGGGTTCGATCGTAACGACCGGTATCCGGATGCACCGGCCGTGCCGAAGACGGTGTTGATCAACCCCACCATCGAGCCGCTGTCGGACGAGATGGAAGAGGGCTGGGAAGGATGCCTCTCGGTACCCGGCCTGCGCGGTGTGGTGCCGCGCTACACGCGCCTGCGCTATACCGGCTTCGACCAGCACGGCCACGCCATCGACCGTATTGCCGAGGGCTTCCACGCGCGCGTCGTCCAGCACGAATGCGATCACCTCCAGGGCGTGCTGTATCCCATGCGCGTGAAGGACTTCACCCGCTTCGGCTTTACCGAAGTGCTGTTCCCGGAATTGCCCGCCAATCACGACGACTGATCGAGACTGCGGCAGCGTCGCATCTGCGGGGGCGGGTGGACGCGTGTTTCATCCACCACGGAGACGATATGAGGCGAGATGGTTTGAGGGGCTGGCGCCGGCTGGCGCTTGGGGTGGCCATGACGGCGATGCTGGGGGTGGCGGCGTGCGCGGGGCCGCAGGCACCGGAAACGCCGGCGGCCGCACCGGTTGCCCAGAAGGCTCAGAGCCCGGTCTGGCAACGCGTGCGTCTGGGTACGGATGCCGTGGCCTACGATTTCCCTGTCTATGCAAACCATCCGCTTGATGGCGACCTGAGCGGCATCCGCGAAGTCGTGTTCGTTCAGCACGGCCTGCAGCGCAACGGAAACGACTACTACACCGCTGGCGCCGATCTGCTCCAGGCCAGCGGCCGCAATCCCGACGAGGTCCTGCTGATTGCCCCGAACTTTCCCGGCACGCCCGATGAGGGCAAGGGTTTCGACGGCATGCCCGTGTGGTCGGTGGACGGCTGGATCGGGGGCTTCAACGCCACCAACGCACCCTACACGGACCTGAGTTCGCTCAAGGTGCTGGATGACCTGATCGGCTACGTGACCGACCCGGCACGCGCGCCCAACGTCAAGCGCGTAACGGTGGCAGGCCACTCGGGCGGTGGCCAGATCGTGCAACGCTACGCTGTGCTCAACAACGTCGACGAGGCGATCCGCAAGCGCGGCATCGACCTGCGCTACGTGGTCGCCAACCCCTCGTCATATCTGTATTTCACGCCGGAGCGTCCGAGCGGCAAGGGCTTTGCGCGCTACAGCACCAGCGTCTGCCCCGACTACGACCACTACAAGTACGGCATGGTCGACATGGTTCCGTATGCCGCCGGCAAGACAGGCCGCCAGCTGTTCAACCGATACGCGCAGCGCCACGTGACGTACCTTGCCGGCACGAGCGACAACGATCCGAACCACCGCGTGCTCGACAAGCTCTGCGGTGCCGAGGCCGAAGGCCCGACGCGCGTGGATCGCGCACGCAACTACTGGCGCTACGAGCGCCACATGGCGGGACGCAAGCGCGTCAATCACCAGGCGCACGAAGTGGTTGGCGTAGGCCACGACCAGGCGAAGATGTTCGGCTCGCGCTGCGGCGCGCAAGCTGTGTTCGGCGTGCCTGCATCGGCCAACACCGCGGGTGCAGCCTGCCAGGCGCCGCATCTGTAATGTAGACAGCGGGCAAAAAAAAACCGGTCAGCGCGCAATGCGTTGACCGGTTTTTTCTTTGTGGCAGAGGCTGCCTCAGAACTTCTCGAACGGCCCCAGGAAGCGCCACTGACCGACCGGCAGGTCGCCCAGCACGATGCTGCCCATGCGGATGCGCTTGAGGCCCACCACCTCCAGTCCCACCTGTTCGCACATGCGGCGGATCTGGCGCTTCTTGCCTTCGCGCAGCACGAAGCGCAGCTGCTCTTCGTTCTGCCAACTCACCTTCGCGGGCTTGAGTGCTTCGCCGTCGAGCGACAGGCCAAAGCGCAGCTTCTCCATCAGCTCTTCCGGGAACACCTTGGAGATGTCGCGCTCGACCACGCCGTTTGGCGAATGCCATACCACGCGCACCAGGTATTCCTTCTCGACCGTCGAATCCTCGCCGATCAGGTGGCGCGCCACGCGGCCGTCCTGCGTCAGCACCAGCAAGCCGGTGGAGTCGATATCCAGTCGACCGGCCGGCGCCAACGCCCGGCGCTGCCACGGCGCGAAGCGCTTGCGCGTGGGGTCGGCTTCCCACTGGTTTTCCGGCACGAACAGCGAAACCGCCGGCTGATAGCCGTCTTCCGCCTGGCCTGACACATAGCCGACCGGCTTGTGCATCAGCACGGTGACGCGCTCGCCTTGCTCGGATCTCGCAGCTTGATGGATCTCGATGATCGCATCCGGCTTGACGCGCGAACCCAGTTCGGTGACGGGCTCGCCGTCCACCAGCACCCAGCCGCGCGGAATCCATTCATCGGCCTCCCGGCGCGAGCACAGCCCCAGTTCGGACATGCGCTTGGACAGACGGACCAGTCCGCTCGATTCGGTCTGCTGCGCCGGGCGCGGTGCCTGCTCCTCGGCGTGACGCGGAGCGCGTTCCTCACGCTCGCGCTCGGGCCGTTGCGGACGTGCCGGACGATCATCGAAGCGACGCGGTGGTTGGTCGTTGTCAAAACGACGCGGAGGGCGTTCGTCATCGAAGCGACGCGGAGCCCGGTCATCGCCATAGCGCCGCGGCGGCCGTTGCTCGTCGTCGAATCGGCGCGGCGGGCGTTCATCGTCAAAGCGTCGTGGAGGCCGCTGGTCGCCATCGCGACGCGGCGCGCGTTGATCGTCGCCATAGCGGCGCGGGCGTTCGTCATCGAAACGACGGGGCGGACGTTGGTCGTCGCTGAACCGGCGCGGGGGGCGTTCGTCGTCAAGGCGGCGCGGCGGACGTTGGTCGCCATCACGACGCGGTGCGCGTTGATCGTCGCCATAGCGGCGCGGGCGCTCGTCATCGAAACGACGGGGCGGGCGCTGATCGTCACCGAACTTGCGCGGGGGGCGCTCTTCGTCGAAGCGGCGCGGTGGCCGCTGCTCGTCATTGAACCGGCGTGGCGGGCGCTCTTCGTCAAAGCGTCGCGGAGGGCGTTGGTCGCCATCACGACGCGGTGCGCGTTGATCGTCGCCATAGCGGCGTGGGCGCTCCTCATCGAAACGACGAGGCGGCCGTTGGTCGTCGCTGAACCGGCGCGGCGGGCGCTCATCGTCAAAGCGTCTCGGGGGACGGTCGTTGTCGAACCTGCGCGGCGGACGCTCGTCGTCGAACCGGCGAGGTGGGCGATCTTCGAAACGTCGCGGCGGACGCTCGTCGTCGGAGCGGCGGGGCGGTCGTTGCTCATCGTTGAATCGACGCGGCGGGCGCTCATCATCAAAGCGTCGCGGCGGGCGATCGCCTTGCATGCGGCGCGGCTTGGCTTCGCGCGTCTGGCCGTCGTCGTCGCGGCGCGGGGGGCGTGCGGGGCGCGGCGGCTTACCGGCGCCTTCTTCCTGTTTGGGCCTGCGCTGCGATGGGCGCAGCGGCTGGCGCTCGCGGTTCAGGTCGGATGAGCGCAGCGGCTTGCCGGTGGTGGAACGTACGGCATTGCCTTCGTCGTCGCGGCGCACGCCGAGTGTGGCACGCTTGCCAGGGCGGGTGGCGCGCTGAGTCGGGTCGCTGGCGCGGTGCTTGTCGTCGTCGCCCGGGAAATCATCGGAATCGGTAGTCATGAATCTAGACCGGTAAGGCTGGCGCTCAGATGGCGAGCGCATCAAGCAGCTCGCTTTCAAGTTCGAGCTGCAGTTTGTTGTCCTGGGTCAGGCGCGTGCCGTCGACCAGGAAGATGTCTTCCACGCGCTCGCCAAGCGTGTTGATGCGCGCGGTGTGTACCGACACGCGGCGGTGTGCGAGCACGCGGGCAATGGCGTAGAGCAGACCGGTGCGGTCGGTCGCGGAAATGGAGAGCAGGTAATACTGGCCGCGCTCGTCCGCCCGCAGGTCGACGCGCGGTTTGATCGGGAAGCTGCGCGACTGGCGCGAGATGCGCCCCCGCGGCGGCTCCGGCAGGGCGGTTTCGCGCGAGATCTGTTCGGCCAGTTCGTGTTCGACCAGCGTGATGATGTCGCGGTAATGCCCGGGCTCCACCAGGCCGCTGCTGGGGTCGGCCACCTGGAAGGTGTCGAGCGCGTAGCCGTGTTTGGTGGTGTGGATCTTGGCGTCCAGGATCGTCAGGCTCTTGCGTTCGAAGTAGCCGCAGATGCGCGCAAAAAGATCGGGCCGATCCGGCGAGTACACAGCCACCTGCAAGCCCACGCCCGCCGGTGAAATGCGTGCGCGCACGATCGGGATCGTCGTGTCGACACGGTTGTAGAAGTGCCGCGTGAACCAGGCGATATCGCGCGCGTCGTGGCGCAGGAACACGCCCACGTCGAGCTGTTTCCACAGCGCCTCGTGCGCGGTGTCGTCCAGCGCGGCCAGGCGCAGCAGCGCGCGCGCTTCTTCCTTGCGGCCTTCGAGCACGGCGTGCGGGTCGGTGGTGGCACCGCCGAGCACTCGCAGCGTCATGCGATACAGGTCTTCCAGCAGCTTGCCTTTCCAGGCGTTCCACACCTTCGGGCTGGTGCCGCGGATGTCGGCAACGGTCAGCAGATACAGCGCGGTCAGCCGGCGTTCGGTACCGACCAGATCAGCGAAATGGCGGATGACTTCGGGATCGCCCAGGTCCTGCTTCTGCGCGACCTGGCTCATGGTCAGGTGGTGTTCGACCAGCCAGACGATCAGGTCGGCGTCTTCCTTGGCGATGCCGTGTTCCTTGCAGAAGCGACGTGCGTCGGACATGCCGAGCACGGAGTGGTCACCGCCGCGCCCCTTCGCAATGTCATGGAACAGCGCCGCCACGGTCAGCACCCACGGCTTGTCGAAGTTCGCCATCAACTGGCTGCAGAACGGGAACTCGTGCGTGTGCTCGACGATGGCGAAGCGGCGGATGTTGCGCACCACCATCAGGATGTGCTGATCGACCGTGTAGACGTGGAACAGGTCATGCTGCATCTGCCCGACGATGCGACGGAAGTTGACCAGGTAGCGGCCGAGCACGCTGGTCTGGTTCATCAGGCGCAGCGCGTGCGTGATGCCCTGCGGCTGCTGCAGGATCGACAGGAACAGCGCGCGATTAGCCGGATCCTTGCGCCATTTGGCGTCCATCAACGTCCGGGCGTTGTAGAGCGCCCGCAGCGTGCTGGCTGCCAGTCCCTTGATGCCGCGCGTCTGCTCGTACAGCAGGAACGTTTCAAGAATGGCCGTCGGCTCGCGCTGGTAGAGATCGGCGTCGGCAATTTCGAGCATGCCTTGGCGCTCGACAAAACGATCGTTGATCTTGCGTGTGATACCCAGCTCGCTCGGAAACAGCCGCGCTTCGATGTTTTGCAGCACCACGGTATTGAGCTGTGTGACAGCCTTGGCTACCCAGTAATAGCGGCGCATGAGTTGTTCGCTCGCGCGCTTGGCGGTGGTCGGGCGGTAACCGAACGATTCGGCCAGCTGCGTCTGCAGGTCGAACACCAACACGTCCTGACGACGCCCGGCCAGCAGGTGCAGACGCGCACGCACGGTTTTGAGCAGGCGCTCGTTGCTCACCAGTTCCTGTGCTTCACGGCGTGTGAGCAGGCCGTTGGCAAGCAACTCGTTCCAGCTGGAACCGAAACCTGCCGCGCGCGTCATCCACAGAATCACCTGCAGGTCGCGCAGACCACCGGGGCTTTCCTTGCAGTTCGGCTCGAGCGAATACGGCGTGTCCTGGTACTTGGCATGCCTCTGGCGCATCTCCAGCAGTTTCGACTGGAAGAAATCTGCGGCGTCCAGATGGCCTTGATAGTGCGTCTCGAACGTGCGGTACAAACCTTCGTCGCCCGTCAGCAGACGCGCTTCCAGCAGCGACGTGCGTACTGTTACGTCTTGTGCGGCTTCCTTGATGCACTCGTCAACCGTGCGCACCGAGGAGCCGATGTCCAACCCAATGTCCCAGCAGCGGCCGATGAAGGCCTCCAGCCGGGCCTCCAAGGCTTTGTCTGCGGTGCCTGGCAGCAACAGGAGGATGTCCACATCGGAATGCGGAAACAGCTCGCCGCGCCCGTAGCCGCCCACGGCAATCAGCGCGCAGGTGGCGGGCATCTGCTCTTCCTGCCAGAGACGCACGAGCGCACGGTCCACCGCGCGTGCCAGCTTGGTCACGAGCTGCTGAACGTTGGCGTGCTGGTCGAACTGCGCGAACAGGTGCGCGCGCTCAGCTTTCAGGGCGTCGCGCGGATGGACTTCTTCGGCAGGGGCGGCGGCAGCAGAGGGCATGAGCAGAGCGGGAATGAAACAGCGACCGGAACGAGCCGGTCGCTGCAGGAGTTGAGCCGGTGCGGGGCGAGATCAGCGTGACATTGCTGCCGCTGACGGTGCAGCTCGCCCGTTAGGATCAGGCCGTGGCCGGCGCGCCTTCGTGTACGAATTCCGGTGCCGGCGGCGTCAAGGCGGACACGGTCAGCACTTCGTGGCCAGTCTCCGTCACCAGAAGCGTGTGTTCCCACTGCGCCGACAGGCTGCGATCACGCGTCTTGACGGTCCACTGGTCGGGCATCGTGCGGATGTCGCGCTTGCCCGCGTTGATCATCGGTTCAATCGTGAAGATCATGCCGGCCTTCAGTTCCATCCCGGTACCCGGGCGGCCGTAGTGCAGGATCTGCGGATCTTCGTGGAATTTCTTGCCGATGCCGTGGCCGCAATATTCGCGCACCACGCTGTAGCCGGCGGCTTCGGCGTGCTGCTGGATCACGTGGCCGATGTCGCCCAGGCGCGCGCCCGGACGCACGGCCGCAATGCCCTTCCACATGCATTCGAACGTGACCTGCGTCAGGCGTTTGGCCAGGATCGACCCTTCGCCGACGACGAAGGTGCGGCTGGTGTCGCCGTAATAGCCTTCCTTGGTGATGACGGTGATGTCGAGGTTGACGATGTCGCCGCTTTTGAGCACCTTGTCGCCCGGAATGCCGTGGCAGATCACGTCGTTGACCGACGTGCAGATCGATGCCGGGAAGGGCGGATAGCCCGGCGGGGCATAGTTCAATGGCGCCGGCACAGTGCCTTGCACGTCACGCATGTAGGCGTGGCACAGCTCGTTCAGCTTGCCCGTGGTCACGCCGGGCGTCACGAACGGCGTGATGTAATCCAGGACTTCGGACGCGAGCCGGCAGGCGACGCGCATGTGCGCAATGTCTTCGGCAGTGTGAATGGTAACGGCCATGCTGTGACTCTTTCTGCACGCAAGCGCGCGAAGCGCCGCGTCGTGGCTAAAGTGTGAATTATCGCACCAAAGCGCCAGGGCCGGGGTTTTCGGGCGCTCGGCGCCAGCCTCGGGCCGTTTGTCGCGAAGGCTCGGAAGGCCTTGAGTCGATTGGGTTTTTGCCGCTATAATCGCTGGCTAAGCAGTTGCCGGTCATGTGGCCGGTGGCGCTTGAAATCGCGAGCCGCTTCACCGCGGGTGTTTTTCGTATCGCATGCGAAAGATGTCTGAGGCGGCTTTAGACCTAACCCGACTGGAGAATTTCATGTCCGTGACCATGCGCGAAATGCTGGAAGCCGGTGTCCACTTTGGCCACCAGACCCGCTTCTGGAACCCCAAGATGGCCCCCTTCATCTTCGGCCATCGCAACAAGATTCACATCATCAACCTGGAAAAGACGCTGCCGATGTACCAGGACGCACTGAAGTACGTGCGCCAACTGGCAGCCAACCGGGGCACCATCCTGTTCGTCGGCACGAAGCGCCAATCGCGTGAGATCCTGGCTGAAGAAGCGGCTCGCGCAGGTATGCCGTTCGTTGACAGCCGCTGGCTCGGCGGCATGCTGACCAACTTCAAGACGGTCAAGACCTCGATCAAGCGCCTGAAGGACATGGAAGTCGCCAAGGAAGCCGGCGCGACCGAAACCATGAGCAAGAAGGAAGCGCTGATGTTCGAACGCGAAATGGACAAGCTGGTGAAGTCCATTGGCGGCATCAAGGACATGGGCGGCATTCCAGACGCCATCTTCGTGGTGGACGTTGGCTACCACAAGATTGCCGTGACCGAAGCCGCCAAGCTGGGCATTCCGGTGATCGGCGTGGTTGACACGAACCACTCGCCGGAAGGCATCGACTACGTCATCCCGGGTAACGACGACTCGAGCAAGGCTGTTGCTCTGTACGTGCGCGGCGTGGCCGACGCGATCCTGGAAGGCCGCGCCAACGCGGTCCAGGAAGTGGTTGAAGCCGCTCGCGGCGGTGATGACTTCGTCGAAGTCCAAGAAGGCTAAACACAAGAAGGCGGGCGCCCGCAGCTTGATCGTGCGGGACGCGTGCCAGGCCGCACCTGATGGAGCAGATCAGGGCTGATGGCCAGACAGGGGCGCGTAACAAACGCCCCTTTTTTTTGAAATTTGTCATGCGGATGCCCCACGCGCGTCGTATTTCGTGGGGCGGCCGGATGGAAACCGGACGACAGGCCGGCGCGAGGCGAGGAAGGATCCGCACGCGACCGGACGACGATCTGAAACAAGGAGCATGAGAATGGCGGCAATTACCGCAAGCATGGTTGCAGAGCTGCGCGCAAAGACCGACGCGCCGATGATGGAATGCAAGAAGGCCCTGACCGAAGCCGAAGGCAACCTGGAAAAGGCTGAAGAGATCCTGCGCGTGAAGCTGGGCAACAAGGCCGGCAAGGCTTCCAGCCGCGTCACCGCTGAAGGCGTGGTCGCAGCGTTCGTCGAGGGCACCACGGGCGCCCTGGTCGAAGTGAACTGCGAAACCGACTTCGTCTCGAAGAACGACGATTTCCTGGCCTTCACCAACGAGGTTGCCAAGCTGATCGCTCAGAAGAACCCGGCTGACGTGGCTGCCCTGTCGGCCCTGTCGATCGGCGACGAAACGGTCGAAGCCGTGCGCACCCGCCTGATCGGCAAGATCGGCGAGAACATGACGATCCGCCGCTTCCAGCGTTTCGAAGGCACGCAGCTGACTTCGTATTTGCACGGCACGCGCATTGGCGTGATGGTGGCATTCGAAGGCAACGAAGTGGCGGCTAAGGACGCTGCAATGCAGGCTGCCGCCATGAAGCCGGTGTCGCTGTCGGCTGACGACGTGCCGGCCGAACTGGTCGCCAAGGAGCGCAGCGTTGCTGAGCAGAAGGCTGCTGAATCGGGCAAGCCGGCTGAAATCGTTGCCAAGATGGTGGAAGGCAGCGTGCAGAAGTACCTGAAGGAAGTGTCGCTGCTGAACCAGCCGTTCGTGAAGAACGACAAGCAGACCGTTGAGCAGATGCTCAAGGCCGCCAACACGACCGTGAAGGCTTTCACGCTGTACGTGGTGGGCGAGGGCATCGAGAAGAAGCAAGACGACTTCGCTGCTGAAGTGGCTGCCCAGGTGGCCGCTGCCAAGCAACAGGCGTAATGCTGCGACGGCCGCTTCCGATGGTGCGGCGATTCGCCCTCCGGCGCAGGCCGGGAGGCGTCGTTTCCACCATTGGCGCAGCCGTATAATGCCGAACAAACAGGGCACCGAAAGGTGCCCTGTTTGCAGGTGCAGCCTGCTTGCGCGGGCATCGTTGGTGAATGTCCCGAAGGCTTCCGCGCAAGAAGGTTGCGGGATGTGCGAAGTCCCCGCTTTGCACGTCGTTATCATATCCGCAGCGTCATTTCCCCCTTTCCTGTTTCCCGTACCAGGAATCGTCACGAGGATCTCCATGCCTGCCTATAAGCGCGTTCTACTCAAACTTTCCGGCGAAGCCCTGATGGGCGACGATGCCTTCGGCATCAACCGCAGCACCATCGAAGGGATGGTCAACGATATCGCCGAAATCGTGAAGCTGGGCGTGCAGGTGGCAGTGGTGATCGGCGGCGGCAACATCTTCCGCGGTGTCGCGGGGGGTGCCGCCGGCATGGATCGCGCCACGGCCGATTACATGGGCATGCTGGCCACCATGATGAACGCGCTTGCTCTGCAGGACGCCATGCGTCACGCCAATCTCGAAGGCCGTGTGCAATCGGCGCTGCGCCTGGACCAAGTGGTCGAGCCGTACATCCGCCCCCGTGCGATCCGCCAGTTGGAAGAGGGCAAGATCGTGATTTTCGCGGCCGGCACCGGCAACCCGTTCTTCACGACCGACACCGCCGCCGCGCTGCGGGGCTCGGAAATCGGCGCCGAGATCGTCCTCAAGGCCACCAAGGTGGACGGTGTCTATACCGCTGATCCGAAGAAGGACCCGAGCGCCACCCGCTACGCCACCATCACGTTCGATGAAGCCATCTCGCGCAATCTGCAGGTGATGGATGCGACCGCTTTCGCGCTGTGCCGCGACCAGAAGCTGCCGATCAAGGTGTTCTCCATTCAGAAGCCCGGCGCGCTCAAGCGCGTGATCCTGGGTGAAGACGAAGGCACGCTGGTGCACGTCTGAAGCCAGCAGCAAGCCTCGTTGCAGGCGCCTTTTTTGCCGTTCGCTGACCCTGCGTAAATGGCGTTGGCGAGCGGCTTCCATGTAAAATCGCCTATTGTCTTTTTGGTCTTGCCGGTGTCCTGTGTCGTTTTCCGGGGCGCAAGTTCGGCAGACCGCCGTTATCGTTCGGAGGAAGTATGAGCGTCGCCGATGTCAAAAAGAATGCCGAGCAGAAGATGCAGAAGTCGATTGAGGCTCTGAAGACGGATCTGGCCAAGATCCGTACTGGCCGTGCCCACACCGGTCTGCTCGATCACGTGCAAGTCGACTACTACGGCTCGATGGTGCCGATCAGCCAGGTTGCCAACGTGACCCTGGTGGATGCACGCACGATTGGCGTGCAACCGTGGGAAAAGAAGATGGTGCAAGCCGTCGAGAAGGCCATCCGTGAAGCGGACCTCGGCCTGAATCCCGCCACCATGGGCGACATCATTCGCGTGCCGACGCCCGCGTTGACCGAAGAGCGTCGCAAGGAGCTGACCAAGGTGGTGAAGGGCGAGGGCGAAGATGCCAAGGTCGCCGTGCGCAACCTGCGCCGCGATGCCAACGAACAGCTCAAGAAGCTGGTGAAGGACAAGGCCATCTCGGAAGACGACGAGCGTCGCGGCGGAGACGAGGTTCAGAAGCTGACCGACAAGTTCGTCGCCGAGATCGACAAGCTGGTCGCCGAGAAAGACAAGGAAATCATGACGGTGTAAGGCCGTCTCCCGCCGCCGGCGCATTGGGCGCATGCGGTGGGAAGCCCGATTCATGCATATCAGTTCCACACTGGCGGTGCCCGACACCGCCGATACGCCGCGCCACGTTGCCGTCATCATGGACGGTAACGGCCGCTGGGCCACCGAACGGCATCTGCCGCGCGTGGCCGGGCATAGCCGCGGCCTCGACGCCGTGCGTGCAACCGTTGAAGCGGCGGCACGCCGAGGCGTCGGTTACCTGACGCTGTTTGCGTTCAGCTCCGAAAACTGGCGTCGTCCGGCCGAGGAAGTCACCTTCCTCATGAAGCTGTTCATGACGGCGCTGCGCCGCGAGGTCAGCAAGCTGCACGACAACGGCATCCGCTTGCGCGTGGTGGGCGATCTGTCTGCGTTCAGCCCGCGCATCCAGCTCTTGATTCGCGAAGCTGAGGCCAAGACGGCTGCCAATCCCGGTCTGACCGTCACGATCCTCGCCAACTACGGCGGGCGCTGGGACATCCTGCAAGCCATGCGCGCCTTGTTGACGGCAAAGCCCGGCATTGCACCCGACGCCATCACCGAAGAGATGCTCGCGCCGTACATGGCGCTGTCCTACGCGCCGGAGCCGGATTTGTTCATCCGCACCGGTGGCGAGCAACGCATCAGCAACTTTCTGCTCTGGCAGCTTGCGTATTCCGAGCTGTACTTCACCGATCGCTACTGGCCCGATTTCGATGCCGCAGAACTCGATCGCGCCTTTGCGTGGTATCGCAACCGCGAGCGCCGCTTCGGCCGCACAAGCGCGCAGCTCGAGCCCGATGTTCCCCCCGCGCTATCCGCCGGAGCCTGACACATGCTGCTGACTCGCGTCATTACCGCTGTCTGCCTGCTGATTGTCATCCTGCCCATTCTGTTCTTTGCGCCGCCCGCCGGCCTGGCCGGGCTCGTGACGGTAGTTGCAGCCCTCGCCGCGTGGGAGTGGGGGCGTCTCGTGCGCCTGCCGGGCTGGTGGGGGCCGGTTGTCTATGCGATCGTTGTCGTCATGCTGACGATCGCCTGGCACGACATTCCCGTTCGCGGTGATGTGCAGCCGCTGTTCCATGGCGCAGTCGTCGCATGGGTGATCGCCTGGGCGCTGCTCGCCGGTGGCGTGCGCGAGCTGCACGGCACGCGCAAAATCGTTTTCACGTTGCTTGGTTTGGTGATGCTGCCGGCGTTCGTGCATGGGGCTATTGAATTGCGCACGCACGGCGTCGCCTTCCTGCTGTCGGTGGCGGTGCTCGTGTGGGCGGCCGATGTGGGTGCCTATTTTGTCGGCAAGGCCATGGGTCGCCGCAAGCTGGCACCGACCATCAGCCCAGGCAAATCGTGGGAAGGGGCGATCGGCGGTGCCGTGCTCGTTGCAGTGATCGCCACCGTGGCCGGCATCACGCATTGGTTTGCGCCGACGTGGTTCTCGCACGAGTTTGATCAGCGCGGTGCGGTTGCAGCCCTGGCGCTGACCATCTTGCTGGTGGCCGCAAGCGTCGGCGGCGATTTGTTTGAATCCCTGCTCAAGCGTCAGGTCGGCATGAAAGACAGCAGCCGCCTGTTGCCCGGCCACGGCGGTGTGCTCGATCGTATCGACGCACTGCTGCCAGTGTTTCCGCTGGCTGCGCTGCTGATTTCCTGAGGCGTCTGAACATGATGCGTTTGACCGTTCTTGGCGCCACTGGCTCCATTGGCGACAGCACGCTCGACGTGGTGCGCCGTCATCCCGACAAATACAGCGTTTTTGCGCTGACCGCCAACGCGCAGGCCGACAAGCTCGCGGTGCTCTGCCGTGAGTTTCGCCCGAAGATGGCGGTGCTCGGTTCGGCGGCTGCGGCGGATGCATTGCGTGACCAACTGGGCACAGAAGCTGCCGGCATCGAAATCTGTTCTGGCACCAAGGCGCTGGAAGAGGCCGCCGCCCACCCTGACTGCGATGCCGTGATGGCCGCCATCGTTGGGGCGGCAGGTTTGCGCCCGACGCTTGCCGCCGTGCGCGCCGGCAAGCGCGTGCTCCTGGCCAACAAGGAGGCGCTGGTGATGTCCGGCGCGCTCTTCATGGACGCCGTGCGTGAGCATGGCGCCACCGTGCTCCCGATCGACAGCGAGCACAACGCCATCTTCCAATGCCTTCCTCAGCAAGTTCCACAGTTCGGGCGCGGCGTGTCGCGCATCGTCCTGACGGCATCAGGTGGTCCGTTCCGTACGCGTGCCGTTGATTCGCTTGCTGATGTCACGCCCGATCAGGCTTGCGCGCATCCGAACTGGGTGATGGGGCGCAAGATCTCCGTTGACTCCGCCACCATGATGAACAAGGGGCTGGAGGTGATCGAGGCGTACTGGCTGTTTGGCGTGCCGGTCGAGCATCTCGAAGTGCTGATCCACCCGCAGAGTGTCATCCATTCGATGGTCGGCTACGACGATGGCTCCGTGCTGGCGCAGCTGGGCAATCCGGACATGCGCACGCCGATTGCCTACGGCTTGGCCTACCCTGAGCGCATTGAGGCCGGTGTTCCGCTGCTCGATCTCGTGACCACAGGTGCACTGACGTTCGAGGCGCCGGATCTGCGCCGCTTCCCGTGTCTGGCGCTGGCCTTTGATGCACTGCGCGCCGGTGGTACGGCTCCTGCTGCTCTGAATGCGGCCAACGAGGTGGCTGTCGAAGCATTTTTACAGCGCCGCATCCGGTTCACCGAGATTGCTGCCGTGGTGGGTGACACGCTCGCCCGTACTTCTATCGTGCCCGCCGACTCGCTCGACACCGTATTTGCGGCCGACGCCCAAGCGCGTCAGCAGGCGGAGCGCTATATCGCGACCGCATGCGCGCACCTGCCGGCCGCCTGAAAGCGCCCCGTCAGAGCAAGCGGGTAACATAGCGGCTTCGCGCGGGGTCAACCAGCGCGTGCCCTTCAGTGCATCCGGAGAAGGTTTTGCAGACCGTTTTAGCGTTTGTCTTTGCGATCGCGGTACTGATCGTCATTCACGAACTGGGCCACTACAGTGTCGCGCGCCTGTGCGGCGTGAAGGTGCTCCGGTTTTCCGTCGGCTTCGGCAAGGTGCTGTTCCGCCATGTGGGGCGCGGCCCTGACCGCACCGAATGGACGATCTGCGCCATTCCGCTGGGCGGCTACGTCAAGATGTTGGGCGAGGGCTCACGAGACCCCGAGAAAGATCCGCCCATCCTCCCCGAAGACCTCCCGCGCACCTTCGACCACCAACCGGTCTACAAGCGATTCGCCATCGTGGCTGCGGGGCCGATCGCCAATTTTCTGCTCGCGATTGCCCTCTATGCAGTGCTGGCATGGGTTGGCGCAATTGAGCCGTTACCTATCCTCGGCGCTCCCCCGCCTGGCAGCATTGCTGCCCAGGCCGACCTGCGTGCCAGGGACCGCGTGACCGCGATCGGTACGGACGATGAAACGCCTGCGCCCGTGCGCAGCTGGAGCGACGTGCGCATGCGCCTGTACTCGGCCGGCATCGCAGGGCGCGATGCGCTTGTGCGGGTGCGGGGCGCCGATGGTGTCGAACGCACCGCCCGTCTTCATGGCTTGCCGAGCGCAGCCCGTACGCCGCAGGCCGACGTGATCGACCAGATTGGTCTGCGCCTGCTCGGTGGCCCGGTCACCGTCGTCGATGTGCTGCCCTCCAGTGCCGCGGCACGTGCCGGGTTGCGGGCGGGTGACCAGATCGTTCGCTTCGCCGGCCAGCCTGCCGATCAGGCGATGGACCTCATCCGGCAGATCCGCGCCATGCCCGAACAGAACGCGTCGATCGATATCCTGCGCAACGATCAGCCCATGACGTTGCCCGTTCGCCCGGATGCAGACGCCGATCCCAAGAACCCCACGGGCCCGAAGATCGGTAAGCTCGGCGCGCAGCTCAACCAGAAGGTGGAAACGGCGATGATCCGGGATGAGCCGGTCGCCGCATTGGGCCACGCCGTGGGCGAGGTCTGGCGGACTTCGGCGCTATCGCTGCAGGTGCTGGCCAAGATGATCGTTGGTCAGGCGTCTCTGCAGAACCTGAGCGGGCCGATCACGGTGGCGGACTTCGCAGGCAAGGCGGCAAGCCTTGGCTGGCAGACGTTTGTGAGCTTTCTCGCGTTGATCAGCGTGAGTCTCGGCGTCCTGAACTTATTGCCAGTTCCGGTATTGGATGGGGGGCATTTGCTGTATTATTGCGTGGAATTTTTGACTGGCCGACCCGTGCCGGAATCCTGGCAAGCAGTCCTTCAGAAGATCGGCGTCGCCTGCATCCTGCTTCTCACTTCGCTCGCCCTGTACAACGATTTGAGTCGGTTATTTCTGACTCGCGGCTAAACCGTATTCAACTTGGGTCGGTAAGCCACATCGTTGCCACCGGCGTGAGCGGGCAACTCAGGGTTTTGAAAACACTCAGAAGTGGATTCCGATTGAATCCAACTAGGGGATTAGATTGATCAGACAACATCGCTTCCCGCTCAGCGTGCTGGCGGCTTCCGTGCTGACCGTCACTGCCGGTCAGGCTCATGCAGTGGAGCCGTTCGTCGTCAAGGACATTCGCGTGGAGGGTGTGCAGCGCGTCGAGCCGGGCACCGTGTTCGGCTATTTGCCCGTGAAGGTGGGTGAGACCTTCACCGACGAGAAGGGCGCCGAATCGATTCGCGCGCTCTACAACACCGGCTTCTTCAAGGACGTGCAGATCCGCTCCGAAGGCAACGTGCTGGTGGTGCGCGTGGAAGAGCGTCCTGCGATCTCGCAGCTCGAGTTCATCGGCTTCAAGGAGTTCGACAAGGAGGCGCTGCGTCGTACGCTGCGTGGCGTGGGTGTGGCTGAGGCCCGTTACTACGACAAGTCGCTCATCGACCGCGCCGAGCAGGAAATCAAGCGCCAGTATGTTTCGCGCGGCTATTACGCTGCCGAGGTGACGACCACGGTTACGCCGGTCGACGCCAACCGTGTGTCGATCACGTTTACGGTTGACGAAGGCCCGACCGCCAAGATTCGCCAGATCAATATCGTCGGCAACAAGGCCTTCAAGGAAGGTGACCTGCGCGACGAGATGCAACTGTCCACGCCGAACTGGCTGTCGTGGTACACCAAGAACGATCTGTACTCGAAGCAGAAACTCACGGCCGACCTGGAAGCGCTGCGCTCGTTCTATCTGGATCGCGGTTACCTGGAATTCGCAATCGAGTCGACCCAGGTGTCGATCACGCCGGACAAGAAGGACATCTACCTGACGCTGAACATCCACGAGGGTGAGCAGTACAAGGTGTCGGACATCAAGCTGACCGGTGAGCTGCTGGGCAAGCAGGCCGAGATGGAGAAGCTCATCAAGCTCAAGCAGGGCGATATCTTCTCGTCGGCCAAGCTCTCGTCGACGACCAAGTCGATTACCGATCTGCTCGGCACGTATGGCTACGCTTTCGCCACCATCAACCCGCAGCCGCAGATCAACCAGAAGGACCGCACGGTTGCTCTCACGCTGGTGGTCGATCCGGGCCGCCGTGTGTACGTGCGTCGCGTGAACGTTGTCGGCAATAGCAAGACCCGCGACGAAGTCGTGCGCCGCGAAATGCGCCAGATGGAAGCCTCGTGGTTCGACGGCGAGAAGCTGCAGCTTTCGCAGAACCGCGTGAACCGCACGGGTTACTTCACCGATGCGAACATCACGACGGAAGACGTGCCCGGCACAACCGATCAGGTCGATGTAAACGTCAACGTGACGGAAAAGCCGACAGGCCAGATCAACCTGGGCGTGGGCTTCTCGTCGACCGACAAGCTGGTGCTGTCGGCCGGTATCCGTCAGGACAACGTGTTCGGCTCCGGTACGAGCCTCGGCCTCGATGTGAACACTTCCAAGTCGAACCGCACCATTGCAGTGACGCAGTTCGATCCGTACTTCACGGTGGATGGCATCAGCCGTTCGACCGAACTGTACTACCGCACGTACCGTCCGCTGTACTACACGGGTGACCAGGACTACCGCGTCGTGCAGCAGGGCGGCAACGTCAAGTTCGGCGTGCCGTTCTCTGAAACCGATACCGTCTTCTTCGGCATCGGCTACGAGCGCACGACCATCGACGTGACGACCAACACGCCGCTGGCCTACCAGAACTACGTCGCGAAGAACGGCCGCATCACCAACAACTTTCCGATCACCATCGGCTGGTCGAAGGACCAGCGTGATAGCGCCTTGGTGCCGACGCGTGGTCGCTACCAGCAGGCCAACCTGGAGTTCGGTATCCCGGGCGGCGACCTGCAGTACTTCCGCGCGTACTATCAGCACCAGTATTTCTACCCGCTGTCGAAGTCGTTCACGATGGCGTTCAACAACGAAATTGGGTACGGCCACGGTTACGGTGGCAAGGACTTCCCGGTCTTCAAGAACTACTACGCCGGCGGTATCGGTTCGGTGCGCGGTTACGAAACCAGCACGCTGGGCCCGCGCGACGCCAATGGCGTGGCCATCGGTGGCGCCAGCAAGTTCGTTGGCAACGTGGAATTCATCTTCCCGCTGCCGGGTTCGGGCGTGGACCGCACCGTTCGTCTGTTCACGTTCTTCGACTACGGTAACGTGTTCGCCGAGGGTCAGCCTTACAAGCTGGGCGACATGCGCTACTCGACCGGTTTCGGTCTGTCGTGGCTGTCGCCGATCGGCCCGCTCAAGATCAGCATGGGCTTCCCGATCAAGCGGAAGACCCAAGATCAAACGCAACGCTTCCAGTTCCAGATCGGGACTGCATTCTAATGACTGCATTCATCATGAAATCCACGCGCATCACGTTGTCCCGCATGGGCGTGTCCGCTGCTTTCGCCGCACTTGCCGCAGCCAGCTTTGCGCTGCCGGCGACGGCGCAGGAAGCGCGCATCGCCGCCGTCAATTCGGAGCGCATCCTGCGCGACTCGCAACCTGCCAAGGCCGCCCAGGCCAAGCTGGAAACCGAGTTCGCCAAGCGCGACCGCGAGCTGCAGGATATGGCCGCCAAGCTCAAGGGCATGTCCGACAAGCTGGACAAGGATTCGGCCGTGCTGGCCGATTCTGATCGCAATCGCCGTCAGCGTGAGCTGTCGGACCTGGATCGTGACTTCCAGCGCAAGCAGCGCGAGTTCCGTGAAGACCTGAACCAGCGCCGCAATGAAGAGCTGGCCCAGGTGCTTGAGCGCGCCAACCGCGTGATCCGCTCGATTGCCGAGCAGCGCAAGTACGATCTGATCGTGCAGGAAGCCGTGTACGTGAACCCTCGCATCGACATCACGGACGAGGTGCTCAAGGCGCTGAATTCGCAATCGGCCAAATGAGGTTGTCCGCATGTCGTTTTCGCTTGGTGAACTTGCTGCGTCGCTCGGCGCGACCGTCCAGGGTGACGCAGGCCTGATCGTCAAGTCGATCGCGCCGCTGGATCAAGCGGGCGCCGATCAGCTCGCTTTTCTCTCCAATCCGCTGTACCTCAATCAGGCTGTGAGTTCCGGTGCGGGGGCGATCATCGTGTCGCCCCGCGATCTGGAAACGCTCGAAAGCCAGGGCCACGCTGCTGGCCGGAACTGGCTGATTGCGGCCAATCCGTATGCTGCGTTTGCGCGTGTTGCCCAGCGCTTTGTTGCGCTGGCCGCGCGCCCCGTTGTACCGGGCATTCACCGGACTGCCAGCGTGGAAGAGGGCGCCAGGGTGCCGGCATCCTGCTCCATCGGCCCGAACGTCACCATCGAAGCCGGTGCTGTGCTCGGCGAGCGTGTGCGCATCGCCGGCAACAGCTTTGTTGGCGCCGATGCCCGGATTGGCGACGACACGTTGCTCTACGCGAACGTTTCGATTTACCACGGCTGCGTTGTTGGCGCGCGCTGCGTTCTGCATAGCGGCGTCGTGATCGGCGCCGATGGCTTCGGCTTTGCACCTGACTTCGGGCCGCAGGGCGGCGAATGGGTGAAGATTCCGCAGGTTGGCCGGGCCGTGATTGGTGACGACGTGGAGATCGGCGCAAACACCGCCATCGACCGTGGCGCGATGGCCGATACGGTGGTCGAACAGGGCTGCAAGATCGACAACCAGGTGCAGATCGCGCACAACGTGCACGTGGGTGCCTATACCGTCATCGCGGGCTGCGCGGCCATTTCCGGCAGCACGAAGATCGGGCGCTACTGCATCATCGGCGGTGCGGCCAATTTTGCCGGCCACCTGACCATTGCGGACCGCGTGACCGTTTCGGGCGGCACATCCATTACCAAATCCATCACCAAGCCCGGTGGCCACTTCACCAGCGTTTTCCCGTTCATGCCGCATGGCGACTGGGAGCGTAACGCGGCCATCGTCCGAGGCCTGACGCGCATGCGCGAACGGTTGCAACAACTAGAACAGCGGGTCAAAGACCTGCAGCAACAATCATGACCGAAGCAACGAATGCGACGAGCGCGACCCCCAGCGTCGTCAGCGATTTCAACATCAAGAAGATTCTCGACCTGCTGCCGCATCGCTACCCGATGCTGCTGGTTGACCGCGTGATCTCGCTGGAGCCGCGCAAGTCGATTACGGCCATCAAGAACGTGACGTTCAACGAGCCGTTCTTCAACGGGCACTTCCCCGGCCATCCGGTGATGCCCGGCGTGCTGATGCTCGAAGCGCTTGCGCAAACCGCTGCGCTGCTGACCTTCGGCGAGGCCGATCACGAGCGCAAGGAAAACCAGCTCTACCTGTTCGTGAGCATTGACGGTGCACGCTTCAAGCGCCAGGTGACGCCGGGCGACCAACTCGTGATGACGGCCGAACTGCTGCGCTCGAAGAGCGGTATGTGGAAGTTCAAGGTGTACGGCAAGGTTGACGGTGAAGTCGCCGTGGAAGCCGAAATCATGTGTGCCGTGCGCGAAGACAAGTCCAAGGGCGAGGTATGACGCAAGCACAGAAGATCCATCCGACCGCGCAGATCGATCCGAATGCCGAACTGGATTCGAGCGTCGAGATCGGCGCGTTTACGGTCGTGGGCCCGAATGTGCGGATGGGCGCGGGCACACGAGTCGGCCACCACACGGTGATCGAGGGCTACACGACGCTGGGTCGTGACAACAGCATTGGCCATTTCGCATCGGTGGGCGGCCGGCCGCAGGACATGAAGTATCGCGACGAGCCGACGCAGCTGATCGTCGGCGATCGCAATACCATCCGCGAATTCACCACGATCCATACTGGCACTGCCCAGGATGCCGGTATCACGTCCATCGGCGACGACAACTGGATCATGGCCTACGTGCACATCGCACACGATTGCCGCGTGGGCAACCACACGGTGTTTTCGAGCAACGCGCAGATCGCGGGCCACGTGGAAGTCGGTGACTGGGCGATCCTCGGTGGCATGTCGGGCGTGCACCAGTTCGTGCGTATCGGCGCGCATGCCATGCTGGGTGGCGCATCGGCGCTGGTGCAGGATGTGCCGCCGTTCGTGATCGCCGCAAGCGACAAGGGCGGCAACAAGGCTGCGCCGCACGGCATCAACGTGGAGGGCCTTCGTCGCCGCGGCTTTACGGCCGAGCAGATCACCGGTCTGCGCCAGGCGTACAAGCTGCTCTACAAGAGCGATCTGAGCTTTGATCAGGCCAAGGCTGAAATCGCCGCGCAGATCGCTCAGACGGATGACGCCCCGACCCGTGAGGTGTTGACCGCGTTTGCCGATTTCATTGCCGCCACCAAGCGCGGCATCGTGCGTTGAGCGAGCAGCTTCAGAACGCCGCGCCGGTGCGCCGCATCGGCATGGTGGCCGGCGAGGCTTCCGGCGATTTGCTGGCCTCGCTGCTGCTGAAGGGGCTGCGCGCACAACTGCCTGCCGACATCGCCTACAACGGCATTGGCGGTGCGCGAATGACGGAGCAGGGTTTCCAGTCGAACTGGCCGATGCACAAGCTGTCGGTCAACGGCTACGTGGAAGTGCTCGGCCAGTTGCGCGAAATCCTTGTGATCCGCAAGGAACTCAAGCAGGACCTGCTGGCCCAGCCGCCGCTGGCCTTCATCGGCGTGGATGCGCCCGACTTCAATTTCAACGTCGAGATCGCCATGCGGCAGGCGGGAGTGCCGGTGGTGCACTTCGTGAGCCCGTCGATCTGGGCATGGCGAGCCGGCCGTATCAAGACGATCGCCCGCGCGGCCGACCATATCCTCTGCCTGTTCCCGTTCGAGCCCGAAATTTACGCCAAGGCCGGCATTCCGGCCACGTACGTCGGGCATCCGCTTGCGGATGAGATTCCGCTGGTGCCGGACGTGGAGGGTGCACGCACGCGCCTTGGCCTGCCGTTGGGCCGCAAGGTCGTTGCGGTGATGCCCGGCAGCCGCAATTCCGAAGTGAAGCATCTCGGGCCGACGCTGTTTGCGGCGATGTCACGCATGCAGGCGGTCGAACCGGATCTGGCCTTCGTGCTGCCGGCGGCCAATGCGACGTTGCGCGAGCGGATCGATGCCATGCGCGCGGAGCACCCGGGGCTGCATCTGTGGGTGGTCGATGGTCAGTCGCACACAGCCATGGAAGCGGCTGACGTGATCCTGCTGGCCAGCGGCACGGCCACGCTGGAAGCGGCGCTGTACAAGAAGCCGATGGTCATCACCTACAAGGTGCCCTGGCTGACCGCGCAGATCATGAAGCGCAAAGGCTATCTGCCGTACGTTGGGCTGCCGAACATCCTGTCCGGCCGCTTTGTCGTGCCGGAATTGCTGCAGGATGACGCGACCCCCGAGGCACTCGCGCGCGAAACGCTGCTGCAACTGAGCGACCATGGCAACGCCACGTTCCTGCGTGAACACTTCACGCAGATGCACCTGACGCTCAAGCAGAATATGGCGGAGATCGGCGCGAAAGTCGTGGTCGATCTGCTACGCAGTCGCGGTAAGCTTTAAGCCCATGGCTTCCCGCAAACCCAATCCGGACCAGCTTGGCCTGCTCCTCTCGCAGGAGCCGGCGGCTAAGCGCGCGCGTCGCATTCTCTGTGGCGTGGATGAGGCTGGACGTGGGCCGTTGGCCGGGCCGGTGACGGCAGCGGCGGTCGTTCTCAATCCGCGCAAGCCGATCAAGGGCTTGGCTGATTCTAAGATCCTGACCGCCAGGAAGCGTGAGGCGCTGTACGACGAGATTGTCGAAAAGGCGCTCGCCTGGCACGTGGCGGAAGCCACCGTCGAAGAAATTGATCGCATCAACATCCTGCACGCGACCATGCTGGCCATGCAGCGTGCGGTGCAGGGCGTGGCCGCTTTGGGCACGCTCCCGGATCTCGTGCAGGTGGACGGCAATCGCTGCCCACAGGTGGCGTTTGCGGTGGAAGCCATCGTCAAGGGCGATGCGCTGGTGCCGGCCATTTCGGCGGCCTCCATCCTGGCGAAGGTGACGCGCGACCGCCAGTTGGCCGCGCTGCATATCGAGTTTCCGCTCTACGGGTTTGACGTTCATGCCGGCTATGGCACGCCGCAGCATCTGGCGGCGATCGACCTGCATGGCGTGACGCCGCATCATCGCCGCTCGTTCGCGCCCGTGCGTCGTGCGTTGGAGGGGATGAGCGCCATCAGCATCGAAACCGTCGCTGCAGGCAGCGCCTGGGACGACTGACCTTTTTCCGCTGGGCCCATTCGTGAAGCACATCACTTCCCGCGACAACGCGGTGTTCAAGCATCTCAAGGCGCTCTCGGGCTCGACGCAGCACCGTCGGCGCGCGGGCCAGTCCGTGCTCGACGGCGTGCATCTGGTGGTGGCGTACCTGGATGCAGGCCACACGCCGGCGCAATGCCTGGTGTCGGAGCGCCATGTCCGGCACCCGGAAGTGGCCGCGGTGCTGGATCGCGTCGATCCGGACACCGTCATCCTGCTGGCCGACAACCTGTTTGGCCAGCTCACCACGGTCGTCAACGGCGTCGATCTGATGGCCCTGGTGGAGACGCCGGAAGGCAAGCTGCCGCAAACCATTGATGCGGACTGCGTGATTCTTGATGGCATTCAGGATGCCGGTAACGTCGGTTCCATCCTGCGATGTGCGGCCGCTGCCGGCGTGCGCGATGTGTTCATGACGCCAGGCTGCGCATTCGCGTGGTCGGCCAAGACATTGCGCGCCGCTATGGGTGCGCATTTCCACTTGAACATCGTTGAACACTGCACGTTCCAAAGCGTGCATTCGCGGCTCCGGGTGCCGCTGCTGGCAACGTCGTCGCACGCCAAGCAGGCTGTGTTCGATGTGCCGCTCAGCTCACCCGTAGGCTGGGTGTTCGGAAACGAGGGGGCAGGCGTGTCGCAGGAGTGGCTCGCGGCAGTGACGACGCCGGTGACGATTCCGCAGCCCGGCGGCATGGAATCGCTCAATGTGGCTGCCGCAGCAGCGATCTGCCTGTTTGAAGCCGTGCGCCAACGCCGCGCGGGCTAAACCTCTCTTTTCCTGTCGATTACCGGTCACACGGCGTTTTCAAACGCCGGAAAAGTCCCGCATTGACTTTGCCATTGAGTAATGGAACATTGAGCGCGGTGCCAATGAGCGCTCTCGATACCCAGACTCAAGGAGACCGGCATGCCGAACCCCACCCTGGCGCGCGTCCATGTCGACGAACTCGCGCAGTTTCGCGAAATCCAGCAACTCGCCTACGCGTGCGTCGAGGCCGTCAGCGGCATGCTGCGTCCCGGCATGACCGAGAAGGACGCGGCCAAGCTGCTCACCGAGTGGCTTGGCGATCGTGGCGTCCATGACTGGCTGCACAAGCCGTTCGCGTGGTTTGGCGACCGCACCGCGTTCCAGGGCTTTTCGGGCCTGACGCACATGGCCGGCTTCAACCTGGCGTTCTTTCCGTCGTCCCGGCGGTTGGAAGAGGACATGCCGGTCATCCTCGACGTGGCGCCCGTGCGCAATGGGGTGATCGCCGATGTCGGCTATGCCACGTGTCTCGGCGAAAACGCCATCCTCGACCAGCTGCAGGACGACCTGATGGCGCATCGTGAGTTGATCGTGCGCTTGATCCGCGAGCGTCGGTCGATGGCCGATGTGGCCCGTGCGGTGGACCAGCTCTGTATGAAGCAGGGCGTGGAGCCGCGTCACAAGGCGTATCCGTTCAAAGTGCTGGCGCATCGCGTGGCCAAGCTCGACAGCCCATCGAAGCCGCGTTTCGTGGCGCGCTTCGGGCTGAACGCCACGCGCAACCTGATCCTCGACCAGGTGCGCAGCGGCAAGCAGGAGGGGTGGTCGCCGCTGTGGTCGATCGATCGTCGATCTGAGCACGCGCCGGTCCCCGGCCTGTGGGCCGTCGAACCGCATCTGGGCTTCCATGGCGTCGGGGCCAAGTTCGAGGAGTTGCTCGTCATTACCGAAGACGACGCCTACTGGCTCGACGACGATCTGCCGCACGTGCGCCGCTGGCAGCAGCGTCAACTCGCGCAGCAGCGCGCTGCCTGACGCACACGGAGGCCCAGATGAAAACGCTTCTTGAAGAGGCTCCGCTGGCGTTGTTCGAATCGCCCGCAGCGGTTTCGCCCAAAGACTATTCGGCGAGGATGGTGCAGTCCGGCAGCGTCTCGCTCACAGTCGAGACCTGGGGCGACCCCGCGCACCCAACCGTCGTGCTAGTGCACGGCTACCCCGACAACAGCGAGGTCTGGCACGAGGCGGCACCGCTGCTCGCGCGGGATTACTACGTCATTGCCTACGACGTGCGGGGTGCGGGCCGGTCGAGTTCGCCCAAGGGGATGCGCAACTACACCCTCGCGCGATTGACCGACGACTTCATCGCCGTCATCGATGCGCTGAGCCCGGGCAAGCCCGTGCACCTGATCGCGCACGATTGGGGTTCGATCCAGTCATGGGAATTCGTGACGGAGGCGCGCCTGCGCGGGCGCATTGCGTCATACACGTCGTGCTCGGGGCCGTGCCTGGACCACGTCGGGCACTGGATGCGCGCGCGACTGCTACGTCCGACGCCGTCGTCGCTGGGCAAGATGCTGGGCCAGCTCGTGCGCTCGTGGTACGTGCTGCTATTCCATTTGCCGATCGTGCCGGAACTGAGTTGGCGCCTGTGGCTCGGGCGCGCGTGGCCGCGTGTGCTGCGTCGTGTGGAGAAGACCGCCATCGTGCCGCGCGCCACGCAGACGGCCGACGGCGTGCGCGGTGTGTCGCTGTATCGCGCCAACTTCATCCGCAGCCTGTTCACGCCTCGCAAGCGTGTCGCACATGCGCCGGTGCAGGTGATCGTGCCGACCCTGGACAAGTACGTCAGCCCCGCGTTGTCCGAAGACCTCTCGCGCTGGGTACCGCAGTATTGGCGCCGCGAAGTTGTCGCGCGGCACTGGCTGCCGGTCACGCATGCTGCACGCTTGGCGGAGATGGCACGCGAGCTGATCGAGCACGCCGAGGGCAAGCCGGAATCCGAGGCGCTGCAACGCGCGCGTCAGCATGGCGACCGCAAACCGCTCTCCGGCAAGCTGGCCGTCATCACGGGCGCTGGCAGCGGCATCGGTCGTTGCGCGGCGCTGGAATTCGCGGAGCAAGGCGCAGCCATCGTCGCCGTCGACATTCGTGCTGAAGACGCAGAGCGCACCGCCAAGCTCATCCGCCTCACCGGTGGCAAGGCGTGGGCGCATACCGTGGACGTCGGCAACGCCGAGCAGATGGAAGCGCTGGTCGATTGGGTCGGCAAGGAACTGGGCGGCGCCGACATCGTCGTCAACAACGCAGGCATCGGCATGGCCGGCGGCATTGTCGACACGTCCGAGCGCGATTGGCAGCGCATCCTGCACGTGAATGTGTGGGGCGTGATCCACGGCGCCCGACTGTTCGCCAAGCAGATGGTGGCGCGCGGGCAGGGCGGTCACATCCTGAACACGGCATCGGCGGCGGCCTTTGCGCCATCGCGCGATCTTGCCGCCTATGCGACGACGAAGGCCGCAGTGCTGATGCTGTCCGAATGCATGCGTGGCGAGCTGGCCGGGCAGGGCATTGGCGTGTCGGCCATCTGCCCCGGTTTTGCAGAGACCGGAATCATGGCCTCCACGGTCTACACCGGCACGACCGAGGCACAGCAAGCCCAATTGCGCGCCCGCGCCACCAAGCTCTACCAACTGCGTGGCCTCAAGCCAGAGACCGTCGCAAAAGCCATGTTCAGCGCGGTTCAACACAACAAGCCCGTGGTCACGATCGGCATCGAGGCGCATTCGTCCCGCTTCATCTCGCGCTATGCGCAATGGCTGAGCCGGCTGATCGCGCGCGTGAGCATGGCCGGGCATTGAGCCCGCACAGACAAGAACATCCGGAGACCACCATGACCGCGCCCGATTACTTCATCAAGGCCCGCCACGTCCGTTTCGACTGGAAGGACACGCCCATCCAGTGGATTCCCGGCGATCCGTCCAGCACGCACATCATCAACATCCTGAACCTGCTGTTTCCCGCCGGCGAGTTGTGGTTCTGCCGCGTTTACAACAAGGCGTTGCCGCTGATTACCGACGCGAAGCTGCGCGCCGATGCCGAGGGCTTCCTGCGTCAGGAGGCGGTCCATTCGCGCTCGCATGGCGGCGTGCTGACGCATTACTACAAAGACCACGGCATCGATACCCAGCCTTTCACCAAGCGGCTCGACTGGCTGTTCTCCAAGGTGCTCGGCGAACAGCCGTTGGGTCTGAAGATCGGCCACACGCGCTTCTGGCTGCGGCAGCAACTCGGCATCATTGCTGCGCTCGAGCACTTTTTCGGCTATCTGGGCAACTGGGTGCTCAACGCAAAGGGGCTCGACGCCGCCCAAGCCGATCCCGTCATGCTGGACTTGTTGCGCTGGCATGGCGCGGAGGAAGTCGAGCACCGCACCGTCGCGTTCGACATCTTCCGGCACATGGGCGGCTCGTATCTCGAACGCTGCTTCCATATGCTGACCACGATCCTGTTGCTCCTGTACTTCTTGGTCACCGGCTTCGGCTTCATGTACCAGCGCGATCCGGGGGCGGGCAGGTTCCCCGGTTTTATCCGCGGCTGGTGGCATGGCTCGCGGCGTAACTGCCTGCCATCGTTCTGGAAAATGCTGGGGGCCGCGCTGCGCTATTTCCGGCCCAGCTATACGCCGCATCATGAAGGGTCGACCGAGCAGGCGCTGGCCTATCTGGAAATATCGCCGGCAGCGCAGGCCGCGGCGCACGGCGGCAACTGGGTGCGTGATCGCGCCTGACTGGCTCGCCCGCCGGCAGAAAAACAAAACGGCCGGTGCAATGCCGGCCGTTGTGTTTGCGGGGCGATGCCACGCTCAGTAGTTGTTGTGATCCATCTTGATGTCCTGCAGGATCGTCGTGGCAATTTCCTCGATCGACTTGTGCGTTGACGACAGCCATTTGATGCCCTCGCGCCGCATCATCGATTCGGCTTCATTGATCTCGTAGCGGCAATTCTCCAGCGCGGCATATTTGCTGCCTGGGCGACGTTCATTGCGGATTTCCGACAAGCGCTGAGGATCGATCGACAGCCCGAAAATCTTGCTCTTGTAGTCGTACAGCACGGTGGGCAGCTTGCCGCGCTCGAAATCGTCCGGAATCAGCGGGTAATTGGCCGATTTCACGCCGTACTGCATCGCCAGATACAGGCTGGTCGGCGTCTTGCCGCTGCGCGACACCCCCACCAAAATCACATCCGCCTCGGCTAGGTTCTTGTGTGACTGGCCGTCATCATGGGCAAGTGAAAAATTGATCGCTTCGATGCGGTTTTTATACGCCTCGGTGTCGGCGTTCTGGTGAAAGCGGCCGATGGCGTGGGTGGACTTGAGGTTCAGCTCCTTCTCGAGCGGCTCGATGAAGGTCTGGAACATGTCCAGGATGGTGGCCTTGGCCCGATGGACGATCTCGTTTGCCTCGGCATCCACCAACGTGGTGAAGACGATCGGCCTCACCCCTTCGGCGTGGAACGCCTCATTGATCTTGGCGACCGCAACATGCGCCTTGTCGATCGTGTCGACAAACGGAATCCGCACCTGGCGGAATTTCATCTCAAACTGCGCCAGGATCGAGTGGCTGAAGGTTTCTGCGGTGATCCCGGTGCCATCCGACACGATGAAAACGGTCCGGAAAGGTGTCCGGCTGGAAGATGCGGAGGCGAGGTCGGTCATCGAAAACGAGGGGTTTTTCCAGCACGCCGGCAGGAAATCGTGCTGCGGCACGGTAGAATAGCGGCGATCGTTTAGCTAAGCAATTCGGGCCAATCGCCTGTCAGGCAATGCCGCAGCTGCAATCCTGGCAGGGCTTCCGGATGATTTAGCCAAGCGATTCGTACGGCCAGACGACAAGAAGAAAGCCCCGTGCGGATCCGACCGGTTTTTCACTTAGTTTAGGGGCTTGTATGACTAACCTGTCGCAAGACGGCGCCTATGTGCTGCCGTTCGAGCAATTGCGGATGACCGATGTCGAGGTCGTCGGCGGTAAAAACGCTTCGCTGGGCGAGATGATCTCCCAGCTGGACGGCGCCGGCGTGCGCGTTCCGGGCGGTTTTGCCACCACGGCACTGGCGTTCCGCGATTTCCTTGCACACAACAACCTGACCGAGCGCATCTCGCAGCGTCTGGCCAGCCTCGACGTCGACGACGTCAAGGCGCTGGCGGCCGCCGGCAAGGAGATCCGCGAATGGGTCGCCACCGCGCCGTTCCAGCCGCGTCTGGAGCAGGAGATTCGCGAGTCGTACGCTCGCGTGTCCGCCCGCGAAGGCGCTGAGGCATCGTTTGCGGTGCGCTCGTCGGCCACGGCGGAAGATCTGCCGGATGCTTCGTTCGCCGGCCAGCAAGAGAGCTATCTCAACGTCCTCGGCATCGACGACGTGCTCGACAAGATCAAGCACGTGTTCGCCTCGCTGTACAACGACCGTGCGATTTCGTACCGCGTGCACAAGGGTTTCGCCCATGACGTGGTGGCCCTGTCTGCCGGCATCCAGCGTATGGTGCGCTCGGACTGCGGCGCTTCGGGCGTGATGTTCACCATCGACACCGAATCGGGCTTCCAGGATGTCGTTTTCATCACCTCCAGCTACGGCCTGGGCGAAACGGTGGTGCAGGGCGCTGTGAACCCGGACGAGTTCTACGTCTTCAAGCCGACGCTGGCCGCCGGCCAGTACCCCATCATCCGCCGCTCGATCGGTTCCAAGCTGATCAAGATGGAGTTCACCGCGCCGGGCGAAGCAGGCCGCGTGAAGACCGTCGACGTGCCGGGCGAGCTTCGCAACCGCTACTCCATCAGCGATGCGGACGTGACGGAACTGGCCAAGTACGCCGTCATCATCGAGAAGCACTACGGCCGCCCGATGGATATCGAGTGGGGCCGCGACGGCCGCGACGGCAAGATCTACATCCTGCAGGCCCGCCCCGAAACGGTGAAGAGCCAAGCACACGGCAAGGTCGAGCAGCGTTTCCGCCTCAAGGGCTCAGCGCCGGTGCTGACCACCGGCCGCGCCATCGGCCAGAAGATCGGCACGGGCCCGGTGCGTGTGATCAACGACCCGGCTGAAATGGAACGCGTGCAGCCCGGCGACGTGCTGGTGGCCGACATGACCGACCCGAACTGGGAGCCGGTGATGAAGCGCGCCTCAGCCATCGTCACCAACCGTGGCGGCCGTACCTGCCACGCGGCCATCATCGCGCGTGAGCTGGGTGTGCCGGCAGTCGTGGGCTGCGGCGATGCGACCGACCTGCTGAAGGACGGCACGCTGGTGACGGTCTCGTGCGCCGAAGGCGACGAAGGCAAGATCTACGACGGCCTGCTGGAAACCGAAATCACGGAAGTCCAGCGTGGCGAAATGCCGCCGATCAGCACCAAGATCATGATGAACGTCGGCAATCCGCAGCTGGCGTTCGACTTCTGCCAGATTCCGAACGGTGGCGTGGGCCTGGCCCGCCTTGAGTTCATCATCAATAACAACATCGGCGTGCACCCGAAGGCGATTCTCGACTACCCGCAAGTCGACAGCGACCTGAAGAAGGCTGTGGAAAGCGTGGCCCGCGGCCATGCCAGCCCGCGTGCGTTCTATGTCGACAAGCTGGCCGAGGGCATTGCCACCATCGCAGCGGCGTTCTATCCGAAACCCGTGATCGTGCGCCTGTCGGACTTCAAGTCCAACGAGTACAAGAAGCTGATTGGCGGTTCCCGCTACGAGCCGGACGAAGAAAACCCGATGCTGGGTTTCCGTGGCGCCTCGCGCTACATCGCCGAAGACTTTGCCGAAGCCTTCGAGATGGAGTGCCGTGCCATGAAGCGCGTGCGCGACGAGATGGGCCTGACCAACGTCGAAGTGATGGTGCCGTTCGTGCGTACGCTCGGCCAGGCTGAGAAGGTTGTCGAGCTGCTGGCCAAGTACGGCCTGAAGCGCGGTGAAAACGGCCTGCGCCTGATCATGATGTGCGAAGTGCCGTCCAACGCGATCCTGGCCGAGCAATTCCTGCAGCATTTCGACGGTTTCTCGATCGGTTCGAACGACCTGACGCAGCTCACGCTGGGTCTGGACCGCGACTCCGGCATGGAACTGCTCGCCCGCGACTTTGACGAGCGCGATCCGGCAGTCAAGTTCATGCTGCAGCGTGCCATTTCCACGGCGCTGTCGATGAACAAGTACGTCGGCATCTGCGGTCAAGGCCCGTCCGACCATCCGGATTTTGCCGAGTGGCTGGCCAAGGAAGGCATCTCGTCGATCTCGCTGAACCCGGACTCCGTGATCGACACGTGGCAGAAGCTGGGCTCGGCTTGATTCCGACCTAGAGTGCCGTAAGACAAGGCGCGTATTCTGAAGGGTACGCGCCAACAAGAACGCGAAGTGCCCGGCGGCGTCCAACGCTGGCGGGGGCCGAGCGACATGCCCCCGCAGACGTCCAGCGTCGCGGGGGTTTTTTTATGGGATTCAGGGAGAGGGAGTATGTCGGCTCTGACCGTCTGGTTTTCTCTGGCCGTGCTGCTCGTCATCGGCGAGCTGATGACGGGGACCTTCTATCTGCTGATGGTGGCAATCGGTCTGCTCGCAGGCGGCCTTGCCGCGCTGATCGGCCTCGCATTCCCTGCGCAGGCGATCGTTGCCGCCATCGTGGCGGTATTCGGTATCGTCGGGCTGCGGCGTACGCGCTATGGGCGCGTCACGCGCGAAAATGCCGCCCGCAATCGCAACGTCAATCTGGACATTGGCGAGATGTTGCGCGTCGATGCCTGGTCGCCGGAGCGCCGCGCGCGCGTGCAATATCGCGGCGCCGCGTGGGATGTCGAACTCGCGCCGCACGCGCCGGCCACGGGTGGCGAATTCCGGATTGTCGAAGTACGTGGCAACGTGCTTGTTGTCGCGCCCAGATAGCCATCAGCAACAATCAACAACAACCAACAAGCCCAACCACGGAGGTTCTATGTTCGAGCTGGGGACTCTCGCGATCATCGTCCTGTTTGCCGCCATTGTGCTCATCGCGCAAGGTATCAAGATCGTGCCGCAACAGCACGCCTGGATTCTGGAGCGGCTGGGCAAGTATCACGCGACGCTCTCGCCGGGGCTCAATATCGTGCTGCCCTTTGTTGATCGCGTGGCTTACAAGCACGTGCTCAAGGAAATCCCGCTCGACGTGCCGAGCCAGATCTGTATCACCAAGGACAACACGCAGCTGCAGGTGGACGGCATCCTGTACTTCCAGGTGACCGACCCGATGCGGGCATCGTATGGCTCCAGCAATTTCGTGATCGCCATCACCCAGCTGGCGCAGACGACGCTGCGCTCGGTGGTCGGCAAGCTCGAACTGGACAAGACGTTCGAAGAGCGTGACTTCATCAACCACAGCGTGGTCAATGCGCTGGATGAGGCGGCATCGAACTGGGGGGTGAAGGTGCTGCGCTACGAAATCAAGGATCTGACCCCGCCGAAGGAAATCCTGCACGCCATGCAGGCGCAGATCACGGCCGAACGCGAAAAGCGTGCGCTGATCGCCGCATCCGAAGGCAAGCGCCAGGAGCAGATCAACCTGGCATCCGGTGCGCGCGAGGCCGCCATCCAGAAATCGGAAGGGGAAAGGCAGGCTGCCATCAACAAGGCGCAGGGCGAAGCGGCGGCGATTCTGGCGGTGGCCGAAGCGAACGCCCAGGCGATCCAGAAGATCGGTCAGGCCATTCGCACCGAGGGCGGTGTCGATGCCGTCAACCTGAAAGTGGCGGAAGAGTACGTGAGCGCGTTCGGCAACCTGGCCAAGCAGGGCAACACGCTCATCGTGCCGGGGAACATGGGCGACCTGAGCACGATGATTGCGTCAGCGTTGACGATCGTGAAGCAGCAGCGGCCGAGCGCGTAAAGTTCGGAGCGGGAGGGCTCAAGCCTTCTCGCGCATGAGGCGGGCTTTTTCGCGCTGCCAGTCGCGGTCCTTCTCGGTTTCGCGCTTGTCGAACTGCTTCTTGCCCTTGGCGAGGCCGATTTCGCACTTCACGCGGCCACGCGTGTAGTGCAGGTTGAGCGGAACGAGCGTGTAGCCGCGCTGCTCCACCTTGCCGATGAGCTTCTTGATCTCTTCGGCGTGCAGCAGCAGTTTGCGGGTGCGCACGGGGTCCGGATTGACATGCGTGGAGGCCGATTGCAGCGGGCTGATATGGGCCCCGATCAGGAACAGCTCGGCGTTACGGATGACGACGTAACCTTCCTTGATCTGCGCACGGTTGGCCCGGATGGCTTTCACCTCCCAGCCCTCGAGAGCCATGCCTGCCTCGTAGCGCTCTTCGATGAAATAATCGAAAAAGGCCTTCTTGTTGTCGGCGATGGTCATACGTTGGAATATGCGGTGCGCGCATTGGGGTGACGATCCCTGCATGCGCTGCGATAAAATGGCGAGTTTAACAAATCCGCCGCAATCCCAACCGGGACGCGGCGCGCAAAGCTTTCGGATCACGCATGGCAGACGTTGAAAAAACCGTGTTGATTGGCCACTCGGCCGAACAGATGTTCGACCTGGTCACCGACGTCAAGGACTATCCGAACTTTCTGCCGTGGTGCGGCGGCGTGGAAATCTACGAGCAGACGGAAACGTCACTCGACGCGCGTATCGATATTGCCTTCAAGGGCATCCATCAGTTCTTTCGCACGCGCAACGTGCAAACGCGCCCCACCCGCATTGATATGACGTTCGCTGACGGGCCTTTCAAGTCGTTCACCGGTTTTTGGATCTTCACGCCGCTGCGCGCGGATGCCTGCAAGATCAACTTCCATCTGCATTACGAATTTTCCAGCGTGATTCTGGAAAAACTCATTGGCCCGGTGTTCAGCATGATTGCCAACACCTTCGTCGACTCATTCGTCAAGCGCGCCGAGGCTGTGTATGGCGAGTCCTGATTCCAACACCGTGATCGACGTGATGGTCTGTTTGGCGACGGTCACGCCGCCACGGCTTGTCACGGTGCAAGTGCCGGCGCAGGCGACGGTGGCCGACGCAGTGCGCGCGTCGGGCTTGCTCCACGGCTTGGACCTGACCATCGATACCTGCAGGCTGGGCGTTTACGGCAAGCGCAAGACGCCGGATGCCGCATTGCATGCGCGTGATCGGGTGGAAATCCTGGGTCCGCTGATCGCCGATCCAAAAACTGCACGCCGGCGGCGCGTGCAGAAGGTGCGGGCCACCGGCACGCGCGAAGGGCTGAAGTGGCTGCGCAACGAGGCGCCGCCCAAAGACGACGTCCTCGAATAAAGAGCGATCAGTTGCAGTTGGCGCTGAGGGCAGCCTGGTTGCGCTGGACGGCTGCGGCGCGCTGGGTGTCATCCAGGTAGGCGATTGAGCCATCGGCCTGCACCGAGCCGACGCGGCGGCCGTCTTGCATATACGTGGTTTCGTTGCGCAGGCGTGCGCATTCGGCTTGCTTGCGCTGCGCAGCGTCAGCCTGCCTGGCTTCCTCCTGTTCCCTCTTTGCGCGATCGGCCAGGCGCTTGCGCAGTTCTTCGTCAGGGTTGGGCGCGGCGACGCTCGAGGCTGGCTGACCGGGTTTGGCGGGCGCATTAGGGTCTGCCGCTTTGACGCCCGAGGCCGGTGCGGACAGCGCTTCATAGGCCGTGGCCGTGCGGCTGTTCGGGTTGCGGATGATGCGGCTGGGCGGCACCGACGGTGGCGGTGCGGCGTCGCTGTAGACCATGTGGCCCTTGTCATCGCGCCATTGCCAGGCCCATTGCGCCTGGGCAACCGGGCAAGCGAGGGCGGTCAGGGCCGCAGTGGCAGGCAATAGGACGTGCAGTCGTTTCATGGAGTTCTCGTTCGTGGACTGCCGACGGCGCGCTGGCCGACCCGACGACGGCCCCTCGACGCGCACGGGAGCCCGGTGGCGTGATCGCCACTCGCCAATTTAGGCCGACGGCCTGGCTTGGCCTGTCGACTCGCCCCCCGGCAAGGCGCCCAGTTTATGCAGACTTCTTGTTGGCGTGCAAGCGCACCGACCAGCCGACACCCAAGATCAGCAAGGCGATTGCGGCCATCTCAAGCGGGCGCGGCCAGCGATCGTCGTACACAAAGCCATATGCCAGCGCGAACAGGGTCTCGAACACGATCATCTGGCCCGACAGCGTGAGCGGCAGCCGCCGGGAGGCGATGTTCCACAGATTGTTGCCGATCAGCGACGCGCCCAGTGCCACGGCAGCGTTCACGGTCCAGAACGTACCCCAGACGCGTCCGCCGGTATCCATCCAGCTTGTGCCGACTGCAAGCAGGGCCGCCATGGTCAAGGCGGCAGACAGGATGCCGCTCGAAATGCCGTACAGCGCAGACCATTCGTTGCTGGAGAAATGCGGATTGCGCTGCAGGTAGCGGGCGTTGTCCAAGGCGTACCACGTCCAGCTGAAAAGCGCGCCTGCCGCGCAAGCGATGCCAACAATGCGTTGCCAGACCGGCCGGACGTTGGTGGCCGCCGTTGCCGCTGTCTGGCCGAACAGGTCAACGTTGATGCAGGCGATGCCGGCAGCGACAACCAGGAGCGGCCAGATCAGCCGGGAGAGCGGCACGGCGCCATGATCGCGCCGGCCAAGCATGGTGATTGTGATGGGCAGAATGCCAACGATCAGCGAGGTGGGCGCAACACCAGCCAGCTGCACGCCAAACGCCACGAAAACAAAATAGACAGGTTGCCGCTGCAGGATTGCCTGACCAGCGCCAAGCAGTCGGCGCGGGTAATTTTGCGGGCAATGCGCGGAAGGATCGGGGCAGCGGCAATGGCTGCGATGACGCCGTAGGCGAGGTAGCGGCCGAGGGTCAGTTCCCACGGTGAAAACGCGGGCAGCGCGCGCGGAGCAATAAAGACCATGCCCCACATCGCCCCGGCCAGCAGGGCGCACAATACGCCAATTCCCATTCGAACACTCGCGAGGCTGATTCTGCGCGGCCGCTGGTGGCGCAGGGTGCTGTAGGTGCGTGCGCGAAGAAAAATTTATCGAGCATAGCACGGGTCTCTACAACCGTGGGGCGAATTCCCGTATAATCCGATTTTGCGCCTAGAGGAAATTGCTATGCGTCTTGTCCAGAAAGCACTCACGTTCGATGATGTGCTGCTCGTCCCGGCCTACTCGGCCGTCCTGCCCCGCGATACGTCCCTTCGCACCAAGCTCACCCGTTCGATCGAACTTGCCATTCCGCTCGTCTCCGCCGCCATGGATACGGTTACGGAAGCGCGGCTCGCCATCGCTATGGCGCAGCAAGGTGGCATCGGTATCGTCCACAAGAACCTGAAGCCCGAAGAACAGGCGCGCGAAGTCGCCAAGGTCAAGCGCTTTGAATCGGGCGTGCTGCGCGATCCGATCACGATCGGCCCGGACATGAAGGTCCGCGACGTGATGGCGCTGTCGGCACAACACGGCATCTCGGGTTTCCCGGTGCTGGAAGACAAGAAGGTGGTGGGCATCATCACCAACCGCGACCTGCGTTTCGAAGAAGAACTGGACGCCCCGGTGCGCGCCAAGATGACGCCGCGCGAGAAGCTCGTCACCGTCAAGGAAGGCGCCTCGCTGGAAGAGGCCAAGCGCCTGATGAACAAGCACCGCCTGGAGCGTGTGCTGGTGGTGGGCGAGGCTTTCGAGCTGCGCGGCCTGATCACCGTCAAGGATATCCAGAAGGCCACCGAATACCCGCTGGCCTCGAAGGACGAGCGCGGTTCGCTGCGCGTGGGTGCGGCGGTGGGCGTGGGTCCGGATAACGATCTGCGTATCGATTTGCTGGTCAAGGCCGGCGTGGACGTGATCGTGGTCGACACCGCGCACGGCCACAGCCAGGGCGTGCTGAACCGCGTGCGCTGGATCAAGGACAACTACCCGCAAGTGCAGGTGATCGGCGGCAACATCGCCACGGGCGACGCGGCCAGGGCGCTGGTCGACCATGGCGCGGATGGCGTCAAGGTTGGTATCGGCCCGGGTTCGATCTGCACGACACGGATTGTCGCGGGCGTGGGCGTGCCGCAGATCTTTGCCGTGTCCAATGTGGCCGAGGCCCTCAAGGGCACCGGCGTTCCGCTGATCGCCGACGGCGGTATCCGCTACTCGGGCGATGTGGCCAAGGCACTGGCTGCCGGCGCACACACCGTGATGATGGGCGGCATGTTTGCCGGCACGGACGAATCTCCCGGTGAGGTGTTCCTGTTCCAGGGGCGCTCGTACAAGAGCTACCGCGGCATGGGCTCGGTTGGCGCGATGAAGGACGGCGCTGCCGACCGTTACTTCCAGGAAGACAACACCGCCAACGTCGACAAGCTGGTGCCCGAAGGTATCGAAGGGCGCGTGCCGTACAAGGGTTCGGCACTGCCCATCGTGCATCAACTCACGGGCGGCGTCCGCTCGTCGATGGGCTACTGCGGTTGCGCGTCGATCGCCGAATGGCACGAGAAGGCCCAGTTTGTCGAGATCACCGCCGCGGGCATGAACGAATCGCACGTGCACGACGTGCAGATCACGAAGGAAGCGCCGAACTATCACCGCGACTGATCGCTTGTCGATCATCGCAAACAACAAACAAGATAGAAGGCAAGCAGTACTGCCGCCGGGGCGCGCGGGCGCTCCGGCCGATTCAACCGGTGGCCGAGGCACGGGCGGCCGCCCGCAACTGGAGACGATGATGAAAGCGCTTTTGCGACTCGTTCTGTTTCTGGATGCGGCTGTCGCACTGTGCGTCGGTCTCGTCCTGCTGGCTTCACCGATGACGTCCATCTTCGGCGCGCTGCAATTGCCGCAGCCGGAACCGGCGATGTACGGCCAGCTGCTCGGCGTCACGCTGATTGGCGTGGCCTGGCTGCTGTGGCACGCCACCGTCAACGGGCAACTGACGACCGCCGTGGCGCAGGTAGTCGGTCATCTGAACCTGGCGGTCGCCGTGCTGGTGATTGTCTGGCTGCTGTTCTTCCACCTGCCGGTGGAGGGCGCGGGCCGTATCTGGTTGCCGACGTTTGCCGCGGTGCTGGCGGCGTTCTCCGCCGTGCAAATTCCCGCCTCGCGCCGCGTGCGCACCAACGAGCGCGTGCGCGCACAGAAGGCCCGCGAAGACGCCGCGGCCGCGCGCGAACGCGAACGCGCAGAAAAGGCGCAACGCAAAGAACCTGGCTACATGCCGCCTCCGGGCTACGGCCCCGGCACTGAAGTCGACACGATTGCCGATTCCATTCCTCCTCAACATGCACGACAAAGTCCTCATCCTTGATTTCGGCTCGCAGGTCACGCAACTGATTGCGCGGCGCGTGCGTGAAGCACACGTCTACTGCGAAATCCATCCGAACGACGTGTCCGACGCCTTCGTGCGCGAATTCGCGCCCAAGGCGATCATCCTGTCCGGCAGCCACGCCAGCACGTACGAAGATCATCAACTGCGCGCCCCGCAGGCCGTGTGGGACCTGGGCGTGCCGGTGCTGGGCATCTGCTACGGCATGCAGACCATGGCCGTGCAGCTTGGCGGCAAGGTGGAGTGGAGCGACCACCGCGAATTCGGTTACGCCGAAGTGCGCGCGCATGGCCATACCCGCCTGCTCAAGGACATCCAGGACTTCGCTACGCCCGAAGGCCACGGCATGCTCAAGGTGTGGATGAGCCACGGCGACAAGGTCACAGAGCTGCCACCGGGCTTCACGCTGCTGGCCTCGACGCCGAGCTGCCCCGTCGCGGGCATGGCCGACGAGGCGCGTGGCTACTACGCGGTGCAGTTCCACCCGGAAGTCACGCACACCGTGCAGGGCCGCGCGCTGCTCGAGCGCTTTGTGCTGGAGATCGCTGGCGCCAAGCCCGACTGGGTCATGCGCGATCACATCGACGAGGCCGTCAAGGCGATCCGCGAGCAGGTGGGCGATGAAGAGGTGATCCTCGGCCTGTCGGGTGGCGTCGATTCTTCGGTGGCGGCGGCGCTGATCCACCGCGCCATTGGCGACCAGCTGACCTGCGTGTTTGTCGACCATGGCCTGCTGCGCCTGGACGAAGGCAAGATGGTGATGGACATGTTCGCTGGCCGCCTGCATGCCAAGGTTGTGCATGTGGATGCGTCCGAGCAGTTCCTCGGCCATCTGGCTGGCGTGACTGACCCCGAAGCCAAGCGCAAGATCATCGGCCGCGAGTTCGTTGAAGTGTTCCAGGCCGAAGCCAAGAAACTCAGCAACGCCAAGTGGCTGGCGCAGGGCACGATCTACCCGGACGTGGTGGAATCGGGCGGCACCAAGACCAAGAAGGCGACGACGATCAAGAGCCACCACAACGTGGGCGGCCTGCCGGAGACGCTGGGCCTGAAGCTGCTCGAGCCGCTGCGCGACCTGTTCAAGGATGAAGTCCGCGAGCTGGGTGTGGCGCTGGGCCTGCCGCACGAGATGGTGTATCGCCACCCGTTCCCGGGGCCTGGCCTGGGCGTGCGCATTCTGGGTGAGGTCAAGCGTGAATATGCAGACCTGCTGCGCCGTGCCGATGCGATCTTCATCGAAGAGCTGCGGGGCACGAAGGCCACGGCGCAGGATGCGGCCGCCGGCCTGTGCGGCGAAGGCGATGTTGGCAAGAGCTGGTACGACCTGACCAGCCAGGCGTTTGCGGTGTTCCTGCCGATCAAGTCCGTCGGCGTGATGGGCGATGGCCGCACATACGACTACGTGACGGCGCTGCGTGCAGTGCAGACCACCGACTTCATGACCGCACATTGGGCGCATCTGCCGTACGCCCTGCTGGGCCGCGTGTCGAACCGCATCATCAATGAGGTGCGTGGTTTGAGCCGGGTCGTGTATGACGTGTCGGGCAAGCCGCCTGCGACGATCGAGTGGGAGTGAGGTTCACCTCCCAAGTCGGAAGAAGCCCGCGTTATGCGGGCTTTTTTTCGTCCTTATAGTTGGCTATCCAGTGTCTGCCAAAAAGCTACCCCGAACGGCGTCTACGCCTCCAGTGACCAGCCTTGGTTGTCCACGTTCTTTTCGTCGCGATAGACCCATCGCGCACCGCATGTGGGACACGAGAACGTGCTGACGGTGATTGCGCGCGCGGAGGGCGATTTGATGCGTTGCGTGTCGGTGATTCTGAGCAAAGCATGGCCTGGCGCGCCGCGTTTATGGAGTTCGATTGCGGCGCAAGCCGAGCAGAGTGTCATGCCGATGGTTCTCTCAAGAGCGCATGCCCACTGTGGCGTGCTGACTCAGCGGTGGGGTGCGGGGTGGGTCAATGGTGGCAGATTATCTAATTATTTGTTGACGCGGGTCTGAAATGTCTGTAGAAACCATCCCTGCAGGATCTTCAAGCAGTTACTCCGATGTTCTGGGTTGTCACGCCAAGCGGTGCTTCCTTTGCTCCATGTTTCTTCCTTGATTGTCGTGCCTGGTGAGCACAGGCTCATGCAGAACTTTTTAGGATATCCAACATGGAAACCGGCACAGTAAAGTGGTTCAACGACTCCAAGGGCTTCGGCTTCATCACCCCGGACGCAGGCGGCAACGATCTCTTCGCTCACTTCTCTGAAGTTCAGGGCAACGGGTTCAAGTCCCTCCAAGAGGGTCAGAAGGTGCGCTACGTTGCAGGCGTTGGCCAAAAGGGCCCGGCTGCCACGAAGATCGAAGCGATCTGATCGGTCGCATCTGCCAAGAAAAAACCCCGCACTGCGGGGTTTTTTTTCGTAGCAACATTAAGGTGTCCAAGACGCACTTTGCCGCAGCGTCTGAGGCTCTTGCGGCAGCAGATGAATCTGCTGCGGCATCACATAAACGGCAACCGCTGCCGAAAGCCCCGTAGCGCGCCTATGCCGCCTGCTTGCGGGGGCGTCGCACCGCGCGAATCTTCCCGGTGGTTCCGCCGCCGCAGAAGAACTGATCGGCGCCATCCGACTCGAGACCCGACACGTTCATGCCGGCCGGCATGTCAAGCTGCTCCAGCACTTCACCGGTTTGCGGATCGATGTGCCGCAGCTCGCTCGTATCGCCTTCCCAAGTGCCGTGCCAGAGCTCACCGTCGACCCACGTGACGCCGGTAACGAACCGGTTGGATTCGATGGTGCGCAATACCTTGCCGGTGTCCGGATCGATCTGGCGGATCTTGCGCTCGCGGTAGTGGCCGACCCACAGCGTGCCTTCGGCCCAGGCGAGGCCCGAGTCTCCGCCCGCGCCCGGCGCCGGAATCGTGGCGAGCACGGTGCCCGTTTGCGGGTCGATTTTCTGGATGCGGTCTTCGGCAATCTGGAACAGGTGCCGCCCATCGAACGCGGTCCCGGCATGGGCCGGTACATCGATGGAGCGCTGCGTCTTGCCGCTGTCGGGGTCGAGTTCCTTCAGCTGACCGCCGGCAGCAAACCAGACGTGTTGACCATCGTAGGTCACGCCGCCGACGTTCTCTGCGCCAGGGAAGGGGCCGTATTCGCGCACGACTTCGGCGGTGGATCGCTTCATGTTGGGCTCGCTGGAATCGGTTGTGGAGTCTTCATCCTAGTCACTTGGCAGCGGTGCGGGGAGTAACAAGGTGGTCGCGAATCCGGGTACCGGCGGCGTCACCCATCGGCGCGCGCGCGCGCGTCCGAAGAACTGCACCTTGCCGGCGGCTGCCAACGCGTCGAGCGCGCGCTGTACGGTGCGCTGGCTGGCCCCGAGCGCCAATGCCAATGCAGAGCTGGACCACGATTCCCCATCAGCGAGGCACGCCAGCACGGCGGCGTATTGCTCGTCGACAGGCTGTGCGAGAACAACGACGTCTTGCGTCGCGTGGGGTTGCAGTGCAAATCCGTGCTTGGTCGCTTTGACCGTGCCCAGCGCACCAAGCGCGGTGCGCAAACGCCCGATCTCTACGCGCAAGCGCACGCGGTGCGTTTCGTCGGGATGCCGGGTGCGGAATGCCCCCGCGATGAGGCTGTCTCTGGGCACGTCTTCCGGCCACGCCTCTGCAAGTGCACGTGCCAGCGTAAACAGAACGGGCCGCGTGGCGAGCGAGACGACTGTATCGGCCTGCCTCACGGCAAGCCGGCACGCATCCACCACCAGCGCGTCCGATGCAAAGAGCGCTTCGACATCTTTAAGGAGCAGAACGCGCTCCTCGCCGCGCGAGATGAGCCGTGCAGCCGGTGCGCTCAAGGCCAGGGCGGCACGTTCGACTTCGGCGGTGAGCGTCGGGATGCCGGCCTGACGCGCCGCGATATCTGCGTCGCTCAAGGCTGCGCGTGCGGAAGCGGTCTGCAAACGTCGGATGGCAATGCCCGCGACGACAAGCGCATGTGCCGCCCGCAAGACCGGAGGAAGATGCGCCGGCGTTAGCGCGGCGAGCGCGGCTTCTGCGTCGTCCAGACGGCCGATCAGCAGCAGGCGACGGATGCTGAGATACCGCGCGTGTGCGGCATTGACGTGGTCGCCGTGCGCCTCGAGCGTGGCGCATGCCGTGTCGAGGGTTTTGGCAGGCCAGCCAAGATCGCGCGAGGCGAGGGCGATTTCGGCTTCCGCAACGATGCAGCGAGCGCGTGCCACTGCCTCTCGAGAGCCGAATGCGCGGGCCGCGCGACGTAGCAGGAGCTTGGCGCGCGCCAGATCACCGAGCTGGGCCATGGCGATGCCACGCAGAGCCAGCGCGGCGGCATCGTCGCGCAGAGCGACGCGGTTCAGCGCTCCGAATGGGTCACCGGCAGCGAGTGCGCGCGCTGCAGCCGTGATCAATGAATCCATTCGAATCCCGCCACACTTGTCACTCCCGCCGTTTGAGGTCGGCGCCTAATCTAGCACACGACCACTCACCCAAAACGGAGGCAAGCATGAGTGCAACACACCCCACAGCAACCCGCGCAACCTGGCTGGCAGAGCGCATTGAACTGCTCAAGGCCGAGAAGGAACTCACGCGCCGTAGCGACGAACTCGCGCGCCGCAGGCAGGCACTGCCGTGGGTGCGCATCGACAAAAGCTACCGCTTTGAAACCGAGAATGGCAGCGCGACGCTTGCCGATCTGTTTGGCGGACGTTCGCAACTGCTGGTCTATCACTTCATGTTCGGGCCGGACTACAAGGCGGGCTGCCCATCGTGCTCGATGATCGCTGACGGCTTTGACGGCTTTGTCACGCATCTGGCGAACCACGACGTCACCCTGCTGGCGGTGTCGCGCGGGCCGCTGGCCAAGTTGATCGAGTATCGCGAGCGGATGGGCTGGGGCTTTCCGTGGGCATCATCGGTGGGTAGCGATTTCAACTACGATTTCAACGTCTCGATCTCGGAAGAGCAACAGCGCGCCGGCAGCGCCGACTACAACTACGTGCGCGGCAGCCACGTGATGGATGCATCCGACTTGCCCGAACCCGTGCAGCAGTTCGCCAGCATGTGCGGCACCGATGCGCCCACCTACGTGCGCGACCGGCCCGGCATGAGTGCGTTCGTGCTGGAAGACGGCGTCGTGTATCACACGTATTCCACGTACGCGCGCGGGCTCGACGGCTTGTGGGGCGCATACCAGTGGCTGGACCGCGCGCCGCTGGGCCGCAACGAAACCGGTGTCTGGTGGCGTCGCCATGACGAATACGCTCAGCAACGTTGAGCTGCCACGCGAGCATGGGGTGTCCGAGCGCGGCTTCCTTGCCGTCTCGGCGCTGCTGTTCGTCGCCAGCACGACGGCGACAGTGGCGTGGTGCAACGCGATGCCCGCCATGAGCGAGATGCCGATGGCCTGGATGCCGATGTGCGGTCAGACGTGGCGGAGCTTTGCTGCGTCCTTCATTTGCATGTGGACGGTGATGATGGCGGCGATGATGCTGCCGTCATTGCTGCCGATGCTGCAGCAGTATCGCGTGGCGCTTCATCTGGCAGGCAAGCCGAACGTTGATGCGCTGACGGCGTTGGCAGGCGCCGGGTACTTCGCGGTGTGGGCCCTGATCGGCGTGATGGTCTTTGGGCTGGGTGCGGCGTTGGCGAAGCTTGAAATGACGTGGCCCGTGCTGGCACGGGTGGCGCCAGTTGCCAGCAGCGCGGTGGTTCTTGCGGCGGGCGCTCTGCAGTTCAGCGCATGGAAGGCGCGCCAGCTTGCATGGTGCCGCGCAGTGCCAGCGCCCGGGCACACTGCATGGCAATTTGGCTTGCGCCTCGGCCTGCGCTGCGCCGCGTCGTGCGCGTGCCTGACGGCGATCCTGCTCATGATCGGCGTCATGGATCTGCGCGCAATGGCGGCCGTGTCAGCGGCAATTGCGCTGGAGCGCCTCGTTCCCGCAGGACAGCGTATGGCCCGCTGCATTGGCGTCGCTGCCATCGGGGCAGGATTGCTCTTGATGCTGCGTGCCGCGTTGCCCTGAGGCGTGCCGAGTACACGCCTTACATGACGCCGCCAAGTTGCCACGGCACGAACTCGTTGTCGCCCAGACCGTTGAGTTCGCTCTTGGTGCGATCGCCCGAGGCGGTGGCCAGCATCAGCTGAAACAGCGTCTGGCCGGCTTGCGCAATGCTGAGGCGGCCATCGACGATGCCGCCGCAATCGAAGTCCATGTCCAGCTCCATGTGCCGGAAAAGCGCGCTGTTGGTGGCGAGCTTCAAGGAGCGCACCGGCTTGCAGCCGTAGGTGGACCCCCGGCCCGTTGTGAAGCAGATCAGGTTGGCACCGCCGGCGACCTGGCCGGTAGCCGACACGGGGTCGTAGCCTGGTGTGTCCATGAAGACGATTTTCGATCGCTGCGTGCGACACCAAAGCAACATGAACCTTCCGCTCTTACTCAATATCGCGACGTTCGTCGTCATCCTGATCGCTCTGGGCCGCGTGAACGCGAGCTGGAGTCTGGCCAAACGTGTGCTGCTGGGCATGATGCTGGGCATCCTGTTCGGACTGGCGCTGCATCTGATCTATGGCGACGACAGCGCGACGCTCAAGCTGTCGATCTCGTGGTTCGGCATCGTTGGCGGCGGCTATATCCAGTTACTGCAGATGATCGTCATGCCGCTCGTGCTGGTGTCAGTGCTGAATTCGGTGGCCAGGCTCAACAGCACGGCGTCGCTCGGCAAGATCAGCGTGCTGACGATCGGCACGCTGCTGCTTACGACGCTGATCTCCGCGCTGGTCGGCGTGTTCGTCACCCACCTGTTTGGCCTGACGGCGCAAGGGCTGGTGCAGGGCGCGAAGGAAACCGCTCGGCTGACCGCCATCCAGGACAACTATGTCGGCAAGGTGGCCGACCTGTCGGTGCCGCAGCTGGTGCAGTCCTTCATTCCGAAGAACCCGTTTGCCGAGCTGACCGGCGCCAAGCCGACGTCCATCATCGGCGTGGTGATCTTCGCGGCGTTCCAGGGCGTGGCTGCGTTGAACCTGCTCAAGGATGATGCGGTGAAGGCGAGCGCGTGCTGACCGCCATCGATACCGCGCAGGGCTGGGTGATGAAGCTCGTGCGGCTCGTCATTCGCCTGACGCCTTACGGCGTGCTCGCGCTCATGACGAACGTGGTGGCCGTGTCCAACGTGCAGGACATCATCAAGCTCGGCGGTTTCGTGGTGGCGTCTTACCTGGGCCTGGCGATCATGTTTGGCGTGCATGCCGTGCTGCTGACGCTCAACGGCATCAATCCGCTTCGCTTCTTCCGCAAGGTCTGGCCGGCGCTGTCGTTCGCGTTCACGAGCCGGTCGAGTGCAGCGACCATTCCGCTGAGCATCGAGGCGCAGACGCGGCGCATCGGCGTGCCGGAGTCGATCGCCAGCTTCGCCGCATCGTTTGGCACGACCATTGGCCAGAACGGCTACGCAGGCTTGTATCGCGCCATGCTGGCAGTGATGGTGGCGCCCACCGTGGGTATCAACCCATTCGATCCTGTGTGGATTGCAACGCTGGTGGCGGTGGTCACGCTCAGCTCCGTTGGCGTGGCGGGTGTTGGCGGCGGTGCCACGTTTGCGGCGTTGATCGTGCTGCCGGCGATGGGCTTTCCGGTGACGCTCGTGGCCCTGCTGATCTCCATCGAACCGCTGATCGACATGGGCCGTACCGCGCTCAACGTCAATGGCTCGATGACCGACGGGACGATCACGAGCCAGTTGCTGGGGCAGACTGATCGCAGTGTCTTCGATGCTGCCGATGACGTGGAGATGGCACACCGCTGATCTGCGCGTCGAAATAAAAAATGCCGGCCATGGGCTCGGCATTTTTTTTTGAGGGCGAGGCGGCTCAGTCGGGCGTCTGCGCCAGCTCGGTCAGCAGTTCCATGAACGCGCTGGCCAGTTCGCTGGGTGTGGCGGCGCTTCTGCGCAGCAGGCCGACGGGCTCCTTGGTGCCCGACGTGGCGATGTCCAGACGGGCGAGTTGACCATGCGCCAGGTCGTCGCCCGCAGCGCGCTCGGGGGTGATCCACACCGCATCGGATCGGCATGCCAGCAACCGTGCGACGGACACCGAAAGCGTTTCCGTCACGCCCGCGGGCAAGCGCAGCCCGTGCGTCTGGAACAGCGCTTCGGTGTGATGGCGCGGCACCGTGCCCGGCGTGGCAATCACCAGCGGGTAGTCCAGCACCGCCTGCAGCGAGGCCGACGCGCCTGGCTGCGACAACAGCGGATGCCCGGGCCGGACGACCAGCGCCAGCGGCTCGGCATACAGCAACTCGAACGACAGCCCCTGCATGCGATCCGGCTCGGCCATGCGCCCGACGATGAAATCCAGTTCGCCGGCCTTGAGCGCGGTCAGCAGCTCGACATTGGTACCGGTGCGCAACCGCACGCCGGCATGCGGGCGCTGGGCGTGCAAATGGGCAATCGCCCGGGGCAGCAGGCTGCTGGCCACCGTCGGCAGCGCGCCTACATGCACGACCGGCGCGGATGCGTCCGTCGATCCCATCAGCGCGGCGGTGGCCGATTCCAGCGCCTGCGTCACGCCGACCGCATGCCGCAGGAATTGCTCGCCAGCCGCAGTGAGCCGTGCGCCTTGCCGGCCGCGCTCCACGAGCTGCACGCCGGCCAGCGCCTCCAGTTCACCCAACGTTTTCGATACCGCCGGCTGGCTCAGATGCAAACGTTCGGCGGCGCGCCGCAGATTGCGCTCCTGCGCGATGGCGACAAAGCAGCTCAGATGGCGAAAGCGGATGCGGGACGGCAATTCAGCCGAAAAGGCACTTTCCATAACTTGGCGTTATCTATTTTCCGATAAGAAGTCAATTTACTTCACTTTTTGTCGGCGATACAGTCTCTCCACGATTTCATAAGGAGACGCCCCATGACCCTGCCGCTTTCCGGCACCGGCGAATTCGCCCAGCGCGACACCGCGCAGCATCCGCCCGCACTGACCCCCGGCTACAAGACCAGCGTGCTGCGCTCGCCGCGCAACGCGCTCATCTCCACCCTGAATACGCTGTCCGAGACCACCGCTCCGGTGTTCCATGCCGACGACCTGGGCGCGCTCGACAACGACCTGATCCTCAACTACGCCAAGGAAGGCCTGCCGATCGGCGAGCGCATCATCGTCCACGGCTACGTGCGCGACGAGTTCGGCCGCCCCGTGCCGAACGCGCTGGTGGAGGTGTGGCAGGCCAACGCCGGCGGCCGCTACCGCCACAAGAAAGACCAGTACATCGCGCCGATCGACCCGAACTTTGGCGGCTGCGGCCGCATGCTGACGGACGCCAACGGCTACTACGTCTATCGCACGATCAAGCCCGGCCCGTATCCGTGGCGCAATCGCATCAACGATTGGCGCCCGTCGCACATCCATTACTCGCTCTCGGGCGATGGCTGGGCCCAGCGCCTCATCACGCAGATGTACTTCGAGGGGGACCCGATGATCGCGCAGTGCCCCATCATCAAGACCATCCCGAGCGAAGAGCAGGTGCGCGGCCTGATCGCGCTGCATGATACGGCCAACCACGTGCCGCTCGACAGCCGCTGCTACCGCTTCGACATCACGCTGCGCGGCCGCCGTGCCACGCATTTCGAAAACGCCGTGCCCGCCCTGCAAGGAGCCAAGTGATGACCACGACCACACTGCGTGAATCGCTCGAACGGGCCCAGGCAACGGCCATGACGACAACGCCGCCGTTCGCGCATTTCAACGAGACCGCATCGCAGACGGGTGGCCCGTACGTGCACATCGGCCTCGCACCGCGCCAGGCCGGCTTCGACATTTACGACAAGGAATTCGGCAGCGTCCTGACCACGCCCGCCACGCGCGGCGAACGCATCGCGTTGGAAGGCCGCGTCTACGATGGCTCCGGCTCGCTCGTGCGCGATGTGCTGATCGAGATCTGGCAAGCCAACGCGGACGGCAAATACGCCCATCCGGCCGACCGGCAGGACAAACCTGTCGACCCGGCATTCCGCGGCTGGGGCCGCGCCGGCGCCGATTTCGATACGGGCGTCTATCGCTTCGACACCATCAAGCCGGGCGCCGTGGCCGGCCGCAGCGGGACCACGCAGGCGCCGCACATCTGCATGATCCTGTTTGCGCGCGGCATCAACCTTGGCCTGCACACACGCGTGTACTTCAGCGACGAGGCTGCAGCCAACGGCACGGATCCGGTGCTGAACGGCATCGAGTGGGAAGTGCGTCGCAAGACGCTGATTGCCCAGCGCAGCGAGCGTAACGGCGAGGTGGTCTACACCTTCGACGTGCGCCTGCAAGACACGCCGGATGGAGGCGCGGAGACGGTCTTCTTCGATATCTGATCGCCGCATCACATCCAAGAGACCACGCCCGGCAGGTTCACACCGCCGGGCGTTGTTTTTGATGCAAGCAACACGACTTTCAGCGGGACGTCATGCGGGCGTCGATAATGGGCGGATCGCCAGCCCGGCGTTTGACGACCCTGCCGTGACCCAGCTCACTCTTCCCGGATTCGAAGCCACCCCGCAATTGCCCGCGCATCGCCTGTTTCTGGCGATCAAGCCTGACGTGGACACCGCCGAGCGCATCGCGCGGCTGATCCAGCAATTGCGGCCCGTCGTGGGCTTCAAGGGCAAGGCGCTGCGTACGGAGCGCCTGCATGTCACGCTGCATCATCTGGGCGATTTCGTTCATCTGCCGCCTGACGACGTCGTGGGGCGTGTGCGTGCAGCAGCGGCCGGTCTCGCGTTGCCGGCATTCGATGCCACGTTCAACCAGGTGGTGAGCTTCCATGGCCGGCGCGATCATCGGCCGTTTGTGCTGCTGGGCGATGAGGGCGTGGGCGGTTTGATGGCGTTTCAGGCGGCGCTGGGCGAGGCGCTCCAGCATGCCGCCGTGCCGGTGCCGCGTGGGCATTTCAAGCCGCACATCACGCTGTTGTATGACCGCGGCGGCTTTGCGCCGAAAGCGGTCGAGCCCATCACGTGGACCGTGCGCGAGTTCGTTCTCATCCATAGCTGGCTAGGCAAAACGCGCTACGACGAACTCGGCCGCTGGGCGCTCAAAGGCTGAGCGCCACGTTGTTATGCGCAGCCGTCCGGCCCGCAGACAGGGCCATCGGCTTCGTTCATCGGGGCAGGCGCGCCGATGTGCTGCGTCAGCGCCTCGGCCCAGGGTTCCGGTTTGCCGAGCCACGGACCAACGTCGATGATGCCCAGTTGGCCATCCGCATCTTCCAGCGCAAACGTCGGAAAACCCTGTCCGCCCACTCGATCGAGCCACTGCCGGCTTAGCGCGATGTGCTGCTGCGTGAGCGCACCGGTTTGCCGCGCGTATTCCGCATCGAATGCTTCGGGCGATAGGCCGATCTCCGCTGCAAGCGCGCGCAGTACCAGCACATCGGCAATGCGCCGGCCTTCTTCGTAGTGCGCACGTTGGACGCGATGGATCATGTCCAGCCCGCGGCCGCCGAGCGCCTGCGCTGCAAGCACGGCGGTAATGGGCGGCTCCGAATCCATCACCGCCGTGGTGTCGCGCAACAGGCCTTCAAAGTACGTCTCGCCGAAGGGCTGGCCGGTCAACTCGGCAATGCGGTGGTCGTGCGGCATCACGTAGTCGCGCCATTGGGGCGTGACCGTACGGCGGTTCGGGCCGGCAAGCATGCCGCCGCCGTGGAAGGCGATCGTGAGGCCGGGCACCGTGCGCGCGGCTTCCACCAGCGGCGCGGCGCCATAGCACCAACCGCACAGCGGGTCGTAGATGTAATGCAACGTCGTCATGTTGTTTCCTCTGGGTCGGGCCAGCTTACTGCGGCCACTTCATTTCGCCCTTGATGACCTTGGCGCTCAGCTCCAGCGATGCATCGCCGGCCAGCGTTGGATAGGCCGCCTTCATCGCCTTGATCAGCTCCGCAGAGTTGTTCGCCTTGGCGGCCTGTACCTCGAAGGTTTTCAGGTAATCCGCGGTAAAGCGTACCGCGTCCAGCCCCTTTGGCATTGCACCCGTGAAGTGACCAGGCACCACGGTCGTCGGCTTGAGCGCTGTGATGTTGTCCAGCGTCTGCAACCAGCCCAGGCGCGATTCGTGCGTCTGCGTGTCGGCCACCCAAACGTGGTCGCCGCTGTTGACCACCACGCCGCCGGCCACGGTCTTGATCGACGGAATCCACAGATACGTGCGTGCCGCGTCCGGGCCGTTCAGTCCCTTGATCTCGATGGTGCGGCCTTCCAGCGCCAGGTGGTCGGCGTGCAGCACATCGGGCAGCACGAGCGTCTTGGGCGCGTTGTCCTTCAGGATCGGGCCCCAATAGGCGAGCTTGCCGTTCATCGAAGCCTTGATGGCGGCCACGGTCTGCGGTGTGGCCACGATCTTCGCTTTCGGGAAGGCCGCGCGGATGACATCCAGCCCGAAGTAATAATCCGGATCGCTCTGGCTGATGTAGACCGTGGTGAGCGTCTTGCCGCTGGCCGTGAGTTTCTGCACGAGCGCCTCTGCATCGCTGCGCTGGAATTGCGCGTCGATCAGGATCGCCTCGTGTGCGCCGGTGATGATTTCCGACGACACGGGGAAGACGCCCTTGGCGCCGGGGTTGTAGACCTCGAGATGTAATGTCGCGGGTGCGGCAGCGTGGGCAACAAGGCCGGCGCTGACGAGGCCGGCGGCAAGCAAGGTGCGGAGCAGGGACATCGGGGTTCTCCAGGCGGATGCGATTTCTGCGAAGCCGCTACTTTAGGTTGCTTGATCCGATCAAAAAACCACCTAAGATGCGCATATTTGTTTCGCAAATCGATCAAATATGGATCGCATTACGTCAGCCGAGGTGTTCGTGGCGATCGTCGAGCGCGGCAGCCTGAGTGCGGCCGCCGAAGGGCTCGACATGTCGCGCGCGATGGTCACGCGTTATCTGGCACAAATGGAGGCATGGTCCGGCGCGCGGCTGCTGCATCGGACCACGCGCCGCATCGGCCTGACACCCGCCGGCGAGGCCACGCTTGCACGCTGCCGCCAGATGCTGGAAATCGCTTCGCAGATGGCCGTGTCAGAAGGCCCTGAAGCCGATACGCCGCGCGGGCTACTGCGCATTGCCTGCGCGCAGTCCCTGGCGCAGCAGACGTTGAGCGCGGCGGTGACGGCCTACCTGCGGCGCTATCCGCAAACGGCGGTCGATCTGGTAGTCGACAACCGCACCATCAACCTCGTGGAGGAGCGCATCGACCTGGCCGTGCGCATCACCAACGATCTGGACCCGAACCTGATCGCGCGGCCGCTGGGCATGTGCGAATCGGTCGTGGTGGCGGCGCCGTCTTACCTGGCCGCGCATGGCACGCCGCGTCGCGTACAAGACCTGGCCGTTCACAACTGCCTGACGTATTCGTACTTCGGCAAAAGCCTGTGGAAGTTCACCGAGGCGAAGACGGGTGCGCCGACGGACGTGCCGGTGGGCGGCAATCTCAGCGCGAATGAATCGATGGTGTTGCTGGCAGCGGCGCGAGAGGGCGCGGGGATTGCGTTGCAGCCGGTGTTTGCTGCCGCGCCGCTGATCGCCAGCGGGCAACTCGTGCGTTTGTTGCCTGACTACGTGCCGCAGGCGCTGGGCATTCACGGCGTGTACAGCTCGCGCAGGCAGATGCCGTCGGCGCTGCGGGCCATGCTGGATTTTCTGGTGGACTGGTTTAGGGTGCAGCCGAACGTTACGTGATCCCGGAAGCCTTCCCTCGCATGGCCAACATGCCAAGCGCCAGCACGCAGAACACCACCCCCGCGTGGAACGTTGCGGCTGCGCCGAGCTTGTCCCACAACAAGCCCGCCAGAACGCTGGCGGCCAACATCGCCAGTCCGCTCACCAGGTTGAACATGCCGTAAGCGGTGCCGCGCAAGTCGGCCGGTGCGGTGTCGGCGACCATGGTTGCCAGCAAGCCCTGCGTGATGCCCATGTGCACGCCCCACAGCGCCACGCCTGCGATGACCACGCTCCAGTGAGCGGACAGGCCAAGCACCACATCGGCGGCAATCAGCACCACCAGCCCAAGCGCGAGCAGCTTCGTGTGGCTCATGCGGTCTGAGAGCTTGCCGAACGGATATGCCGCGAGTGCATAGACGACGTTCATCGCCACCATGACCAGCGGCACCAGCGCGACTGGAATGCCGCCTTGCTGTGCCCGCAGGACCAGGAACGCTTCGGAAAACCGTGCGAGCGTGAAGACCGCGCCGATCATCACCACCCACCAGTACGCGCTGTTCAACCGCTGCAGGTTGTCGCGGCGGATCGGGTTGGTGCGGTGGGCGCCGTTGTGGGTTTGCGGCTCGCGCAGGCCGAACATCAGCAGCGCAACAGAGAGCAGCCCCGGCACGACGGCCACCCAGAACACGGCACGAAAGTCATTGGCCCAGAGCAGCATCAGCCCGACGGCCAGGAGCGGCCCCAGAAACGCACCCACGGTATCGAGCGACTGCCGCAGCCCGAAAGCCGCGCCGCGCAGCGCAGGCGGTGCAATGTCGGCGACCAGCGCATCACGCGGCGCCCCGCGGATGCCCTTGCCGACGCGGTCGAGCAGGCGCGCTGTCAGCACAATGCCGGCCGTGGACGCGATGGCGAACAGAGGTTTGGACAGCGCGCCCAGCGCATAGCCGAACACCGCCAGGCCCTTGCGCTTGCCAAGGTAGTCGCTCAGCGTGCCGGAGAAGATCTTGACGATGAGCGCAGTCGATTCGCCCAGGCCCTCGATCAACCCGACTGACAGCGCACTGGCGCCCAGCACCGACACCATGAACAACGGCAGCAGGCTGTGGATCATCTCGGAAGCGATGTCCATCAGCAGGCTGACGCAGCCGAGCACCCAGATGCCGGCGGGCATCTGGCGCAGGCCGCCGGGCGGCTTGGTGTCGGTTGGAGGGGATGCCAAGATTGGTTGCGATTGCCCGGCGGCAAGCGTCAGGCGAACGGCGCAAAGAGGCCGTTGAGCTTGGCTCCGCTGGCGGCATCGCGCGCAAAGTTGAACGTCCCGGCGGTGCGCAGTTCTTCCGCTGCACGCTGGAACGCACCCATGGCCACGCGTGCCAGCGTGGCGCCCACGCTGATGCGCTTGACGCCCAATTCCGTCAGTTCTGCCACGCTCAGGTTGCCGTCGGCGAAGCCCATCAGCACGTTGAGCGGGCGGTTGATCTCGCGCAGCACGGTGGCGATCTCGTCGCGCGTTTTCAGGCCGGGGGCGTACAGCACGTCGGCGCCGGCGTCCTGAAAAGCCTGCAGGCGGCGGATCGTGTCGGCCAGGTCGTTGCGGCCGTGCAGGTGGTTCTCGGCACGTGCGGTGAGCGTGAACGGAAACGGCAGCGACCGCGCAGCCTCCACCGCCGCGCGCACACGGTCGACCGAAGCTTCCAGGGAATAGATGGGCGCATCTGCGCGGCCCGTTGCATCTTCAATCGAGCCGCCGACGATGCCGGTGGCGCATGCCAGGCGGATCGTCTCGGCCACCGTTTCCGGCCCATCGCCAAAGCCGTTTTCCAGGTCGGCAGCCATGGGCACGTCCGTGGCGGCCGCCAGATCGGCCACGTGCGCGAGGATGGTGTCGCGGGCAACGCCATAGTCAGGCAGCCCGCGCGAGAACGCGAAGCCCGCGCTGGTGCTGGTCAATGCTTCGAAGCCGAGTGATGCCAATAGCCGAGCCGATCCCGGGTCCCACGGGTTGGGGATCACGAAGGTGCCGCTGCGTTCGTGCAGTACGCGGAAGGCACGAGCTTTTTCGATCTGGGTCGGCATGGGTTATCCGCTGTGATATGAACCAGGATTGGACTGCAATGCTACGGCGCAGGCGAGCGCATCGTCCAGGCGGTCGTTGCCCCAGAACATCGCGTCGCCGACAAAGAACGTGGGAGCGCCAAAGATGCCACGAATCTGCGCGGCGTGCGTTTGCTCGCGCAGGCCTAGCCTGCTTGCGTCGGACTGTGCCTGAGCGAGGATGGCGTCGACCGGCAAGCCGAGCGCCGTCAGTTCTTCTGCCACGGCGTCAGGCGTGTGGATGTCGCGGTCCTGCGCGAAATTGCGCAGCATGATCCGCTGACAGAAGGCGCCGACCCACGGCGCGTCTGCACCGAGCAGCGCCACACGCAGCGGGAGGACGGAGGCGCGCGGAAACGTGCTCGGCTGCGTCCACGGCAAACCGTGCTTGGTGCATTCGCGCGCCATGTCTTGCCAGACGTAGTGCCCTTTGGCCCGTTGCAGCACAAACGGCGAACTGGCCCAGCCGAGCGACTGGAAGATCGGCCCGAGCAGGAACGGCTTCCACACCACGCGCACACCGTGTTGCACCGCGGCGGCCTCGATGCGCATCACACTCGGGTAGCTGTAATTGCTCGCGAAGTCGAACCAGAACTCGACGGTGGGCGCGGGGACGAGCGCTTCCCACGTGGCGTTGTATGCGGCAGGCCGGGGGGCTGTCTGCGGTCGGGCGAGGGTGTCCATGCGGCCTCCAACGGGGTGTCGTTGGCGGCATTACACGTGGACTACCCGGTGGGCTCAAACGCCTTTCATGCAAGTTCGGATGCACCGGACGCATGCGTAGCCTGCGTTGCGGCTTCCGAACAGATCCAGGCAGCCACATCGCGCACGTCGCGGCGCGGGTTCGGCTCGGATTGGATCAACCAGTACGCATGCGTATTGCGCACGCCAGGGGCGATGGTCGGTACGGTGACAAGACGGCCGTCGGCCAGCAGCGGCGAGATCAACTCCAGACGGCCCAGCGCGATGCCCTGGCCGGCCACCGCTGCATGGATGATCTGGTCGTGTTGGTTGAAACGCAGCACGGTGCGCGGCTTGGCGTGGCTCCATCCGGCGGCGGCCAGCCAGTCGGTCCATTGGAGCCAGGGGCGGCGCAGGTCGCGGTCGTCAAAGTCGAGCAGCGTCAGGCCGGCAAGCGCCTCGGCGGAATCCAGCGAGCGCAGCCCCAGCGACGGATGCGCGACCGGCGCAACGGTTTCCCCAAACAGCCGGATTGCACCGGGCGGTGCATCGCTCGGTGGGCAATACCGGATGGCAAGCTCGATGCCCTCGTTCTTCAGGTCGACGAGGCGGTTGTTGGTGGCCACGCGCACGTCGATGTCGGGGTACTGCAGCTGGAAGCGCGCCAGGCGCGGCAGCAGCCACAAGCCGGTGACGCCGATGCTGGCCGTGATCGTGACTGGCCGGCGTTCGGCCGCCACGCGGATGGCCCCGATGGCGTCCTGCAACTGCTGCACGGCGCTGTCAGCGCTGCGGAACAGGCGTTCTCCCTCGGGCGTGAACGCGATCGAGCGGTGCCCGCGCACCAGCAGTTTCACGCCCAGCGCCTCTTCGAGCGCCGACACCTGGCGGCTTACGGCGGATTGCGTCAGACACAGATCATCGGCCGCGAGCGTGATGCTCATGCGCCGGCCTACCGCCACGAAGCCGCGCAACAAGTCCAGGGAGGCCAACCGAACCAGGGGAGTCAACATGCGTTTTCCTCATGCAAGGCGTTCTCAAAGATCAATTGAGAAGCCGGGTAGGGCGAAGTTTAATAAGCCATCAGGCGACATTCCAGCCCAACGCGCATTCGGTACGCTTGCGAAGCTGGAATGTCAGTCACACCGGAGAAAAACGCTCATGACATCGAAATCTTTCAGGCAATCGCCCTGGTTGCCGGTATTGGCCGGCGGGGCGGTGATCGGCGTGGCGCTGGGCATTCGGCACGTGCAAGGCCTATTCCTCGTGCCCGTCACGATGGGCCGTGGCTGGACACGCGAAACGTTCGGACTGGCGATTGCGTTACAAAACCTCATCTGGGGCGCAGCACAGCCATTTGCGGGCATGCTGGCCGACCGTTACGGCGCGGCCAAGGTGGTCGTTGCCGGCATCGTGGTCTATGCGCTTGGGTTGCTGCTGATGGCCCATGCTGGCACGCCGCTGGGCTTCACGCTGTCGGCGGGCGGGCTGATCGGGCTCGGGCTGTCAGGCACGTCGTTCGGCGTCGTGTATGGCGCGATCAGCCGATTGACGCCGCCCGAGCGGCGCAGCTGGGCGCTGGGCGTGGCGGGCGCGGTGGGCGGTGTCGGCCAGTTCGTGATGGTGCCGACGGCGCAGGGCTTGCTGAGTACGGTCGGCTGGGTGACGGCGCTGGTCGTCATGGCGGTGGTCATGGCGATCTTCTTGCCGCTGACCGCGCCGCTGCGCGAGAGAACATCGGCTGCCGCCGCGCAGCAGGCGCAGCAAAGCATGGGTTCGGCCATCCGCGAGGCCTTTGCCCACCGCGGTTTTTGGCTGCTGAATCTCGGGTTCCTGACGTGCGGATTCCAGCTCGCCTTTATCGGTGCGCACATGCCGGCGTATCTGCTCGACAAGGGGCTCACCGGCCGCCACGGCATGGTCGCGCTGGCACTGATTGCGGCCGCCAACATCGTCGGCACGTATTACTGCGGCGCGCTGGGCGGGCTGTTCCGGCGCAAGTATCTGCTGTCGTTGCTGTACCTGATTCGCACGGCGGCGATTGCGCTGTTTATCCTGCTCCCGCTGTCGCCCGCAACGCTGTATGCGTTTGCCATCGTGATGGGCCTGCTGTGGCTGGGGACGGTGCCGCTGACGAACGGGCTGCTGTCGCAGGTGTTTGGGGTGCGCTACATCGGCACGCTGTTCGGCTTCGTATTTCTTGGTCACCAGATCGGCGCGTTCCTGGGCGTGTGGCTGGGCGGCGTGGTGTACGACCACCTGCATTCCTACGACGCGATCTGGGTTGGCGCCATGGCGCTCGGCGTGGTGGCCGCGCTGCTGCACTGGCCGATCGACGATCGCCAACTCGTGCGTACGCCGGTGGCGCAACCCGCGTGAACGCACAGTTCAAAACATGGATGGCTTGGGCGCTGGCAGCGGCCGGCGCCGCCCTGATCTTTGCGGCGTGGCTGACCCCGGAAGGCGCACTTTCCTTTGTGACGCTGGCGTCCTTCTGCGGATAGGGCGACGCACTAGCTCGATTTGTGAAACAATATTGGGTTAATCACTAGTGGGCACTGGTACGGTTTGCGCGGGAAATACGTCGCTTCTGCGTCGTTCTCCTGTGAATGCCACCGTTCAGACATGACTTACGCCGTCAAGGAAATTTTCTACACGCTGCAAGGCGAGGGTGCCAACACCGGCCGCGCAGCTGTCTTCTGCCGCTTTGCCGGCTGCAATCTCTGGAGTGGGCGCGAAGCCGATCGCGCCACCGCCGTCTGCCAGTTCTGTGACACCGACTTCGTCGGCACGGACGGCACGCAAGGCGGCAAATACACCACCGCCGAGGCACTCGCCGATACCGTTGCCGCCGAATGGCCGGCCAACGCCACCGGCGGCAAGCCGCTCGTCATCTGCACCGGCGGCGAGCCGCTGTTGCAACTCGACAAGCCGCTGATCGACGCGCTGCACGCACGCGGCTTCGAAATCGCCATCGAGACCAACGGCACCATCGCCATGCCGGAAGGTATCGACTGGGTGTGTGTGAGCCCCAAGATGGGCTCCGAACTCGTCGTCACACGCGGCGACGAGCTGAAGGTGGTGATCCCGCAAGACGGGCAGGACCTCGACGCATACGAACGGCTGGATTTCCAGCATTTCTTCCTGCAGGCCATGGATGGCCCGCTTGCCCGGCAGAATACGGCGGCAGCCGTTGAGCTGTGCCAGCGCCGTCCGCGCTGGCGCCTGTCGCTGCAAACCCATAAGATGCTGGGCATCCGCTAAGGCGGGCCGCAGCACTTTGTCCCCGGTTTTCTGCCGGTTCCAGCCGTTTCGCGGCGTCTGCTGCCGCCACCCTTGCTCCATGACCAAGACCGTTTCCATTACGCGCCGGCTCGAATTCGACGCCGGCCACCGCATCCCGGGCCATGCCGGCCAGTGCCGCAACCTGCACGGGCATCGCTATCAGCTCGAACTCACGCTCACCGGCGAAGTCCTGCACAACGACAAGGCTGCCGACGACGGGATGATCCTCGACTTTGGCGACGTCAAGCAGCTCGCCAACAAGCATCTTGTCGACCTTTGGGATCACGCCTTCCTCGTCTATCGCGGCGATACCAAGCTGGTTGAATTCCTGAACGACATGGAAGGCGGTCACAAGACCGTCGTGCTGAACGATGTGCCCACCGTCGAGAACCTCGCGCAGGTCGCGTTCGATATTCTCGAGCCGGTGTTCCGCAACGCGTTCGGGCACCATCTGCGCCTGTCCAAGCTCGTGCTGTACGAAACCCCGAATTGCTGGGCCGACGTGAAGCTCGCGCGCCCGCACGAACAGGATTGATGCGACAGCGCCGGATCGCATGACCACACCGCACGTCCTCATCCCGCCTGCCGATATGTCCGCCCATGAGCGCGACGGTTACTGGATGCAGCAGGCGCTCGTGCAGGCCAAGTTCGCGTGGGGGCAGGGCGAGGTGCCGGTGGGCGCCGTCGTCGTGCGCGGCAACGAGATCGTCGGGGTGGGCTACAACGCCCCGATCGGCACGCATGACCCATCTGCGCATGCCGAGATGCGCGCCCTGCGCCAGGCCGCCGAGAAGCTCGGCAACTACCGCCTGCCCGACTGCGAAGTCTTCGTGACCCTGGAGCCTTGCGTGATGTGCGCCGGCGCCATGCTGCATGCCCGCGTGGCGCGCGTCGTCTACGGCGCGCCCGATCCCAAGACGGGCGCCGCGGGCAGCATCCTCGACCTGTTTGCAGAAACGCGGCTGAACCATCAGACCGCCATCACCGGCAGCGTGCTCGCGCAGGAGTGCGGCGACATGCTGCGCGCCTTCTTCGCCGAGCGCCGCGCAACCCAGAAGGCCGCACGCCTGGCCGCCACTGAATCCGACGAATCCGCCACATGACCACTGTCCGCCTGATTGCGCCTTCCGGTTATCCGAACGATGCGGCCATCGCCGAGCGCGGCGTGGCGGCACTGGAAGCGCAGGGCTGCACGGTCGTCAACCGCGAGTGCCTGAGCCGGCAGCATCAGCGTTTTGCCGGCGGTGAACTTGCGCGGCTGGCAGACCTAAACCAGATCGGTACGGGCGGTGGCCAGGAAATCGCCATGGCCATTCGTGGGGGGTATGGCCTGACGCGCTTGCTGGACCATATCGACTTCATCGACATCGGCCGCCGCGCGCAGGCGACCGACGCCATCATCGTCGGTCACAGCGATTTCACCGTGTTTTCGCTGGCGTACCTGGCGGCCACCGGCGGCGTGACGTTTTCCGGCCCGCATGTGTGTTCGGACTTCGGGCTGGAGACGGTCGACCCGTTCATGGTCGAGCACTTCTGGGGCATCTTGCGAAACCCGACCTATGCGTTGCGCGTGGATGGTCCGCAAGCGACTGGCTGCGCACGGCCGGGCCGCTACGCCGGCACGCTATGGGGCGGCAATCTGGCCATGCTGTGCAGCCTGATTGGCACGTCGTATCTGCCGGATATCCGCGACGGCATCCTGTTTGTTGAGGACATCAACGAGCATCCGTACCGCGTTGAACGCATGCTGCTGCAATTGCAGCAGGCTGGCGTGCTCGATGCGCAGCAGGCGCTGTTGTTTGGCGATTTCTCCGGATATCGCACCACGCCGTACGACGCCGGCTACGATTTCGACGCCATGCGCGATTACCTGGCCGAACGCCTGTCGATTCCGGTCGTCACAGGCTTGCCGTTCGGCCATTGCCCGACCAAGGCGACGCTGCCGATTGGCGCACAAGCCGAGCTGGATGTGGACGCCACGGGCTTTACGCTGCACTTGTCGGGATACCCGACACTGAAGGCATAAGTCTTCCGGCCATCCGGGTCACGTCCGGGTGGTAAAATCTCAGGTTCTCCAAATGGCGTCCGGTCAAGTGCTTGCCGCGCCAGATCACCGCTTTTCAAATCAAGGTTTCCACGTGCTTTCCACCGCCAACATCACCATGCAGTTCGGGCCCAAGCCCTTGTTCGAGAACATCTCGGTCAAGTTTGGCGAGGGCAATCGCTATGGCCTGATCGGCGCCAACGGTTGCGGCAAGTCGACCTTCATGAAAATCCTGGGCGGCGATCTGGAGCCGAGCGCAGGCAACGTGATGCTGGAACCGGGCGTGCGCCTGGGCAAGCTGCGTCAGGACCAGTTCGCCTACGAAGACATGCGCGTGCTGGACGTGGTGATGATGGGCCACACCGAAATGTGGGCCGCCGCGCAGGAGCGCGATGCCATCTACGCGAACCCGGAAGCCACTGACGACGACTACATGAAGGCCGCCGACCTGGAGGCCAAGTACGCCGAATACGACGGCTACACGGCGGAAGCGCGCGCGGGTGAACTGCTGATGGGCGTGGGCATTCCGACCGACCAGCACAACGGCACGATGAGCAACGTTGCGCCCGGCTGGAAGCTGCGCGTGCTGCTGGCGCAGGCGCTGTTCTCGAACCCGGACGTGCTGCTGCTGGACGAGCCGACCAACAACCTCGACATCAACACGATCCGCTGGCTGGAATCGGTGCTCAACGAGCGCAACTCCACCATGATCATCATTTCCCACGATCGCCACTTCCTGAACTCGGTCTGCACGCACATGGCCGACATGGATTACGGCACGCTGAAGGTCTACCCGGGCAACTACGACGACTACATGGAAGCCTCCCTGCAGGCGCGCGAGCGCCTGCAGGCCGCCAACGCCCGCGCCAAGGAGCGCATCTCCGACCTGCAGGACTTCGTGCGCCGCTTCTCGGCCAACAAGTCCAAGGCGCGCCAGGCTACGTCGCGCCTGAAGATGATCGACAAGATCAAGGTGGAAGACATCAAGCCGTCGTCGCGCCAGAACCCGTTTGTCCGCTTCGAGATGGAGAAGAAGCTGCACAACCTGGCAGTGGAAACCGAGAACGCGCGCAAGACGTACGATCGCAAGATCTTCGATGGCCTGACGATGGCCGTGCGTGCGGGCGAGCGCATCGCCATCATCGGTGAGAACGGCGCAGGCAAGACCACGTTGCTGCGTTGCCTGCTGAACGGCGCCGTGAAGACCGGCGTGCAGCGCGGCATCGAGATCGACGGTGGCACCGTCAAGTGGGCCGAGAACGCCAATGTCGGCTACATGCCCCAGGACACCTACGAAGAATTCCCCGAAGACCGCGACCTGATGGACTGGATGAGCCAGTGGACGCAAGCCGGCGATGATGACCAATCGCTGCGCGGCACCATGGGCCGCCTGTTGTTCTCGGCCGACGACATCAAGAAGAGTGTGAAGGTGCTCTCCGGTGGCGAGAAGGGCCGCATGATCTGGGGCAAGCTCATGCTCGGCCGCCACAACGTGCTGGCGCTGGACGAGCCGACCAACCACATGGACATGGAGTCCATCGAGTCGCTGCAGATCGCGCTCGACAAGTTCGAAGGCACGCTGATCTTCGTGTCGCATGATCGCGAGTTGATCAGTGCCCTGGCCACGCGCGTGATCGAAGTGCGCCCGGACGGCACGCTCACCGACTACCTCGGCACCTACGACGAATACCTGCAGAGCCAGGGCGTCGAAGTCTGACCCCCGATCTTTTGCCGTAGCCAAAGGGCCGCCGATGTGCGGCCTCTTTTTTTTTTCCGGGCGTCCCCGCGAGGCGAACATGTGTTTCCGATCCGGATCGGTCTCTCACGTGCGGCTCGCCGAGGCCGCGTTGACAGTGCCTCCTCCCGATTCCAGAATGCCTTGGCAGAACGCGGCACAGCATCCTTGCGGCTGCGTTGAGCGCCAACAAAGAACAATCAAAACATAAGAGGAGACTCACGTTGAAAAACGTACTGACCTTACTATCGACAGCCGCCCTGGTGCTGATGACGTCTGCACACGCAGCTGAGCGCCTACCAACCATTCCGCCGGACAAGTACAACGCCGAACAGACCAAGGCGGCGCAGGACTTTCAGGCTGCGCGCAAGGTGCCGGTATTCGGTCCTTTCGAGCCCCTGATGCATAGCCCCGAGGTGATGAGCCAGGCCCGCGCAATGGGCGACTATCTGCGATATCACTCCGCGATTGGCAACACGCTGAGCGAATTGGTCATCCTGATCACCGCGCGAGAGTGGAGCCAGGATTACGAGTGGTATGTGCACCATCCGATCGCCCTGAAGGCGGGTATCAAACCCGGTATTGCCGATGCCATTGCCGATGGCCGCCGCCCCACGGGCATGAGCGAGGACGAGGAGATCGTCTACGACTTCGCGACGGAGCTGATCCGCAACAAGCGCGTGGCCGACGAAACCTATACCCGGGCGGAAAAGCGGTTCGGCAACAAGGGTATCGTAGACATGACGGGCATCTGCGGCTACTACACGCTGCTCGCCATGGAAATGAACGTGGCGCAGTATCCGGCACCCAAGAACGCCGCCAAGCTCGCGCGTTTTCCGGAGCCTTGACCGCTGTGCCGTCGAACGAGGACTGCGCGCAGCTGTGATGCCGCGCAGGGTGAACACCGATTCTTTGCCGTCATCAAGGGGCCGCCAATGTGCGGCCCTTTGTTTTTGGTCTTCGCCGCAATCGACTGAAGCATGTCGGCAAAGTGGACCATCTATGAAAAAACCGACTGGGTTTCATGATTTTTTATCGCCATCAGAATGCATGGCCGTCGCTACACTGGTCTGCATATCCCAGTGAATAGGCCGAGACCTGCTGATGGGGCGCCCTACATCACAACAAGAAGCGCCAAAGTCAGGCTCGGCGAAGTACCAAGGAGACGAGATGACCTCTGATATTGGCGGCCGCATTCGCCTGCAATCCCTGCTGGACAAAGTGGTGTCTGCGGACGAAGCCGCGACCCTGATCCACGATGGCATGACGGTCGGCATGAGCGGTTTCACCCGTGCCGGCGACTGCAAGGCCGTGCCGTTTGCCCTGGCCCGGCGTGCCGCGCACGAGCCGCTGCGCATTACCCTGATGACCGGCGCCTCGCTGGGTAACGACATTGACAAGGTATTGGCCGAAGCCGATGTGATTGCCCGTCGCCTGCCGTTCCAGGCCGATGCCACCCTTCGGCGCAAGATCAACGCAGGCGAGGTCATGTTCATTGACCAGCACTTGTCGGAAACCGTCGAGCAACTGCGTTCGCGGCAGATTGCACCGCTGGATGTGGCGGTTGTCGAAGCCACCGCCATCACCGAGAACGGCGGCATCGTGCCGACTACGTCGGTCGGTAATTCCGCAAGTTTCGCGGTGCTGGCGAAGCAGGTGATCGTCGAGATCAACCTGAACATGCCCGCCAATCTGGAAGGGCTGCACGATATCTTCTTTCCGGTGCAGCGGCCCTATCGCCAGCCGATTCCACTCATTGCAGCGGAGCAGCGCATCGGCCTGCCGTATATCCCGATCGATCCGCGCAAGATCGCTGCCATCGTCATCACGGGGCAGGACGACAGCCCGTCCAACGTGTTGCCCCCCGATGCGGAGACCAATGCCATCGCGGGGCATCTGAACGCATTCCTGGCGCGCGAGGTGCGCACGGGCCGTCTTTCGCCCACGCTGCAGCCGCTGCAGGCGGGTATCGGAACGATCTCCAACGCGGTCCTGCATGGCTTCATCGACTCGCCGTTCCATGACCTCAAGATGTATTCGGAGGTTTTGCAGGACAGCTCCATCGAGCTGCTCGACTCGGGCAAGCTGGCGTTTGCCTCGGCCTCGTCGATCACGCTGTCACGCCCGGTCTACAAGCGGTTTCTGTCAGAACTGGAACGCTACAAGACGCGGGTGATTCTGCGACCGCAGGAGATCAGCAACCACCCGGAAGTGATCCGCCGGTTGGGCCTGATCACCATCAATACCGCGCTGGAATGCGATATCTACGGCAACGTGAATTCGACGCACGTGGGCGGAACGCACATGATGAACGGCATCGGCGGCTCGGGCGACTTCGCGCGCAACGCGCATCTGTCAGTCTTCGTGACCAAGTCATTGGCCAAGGCCGGCGACATCTCGAGCATCGTGCCGATGGTCTCGCATGTGGACCATACCGAACACGACGTCGACATCATCGTTACCGAACATGGACTGGCCGATCTGCGCGGGTTGGCGCCGCGCGAGCGTGCTGTGCAGATCATCAGCAACTGCGCTGATCCGCGCTACCGCGAGCTGCTGCGCGACTACGTTGTGCGCGCGCAGCGGCGCGGCGGGCATACGCCCCACCTCCTGGAGGAGGCGCTGGCCTGGCATGTCCGGTTTCGCGACCAGGGCTCGATGGCCTCAGCCGGGCTCACAGGTGAAAGTCTGCTCCCGGATCCCGCCCTCAGCGCTTGACGCGCGTCGCAGCCGCTGCTCAGGCGCCGAGCACTTCCTGGCACGTCGCGAGCCACGCGCGAGCGGCGTGCGACAGGTAGCGGCCGGGCGACCACAGGTGCGCGAGCGCCCAATCCATGTCGGGGGCGGTCAGGCGTGCCACGGCCAGCTTGTCACGGTTCGCGAGGTTGGCCACCAGCGGCTGCGGCAAAAAAGTCGTGCCCAGTCCCGCAGCGGCCATCGAGGCGAGGAATTCCCAATGCCCGCTCCGCGCAGCGATGTGCGGCTCGATACGGGCTTCGAGAAAGGCCTGTCGCAGCTTGCGCGTCAGGGAGAAATCCTCGGCCAGCAATAGCAGCGGTTCGTCGCGCAGTGCCGTGAGGGTGACGGTCCTGCCTTTGGCCCATTTCGCTTTGCGCGGTCCCACCACCCAGATCGGATACTTTGCAAACTGTCGCGTGGCGAGTTCGAGCCCACTATCGCCGGGCAGAACGGTGGCGCCCACTTCCAGTTCGCCGCTGGCCACCTGCTGTTCCACCGTCTTGCCGCCGTACTCTGCCAAGTTCAGTACCAGATTCGGATAACGCTGACGAAACGCGCTCACGACGGGCGAAAAGAACAGATTCACCATCGGTGGGATGCCGACCGTCAGTTCGCCCCGTCCGAGCGAGGACAGATCAGCGACTTCAAGCGTCAGCCTGTGCACCACGCCCAGCGTTTCCTGCCCGCGTGCGTACACGACCCGGCCCACGTCAGTGAGCCGCACCTGCCGGCCTTCGCGGATCAGCAGCGGCTGGCCGACCTCGTTTTCGAGCTGACGCACCATCTTGCTGATGGTGGACTGTGTCACCGAGAGCGAGCTCGCCGCCTGCGTGAAGCTCTGCAGCCGCGCGGTTTCGACAAAGTAACGAAGGGCTCGGATATCGATGGGCATGGACGGACCTTAGCCATGAAGCACGCGAATGGAATTCGCCATGGTAATGAAGTTTTCCCACTCCACGACGCGATGGCCTCAACATCGTGCGGGCCTGTGTGTGCATGTCTGATGGACACGCGCACGCAACGGCACTCGACAAAAGAAAGGCGGCTCATGCGGCCGCCTTTCATGCAGTCCGGCATACGTTGCAGTCAGCCTGTTGCCTCGTCGATCAGCAGATCCAGCTGGGCGATCAGGTTGCTGGTCTCGGGCTCGCCGCGCGTTTTGCTGAGGGCTGCCTTGAGCGTGTCGCGCAGGGCGACGAGTTCTGCGACGTTGCCGGCTTTCTCCACCTTCATCTCCAGCAGATAGCCGCGCAGGCCGAGATACCGGCTGATGGTTTCGGTATAGAAGCGATAGAGGCGTTGATAGCCTTCGGCGGCCGGCTCTTTTGAAGAGTCGACGGGGGCGGGTACGGATGCAGCGGCCGGCTCCACCTTTGCCGTGGTCGCCATGGGCATGTGCGGGCGGATATACCCCCCTCCCTCCAGCTCGTCGAATACCGCTTGCGTCATGCCGAGCGGCTGAAGCTGCACGAGGATGTCGTCGCAGGTTTTCTCGCCATTGATCATCAGGAGCACCGCGCGGTGACGCTGGTCGAGGTGGTTCGCGCGCGTTCGGATCTCGTCCTGACCTTTTTCGGTCTTCTGATAGATGCGGGTGGTCATGGTCGTCTCCCTCGGCCGGCGCGTCTGCGGTGTGCGCTCTGGTGGCTCTACAATAGACCGATCATAACCGCCCGGGGGCGATGTAGGGCTCAGTCGCAACCCGGATAGCACAACGCGCAAATCGCGCATCCACCAGAGCGAGACGACCGACGATGCAGCAACGCGACAAGCTTTTTATCAATGGCAAGTGGGTGGCGCCGCAGGGCAAGGGCGTCATTGAAGTGATTCATTCGGCCACGGAAGCCGTGATGGGGACCATTCCCGAAGGCAGCGCGGCCGACGCGGAAGCCGCCGTGGCCGCCGCGCGCGCCGCATTTGATGACTGGGCTGCCACGCCCGTGACCAAGCGCGCCGAATACATCCAGAAGATTGCCGACGGCCTGCATGCTCGCAGCGAAGAGCTGGCGCAGCTGATTGCCGGCGAAGTCGGCATGCCGATCAAGCTGGCGCGTGCCATCCAGGTGGGCGGCCCGGTCTACAACTGGGGCAATTTCGCCAAGCTGCTCAGCACGTTTGAATTTGAAGAGCACGTCGGCAACTCGCTGGTGGTGCGCGAGCCCGTGGGCGTGGTGGGCGCCATCACGCCGTGGAACTACCCGCTCAACCAGATCACGCTGAAGGTTGCGCCCGCGCTGGCGGCCGGCTGCACGGTGGTGCTCAAGCCGTCGGAAGTGGCGCCGCTCAACGCGTTCGTGTTGGCGGAAGTCATTGAAGAAGCCGGCCTGCCGCCGGGCGTGTTCAACCTTGTCACCGGCTATGGCCCGGTGGTAGGCGAGGTGCTGGCAAGCGACCCGGAGGTCGACATGGTGTCGTTCACGGGCTCCACGCGTGCGGGCAAGCGCGTGGCGGAACTCGCATCGCAGTCGGTCAAGCGGGTGGCGCTGGAGCTGGGCGGCAAGTCGGCCTCGGTGATCCTGGATGACGCGGACCTGGCATCGGCGGTCAAGGGCACGCTGTCGGCGTGTTTCCTGAACTCCGGGCAGACGTGCTCGGCGCACACGCGCATGCTGGTGCCGCGTGCCAAGTATGAAGAAGTGAAGGCGCTGGCCGCGCAGTTTGCCGCTGCCTACGTGCCGGGCGATCCGGCGCAGGAATCGACGCGCCTGGGGCCGCTCATCTCTGCCGTGCAGCGCGACCGCGTGCTGGGCTACATCCGCAAGGGGCTGGAGGAGGGCGCGGAACTCATTACCGGGGGCGCCGACGCGCCGGAAGGCCTGTCCACCGGTTACTTTGTCAAGCCGACGGTCCTGGGTAACGTCAAGACCACCGACACCGTGGCGCGCGAAGAGATCTTCGGCCCTGTGCTGACCGTGATCTGCTACGACGACGAGGAAGAGGCCGTCCGCATTGCCAACGACAGCATCTACGGCCTGGGCGGCGGTGTGTGGTCGGGCGACGAGGCGCGGGCGATTCGCGTGGCGCGGCGCATTCGCACGGGCCAGGTCAATATCAACGGCGGGCCGTTCAACATGCAGGCGCCGTTTGGCGGCTACAAGCAATCCGGCAACGGGCGCGAAAACGGCAAGTACGGCCTGGAGGAGTTCCTGGAGTACAAGGCGCTGCAACTCAATCCCGCCAAGACGGCCTGATCTGCCCCACGTGCAGCACCAATGAAAAACCCGGCCTCGGCCGGGTTTTTTGCGTTTGACGCCCTCCGCCTACTTGCGGCTGCCGTCAGCGTTGTAGCCCTGGGCGGTGCCTTCGGCCAGGATGCGCGTCCAGACCGCGTTGCGCTCTTCGTCGGTCATGAAGACCCAGTTGCTGACCTCCAGCTGTGTTCGCCCGCAGCCCTGGCACACCTCGTCGAAGAGCGTCGAGCAGATGCCGATGCAGGGGCTGTCTGGGCGGCCCAGCAGGGTGCTGTCGGAAGCACTGGTTGCGTCGTCTGGCATGGGGCTGAAAGCGGTCGATTCGGTCATGGCCGGTATTTTACCGCCTTCGGCCGGACGTCAGCTGCACGTCAGCTGCACGGCGGTTCCCCCGTGCGCTGGCTGACATGATCGGCCGCCTTGGATAGCGCCAGCGCGGAATTGACCAGCGCGATATGCGAAAACGCTTGCGGGAAGTTGCCAACGAGCCGTTGCACGCGTGGGTCGTATTCCTCGGCCAGCAGGCCCACGTCGTTGCGCAGCGCCAGCAGCTTGGTGAAGAGCGCGCGGGCTTCGTCCTGGCGGCCCTGCATGACGAGGTTGTCGACATACCAGAAGCTGCAGGCAAGGAATACGCCTTCGCCCTCGGGCAGGCCGTCGGTCGCCGCTTCGGTGCGGTAGCGGCGCACAAGGCCATCGACGAGCAGGTCTTCTTCGATGGCCTTGACCGTGCCCTGGATGCGCGGGTCTGATGCCGGCAGAAAACCCACCAGCGGCAGCATGAGAAGTGCAGCGTCCAGCTCGTGCCCGCCGTAGCTCTGCACGAAGCAGCCACGCGCGGCATTGTAGCCGTGGGCGCAGACCTCCGCGTGGATGCGGTCGCGCACGGCTCGCCAGCGCTCTACGGGCCCGTCTACATTGAATTGCTCGATGGTTTTGACGGCGCGGTCGAACGCCACCCACGCCATGACCTTGGAATGCGTGAAATGGCGCGAGGGCCCGCGGATCTCCCAGATGCCTTCGTCGGGCGTCTGCCAGACGCTCTCCAGATGGGTCATCAGCGCGACCTGCAGGCGCCAGGAGGCATCGTCCCCGTCAAGGCCCCCTTTGCGGGCGATGAAGAGGGCGTCCATCAACTCGCCGTATACATCGAGCTGCAGTTGCAGCGCGGCCGCATTACCTACGCGTACGGGCTGCGCGCCTTCGTAGCCGGGCAGCCAGGGGACGGTCCACTCGCCCAGGCGCCGTTCGCCGGCAATGCCGTACATGATCTGCACTTGTGCGGGGCTGCCGGCGATGGCGCGTTCGAGCCATTCACGCCACGAGCGCGCCTCGTTGTAGTAGCCCGCATTCATGAGCGCGAGCAGCGTGAGGGTGGCGTCGCGCAGCCAGCAGTAGCGGTAGTCCCAGTTGCGCACCCCGCCGAGCTGTTCGGGCAGCGACGTTGTTGGCGCGGCCACGACACCGCCGGTGCGGTGGTACGTCAGCGCCTTGAGGGTGATGAGCGAGCGTTCCACTGCTTCGGTCCATTCGCCAGCGCCGTGACAGCGGCCGGACCACGCGCGCCAACGTGCCTCCATGTCGACCTGCGCCTCCAGCGCGTCGATGGAGTCGGGCAAGGGCAGGTGCGACGGCGAATACGTCAGCACGAAGGGCATCGCCTCGCCTTCGCTCACGGAAAAATCCGCTACGGTGGAGAGATTTTCGCCTCGGATTGGGGCGGCGGTGCGCAGTGTCGTCATGTTGGGCCCGGCCACGGCCCGGAGCACGCAATCGGGCATGTCGCACCTGCCTTCAGGCGGCGCCCCCGTGACTTCGGACACGCGGCTGACCCACGGTACAGACGCGCCGTAATCGAACCGCAGCGTAAGGTCCATACGCATTTCGACGGTGCCGGAGAGCCCGCGCACGATGCGGATGAGCTCAGAGGTGTCGTCCCGTGCGCCGGCGATGCCGGGCAAGCGGGCCGTCATCAGGTCGGTCACGCTGGCGGAACCGGTGTCGGTCTCGAAGACGGTCTCCAGCACGAGCGTGCCAGGCAGGTAGCGTCGGCGCGTGGCGCGGACCTCGCCTTGCGGAGCGATGCGCCACCGGCCGTGGTCCGGCGTGCCAAGCAGCGCGGCAAAACAGGCGCCTGAATCGAACCGAGGCCAGCACAGCCAATCGATGGAGCCGTCGCGCGAAACCAGTGCCGCGGTTTCACAATCGCCAATCAACGCGTAATCTTCAATTCTTGAGGGCATTGCACTCCACTCCACGTACTTCAACGAGGCCGAGACCATGCATGAAACCACCCGTATCCTTCTTGAATACAACGCCGGGCGTGATCCCGAAAGGCTCACCCGAAAGCTGGATGCCATTGCCGCCGACCCGTTTTCATTCTTTCGGGGCACCAACAACCTGTACGCCGCGTCGCTGGCCGATGCTGCCTTGCTGCACGACGCGCCCCGCACGCTGGTCTGCGGCGACCTCCACCTTGAAAACTTCGGCAGCTTCAAGGGCGACAACGGCCTGGTCTACTTCGACATGAACGACTTTGACGAAGCCCTCGCCGCGCCGTTTACGGTCGACCTGGTGCGCGTGCTGTCGAGCCTGCAGGTTGCCGCCTATGGCTGGAAACTGGCCGACGAAGATGCCAACAACCTGTGCCGCCGCTTTCTGGACACGTACGCCGCGGCGCTGGTCGATGGCAAGCCGCGCTGGGTGGAGCGCGCCACCGCCACCGGTATCGTGCGCGACCTGCTGCGCGGCCTGCGCAAGCGCAATCGCGCCGCCTACCTCGCGCAACGCACCGAGCGCGATGGCAACCAAATCCACCTGCGCATCGACGGCCGCCACACCTTGCGGGCTAGCAAGGATGAGGCCCGCCGCGCACGCCGCATCCTGCAGGCCTATGGCGAGCAGGGCAATGGCACCAGCAGGGGTAGCCACAACCAGCGCTTTATCGCCATCGATGTGGCGCGGCGCATTGCCGGGACCGGCAGCCTGGGGCTGGAGCGCTATTCCGTGCTTGCGCGCCCGGAGAACGACCCCGCCACGCTGCGCCTGATCGACATCAAGCTTTCCATTCCGAGCGTCTGGGCCGATACGCTCGGCAACGCGTGCAGCGTGGCGCCGTGGCACAGCGAAGCCGGCCGCGTGGTTGACATTCAGCGCCTGTCGCAGGCCATCTCGCCGGCGCTGCTGCGTGGCGTCGTTTACGGGGCCAAGGGCGAGAAGCCCAAGTCGTACGTTGTCAAAAGCCTGCAGCCGACCGCGGACCGTGTGGCGCTTGGCTCCGGCAAGAACGTGGTCGCCAATCTGGACGATGCGCTGCAGACCATGGCGCACGTGGCGGCCTGGTGCCATCTGCGCGGCTGTGGCCGCCACGGGACGGATCTCGTGGAAAAGGTGCAGGACTACGCGGCCGGCACGGCGTGGCGCAAATCGGCGCTGAAGCTGGCGGCGCACGGCCGCAAGGTGTCGTTGAAGCAATGGGCCGAGTTTGCGGAGGACTACCGCCAGGCGCGTGGTGATAAGGCCGCTTAAGTGCGTGGCGTAAGTGCGGGATAGCGCGCCATTGACGGCAGGTGCGTGAGTCCCATTTGAAACCCCTGTGAGATCGCAATGAAGAACCTCGACAACCCATCGCATGATCGCGAGGTGGGCATTGCCGACGCCACGCAAGACACGACGCGTATCGACGACACGCGCATCGGTGCGGTGCGTCCGCTGATTTCTCCGGCGCTGCTGCTGGACGAGCTGCCCGTGCCGGCCGATACGCAGACGCTCGTTGAAGACACCCGCCGTGCCATCAGCAACATCCTGCACGGCCGCGACGATCGGTTGCTGCTGATCGTCGGCCCGTGCTCGATCCACGATCACGATCAGGCGCTCGATTACGCGCGCCGCCTCAAGGCTGCGGCCGATGCACTGAAGGACGACCTGCTGATCGTGATGCGCGTCTACTTCGAGAAGCCGCGCACGACGGTCGGTTGGAAGGGTTACATCAACGACCCGCGCCTGGACGGGAGCTTCCGCATCAATGAAGGGCTGCGCGCTGCGCGGCAACTGCTGCTCGACGTCAACGCGCTCGGGCTGCCCGCCGCGACGGAATTCCTTGACCTGCTGAGCCCCCAATACATCGCGGACCTCATCGCATGGGGCGCGATCGGTGCGCGCACGACAGAAAGCCAGAGCCATCGACAGCTGGCCTCGGGTCTGAGCTGCCCCATCGGTTTCAAGAACGGCACGGACGGTGGCGTGCAGGTCGCGTCGGACGCGATCATCGCGGCGCGCGCCAGCCATGCGTTCATGGGGATGACGAAGATGGGCATGGCCGCGATTTTCGAGACACGCGGCAACGACGACGCGCACGTGATCCTGCGCGGCGGCAAGGGCGGGCCGAACTACGACAGCGAGCACATCGAGGCGGCCTGCGCGGCGCTGCGTGCGGCGAAGTTGCGCGAACAGGTCATGGTGGACTGCTCGCACGCGAACTCAAACAAGTCGCATGAACGTCAGATCGAGGTTGCGCAAGATCTGGCGCGGCAACTCTCGCAGGGCGAGCGCCGGATCATCGGCGTGATGGTCGAAAGCAATCTCGAAGCGGGCCGCCAAGACCTGAAGCCGGGTGTGCCGCTCAAGTACGGCGTGTCGATCACCGACGCCTGCCTGAGCTGGTCGCAGACTGAGCCCGTGCTCGACATACTCGCCGAGGCGGTGCGGCATCGGCGCGCGTATTCGTACGACGGGTGATGTGACGGCGGCAGGTTCAGGCTTGTCGCCTTTTCCCTATCCATGATGTAGCTCGGCGTTTCAGTGCCATTTCACTGATGGCCAGCCGCTGCACATTCGCATGCGGCTTGGTCCGGCATTGTGTGTCGGCATCCTGCCCGCACGCTTTTCGGTGTCGTTCGTGGAGTGACACCGCCGCCCCTTTTTCCAGCTTTCCTCTTTCCAGACCGCATCTCCCGCACGGCGTGCACGTTGCACGCGCACGTGGCCTGCCGGTGCTCATCTTCCGCTCTTCAAATCCGCCCGCGCCTGGGTGGATTTTTCGGTTTTTAGGAGCGCTCCTATATCCGTGACATTTCTCAACACTGAGAATTTCACCCGGCAGCGCGTAGCAAAGACCAGCGCATTTTGATTGCGCAGCGCGTATTTGCGCCGAAAACCCAGTGGAAAAAAACTGAAATGAGGCTTTGGAGATCGATGATTGTTAAAGGATTGATTCAGCGCTGCATAAAAACGCTGAGAGCCGGAGGGCTCGTCATAGTGGGTTGGACCATGCTGTCGGGCAGTGCGGAGGCTGTCGGAAATTTCATCGTGTTTACCGGCGCCTACGCCCTCCCATCCGGAATGGCGAAGGGAACGGTGGTGGCTCGACGTACTTATACGCCTATGCAGCTTTGCGGCGATCTCCAATGCAGACTGACCACGTTCAAGGTGCAAAACTCGTCAGGCACTGAGAATACGACTGGAACGACAGGGGAGACGCGGTTGTCAGGATTGAGTATGCAGGTGATCGTCAATGGAAAGCCGCAGAGGAAATTGGACCCTCCTGACGAAACAATTTTCTCCACGCCCGTCGAAGTGCAATTGGTCCGAGATGCATGGGGCGATATCTCTACCAGCAAGGCAACTCAGATGGTTCACGTTTGGTTTTTTACGAAGACGATCGGAAGTAGAGATACCCTCATTAACTATTTCGGCATTGGCGATTCCACCCTGACCAAAATCGAAGGAACGTGTTCCGTGCCTAGTCAAACGGTGCAACTGCCGGGCACCATCGTGCGAAAGCTGACGGGTGTTGGCTCAATCGCCGGAGAGAGTGACTTTCAGATCAGGATCAACAACTGTCCGAAGGGTTACAACCGCGTGGGATACACGCTCGAGCCCATGGGCGGCGTGGCGGATTCACCGGGCGTGCTGCCGCTCACTGCCGATTCCACCGTCAAAGGCGTGAAGATACGCCTCGCCGACCGTGACGGCGTTGCCGCCCAATTCGGCACGTCGATCAAGGTGGACGATTACAGCAAGACCACCGGCGGCTCATATGCGATCCCGATGCAGGCCTCGTATGTCCAGACCGAAGCTGCGGTCACTCCCGGCTCGGTAAAGGGCGCTGTCTCGCTGCGGCTCGACTATCAGTAAGGCGGTTGCCCGATGACGGGCAGGGCGAAGGAGGCGCATTTGCCCCGTCGCCCTTAAGTTGACGGGCTACGCAGCCGATAGTGCCCAGGTAGCCGGCCGCCTGGCGCGATGGTCGCGCCGCGTGAAGAGCCGTGCACGCCACTCTCGCCGCGCCCATGTCCGCTCGCCTGACCATCCGCACCCGCCTGGTGCTTTCGGTTTCTCTTCTCTTCCTGCTGGCCTTGCTGATCGGCGTGGCTGGCCTGCTCGGCCTGCGTGACGCCAACCGCGCGCATGAGCAGACCTTTACCAACCAGTTTCCGTCCGCACTGGCGCTGGGCGAATCCGATCTGAGCCTGACGCGTGCCCGCACCGCGCTAGATAAGGCGATGCTGTGTCCGGAAGACAAGGGCGCGATGAAGCTGCTCGACCGCACCGAAGAGCTGATTGCCGAGGCGGATGGCGCCTGGAAGAAATACCTGGCCTTGCCGCGCGACGACGAAGAGGAACGCCTGGCCAAGGACGTTGCGACCAAGCGCGAAGCTGCCTCCACCAGCTTGCGCGACATTATCAAGGCGCTGCGCGCGGGTGATCGCGCCACGGCGGACAAGATCATGGATAAGGAAGTGTCAAAGGCCTTCCGTGATGCCAATGATTCGAGCCTGGCCCTGAGCAAGAGGCAACTCGCATTCTCCAAGGCCAACTACGACGCATCGCGCGATGCTTATGCGCGCTTCCGGCTGATCGTGGTGGCCGCCATCGTCATCGCGCTCGTGGTAGCGCTGTGGTGTGCTTGGTCGCTGCTGTACGCGATCGTCGGGCCGCTGAACGCCGCGCTGGCGCAGTTCGACCGCATTGCTGCCGGTGACCTGACCGAGCGTGTGCGCATCGACCGTCATGACGAAATGGGCCGCCTGCTCGAAGGCCTGGCCCGCATGCAGACCGCACTGACCGATACCGTGCGCCGGGTGCGCACGGGCTCCGAGTCGATCGGTGCCGCCACCAAGCAGATTGCCGCCGGCAATGCAGACTTGTCGCAACGCACGGAAGAGCAGGCCAGCTCGCTGGAGGAAACCGCTTCCAGCATGGAAGAGATGACCTCCATCGTGCGCCAGAACGCCGACAACGCGCGCCAGGCCAGCCAGTTGGCCGACAGCGCATCGGAAGTCGCCAGCCAGGGCGGCGCGGTGGTGACCGATGTGGTGGCGACCATGCGCGCGATCAGCGCGTCGTCGCGCACAGTGTCGGAAATCATTGGCGTGATTGACGGCATTGCGTTCCAGACCAACATCCTGGCGCTCAACGCCGCGGTGGAAGCCGCCCGTGCCGGCGAGCAAGGTCGCGGCTTTGCCGTGGTGGCCGGTGAGGTGCGCAACCTCGCGCAGCGCAGCGCAGCGGCCGCCAAGGAAATCAAGGAAATGATCGAGGCGTCGCTGTCCAAGGTCGAGACCGGCAGCGCGCTGGCCGAACGCGCGGGCAGCACGATGGAAGACATCGTGTCGTCCATCCGCCGCGTGACCGACATCATGGGTGAAATCGCTGCCGCATCGAACGAGCAAAGCTCGGGCATCGAACAGGTCAACAAGGCTGTCACGCTGATGGACGAAGCCACGCAGCAGAACGCTGCACTGGTGGAGCAGGCCGCAGCCGCGGCTGAATCGCTGGAAGAACACGCCCAGGCCCTGAACGCCGCGATCGCCGCATTCCGCCTCGCTTGATATTGGCCCCGTCGACGCACGGGGCATACCGAAGACTTGCCTTGAACGCCATTTCGGTTGATATAACCGACGGGTCCATTCAAGGAGTCGCCTCATGCCGTTCATCATTGCCGCGCTCGCGTTGGTTGGTCTGCTGATCTACGGCGCGCTCCGGCTGTATGCGGGCGTTGCCGCGGCATACGGCGCGGTGGCGGGCGGCGCGGCGGTGCTGCTCGCTGTGGCGCTGCTGGCCGGCGCAGTCGTTACTTTCATCCGGCGTTACCGCGCCGTTCATGGCGTGAACGTGGAAGGCCAGCGAATTGTGTCGCTCAGTGCAAGCTGGGGGCAGGTCGCGGTCGATGCCGAACAGAAGCGGGGGACGCTGCAGTTGCACGGGCAGGGCGCCCGCTTTCTCTTTGCCGATATTGCCGGCGCTGACTCGGTCGAGCGCGAAGGCGCCTGGACGCTGGCGCTGCGCCTGAAACATCAGACGCAGGCAGACTGGTCGATCCCGATGCGCAATCGCCGGGAAGCGAAACGCTGGGCGAAGATCTTCGCGCTGGCGGCTAGCCAGGAACTGTGATCGGCGTGTTGCCCCCGGTTACTCCGTCGTACTTGGGTTCCAGAATGCCTGCGCCACGTGCGGCTGCGATTGCAGCGACGCGACGATGCGGTCCAGCTCGGCCGCGTTCACGGCAGTCGACATCAGCATGGCTTCAATTTCCACATGGTCGTCGCCAAAGGGTTCGACCGATAGATCGCTGATTGGATAGCTGGCCTCTTCAAGCAGGCGTTCCAGGTCGGCCAGCGCCTCTTTCTGGCGTTCGCTGGTCGAGATGACGCACATCGTGTACGTGACTTCGCTCGCCTGATTGTCCAACGGCGTGCGGTTGATGCGGTCCACCACCGGCCGCAGCAGGATGTTCGAGGCCAGCACGAACAGCGTAATGAGAATGGCCTGCCCAATGAGATCGGAGCCGGTCGCCGCACCCACGGCGGCGGAGCCCCAGAGCGTGGCGGCGGTGTTCAGCCCGCGCACGTTCAGCCCTTCCTTCATGATGGTACCGGCACCCAGAAAGCCGACGCCCGACACCACATAGGCAATCACGCGGGTGGTGTCCGATGCGGTGCCGATCTGCGCGGCCATGTCGACAAACGCCGATGCGGCCACGGCCACCAGCGCATTGGTGCGCAGCCCCGCAGTCCGCTGCCTCACCTGCCGTTCAAAGCCGATGAGTGAGCCCAGCGCAAAGGCCGAGGCAAGGCTGATGAACGAATCCACCAGCGTGGCGACATTGAGGTGGACGAGGGCTTGCAGCGTCATCGGCGGCTCCTTGTTGTGGTGACCGGAGTCTTGGTGAAGGGCGCCGATGGTTATAGCACGGCGCCATGACACGCCGTGCGGGCCGGGGAGGCCGGACGGCTACTTATAGTCCCACTGCATCTGCTCTGGGATCGGCACGGCGTCCGATGTCTCGAGGCAGCGGTCGAGGTAAGCGAGCAGGGAGCGCGGCTGGAAGCCGGTCTCCTGCACCAGCCGCGTGTTGTCGAACACGTAGCTCATGCTGGCGAACTTGGCATACAGGTGAATGCAGCGCGCGACCAGTCGCACGTTGCCGTCCCCGGTCAGGCTCAGGAATTTACGCGCCAATGCTTTCTCGGCAATTTTTTCCTGATACACGTAGCCGGCGAGCGCTTGTGCGTCTTCTTCCGGCGTCTTGCAACGCTTGAAGCGCGGGTACAGCGTTTCGATGCGCTCGGAGTTCGCGTCGCCGGCACTGACGTGATACAGGTCGTGCGCCAGCCTGGGCTTGGTCGACAACTGCACGATGGCCTCGGCGCAATCGTCCACGGGCAGGATGTCGACGCGGTCGGACAGGCGGCAGCTGAACGTCTCGAGCAGCGCCACCATGCGCAACATCCAGAAGATGCTGCCTGACGGCTCGCAACCCAGCGTGCTATGGCCCACCACGATGGACGGCCGCACCACCACCAGGGGCAGTTCGGGCACCGCTTCGCGCAGTTTCAGCTCGGCCATCCCCTTTGAATACGTGTATGGCACCGCGTGTTGCGCGAGCGGGGGGACATCCCAGCTCTCGCTGACATGGCGATCGGCCAGCTGGCCGCATGACATGGCTGTGCCAATCTGCAGGAAGCGCTTCAGGCGTGAGCCTTGCGCCGCCAGCCGGCCGAGCGCCAGCACGCCGTCCACGTTGGTTTCCCACAGCGACGGATGGTTCGAAAACGTTGCCAGCGCCGCGCAGTTGATGATGATTTCCGGATTGCCCAGCTTGGCGGCTCCGGCATCGCGCAGGTCGAACGGGACGATTTGCGATTCCGTAATGCCGTCCAGCGTGCCCTGTGCGAATTCAAAACGCCGCAGGTTGCTGCGCAGCCGCGCCACCCCTTCAGCAGGCGTGTCGCCGCGCACGGCAAAGCGTGTGTCGGCCAGCAAGCCTTTGGCTGCCAGATTGGCGGTAATCGCACCGCCCACGAAACCGGTGGCACCGGTCAGCAAAATACTCATGCGAAAAAACTTGAATTTCCTGGGTGGCAAAACGGGCGACCGTCCCGTTTGCAAACAACACGACTGCCGCCCCACCGGCGAGGCGCGGTGTATTGGCAGCGCGCTCGGGGCAGGGGACAGGCAAGCCGTGCCAAATGAAGCCGCGCACACGAACCAAGGTTCGCGGGCCGCGGGGTTCGCATGATGCGCTGCGGCCAAAACCTGCGCACAGTCGGCGATTTATAAGAATGTAACCTTTCAGGCGCCTTTCGGCATCCCATTCGATCAGAGGGTTGACTCAACTCTGCGGCACAGCGCAGCTCGAAGCGGCGTTGGCGGCAATCTCGCGCGCAGCCTTGGCGCCTTCGACTTGCAGGATGGTCGGCAGCGACACACCGTTCTTGGCGGCCGTCACCTCGGCCAGGATCGAGATGGCGATCTCCGGCGGCGTTCGGCTGCCGATGTAAATGCCGACCGGCCCATGCAGGCGCGCCAGCTCGGCATCGCTCAGATCGAATTCCTTGAGGCGCTCGCGCCGGTTGGCGTTGTTGCGGCGGCTGCCGAGTGCGCCCACGTAGAACGCTGGCGTCTTGAGCGCTTCCATGAGCGCGAGGTCATCGAGCTTGGGGTCGTGGGTGAGGGCGATGACGGCGCAGCGCTCGTCGAGCTTCATGGCCATCACTGTGTCGTCGGGCATGGTGCGGACCATGGCCACGCCGGGAATTGACCACTCTTCGCTGTATTCCTCGCGCGGGTCGCAGACGGTGATCTGGTAATCCAGGCCCACGGCGATCTGGCACAGGTAGCGCGAAAGCTGTCCCGCACCGATGACGAGCATCCGGTAGCGCGGCCCGTGAATCGTCACGAGGCGCGCTTCGTCGAACTGCAGGCCGTCAGTGACGGTGGCGTGCTGCAGGGTTGCGGCGCCGGTCGCCATGTCGAGCGTGCGGGCGACGAGCTGACCGGCTTCCACGGCGCGCAGCAGGGCGTCGATTCCGCTGGAAGCGTTCAGCGGCTCCAGCACGAGTTGCAGCGTGCCACCGCAAGGCAGCCCAAAGCGATGCGCTTCTTCAGCGCTGATGCCGTATTTGACGGCTTCGGGCTTGGTGTAATGCAGGCCTTCGCGGCGCACGCGGTCGATGAGGTCGTCTTCAATGCAGCCGCCCGAGACCGAGCCGATGACGACACCGTCATCGCGCAGCGCGAGCATCGCGCCTTCGGGCCGCGGCGACGAACCCCACGTTTTGACTACCGTGACGAGCAGCACGCGCCGCCCTTGTTCTAGCCAGCGAACGCTGGTTTTCAAGACTTCAAGATCGACGCTGTCCATGATGCGTTGGCTGCGCTTTCGCGCGCTTGAGTGATGTGTTGCGGGGGAATGGACCGATTATGCCCCGTGGTGCAAAAACAGGTAGGCGGCCGCCACGGCCACCACCGCCACGATGATCCACGGCCATGGATTGCGCGGCTGGAGCGCGGGGCTGACGTTGGGTGCGTGGCCTGGCGGTGCACCGTGGGCCTGCAGTTGGCCCGCGGCCAAATCGGGAATCGCCTGTGTGGCCGGCATGCCGTCGACCGGCGCGGCATGTCCGTCGACGCCAGCCGTCTCTGCGAGGCCGAATTCTGCGGCAAAGCGCTGGAAGAACTCGTCGGCCAGTTTGCGCGCGGCGCCGTCCACAAGGCGTGAGCCGATTTGTGCAAGCTTGCCCCCCACCTGCGCCGTTGCGGTGTAAGAGAGCCGCGTGACCGTGGGGCCTTCGGGCGTGAGCTGCACCTGGGCGCTGCCCTTGCCGAAGCCGGCCGCGCCGCCCTGGCCGTCGAAATGCAGCGTGTAGCTGCGCGGCGGCGCCACGTCGGCCAGTTCCATGCGCCCCTTGAAACGCGCCTTGACGGGCCCGACGGCGGCGGTCATGGCGACATCGTAGGCGGGGTTGGCGCCGCCCTCGGCGGCGGTGATGCTCTCGCAGCCGGGAATGCAGCGTTGCAGCACGGCCGGGTCATTCAGCGCATCCCAGGCGGTCTGCAGGGGTACGGGCAGGAGATGGGTCTGGGTCAGTTCCATGGGGCGGTCAGTGGGGCAGGGGTGGGCGGGCGCGGGGGACGCGTGCGGCGGGCATGCGCCAGTTCGTGCTCCAGCGCAGCGAGGCTGTCGAAATGGTGGGCCGGCACCATCACGTCGACATGCGGCAGGATGGCCCGCACGCCACGTGCCCGCGGCTCAAAACCGGCAAAGCGCAATAGCGGGTTGAGCCAGACGATGCGATGGGCGAAGCGAGCCAGACGCGCCATTTCGGTGTCGAGCACGTCGATGTGTTCGTGGTCGAGCCCATCCGTCACGAGGAGGACGGTGGCACGGCCGGACAGCGTGCGGCGCGCCCATTGGCGGTTGAACTCCGCCAGCGCTGCACCGATGCGCGTGCCGCCCGACCAATCCGGAACAAGCTGGGCGATGGCCTGCACGGCGACATCCGGATCACGCTCGCGCAACTGCCGGGAGACATTCGTCAGCCGCGTGCCAAAGAGGAAGGCCTGGATACGCTCGCGCGACTGCACCAGCGCGTGGCAGTAATACAGCACGGCGCGCGAATAGCGGCTCATCGAGCCGGAGATGTCGAGCAGCAGCACCAGCGGCGGTGTCCGGTCGACGGGCTGGCGGTATTTCCAGCCGGTCCACTCGCCGCCGGCGCGCACGGCCTGCCGGGCGGTGGCGCGCAGGTCGGGATGGCGCCCGCGCGAGGCGGCCTTCAGCCGGCGTGTCCGCTCCTGGGCGAGATGCACGCGCCGGCGGCGGATCATGTGTTGCAGCGTGCGCCATTCGGCGGCGTTGAGTGTGTCGAAGTCACGCGTGCGCAAGGCCTCGTTGGCGGAAAACGCCAGCGGCGCCACGACGTCATGGCGTTCGCCGTCGGGCTTGGGGCCAGGCGGCAGGCGGGTCGACGGCTGCGCGCGCAAGGCATCGGCCAGGCGGTTGCTGCGTGCCGCCGGAATGCCGCCACGCACCTTGGGCAGCAGCAGGGCGCGCAGCTTGCCTTCCCAATCCGGATCCCGCCAGAACACGTTGAAGGCTGCGTCGAACAGCGTGCGCTCGTCGGGGTGCGAGACGAGCAGGGCGGACAGCGCGGCCTTGACGTCGTCGCGGCGGCCGATGTCGATATGGCTCAAGGCTTCGATGGCATCCACCGCGCGCGAGGGTGCCAGCGGCATGCCGGCATTGCGCAGCAGCCGCACGAAATGCGTGACGTTGCGCGCGAGCATGGGCAACTGCGTCGACACGGTCGCTTGCATGCGTTACTCCGGCAGCGCGGGGGCGGCCAGCAGTTGCTCGATGGTCGGCCTATCCACGCGGGCCAGGTCGTCCTGGTATTTGAGCAGCACGCCCAGCGTGTCCTGCACGGACTGCGGATCCAGCTCCGTCACGTTCAACGCCGCCAATGCGCGGCACCAGTCGATGGCCTCGGCAATGCCCGGGGCCTTGAACAGGTCGATGCCGCGCAGGCGGTGCACGAAATCAACCGCACGATGCTGCAGGCGGGCGGCCGTTTCGGGCGCGCGCTGCGCCACGATCTGCAGCTCCCGTCCCTTGTCGGGGTAGCCAATCCATTGATACAGGCAGCGCCGCTTGAGCGCGTCGTGCACCTCGCGCGTGCGGTTGGACGTCATGATGACGAGCGGAATCACCTGCGCGCGCACCGTGCCGAATTCGGGAATCGACACCTGGAAGTCGGACAGCAGCTCCAGCAAAAACGCCTCGAACGGTTCGTCCGCGCGGTCGATCTCATCGATCAAAAGAACGCGCGGTGTGTCGGGATGGAGCGGGTCGGGCAGCAGCGCCTGCAGCAGCGGGCGCTTGAGGAGGAATTCGTCACGGTAGAGGGTGTCGGCGCGGAGTTTTTCGCCGGCCGCCTCGGCCAGGCGCAGCGCCATGATCTGACGCGGATAGTCCCATTCGTAGAGCGCGCTGGCGGTGTCGAGCCCCTCGTAACATTGCAGCCGCAGCAGCGACGTGCCGAGCAGGCCAGCCGCCGCCTTCGCCAGCTCGGTCTTGCCGACGCCGGGCTCGCCTTCCAGAAACAGCGGCCGCTGCATGCGCAACGCGAGGAACAGGGCCGTGGCCAGCTCACGGCTGGCGAAATAGCCCTGACCTTGCAGTTGCGCGATGCAGTCGTCGATGGAATCGACTGGCATGCCGTTCCTTGGGCGTGCGCTCAATGGTGGTGCGCCAATGCCTGTTCGATCGCGCGCGCCGCCAATACCGGAATGAGGTGCGCCCGGTATTCCGGCGAGGCATGCAGATCGCCCACCAGATCGTCGGCCGGCACCACCACCTTGCGTGCGGCTTCCGATGTAAAGCTGGCTGCCAGCGCCTGCTCCAGGGGCGTGCAACGGAACACGGACGGCGCCGCGCCCGTCACCGCCACACGCACGTTGTTGCCCTTGCGGCTGATGAACACGCCCACCAGCGCAAAGCGCGACGCCGGATTGCGGAATTTCACGTAGGCCGCCTGGTCCGGCACGGGAAACTGCACCTCGGTGAGGAGTTCATCCGCAGCCAGCGCGGTCTCATACATGCCGAGGAAGAAATCGTCCGCCGCGATGTTGCGCCGTTCGGTGACGACGGTGGCGTTCAGCCCGAGCACGGCGGCCGGGTAGCACGCCGCCGGGTCGTTGTTGGCAAGCGACCCGCCGAGCGTGCCCATGGCGCGCACCTGCCTGTCACCGATGCCGCCGGCCAGTTCGCCCAGCGCGGGCAACATGCGGGCGATGTCAGCGCTGTCTGCCACATCGGCATGGCGTGTGGCTGCGCCCACCGTAATCACGCCGGGCTGCGTGCGAATGCCGGACATGCCCGGAATGCGCGTGACATCCACCAGCGTTGACGGCTGTGCCAACCGCAGTTTCATCGCTGCCAGCAGGCTTTGGCCGCCACCGAGGTATTTGGCGTCGGTGTGCGTCTTCAGCGCGGTCACGGCGGTCTGGGCGTCGGTGGCTTTCTGGTACTCGAAGTCGTACATGGTTCGCTCCTTGCCTAGGCCTTGGCCGCTTGAATGGTCTGCCACACACGATGCGGTGTCGCGGGCATCTGGATGTCCTTCACGCCCAGCGGCGCAAGCGCGTCGACGATGGCGTTGATCAGGGCCGGCGGCGAGCCGATCGCGCCAGCCTCACCGCAGCCTTTGACGCCCAGCGGGTTGTGCGTGCACGGCGTGCCCTTGGCGGTTTCCACTGTGAAGCTGGGCAGGTCGTTGGCGCGCGGCATGGCGTAGTCCATGTATGAGCCGGTCAGCAGTTGGCCGTTTTCGTCGTACACGCACGCTTCGAGCAGCGCCTGTCCGATGCCCTGGCCGAGCCCGCCGTGCACCTGGCCCTCGACGATCATCGGGTTGATGATATTGCCGAAGTCATCCACCGCAACGAAACGGTCGATGTGTACCTCGCCGGTATCAGGGTCGACTTCCACTTCGCAGATGTACGCGCCGGCCGGGTAGGTGAAGTTGGTCGGATCGTAGAAGGCGTTTTCGTCCAGCCCAGGTTCGAGCTTGTCGAGTGGATAGTTGTGCGGCACGTACGCCGTAAGCGCGACTTCGCCAAAGGTCTTGGTGCGGTCCGTGCCGGCCACGCGGAAGACGCCGTCCTTGAACTCGATGTCCTCCGCCGACGCCTCCAGCAAATGCGCGGCGATCTTCTTGGCCTTGGCCTCGATCTTGTCGAGTGCCTTCATGATGGCCGAGCCGCCCACGGCAATCGAGCGCGAGCCGTATGTGCCCATGCCGAACGGGATGCGCCCGGTGTCGCCGTGCACGATCTCGATGTTGTCGATGGGCACGCCCAGACGATCGGCCACCACTTGCGCGAACGTCGTCTCATGGCCCTGGCCGTGGCTGTGCGAGCCGGTGAAGACCGTGACGGAGCCGGTCGGGTGCACGCGAATTTCGCCGGCCTCAAACAGGCCAGCCCGCGCGCCCAGTGCCCCAGCGATGTTCGACGGTGCCAGCCCGCACGCCTCGATGTAGCAGGAATAGCCCAAGCCGCGCAGCCGGCCCTTGGCGCGCGAAGCGTCGCGTCGGGCGGCAAAACCCTTCACGTCGGCCAGTTCGATGGCGCGGTCGAGGCACGGCTCGTAGTCGCCCGTGTCGTACGTCAGCCCCACCGGCGTGGCATACGGGAACGTGCGGATGAAGTTGCGGCGGCGCAGTTCAGCCGGGTCGACCTGCAGTTCGCGCGCGGCCGTTTCCACGAGGCGCTCCACCACATACGTTGCTTCCGGCCGGCCGGCACCGCGATACGCATCGACGGGCGCGGTGTTCGTGAACACCGCTTTCACTTCGGCATAGATGGCCGGCGTTTTGTACTGGCCGGCCAGCAACGTCGCATACAGGATGGTCGGCACGCTGCTGGCAAACGTCGACAGATACGCGCCCATGTTGGCCGTCGTATGCACGCGCATGGCGAGGAAATTGCCCTGCGCATCGAGCGCCAGTTCGGCATGCGTGACGTGGTCGCGGCCATGCGCGTCGGTCAGGAAGGATTCGGAGCGCTCGGCCGTCCACTTGATCGGCCGGCCAACTTTTTTCGATGCCCACGTGAGCGCCACGTCTTCCGGGTACAGGAAGATCTTCGAGCCGAACCCGCCGCCCACATCCGGCGCAATCACGCGCACCTTGGCTTCGGTCAGGCCCAGCACGAACGCCGACATCAATAGGCGTTCCACGTGCGGGTTCTGGTTGGCGACGTAGAGCGTGTAGCTGTCGTCCTGGCGCGAATAGCTGGCGTTGACGGCGCGTGGCTCAATCGCATTCGGGATCAGCCGATTGTTGACGATATCGAGGTGCGTCACGTGCGCGGCCTTGGCAAACGCCGCGTCAGTGGCGGCCTTGTCGCCGTGGCCCCAGGTGTAGCAGGTGTTGTTCGGTACGTCGTCGTGGACAGCGGTGCCGGCAGTATCTGCGGTGGCGGTGTCCACCACGGCGGGCAGTTCGTCGTATTCGACGTCGATCATCTCGACGGCGTCCTTGGCGATCTTCACCGATTCCGCCACCACCAGCGCAACCTGGTCGCCCACATGGCGCACCTTGCCTTGCGCGAGCACGGGGTGGGGCGGCTCCTTCATCGGTGTGCCGTCAATGCTGTGGATGAGCCAGCCGCACGGCAGGCCATTGACCTTGTCGGCAGCCAGGTCGTCGCCCGTCAGCACGGCCAGCACGCCCGGATGGTTGCGTGCGGCATCCGTGTTGATGTGCTTGATACGGGCATGCGCATACGGCGAGCGCAGGAACACCGCGTAGGACTGGTGCGCCTGCACGACGTCGTCCGTGTATTGCCCGGCGCCCGTCAGGAAGCGGAAGTCTTCCTTGCGCTTGACGGACGCGCCAATCAGGTGGTTGTTGGGTTCTGCGGGAGCGTTCATGGTGGTCTCCTCGCTGGGGTCAGGCGGCGTGGGCCCGCGCCGCGGCCAGGCTTTGCAGCGAGGCATCGTCGCCCTGGGCTTCGGCCATGGCTTCGGCTCCGTGCATGACGGCGCGCACGATGTTGTGATAACCCGTGCAGCGGCACAGGTTGCCGTCGAGCTGCTCGCGCACCGTGTGCTCGTCGGGATGCGGGTGTTGCGCAACCAGCGCCGTGGCCGCCATCACCATGCCCGGGGTACAGAAGCCGCATTGCAGGCCATGGCATTGGCGAAAGGCTTCCTGCATCGGGTGCAGCGCACCATCTTTCGACAGGCCTTCAATGGTTGTCACCTCGGCGCCGTCGGCCTGCACGGCCAGGATGTTGCAGGACTTCACCGCCCGCCCGTTCATATGCACGGTGCAGGCACCGCATTGCGCCGTATCGCAGCCGACGTGCGTGCCGGTCAGGCGAAGGTGCTCGCGCAACAATTGAACTAGCAGGGTATGGGGTTCGACACTGACGGTGACAGGCGCACCGTTGACCGACAGCTTGAGGCTGATCGCCATGGGAGTCTCCTTGGGGGATGGGCGCCGGGTGCCATGCTGTGCGTCTTCCTGGCTGGAAAGATGCACGCGTGGTCTCGATATGGGTGGTCGCGGCTCTACTCAGTAAAGCACAGGCGAACGAGAAGACAACTGCGGCGCGGTGAGCCGGTCGGGGGAGACAGGGCGATGCTGTGGCATGCAACAACCCAGACAAATGCCGCAGAAATGACAAAGGGCCGGAAACCGGCCCTCGATTGGCACCAGGCGGTCATGACCTGGCGGGTGTGGCGGCGGGTGTGATGACACACGGCCGGCGCACGGTGCTACTGAGACTGCGGGTACTGCATACAGCTAACTCGGGCACACGCCCATCAACAATAGCGCGGCTGGTTAGGCCTTGGCAGTGCGGTGCGTGCCGAACAGGTTCGCGATTGCCGAGAAGAACTGGGCGAACGAGAACGATTGGCCGCTCGGACGGCGATAGAAGTAGATACCTTCGGACATTTCGCGCTCGATCAGTTCGCGTTCGAGTTGATCGGTCAGCTTCAGGTCGTTCGTGTTTTGCATGATTGGCCTCTTAGGGAAATCCCGGTTAGGGAATACCCTGACTATACACCAGATGATGCAATGCACCATACGTAGGCTTACGTATGCACCCTTTCTGCGCTGTCTACCGTTGCTCGGCCACCACGCTTGCGTTGCCTCGCACCAATGTGGTGCTGCCATCGCTTACTTGACTGGAATCGGCTGGCTGGCGGGAATCGGCACCGCCGTCACGCTGTTCTTCGGGCTGCCCGATATGACCTTGTCCGAATACGTCAGATAGACCAGCACATTGCGCTTGCGGTCCACCGTGCGCACCACGTGCAGCGTCTTGAAGACGAGCGACAGGCGCTGCGTGAACATGTCGTCCTGCTGCGGCAGCGGCTTGACGAAGCTGATCTCGCCGACCTGGCGGCAGGCCACGGCGGCTTCGCTCACGTCTTCGGCCACGCCTAGCGAGCCCTTGATGCCGCCGGTGCGCGCCCTCGAGACATAACAGGTCACGCCCTGAACGAGCGGGTCATCAAAGGCTTCGATGACGATCTTGTCGGAGCCCGTAATACGGAAATTGGTGCTGACGCTGCCGATGTCTTCGGCGCGGGAGCAGCCAACGGTGGTCAGAGCGAGCGCGACAATCAAGATGGGGAGTTTGGTGAACGGGCGCATGGTTTCGCGGAGATCAAGGGGAGGAGTGAACAGTCAGAGCAGCGACTCGGGCGGCCAGGACGCGGCGGCTTCGTCTACGAACGTGGGCCGCATGTCGGTGTGTTGGCGGGAATGCTCTATACGGCGGTGAAGGGCGTCCATGAAGACCTTGACCTTGGCGGGCATCAGGCGGCGGCCCGGGAAGACGGCGTACACGCGCATGGGCGGAGATTGGAATCCCGTCAGCACCTCCTGCAGCGCGCCCGAAGCCATCAGGTCGGTGGCAAACACGGAGGTGATGCGGGCGACACCCAGGCCAGCAATGGCCGCCTGCATGCGCAGTTCGCTATTGGAGGTGCGCATGCGGAAGTCGAGCGGCAGGTTGATCGTCTCGCCGCCAGGCGTGCGGAATTGCCATTCGGTTTCGTTCGAGGTACCGAGGCAGGGCCAGTCGGCGAGTTGGTCCGGGTGGGTGAGCGGCCCGAGGCGCTCCAGCAGTTGCGGGGCGACGACCACGGCGCGCCGCAAATCGAAGACGCGCTGCGCGACGAGGCCGGAATCGGGCAGCGGCCCGCGCGGCACGGTCAGCATGATGTCGTAGCCCTGGGCGAGCGGGTCGATCTGGCGTGGTGCCACGTCCACTTCGATGCGTAAGCCAGTGTGCTCGCGCATGACTTCCAGCACCACCTCGGCGAGCTGCTTGGCGGCAAATTCGTACGGCATGGCAATGCGCAACGTGCCGGCGGGCGACTGGAACGTCGCTGCGGCGTCTTCCGAAACTTCGCGCAGCCGCTGGAACAATGGGCCTGCGTCGCGCAGCAGGGCTTCGCCGGCATCGGTCAGGCGCAGGCGGCGCGTACTGCGCTCGAAAAGGCGTGCGCCCATCTTGCCTTCCAGCCGCGACACCGCCGTGCTGACCGACGATTTGGGCAACCCCAGCCGCTCCGCCGCGCGCGTAAAGCTGCCGAGCGTGGCCACGGTGCAAAAAGTGTCCCAGTCGTTCCAGTCCGTCGTTCGCATCATTGAACAATGAATTTGTTGGCAGGCGATTTCCGCCGGTTTCGAGGCAAATTACCATCCCTGCATGAACACGCCAAGCACAGACCACACGGTTTCTCCGCCGCCCGCAGTGCGCAACCCGGTTGCCGAATCGACCGTCGGCAGCCGGATGGAATTGCGTATGGTAGGCATGGTGATCGGCTTGGCGACGGGCGTGGACTACATGTCCAACCTGATGTTCTCAATTGCCGGACCGCATATCGAAGGCGGGGTGCTGGCGTCACAGGATGTCTATCTCTGGGCCGTGACGGCGTATGCAGCAGCGGCAAGTCTGTCGATTCTGGTGATGGGCCGGCTGGCCGACCACATGACCTACCGCAGGCACACGCTACTGTCGCTGCTGGTGTTTATTGTCGGCACGCTGATGTGCGCGGCGGCCGAGGGCGGAACGATGCTGATCGTCGGGCGGGCGGTGCAGGGGTTTGGCGGCGGCCCGATGCTGTCGACTTCGCGCATCTTCGTGCAGCACAGCCCCGCGCACGAACGCCGCACGATGATGAAGGGCATGATCTACGGCATCTTCGGGCTGAGCTGTGTGTCGCCGATGCTGTCGGCGGCGCTGACGGAGCAATTCGGCTGGCGCGCCATCTTCGTCGCGCAGTTGCTGGTGGCCGTGGTGGTATGCGGGCTGGTGGCGGCGTTTTATCCGCATCCGAAGATGCACGAGCGCCAGGGCGATTTCGCCTCGCTCGATTGGCCCTCAGCCATCGCATTTGGGCTGGCGGCGCTGATTGCGCTGCACGGCTTTCAGCAGGCCCGCTTCATTCATCCCGATGGTTCGCCTGCCCAGGTGGTGCCGATCATTGCGGTGGTGGCACTCATCATCTGGGTCGGCATTCGCCAGACGGCCCACCCATTGCCGTGGGTGGACTTGCGGGCCACGCTGCAGCGGCGCTTCATGATGGGCATGGTGTTCTACGCCATCTATTACATGTTTGCGAGCGCCTGGGGCTTTCTTTCGTCGAGCCTGCTGCAGAACGGTCTCGGCTTTCGCTACGAGACCACCGCGCAGTTGATGAGCCTGGGCGGGCTGGTGACGGTGGTGCTCGGCATCCTGAACTTTCAATTGACGAACGTGTTGCCGACCAAGCGCGTGCTGATCTCCATCGGCTTTGTGCTGATGGCGACAGCTCTGCTGTGGATGTCGCATGTGGCCATGCCAGGCGCCTCGGTGGCGGCGGTGGTGCCGGGCTTCATGATCGAAGGCATGGTGGGGGTGTTTGTGGTGATCCAGGTAGCGGGGCTGACCTACGTGGATTTGCCGGCCAAGGATTTCGGCCATGCCTACCAGTTCAAGGGAATCATGCGGGCTTGGGCGCAGGCCTTTGGGACGATGGGGGCAACATTGTTGCTGCAGCGCGGACAGGCGCAGCATCGCACCGATCTGGTGGGGCACGTCAGCGCGCTGACGCCGGCCTGGCAGTGGCCGCATCCGTTGCAGGGGTCGGAGTTGATGCGGCTCTCGTTGGAGATTGATCGGCAGGCGACGTTGCTGGCGGTGGGGGATTTGTTCGCCTGGGGCGCGGTGGTGGCGTTGGTTTGCGCGGGGGCGATCTGGTTGCAGCGGTCGTTGCGGTGAGGGTGCTGGGGGCCGGGTGTTTCGTCCCCTGGCGGGGCCGACTTACTTTCTTTGTCTTGCCAAAGAAAGGTAAGCAAAGAAAGGCGCGCCCGATGCGGCGACTTCCTCTTTGGATTTCTGTCGCGGGGAGGGAAGGGAGGCAAACTCGCTGCGCTCAGACAAGCCTCCTTCCTTTTTCCTCCCTGCAACAGAAATTCAAGGCGCCATCTAGGGCAGGGTACGGCCACACCGTCTGGCGGCCTGCGTTGTCGCCGTCGGTTGTGCAGACTTTGCTCAATCCAGCTTCTGTTCCGGCGCCGTGGCCTGCGGCATTTTGCAGTTGAAGGCTGGCGCCTCGTCTTGCAGGTCCAGGTGGTTCATCAGCGTGGGCGCCAGGACCTTGAGCACTTGCACCGTCAGGGCGCTGGTGAATTTGTACTTGGCCGCGTCTGCGCCGGCTACGTAGGCGACGACGGTGCCGAAGTAGCGGTCTCCCAGATAGAAGACGAACGCGCCGGAGCGGCTGACGACCCGCTCGGAGATAAGGCCGCCGCCGCGGCTAAAGGTTTTGAAGCGGTTGTCGCCGGTACCGGTCTTGCCGCCGATGGCGATGGGTTTGCCGTCCTTCTGGATGAACGTGCCGGAGATACGCTTGGCGGTGCCGCCTTCGACGACGCCGGCCAGCGCGGATTTGACCAAGGGTGGAATCTCGGGCGGCAGCACGCGTTCTCCGGCGTTGGGGTCGCGGCAGAGCATGACTTCGTAAGGCGTGTCGGCGGCGAAGCGCAGCCGGTCGATGCGTACGCTGGGCAGGCGGATGCCGTCGTTTTCGATGATGCCCATCAACTCCGCCAGCGATGCCGGCCGGTCTGCCGATGCGCCGATGGCCGTGCCGTATGAGGGCACCAACGATTCGAACGGATACCCCAGCTGCTTCCACATCGCGTGAATCTGCTGGAACGCCTCGATCTCCAGCATCTGCTTGATGCGCTTGTCTTGCGCGGCCTTGCGGTGCGATTGCAGCAGCCATTTATAGACGGACAGGCGCTCATCTGCGCTTGCCTCGTTCACCTGCGTGAGCGTGGCTTGAGGATGGGTCCGCAGATACGCCACCAGCCACAGCTCCAGCGGATGCAGCCGGGCAATGTAGCCGCGGTCGGCCAGGTCGAAGCGTTGGACGGAATACTTCTCATACAGGTTGGTGAGTTCGGCCTCATCGAGCTTCGCGCCCGGCAGGTAGCTGCGGATGAATGCAGCGAGTTTTCCTGGTCCGGCCTCCGGGTCGATGCTGCGGTAGATGGTAGCCAGCCGCACCGGCGTGGCGCGCGTGCTTTGCACCAGGATGGCTTCACGCTCCCGGTCGGTCTTGCCTTTGTACTTGGCATAGAAGCGGCCCATGAAGAGCTTGCCTTCGCGGTCGGCAAAGCGTTGCAGGTAGACCTGTCGCTGTGGGGAATCGGGGTTGGTCAACGCCTCGGCGCCCGCATTGGGCAACTGGTGCTGAAAGTAGCGCGAGATGTCGCGCATGATCCGGACGAAGACGAGGTTGACGGAGTGCTTGAGCCCCTCGCGCACCGTGAAGTTCTGGGTGCCCTCCCATTTCTCGAAGTTTTCGAAACTCTGCATGCCGCCGCCGGTGGCAAACCACTCGCCGGCGTTGCCGGAGTATTTGCGCTCCATCGATGCATCGAGCATCGCCGTGAGCGACCGGTCTTGCGTGTGGGCGAGGTAGTCGACAGCCCAGCGTTCGATCGGGTTCTGCACGGGAATATTGACCTTGCGCAGCGCCGCCACAGGTTGATCGGCGTAGCGCTTGTGCAACTCGGCCACGATCTGAAGGTACGTCACCAGCGTGCGCAGCTTGGCCGTTGAGCCCAGATCCAGCTTGACGCCCTCGTTGATATCGAACGGCTTGTCGAACGTATCGGCTTGCACCAGCACGCGGTTGCCGCCCTGCGCGCGTTCGTAGAGCGTGAAGCTATAGGTCACGCCGCCCGGGTCGCCGCGCTCCAGCATCTTGTCGCCGACGAGGCCGGCGGCCTTGGCGCGGGCCGGGTCGCCCAGCTTGCGCAGCTCAGATGAGACATCGCGCTGCAGCGGCGCGTCCAACGTGCTGCTTGCGGTCAGGTCGAGCCGGTCGAGCGCATACATGCGCGAGATGCCAAGCATGCCCGCCAGGTTCACGCGTACGGCATTCGTGCCTTTATGCTCCAGCGGCGGGGGCGGCACTCGCGTGTTCAGCGCCTGCTGCTTGAGCGACTGCGCAATCGCCGCATCGCGCAGCGCGGGCGGAATCACGCCGGACGCGGCCAGCACGCGCAGGTAGGCGTTGGTCAACGTCTCCAGCTCATCCAGGTTCTCAAGGTAATACGACGGCCGCCGCTGCGAGACCAGCAGGCTCAACGCTTCCTTGTAGGCCAGCGCACGGTCTGCGAGCGGCGCGGCCGACTGGGCAGCGAGCAATGCATTTACCTGGGCGAAGTCGCGTCCGTACCAGACCCACAGCGCATCGCCAATCCCCTGAATCTCGCCAAAGCCGGCGCGTGCGCCCAGTGGCACGGTGTTCAGGTAATCGACCGCGAGTTGGTGGCGCGCGGCAGTGGTGTCTTCGCCGTTCAGGTAAGCGCGGGCGGATGCGGAGAACATTTGCCGCAGCTTTTCGCTGGGCGATTCGGTGCGGCCTTCGGGCGAGTGGCGGTACTTCTCGATTTGCGTGGCGAGCGTGCTGCCGCCAGGCGATTCATGCGCCGGGTCGACCGCGTGCAGGGCACGGTCCCAGACGGCGCGCGCGAGACGCGACCACTCCACGGCCGGGTTGCGCTTGGGGTATTCGGTCTGCAGCAGCGTGCGGTTTTCAATCGCCAGCAGCGAGTTGACGAGCAGCGGCGGCACCGACGCGAAACTGTCATACACGCGTTCGGGGTGCCGCACGCGGTAGATCGGGCGGCCATCGTCATCGAGCAATTCCAGGCCAGCCTGGTCCTTCTCGCGATAGGGCGGATTCATGCCGCTGTCCATGCGCGCGATCATCTCCTTGGATGGCACGGCCTGCTGGGCGACGATGTAGCCGCGCGAGCGCAGGCGGTCCAGAAAGGTGGGGAGATCGTGATAGCCGAGCCGTAGGTCGTAGGGGCCGGAGTTTGGATAGCGGGCCGAATTGTTCGGCCCGGGCTTGATGGGAAAGGTTTGCGACTTCGCCAGTTGCGCGAAGTAGCGGGCTTGCCAGGCGGAGGTGCGGAATTCGTGCGCGACAAGCAAGGCGGCCATCGCAAGCACCAGCGCCACGACGACGACCAATTTGATGATGATGGGGCGGCGTATTCTTTTCACTCGCTTGCGCTCCAATCGCAGGCGAACGGGCGCCTTGCTTCAATCTAGCCCATGCGGCCGTCGTGTCCAGCGGCTTGTAACTTGGGAGCCGCCATTGCAAGCCTTACGAGGGCGCGTAATACGGGATGTTCTGCTCGTCGTACAACCGGTACGTCAGCGCCAGCATGGCCTGGATGTCTTCAGACTCATCGAGCAGCCGTGCGCTGAAGATAATGGGCGAGACCAATTGCGGATCGTCGAGTTCCATGTAGCAGACATCTTCGCGCCGCAGGCCCGCCACACTGCGCGGCACCACCGATACCCCTTCGCCTGCGGCGACCAACCCCAAGGCGATTTGCAATTCCCGTGCCTCGTAGATCTTGCTGGGTTCCAGCGCGCGATCGTGGAAGAGGGCGAGCACCTGATCGGCATAGCTCGGACGCGGTGTGCGCGGGTAAATGATGAGCGTGTCGCCGACAAGGTCGCGCAGGGATGCGGTTGTCCTGCCGTCCAGCAGCGCATGGCCGGACGGCAGCGCGACGATCAGTCGTTCATCGCGCAGGAGGATGCGTCGCACGTTTGGATCTTCATAGCGTATGCGCCCAAACCCGACATCGATGCGGCCGTCCTTGAGCGCCTGGATCTGGTCCATGGTCGTCATCTCGTGCATGGTCAGATCGACCATCGGGTACTCCGCGCGAAAGCGCCGGATGACCTTCGGCAGCATCCCATACAGCGTTGATGCCACGAAGCCGATGGACAGGCGCCGCTCGATCTGGCCGACGCGCTGTGTCATCGAGGCGAGTTCGGCCGTCTGCGCGAGCAGTTGCCGCGCGTGCGCGTGAAAGAAGCGGCCGGCTTCGGTCAGCTTGAGCGGGCGGCTGCCGCGCTCGAACAACAGCACGCCGACTTCCTCTTCCAACTGCTGAATCTGCCGCGAGAGCGGCGGCTGCGCGATGTGCAGCCGTTCAGCGGCACGGGTGAAGTTCAGCTCTTCAGCGACGGCAACGAAGTAGCGAAGGTGGCGTAGCTCCATTCTTATACCTCTGGAGTATGAAACTGATACTAAATCAGTGTTGGACGTGACAATTCGCGCTGCGTAATCTGGTTCCCACGTTGATAGCAGTTCTTCTGATACCTGGAAAACATGATTCGCTCGATCGAGGCAATTCTAGTGGATGTGCCCACCATCCGTCCGCACAAACTGTCCGTCGCCACCATGCACACGCAGACGCTCGTCCTCGTGCGAGTGTGCTGCGAAGACGGCATCGAAGGCTGGGGCGAGGCCACCACTATTGGCGGCCTCAACTACGGCGAAGAGAGCCCCGAGAGCATCAAGGTCAACATCGACACGCACATCGCGCCGCTGCTGATCGGCATGGAGGCGCGCAATGTGGCGGCAGCCATGGCTCGCGTGCGCAAGACCATCCAGGGCAACCGCTTTGCCAAGTGCGCGCTGGAAACAGCGCTGCTGGACGCGCAGGCCCGCCGGCTTGGTGTGCCGCTGTCAGAACTGCTGGGCGGCCGGCTACGCGATGCGCTGCCGGTGGCCTGGACGCTCGCCAGTGGCGACACGAAGAAGGACATTGCCGAGGCAGAAGCGATGCTGGCTGAGCGCCGCCACCGCATCTTCAAGCTGAAGATCGGCTTGCGCCCGGTAGCGGACGATGTGGCCCATGTACTGGCCATCAAACGGGCGCTGGGCGATGCCGTGAGCGTGCGCGTGGACGTCAATCAGGCCTGGAGCGAGCTCGACGCCGCCAATGGCATCGCCGCGTTGCAGGCCGGCGGCATCGACCTGATCGAGCAACCGGTGCGCGCAGAAAACCGCGCCGCGCTGGAGCGCCTCGCCCGCCAGTTCGCCGTGCCGATGATGGCCGATGAGGCACTGCACGGTCCGCTGGATGCCTTCGAACTGGCGTGCAGCGCGAGCGCCGACGTCTTTGCCGTGAAGATCGCGCAGTCCGGCGGGTTGGTTCCGGCCATGCAGGTCGCCGCCATCGCGCAGCTTGCGGGCATCAGCCTCTACGGCGGAACTATGCTGGAAGGGGCAGTCGGCACAGCAGCGTCGGCCCACGTGTTTTCCACCTTTGGCGAGCTGCAGTTCGGCACCGAGCTGTTCGGCCCCTTGTTGCTCACGCAAGAACTGCTGACCGAGCCGCTGCAATACCGCGACTTCATGTTGCAGGTGCCGACCGGCCCCGGCCTGGGCATCGAGATCGATCGCGACAAGCTGGCGCGCCTGCGCCGCCAATAACAACCGCCTTACCAAGACACCGCCAAGGAGACCACGATGCTGTTCCACGTCCGCATGGATGTCCGCCTGCCGGCCGACATGCCCGCCGATGTCGCCAACGAGATCAAGGCGCGCGAAAAGGCCTACTCGCAAGATCTGCAGCGCAGCGGCAAGTGGCGCCACATCTGGCGCTTGGTTGGCGAGTACGCGAACTACAGCGTCTTCGACGTGCAGAGCAATGCTGAACTGCACGACATCCTGACGGCGCTGCCGCTGTTTCCGTACATGGAGATTTCCGTGACACCGCTGTGCCGTCATCCGTCGTCAGTTCACAGCGACGACGCTTGAGACATTCCCTAGAAAACCACGTGGAGACACCCATCATGAACGTGCGCGTATTCCAAACGAAAGAAGTGCAGGACCTGCTGAAGGCCGCTACCAACCTGGATGGCAACGAAGGTAACGCCCGCCTGAAGCAGATCACCCACCGCTTGCTGGCGGACCTGTTCAAGGCCATCGACGATCTCGACATCACGCCAGATGAAGTCTGGGCCGGCATCAATTACCTGAACAAGCTTGGCCAGGACGGAGAGGCTGCATTGCTGGCTGCCGGCGTGGGCCTGGAGAAGTATCTCGACATCCGCATGGACGCCGCTGACGAGGCGCTTGGTCTCAATGGCGGGACGCCGCGCACAATCGAAGGCCCGCTGTACGTGGCGGGCGCAACGGTGCGCGATGGCGTGTCCCGCATCGACGTTGATCCGGACCCCGCCGCAGGCCCGTTGATCATTCACGGCACGGTAACCGGCCAGGACGGCAAGCCGGTCGCCGGCGCCTTGGTCGAGTGCTGGCATGCGAATTCGAACGGCTTCTACTCGCACTTTGACCCGACCGGCGAGCAGAGCCCGTTCAACCTGCGCGGCGCGGTCCGGACCGGTGCCGACGGCAAATACGAATTCCGCACGCTCATGCCCGTGGGCTACGGCTGCCCGCCAGAGGGTGCGACCCAGCAACTGCTGAACGGACTGGCCCGCCATGGCAACCGGCCGGCGCACGTGCACTTCTTCGTCACGAGCGATGGCCACCGCAAGCTGACGACGCAATTCAACATCGAAGGCGACCCGCTGATCTGGGACGACTTTGCCTACGCCACCCGTGAAGAACTGATTCCGCACGTGGTTGAGAAAACCGGCGGTGCCGCATTCGACCTGAAGACCGATGCGTACAAGGACATCGAATTCAACGTCGTGCTGACGCCGCTGGTGCAGGGCAAGGACAACCAGCGCGTGAACCGCCTGCGTGCTTCGGCCGAGGCCTGAGACCCAAGACCTCAACGTGGAGACGACCATGTCCGCCTTGATCGACAAAGCCAACGAACTGGATCACCTGCTCTCAACCGCGGTGGTGGATGACGAAGAGGCGGGCATCTTCCGCTGCCGCCGAGACATCTTCACCAACCCCGATCTGTTCGAACTGGAGATGAAGCACATCTTCGAGAACAACTGGGTGTATCTCGCGCACGAAAGCCAGATTCCGAACAACAACGATTACTACACCACGTGGATCGGTCGCCAGCCGATCGTCATCACCCGCGACAAGACGGGTGAGCTGAACGCGGTCATCAACGCCTGCGCACACAAGGGCGCGATGCTCTGCCGTCGGAAGCACGGCAACAAGGGCAGCTTCACGTGCCCGTTCCACGGCTGGACGTTCTCCAACACCGGCAAGCTGCTCAAGGTGAAGGACGAGAAGACCACCGAGTATCCGGTGCAGTTCAACACGCACGGGTCGCACGATCTGAAAAAGGTCGCGCGGTTCGAGAACTATCGCGGCTTCCTGTTCGGCAGCCTCAACGCCGATGTGCAACCGCTCGAAACCTACCTGGGCGAAGCGCGCGTGATCATCGACCAGATCGTCGACCAAGCGCCCGAAGGCCTGGAATTGCTGCGCGGCAACTCCACGTACGTCTATGACGGCAACTGGAAGATGCAGATGGAGAACGGCTGCGACGGCTACCACGTCAGCACCGTGCACTGGAACTACGCCGCAACGATGGGCCGGCGCAAGGAAGGTGGCACCCAGGCCGTGGATGCGAACAGCTGGAGCAAGTCGGTGGCGGGCGTCTACGGGTTCGAGCATGGCCACATCCTGCTGTGGACCAGGACGATGAACCCGGAAGTGCGGCCCGTCTATGCGCACCGTGACGAAATCAAGGCGCGCGTAGGCGACATCAAAGCGGACTTCATCGTCAACCAGACCCGCAACCTGTGCCTGTATCCGAACGTGTTCCTGATGGATCAGTTCAGCACGCAGATTCGCGTGGTACGCCCGATCAGTGTCGACAAGACCGAGGTCTCGATCTTCTGTTTCGCGCCGAAGGGCGAGAGCGCGACCGACCGCGCAACGCGCATCCGCCAGTACGAGGATTTCTTCAACGTCACCGGCATGGGCACCGCCGACGACCTCGAAGAGTTCCGCGCCTGCCAGAACGGCTATGCCGGCACCACTGCGCTGTGGAACGACCTGTCGCGCGGCGCGCCGCTGTGGGTGCACGGCCCCGACGAGAACGCCACCAAGATGGGCCTGAAGCCGCTTATCTCGGGTGAACGCAGTGAAGACGAGGGGCTGTTCGTCTGCCAGCACGAATATTGGGTACAAGTCATGCGCGAGGCTCTGAAGAAAGAAAGCGAAGGAGTGGCGGCATGAGCTCCAATTACCACAACATCTGCGCGGCTCTGTACCGTGAAGCGCGGCTGCTCGACGACCGCCAGTGGGACGCTTGGCTGGAGTGCTACGCGGAAGACGTCACCTACTGGATGCCGGCATGGGATGACGATGACCAACTGACCGACGACCCGCAAAGCCAGATCTCGCTGATGTACTACGCCAATCGCTGCGGGCTGGAGGATCGCGTCTTCCGCATCAAGACTGAGCGCAGCGGCGCGTCCACGCCGGAACCGCGAACCAGCCACACCGTCACCAACGTGGAAGTCCTGGCCGAACGCGGCGATGAAGTCGACGTGCGCTACAACTTTCACACACTCAGCCACCGATACAAAACCACCGATCACTTCTTCGGCACGATGTTCGTCACCCTGCGCCGCGCCGGCGAAGGTTTCCTGATCGCATCCAAGAAGATCGTCCTGAAGAACGACTACATCCGGCAGGTGCTCGACGTCTATCACGTCTGACGAGCACACCCGTATCCAAGGCAGTGAGGTATTCCATGTCCAGTTTCACAGTCGCATTGAACTTCGAAGACGGCGTGACCCGCTTCATCGATTGCAAAGCGGGGGAGAAGGTGCTCGATGCCGCCTTCCGCGCCAAGATCAACCTGCCCATGGATTGCTCCGATGGCGTCTGCGGGACCTGCAAGTGCCGCGCCGAGAGCGGAACCTACGACCTTGGCGACGATTACATTGAAGACGCCCTGACCGAAGACGAGAAGAACACCGGCCTTGTGCTGACGTGCCAGATGGTGCCGCAAAGCGATTGCGTGATCGCGGTGCCGACCTCGTCGACCGCCTGCAAAACGGGGCAGAGCACGTTCGGCGCAACGGTGTCGAACGTCGAGTTGCACAACGATGCCGCCGTGGTGCTCGAGCTGGACGTGGATGCCACGGCGCCGGTGTTCCTGCCCGGCCAGTACGTCAACATCGGTGTGCCGGGAAGCGGCCAGCACCGCTCGTATTCGTTCTCCTCAGCGCCCGGTGAAACGAAGATCAGCTTTCTGATCAAGAAGATTCCCGGCGGCGTGATGAGCACCTGGCTCGAAGCCGCAAAGCCGGGCGACAAGCTCGATCTGCAGGGGCCGCTGGGCAGCTTCTACCTGCGTGATGTGCAGCGGCCGCTGTTGTTCCTGGCCGGCGGCACCGGCCTTGCGCCGTTCCTGTCGATGCTCGAAGTGCTGGCGCGCAGCAACTCGCAGCAGCACGTGCATCTGATCTACGGCGTGACCCGTGATCTCGACCTGGTACAGGTCGACGCGATCGATGCCTATGTGACGCGGTTGCCGAACTTCAGCTACGCCACCGTCGTCGCCGACGCCGCGTCGAATCATCCGCGCAAGGGTTGGGTGACGCAGCACATTCCGGCCAACGCGCTGAACGATGGCGACGTTGATGTCTACCTGTGCGGGCCGCCGCCGATGGTAGACGCCGTGCGCAAGTACTTTGACGACCAAGGCGTGAAACCCAAGAGCTTCCACTACGAGAAGTTCACGCCCAATGCAGTACCGGAGGCGAAGGCGGCATGAGCACGCAACGATTTTCAGGCAAGGCCGTCGTGGTGACGGGCGCAGCGCAGGGCATCGGCCGTGGCGTGGCAGTGGCTGCGGCAGAAGAGGGGGCGCACGTGCTGCTGGTGGACCGCGCCGAACTCGTCCACGAAGTGCAGGCCGAGATTGCGGCAGCGGGCGGCCACGCCCACGCCACCACGGCTGATCTCGAAACCTACGCCGGTGCCCAGCATGCCGTGCAGACTGCGCTTGGCGCGTTCGGCCGCATCGACGTGCTCATCAACAACGTCGGCGGCACCATCTGGGCCAAGCCGTATCAGCACTATGAAGAGGCGCAGATCGAGGCGGAGATCCGCCGTTCACTGTTTCCGACGCTGTGGTGCTGCCGCGCGGTGCTGCCGCACATGGTCGAGCGCAAGCAGGGCGTGATCGTGAACGTGTCGTCCATCGCTACACGCGGCATCTACCGGATTCCGTACTCGGCGGCCAAGGGCGGCGTCAATGCGCTCACCGCGAGTCTGGCGTTGGAACATGCGGACGACAACATTCGCGTCAACGCCGTCGCCACGGGCGGCACGGAGGCACCGCCGCGCAAGATCCCGCGCAACGCGGCGCCCATGTCGGAGCAGGAAACCGTCTGGTACCAGGGCATCGTCGACCAGACCCTCGCCAGCAGCCTGATGCACCGCTACGGCACGATCGACGAGCAGGTGCGGGCGATCCTGTTCCTCGCGTCAGATGAGGCCTCGTACATCACCGGGACGGTACTGCCCGTCGGCGGCGGAGACCTGGGTTGAAGGTTTGAAGCGCCAACAGAGCGCGCCATCAGTCGAAGAAGCCAACCCAGCATAAGAAAGGCGCTCACGCCTTCAAAAAAAACCCCAAAGGAGACCACCCATGCGTCAGATTGACCTGCACGCAGTGGCCGACCACGCCCGGTTCGGCCGCTTCCATGCCATCACACTGTTCTGGTGCGCGCTCATCATCATCTTTGACGGCTACGACCTTGCCATCGCGGGCATTGCACTGCCGTCCATCATGAAGGACATGGGCGTCACGCCCACCAGCGCCGGCTTCATGGTCAGCGCGGCACTGTTCGGCATGATGTTCGGCGCGATCTTTCTGGGCACGATTGCGGATCGTATCGGCCGCCGCTGGGCGATTGCCGTGTGCATCGTGCTGTTCAGCGTCTTTACGGCGGCAGCGGGTTTCTCCACGGACCCAGTCACCTTCAGCGTGACGCGTTTCCTGGCGGGCCTCGGTATCGGCGGTGTGATGCCGAACGTCGTGGCGCAGATGACGGAGTACTCGCCGCGCCGGGCGCGCAGCACCCTCGTCACGCTCATGTTCAGCGGCTATTCAGTGGGCGGCATGCTGGCGGCGCTGCTGGGCAAGGGTCTGCTGGAACACTACGGCTGGCAATCGGTGTTCATCGCGGCTGTGTTGCCCGTGCTGCTGGTGCCGGCGATCCTGCGCTGGATGCCGGAATCGATGCCGTTCCTGCTGCGCACCGGCAAGCTCGATGCGGTGCGTGACATCGTGCGCCGGCTCAACCCAAACGATGCGCCTCAGCCAGGCGACACCTTCATCCTGCCCGAAGCCGATCGCGGCAACGAAGCGCCGCTGGGCAGGCTGTTCCAGGACGGACGCGGCTTCAGCACGGCGATGTTCTGGATTGCCTTCTTCATGTGCCTGTTCATGGTTTACGCGCTCAGCTCGTGGCTTACCAAGCTGATGGCGTCGGCGGGCTACAGCCTGGGTTCGGCGCTCACCTTTGTGCTGGTGCTGAACTTCGGAGCCATGCTCGGCGCCATCGGCGGCGGCTGGCTGGCTGATCGCTTCAACATCAAATACGTGCTGATGGCCATGTATGCGCTGGCGGCGGTGTCGATCGCATTGCTCGGCATCAAGACTTCAACCGAGGCGCTGTACGTGCTGGTGGCCGTGGCCGGCGGCTGCACCATCGGCACGCAGATCGTGACGTACGCCTATGCCGGGCAGTTCTATCCGATGAGCATCCGCTCCACGGGCATCGGCTGGGCATCGGGCGTCGGGCGCAGCGGGGCCATCCTCGCTCCCATCGTCATCGGCATGCTGGTGGGGATGGCGCTACCGCTGCACCACAACTTCTTCGCCATGGCTGTGCCGGCGGTGATTGCGACGATTGCCGTGGCGTTCATCAACCACCAGCGGTCGGCCTCGGTCATCGCGCGCTGATCTGCCACCAGCGATGCATCCATCGAGCACGCAAACGGCCTCGCGCGGGGCGCTGTCCGATTGGTCCCTCTCGGCCGTCGCGGCGGGGTTCCTGGCCGTGCTGATTTCGTATGCGGGGCCGCTGGTCATCTTCTTCCAGGCGGCGCAGGCCGCGCATGTGCCGGATGCGATGGTGGCGTCGTGGGTCTGGGCGATCTCCATTGGCGCGGCGGTGTCCGGCATCTACGCGAGCTGGCGGTGGAAAGCCCCGGTGGTAACGGCGTGGTCGGCGCCGGGGACGGCGTTGCTGGTATCGCTGTTCCCGGGGCTGTCGCTCAATGAAGCGGTGGGGGCGTACATCACGGCGGCCGTCGTCATTCTGTTGATCGGCGTGTCGGGCACGTTCGACCGGCTCATGCGGCTGATTCCCAAGGGCATCGCCGCGGGCATGATGGCGGGCATCCTGTTCCAGTTCGGTACCCACGCGTTTGCCGCGGCTTCTGCCATGCCGGTGCTGGCGTTTTCCATGATCGCCATCTACGTGGTGGGCCGGCGCTGGTGGCCGCGCTACTGCATCGTCGTGGTATTGCTGGCCGGGATTGCGCTGGCAATGCCCCTGGGGCTGACGCATTTTGACGGTGTCACGCTGGAATTCACCCATCCGGTCTTCATCGCCCCACACTGGGCCCTGAGTTCGACGCTGAGCCTGGCCATCCCGCTCGTCGTCGTCAGCCTCACGGGGCAGTTTTTGCCCGGCATGGCGGTGCTGCGCGGCTCCGGGTACGACATCCCGGCCAAGCCGATCATGACGGCCACCAGCGTGGCATCGATCAGCGTGGCGTTTTTCGGCGGCATCACCATCGTGATCGCCGCGATCACTGCCGCGTTGTGCACTGGCAAGGATGCACATGACGACCCGTCCAGGCGCTACGTGGCCGGTATCGCCAACGGAGTGTTCTACCTGATTGGCGGCACGTTTGCGGGTGCCATCGTGATGCTGTTTGCGGCGCTGCCCAAGCCGTTCGTGGCCATCCTGGCCGGGCTGGCGCTGATTGGCGCTATCGCCTCGAACGTGATGGGGGCGATCGAAGATGGCGAGCACCGGGAGGCGTCGATCATCACCTTCCTGGCGACGGCGTCCGGGTTGACGCTGTTCGGGTTGGGCTCGGCATTCTGGGGAATTGTGATCGGCTCGGCGGCGGCGCTTGTCTTGAGGCCGGCGCAGCGATAGCGCGCTCCAAAACAAAAACGGCGCCAATGCGCCGTTTTGTCATGTGTGCCGTGATGGCGTACCTGTCTTAGCCCAGGTACGAGCCCGACTTGCCAACCACTTCAGCGTACACCAGGTTGTTATCCCAACCTTTGCGGAAATAGTTGAACACTGCGCGCAGCAGCGACGGGCGACGAGTGGCTTGGGCTTGGCCGGCGAACTTGGGGGTGTAATAGGTTTGCTGGATCATGATGTTTTCTCTCAGTGCGTTATCTAGGGTTTTCCCGAGTATAGGGTTATCCCTAGGACGGAGCAATGAAGCAAGCCGTACTTTCAGTACATTCTGAATATCACACGCGGCTGATATGGCGCCACAGCAAGGCCGGGCGGGAAAAGGCGCCTCATAAGCCACAAAAATCGCGCCTCGCAAAAATTTTTTCCCTGCGAGATCGAAGCAGGACACGGCACATCTGCGGATAAAGCGCTCATCATCGTGCATTGGCAATGATTTCGCCGACAAAAAGCGTCGATCTGTCCGCTTGTCGTTTGATCCGCAAGGCACCTACCATACGCCGCCATGTGCCGGTTCCGCTTTGCAGCATGATGCGGGCCGGTGTTGTTGACTGGAGGTTCGTATGGCGTATCCCCCCATTCCTGTGCCGGCTGCCGGCGCGCAAGGTGCCTGCTCGGCCAACACGGCGTGGCAGGCGCGCAGCCGCGCGGCCGTCTGGCATCCGTGCACGCAGAACGCACGGCTCGATGCCATGCCGCCGCTGCCGATCGCGCGCGGCCAGGGCCCGTGGCTGATCGACTTTGACGGCAAGCGCTACCTGGACGGCACCAGCTCGTGGTGGGTCAACCTGTTCGGCCACGCCAATCCGCATATCAACGCTGCGCTCAAGACGCAGCTCGATTCGCTGGAGCACGTCATGCTGGCGGGCGCCACACATCGCCCGGCTGTGGAGTTGGCCGAGCGCCTGATCGATCTGACGGGCGGCGTGCTGGGCCACAGCTTCTTCGGCTCAGACGGCGCCTCTGCCGTGGAAATTGCGCTCAAGATGAGCTTCCACGCGCATCGGAATGCAGGGCGGGGCGCCCGCAATCGCTTTATCTGCCTGGAACACGGCTACCACGGTGAAACGCTCGGCGCGCTGGGCGTGACCGATGTTGCGGTCTTCCGCGATGCGTATGACCCGCTCATCCTGCAGTCGCACCGCGTGCCATCGCCCGACGCACGTCTGGTCGGCCCCGGCGAAACCGCCGCTGATGTGGCCGACCGCGCCTTGGCCGCACTGCGCGATTGCCTCGTCGCCAACGCGGGCACCATCGCCGCCGTCATCATCGAGCCGCTGGTGCAGTGCGCGGCCGGCATGGCCATGCACGACGTGAGCTATCTGCGCGGCGTGCGTGCCCTGTGCGACGAGTTTGGCGTGCATTGGATTGCAGACGAAATTGCCGTTGGCTGCGGCCGCACCGGTACATTCTTCGCATGCGAGCAGGCTGGCGTGTGGCCGGACCTGCTTTGCCTGTCCAAGGGCATCAGCGGGGGGTATCTGCCGCTGTCGATCGTGCTCTCGCGCGATGTCATCTACAACGCGTTCAACGACGATGCGCCGGTACGCAGCTTCCTGCATTCGCATTCGTATACCGGCAACCCGCTGGCGTGCCGCGCGGCACTGGCCACGCTCGATCTGTTTGCTGAAGAAGACGTCTTTGCGCGCAATCGCGTAACCGCGGCACGCATCGCTCAGGGCCTGGCGCCACTGTCGCACGATGCGCGTTTTGCCCATCTGCGCCAGACCGGGATGATCACCGCGTTCGACGTGCACCCGGACGTGGCCGGTGCACGCTTTGCCGAGCGCTTTGCGCTCACGGCGCGCACGCACGGGCTGCTGCTGCGCCCGATCGGCAACACCGTCTATCTGCTGCCGCCATATGTGCTGAGCGATGAAGAGACCGACACGCTGGTCGAACGCACGCTGCAGACGCTTGAAGACACGCTGGCCCAAGCCACGGGCGAAACAGAGGGACACACCTATGCGATTGCTTGACGACCTGCAGGCGGGCCTAGCTGCTATCGACGCCGCGCACCTGCGCCGCGTGCGCCGCACCGCGTACAGCCCGACCGACCGCAGCCAGCGCATCAGCGTGCCCGGTGAAGCGCCGCGCGACATTCTCGGCTTTTGCGGCAACGATTATCTCGGCCTGGCAGCGCATCCGGCCTTGGCCGAGGCGATGACGCAGGGCACACAGCAATATGGCTTCGGCAGCGGCGCATCGCACCTGGTCAGCGGCCATTCGATTGCGCACGCGCGGCTGGAAGCACGCATGGCTGCGCTGCAAAGCGAACACATTCCCGAGGCGGATGCGCTGTTCTTCTGCACGGGCTACATGGCCAATCTGGCCGTGGTGAGTGCCATGGCGCAGGCTGGCGGCATCCGGCAGGCGGAGGAATGCACGATCTTTTCCGATGCGCTGAACCACGCTTCGCTCATCGACGGTGCGCGGTTGTCGCGGGCGCCGATCAAGGTCTATCCGCACGTCGACCTCGCTGCGCTGGAAGCGCTTCTGGCCGCGAGCACCAGTCGCAACAAGCTGATCGTCACGGATGGCGTGTTCAGCATGGATGGCGACATCGCACCGCTGCCCGAACTGCTTGCGCTGGCCGAACGCTACGACGCCTGGCTGATCGTGGACGACGCCCATGGCCTGGGCGTGCTGGGCGAGAACGGTGCGGGTGTGCTGTCTCATTTCGGGCTGCACTCACAGCGCATCATCTATGTCGGCACGTTCGGCAAGGCTGCCGGCGGCTCGGGCGCGGCCATCGTCGGACATCGGCTGGTGATTGACTGGCTGGTGCAGCGCGCACGCACGTACATCTTCACAACGGCCACGCCGCCGGGCATTGCGTCTGCCGTGGAAGCAGCGCTGGACCTGATTGCAGGCGAAGAGGGTGCTGAACGTCGTGCCCGCCTCGACCGCCACATCGCCGTGTGGAGTTCCCACGCGCAGCGATTGGCTGCACGTTTCGGCTGGCAGTGGATGCCATCGCCCACGGCCATCCAGCCGATCGTGATTGGCGAGAACGCACCCGCTTTGGCGCTGGCCGCCGCGCTCGAACACGAAGGCATCCGCATCGCCGCGATTCGCCCGCCGACGGTGCCTGCAGGAACGGCACGCTTGCGCATCACGCTGTCAGCGGCACATACCGATGCAGACATCGAACGGCTTGCGCAGGCGCTGGAAGCGGCCGGCCAATCGCTGCAGCCGGCCAAGGCAGCCTGATATGCCCGCACGCTTCGATTGCTTTGTCACCGGCACCGATACGGAGATCGGCAAGACGCTCGTCAGCGCGGCATTGCTGACCCGGCTCGCCGACGCCGGCTACCGTGCCGCGGGCCTCAAGCCGATTGCGGCAGGCACGCTGGCGGGCGCGCCCACGCGCACCAACGAAGACGTCGAGCAACTGCGCGCCGCCGCGTCAGTCAATCTGCCGCTCGACACCGTTTGCCCATGGTTGCTCGACGCGCCGATGTCTCCGCATTTGGCTGCCGCGCGCGAAGGCGTGACGATCACGCTGCCGCCGATTCTCGATGCGTTTGCACACGCCAGATCGTTGGCGGATGCCGTTGTGGTGGAGGGCGTTGGTGGTTTTCGCGTGCCGCTGTCGGACGACTTTGATACGGCTGAGATGGCCGTGGCGTTGGGCTTGCCGGTGGTGCTGGTTGTCGGGTTGCGCCTAGGCTGCCTGAATCACGCCGCCCTTACTGCCGAGGCGATTGCCGCGCGCGGGCTGCATCTGGCCGGCTGGGTCGGCAACGTGGTCGACCCGTCCATGGCGGGGCTTGACGACAATGTCGCCACGCTGCGCCGCTGGATCAACGCACCGCATCTGGGCACGATTCCGCGATTGACGCACGCCGATGCGCGGCTGGCCGCGGCCCACGCCGACATCGCGCCGCTACTCGCGCGCACTGCTGAAACGCGGCGGTAAACTACGCGCTTCACTCAGTGCAACAGGGACCATTGTGATGCGGGCGATGCGTTGGCTGGCGGTAGCGATTGTCGTGGCGGCGACGGCAGGATGTGCAGCATTGGAGTCCCCCGTCACCAAGGGGCAGCGGCTGGTGGGTGCGGACGAGCCCGCCGTGCAGGCGCAATTCGGGCCGCCGCGCGAAACCTATCCGCTCGATGGCGGCACCCGCTGGCTCTATCCGACCAAACCGTACGGGCAGTTCACCTACGCGGCCGACTTTGATGCCGGCGGCAAGCTCGTCGCCTTCAAGCAAGTCCTGAGCAGCCTCGAGTTTGCCCAGGCCAAGATCGGCGTCTGGACCCGCGATGACGTGCTGCGGCATTTCGGTCAGCCGGTCGAAACCGCGTATTTCCCACGCATGGACCGGCTGGTCTGGTCGTACCGCTTCAAGGCAGACGACGTCTGGCCGTCGCTGATGCATTTCTACTTCGACTCCGCCGGCGTCCTGCAACTCACGCAGATTACGCCCGACCCGCTCTACGATCCCGACCGCCCGCGACTGTTCCGCCGATAGTGGGCCGACAGTTGAGGTAGCGCAATCCGATTGTGCGCTCAGGGTTCCTCCTGCATTGCGCGCATTGCGCGGCGACCTAAGCTAGAGGGCAGGGGAGGCAGACGCCGCCGGCGCTTGCCGAAAGCAACCGTCATCAGAACGGACGCGCATTGTTGGGGGTGCATCATGCTGACGCATCGCTGGGTCGACATCGACCCGATCGCAGCGGGCCAACATCCGCTGTACGGCATTGCCGGATGGCTGCCGTGGGTGCTGGCCATCGCCATCGCGGGGCCAACGTGGGTGTTCTGGCAGGGGCTGTCGATGGATGCGCTGCAACTGGCAGGCGCCGATCTATTTAATGCCAACGCGCCTGGCAGCGGGGCGATCAACCTGACTACGCTGCTTTATCTGATTTCCTGCGTGACGGTCCTGGTGCTGGCCACCACGCACGACAGCGCGTTCCGGCCGGCCATGCTTGTGCACATGGCGCTGCTGCCGCCGCTGATCGGACTGATGCTCATGGCCGGCGGCGTTCCAGGGGCGCGTTCAACTCTCATCGACGGCGTTGCCGTTGCGGTGGCACTGACGCTGACGTGCGGCGTCTACGTGCAGGTCTCGCGGCGCGTGCGCATCACCTTCGAATTTCGCGACCGGGCGCCGGGCGAGCATGCCTGGTTCAAGCGCCAGAAACGGGCCGCGCCGGGTTGATGGCCGTTGCGCGCCGCCCAAGCACCGCTGCGGCCGCGCCAATACGTAAAACGGGCCCGAAGGCCCGCTCGCAAGGAGACGGTTTCCGCCAGCATTCAGTCCATCAGCGCGAAGCGCGGCACTTGCCGGCCGTCGACTTCAACCATCTCGTGGAACATCGTCGATGGCCGTGTCCAAATCGTGCCGTTGGCGGCGCGATAGACCGTCATCCTGATGGCGGGATCCGGCTCGTATGTGGCCTCGCACAGCCATTCGTATTCGCCGCCCTTGTAGTGACGGTAGCGGCGCGTTGGCGTGTTCTGCATGGCGGCTTCAGTGTTGGGTGGGCTTGTCTTCTTCGTCGACGTAGGGCACGTGCTTGCCCTCTTGCGTCTGCGCGCCGAGCTTGGCGTCTTCCATGGCGTCCTTGTACGCCAGCATGGCGGCGGCCACGGCTTCGGGCTCGCCGTTGAACGAGATCACGCTCTCGCCGCAGTTCGGACATTCGCCGCCGAAAATGGCGTGGATGCCGGGCATGTCGCGCGGCTCCATGCCTTCAAATTCGGTAAAGGCAGTCTGACAGGCACCGCAGACCAGCTTTTCAGGACGCAGCGCGTCCAGCCGGGCGTGCGCCTGAGAAATGCGGTCGGCCTGAGAGCCGCGTCGTTTGGCTTCGCCCATGGTGTCCTCCTGTATTCAAATGATCACAGGCGGGATCATACCGAACGGCACGGAACCCATGACGACCGGCCCGTCAAGAAACTCAAGCCGGTGCTTTCGACAGGGCGTGCTGCCGGGCCGTCTCAACATAGTCGGGCGTGGGGTGCAGATCGTGGGTGCGTCCGGCCTTGGCGACCTGACCGTTGGTGTCATGACCGATGAGGCCCGGCAACAGTCGCGAAGCCTCCAGCAGGGCGCCAAGGTCGGTGCCAGTGTCGTAGTTCAGGAGTTCAAGCATGTGCACCATGTCTTCGGTGCAGACGTTGCCCGAGGCACCGGGCGCGTAGGGGCAGCCTCCCAGGCCGCCGAGCGCGCCATCGAAGCGATCGACTCCCGCCTGCAGCGCGGCCAGCACGTTGGCAAGTGCCATGCCGCGCGTGTTGTGCAAGTGCACGGTCAGCGTGGTCTGGGGGAACCGCAGCCGGAATGCACTGCACAGCGCGAACACCTGGCTGGGCCAGGCCATGCCGGTGGTGTCGCACAGCGTGATGCCGCCGATGCCCGCTTCGACGGCCCGTGCCGCCCAGGTCAGCACGGTGTCAGTGGGGATCTGGCCTTCCATCGGACAGCCGAACGCGCATGAGAGCGAAAGGTTGAGCGACGTGCGGCTCGAACGGACTGCCGCCGCGACCTGCGCAGCCTGCTGGAACGACTGCCCCGGCGTCATGCGCAGGTTGGCAAGGTTGTGCGTTTCGCTTACCGACATCACGAGGTTCAACTCGTCGACATCGCAGTCCACCGCACGTTCGGCGCCTCGCATATTCGGCACGAGCGCGGCGTAAGTGACGCCGGGCACGCGCGCGATACCGCGCATCACGTCTTCCGCGTCGGCCAGCGTCGGGATGGCCTTGGGCGAGGTGAACGAGGTGACTTCGATCTTGCTCAGCCCGCATTGGCTCAGCCGGTCGACAAGCGCGATCTTGTCTTGGGTCGGAACCATGCGCGGTTCAATCTGAAAGCCGTCGCGCGTGGCGACTTCCTGGATGAACACCCTTTTCCCTTGACCGTTGAGTACCACTGCGTTCCCCGTGCTGGACATGCTGGAACTGCAGTGTGTTGCGCAGGCAGCCAGCGCGCAATTGAAGAATCAGGACGTGAGCCTTCTCCGAACCAGATGGCTCGCGCTAGTTTTCTGCGCTGGCCTGGGATACCAGATGGTCGATCAGCAGCCGGGCCGGCACCGGCAGCGCCGCGTAGCCCCGCGTGATGACGGACAGTGGGCGCTGTGCCCACGTCTCATCCAGCTCGACCATGCGCAGGGTGCTGTTGCGCAGATAGGGCTTGACACTGGCCTTGGGCAGCAGGCCGATGCCAAGGCCCGCCGCCACCATGTTGCGCAGCCCCTCGAAGCTGGTCACCTGGATGCGGATCTTGTGCTGCTTGCCGGCCTGCTCGGCGCTCTGCGCGCAGAGCGTGGAGATTGACGCGCCCAGCGGCATGCTCACGTAGTCATAGTCCAGGGTATCGGCAAAGCGCAGGTGGCGCGCCGCGCCGATCGGGTGGTCGTGCGGCACGATCAGCACGAGCCTATCGACGTGATACGGCCGTACTTCCAGCCCCGGTGCAGCTTCCGGCTGGCTGCAGATGCCGATGTCAGCGGTACCCGCTTCGACCGAGCGCAGGACTTGGCTGCTGCTTTTCTCCATCAGGTCGATCTTCACGTCGGGGTTGATCGACAGGAACGAGGACAGGTCGCCCGGCAGGTACTGGACCATGGTCGAAAAGTTGACGTGCATGCGCACGTGCCCCCGCACGCCCTGGGCGTACTCGCTCATTTCCGACGAGATTTCCTGCATCTGATCGATCAGGCGCTTGGCCCGGTAGTACAACGCCGAGCCCGCCGGGGTGGGCTCCACGCCACGGCTGTGCCGATAGAGCAGGGCGGTGCCGGCGTCGCTTTCCAGCTCCGCAATGCGTCGGCTGATGGCCGAAGGCACGATGTGCTGCCGCTCGGAAGCCGCCGCCAGGCTGCCTTCCTCGATTACCGAGACCAATACCTGCAGCGATTCCAGATCGAAACGCATGGTCGTCCATTCCCCCTTCGTGTTGAAGCCTTCTCCTTTGGAGATGGCTCGCTTGATTATTTAGCGTTTTTTGGTCTGGCGAGAAGTGTCCATGATGCATTCATCGAGCGCGGCAATGTTGTGCGCTGCACGATATGGAGTTAAGAGGAGACAACATGGCACAGCCAGATCAACCCTTGCCGCTGCAAGGCATCAAGGTGATCGAGTTGGGGTCGCTGATCGCCGGCCCTTATGCCGGCACGCTGCTGGCCCAGTTCGGCGCCGAGGTCATCAAGATCGAGACCCCGGTCAACGGCGACCCGCTGCGCAAATGGCGCAAGCTGCACGATGGCACATCCCTGTGGTGGTATTCGCAGAGCCGGAACAAGAAATCGGTCACGCTCAACCTCAAGTCGGAACGCGCGCAGCAGATCGTCCGCGATCTGGTGAAAGATGCCGACGTCGTGATCGAGAACTTCCGCCCGGGTCTGATGGAAAGCTGGGGACTGGGCTGGGAGCAACTCTCGGCCATCAACCCGAAGCTGGTGATGGTGCGCATTTCGGGTTACGGGCAGAGCGGCCCGTACCGCGAGCGGCCCGGATTTGCCGCGATTGCCGAGTCGATGGGTGGCCTGCGCTACCTGTCTGGCTACGCCGATCGGCCTCCGGTACGCGTGGGCGTGAGCCTGGGCGATTCGCTGGCGTCCCTCTACGGCGTGATTGGCGCGCTGCTGGCCATGCATCACGTCAAGGCCAATCGCGGCACCGGGCAGTTCATCGACGTGGCGCTGTACGAAGCGGTGTTCGGGATCATGGAAAGCCTGATCCCCGAGTATGCGATGTTCGAGCACGTGCGCGAGCGCACCGGTTCAAGCCTGCCGGGCATTTCGCCCTCCAACACCTACCTGTGTGCCGACGGCAACTACGTGATCATCGCGGGCAACGGCGACGGCATCTTCAAGCGCCTGATGCAGGCCATCGGCCTGCCGGAGTTTGCGGAGGACGCGCGCTTTGCCGATAACGCCAAGCGCGTGCAGCACAACGATCTGCTCGACGGGGTGATCGGCGAATGGACCGCGCGTCATCCGATCGACGCTGTGCTGCAGGTGCTGGAGCAAGCCGATGTGCCGAGCGGGCGCATCTATACCGCCGCCGACATCGCACGCGATCCGCAATATGCGGCGCGTGGCATGATCGAGCGCCACACCTTGCCCGATGGCCAGCCTATCGACTTGCCGGGCATCGTGCCCAAGCTGTCCGCCACGCCGGGCAGCACGCGCTGGGTCGGCCCCGAGCTGGGTGAGCACACCGACGAGGTGCTGCACGCGCTCGGACTCGACGCTGCCGCGCTCGACAGCCTGCGCGCCGAAGGCATCATCTGACAGCGGGATCGCACATGACACCTCAGACCTTGTTCGCAAAGCTGTGGCAACGCCACGCCGTGCGTGATACCGACGATGGCCACACGCTGCTTTACATCGACCTGCATCTGGTCAATGAAGTGACCAGCCCGCAGGCGTTCGAAGGACTGCGCATCAGCCGGTTGCACCCGTGGCGGCCCGCCTCAGTGCTGGCCACCGAAGACCATAACGTGCCGACCGCCAACCGCGCCGCCGGCATTACCGATGACATCGCGCGGCGTCAGGTCGAGGCGCTGCGCAGCAACTGCGCGCGCTTCGGCATTACCGAATACCCGATGCAGGACGCGCGTCAGGGCATCCTGCACGTGATCGGGCCGGAGCAGGGGGCCACGCTGCCAGGCATGACGATCGTCTGCGGCGATTCGCATACCACCACGCACGGCGCATTCGCCACGCTGGCATTCGGTATCGGGACGTCCGAAATCGAACACGTGCTGGCCACGCAATGCCTGATCGTCAAAAAGATGAAGACGATGCGCGTGCTGGTGGAGGGCGACCTGTCGCCCGGCGTGACTTCCAAGGACGTGGCGCTTGCGCTGATCGGCCGTATCGGCACCGCGGGCGCCACCGGGTATGCCATCGAATTTGCCGGCTCGGCCATCTCTGCGATGAGCATGGATGCACGCATGACCCTGTGCAACATGGTCATCGAAGCCGGAGCACGCTGCGGCATGGTCGCCGTGGATGACAAAACCATCAACTACGTTCGCGGGCGGGCGCGTGCGCCGCAGGGCGCGCAATGGGACGCCGCGCAGGCGTACTGGCGCACGCTGCGCAGCGATGAAGGGGCGCAGTTCGATCGGACTATCGCACTCGACGCGACCACGATTCGCCCACACGTCACCTGGGGCACCTCGCCCGAGATGGTGGTCACCATCGACGGCCGTGTGCCCGACCCGGCCGAGGAAAGCGACCCCATCAAGCGGCAAGGCATCACCCGGGCGCTTACCTACATGGGACTCGAGCCGGGCACGCCGCTGCGCGACATCGCACTCGACAAGATTTTCATCGGCTCGTGCACGAATGCACGTATCGAAGATCTGCGTGCCGCGGCGCGTGTGGTGGCCGGCAAGCACGTTGCGGCCAACATCGTGCAGGCGCTTGTGGTGCCGGGCTCCGGACTGGTCAAACGCCAGGCCGAGGCCGAAGGGCTCGACCGCATCTTCGTCGATGCCGGTTTTGAATGGCGCGACCCGGGGTGTTCGATGTGCCTGGGCATGAACGACGACCGCCTGCAGCCGGGCGAGCGCTGCGCATCAACGTCCAATCGCAATTTTGAAGGGCGGCAGGGCGCTGGCGGGCGCACCCATCTGGTCAGCCCGCCAATGGCGGCTGCCGCAGCAATCGCGGGGCATTTCGTTGCCGTCGGCGAACTTGGCGCCGATGTTTTGGGGAGGAACAACGATGCAGGCTTTTGATTCGATTGACGGACTGGTGGTGCCGCTTGACCGCGCCAATATCGACACCGACGCCATCCTGCCAAAGCAATACCTGAAGATGATCGGCAAGACCGGTTTTGGGCCTTACCTGTTCGACGAGTGGCGCTATCAGGACCGCGGTGAACCGGAGCAGGATTGCTCGACGCGCCCGCGCGTGCCGGATTTTCCGCTCAATCAGGCCCGCTATGAGGGCGCGCAGATCCTGCTGGCGCGCGAGAACTTCGGTTGCGGCTCCAGCCGCGAGCATGCGCCGTGGGCGCTCCGGGATTGGGGCATCCGCGCGCTCATCGCCCCGAGCTTTGCCGAGATATTCCATGGCAATTGCTTCAAGAACGGGCTGCTGCCGATCGTGCTGGACACCGACGTGGTAGACCGCCTGTTCGGGGCCGTCGCACGCACGCCCGGCTATCGGCTGCAGGTCGACCTGGCGGGGCAGTCGGTAACGACGCCGGACGGCAACGTGTACCGCTTCGACATCGACCCGTTCCGAAAAGACTGCCTGCTGCGCGGGCTCGATGAAATCGGCCTGACGCTGCAGCACCGCAGCGCCATCGCCGCATTCGAGCAGGCGCGCCGCACCGCGGAACCCTGGCTATTCAACTCACCAGCATAAGCCGGCACAACACACAAAAAGCAGCCGCATATCCCTATCTTCCAAAGGAGACAACGATGGAAACCCAACAGGCGGTCGCTGCCGGCAAGCCCTGGCATGCAGACCTGACCCCCACGCACTGGCGCGTGCTGACCGGCAGCTTTCTGGGCTGGATTTTCGACGGCTACGAAGCCTTCGCGCTCGTCGTCGTGCTATTCCCGATGCTGCATTCGCTGCTCACACCCGCACAGCTGGCGACGCCGGCCCTCTACGCCGGCATCGTCATCGGCGTGACTCTGCTCGGCTGGGGGATCGGCGGCCTGGTGGGCGGCGTGATGGCGGACTATGTCGGGCGCAAGCGGATGATGCTGTGGTCGATCTTTCTGTACGCGCTGTTCTCGGGCCTGACCACGTTCTCGCAGACGTTCGTGCAGTTGTGCGCGCTGCGCTTCATCACCGGCCTGGCGATGGGCAGCGAATGGAGCACGGGCATCTCCCTGCTTGCCGAAACCTGGCCGGAAAAGGCGCGCGCCAAGGGCGCCGGCTTCCTGCAATCCGGTTTTGGCTGGGGCACGCTGATTGCTGCGCTGATCTGGTTTGGTCTGTCGTCGTCGCTCCCGATGGGCCAGGAAACCTGGCGGCTGATGTTTGCCCTCGGCGCACTGCCCGCGTTCTTCGTGCTGTACATCCGCCGCGGTGTCGAGGAGTCGGAAAAATGGAAGCAGGCCGTGCGTGAAAAGCGCTGGAGCGCCACCGGCGCGGCAGGCAAGGGCGGCAGCGACAAGCGGCCCTTCACGCTGTCCCAGTTGTTCCGCGAACCGGAGGCTCGTCGCCGTACGTTCGTCACGCTGCTGCTTTCGGTGGTCACCACCGTCGGCTGGTGGGCGATCTCGAGCTGGCTGCCGACCTTCACCATCGGACTCGCCAAGGAACAAGGCCTGGCCAACCCGGCCGGCTGGGGCTCGAAGATCACGATTCTCTACACGGTTGGCGCCATTGTTGCCTACATGGCCGCCGGCTTCATCATTGACGCCATTGGCCGCCGCCGCTTCCTGTTCCTGACGTTCCTGGGCTCACTGGCGACGACCTACGTGACCTACGCGATGACGACCTCGGTTGAATCGATGTCCGTCGTCGCGCCCGTCAACGGCTTCTTCACGCTGGGCTGCGCCTATGTGTGGATGGCGATCTATCCGGCAGAGCTGTTCAGCTCGACCGTACGCTCGACCGCGTGCAGTTTCGTCTTCAATGCTGCGCGCCTGATCGCCTGGGTGTTCCCGATCATCGCCGGCTCGTTGATCCACTCGTTCGGTGGCGTCGCCAATGCGGCACTGGCGCTTGGCTCTGTCTACGTCCTCGGGCTTGTATTGCCGTGGTTCCTGCCGGAAACGCAGGGGGAAGGTCTACCACACTAAGCGCCCATCCCTACGGCACTTTGGCTGCGCGGCGATATCGCCGCGCTTTTTTTTGAGAAGAGAAGGGGATTGAGCCCGCTGCCGACACGCACTGAGGCTCAGGGATGTGCCGGGGTGCCGAGCGACGCTGCCGTGCTTCGACGTGCCATCTGCGTCGTCAAACGCTGCGGCCGCGTACCGGCGTCATTCGTCCATCAGCCGAACCCTGACCTTCTTGCCCTTCAACGTGTCGGCGTTGAGCTTGCGCAGCGCGTCGAGCCGTGCGAGCAGGGCCAGCGCAAACGCAGCGGTTTTGCCGCTGCCCGTTTTTGCCTGCGCGATCAGATCGTGGTCGGCAGGGGCGATCGGCAGGCTTGCGGCCTGAATATAACTGCGCGCGCCGCATAGCGCACAGCGGAACAGCGGCCTTTGGCCCTCATCCTTGATGACGACGTCGGACAGCTCCCACTGCGTGCCGCAGCTCTGGTTTTTGCTCGTGTCTTTTATTTAACATAATGCAAAGCGTTGGCCTGCTGCAATAGCGTGGCTAAAGGCTTGCAGGGTAGTTGGTGTCACAAAATTTGTGACACCTGCGGTCGCCAGCACGAGGATGGTCGCTGCGCTATGTGCCATCCTCGGTGAAAAAACTTCCCACAGCGAGCGTTGTCCTTGACGCTCGGCGCGGTCCATGTCGGCCGCCATGATGATCGGCATCGGGTTGTCGATGTCGAGCAGTTGCGCTAGGCGCAAACACTCTTCGTTGTCCATCGTGCGACGGCCAGTTCGGTAGTGACTCACGGCGCTTTTGTTGATGCCGAGCAGCTCGGCTAGAGCCGTGTCGTTCTTCAGGCCGTGTCGCTCGATCACGGCATCTAAATATTTTTCAACTCTCATTTAAGCACCTCTGCTCTTGACAAGGTTACGACTCGTAACCTAGGTTACGGCCTGTAAACAAGTTACAGCTCGTAATCAGAGCGAAATATAACCGGTTAACCGGGCAGGGGGTAAACGATGCAGCAGAGAGACCACAGACGGCTTGACCTGATCGGCGGGCAGAGCCATCCCCACCACGCCCAGCTCTCCCGCGTTGTTCTGGCTATCAACATGGGCTGTCAGGCCCAGCTGAAGGCGATTCCGGCAGCTCAGCGCGTGTGTGAGCTGCTCGAAAACTCCTACGGCCCCTTCGTGCGCCGTCACCGCTCCAGGAGCGGTCGCTGATGCGCTTCGCATATCTCGCTCTCATTGTTTGGTTCGTCGTCGGGCAGTTGTTGCTCGGTGCCGGTTTGACGCTGGCTGTCGTGGCGCTTTGGAAGGCTCTCTGCTTGGCGGGGTGGATCTGATGCGCGTGGATCTGGAGACCGGAGAGATCCTCGACCTGGTGTCAGGCGAGGGCGCCTGCCAGCCGAAGGACGGAGCGTCAGCGACGGACGAGGCGCCAGCAGGCGCTTGCCCCCCGCTACTAACAGGGGGGGAAAGTCCAAACGGAGGCAGAGCGGTGATTGACTGGCTGTCTTTCACGTTCAGTGAATGGCAGGAATCGACGCTCATGTCGATGATGCTCGGCTTGCTGTCCACCTGGTGCGGTCGAAACGTCGGTGCGGAGCCGGCCAACGGTCGTCACGGTTTCAAGCATTCTCAGCTGCTGTACGTCTTCCACGAACACAAGTTTGTTCCTATCGGCGTGATGGCCTGGGGCGGTGAGCAACAGCGGGGCAAGGCGTATGTGTCGCTCAACGGCACCTGGTGCAGCTTGATCGAGGCGGAGATGTGGCCGGTGGTGCGTGGTTGGATCGAGTCGGTGCGCGCGACTCTCACGCGTGTTGATCTGGCTGCCGACTTCGTCAACGGCGAGTATTCGATTGAGGATGCGGTCGAGTGGTATCGGGCTGGTGAGTTCAGTGCTGGTGGCCGTATGCCTAAGCACTCATGCGAGGGCGATTGGCTGCACGCCAATCCTGTCGGTGGTCGCACGCTGTACGTTGGAAAGCGTGGCAACGGCAAGTACTCGCGCCTGTACGAGAAGGGCAAGCAGCTCGGCAACGCCGACAGTCCTTGGATGCGTTTTGAGTGTGAGCTGGGTAACCGCGATCGCATTCTTCCTCACGACATGTTGACTCGGCCCACGGAGTACTTCGCGGGTCAATACAAGGTGTGCGCGCGCATTGTCGATGCAGCTGCTGCACGCATTCGCACAACGAAGCTTGAAGGCGAGATCACGATCGGCCGGTTGAAAGCCGCCGTGAAAACGTCCTACGGCCGCTTCTTCCACGTGCTCCGTCTCATGACTCCCGATCACGCCAGGCTGGTCGATGAGCTCGCAGTTGAGGGCGTGCCCTCGCGCCTGGCGAAGTTCGCACTGCATGAGTTCCTCCACCCCAAAGCGTCAGAGACGTTAACTGAAAAAGGACCACCACCATGGCACTCGCAACAACCTTCACCGTGATCATCAAGGGCGCTTCGTTCTTCGATGGTGAGATCGATGGCAAGCAGATGAACAGCGGCTGTCTGCATATCGAGGATGAGCTGGAGACCCGTTCGGGTCGCAACAAGGGCACGCGCACCGTTGAGTACAAGACGGTCGATGCTGACGTGGTCAAGCCTTTGATGAACGACGAGTTTCCGATTTCTGCGCAGATCACGATCGAGAAGGTCAATACCAAGCGCGGTACTGGCGACATCGTCACGGCCGTGAAGCCGCTGGGGCGCGTGGCTGGTAATCCGAACATCGACGCTGGCAAGAAGGTGGCGTGATGGTGCTCCGCCTGATGGCTTATTTCGGTTCGGCTTGGGCTGCTCGTCGGCTCGATCGGAAGCGCTTTGCTCGCAAGTATCTGGTGGTTGTCGAGCAGCGTCGTTTCAACGCGTTCTGCGATCGGCTGTTCGGGCGGTGACATGGCTCAGTGCGTGCAGGTCGTCAGTGGTCAGCTGCAGCTCGATAGCGCGTCTGCGTCGTCATGCACGGGCTATCTGTTGCTGACGGCTGATGAGGTCACGCTGTTGCATGCGGTGCCGCCGCTCTCGGTGAGTGACGGTGCCCTTATCGGAAGCGCGATGCTCGGCCTTTGGGCTCTCGCTTTCATTTTCCGGGCCGCAGCGCGGTCCATCGTTAAACGTGAAGAGGAGTAGGGCAATGAACAAGTTTTTCCAAGTCTCGAAGCGCCTGGCAGTGGGTGCTGTTGCAGCTGGTGCCGCTGTTGCTGCCAACGCGCAGACTGCGCCGTCGATCGATACGTCGTCGGTGGTGGCAACGATCACCGGTGGTCTGGTGGCGATCGGTGCGATCGGCCTGGCTGTGCTGGGTGTCTACGGCACGATCGCGATCTACAACTGGATCAAGCGCCCGATCAAGTGATGGTGCAGGGGAGACGTCCCCGGCCTGGTGCGCGACGGGGACTTCGGTCCCCGTTTTCATTCGGAGGGTGTGATGGAAGGCTACTTCGTTCTTATTGCGATAGCAGGTGCTGGATGGATTCTTTTCTCGTGAGGGTGGTGAGCTATGCCCTGGTCATTTTTCTTTCGTCCTGCGCGCAGCTGGACCGTTTTCCGGCGGGTTCTTGCGCTACTGGCTATAGCGCTTGCCTGTGGCCTGAGTACGGTTTCTGAGGCTACGGTGGTTGATCCCAGTTCCAGTGGTTGGTCTGATTTTTCGGGTCGCGGACCTAACTGCAGCTCTTACACCTGCACGGCGCAGCAGGC